>Ga0164290_1000057_pt1 | contig 399777 bp, 421 predicted proteins | sample Micstemetagenome_FD_108782 | JGI IMG/M metagenome (GOLD analysis project Ga0164290, IMG submission 108782) | Contaminated culture microbial community from soil near Moab, Utah, USA - Microcoleus steenstrupii SON62 (Illumina Assembly) | ecosystem: Environmental > Terrestrial > Soil > Soil crust... | reverse complement strand
GTCCTTCGTCAATTCGATCGTCGACGCGACCACGACCGGCCTTGGCGCCATCGTGGACGCCGATATCGGCAAGGCGTCGGCCTCGGTGCAGGCCCTGCAGGTGCGCCAGCAGCTCGGCATCCAATCTCTGTCCATCGCCAACCAGCAGCCCTCGGTGCTGCTGGGCCTGTTCCGCTAAACGCGGAGCCGCGCCGACTGCGCTTGTTCCCTTGAAGTCCCTGCCGCGTGTGCGTACATTTGGAGCACATTGAGGCAAGGAGTGCGCCCATGCCACGCACGGCATCGACCAAGGACGATCGGCTGCAGATACGCCTCGATGCCGAGGCCAAACGCACGCTGCAACGCGCGGCAAGCTACCGGCACAAGACGGTCAGTCAGTTTGTCGTTGCGACGGCCATGGACGAAGCCAGAAAGGTAATTCGCGAAAACGAGTTCGTCGCTCTTTCCGGGTCGGCCTGGAAAATCTTCTACGACGCGCTGGCCAATCCGCCGGCGCCCAATGCCGCCCTGCGCAAGGCGTTCGCGAGATACAAGAAGGCGGCCGGATGAACGCGGCAAAAGTGCCGTGGAAGATCGTTCCGCTCGACAGCAAGGCGCATGGCCGAAGCGCATTCGCGTGCGGCAAACCCGAACTCGACCGCTATATCCGCGAGCAAGCCTCGCAAGACGTGAAACGCGACGTGGCGCGCGTCTTCGTCGCGCCCGACGAACGCGCTACACGCGCATCGCCGACAGTGCGGCGCGCGCGGCCGTCGATCAAATGGGCCGCGCGCGGGCGCAAAGTCCCGATGCGGAGTCCCGATCCCCGAAACTGCGGCGGATCAAATAATCTATTAACCCCTTGATAAAAATGGTGCCGCAGGAGGGAATTGAACCCCCGACCCGCGCATTACGAATGCGCTGCTCTACCCCTGAGCTACTGCGGCACTGGGGTCCTCGAATCGCGGGGAACCTACAGGAACGCATCGGCGCTGGCAAGTGACGCCGCTCGGCATCGATCGAAGCCTCAATTGGGCCGGGCCGGGTCTTCGTCCGCGTCGGAATCGGGGGGCGGCGCCGGTGCGGGGCCGGCCTGGTGGAAAACCAGGCGCCACGCCCCGTCCTCGAACGCGAAGACGTTGCTCGCCACCAGCCAGTCGCGGCCGACGCGCTCGTAGCACACGACAAACGCCGTCTCGCCGACAAAATGGACCTGCGGCCGGTGCATCTGCAGATCGAGCCCCGAACCCGACAGCAACCGCTTCCAGCTCGCCAGCACGTCGGCGCGTCCGGCCAAAGGCGGCCAGCCCGGATGCAGGCACAAAACCGGGTGCAGCCGCGCCCACAGCGCCGCCATACGCGCGTAGTCGCGGTCGACGAACGCGCGGTAAAACGCCTCGTTCGCGAAAAGTACCGCGCTGCGCGCGCGCAGCGCATCGAAACCGGCCATGGGCCCCCCGCCAGCGATTTGCGGCGATTTTACCCAAGCGCCTTCTATGTGTGGCAACAAATCTTCCCGTTCTGCTAAGCTCGCGGGCGAATCAGCACGCAAAGCCGTATGGACGGCCCAAGCGCACCGGCAATTCGCACAAGGTTTGGATCCACGCATGGATGCGGCCGTCTCAAAATCGTTCTGGGCGCCTCCGACCTTCGCCGAGCGCGGCGCCTCCGTGCCGTTCACCACGCCGATCATCGTCGGCGCACGCGTGCGCGGGCGCAACAAGGACCTCGAACTCGTGGTGCCCAACCCGTCGGGCGCCAAGGGCAACTATATTTTGCAGTGGAAGAATCTGCCCGACGTCTTCACCCTTTCGGTGCACGACCGCGTGCTGCACCGCGCGATCGGCGAAGCGCTCGCCTCCAACCCGTCGGCCGTGCGCAAGGCGACGCTGAAAACCGCGGCCACCGGCCTTGCGGGACCTGCGGCCGCCAAACAAGCCAAGCTGGTCCTCAAGGAAGAGGAAGATTTCAAGCTGCTGACGCAGTTTTCGCTGCTCTCCGACACGGTCGCGCAGCTTTCCGGCGGCCAATTGCAGATCACGCTCGCGCACGTGCAGAGCGATACCGGCCGCCAGCAGGCCAAGCTGATCCTGGCGCGCGTCGCGCACAAGGTGAAGCTCGAGGGCAACGAGCTCTACGCGCTGATCGAAGCCTGGGCCGACCATATCGGCCCGCTCGGCACGCCCAAACTTCCCAAGGCCCCGCGCATGCGCAAGATGCGCAGCCGCATCGAGGAATTCGCCAACTCGATCGGCAGCTGGGCCGAGGTCGACAAATCGGATTCGGCGCAGCTCGGCGGCCTTGCGAGCCTGGTCGCGCGCGAAACCTCGTCGCTTGCGGCCGAACATTTCGCCGCGATCGACGCGTTTCTCGACAATTTCGAATCGACGCTGTCCAAATGGGACAAGACCCAGGCCGAGCTCGCGCGCGTGTCCGACCGCATCTCGTGGCTCATCGACGGCTGGGACCTGCTGGTCGCGATGTGGGAAGACGCGGTCATGAAACCGCCCTACGAGCAGCAGGCGACGGTGCAGGAAATCGCGCGCATTCTGCCGATCGTGCCCGAAGAGGAAGTCAGCGGCCCCCGGCGCGACCGCGCGCGCGACATCGGCGTGCAGCGCCGCAAGATGGTCAAGCCGATGGAAGACTGGATCAGCGGCTCGATCGATCCCGAGCTGCGCTCCAGGCTCGAGCGCTACAAGGCCAAAGCCGCATGAGCGCGCCCGACAAACAGCTCGGCGACCTTTCCCAGCGCCTGTCGCAGATCCCCGAAGCGACGCTGATCGAACTCGTCTGGACGCTCGAAGGCAAACGCCTGGGCAACCATACCGACCACACGGCCGTCACGCTGCTGGGCCAGTTCCGCCCGCGTCTGCAGCTCGTGCGGCCCGCGCGCCGCATGACCGCCAAGCGGCTGTTCGCGCTGCCGTTCGAGGACATGCTGAACAACGCGCCCGCCGCCAAGCCCAAGATCATCGGCAAGATCAGCCGCGCCGTGATCAATCCCGCGTGGGATCTGCTGGTCGACAAGATCGGGCGCACCGAAATCGACCAGATCGACGAGGAAATCCGCAAGCTGGGGCGCGGCGCGCCGAGCTGGACGGCACTCGGGCACCGGCTGTGGCCGCAATGCGCCAAGGCGCTGCGCGAAACCATCGTGCGCGGCGAAAAAACCATCGCCTACCGCGCCGAAATCGTGCCCAAGCTGGGCGGGCCGGAAATGTGGCTCGATCTGCAGGACATCGCCGACACGCTTGAGATCGCCGAAGAAATCCAGCAGATGCGCGACAATCTGCCGCCCAAGCCCATCGTGGCGCTGAACGACCAGGACATCGCGGCGATCGGCACCTGCGTGATGGCGGTCGACGCCAAGATGAAGGCGCGCGCGCCCGTGGTGGTCTACGCGCTCGTGGCGCGCCTCGACCAGCCGACCGAAATTCTGTCGATCTTCGTGCGCGTCGCGGAAAAAGGCATGGCGGGATCGACGGGCGAGCTCGCTTCGATCACGACCGAAGTCATGGTCACCGACATGGAGCAGCGCTTCGAAGACGTGCGCCGCATGCTGTCGTCGGGCGAAAATACCGGCAAGACCAGCGTGCGCGAGGACCTGGCCAAAGAGGTCGGGCACCATCTGATCGGCATCCAGAAGGGCAAGGATCTGCTCAAAGGCTCGGCAGGGGCGGCTGCGGCCAAGCGTCTCGACCGCGTGCGCATGAAGCTCAAGGACATGATCGCGTCCAACATCATCGACAATACCAGCAAAGACATCGCGGCCGTGCTCGCCGACCTCAAGCGCATGGCGCCCATGGCGGGCGGCGAAGGCGACATTGCCGAAGTCCAGCAGATGGAAGACCGGCTGCTCGCCCTGCAGGTCGCCGCGAAATTCGCGGGCGATCTTGGCCTCACGCAGGAGGTCAAGGACGAGCTCAAGCGCGTCGAGACCCAGATCGACGGCCATACCGGCAAGATGTTCGGCGAGCTGCGCCTGCACGGCATCCGCCCCGACGACCGCGGTGCGGTGGAGGCCGATCTCTATTCGAGCGTGCGCATGCTCGAGCTCGTGTCGGGCGCCGAGCGCGCGGAAAAAACGCTGCTCGAAGGCATGGACGTGATCGACGCGATCCTTGCCGAGGCCAAGAAGCGCTAGATTTCGCGCGGCGCCTCGATCTGGGCCTGTTTTGCCGCCACGCGCGCGGGCGCGCGCCATTCCAGCCGGTCGAACGCGCCGCATTGCGTGCACAGCGCCAGCCAATTTTCGTGCGGCTGGCCGCACGCAGCGCAGGTCCACGCGGCATCGGGGCGCGCGTCGGCCGCTTGCGCCAGCCAGTGCTGCTCGCTTGGGGCGTCGTCGCCCTGCGCGCGCGCGATGCGCACCATCAGATCGCACAGCGCGCGGCTCGGTTCGAGGCCCGGCGCGGCCAGCGCCTCGGCCGCGATCGCGGCGCTCGCATGGCGCTTGGCCTCGCCCCACAATTGCGCGGCGAGCGCGGCTTCGGCCTGCGCCACGTGCGTTTCGCGATGGAACGGCGCGATTTTGGCGAGCCGCTCGACCTGCTTCACCCATTGCAGCGCGTTGGCGACGGGCCGCGCCGCGCGATAGGCCGCGAGCAGATCGGGATGCGGATGGCGCGCCCATTCTTTTTCGACCAGATTGCCGGCCGCGCGCGCGCGCGCGTCGCGCGCGTAGAGCAGCGCCAGCGTCGCCGACAATTCGGGCCGGTCGGGCGCCAGCCGGTGCGCGCGTTCGGCAGTCGCGATCGCCTCGCCAAGCCTGCCCGCCTCCGCATGGACGCGCGCTTGCGCATGCCAGGCGGCGGCCGCTTGCGCGTCGGCCCTTGCGGGATCGAGCAGTTTGTGGCGCTTGGCCGCGACCAGCGCGTCGCCCGCTTGCGCCCAGTGGCCGCTTTTGGTTTCAAGTTCCACCAGGGCCGCCGACACCCACGGCGCGGCCGGCTTCAGCTCGCGCGCGCGCCGCGCCAGCGCCAGCGCTTGCGGCACGTCGCCCGCGCCGATCGCCGCCGCAACGAGCCCGCGCAGCGCCACGAACTCGGTTTCGGGCACGGCGCGCATGGCTTCGAGATGCGCGTGCGCTGCCGCCGCGTCGCCCGCAAGCTGGGCTGCCTGGGCTGCCAGCAGCCGCACGACCGGCGGCGCGCCCAAGGCGCGGTCGGCGATCTGCGCCTGGCGCCGCGCTTCGTCGGCATCGCCCGCCGCGATCGCGACCAGGCCGCGCGACAGCGCCGCATAGCCGTTGCGCTCGCGCCGCGCCTGTCGCCACAGCCGGAAACGGCCGGGCGCGCCCGTCGCCATGCGCCACAGCCGGTCGAGCAGCGCCAGCACGAACGCCAGCACGGCCACCAGAACCAGCAGGCCGCCGAACGACGTGTCGAGCCGCCAGCCCGCGAACTCGACGCTGGCAAGGCCGGGCGCGCCGGCCAGCCACGCGACCAGCAGCATCGCGCCCGCAACGACCAGCATCAAGGAGAGCGTGCGCGCCATCGCGATCTCAGCCGCCGCCGGCCGCTTGGGCGCCAAGCGCCGCAAGCTCGCGCTCGACCGCGAGGCGCAACCGCGCGGCATCGATCCAGTCGCGCGCGGGCGCGGTCCACGCCGCGCCCTGCACGCCTTCGAACGCCGCCAGCGCGCCCGCCAGATCGTCGAGCGCCAGGCGCGCTTCCGCGCGCGCCACGCGCGCGCCCGCATCGTCGCCGGCAACCTCGCCTACGCGCCGGACCGACAGCAAGCCCTGCAACCGTTCGGCGAGCTCGGCCCAGCGCCCCTGCAGATCGCCGCTGCGCGCGGCCGCCACCATCGCATTGGCAAGCGGCGGGAAACGGCGCTGCAGACTGGCGCGCGTTTCGACGCCGCTTGGCGCCGCCTGCGCCAAGGCCGTGTCGGCGGGCGCTGCCCCGCCAAGCTCGCGCGCCAACGCGAGTTCGGCGGCAAACGGCCGGCCGGCCAGGGCCGCATCGCGCAACTGGCCGACGGCCAAGCGCAGTTCCGCGCGCCGCACGCTGGCGCGGTCGGCGGTCTGGTCGACGATGCCGCTCTGCAGCCGGTCGATTTCGCCCTGCACGCGCGCAAGCTCGCTGGCCAGGCGGCGATTTTCCGCCATCAGCGCCGCAAGCGTGGCTTGCGTGGTCTGGTCGAGGGCGGGGCGCGCTTCGAGCGCCGCCAGCCTGGATTGGAGCGGCGCCGCATCGAACGCGGGCGCGGCGCCCGCCGCCGACGGGCGCGCTTCGAGCTGCGCCAGGCGTCTCTCGAAAGCTGCAACCTGTGGGCCGTTTGCGACCGACGCTGCGGGCGCAAAATTCGTTTGCCAGTAGGTCCAGCCGGCCGCTCCCGCCACGCCCGCAAGCACGGCGACGACCACGCCAAGCGCGCTGCCGCGCGATTTTGCCGCACTGGGTTGCGGCGGTGCCGCGGGCGGCGGCGCTGGCGACGGCGGCGACTGCGCGGATTGCGGCTCGGCCATTTTGGGCGCCTCCGGGAGCGGTTCGCTCGCCAGCCGGTCGAGCGCGTCGAGCAGCGATGCTTCGCTCGGCTCGTCGGCGGCGATCGCGGATTTGAACCGGCAGCCTTGTTCGGCCGCGATATCGAGCGCGCTTTGGGCCAGCGCCACGGCCGCCACATTGGCAAGCGCCGCCTCGAGCCCCGCCGCGCGCACGAGGCGCGCAAAAATCTCCGCCGTGCGCGGCGAAAAGAACGTCACGGCATCGACGCGCCCGTCGCGCAAGGCCGCTGCGGCTTCGCCGGGTAGGCCGGTTGCGGTGTCGGCGCGATAGAGCTTTTCGCGCCGCACCTGGAACCCGTCGGCGCCCAAAACGCCCGCAAGATCGCCCGCCACGGCCGTGCCGGCCGCGTGCACCAGCGCGCCCGCCGCCGGATCGAGTTTGGCGCGCACCAGATCGGCCAGCGCTTCGACGTCGCCTGCAGCGCTTTCGACCTTGGCAAAACCCGCATTGCGCGCGGCATTGGCCGTGGCATCGCCGACGCAGAAAGCGGGCAGATCGCGGCGCGTTTGCGAATGCGCGAAGGCGCGCACGCCGTTGGCCGAGGTAAACAGCACGCCCTGCACGCCGTCGAGATCGAGCGGGCCGACGGGCTCGACCACGATATCGAGCAACGGCGCCACGAGCGCGTCGTGCCCGCGCATGGCGAGCGCCACCGCGAACATGTCGGCCTCGCCGCGCGGCCGCGTGACCAGCACCTGCAGGCGGCGTTTCGTGCCGGTCATTGGAAATAGCCGGGGCCGGCGCGGCCCTTGAGTTCCTCGCCCGCATCCCGGCCCATCGCTTCGGCCTGCGCCGTCGGCCCTTCGCGCGAGGTTGCAAGCAGGCCCGAACCGTCGGGCCGCACGACCAGCCCGTCCAAGCGCAGCCGGTCGCCCGCCATCAGCACGGCAAGCGCGCCGATCGGCGTACGGCACGACCCGTCGAGCCGTTCGAGCAAGCCGCGCTCGGCCGTCACGGCGATGTGCGTCGGGGCATCGTCGAGCGCCGCCAGATAGGCGCGCGTCGCCGTATCGTCCAAGCGGCACTCGATGCCGATCGCCCCTTGCGCGACGGCCGGCAGCATCTCCTCGGTCGACAGAACCGCGCTGACAGCGCCCAGCCGCCCGAGGCGCTTCAAGCCTGCAAGCGCCAGAAACGTCGCCCCCACCTCGCCGTGCTTCACCTTGTCGAGCCGGGTATCGACATTGCCGCGCAAGGGGACGACCGAAATGTCGGGGCGTTTGGCGCGCAATTGCGCGCCGCGCCGCAGGCTTGCCGTGCCGACGACCGCGCCGTTCGGCAAGTCGGCCAGCGATTTGACCGACGGGCCCGCGATCAGCGCGTCGCGCGGGTCTTCGCGCGCCAGCATGGTCACGATGCCCAAACCTTCGGGCAGAAAAGTCGGCACGTCTTTCATCGAATGGACCGCAAGATCGATCGATCTGTCGATCAGCGCTTCCTCGATTTCTTTGGTGAACAGGCCCTTGCCGCCCGCTTCGGCAAGCGTGCGGTCCTGGATGCGGTCGCCCGTCGTTTTGATGACCACGATCCCGATGGCGCCGTCCGCCGCCAAGACGGGATGCGCTTGCGCCAGCAGGCGCTTGGTTTCGTTGGCCTGCCACAGCGCCAGCGGCGAGCCGCGCGTTCCGATTCGCAAAAGAGCCGTCATTTTTCCCCTGTCCTTGGAACCCTTTATCGCGTGCCGCGCGGGGTCGCTGCAAGCCTGCTTTCGAAGACGCCCAAGATCGGCTAAAGCTGGCGCCAATGACGCTGATTTTGGGCATCGAGACCAGTTGCGACGAGACGGCGGCCGCCCTTGTGGCCGACGACCGGCGGATTTTGGCCCAAGCCCTGCTCTCGCAGACGCGCGACCACGCGCCGTTCGGCGGCATCGTGCCCGAAATCGCCGCGCGCGCGCATCTGGCGCATCTCGAACGCCTGGTCGCGCAGACATTTGCCAAAGCGGGCCTGGGCTGGCGCGATATCGACGCCGTCGCCGCCACCGCCGGGCCCGGCCTGATCGGCGGCGTGATCGTGGGTGCGACGTTCGGCAAGGCCGCCGCCTTGGCGCGCGGCGTGCCGTTTGTCGGCATCAACCATCTCGAAGGCCACGCGCTCTCGGCGCGCCTGGTCGCCGACGTGCCGTTTCCCTATTTGCTGCTGCTCGTCTCGGGCGGGCACTGCCAATTGCTCGGCGTGACGGGCGTGGGGCGCTACACGCTTCTTGGTACTACGCTCGACGATGCCGTCGGCGAGGCGTTCGACAAGGTCGCCAAATTGCTGGCGCTCGACTATCCGGGGGGACCGGCCATCGAACGGCTGGCGCTTGGGGGAGATGCCAAACGTTTTGCCTTGCCGCGCCCGTTGGCGGGCCGTGCGGGCTGCGATTTTTCGTTCGCCGGCCTCAAGACGGCCGTGCGCTTGCTGGTCGAAAAACATCGCCCGCTCGACGATGCGACCGCCGCCGACATCGCGGCCTGCTTCCAGATGGCCGTGGCCGACACGCTGGCCGACCGCACCGCCAATGCCGCGCGCGAATTTTGCGCAAGCCATCCGCTGGCACGCCATCTGGTCGTGGCGGGCGGCGTTGCGGCCAACAAAAGCCTGGGCGCGCGCCTCGCCAAAACGGCCGCCAAATTCGGCCTCGATTTGGTGGCGCCGCCGCCGGCGTTGTGCACCGACAATGCGGCGATGATCGCGTGGGCCGGGCTGGAGCGGTTTGGCTTGGGTCTCGTCTCGCCGCTCGGCATGGCGTGCCGGCCGCGCTGGCCGCTCGAAGAACTGGCCGGAGATTTTGCCGCGTGAGCCCGGCTTTCAAATCCATCGCGGTGATCGGGGCGGGTGCGTGGGGCACGGCGCTGGCCCAAACGGCCGCGCGCGCCGGGCTCGAAGCGCGGCTGTGGGCGCACGAGGCCGCGACCGTGGCCGAAATCAACACGCACCACACGAACCGGGTTTTTCTGAAAGACGTGGCGCTCGATCCGTCGATTTCGGCCACCGGCGATTTGGCCGCCTGCCTGGGCGGCGCCGATATCGCGCTGTTCGCGACGCCCGCCCAGCATTTGCGCGCCACCCTGGTCCAAGCGGCCGCCGCACTCGGGGCGCATACGCCGGTCGTGCTCGCGACCAAGGGCATCGAGCTCGGCACGGGCGCCTTGATGGGCGAAATCGCCGCCGCCGCCGCCCCGGGCCACGCGGTCGCGATTCTGACCGGCCCTACTTTTGCGCGCGAAGTGGCGCTGGCACAACCCACGGCCGTCACGCTTGCCTGTGCCGACGCGGCGCTGGGCCAGGCGCTGGCGCAGGCCCTGGCGACGCCGCATTTTCGCGTCTACCGCAACGACGACACGGTCGGCGCCCAGGTCGGGGGTGCGGTCAAAAACGTCGTGGCGCTGGGCTGCGGCATCGTCGCGGGGCTGGGGCTTGGCGACAATGCGCGTGCGGCGCTGATGACGCGGGGCCTGGCCGAAATGGTGCGCCTGGGCCTGGCGCTTGGCGGGCGCGCGGAAACCTTGATGGGTCTGTCGGGCCTCGGCGATCTGGCGCTGACCTGCAACAACGACCAGTCGCGCAACATGCGCTTCGGGCGCGCCCTGGGGCAGGGCCTTACGCCCGCGCAGGCGCTGGGCGATCCGGCGCTGGGTCTGACGCATGCGGTGATCGAGGGCGTCGAGGGCGCGGCTTCGGTCGGCGCCCTGGCGGCGTCGAGGAAGATCGACATGCCGATCGTTGCGGCGATCGACGCGATATTGCATCGTCGGGCGGGCGTCGCGTCCACCGTCGCGGCGCTGCTCGCCCGCCCGCTCAAGGACGAATAGAAAATGGCCTATTGGCTGATGAAAAGCGAACCCGACGTGTATCCCTGGTCGAAGCTGGTCGCCGACAAACGCGGGTCGTGGGACGGCGTGCGCAACCATCTGGCCAAGCTCAATCTGAAGGCCATGAAGATCGGCGACCGCGCGTTCTTCTACCATTCGAATATCGGCAAGGAGATCGTCGGCACGATGCAGATCGTGCGCGAGGCCTATCCCGATCTCTCGGCCGAAAAGGGCGAATGGTTCATGGTCGACGTGGCGCCGGTGGCGGCCGCCAAAACGCCGCTTGGTTTGGCCGACATCAAGGCGATCCCCGAACTCGCCGACATGGCGCTGCTGAAAATGTCGCGCCTGTCGGTGCAACCGGTGCGCGCGGCGGAATGGAAATTCATCTGCAAACGGCTGGGCGTGGCGGCCTAAGCCGCGCGCACGACAGGAGCGACCGTGGGGAAAGACAGTGCGCCGATCGACGCCGAAGTTTTGGTGGATGCCGCTTGGGAGACCGCCGATCCGACGCGCCGCGCCAAGTTTGCCCGCAAGGCTCTGGCCCTGGATCCGGCCGCGATCGACGCATACGTGATACTTGCGTTGGGCGCCGAAACGGACGCCGAGCGCGTGGCGTTGCTTCGCGAAGGAGTCGCACGCGGAAATTTTTTCTGGAAACAGTATCTCAAGCGCCCGCCGAAAGGATTCTTTTGGGGGCAAATCGAAACGCGGCCGTTCCTGCGGGCAATGCACAATCTCGCGCTCGCTCTGTGGAACCTCGGCGACCGCGAAGATGCCGCCAGGGCAGCAGATCGGATACTCGGGCTCAACGCCAACGACAATCAGGGCATTCGGTATCTGGCGCTCGCGTGGCACCCGGTGCTCGGAAATTGGGCGCGCGTCGAAGCTTTGCTGAAGCGCTACAAGGAAGACGAGGGTGCGGAATGTCTTTTCGCAAATTGCCTGAATTGCATCCGCAAAGGAGTTGGCGCGGAAGCGGCACTGATGGCCGCGACAGAAGCCAATCCTCACATTCCGAAATTTCTGCTCGACCCGCGACTGCGTAAAATCGAGAGAACCGACGGCTTTGTCACTGTCGGGTCGCCAGCACAAGCGGCGTCCTATGCGGCTTTCAATCGGGAAGCGTGGGCCGCTGTTCCGCATGCGCTCGATTGGCTGAGCGCCGCCGTGAAAGTGCCGAATTCCAAGGCGCCGCGCGTTCGACCTTGATCGAGGCGGCCTTTTTCATCGCTTGCGCAAGGTCGAAAGCGCCCTGAAGACGCAACCAGGTCTCGGCGCCGCCGCCAAACGCTTTGTCGAGCCGGATCGCCATCTCGGCCGAAATTCCCGCATGGCCATTCAGCACGTCCGACAATTGTTTGCGGCTGACGCCGAGCTTTTTGGCCGCCGCCGTGACTGTCATGCCGAGCGGTTCCAGACAGTCGCTGCGGATCGAAAGGCCCGGATGCGGGGGATTTTTCATCGCCATGTGCTTGCTCCAAGTGACAGTCGGCTGAATCCAAGCCAAAATGACTTGTCGTCTCTCGCCTCGCAAGCCGCTCCTTGGAAAACCGCATGACCGTTCTCTGCCGCCTCGACGAGATCGCCGATCCGGGCGGCAAGGGGTTCGTGTTCGGCGAAGCCGAAAAACGCGAGGAAATCTTCGTGCTGCGCCAGGGCGAGCGGATCTACGGCTACGTCAATCGCTGCCCGCACGCCTTCGTGCCGCTCGACTGGTCGAGCGACCAGTTTCTCGACCCCTCCAAAACCATGGTGATGTGCGCGATGCACGGCGCGCTGTTCGCCATCGAAGACGGGCGCAGCCTGGCCGGGCCCACGCGCGGACGCGGCTTGACGCCCATTGCCGTTCGCCTGGCGGCGGACGACCGCGGAAGCCCCGTCGTCGTTTGGGACAAGACGCGCTAAATCCGGCGGCGCTATCGCCTTGCCAGCCGCCGGGCCCGCGCATTAAAACCAATCGTCAGCGGCCGCCAACAGGCCGCGCCCCCCAGGGAGTTTCGCCCCATGTCCAACGAGTTGTTCCCGGTCGCAGAATCCGTCGCCAAAGCCGCATTGATCGACGCCGCCAAATACGAAGCGATGTACGCGAAGTCGGTGACGGATCCCGCCGGGTTCTGGGGCGAACACGGCAAGCGCGTCGACTGGATCAAGCCCTATACCAAGGTCAAGAACACGAGTTTCGCGGGCGACGTGCCGATCAAATGGTTCGAGGACGGCACGCTGAACGTGTCGGCCAACTGCCTCGACCGGCATCTGGCCAAACGCGGCGACCAGGTCGCGATCGTGTGGGAAGGCGACGACCCGAACGAGCACAAACACATCACCTACCGCGAGGCGTACGAACAGACCTGCCGCATGGCCAACGTGATGAAAAAACACGGCGTCAAAAAAGGCGACCGCGTGACCATCTATCTGCCGATGATCCCGGAAGCGGCGTACGCCATGCTGGCGTGCGCGCGCATCGGCGCCGTGCATTCGATCGTCTTCGGCGGCTTCTCGCCCGACAGCCTCGTCAACCGCATCCAGGATTGCGATTCGAATTTCGTGATCACGGCCGACGAAGGCCTGCGCGGCGGACGCAAAGTGCCGCTCAAGGTGAACGCGGACGCGGCGCTCAAAAGCTGCCCGTCGGTCAAGAAGATGCTGGTCGTCAAGCGCACCGGCGGCACGGTCGATTGGGACCCTGCGCGCGACGTGTGGTACCACGAAGAAGCCGCGAGCGTGCCCGCCGACTGCCCGCCCGAAGAAATGGGCGCGGAAGATCCGCTGTTCATCCTCTACACGTCGGGCTCGACCGGCAAACCCAAGGGCGTGCTGCATACGTCGGGCGGGTATCTGGTCTACGCGTCGATGACGCACCAGTACGTGTTCGACTACCATGACGGCGACGTCTATTGGTGCACGGCCGACGTGGGCTGGGTCACGGGCCACAGCTACATCGTCTACGGCCCGATGGCCAACGGCGCCACGACGCTGATGTTCGAGGGCGTGCCCAACTATCCCGACGCGTCGCGCTTCTGGCAGGTCGTCGACAAACACAAGGTCAATATCTTCTATACCGCCCCCACCGCGATCCGAGCGCTGATGCGCGAAGGCGAAGCGCCGGTCAAAAAGACCGGCCGCGCGAGCCTGCGCATCCTGGGTTCGGTCGGCGAGCCGATCAATCCCGAAGCGTGGCTGTGGTACCACAACGTGGTCGGCGACGCCCGCTGCCCGATCGTCGATACCTGGTGGCAGACCGAAACCGGCGGCATTCTGATCACGCCGCTGCCCGGCGCCATCGCGACCAAACCGGGTTCCGCCACCAAGCCGTTTTTCGGCGTGCAGCCCTTGCTGGTCGACAACGACGGCAAGAAGCTGGACGGCGCCAGCGACGGCAATCTGTGCATCGCCGACAGTTGGCCCGGCCAAGCGCGCACCGTGTTCGGCGACCACAAACGCTTCGTCGAGACGTATTTCTCGACCTTCAAGGGCTACTATTTCACCGGCGACGGCTGCCGGCGCGACGAAGACGGCTATTACTGGATCACGGGCCGCGTGGACGACGTCATCAACGTGTCGGGCCATCGCATGGGCACGGCGGAAATCGAATCCGCGCTGGTCGCGCACCCGAAAGTGGCCGAGGCCGCGGTCGTGGGCTATCCGCACGACATCAAGGGCCAGGGCATCTACGCCTACGTCACCTTGAAGGCCGGCAACGCCACCTCCGAAGAGCTGCGCAAGGAGCTGGTCGGCTGGGTGCGCAAGCAGATCGGGCCGATCGCCTCGCCCGATCTGATCCAGTGGGCGCCGGGCCTGCCCAAGACGCGCTCGGGCAAGATCATGCGCCGCATCCTGCGCAAGATCGCGGCCAACGAACATTCGGCGCTGGGCGACACCTCGACGCTGGCCGACCCCACGGTTGTGGACGAGCTGGTGACGAACCGCATGAACAAAGGCTAGGATGGCGCGCTTTTTCACGGGCTTCGCCTGGGCGGGGTTCGTCGTGTGGACCTTGCTGTGTCTGGGCGGCTGGGGCGCGATTTCGCTCGGCGGCGATCTGCTGCGCTGGGCGGCGGGCTCGGCCCTGGCCCCTGGCACCGGCGGCCCCGTGACCGCGGTTCTGAACTTCATCGAGGCGTTCGGCACGCTCGTGCTGGCCTGGATCTGGATCGCGGGCTCGGTTCTGATCCTGGTCGTGGGCGCGTTTTTCAGGCGCGCTGTCGCCAACGCGACGGTCGTGCGCTTCGAGCAGGGCGCGTTCGACGGCGAACCCGACCCCGCGCGCATGAAAGACGTAACGCCGCCGCGCGAACCCCAACCGGATCCCGACCAAAAAAGGCTGCCCCCGCGATGAAAGTTCGGGGCGTGCCAAGCGTCGTCGTGCGCGCGGCCGAATAGCGCCTATCCGCCGCCGAACGACTGCACGAGCGACCCGCTGACCAGATACCAGCCGTCGACGAGCACGAAAAAAATCAGCTTGAAGGGCAGCGCCACGATCGCGGGCGGCATCATCATCATGCCCATAGACATCAGCACCGCCGCCACCACCATGTCGATGATCACGAACGGAATGAACAGCAGGAAGCCGATTTCGAAGGCGCGGCGCAGTTCCGAAATCATGAAAGCCGGAATCAGCACGCGAAAGGGCGTGGCGTCGGCCGTTTCGGGCGGCGGAATTTTCGCGATGTCGACGAACAGGGCCAGATCGTTTTCGCGCGTCTGGCGCATCATGAAATCGTGGAACGGTTTGGCCGCGCGCTCCATCGCCTCGATTTCGGTGATGCGGTTTTCGATCAGCGGCGAAATGCCCTCGCGCCACGCGACCTCCCCCGTCGGCATCATGATGAAGAAGGTCAGGAACAGCGCGAGCGACGTCAGCACGGCGTTGGGCGGGGCTTGCTGGGTCCCGAGCGCGGTCCGCAGCAGCGAGAGCACCACGATGATGCGAACGAAGCTCGTGACCATCATCAGAACCGAGGGCGCCAGGGCCAGGACCGTCATCAGCAGGATCAGCTGGACGATGCGCCCCGTGGTCGAGCTGCCGTCGCCCAAATCGAGCGTGAAGCTTTGGGCGAGCGCGCTGCCGGGCAAAACCAGCAGCGCCAAGCCCGCCAGGATCGGCATCAGACAGAAGCGCGCGAGGAAATTCATGGATTGCCGGGGGGCCTTACCGTTTCGACGACCGCGAGCGAATCGGGGCCGATCACGACCAGATGCTCAGTGTCGTCGCGGCGCAGCAAAACTGCACGCGTTTTCGCGTCGAGCGGCAGGATTTCGACGAGCTGCAAGCGCCGCTTTTTGCCCGCCTGGGGGCCGGCCCCGCCGGGCACGAAGCGTTTGCCGACCCACGCCACGGCCGCGATCATCGCGACCACGAACGCCAGAGCGGCGCCGAATTTGAGCAGGCTTTCGGGATCGAGCGTCATGGATGGGCCCCCGGGCGGCTGGCCTGCGGCTTGGCGTGCGCCAGAATCGCGGCGCGCAGCCGGTCGAGCGCGTGGCTGACGCCGTCGAGCGCGCCCGCGCATGCCAGCCCCTCCGCCCGCGGCAAGGACGAGGTCGACAGGCACAGCTCGCGCACGCGCAGATCGAGCCCCGCCAGATCGACGCTGCCGCCGCCATGGCAGGCGGCCCGCGCCGCGTCGATCTCGCCGATCGTCGCGACAATGTTTTGCAGAACTTCGACCGCTCTCATCGCCGCACGCCCGCGCTCGGGTCTTTGCCCGCGAGCGCCCCCTGCTTGCGGTAGATGTAGGTCAGAATTTCGGCGACCGCCTGGAACGCTTCGATGGGGATCGGGCTGTCGACATCCACCGTTTCCAGCAGCCGCATCAAGTCGCGGTCCTCGCGCACTTCCACGCCGTGGAGGCGCGCCACCTCGACCATTTTTTGCGCAAGCAACCCCTCGCCCTTCGCCGTGACGCGCGGCGCCGGATCGGATTCGCGGGCATATTCGAGCGCCACGGCCCGCCGCTTGGCGGGGTCCTGGGGCGGGCGGGGCGGGTGACGGGCCAAATCCACTTACCTTTGCGCAAAATCAATCGAGGCAACCGATTTACGCGAAACTCGCTAAAACTTTCTTAAAACTCGATTTACGTCCCAGTTTCAACCGATTAGCGTGGTACGAGCTTCGCCTCGAATCCACGAGTCGGGAAACAAGCACATGAATCTAAGCATAAAATTTTGAGCTTCAAATTCGCTAAAATTCGAGTTAATTTACGCATTGTTAACCCTTCCGCCCTATGCTGAGGCCATGGACATTACCCGCCTGCCGCTTTTTGGCATGATTTCGCGCCGCATGGAGTGGCTGACCACGCGCCAGACCGTGCTGTCGCAAAACGTTGCCAATGCCGACACGCCCAACTACCAGCCGCGCGATTTGAAGGCGCAGGATTTTCGCGCCGAGCTGCGCGGCCAGTCGGCGCGTCTGGCACCGGCCACGACCAGCCTGCAGCACCAGACCAGCCGCATGCTGGCCTCGCCCGAGCGCATCGAAAAACAGCGCCCGACCGAGACGACCTTGTCGGGCAATTCGGTCCAGCTCGATACCGAAATGCTCAAAGTTTCCGAAACGGCGAGCGACTACCAGCTGACGACCAACATCTACCGGCGCAATCTGGCGATGCTGCGCACCGCCATCGGCCGCACGCAATAGTCCCGCATCCGAAAAGGCCCGTTCCATGGATCTGCAAAAATCGATGCGCGTTTCGGCTTCCGGCATGGCGGCGCAATCGACGCGCATGCGCGTGATCGCCGAAAACATCGCCAATGCCGACTCGCTCGGCGAAACGCCGGGCGCCGAGCCCTTCCGGCGCAAGACGATCAGCTTTCGCAACGTGCTGGACCGCCAGAACGGCGTCGATACCGTGCGCACGTCGCGCATCGGCACCGACAAAAGCGCCCTGCCGCGCCGCTACGAGCCGACGCACCCGGCGGCCGACGGCGACGGCTACGTGATCGCGCCCAACATCAACAGCCTGATCGAGGCGATGGACATGCGCCAGGCGCAGCGTTCCTACGAAGCCAACATCAACGTGATCGAAACCTCGAAAAGCATGATTTCGCGCACCATCGATCTGCTGCGCGGCTGATCGCGCGCGCTTTTAAGGAGTCCCCATGGCCATCACCTCGCCCTCGCTTGCCGCCGCCGCCTACCAGGGGGCGGCGCGCGTCGCGCGTCCGGGCCTGGGTGCGGGCGACGAAGCCGCGCCCGGCGGCGCCGATTTCGGCGCGCTGCTGGCGCAAGCCGCGCAAAGCACGATGCAAAGCCTGAAAGCGGGCGAGCAGGCGAGCTTGCGCGCCCTTGCGGGCAAGGCCGATGTCGGGCAAGTGGTGCAGGCGATCGCGGCGGCGGAAACCACCTTGCAGGCGACCATCGCCGTGCGCGACCGCGTGGTGCAGGCCTACCAGGAAATCATCCGCATGCCGATCTAGCGGCGCGCGCGCGAGCGAGCGAAAGCCGGCCCCCGATGAACGCAACCGACGTGCTGGAAGTTTCGCGCGACGCGATCTGGGTCATGCTCAAAATCGCGACGCCGCTGATGCTCGTCTCGCTGGTCGTGGGCCTGGCCATCAGCCTCGTGCAGGCGCTGACGCAGATCCAGGAACAGACGCTGACCTTCGTGCCCAAAATTCTGCTGCTGTTCGTCGTGTTCGTGCTGACCATTCCGTTCATGTCGACCACGCTGATCGAGTTCACGCGCGAACTGATGGCCAAGGCGGTGGGCATCGGCGTGGGGGCCGGGAGCTAGCATGGAGGCGCTCGCAAGCGCGCTGGCGCAGGCCTTGCCGGCCGAAATCTTCGTCTATTTCCTGGTGCTGGTGCGCGTGGGCGCGGCGCTGCAATCGATGCCGGGGCTGGGCGAACTGGCGATCCCGCAGCGACTGCGCCTGGGCGTGGCGTTGCTGCTGGTGGTTGTCGTGGCGCCGGTCGTCGGCCCGACGCTGCCGCGCCTGCCCGAATCGGCCGTGGCGATGGCGGGGCTCGTATTGGGCGAAACGCTGATCGGCGTTTTCATCGGCCTCGCCGGACGTTTCGCGATGTCGGCGATGGTCGTGGCGGGGTCGATCATCGCGCAGCAGATCGGGCTCTCGTCCGCGACCCTGTTCGATCCGGGTTTCGGCCAGCAGGGGGCCGCACTCTCGGCCTGGCTGGTGGCGGTGGCGCTCACGATCGTGTTCGTCGCCGATCTGCACCATCTGATGCTGCGCGCGCTCGTCGATTCCTACGCGCTGTTTCCGGCGGGGGCGCTGGCGCCGCTTGGCAGCTATGCCGACGCGCTGGTGCGCTGGACCGCGCACAGTTTCCTGATCGGCGTGCAGATCTCGGCGCCCTTCCTGGTCTTCGGACTCGTCATCAATCTGGCGATGGGGCTGGTCGCGCGCCTGCAGCCCGCGATCCAGGTGTTTTTCATCGCCCAGCCCGTGCAGATCGCGGTCGGCATGCTCGCTTTGGGGCTGACGATGTACGCGGCCATCGGCGCCTTCGAGCGCGGGCTGACCGACAAGCTCGAACCGCTGCTGCTGGCGCCGTAGGGAGCAAGCGATGGCCGAAGAAGCCGACGACGATGCGTCCAAAACAGAAGAGCCGACAGCCAAGCGGCTCGACGAGGCGCGCGAGAAGGGCCAGGTGGCGGCGAGCCGCGAGATCAACCATTGGATGATCTTCATGGGCGCCACGCTCGGCTTCGTGTTTCTGGGCGCCCATATGTGGCGGGGCCTCGGCACGGCCATGCGGCCGTTTTTCGAGCGGCCGCACGAGTTCTCCTTCGAGGGCGGGGGCCTGCAGCGCACGGTCGCGTTCGCGCTGATGGAGCCGCTGATGTCGGTGCTGCCGCTGCTGCTGGTGCTGATGGTGGCCGCGATCGCCGCGCAGTTTCTGCAGAACGGCTTTCTGGTGTCGGCCGAGCCGCTCGTTCCCAAATTCAGCAAGATATCGCCGGTCGCGGGCTTCAAGCGGCTGTTTTCCTCGCACGCGGTCGTCGAATTCCTGAAGGGCCTGTTCAAGATTTCGATCGTGTCGGTCGTTTGCTGGTACGCGCTCAAGGACGAAGCGCTCGACATTGCGCGCTTCGTGGAAATGGACGTCGTCGAGCTCGCGCGCATCATGGGCATGCTGGCGCTCAAGGTGATGGTCGCGGTCATCGCGGCGATGACGCTGATCGCGGGCGCCGACTATTTCTACCAGCGCTTCCAGCATTTCAAGCGCCTGCGCATGACCAAGCAGGAAATCAAGGACGAATACAAACAGTCCGAAGGCGACCCGGTGGTCAAGGGCCGCATCAAGCAGCTGCGCATGGAGCGCGCGCGCCGGCGCATGATGAGCGCCATTCCCAAAGCGACCGTCGTGGTCACCAACCCGACCCACTTCGCCGTGGCGCTGCAATACGACGAAAACACGCCCGCCCCGATTTGCGTCGCCAAAGGCAGCGATCTGGTGGCCCTCAAGATTCGCGAGCTTGCCGCCAAGCATTCGGTGCCGGTCGTCGAGAACAAACCGCTGGCGCGCGCTTTGTTCGCGAGCGTGGAGATCGACGACGAGATCCCGCAGGAACACTACAAGGCGGTCGCCGAGGTCATCAGCTACGTCATGAACCTCAAGCAGCGTTTCGCCAAAAAACCCGAACCGCAGCGGCCCGGCGCGCGCTGACGCTCAGTTGCGGTTGCTCTCCCACTGCGGCGCGGGCGCCGGCGCCGAGGTGAGGCTGCCGAGCAGGCGCTGGAACCAGCCCGGCTGGTCCGGCGCGGGTGCGGGCGCTGCCACCGGGCGTTCGAGTGCGGGCGCCGCGTCGGGCGCGAAACTGCCCGGCAACTGCCGCACGGGCAGATTGCGGTGCGCTTCGACCATCACGGCCTTCCATAGGCGCGCGGGCAGCGAGCCGCCGGTCGTGCGCTCCATCTCCTCGCCGTCGTCGTTGCCGAACCAGGCGCCGCCGACATAGTCGGCCGTGAAACCCACGAACCACGCGTCGCGATAGTCGTTGGTGGTGCCCGTCTTGCCTGCGGCCGGGCGGTCGAAGGCGGCGGCGCGCCCGGTACCGGAGGCAACCACCGCCTGCATAAGGTCGGTCATGGTCGCAAGTGCCGGCCGGCTCATCACGGGGCCGGGGCCCGAGCCCTGGCGGCGATAGAGCACGCTGCCCGCCGTGTCGCGAATTTCGGCGATCGCGTAGGGCAAAACGCCGTCGCCGCCATTGGCGAACGCGGCGTAGGCGCCGGTGATTTCGAGCAGATTGACCTCGGACGAGCCGAGCGCGCTCGACAGATTGCGCTGGATGGGCGACGCGATGCCGAGGGCGCGCGCCGTACGCGCCACGCTGTCGATGCCCACGCGCTGCGCCACGCGCACGGCCGACGTATTGACCGAGCGCGCAAACGCCTCGCGCATCGAAATTTCGCCCGACACGCGATTGTCGAAATTGCGCGGCCGCCACGTGCCGACCTGCAAGGGCGTGTCGGCAATGCGCTCGTCGGGACGCAGGCCCTGCTCGGCGGCGGCAAGATAGACGAACGCCTTGAAAGCCGAGCCCGGCTGGCGGCGCGCATCGACCGCGCGGTTGAAGGCGCTGCGCGCATAGTCGCGCCCGCCCACCATCGCCAGCACCGCGCCGTCGGGCCGCATCAGCACGAAGGCGCCTTGATGCACCTCGGCCTTGGCTTCCTCGCGCGCGAGGATGTCTTCGAGCGCGGCCTCGGCGACGCGCTGGAGCCTTGTGTCGAGCGTCGTCACGACGACCAGATCGCGCTCCTGGGCGCCCACGAAGCCCTGCACGCTCTCGGCCAGCCAGTCGCTGAAATAGCGCCCGCCGCGTTGGGCCGTCGCGACGCCCGCCGTGCCGAGCGGCAATTGGCCGGCCGCTACGCGTTGGGCGGGCGTCATGAAACCGGCTTCGACCATATTGTCGAGCACTTCGGCGCCGCGCGTGCGGGCGCGCGCGATGTTCGCGGTCGGCGCCAGGCGCGACGGCGCTTTCAGCAGCCCCGCCACGATCGCGGCCTCGTGCGCATTAACGGCACGCGCCGACTTGCCGAAATAGCGCTGGGCCGCCGCTTCCACGCCGTACGTTCCGGCGCCCAGATAGACCCGGTTCAAATACACGGTCAGAATGTCTTCCTTCGAGAACCGCCGCTCGATCGCGAACGCGAGCAGCATTTCCTGGATCTTGCGCGCCACGCTGCGCTCGTTGGTGAGAAACACGTTTTTGGCGAGCTGCTGGGTGATCGTCGAACCGCCCTGCACCACGCGGCCCGCGCGGAAATTGGCGAGGGCCGCACGCGCCAAACCCTGCGGATCGACGCCGATATGGCTGTAGAAGCGCCGATCTTCGGTGGCCAGCACGGCCATCGGCAGCCAGGGCGGCATTTCCTCGAGCTTCACGAGCCCGCCATGCAGATCGCCATAGGTCGCGATCGTCTCGCCGGCCGGATCGAGAAAGACCAGGCTCGCCCGGCGCTCGAATTTGTTGATGAGGTCGAAGGGCGGCAGCGTGAACCAGAAAAACGCCAGCACGCAGGCGCCGGCCACGCCCGCCCACAGCCCCGCAATGAAACCCCATTTGAGCGCAAAACCTGCCGCGCGGCGCAAAAAACTTGGCCCTTTGCGCGGCTTTTTGGGCGCTTTGGCGCGCGCCGACGGCACCGCCCGGTCGCCCGGATCGGCATGCAGCGCGGCAGACGAACGCTCGCCGCCTTCGCGGCCCAGGCGCGGTTCTCTTCGACTCGACATCGTCCGGGATTCTACACGCGATTGCGGCGAAGTTGGGCCGAACGGCCAATAAAATTGGCCGCCCGCCAAATCCCGCACGGCTTGAATCCGGCAGCGGCACTTGCGAAACTTCCGATGCCGCGCGCGCCCGCGCGAGCGACAGGGGCTGGGGGAATGTCTGCGGATTTCAAAGTGGTTCGTTCGCGCATGGACGGCATCGCGGCGGTCGAGGCGCGAACGCGCCATGTGTTCGCGCGCCACATGCACGACCAGTTCGGCGTCGGCGTGATCGAGGCGGGCGCGCAGCGCTCCTTGAGCGGCCGCGGGACCGTCGAATCCAAGGCCGGCGATACGATCACCGTCAATCCCGGCGAAGTGCATGACGGCGCGCCGCTGGGCGACGGCATTCGGGCCTGGCGCATGCTCTATTTCGATCCCGACCTTGTGCTCGCGTGCGCGCGCGACATCGACGAAGGCAAAGGCGGCGCGGACGCGTTCGCGGATCCCGTCGTCGCGGACCGGCGCTCTGCCGTCCGATTTCGCGCCCTCTACGGCGCCGTTGCAGCCGACGGCAGCGCAGGCGACGACGGCATTCGCGCCCCCGCCTTGCGGCGCGACGAATTGCTGTTCGATCTGCTGGCCCCGCTGCTGCGCGCGCGCGCAATGCGCGCCGCACCGGCCAGCATCGTCCGCGTGCGCGACAGGATCGCCGACGATCCGGCCCGATCGCCGACGCTGGCCGATTTGGCGGCGCAAAGCGGCCTCAGCCGCTTTCAGGTTCTGCGCGGCTTTCGCAACGCGTTCGGACTGGCGCCGCATGCCTATCTTGTGCAGTGCCGCGTCAATCTCGCGCGGCGCCTGGTCGGAGGCGGCATGCCGCTGGTCGAGGCGGCTTTCGCCAGCGGTTTTGCCGACCAGAGCCATATGACACGATGGTTCGTGCGCAGCTTTGGCGCGGCGCCCAGCCGGTTCGCGCCCAGCCGGTTCGCCCCCAGCGCGCGCTGAATCCCGCCGCAATTTCGTTCAAGACCGCAGCGCAGCCGTTCTGCGAGGTAAAGGCCCCCGCCCCCTGCAGGAGCTTTTGCCATGAGCGTCGAATTTCTGCTGATCTCCGCGATCGTCGCCGCTTCGCCCGGCCCCGGCGTGCTTGTCACGCTGGCCGCCGGGCTTGCGCGCGGCAGGCGTGCCGCGCTGGTCGCTGCCTTCGGTTGCACGCTTGGCATCGTGCCGCATATGCTGGCGGCCGTGACGGGCCTTGCCGCCTTGCTGCAGGCCAACGCGCCCGCGTTCGAAGCCGTCAAATACGCGGGCGCCGCCTATCTGATCTATATGGCATGGGCAACGCTGCGCCAGGCGGATGCGCTGCCCCTCGAACCCCGCGACGCGCCGACAAGCGACCGCGCCGTCATCCGATCGGCGGTCTTCGTCAATCTCTTGAACCCCAAACTCTCGATGTTTTTCATCGCCTTCCTGCCGCAATTCGTGGCTGCCGACGCCGACGACCAGACAGCCCGCATGCTCGGCCTGTCGGCCGCCTTCATGGCCGTCACCTTCGCGGTTTTTGCCGTCTACGGCCTCTTTGCGGCATCCGTGCGCGCGCGCGTGCACGCGCATCCGGGCGTCCTTGCCTGGATGCGCGCCGCCTTTGCCGCGGCCTTTCTGGCCCTTGGCCTCAAACTGTTCGCGAGCGAACGCTGAGCGCGGCGCCGCTAGACCCGTTGGCCGCTGGCGGCGTCGAACACATGCAGCAGGCCCGGCTTGGGGACCAGCGCGATCTTGGCGCCGGGCTGGAAATTGTGCCGCTCGGTGAACACGGCCGTCGCTTCCACGCCGCCGATATCGACCAGCACCAGGGTTTCGGCCCCGGTCGGCTCGATCACCTTGACGGTCGCGGACAGGCCCTGGCCGGCCGCCGCAAGATCGAGATGTTCGGGCCGCATGCCCACGCGCACGGCCGTGCCCGCCGCCGCCTTCGTGGCCGCCGCCAGCACCGCGCCGCCCGCCAGTTCGACCGCGCTGTCGGCGCCCGCGCGCACGACCTTGCCGTCGAGAAAATTCATCGCGGGCGAGCCGATGAAACCCGCCACGAAAATATTGGCGGGATTGTCGTAGAGCTCGAGCGGCGTGCCGATCTGCTCGACCACGCCGTCATGCATCACCACGATGCGGTCGGCCATCGTCATCGCCTCGATCTGGTCGTGCGTGACATAGACCGTGGTGGTCTTCAGGCGCTGGTGCAGCGCCTTGATTTCGGCGCGCATGGCGACGCGCAGCTTGGCGTCGAGGTTGGAGAGCGGCTCGTCGAACAAAAACACCTGCGGGTCGCGCACGATGGCGCGGCCCATCGCCACGCGCTGGCGCTGGCCGCCGGAGAGCTGCTTTGGATAGCGCAGCAGATAGGGTTTCAAGTTCAGGATTTCGGCGGCGCGCTGCACGCGCTTGTCGATCTCGGCCTTGTCGGCTTTTTTGAGTAGCAGCGAGAAGGCCATGTTGTCGTAGACGGTCATGTGCGGATAGAGCGCGTAGTTCTGGAACACCATCGCCACGTCGCGTTCCTTGGGCGGCAGGTCGTTGACCACGCGCGCCCCGATCGCGATCTCGCCGCCCGAAATTTCCTCGAGCCCCGCGATCATGCGCAGCAAGGTCGATTTGCCGCAGCCCGAAGGCCCGACCAGCACCACGAATTCGCCGTCGGCGATTTCGACGTCCACGCCGTGGATCACGGCCGTATTTTGGTAGGATTTGCGCACGCCGCGCACGGACACGCCCGCCATGTTTCGCTCCCTTGGGTTCCGCCTGTCCCTGACGATCAGGCCGGCGACGCAGGGCACGGCGGGATTGGCGCCCGCTCGGCCTGCGTCGTGGAACGGACCTTGGCGCACTTGGATCGCAAAAGCAAAGGGCGCGGGCATCGCTGCCCGCGCCCTTCGTTGGGCGAACCGGATCGCGCGGAAGCCTCAGATGGCTTCCTTGAGGTCCTTGGCAGCGCGGAAGGCGATCTTCTTCGACGCCTTGATCTTGATCGCTTCGCCCGTGGCCGGGTTGCGGCCCATGCGCGCGGGGCGCTTGCGGACCTGGAAGATGCCGAGGCCCGGAATGCGGATCTTGGCGCCCTTCTTCAGGCTCTTGGTCAGTGCGGCGACGAACGCGTCGAGCACTTCGACCGACTGCTTCTTGGGCATTTCGTGCTTTTCGGCGAGCTCGTAGGCGATCGCCTTCAGCGTGACAACTTCCTGTTTTGCTTCGGCCATGTGCGAATAGGCCTCCTCTTGAGGGTTCTTGGTTCGAGACGTCCCGCGAGCGAGCGGGCCGCGAGCGAGCGGGGTTCGTCCCGTCTTGCATTCGCGCCGCTGCCGAACCCTTCCGCTGTCGCCGCGAAAACGCGACTCGACGGCGAATCGATCCGGCAAACGTAGGCTCGGTATGCCGTTTCGCTCGAATCTTGGCAAGCGGGAAAATTCGGGCGTGCGCAAGAAATGCCGATAGAATCGACACTGCATGCCGCTCGGCATCCAACAAATGCAGATTTATCAGCGACTTCGCGCCGCCAAGCGGACGCGAAATCGGGCCCGCCCCCGCCCGCTAGAATTCGCGCGTCGCGACGTCGCAGTTCTTGAAGGCGATGCCGGTCAGCCGGTTCAAGAACGTGCCGTGCCCGACGACCGCGATCGTCGCTTCGTCGCGCGCGGCGAGCCAGCGGGCGAACGCCGCGACGCGCGCCTGCAAAACCGGTTCGGGTTCGACCGCGACGGCATCGGGGCGCTTGGGGTCGCAATACCACCAGGGATCGTCGAGATGGCCGAACGCAAGCTGCGGGAAATCGGCCGCGAGCAGCCGGGGCGCGCGCCCGATATCGCCCGAATGCTCGCATTTTTCGCGCTGCAGCGGCTCGACATGCCAGGGCGCCCGGTGGCCCGCAAAAATATGCTGCGCCGTCTGGATCGCGCGCGTCAGCGGCGAGACGACGATCAGCTCGACCCCGTCCCAGCGCGAATCGCCCGCCAAAGCGCTTGCTTGGGCGCGCCCGAGCGCGGTCAGGTTGGGATCGAAAATCATCGGGTCGCGGCGGACGATCGAGTCGAACGCGGCGTTGAATTCGGACTGGCCGTGGCGGACGAGGTGGACGGTCGATTTGCGCATCGGGACGTCTCGATACGCCATTGCGCGCGGCAATGCAAATGCCCAAATAAACTGTGGCCACAACAAGGAGCGCGGCACCATGGGCGAACGCAATGTCGAAAAAATCGTGCGCGGACAGAAGACCAGCGACGGCGCCGGGGTCAAGCTCGTGCGCGTCATCGGCACCGGCGCGCTGCCCGATCTCGATCCGTTTTTGATGCTCGACGAATTCGGCTCCGACGATCCGGGCGCCTATCTTGCGGGCTTTCCCGACCATCCGCACCGCGGATTCGAAACCGTCACCTACATGCTCGCGGGCCGCATGCGCCATGCCGACAACAAAGGCAATGTCGGCCTGCTGGAGCCCGGCTCCGTGCAATGGATGACGGCCGGGCGCGGCATCGTGCATTCGGAAATGCCCGAACAGCGAGAAGGGCTGATGCGCGGCTTCCAGCTATGGGTCAATCTGCCCGCGCGCGACAAGATGTGCGCGCCCGCCTACCAGGATCTGGCGCCCGAAACGATCCCCGTGTTCGAGCCCGGCGACGGCAACCGCGTCAAGATTCTGGCCGGGCGCTATGCGGGCATCGCAGGACCGGTCAAGACGGGCGCCACGGCGCCGCTCTATCTCGACATCCATCTGGTGCCGCAAACGCAGATGGCGATCCCGATCGAGCCGGGCCATGCGGCGTTCGTCTATGTCTACGAGGGGGTCGCTGCCGTTGGCGCCGCTTCGGTCGATCGGGGCGAGCTTGGTCTGCTTGGCGACGGCGACCGCTTGACGTTGCGCACCGGCGACGCGCCCGCACGGCTGCTGGTCGTGGCGGGCAAGCCGTTGGGCGAGCCCGTCGCCAAATACGGCCCGTTCGTGATGAACACCGAGGCCGAGCTGCACCAGGCCTTCGCCGACTACCGGGCCGGGCGGTTCTAGCCGCCTTCAATTTCGGCGCGCAGCAGCTCCAGTTCGAGCCATTCGTCTTCGGCGGCGGCGAGCGCGGTCTGGGCAGCGCCCAGTTCCGCCGTCGCGCGCGCAAAGCCGGCGGGATCGCGCGCATAGAAGGCGGCATCGGCAAGTTTGGCCTGCGCTTGGGCAATGTCGGCGCGCATCTTGTCCATGCGCGCGGGCAGGGTTTCGAGCGCGTGTTTTTGTTTGAACCCCAGGCGCTTTTTGGCGGCGGCGGGCGGTGCCGCCGCGGCCGGCGCCGCCTTGGCGGCCTTGGCGCGTTCGGCCTGCTTGGCTTCGACGCCGCGCCCGCGCTGGGCGAGCATGTCGCTGTAGCCGCCCGCATATTCCTGCCACACGCCGTTGCCTTCGGCGACCAGCGTGGAGGTCGCGACGCGGTCGAGGAAATCGCGGTCGTGGCTGACGAGCAGCACCGTGCCCGCATAGTCGGCCAGCAATTCCTGCAGCAGATCGAGCGTTTCGATGTCGAGATCGTTGGTCGGCTCGTCGAGCACCAGCAGGTTGGAAGGTTTGGCGAAAGCGCGCGCCAGCATCGCGCGGCCGCGTTCGCCCCCCGACAAAGCCGACACGCGCGTGCGCGCCTGCTGCGGCAGGAACAGAAAATCCTTCATGTAGGCGAGCACGTGGCGCGTGCCCCCGCCCAGCGACACGGTTTCGCCGTGCCCGCCGGTCAGCGTGTCGGCCAGCGTGGCGTCGGGATCGAGCGATTCGCGGCGCTGGTCGAGCGTGACCATCGCCAAGCCCGTGCCGATGCGCGCCTCCCCCGCATCGGGTGCCAGCGCGCCGGTGAGCAGATTGAGCAGCGTGGTTTTGCCCGCGCCGTTCGGGCCGACAATGCCGACCCGGTCGCCGCGCAGAATGCGGATCGACAGATTCTCGACGATCGGCGCGGCGCCGTAGCTTTTCGACACGCTGTCCGCCGCGATCACCAGCGTGCCCGACCCGTCGGCGGCAAAGCTCGCCATTTTGAGCGTCGCGGGTGCGGCGACGTGTTCGCGCCGTTTGGCGCGCAGCGCCTGCAGTTCCGCCACCCGCCGCACATTGCGTTTGCGCCGGGCGGTCACGCCGTAGCGCAGCCAGTCTTCCTCGCGCGCGATCTGGCGCGTCAGCTTGTGGGCGTCGCGTTCTTCCTGCGCCAAAATTTCGTCGCGCCAGCTTTCGAAATGCGCGAAGCCGCGGCCCAGGCGCCTGGTGGCGCCGCGATCGAGCCACACCATCGCGCGCGACAGCGCTTCCAAAAAGCGCCGGTCGTGGCTGATCAGCACGAGCGCGCCGCGCGTGCCCGCCAATTCGCGCTCGAGCCACGCGATCGCGGGCAGGTCCAGATGGTTGGTCGGCTCGTCGAGCAGCAAAATATCGGGCTTGGGCGCCAGCAGGCGCGACAATGCGCAGCGCCGCGCCTCGCCGCCCGACAGCTTTGCGGGGTCTTCGGCGCCCGTGAGGCCCAGCGATTCGAGCAGATAGCGCGCGCGATGCGCGTCCTCGGCTGCCGCCAAATCGGCCAGCACATAGTCGAGCGTCGTCGCATAGCCGCCAAGATCGGGCTCCTGCGCCAGATAGGCGAGCGTGGTGCCCGGCTGCACGAAGCGCGTGCCGCCGTCGGGCGCCACCAGCCCTGCCGCGATCTTCAGCAGCGTCGATTTGCCCGAGCCGTTGCGCCCCACCAGCGCCAGCCGTTCCCCGGCGCCGACGGCAAGCTCGGCCCCGTCGAGCAGCGCCGGGCCGCCAAACGAAACGCGAATATCTTGCAGCAACAGCAACGGCGGCATTTTCGCTCGATTCGGACGGCTTTGTTTGCGAGGCGCCGGGTGTATCAAAAACCCGCACCTTGTGGCGAATTTTTTGAAATGTTAGTTCTTTTGAAACCGTTGCCAAGGCACAGTGCGGCCATGCAGGAACTGATCCGCAAATACCATACCGGCGCCTATGTCTTTCGCGAAGGCGAAGACGGCGACTACGCGTTCCTCGTGCGCACGGGCAAGCTGCGGCTGTGCTGCCAGCGCGGGGACGATCTCAACACGCTCGAAGATCTGCACGAGGGCCGCCTGTTCGGCGAGTCGGCGTTCGTCGAGCGCGCCAAACGCGCCTCGGCGGCGCTCGCGGTCGCGGAAACCGAGTGCTACGCCATTCCGCGCGCCGAGTTTCTGGGCAAGCTCGCGAACCTGCCCGGCGACCGCCAGCGCGCCTTGCGCAACATGCTGACTTTCGTGGTGCGCGCGCCGATGTTCGACGCGCGCGGCGAACGCATGCGGCCCAACGTGCCCGACGATATTCTGCGCCAGTTGGCGGCGCTCAACGCGTCCGATCTGGCGGTCTCGCTCGCCAAATCGAAGGAGCCGCTGATCGCGCTGGTCGCCGAACAATTGCGCTTCGAAATCGACCGCCGCCTGCCGCGCGACATGCGCGCCCCCTTGCCCGAATTGCCGCCCCTGGCCGTGGCGGGAAAGCTCAAATTCTAGGGCGCGAGCCAGCGCGGCACGAGCGCGTCGGCCGCGCGCGCGAACTGCAGGCGGCGATGGCCGGCCGCGCGCAAATAGAGCCAGTCGAGCGTTTCGATCTGCAGGATTGCGACCGCAAATCGCTCGAACGATGCCGCGTCGTCGGCCGCAAACGCGGCGCCGTCGGGCGCGTCGAGGGCGGCGCCGGGTGCCGGTTCGCTCGCATAGGTGCGCCGGGCGCTGCGCCGGGCGGTTTGCCACGCGGCCTTTGCGATCGCATCGCGGCAATGCAGCGTTGCAGTTCCTTCGATGCGGATCTGGGTCTTGGCCGCCGCATCGTAGAAATGCAGGGCCGCGCGCGGATCGGCGCGCAGCTCGGCAAATTTGTCGGAGCGCGCGTCGGTATGGAAGCCGACGCGATGGCCGTTTGAATCGACGCTGCGCAGCACGACCGTGCGCGCGCGCGGCCGGCCGTCGCGCCCGACGGTCGCCAGCGTCGGCGTGCGCAGCGCGGATTTGCGCTCGGCCACGGCGGCGGCCAACTGCGCGTAGACGGCCGCGCGAATTTCGCTCGGATCGGTCGACTCCACTTTTTTCTCCCGCTTGAATCGCCTTGCTTGAATCGGGGCGCCACTATAGCCATGCTGGCGCTCCAAACCCAAGGAGCGGCGATGAAGTGGGCGCGCGTACGGCACGGCAATAGCGAGGTTTTCGGCACGATCGAGGGCGATGCGTTGCGCGTCCATACGGGCGACATGTTCGCGAACCCGACGCCGACACCCGAGCGCGTGGCGCTGGCGGGCGCCGCATTTCTGCCGCCCGTGCGGCCCGGCAAGTTCATCGGCCTGTGGAACAATTTCCACGCGGCCGCCGCCAAAAACGGCTGGGCCGTGCCCGGCGAGCCGCTCTATTTCCTCAAAGGCGCCAACGCGCTGGCGGCCCATGGCGACGCGATCGCGCTGCCCGCCAGCTATGGCGGGCGCGTGGTCTACGAGGGCGAGCTTGGCATCGTGATCGGCAGTCGCTGCAAAAATGCGACCGCCGAGGAAGCGGCGCACGCGATCTTCGGCTATACCTGCGTCGACGACGTGACGGCGCTGGAACTGATCGCAAGCGATGCGAGCTTCGCGCAATGGACGCGCGCCAAAAGTTTCGACGGCTTCGGCCCCGTAGGCCCGGCGATCGCGACGGGGCTGGATCCCGCGACGCTGTCCGTGCGCACGCGCGTCAACGGGCGCGAACGGCAGAACTATCCGGTTTCCGACATGGTCTTTTCGCCCCAGCGTCTGGTCGAACTGCTGAGCCGCGACATGACGCTGGAGCCGGGCGACGTCATTGCCTGCGGCACGTCGCTTGGCGCGCTGCCGGTCAAAGCGGGCACGCGCGTAGAAATCGAGATCGACGGCATCGGCGTTCTCGACAACGTCTTCGCGTGAACGGCGTTCGGCGCGCTTGGTCTACCGCACGAACCGGTCGATATAGTCCGCGCCCAGGCCGATTGCGGCGTAGTGGCGCCGGCATTTGTCGATGCGCGTGAACACGTCGTCGTAGCCGGTGTTTTTGCCGTCCGGATCGACATAGATCATCGCGCCGTTGACCTGGAAAAACGTGACCATCTCGGCCACATGCGGATCGACCACCAGCGTGTGGGTTTCGCCCGGCGCTTCGTAGACATAGCCGCCCTCGCGCGCGATCCAGTCGTGCTCCAGATAGCGCCATTCGCCCTTGAGGACGAACCCGTGCACGGGCTGGGGATGGCGGTGGCGCGACAGCACGCCCGCTTTGCGCACGCGCAGAAGATTGGTCCAGTAGCCGTTCGACGCCGACAGCAGCAGCGGGCGGAACCACACGTTTTCCTCGAGCGGCACCCACACGCGTTCGTCGTCGGGAATTGCGGGCGCAATCACCAGTTCGGGCGGCGATTCGGCCGGCTGCTTGTGCCGGTAAGGCTGCCATTTGTCGGCCGGGCTCGCATCGTCCATCGCAACGCTCCTTCGTTTCAGTTGGCCGCGTAGCCGCCGTCGACCGGCAGCACCGTGCCGGTGACGAACGCGGCTTCTTTGGACAGCAAAAATGCCGCGGCGCCGCCAAGCTCCGCGGGCCTGCCCCAGCGCCCCATCGGCGTGCGCGCCAGAATGGGGGCCGCGCGCGCCGCATCGTCCACCAGCGGCTTCGTCATCGCGGTGTCGATCCAGCCGGGCGCTATCGCGTTGACGCGAATGCCGTCGGCGGCCCACGCCGCCGCCAGGCTTTTGGTCAGCTGCACGATTCCGCCCTTGGAGGCCGAATAGCCCGGCACGAACGGCGAGCCGAAAAGGCTCAGCATCGACGCCATGTTGACGATGGCGCCGCCGCCGCGCTTCAAGGCCGCGTGCGCGCCCAAGCACATGCGCATCGTGCCCACCAGATTGATCTCGATCGTGCGCCTGAACCCGTCGATGGCGAACTCCGCACCGCTGCGCTGGATGGTGCCAGCACAATTGACGAGGCCCTGGAGCGTGCCGAAGCGCGCAAGCAAGGCCGCGACGCCGGCATCGTCGGTCACGTCGAGAATTTCGGGAACGATACGGGCGTGGGGCGCGAACCGCTCGATCTCGGCGGCGGCAACGCCCGTCGCCGTCACCGCATAGCCAAGATCGGCCAGATGGCGCGCGATGCCCTCGCCGATGCCGCTCGTGCCGCCGGTGACAAGTACGTTCATGCTGCGGCCGCGACGTCGCGCGCATACGGGATGGGCGCGACCGCGCCGTAGCCTTGCGTGGAAAGGGCGGCGGCGATGGCGGCGTAGCGTCCGGCCGCCACGGCATCGTCGCCCATCGCAAGGCGCGCGACGAACGCGCCGCCGAACGTATCGCCCGCCCCGGTCGCGTCGACAGGCACGCAGCGATGCGGTGCCAGGCGCGTGCGTTTGCCGGGCTCCGCGATCAGCGTGCCGGCCGCGCCCAGTTTGAGCGCCACGATCTTGGGGCCTTTGGCGAGGATCAGATCGGCCAGGCGGTTCTCGTCGCGCTCGCCATAGAGCGCGACGACGTCGTCGTAGCTCGGCAGGCAGATATCGCACTTGGCGATCGCGGCGTCGATCGCGGCCAGCGCCTCTTCGAGCGGCCACAGCTTCAAACGCAGATTCGTGTCGAACGACACGCGCACGCCGGCGCTGCGCGCCGCGTCGATGGCGGCGAACCCGGCGTCGCGCGCGGTTTTCGAGATTGCCAGCGAAATCCCCGAAAGATGGAAAATCTTGGCGGCGCGGATCGCCTGCAACGGCAGGTCGCCCGCCGCATAGCGGCTGGCGGCCGAGCCTTTGCGGAAAAACGAAAAATGGTGGCCCGCCTCGTCGTGCGTGACGAAATAGACGGCCGTAAACGCGTCGGCGTCGGCGCGCACATGCGCGGCATCGACGCCTTCCCGGCGCCACAGATCGCGCAGCATGCCGCCATAGATGTCGTCGCCCAGCGCCGACACGTATCCGGCGCGCGCCCCTTGGCGGGCGGCCGCGATCGCGAAATTCGACGAATCGCCGCCGAAACCCTGCAGATAGGTGCGGCTGCCAGCGCCGCCCGTCTGGTTGAATTCGACCATGGCCTCGCCCATGGCAAGAATGTCGCTCGGCATCGTTCCCCCCGTTTGCGCGCGCGCGAGTGTGCCAAGCGCGGCTCGCGCATGCAAGCCTAGGTGCCGCAGAAGGTCGCTTCGACGATCTCGTCGGGCTTGGGCGGATCGGCATAGTGCGACAGGCCCGGCTGTTCGCGAAACGGATCGCCGACCGCGCGCAGCAATTCGTCGAAGGCCGAAAAATCGCCGTTGATCTGCGCCGCCGCGAGCGCGGCCTCCACGCGGTGGTTGCGCGCGATGAACAGCGGATTGGCCGCCCGCATCGCGGCGCGCGCATCGGCCGGATTGCGGCCTTCGGCGGCAAGGCGTTTGCGCCATTCGCCGTTCCAAACGTCGAGACCGTCGGGTATCGGACCTTCGGCAAGGCTTTCGGCCAACCGGCGGAAGGTCAGCGTGAAATCCGCCTTTGCGTTGGCCATCGCCGCCAGCAGCCCGTCGACCAGCGCCGCGTCGCCGTCCTGGGCGCTTGCAAGGCCGATCTTGGCGCGCATCGCCGCCAGATAGGCTTCTTCGAAACGCGGCGCGAACGCGTCGATCGCGTTTTGCGCCGCCGCGACCGCTTGGTCCTCGTCGGGTCCCAGCAGCGGCAGCAAGGCTTGGGCCAGACGCGCCATGTTCCAATGCGCGATGCGCGGCTGGTTGGCGTAGGCATAGCGGCCCTGATGGTCGATCGAACTGAACACCTTCGCCGGGTGGTACGCGTCGAGGAAGGCGCACGGGCCGTAATCGATCGTCTCGCCCGAAATCGTCACGTTGTCGGTGTTCATCACGCCGTGGACGAAGCCGACCGCCATCCAGCGCGCGACCAGATCGGCGGTGCGCGAAACGACACCCGCCAGCAATCCCAGATAGGGTTCCGGCATCTGGGCCGCCGCCGGGTCGTGGCGCCGGATCGCGTGGTCGGCAAGTTCTTTCAGGCCCGCAAGGTCGCCCCGGCTCGCGAAGAACTCGAACGTGCCGACGCGCAGATGGCTTTTGGCGACGCGCGCGAGCACGGCGCCCGGCAGGATTTCTTCGCGAAACACCTTGTCGCCCGTCGCCACGGCCGCCAGCGTGCGCGAGGTGGGGATGCCGAGCGCCGCCATCGCCTCGCTGACAATGTATTCGCGCAAGACCGGCCCCAGGGCCGCGCGCCCGTCGCCCGCGCGCGAATAGGGCGTGGGGCCCGAGCCCTTCAGATGCAGATCGTAGCGCTGCCCGTCGGGGGCCAAAAATTCGCCCACCAGCAGCGCGCGCCCGTCGCCAAGCTGGGGCGAAAAATGGCCGAACTGGTGGCCGGCATAGACCATCGCGAGGGACGCGGCGCCTGCGGGCATCGCGGTGCCCGCCAGCATCGCGACGCCCGCGGGCGATCCCAGCCAGCCAATGTCGAGGCCGAGCGCCAGCGCCAGTTTTTCGTTGAGCCGCAGCAATTGCGGCGTTTTGGCGCCGCGCGGCTGCAAGCGCGTGTAGAAGCGCTCGGGCAAGGTCGCGTAGCTGTTGTCGAAGGCGATCATTGCCATGGCGCGCTTTCAGCCGCCGCGCAACGCGACCAGCAGCTTGCCAAATTCGCCCGGATCGACCGGCTTGGCAAGGGCCGCCCGCAGATCGAGCCCGTAGGCCTTTGCAAGATTGGCCGCCGACGCGCGCACGGACGCGGCCGCGCCCGATACGATCACCAAGACGCCCGGAAATTTGCGCTTGCCCAGCGCCTTGATCAGTTCGACCCCGTCCATGTCGGGCATGTTGAGGTCGCACAGCAGGACGATTTTGCGGTCCGACAGGCGCTCGAGCGCGGCAAGCCCGTCGGCGGCGCTCGCGCAGGTTTCGATGTCGGCGAATCCGTTCGCCTGCGCGATGGCGCGCACGATCCGCAACTGGAATGCGTTGTCGTCGATGGCGACCAGCATCGGGGCGGCTTCGGCGGAACCCATGCGGGGCTGCCCTCAACCGCCGCGCAGCGCGGCCAGCAGCCGGCCGAATTCGCCCGGCCGCACGGGCTTGGCAAGCCGCGCGCGCACATCGAGCCCGTAGGCTTTGGCAAGATTGGCGGCCGTGTTCAGCACCCGGTCGTCGGCACCCGACAAAATCACGATCGGCCCCTCGAACTTCATCTGCGCCAGGCTTTTGAGGAGTTCGACCCCGTCGGCGCCCGGCATGTTGAGATCGCACACCAGCACGGATTTCCCGCGTCCGGGCCGCGCAAGGCCCGCAAGCGCGCCAGCCGCGCTCTGGAACGTTTCGACCGCGTCGTAGCCGTTGGCGCGCGCCAGCGCTTCCACGGCCACAAGCGTCGTCGCACAATCGTCGACCGCGACAAGGGCCGGGGCGTCGATGCGCTCCATGGGCTCCCCCCTACACGTCCAGATTGGCGACTTTGAGGGCGTTTTCGACGATGAAGTCGCGGCGCGGTTCGACCACGTCGCCCATCAGCGTGGTGAACACGCCGTCGGCATCGGCCGTGTCGGCGACCTTCACCTGCAGCAGATGGCGGGCCTGCGGATCGAGCGTGGTCTGCCACAATTGCTCGGGATTCATCTCGCCCAAGCCCTTGTAGCGCTGGAAACTCAGGCCCTTTTTGCCCGCTTCCAGCACCGTGTCGATCAGCTTGATCGGCCCGGGCACGTCGACCGTGTGGCGGTCCTTGGTTTCGAGCCGCGCGCGCTTGGCATAGAGCGACTGCAGCTCGCCCGCCATCTCGACCAGACGGCGCGCTTCGATGGAATTCATCGTGACCGCGTCGATCGACGCGCGGTCGGTTTCGCCGCGCAATTTGCGCTCGAAATGCAGCGCGCCGTTCTCGACGCGCCCGGTCCAGCCGCGCTCGGTTTCGGGCGACAGCACGTTCATGCGCGTCGCGATGGTGCTGGCGATCTGGGCTGCGATTTGCGCGTCGGCCAGATGGCCCGGATCGAGCGCGCCCAAAATCGCCGCCTGCTCGACCGCGTCGCGCGAGCCCACGCGCCGCGCGAGCGCCAGGATCATCGCCTTGGCCGCGCGCGCGCGCTCGACGGCCGCGCGCAGGTCGGGGCCCGCGCGCATGGCGCCGTCGGCGCCGGTCAGCGTCATCCCCTCGATGCCGCCCGCGATCAGATGGTCCTCCATCGCGCGCTCGTCCTTCAAATACACTTCGGACGAGCCCTTCTTCACTTTGTAGAGCGGCGGCTGCGCGATGTAGATATAGCCCTGCTCGATCAGCGCGCGCATCTGGCGGTAGAAAAAGGTCAGCAGCAGGGTGCGGATGTGGCTGCCGTCCACGTCGGCGTCGGTCATGATGACGATCTTGTGGTAGCGCGCCTTGGCGACGTCGAATTCCTCGGTGCCGATGCCCGTGCCGATCGCGGTCACCAGCGTGCCGATTTCGGCCGAGGAGAGCATCTTGTCGAGGCGCGCGCGCTCGACGTTGAGGATCTTGCCCTTGATCGGCAGGATCGCCTGGTTGGCGCGGTTGCGCCCTTGCTTCGCCGAGCCGCCGGCGGAATCGCCTTCGACGATGAACAGTTCGGATTTCGCCGGATCGCGCTCCTGGCAGTCGGCAAGTTTGCCGGGCAGCGACGCCATGTCGAGCGCGCCCTTACGGCGCGTGAGTTCGCGCGCCTTGCGCGCGGCTTCGCGCGCGCTCGCCGCCTCGACGATTTTCTGCACGATCTTTTTGGCGTCGGCGGGATGTTCTTCGAACCACTGGGTCAGCTTGTCGTTGCAGATCTGCTCGACCACCGGGCGCACTTCGGAGGAGACGAGCTTGTCCTTGGTCTGCGACGAGAATTTGGGATCGGGCACCTTGACCGACAGCACGCAGGTCAGCCCCTCGCGCGCGTCGTCGCCGGTGAGCGAGACTTTTTCTTTTTTGCCCGCATTTTCGCCCGCCACGCGCGCGATCGTGCGCGTCAGCGCGCCGCGAAAACCCGCCAGATGCGTGCCGCCGTCCTTTTGCGGGATGTTATTGGTGAAGCACAGCATCGTCTCGTGGTAGGCGTCGGTCCATTCCATCGCCACTTCGACCGTGATGCCGTCCTTTTCGCCCTTCATCGTCACCGGCGCGTGGATCGGCTGTTTCGAGCGGTCGAGATAGCGCACGAACGCCTCGATGCCGCCCTGGTAGTGCAATTCGACGCGCTTGGGCTCGACGCCGCGCGCGTCCGCCAGCACCAGGCGCACGCCCGAATTGAGGAAGGCCAGTTCGCGCAGGCGATGTTCGAGCGTGTCGAAATCGAACACGGTTTTGGTGAAGGTCTCGAGCGAGGGCAGGAACGTCACCTCCGTGCCGCGCTCGTCGCCCGCCGGACCGACTTCGGCCAAGGGCGCCACCGCGTCGCCGTGGCGGAATTCCATCGCGTAGGCCTTGCCGCCGCGCCAGATGCGCAAGGTCAGAAGCTGCGAGAGCGCGTTCACCACCGACACGCCCACGCCGTGCAGCCCGCCCGAAACCTTGTACGAGTTCTGGTCGAATTTGCCGCCCGCATGGAGCTGCGTCATGATGACTTGGGCGGCCGACACGCCCTCCTCGGCATGGATGTCGGTCGGGATGCCGCGCCCGTTGTCGCGCACCGTGACCGAGCCGTCGGCATTGAGCGTCACCTGGATCGCGTCGCACCAGCCCGCCAGCGCCTCGTCGATCGCGTTGTCGACCACTTCGTAGACCATGTGGTGCAGGCCGGTGCCGTCGTCGGTGTCGCCGATATACATGCCGGGGCGCTTGCGCACGGCATCGAGCCCGCGCAGCACTTTGATGGAGTCGGCGCCGTAGGCGGCCGACGCGTCGTCGAGATTTTTCGCGGGTTCGCTCATGGTCGGTCCAAATCCTTCAGGCAGGCTGGATACCGCCGGCCTCGACGCGCAGCATGTGCGCGCGCCCGGCCAGGGGCGCAAACGATTCGGGGTCCGCGCCGGTCGCCCAGAACTGGGCGCCGAGCGCGAAAAGTTCGTCGAACAGATGGATGCGGCGCACGGGATCGAGATGCGCCGCGATTTCGTCGAGCAGCAGGATCGGCGGCCGGCCGCGCTCGGCGGCAAGCTCGCGCGCATGCGCCAGCACCAGCGCCACCAGCAGCGCCTTCTGCTCGCCCGTCGAGAGCGCCGCCGCGGGCGCGTCTTTCTCGCTCCAGCGCACGGCCAGATCGCCGCGATGGGGTCCGAAATGCGCGGTCCCCGTTTCGGCGTCGCGCGCGCGCTCGCTTGCCAGGCGCGCGCGCGCGAAATCCTCGAGCGCCAAAGCCGGCATCGTCGCGCACAGCCCTTCGATTTCCCCCGTCAGCGCCAGCGAAGGCGTCGGGAAGGGCCCTGCCCGGGTGCGGGCCGCGCGGTCGAGGCGCGCCACGATGTGCGCGCGCGCGATCGCGACGGCAACCCCGTGCCGCGCCAGCGAGTCTTCGAGGGCGGCAAGCCAGTCGCGCTCGCCGGCGCCCTCCGCCAGCAGGCGCGCGCGCTCGCGCAACGCATGGTCGTAGGCCGCGACTTGGCTCGCGTGGTCAGGATCGAAGCCGAAGACGAGCCGGTCGAGAAAGCGGCGCCTGGCGCCCGCCCCTTCGGCCAGCAGCCGGTCCATTTCGGGCACCAGCCAGACGACCGACAGATGCTGCGCCAGGCCCGCCTGGCCGCGCATCGGCTTGCCGTCGACGCGCACGATGCGCTTGTCGCCCTCGCCGCGCCCCGTGCCGATGCGGATTGTGCCGATGCGGATCGTGTCGCCCTGCAGCGACAATTCGGCCGACACGGCCCACGCGCGGGCGGCCCCGTTGCGCTCGATCTGCGCCATGCGCGCCCGGCGCAGGCCCTTGCCGGGCGCCAGGAACGACAGCGCTTCGAGCAGATTGGTTTTGCCCGCCCCGTTGGGTCCGACCAGCGCGACGGGGCCGGGCGGCACGTCGAGGCGCAGCGCGGCGTAGCTGCGAAAATCGGCAAGATCGAGGCGCGTGACGGCCGCGGCCGCCAAGGCTTGCGCGGCCGGAAACGGCACGATCCGGGCAGGCGTCGCCGTCACATCAAACGCGCATCGGCATGAGGACGTAGAGCGCGCTGGCGTCCGCCGCGTCGCCCAGAATGGTCGGCGAGGCCGCGTCGGCCATTTTGAAGGCGGCGTTTTCGCCTTCGAGCTGCTCGGCAATGTCGAGCAGATAGCGCGCATTGAAGCCGATCTCGAGGGCCGGCCCCTGGTAGGAAATTTCGATTTCTTCGCTGGCCGTGCCCGCATCCGGGCTGTTGGCCGTGAGCGTGAGCAGGTTCTTCGACAAAGCGAGTTTGACCGCGCGCGATTTTTCGGTCGAGATCGTCGCCACGCGGTCGACGGCGGCGGCGAACAGGCTGCGGTCGACTTCCATCGATTTGTCGTTGCCCGAGGGAATCACCCGCTCGTAGTCGGGGAACGCGCCGTCGATCAGTTTGGAGACCAGCACCGCCTCGCCGAACGCGAAGCGCACGCGCGTGTCGGAGAGCGTGATCTGCACCGCGCCCGACGCCTCGTCGATCAGCTTGCGCAGTTCCATCACGGTCTTGCGCGGCAAGATCACGCCCGGGATGCTGTCCGCGCCGTCGGGCAGCGGCATTTCGATGCGCGCCAGACGGTGGCCGTCGGTCGCGACCGCGCGCAGCACTTTGACGCCGTTGGAGGCGGCCGCGTGCAGATAGATGCCGTTCAGATAGTAGCGCGTTTCTTCGGTCGAGATCGCAAAGCGGGTCTTGTCGATGAGATTTTTGAGGTCGCCCGCGCCGATTTCGAAGGCGTAGGGCAGATCGCCCGCCGCCATCTTGGGGAAATCGTCGGCGGGCAGCGCCGCCAGGCTGAAGCTGGAGCGGCCCGCGCGCAACGCGACCTGGCCTTTTTCCGACGACCATTCCAGCCCGACCTGGCTGCCTTCGGGCAGTTTGCGCACGATTTCGTAGAGCGTGTGCGCCTGCACCGTGGTGGCGCCCGCTTTGGCGATTTCGGCCGGCACGATTTCCACGAACGCCACGTCCATGTCGGTCGCGGTCAGCGAAATTTTGCCGCCGCCGCCCTTGGCGGCGGTCGCTTCGAGCAGCACGTTGGACAGAATGGGGATCGTGTTGCGGCGCTCGACGACGCTTTGAATGTGGCCCAGCGCCTTCAGCAGAGCGGCGCGCTCGATGGTGATTTTCATAGCTTGGGCAATCCGGGCAAAAGGGTTGTCGTGCGAATCGAAATTCGATGCCCGAGTATAGCAGAACAGGGCGCCGACAAAAGCCCCGCGAACGCCCGAACGGGCCTTCAAAACACGCTATTTTGCGGCCTTTTTGGCGATTTCGCCGAGCGCGATGCGGATCGCGGCAAGCTGCAGGCGCAAGCCCATCGACGCGGCCTTTTCGGGACCCGCCAAAGCGCCCTTGCGCAGGGCGTCGGCGACCATTTCGGGGGTCGCGGGCACATGGACAAAACCGCAGGGCCGCTTGCCCGCCCGCGCCAGCAAATGGAACAGGGCCGCGTTGCACAAATAGCGCCCCGCATCGTGCGACAGGCGCGCGGGAATGCCCGCCGCCAGCAGGCCCTTCAAGATCGCGGGATACGGCAAGGTTGCCTGGCGCGTGGCGGGCGCCGTGCGGTCGATCTTGCCGGTCGGGCTTTTTCCGTCATTGTCGGGATAGGGGAATTTGAGCGCGTTTTGCGCCGCGGTTTCGAGCCTTATGCAGCTCTCGCCGTCCGCCAAACCCAAGGCGAGGATCGCCACCGGCTGGACCTCGTCGAGCGCCGCATCGAGGGCCGCTTCGATTCTGGCGATCGACACGGGCAGGATGCGCGACACGATGCGCGCCGCCCCTGCCCATTCGCCGTCGAGCCGCGCGGCAAGGTTTCGGGTCGGGTTGGTTTTATAGGGCCCGAACGCCTCGAAGCCGGTCAGCAGAATGCGCGGGGCCCGCGCCGCCATGGCTCAGGCTTCCAGCATCCGGCGCAGCAATTCGACGTCTTCGCTGAACGCCGCGTCGGCGGCGCGAAGTTCGTCGATTTTGCGGACGGCGTGCATCACGGTCGTGTGGTCGCGGCCGCCGAATTTGCGCCCGATTTCGGGCAGCGAACGGCTGGTCAATTGCTTGGCGAGATACATCGCCACCTGGCGCGGGCGCGCGACCTGGCGCGCGCGGCGCGGCGAGTGCATGTCGGCCAGGCGGATCGCGAAATGCTCGGCCACTTTTTTCTGGATTTCTTCGATCGTCACGCGCCGGTCGGAGGCGCGCAGCAGATCGTGCAGCACTTCCTGGGCGCTTTCCAGACCGATCGGGCGGCCGACCAGCGTGGAATGCGCGACGATGCGGTTGAGCGCGCCCTCGAGCTCGCGGATATTGGCGACGATCTTGTGCGCCAAAAACTCGAGCACCTTGGGCGGCATGGCGGCGCCCAGTTTTTCGGCCTTCGACTGCAGAATGCCCAGCCGCAGTTCGTAGGTGGTCGGGTGGATGTCCGCGACCAGCCCCCAGCCGAGGCGCGACCGCACGCGGTCTTCGAGACCTTCGAGATCGGCCGGGCTCTTGTCCGCCGACAGCACGATCTGCTTGTTCTGGTCGACGAGCGCGTTGAAGGTGTGGAAAAATTCTTCCTGCGTCGCGTCCTTGCCCGAAATGAACTGCACGTCATCGACGAGCAGCACGTCGACCGAGCGGAACTGCTCCTTGAAGGACATCGTGTCCTTGAAGCGCATCGCGCGGATGAACTGGTACATGAATTTTTCGGCCGACAGATACACCACGCGCCGCTGCGGATTGCGCTTGCGGATGTGCCAGGCCATCGCGTGCATCAGATGCGTCATGCCGAGACCGACGCCGCCATAGAGGAACAAAGGATTGAACGGCACCTTGCCTTCGTCGGCGACGCGCCTGGCGGCGGCGGCGGCGAATTCGTTCGACTTGCCCTGCACGAAGGATTCGAACGTGAAGCGCGGATCGAGCGGGGCCCCGAAACTTTCGACGTCGTCGGGCGCGCGCGCGATCGCGGGCGCCGCCAAGCCGTTGGTCGCTTGCGACGGCGCGCCGTAGGCGGGGGCCGTGCCGCGCTGGGCCGACGCGGTCGGGCGCTGGGCGGTGCCGGTCGCGGGCAATGCTGGCGGCGGCTGCAGGCCGGCCGCCGGCTGGACCAGAATTTCGACCGTGCGGACCATTTTGTTTTCGGCGCGCCACAGCGTCTTGATGCGGTCGGAATAATGCTGGCGCACCCAGTCCTGCATGAAGCGCGTGGGCACCGCGATGCGCGCGACGCCGTCGTCGACGCCGACCAGGGTCAGCGGCTTCAGCCAGCTTTTGTAGGCGGCTTCGCCGAACTCGCCTTTGAGGCGGGCGCGCACGCGCACCCATTGCGCTTCGAGGGAGGGGCCGAATTCTTGCGGACGCATGGCCATCACTCCTGCGTCCAGGCAAGGCCCGCGGCCTTCCAGCCGCCGGCCGTGCCGCGATGCAGGCTTGCATCGCGGTCGCCCTCGAAACCGCCCGCCAGATTGTAGGCGCGCGCGAATCCCTTGGTCGCCATGGCGATCGCCGCCGATTTCGAGCGCCCGCCCGAGCGGCACAAGAAGATCGCCGGCGCGTCTTTGTCGACGGCGGCGGAGACGGCGGCGGCAAAATTGGGGTTCGGCACCATCTGGGCGCGCCCGTCGAGGCCGGTCGAATAATTCTGCCACGAGACATAGAGCGGCGCCTTGCCCAAGGCCGCCAGACTGGCCACGCCGACAAACGTCCATTCCGCGCGGCTGCGCACGTCGATCAGCACGGCCGTCTTGTCGCTCCGGAGCAGGTCCCACGCTTCGCGCGGCGAAAGGTCGCCCGCATAGCCCAATTCGGTGCCGTCTTCGGGCCCGCGCTCCGTCGTTTTCGCCGCATCGACCATCGTAGCCAACCGTTCTGTCGTCAATTACCTCGGCGCATTCGCACGCGGCGCGCCTGGGGTCCGTCTGTCTGGTTTCCGTCGCCGCCCGACGGACATACGAAATCGAAACGCGGTCGCCCGCATTTCGGTTTGCGCGTCAACCCGACGCGCAGCGGCGCGTTCGCCAGCGGCAGGCGGTCGGACGCCGGTCGAACGGATTGCGATGCACGGCGCGGAGCGCTTCGATCGGAGAGACGGGCGTATTCACGGGAGGGGACCCCTGTCGTTGCGTCTGTTCGCGTACAGACTTGTTGTGATTGCGCGCTGCCGATGCGCGCGGCTTTTTGACGGACAACGGACGCGACGAAATTTCGAACCTGCCAGCCATCGCCCCGTTCCATGTTGCCCGTGCGCCCGTGCCGAAGAGGCGCAAAACTCGGATCGGCTTTTGTCGGTGCGTTCGCGGAACCGCGAACGGCCAAAATAAAACACGGGCGCCCGCTTATCGCAACAGGTCCGTTGGAAGAACGCACGATTCGACGCGAATGGCGCCGCCAATGTGGCGCGGAAGCGACGCGGCGATCTTGAAATTTTATTTGCGCGGCAACGCGAAAATTTCGCGCGCGCTCGCGTGCACGCGGAGATTCAAGGACTTGCGCGCCGATGCGCGAGCGATACGCCAGACATCGCGCGCGTTCCGGCGCGCCGAAGAATTGCCCGGCGCAAAATGCAAGCGCCGTCTTCGATTTTCGCGAAGACGGCGCGGGCACGCGTCGGAACATTTTCGCGCGCAAGGAATGCCGCGCGCGCGGAGGAAGAAGACGCTAGCTCTTGATCGCTTTGATGCGCGCCGACAGACGCGAGATTTTGCGCGACACGGTATTCTTGTGCACGACGCCGACCTTCGCGGTGCGCATCAAAATCGGCTGGGCTGCTTTGAGCGCTGCCGCCGCCGCCGCCTTGTCGCCCGCGGCGATCGCTTCTTCGACCTTCGTCACGCTCGTGCGCATGCGGCTGATGCGCGTGCGGTTGACTTCGGTGCGGCGCAGCGTCTGGCGCGCGGCCTTTTTTGCGGAAGATGTGTTCGCCATGGGTCTTGGATCTTTCGGTCGGGTCAAAAACGGTTGCTGGGACGGCTGCAAAGCCGCAGCAAAAGGCCGCGCGTTATAGCCCCGCTGGCCGGGGGCGTCAACCCCGGCCCGGCCTGGCCAAAATCAGCGGTTTTTCCAGACCGGCGCCCGCTTTTCGACGAAGGCAGCCATGCCTTCTTTCTGGTCGTCGGTGGCGAAGGTGGCGTGGAAAACCCGGCGCTCGAACTTGATGCCTTCGGCCAGCGTGGTTTCGTAGGCGCGGTTGACGGCCTCCTTGGCCATCATGACGACCGGCAACGACAAGCCGGCGATCGCGTCGGCCGTCTTGATCGCCTCGGCCAGCAATTCGCCCGCCGGCACCACGCGGCTTACCAGCCCCGCGCGCTCGGCTTCGGCCGCATCCATCATGCGGCCGGTGAGGCACATTTCCATCGCCTTCGATTTGCCGACGAAGCGCGTCAAACGCTGGCTGCCGCCGGCCCCCGGGATCGTGCCGATCTTGATTTCGGGCTGGCCGAACTTGGCCGTGTCGGCGGCCAGGATGAAGTCGCACATCATGGCAAGCTCGCAGCCCCCGCCCAACGCAAAGCCCGCGACCGCCGCGATCACCGGCTTGCGGCAGGTCGTGACCCGCTCCCAGCCTTTGGTGATGAAGTCGTTCATGTAGACGTCCATGTAGCTCGACGCGGCCATCTCCTTGACGTCGGCCCCGGCGGCGAAGGCGCGCTCGGAGCCGGTCAGCACGATGCAGCCGATGCCCGCATCTTTTTCGAACCCGTCGAGCGCCTCGCCCAGTTCGCGGATCAAGGCCGCGCACAAAGCGTTGAGCGCCTTGGGCCGGTTCAGCGTGACGATGCCGACCTTGCCTTTGGTTTCGACCAGGATGTTTTCGTAGGCCATGGCGATGTCCTTATTCGGGAGACAGAAAAAACCGCACGACGGTGACGCCCGCGCCGACTGCGGGCGGAAATTCGAGCACCAGCTTTTCGCCCTCGCGCGCAAAGCGCCCGTCGGCGACGCGCCGCCAGCCGAGCTGGGGCAGCGTGCGCGCGTAGAAAGCAAGGATCGCGGCGGGCGCCACGCGCCCTTCGGCCTGGGCTTCGACCACGCGCCCCTGGGCAGCGTCGAACACGCTGGGCTCGCTTGTCTGCGCAAGGCCCGCCATCAGCGGCAGATCGTCGATGCCCTCGACATAGCCTTGCGCGTGCGCGGGCAGCGCCAACAGCAGCCCCAGAAAAAACATCGCGAGAAACCGCATGGCTTCTTTCATACGTCAGCGCTGGCGCTTGGGACAATAGAAAGTCGAGCGGCCCGACTGCACGATGCGCTTGACGCCGCTGGCGCAATCGCAGCCGGGGCACGGGCTGCCCGCGCGGTCGTAGACGCGCCATTCGTGCTGGAACCAGCCAAGCTCGCCCGAGGCCTGCACATAGTCGCGGGCCGACGATCCCCCGGCCTTGATCGCGTCGCCCAAAGTCGCTTTGATCGATGCGCACAAGGCCGCCGCGCGCGGCCCTTTGACCGTGCCCGCTTTGCGCAGCGGGCTGAGACCCGCACGGTAAAGCGCCTCGCACACATATATATTGCCAAGGCCCGCGACATTGCGCTGGTCGAGCAACGCCGCCTTCAACGGCGCCTTCGATCCCGCAAGCGCCGTTTCGAGCGCCACCGCGTCGAACGCGTCTTCCAGCGGTTCGGGACCGAGTTGGGCAAAACGTTTGTCGGCGGCCAGCGCGTCGCTGTCGATGATGTCGACCACGCCGAAGCGCCTGGGATCGCCGAAACGTACGGTGGCGCCCGCTTCGGTTTCGAATTCGACATGGTCGTGCGGGCCCGCTTTTGGCGCCGGTTTCGGGACCAGTACCAGACGGCCCGACATGCCCAGATGCACGAGCAGCGTGGCGCCGCGATCGAGATCGATCAAAATCCATTTGGCGCGGCGCGTGACGGCCGTCACGCGCGCGCCCGTCACGCGCTGGACGAAGTCCGGCGGAATGGCGGTGCGGATGTCGGCGCGCCGCTGCACCACGCGCACCAGCCTTTGGCCTTCCAGGTGCGGGCGCAAGCCGCGCACGACGGTTTCGACTTCTGGCAATTCGGGCATCGTCGTTTCACACTGCCCCAACTTCGCTCCCAATTTCCAGCGTCGCTTGCTATGGTGCGCGCCGACAATGGCGAGCCCTTCCGACGACACCACCCATTTCGGCTTTCGCGACGTGCCCAAAACCGCCAAAGCGGGTTTGGTGCGCGAGGTGTTCGACTCGGTCGCGGGTTCCTACGACCTGATGAACGACGTGATGTCGCTGGGCGTGCATCGTTTGTGGAAGAAGGCGTTCGTGCACCAGGCGGCGCCGCGCAGCGGCGAGTCGTTTCTCGATCTGGCGGGCGGCACCGGCGACATCGCGTTCGCGCTGGGACAAGCGGGCGCCCATGTCGCGGTGTGCGACTACAACGAACAGATGCTGCGCCAGGGCCGCAAACGCGCGGCCGATCGCGGGCTGTTGGCGGGGCCCGCCTGGGTTGCGGGCGACGCGCAAGCCCTGCCCTTTCCGGCGGCGACGATGGACGGCATCACGATCGCGTTCGGCTTGCGCAACGTAACCGAGCCCGCCAAAGCGCTTGGCGAAATTCGCCGCGTGCTGAAACCGGGCGGGCGGTTCTTGTGTCTCGAGTTCAGCCAGGTCGCCGTGCCCGTGCTCGACCGGCTCTACGACGTCTATTCGTTCGAAATGCTGCCGCGCCTGGGCCAATGGATCGCGGGCGACGCGCAATCCTACCGCTATCTGGCCGAAAGCATCCGCCGCTTCCCGCCGCAGGACAGGCTGCGCGACATGATGCAGGCGGCGGGCTTCGGGCGCGCCGGCTATCGCAATTTGTCGGGCGGCATTGCGGCGATCCATTGGGGCTGGCGCACGTGATCGGTTTGCGGCTGCCGTTGCGGCTGGTGCGGCTTGCCAAAATCGCGCGCACGCTGGTCGCCTACGACGCGTTCGAAGCGCTGGGCCTGCCGCGTTTGTCGCCGCTGGCAGCCCGCCTGGCCGCCAGGATAAGGCGGCGCGATTTGCCGCAGCGGCCGGGCCAGCGTCTGGCGCTGGCGCTGGCCGAACTGGGGCCGGGCTTCGTCAAACTTGGCCAGGTTCTGTCGACCCGGGCCGATCTGGTCGGCGAGGCGGTCGCAGGCGATTTGACCGACCTGCAAGACCGGCTGGCGCCGTTCGCGTTCGCGCAAGTGCGCGCCGCCATCGAAGACGCGTTCGGCCGGCCGATCGGGGAGATCTACGCGGCGATCGACGAAACATCGGTTGCCGCCGCCTCGATCGCCCAGGTCCATTTTGCGACCGCGCTCGACGGGCGCGAGGTCGCGGTCAAAATCCTGCGCCCGGGCGTCGAAGCCGCGTTCGCGCGCGACGTCGATCTGCTGGCCTGGCTCGCGCGCCTGGCCGAATATTTTGCGCCCAAGATCCGCCGCTTGAAGCCGCAGGCGGTCGTCGAAACCTTGGCGCAGACCGTGCGGCTCGAAATGGATCTGCGCATGGAGGCGTCGGCCTGCGCCGAGCTTGCGCAGAATTTCGCCGGCGATCCCGAGTTCCGCGTGCCCAAGATCGACTGGACGCGCACCGCCAAGCGCGTGCTGACGACCGAGCGGGTCGCGGGCATTCCCATCGACGAGCGCCAGCGCCTGATCGACGCGGGCCACGATCCGCAAGCCATCGTCGCCAAGGCCGCGCGCGCGTTTTTCCGCCAGGTTTTTCGCGACGGCTATTTCCACGCCGACATGCATCCCGGCAACATGTTCGTGGCCCCCGACGGCGCGCTGGTCGCGGTCGATTTCGGCATCATGGGCCGCATCGACCGGCCCACGCGCATCGTGCTCGCCGACATGCTGGCGGGCTTCCTCAACCAGAACTACGCCCAGGTCGCCGAGGTGCATTTTCGCGCAGGCTTCGTGCCCGCAACCCAGGATGTCGGCGCCTTCGCCCAGGCCGCGCGCGCCATCGCCGAGCCGATTTTGGGCCTGCCGCTCGAACAGATTTCGCTCGCCCGCCTGCTCGCCCAATTGTTCGAAGTGACCGAGCAGTTCCAGATGGAAACCCAGCCGCAATTGCTGCTGCTGCAGAAAAGCATGCTGGTGTGCGAGGGCGTGGGCCGCACGCTCGATCCGCACATCAATATGTGGACGCTCGCGCGCCCGCTGATCGAAGAATGGATGCTCGCCAATCGCGGGCCCCTGGCGCGTATCGGCTTTGGCAGCGAGGCGCTGCTGGCACGCCTGGAAGACCTGCCGGCCCTTGTCGCCAATCTGGACCGCGCGGCGGCGCAAATCGCGGGCGGCGGCGTGCGCCTGCATCCCGACACGCTGGCGGCCTTCGGCGCCGACCGCCAGCCCCGGCGCTGGCCGTGGCTGGTCGCGGGCCTGATCGTGGGCTTGGTCGTTGCCTGGGCGTGGGCCTAGCCGATTCCCTATTGCGCCTTATGTACTTTACCGCTAATTTACCCCCTTAACCTTGGGTAAATGGACATGCTGGCGGGAAAACGGGTTCTGATCGTCATTGGCGGGGGGATTGCCGCCTACAAATGCCTGGAGCTGATCCGCCGTCTGCGCGAGGCCAAGGCGGCGGTGCGCTGCGTGCTGACGGCCGCCGCCAAGCAGTTCGTGACGCCCTTGTCGGTCGGCACTTTGTCGCGCGAGCGCGTCTATGACGATCTGTTCGATCTGACGGCCGAGCACGAGATCGGCCATATCCGGTTGGCGCGCGACTGCGATCTGGTCGTGGTCGCCCCGGCGACCGCGGATCTGCTGGCCAAAATGGCGCTGGGCCTTGCCAACGATCTGGCCAGCACGGTGCTGCTGGCGACCGACAAGCCGATCCTGGTGGCGCCCGCGATGAACCATGTCATGTGGGGCAATGCCGCCACGCAAGCCAATATCGCGGCCTTGGCGGCGCGCGGGATTTCGGCGGTCGGGCCGGAAGCGGGCGAATTGGCCGAGGGCGAAATCGGCATCGGGCGCATGAGCGAGCCCGCCGCGTTGCTGGCCGCGATCGAAAAGCGTTTGGGCAGCGATGCGCCGCTGGCGGGCAAACGCGCGCTCGTCACCAGCGGCCCGACCTTCGAGCCCATCGACCCCGTGCGCTATATCGCCAACCGCTCGTCGGGCAAACAGGGCCATGCGATCGCGGCCGCCTTGGCCGCCTTGGGCGCCGAGACCACGCTGGTCAGCGGGCCGACGCGCTTGGCCGATCCGCCGGGCTGCCGCGTAGTGCGAATCGAAACCGCGCAGCAAATGCTGGCGGCAGCGCTGGCCGCCTTGCCCGCCGACATTGCCGTGTGTGCTGCAGCCGTTGCCGATTGGCGACCGGCACAGGCGGGCACCGAAAAACTCAAAAAAGACGGCGCGGCCCCGCCCGCCCTGCTGCTGGCCGAAAACCCCGACATTCTGGCGACGCTGGCGCGCCACCAAAACCGTCCGCGCCTGGTCGTGGGGTTTGCTGCCGAGACCGAAAATCTGCTGGCGCATGCGCACGCCAAGCGCCTGCGCAAAGGCTGCGACTGGATCGTCGCCAACGACGTGTCGGTCGGCAGCGACGTTTTCGGCGGCGATTCCAACATCGTGCATATCCTCGACGCGGCCGGAACCGAATCGTGGCCTGCGATGGCGAAAACCGGGATCGCGGCTCGGCTGGCAAAACGCATCGCGGAGAGTGTGGCATGAGCGCGCAACGCGTCCCCATTTCGATCCGACGGCTGGCGCATGCGGCCGGGCTCGATCTGCCGTCCTATGCGACGGCGGGCGCGGCCGGGCTCGATCTGCTGGCCGCGATCGACGCCCCCGTCGATCTGGCGCCGCGCCAGTTTCGGCTGGTGCCGACCGGCATCGCGATCGCCCTGCCGCCGGGCTTCGAAGCCCAGGTGCGGCCGCGCTCGGGCCTCGCGCTCAAACACGGCATTACGGTTTTGAACGCCCCCGGCACGGTCGACGCGGATTATCGCGGCGAGGTCGGCGTCGTTCTGGTCAATCACGGCGAAACCGTCTTTCGCCTTGAACGCGGCATGCGCATCGCCCAAATGGCGATCGCCAGCGTCGCGCAAGCGCATTGGATCGAATGCGACGAACTTCCCCCCACAGCGCGCGCCGAAGGCGGTTTCGGCTCGACCGGCACATAGGACGCCCCCGACCATGCTGCGGCTTACCAAAAAACTCCTTTTCGGCCTCGAAGCGGTGCTCGACATCGCCTACAACGCCAAAGCGCGGCCCGTGCAGGCCGCCGCCATCACGCGCCGCCAGGGCATCCCCAAGCGCTATCTGGAACAGGTGCTGCAAGCGCTGGTGCGCGACGGCATGCTGATCGGCCAGCGCGGTCCCAAAGGCGGCTATCGCCTGGCCAAGGACCCGTCCGCCATTTCGGTTGCCGATGTGGTGCGCATCGTGCGCACCATCGAAGCGGCGCCCGATCCGCTGGTCGGCGCGCCCGCCTCGGCGCTCGGACACAAAATCGTTCGGCCGATCTGGCAGGAATTGCAGGCCCGCCAGATCGCGGCGCTCGAAGCGCTGACCCTCGCCGAACTTGTCGGCCGGGCCAAGACCGTCGGCGTCGAACTGGAATCCTAGCGCCATGGCGCCGGCGCCCGAGCTCAGCGACGCCCAGTTCGAGCGCTATGCGCGCCACCTGATTCTCGACGAAGTCGGCGAAGCGGGCCAGGCCCGGCTGCTCGCCAGCCGCGTGCTGGTCGTGGGCGCTGGCGGGCTTGGCTCGCCGGTCGCGCTCTATCTGGCGGCGGCGGGCGTCGGCACGCTCGGGCTCGTCGATTTCGACACGGTCGACGTCACCAATCTGCAGCGCCAGATTCTGCACGGGCATGCGAATATCGGCGAAGCGAAGGTTGCAAGTGCAGCCAAAACGCTCGCGCGTCTCGATCCGGCCATCCGCATCGAGACGCACGAAACCAAGCTCGATCGCGCGAACGTCGCGGCGCTGGTGGCCGCCTACGATCTGGTCGTCGACGGCTCCGACAATTTCGAGACGCGCTATCTGGTGCACGATGCGTGCTTTTTCGCGCGAAAGACGCTCGTCTCCGGCGCGTTGCTGCGCTTCGAGGGCCAGCTTTCGACCTACAAAGCGCATGACGGGCGCACGTCGTGCTATCGCTGCCTGTTCCCGGTGCGCCCGCCCGCCGATTTGATCCCGCGCTGCGAGGAGGCGGGTATTTTCGGCTCGGTTGCGGGCGCGATCGGCACGCTGCAGGCAACCGAAGCGCTCAAGGAACTGCTCGGGCTCGGATCGAGCCTGGCGGGCAAACTTCTGATCTACGACGCGCTCGAAACCGAGTTCCGCAAGATCGCCGTGCCGCGCGATCCCGCCTGCGCGCTGTGCGGCACCCATCCCACGATCCGCGCCGCTTAGCACTTGAACCCCAATCGCTATGCCGCGATAATCGCGCCGTTTTTCGCCCTCCAAACCGGTTCGTTCGCCATGCGCCTGTTCCGTTTTCTGTTTCTCGCCTTCGCCGTGTTCGCCTTTGCGCCCGCCCACGCCCAGGCCCCGCTCGATCGCGAGAACACGCTGTTCGTCGACCTCGAATACGGGCGCGTCGTCATCCGCCTGCGCCCCGACATAGCACCCCGCCATGTCGAGCGCGTGAAGGAACTGGCGCGCGCCAAATTCTACGACGGCCAGGTGTTCCATCGCGTGATCGAGGGTTTCATGGCCCAGACCGGCGATCCGACGGGCACGGGGCGCGGCGGTTCCGGGCGCGGCAACGTGTCGGCGGAATTCAGCCGCGTGCCGTTCGAGCGCGGCACCGTGGGCGCCGCGCGCGCGCAAAACCCGAACTCGGCCGACAGCCAGTTCTTCATCATGTTCGCGCGCGGCGCCAGCCTCGACGGCCAATACACGGTCTGGGGCCAGGTCGTCTCGGGCATGGAGTTCGTCGACCGCATCCGGCGCGGCGAACCGCCCGCACGGCCCGACCGCATGGTCCGCGTGCAGGTCGCCGCCGACGTCGCGAACTAGCGCCTTGCCACGAGCCAGCAAAAGGATTCCGACCATGACGGCCGACCTCGAAAATATCGTCCATCTCGACCTCGAATGGGGGCGCGTGACGATCAAGCTGCGCCCGGATCTGGCGCCCGGCCATTGCGCGCGCATCCGCGAACTGGCGCGCGAGGGCTTCTACGACGGCATCGTTTTCCACCGCGTGATCGACGGCTTCATGGCGCAGACGGGCGATCCCACGGGCACCGGCATGGGCGGTTCCAAGAAGGGCAATCTGCGCGCCGAATTTTCCAAAGCGCCGTTCGATCGCGGCGTGGTGGGCGCGGCGCGCTCGCAGAACCCCAACTCGGCCGACAGCCAGTTTTTCATCATGCTGGACGACGGCCATTTCCTGAACAACCAGTACACGGTGTGGGGCGAAGTGACCGACGGCATGGACCATGTCGACCGCATCGCCAAGGGCGAACCGCCCAAATCGCCCGACAAGATCGTCAAAATGGCGGTCGCGGCCGACGCGACGTAACGCTGGCCGCGGCGGCAGCGGCGCGGGCTGCGTTGCGATTCGGGACAGCAGCCATTTTCGATTGCGCGATCGAACGCAGCCGCTTTATATTGATTCCCGCAAATCGACCGAACGGCGCTGGCCGCAGAGAGCCCCGTCGGCAGTAGCGGAGGAGCCTATGGGCGCGCTCGTTTTCCATGCGTTGCTGTCGATGGCGCTGCTGGCGGTGACTCACTGGGTCGCGTTTCGGCTTTTGCCTACCTGGAAACCGTCGCACGAGGCGCTTGCCAAGCACGGACTTGCGGTCCTGCTGTCGGTTTTCTTTTCGTATCTTTTTTATTTGCATAGCGCTTTCGGCATGCGCCCGAGCCCGTTCGAACACGGCCACAAGGCGTCGCTCGCCTATCCGTTCGCACACTCGGAGGAAGCGCGAACGGCGCTCCTGGGATATTTGATCGCGCTCGCGGGCTACTACTGGTACTGGGATCGACGCCGGACGTTCGAGCGCGCGGACGCGGCGATCGCAGCAATGAACAAAGGCGGCTTGAGAGAGAGTGCCGACACGCTCGTAGCTTTGCGGAAGCTGGCCGACAGAATGGACCCGCCGACGCTGATGCTGTTCCTAGTGCTGGCATTTTCCGTTGCGGCCGTTGAGTTTCCCGGCATTCTGAAAGCCTTCGACACCACGATCGGCAAAGACGGCTCGATTTCGTTGTCAGTGCGCGATCCGGTTGCTGCGGAGCAAAACAAGTTCGCCTTCGACTCTGGAGGCAGTTCAGGTACCAAATCGCTCGTCGATGATTTTCTCGTTCTCGGAACGCTTGCAGGGCGGATCCAGAAGGACGTCGAATCGATCTGCGCGCTGGCTACGTGGAAAGCCGCTTCCATGCAGTTGCTCCAGCGACCGTTACAAAGTCGTTTCCAAGAACAAAGCCACTTCATCGCACAAATGCCAGTCTCCAAGGAATGTGTTACGCCGGGGCCGACTGCCGACCAGATTCCGAACGAGTTGTTCCAGATGCTCTCGCCGATACGGGACTACAAGTCGATCGCCGAGAACCGAACCTATGCATTGGTTGAATGTCTTGCCGGAGTCGCGCAGCATCCTGCTCGAGGACCCGTCGTACGGGTCCTCGCTACAAAAATCTTCGAAACCCGCTTGCGCCTTGAGGCAGCGCTACTCGAATGGTCGAGTGCGCACCCAGCGAGCTCAGCACGCGAAAGGCTGATTGCGGCGGATGCCGAAGTGAGGAGTTATTTCAAGACGATCGCCGATCTAGCCGCGTTGGAGAACCCAGTCGGTCTGCCGGTAGGTTGGATCGCGCTAGGCACCCCGTGCAACACTGCGGACAATTTCGCGCGGCAGCTCGGCGTGGATATCAAAAATGCGCCCGTTACTCCCTACTGCGCAGACAAGAACCCTCAAATGCCCAGTGAGATCAAATTTTCTTGCGAAATTCTCCTTATGGATGATAATATTCCATATGAACGACTGGCGATGGCGGCGTTCAGCTACATTGCCGGACAGTCAAGATACGCCATTCTGCATTTGGAGCGATGGCTTGCAGCACGCAAGAAACCGGACCAACGCTCGGCCCTGGATGACTGGTTTTCCTTCATTGGAACAAATCTTCGCAATTTGATGGTGCGAAGACTCTTCGGAGATTTGGAACGCTCCAGCTACGAACTGCTCGAGGCAATGCACGAAAACGCATCGGCCGGTTTCCTGCTCGAAAAATATGCAAGGAATTTCGAGCAACTCGCCTCTGGAAAAGACAGCGCAACGGAAGCCATGTGCGGAAGCGACAGTTTCCGCCGTTTGGCAGTCATTCTGACAATTCGAAATGAGGAGAGTCACTTGAAACTGCATACCGCAGTCAGTCAAGGTAGATCGGGGCAATCGCCAAACGATTTCAAGCCTCACAAAATGGAACTGGCTTACAATGACGCGATCAAGTGGCGCGACACGGTCAAATGCATGCGAGACGCGAAGCTTTATTCGACTGAAACCAGCGAATATCTGGAGATCGCGCTAGCCGAAACCGAAGCAAATTATTGGAACGGCCTAGCGGCTTATCTCGAATCGCCGACGGGCCGTGCTGCCGCCTTTTCTTCGGATTCGGATGCCCCAAAAAAACTTCGCTCCAAAGCCGCCGCTTCGCTCGACCTGCAAATCTCGAAACTCGAAAGTTTAAAGACCTTCTGCAAACGTCCAGACCAGACCAACCAAGTCTGCCGGTTTACAATCAATCCGTACGCAAGCTCACCTGAAAAAGTGCGGCGATATCTGGCTGGCGGGGACGATTTTTTCGTCCGCGAGAAACGAATGTCTGATTTGCTTTACGACTTAACTGCCCGAAAACAATGACGCTCTAAGCGCGAACTTGGGGTGACCCACCCGCTAAGGCAGAGTTATCGCTGCTGGCGCCGCCAACGCCGACACAGTCGGCAGGACCGCCAGGAAACCTACTAGAAGATAAAAGGCGATACGCATTGCCGTCTCCTTTGGGTTGGTCAGAGGGTGCCTGACATCCAATGAACGAGTGATACTTAGCATTATTCCCGGCGAAAAACCAGGGTCTGCCCCCGAAAGCCTTCAATCTATTGATATAGCTTTCAATTTTCCGGCCAACGGCGGTGCAGCCACAGCCACTGGCCGGGCCGGGCGCGGATCCAGCGTTCCAGATCCGCATTGATCGCCGTTAGAATCTGCATCTGCCGGGCGGCGGCATCGCCCGCGAACGCCGCCACGTCCATGGCCGCGCCCACGCGCACGCGAAAGCGCGCCGCGCGCCCCAGCCGTTCGATCCGCACCGGCAGCAGCGCGCAATCGTAGCGCAGCGCGAATGCCGCCGCCGCCGGCGCCGTCATCGCCGGCACGCTGAAAAACGGCACCGCCACCCCGTCGTTCATTTTCTGGTCGAGCAGCATGCCGAGCGCCTTGCCCGCCTTCAGCGCTTCCATCGCGAGCTTGGCGCCGCGTTTGCCCTTGGGAATCAAGCCGCCCGCGATGCCGCCGCGCCCTTCGCGGAACAGGGTTTCGACATGGCGGTTGTTGGCCTCGCGATAGACCAGATAGACCGGCACGCCGAACCCCGCCGCCGCGACCGTGCCCATTTCCCAATTGGCGAAATGGCCCGCATAGAAAATGATCGGCCGGCCGGCGGCTTCGGCCGCGCGGATATGCTCGGCGCCGCTCGCGTCCACGCGCGCGTCCGGGCCGTCGATGCGGAAATTTTTGAGATGCGGATATTCGGCCGCCGTGCGGCCCAGATTGTCCCACATCTCGACGATCGCGGCCTCGATGCCCGCTTGCCCGAGCTCGGGCAGGAAACGTTCGAGATTGCGCCGCGCGCGCCGCGTGACCGGCAGCCGGGGGCCGACGAGGCGCGCGAGCGCCCCGCCGATATTCGATGCGACGTCGAGCGGCAGCAATCCCAGCAGCCGGTAGCCGCCCACGACAAAAAACGCCTCGATCGCGTGGCGCAGGCGCGCAAAGACCGTCACGCGAGGCCCCGCGCCAGAAGGGCCGCGAGCGCGCCGGGGTCGGCGAAGCGCAGTTCGACCGGCACGGTTCGGATGCGCGCCGCAAGATCGGGCGGCAACCGGACCCAGTCCTTTTCGGTCGTCACCGGCAGCGCGCCGCGTTCGGCCGCGATCGCCAGCAGGCGCTCGATCTGGCGGCGCGAATAGGCGTGGTGGTCGGCGAACGGATAGGTTGCGCGCACGAGCGCCCCGGTTTGCGCGACCGTGTCGAAGAATTTTTCGGGCCGTCCGATGCCCGCAAACGCCACCACCGGTACGCCCGCCCAAGCGCCGGGGGCGGGCACCAGATCGGCCCGCAAAACCGGCCCCGCAAACCCGAACGCCGCCGCGCGCGCGTCCGCGCCCACCATCACCAGCGCATGGGCGCGCGCGAACCCGGCGGCGACCGGCTCGCGCAAGGGCCCGGCCGGAAACACGCGCCGATTGCCGAATCCCGCCGCGCCGTCGACCACGACCAGCGACAGCGTCTTTTCGAGCGACGGATTCTGGAACCCGTCATCCATCAGCAGAATGTCGGCGCCTGCGGCCAGCGCCGCCTGGGCGCCCGCCTTGCGGTCGCGCGCGACATAGACCGGGGCGGCGGCGGCCAGCAGCAACGGCTCGTCGCCGACATCGGCCGCGCGGTGCGACGAAGGATCGACGCGCACCGGCCCCGCAAGCCTGCCGCCATAGCCCCGGCTCAAAATTGCCGGGCGGCGGCCCTGCGCGCGCAGCAAATGCGCCAGCGCCAGCACCGTGGGCGTCTTGCCGGTCCCGCCAAGCGTGAGGTTGCCCACGCACACGACCGGAACGGGTGCCCGCCACGGCACTGCCCGGCGCCGTCGCGCGGCGCCGCCAAGCGTCCATGCCGCCGCCAGCGGCGCCAGCATCCGCGCGGGCCAGCCGTCGCGCTGCCAGAAATCAGGGGCGCGCATGGTCGATCGCCTCGGGCCCCAGGCTCGCCAGCACGGGCGCCAACGCCGCCAGCACGCGCTCGAGCGTGCCCGCCCCTTGCGCGGCGAACGTGCGCGCGGCGTCGGCCTCGCGCCTGGCGCGCGCGGGATCGGCCAGACGCGCGCGCACCCAGGCGGCCAGCGTTGGCGCGTCGGCGATCTGGCTGGCGGCCCCGGCCGCGACCAGATCGCGCGCCAATTCGTCGAAATTTTCCATCGACGGGCCGAACGCGATCGCCGCCCCCAACCTTGCGGGTTCCAGCGGATTATGCCCGCCATGCGGCTCGAGCGAACCGCCGACAAAGGCGATCGGGCAGGCCGTATAGAACAGCCCAAGCTCGCCCATCGTGTCGGCGACATAGACGCCGCCCGGCGAAAACGCGTCGCCCTGGCTGCGGCGCTGGACCTTGAAGCCGCGCGCGCGCGCGGCCTCCGCCATGTCGGCGCCGCGCTCGGCGTGGCGCGGCACCAGCACCAGCGTCGCCGCGTCGCCGAGCGCTGCCTGCGCGTCGAGGACCGCGGCCAGTTCGACCGCGTGGATTTGCGCCGCCAGCCAGCGCGGATGCGCGCCCGCTTGGGCTGCAAACGCGGCTTCGGCGGTCGCATCGACCGCCAAAGCGGGCGCGTCGTGCTTCAGATTGCCGATCGCCGCGACATGGCGAAGCCCCAGCCCGCGCAGCCGTTCGGCGATCGATTCGCTTTGCGCGAGCGCCACGGCAAACGCTTCGAAGGGGGGTGCAAAGACGGCGCGCATGCGCCGCCAGCGCCCGGCCGAACGCGCGGTGATGCGCGCGTTCACGAGCGCCGCCGGAATGCGTCGCTGGGCGACCGCGCCCAGCAAATTTGGCCACAATTCGCTTTCGAGCCACAGCACCGCATCGGGCCGCCAATGGTCGAGAAAGTGCTTGGCCCACGCGGGCACGTCGAGCGGCACGTACTGGTGGAAGGCGCGCACGCCGTCGAGCTGGCGGGCCAGCATCTGGGCCGAGCTTACCGTGCCCGTCGTCACCAGCACCGACAAAGCGGGGCGCGTGGCCAGCAGGCGCGCCAGCAGCGGCAGGATCGAGCGCGCCTCGCCCAGCGACGCGCCGTGGATCCACAAAACTTTGCCCGCCGGGCGCGGGCGGCCCGCGATGCCCTTGCGCTCGGCCAGGCGCAACGGATCTTCCTTGCCGCGCGCGATGCGCCCGCGCAGCACCAGATCGAGGGCGGGCGCGCCGACGCCGGCCAACCCGCGATAGAGGGCGCGCATCATGGCGCTGCCAGCCCGACGATGCGGTCGGCCTGCGCGCACAGCGCGTCGAGGCGGCGCTCGAGATCGCGCGAGAAGGCATCGACGCCGCCGCGATCGGAAGGGGGCGCGATCGCTTCGCCCCAGACCATCACGCCGCGCGAAAACGGCAGCGGCACCAGCAAGCGGTCCCACGAGCCCAAGAAGCGCGCGCGCGACACCGAATAGGCCACCGGGATCACGCAGGCTTGCGCCAGCATCGCGACCGACGCGACGCCGGGGGCGGCGTTGCGCGCGGGCCCGCGCGGCCCGTCGGGCGTGACCGCCACTTGCTCGCCCTGGCGCAGTTTTTCGACCATCGCGCGCAAGGCGGCCGCAGCCCCCCGATTGGTCGATCCTTCGATCGTGGCGATGCCAAAATGGCCGATCGTCTTGGCGATCAGCACGCCGTCGGCATGCGTCGAGATCAGCATGTGCATGCGGCGCCGATGCGCCCAGATCGGCGGCAGCATCAGCATGCGCTGGTGCCAGAAACAGCCGATGAAGGGCTTGCCGTCGCGCGCCAGCGTCTCGGGATGCGCGTCGCCAAGAACGGTCCAGCGCGTCGTGGCATGCACGAAGCGAATATAGGCGGCCGCGAGTGCGGCCAGCAGATTCTGGCCCCAAGCCGAGCGGAGGAATTTTTTGAGCAAAACCGTGTCGGACCGTCGTTTTCGGGTGGAAGCGCAGGAAAGAACACGCTTCTTGGGCCCGGCGCAAGAGGCAGCATTGCGCCGCGCCCGGGGCTGGCGCCATAATCGCGCCATTCTGGGCGAAAGCGAATCGACCGTGGACGAAGCGCACAAATTCAAAGAATCGAGATTGGCCGACCTCTACGCGTTCTGGCAGGCGCGCAAGGGGACCCGCCTCTATCCCGATCGCGCCGATCTGGATCCCGTCGACATGCGCGCATGGCTTGGCCATCTGATGCTGGTCGAACATGCCGAGGCGCGCTGGACCTACCGGCTCTACGGCACCTATTTCGTCGAGACCTTCCGGCGCGAAATGACCGGCAAATCGATCGACGAACTGCCCGACGAACAGGCCAAATTGCTGCAAGAAGAATACGACCGCGTGCGCGCGGGCGCGGTGCCGGTGTTCCGCACCTATTCGGCGCTGTTCGAGTTCGGCACGCTCGACGGGCGCAAAAGCTGGCAGCTCGACCAGACCTGGGAGCGCATTTCGCTGCCGCTCTCCGACCGCGCCAAGGGCGACGATGCCGTGCGCCTGGTACTGGTCGGCGCGTATCTCGTCGGCGGCCACGAAACCTGAAGGAGCGTCCATGCACGCCGCTTTGTCCGAATTCGTCGAGGCCACCAAACGCGAAGTCGCGCGTACCGACGACGTTGCCGACCGCGTCGACGCGATAGCGCCCCTCATGCAGCTTCTGGCGTCGCGCGCGCACGCGTTTCTGGAGCCCGACCATCTGCGCTCCGACCCCGCAAACTACCGGCGCAACGCGATCTACATGAGCGCCGACGATTCGATTTCGCTCTACGCGCTGGTCTGGCTGCCCGGCCAATGGACGCCCGTGCACGACCATGGCAGCTGGGGCGTGGTCGGCGTGGTCGAGGGGTTTCTCGAAGAGCGCGCCTATATGTGCCCGACCGGCGAGATTTGCGCCGATACGGGCATCGCGCTCAAGCGCGGCGGCGTGGTGCTGCTCAATCCGGGTGCCGTCACCAGTTTCGTGCCCAATCCCGACCATATCCACATGACGGGCGTGGCGGCAGGGCGGCCGACTTGCGTGTCGCTGCATCTGTACGGGCGCAACATGAATTCGTTCCATATCTACGACCTGGCGGCGGGCACGCGCCGTCGGATCGACGTGCCGCACTACAAAACGAACTAGGTTTTGGACGCGGGCGGCCGAAGCCAGAAAAACCGTCACCCTCGGGCTTGACCCGAGGGTCTTGTTCCGCGCGGCGCGGAGATCGTCGGGTCGGGGCCCGACGATGACGTGAAAAACACGTCAAACGCGTCCTCAATACATCATGTACGCAACTTCGCCGGGCGGGGTGGGGCCGTCGATTTGGTTGCGTCGGTTCTATTCGTCGAACAGATCGGCGTGTGTTCCTGTGCGCGCGAGGCGCAATTCGTTTCCCTCGACCCGATAGATCAAAAGCCAGTCCGGCTCGATATGCGCGTCGCGCCAACCCGCCCATTCGCCTTTCAACGGATGGTCCTTGTATCGTTCCGGCAAAATTTTGCCTTCGATCAAAAGCCGCAGAATTTCGCGCAGCTTGTCCATATCTTTGCCGCGCTTGTCCGTGCGTTTCACGTCGCGCTTGAAAGCGCCGGACCGGACCGGCACGCGCATGTCAAATGCCCAGATCCTTGAACAGGCGGCGCGCGTCGGGCGCGCGCTTGCCCTTGCCTGCGTCGAGTTCGGCCATCGCCTTGCGCGTCGTGCGGTTGGGCACGGCCACTTCGAACGGCAGCTTTCCCTCGGCCGCCACGCGAAGAAACGTCAGACGGATCAGGTCCGACGCGCTCAATCCCATGCGGTCGAGCGCTGCGAGCGCTTTGTCCTTCATGGCGGCGGGAATGCGGGCGCGCACGACGGCGTCGGCTTTCATGGGGCCCGTCCTCGTTCGGGGTTTCGATTTGTCGAATGTAGCCCGAATGTAGCTACAGAGCAAGGCCCCGCCTCAATACCCCGGCCCTCAATACCCCGGCCCTCAATACCCCGGCCCTCAATACATCGTGTACACAACTTTGTCGGGCGGGGTGTGGCCATCGACGAAGCTCTTGATGTTGACGATCACCTTCTCGCCCATTTCCGAACGGCCCTGGTGCGTGGCCGAGCCGATATGCGGGAGCAGCACCACATTGTCGAGCTCCAGCAGGCGCGGATGCACCTGGGCTTCGTGTTCGTAGACGTCGAGGCCAGCGCCCGCGATCTCGCGCGCATAGAGGGCGCGCGCCAGCGCTTCTTCTTCGATCACGCTGCCGCGCGCGGTATTGACCAGGATCGCGCGCGGGCGCAGCAGCCGCAGCCGGCGCGCCGACAGAAGATGGTAGGTGGCGGGCGTGTGCGGGCAATTGACCGACAGCACGTCGATATGGCCCAGCATCTGGTCGAGCCCTTCCCAGTAGGTCGCTTCGACCTCGGCTTCGATCGCGGCCTCGACGCGGCGCCGATTGTGGTAGTGGACCGACATGCCGAAGGCGCGCGCGCGTTTGGCAACGCCAAGCCCGATGCGCCCCATGCCCACGATGCCGAGCCGCTTGCCGTGCAGGCGCATGCCCAGCATCGCAGTGGGCGCCCAGCCCTTCCAGCGGCCCGCGCGCACCAGACGCTCGCCCTCGCCGATGCGCCGCGCGACCGCCAGGATCAGCGCCATCGTCATGTCGGCCGTGTCTTCGGTCAAAACGCCGGGCGTGTTGGTGACGACGATGCCGCGCGCCTTGGCCGCCTCGAGCGCTATGTGATTTACGCCCGTGCCGAACGAGGCGATCAGCTTCAAATCCGCGCCTGCCCCGTTGATCAGCGCGGCATCGAGATTGTCGGTCACGGTCGGCACCAGAATCTCGGCCTCGGCCATCGCCTTCGTCAGTTCGCCCAGGGTGAAGGGATGGTCGTCCAGATTGAGCCTGCAGTCGAACAGCTCCATCATGCGCGTTTCGATCTGGTCGGGCAGTTTGCGCGTGACGATCACGAGCGGTCGGCGGCGGGTCATGGCAGGCGTGTTTCCCGAAAAAGGGGGCGTGGGGCTGACGGCTGGCGTAGCAGCCGCACGCCCCCTCTGTCCAGAAATGCCGGACGCGCTATACTGCGCCCGATGATTCGCCTTCTCTCCCTGCTTCTTGTTCTGGCGGCCCCGGCCGCGCTTGCCCAGGCGCCGCGCGAAAACCTGCCCGTGCCCCGCTTCGTGTCGCTGCGCTCGGAGGAGGTCAATCTGCGCACCGGCCCCGGCGTGCGCTATCCGGTGGAATGGGTGTATGTGCGCCGCCAATTGCCGGTCGAGATCCTGCAGGAATTCGAGAATTGGCGCCGCATCCGCGACCGCGACGGCACGGAAGGCTGGGTGCATCAAAGCATGCTGACGGGCCGGCGCGCGGCAATGGTCGAGGGCGAGATGCGCAATCTGCGCCGCCGCCCGGAGGCCGACGCGCCCGTGGTCGCGCGCGTGGAACCGGGCGTGGTCGCGGCAATTTTGGAATGCAAGGATTCGTGGTGCCGGCTGGAGACCGCGGGCTTTCGCGGCTGGCTGCCGCGCACCGAAATCTGGGGCGTCTATCCCAACGAAGCGATAAAGTGAGCGGCGGGCAAATGAACGGGCAAATGAGCGACCAAACCGCATCGATCGAACCCGGCGATATCGTGGCCGTGCGGCGGGCCGTCTATTGGCATGTCGGCATTGCCGACGGGCGCGGCCAGGCGATCAGCCGCTTGCCGCAGCAGGGGGTCGTGCGCCTGTCGCTCGAAGACTTCGCCGCCGGGCGCGCGCTTTTCGTCGTGCCGATCGACCGGCCGAGCTTTCCGCCCGCCGAGATATTGGCGCGCGCGCAAGAACGGCTGGGCGAAGCCGGCTACGATTGGCTCGAAAAGAACTGCGAGCATTTTGTCGGCGAATGCGCGTTCGGCGAAGCGCGCAGCCGCCAGGTGCGGCTTGCGGGCGCCATCGGCACGCTCGCGGGGCTCGCGCTCAATTTTGTCGGCCCGAACTGGATCGCGGCCGGCGCTGTCGGCCTCGTTTCGGCCGCGGCTTTCGCGCTCGCGGCCAAACCGCCGCGCGCCGTTGCCGCCGACGGCGCGGCCCTGGGCCACGCCGCCGACACGGGCAGAATCGCTTAGGCCGAAAAATCGGCGCTCAACGCCGCGCGCACGTCTTCGGCCAGCACGGCCATATGGCCGTAATTGGGATGGTCGATGCCCAGCAGCATGCGCGCGCCCGGCGTCTTGAACGCGGCCAGCGCCGAAGCGTCGAACGCGAAGCGCAGGAAATGCACGGACGAGGTCTTGCCGTCGGCCTTGGTGCGCTCGACTTCCGATTCGCTGGCTGCCGGCAGACGCTTGCCCGCGACGTCGAAATGGACGTGCCGCTCGATATGGCCGAGCGAATTGAGCACGTTCGCGCGGCGTACCGGATCGTCGATTTCGATCATCATCGTCGCGACCAGTTCGCGGCCCTGCGGGATCAGCGGATTGAAGGCCGCCAGTTCGTCGGCGATCTGCGCCTCGCCGCCTTTTTCGATGAACAGCATCTCGTGCACCTGATGCCACATCGTCTGGTAGTTCTCGAAATAGAAGGTGGCGTAGGGGCCGACCGCCACGCGGCGCAGACGCTTGGCCGCGACGACGCTTTCGCGCAGCGCCTTGCGTTCCAGCGCGTAGGCTTCGATGGGCAGAATGTCGGCGCGCGTGATTTCGCGCTTGAGGGCGTTTGCCATGCTCGTGTCTCCGTCAGGACAGCCCGTAGGCTTTGGCAAAAAGTTCGATCGGGTGCAGCGAATGTTCGATCGCCGGTTTTTCGGGCGTGTCGAGCCTCTCCAGCCCCTGCACCAGATGCGCGCCCGCCAGCGGGCATTCCGAAGCGAGGTAGGTTTTTTTGTTGGCGGCAACGGCCTTGATCGCGGGTTTGCCGACTTTCAGCGCCGTCTCGAAATTGTTCTTGAACACGCCCCACGAGCCGCCATGGCCCGAGCAGCGCTCGATGATCGCAACGCTCGCTTTGGGCACCAGGCGGATCATTTCGGCGGCCTTGGGGCCCATATTTTGCGCGCGCGCGTGGCAGGCGAAATGCATCGAAACGCCGCCGTCGAGTTCGCGCAGGCCCGGCGCCAGCCCGTGTTTCTTGTGGATGTCGACGACGTACTCGCTGGCATCGAAGGTCGCCTTGGCGAGTTTGGCGACGAACGGGTCGTCGGGCAGAATCAGCGGCCATTCGAATTTGAGCATCAGCGCGCAGGACGGGATCAGCGCCACGATGTCGTAGCCCTCGTCGATCAGCGGCGAGAGTTCGGTTGCGACCAGCCTGGCGTTGGCCGCGACCTTTTCGATTTCGCCGTGTTCGAGCTGCGGCATGCCGCAGCATTTGGGATAGACGACCTTGCTGTCGATGCCGTTCTTGGCGAGCACGGCGCGCATCGCCATGCCGATATTGGGATTGTTGTAGTTGACGAAGCACGTGGCGTAGAGCGCGGCCTTGCGCTTGCCGAAGGCGGGCGCGTCGCGGTTGGGCTCCAGCGCGTCGCGCTTGGCGCGCACTTCGAAGGTCGTGCCGTGGAATTTCGGCAGGGCGGCTTCGCGATGCACGTCCGCGACTTTTTCCAGCGCGGCGCGCGCCGTCGCGTTTTTCGTGTCGCCGGCCCAGTTGGCGAGGGCGGGCACGAACGAGGCGAGCGTGCCGTTGCGGTCGGTCTTGGTGAGTTCGCGTTCGGCGAACGGTACCTTGCCCTTTTTGGCTTCGATGGCGCGGTAGCGCAGCATCAGATGCGGAAAATCGAGGTTGAATTCGTGCGGCGGCACGTAGGGGCACTTCGTCAAAAAGCACATGTCGCACAGCGTGCAGGCATCGACGACGCCCTTGAAGTCGCTGGACGGCACTTCTTCCAGAACTTCGCCCGGCGTTTTGTCCACCAGATCGAAAAGTTTCGGAAACGAATCGCACAGATTGAAGCAGCGCCGGCAGCCGTGGCAGATGTCGAACACGCGGCGAAGCTCGGCATCGAGCTTTTCCTCGTTCCAGAAATCCGGATTGGTCCAGTCGAGCTTGTGCCGGATCGGCGCTTCGAGACTGCCTTCGCGCATGGACGCGATGCTCCCACTGCTGGCGGAAAAAGAACGGCCCCGTCGCGCACGCGCGCCAGGCGCGCCGCGACGGGGCCGGGATCGGCTAGGCCGAAGCCTTCAGCGCTTCGAGGGTCTTCGAGAATTTGCCGGCATGCGACTTCTCGGCCTTGGCCAAGGTCTCGAACCAGTCGGCGATTTCGTCGAAGCCTTCTTCGCGCGCGGCGCGCGCCATGCCCGGATACATGTCGGTGTATTCGTGCGTTTCGCCCGCGATCGACGCCTTCAGGTTGAGTTCGGTCGTGCCGATCGGTTCGCCCGTCGCCGGGTCGCCGGTTTCTTCGAGGAATTCGAGATGGCCGTGCGCATGGCCCGTTTCGCCTTCCGCCGTCGAGCGGAACACGGCCGCGACGTCGTTGTAGCCTTCGACGTCGGCCTTTTGGGCGAAATAGAGATAGCGGCGATTGGCCTGGCTTTCGCCGGCAAACGCTTCTTTGAGGTGCTTTTCGGTCTTGGTTCCCTTGAGACTGGGCATGGCAAACTCCCTCCAAATCCAACGCGTTGGCGAGCGGGTCAAAGCGCCCGATCGACCCGCTTTATGCCGTTTGGAGAGAGTGCCGTCAAGAAAATAGAATCGTTCCAAACAATAATTGAACGAACTGTAATATTGGCAAAAGTTTAGGGCACCGGAACCACGCGGACGACCACGTCGACGCGCGCCACTGCCGTGCCGGCGGGGGCTGCGGGCAGGGCCGAAACGGCAACCGAGTCGGCCGGAATGTCCTGCAAGCGGCGCTCGGCTTCGAAGTAAAAATGATGGTGGTCGCCCATGTTGGTATCGAAATACGACACGCCCGGCTCCACCACCACTTCGCGCAGCAAATGGGCTTGGGTGAATTGTTTCAAGGCGTTGTAGATCGTCGCCAGCGACACCGACAGCCCGGCTTGTTTGGCTTCGAGGTGCAATTGCTCGGCCGTCAAATGGCGATGCCCGCCCGCTTGCAGCAGGTGCAAGAGCTGCACACGCTGGCGCGTGGGCCGCAAGCCTGCGGTATCGAGGGCCGACAAAGCGGCGCTGAAGGTTCTATCGCGAGTCATTATCATTTCAATATCCGAGTCGGCCGCCAAAGGGAAGGGGTTTGTTGGCCGCTCGATTCTTGCCATTTTTTGCCATTGAGATAGAATCCATCCATGCCGTCGATGAATATCTCGCTGCCGCAAGCGCTGAAAGCCTATGTCGATGCGCAGGTCGAAGCGCGCGGCTACGGCACGTCGAGCGAGTTCGTGCGCGATCTGATCCGCAAGGACCAGGACGCGCAGCGCCAGCGCACCGCCGCCCGATCGACGCAAGCAAATCGGATCGAGCGCGACAACGATCCGATGACGACGGCTCTGTCGGTCGTTTCCACGTCGATCCGCAAGCCGGTCGCGGATACCGATCTGATACGCGCGCTCCAGGGCGCCGACGGCGGCAAATCCATCGTCGAGATTTTCTTTGCCGATGTCGGCGAACGGACCATCGCGGCGATGGTCGATCGCGGCTATTTCAAATGGTCCGAACTGGAAGCGGCGATGAAGGGGCGGAGAGGAATCGGCGATGAAAAAGCGTCCTTCATCCGGGAAATGGCCGTCTACGAATTGGCGTCTGCTGCTGGCGACCGCGCGGCGCCTGCTCGATGATGCGGGCTGCGACGACTGGGCCTTTGGCGGCGGTTCGGCGATCGCGCACCGGCTGGACCATCGCACGAGCTACGACGTCGATATTTTTCTGACCGACGCGCAGTATTTGGGCGGCGTGTCGCCGCGCCTGAACGACCGCGCAGCGGCGCTTGCACGGTCCTACGAAGAAGCCGCCAACGGCGTCAAAATCGTCACGTCGCGGGGCGACATCGATTTCGTCGTCTCGCGCGACCTGACGCAAGCGCCGAAAATCGCCGAATCGATCGACGGGCAGGCAATCTGGGCGCACACGAACGCCGAAATTCTGGCCAAGAAAATCGAATTTCGCGGCTTCGCTTTCACGCGGCGCGACATGTTCGATCTGGCGGTACTGATCGACCTCGAACCGTCCAGTGTCGCGCAGGCGCTGTCGGTCTGTTCGAAGGGCGCGACAACGCTGGCGATTTCGCGTATCGCGGCCGAAATCGGCACGCTCGGCCGAACGCTGCCGGATTTTGTCGACCCGACGCCGCGCGGGGCCGCGTACATCGCGCGGGCCGCGCCGCTATTGGCATCGTATTTCGGCCTCGATCCGGCGGGCAAACCTACGAAAACGTGACGGCGTTCGTGTTGGCGCCGCACACCAGCACGCCGACGCGCTCGCCCGGTTGCGGTTTGTATTTGCCCGACAAGATCGCCGCAAAGGCCGCAGCGCCGCCCGGTTCGGCCACCACACGCAAGCGCTCCCACAGGCTTGCCTGCGCCGCCTGGATATCGGCATCGCGCACCAGCACCGACTGCGCCACATGGTCGCGCGCGTAAGGGAACATCAGCGCGCCCACGCGTTTGGGGGCGAGCGAGTCGGCGGCGATGCCGCCTGCGGGCGCATCGACCGGCGCACCGGCCGCCAATGCCATCGAGAGCGTGGGCGCAAGTTCGGGTTCGACCGCGACCAGTTTGACCCGGCCCCCGAACCACGCCGCGATGCCGCCGATCAGCCCGCCGCCGCCCACCGCCACCAGCAGCGTGTCGAGATCGGGCAGGTCCTGCTCGATCTCCAGGCCCAGCGTCGCCTGGCCCAGCAGCGTTTCGTGCGCGTCGAACGCGTGCACGGGCAAGGCGCCCGTCCGGGCCGCAAAAATCTCGCTGGCCGCGAGCGCGTCGGCATAGCGCTCGCCTGCAATTTCCAGTTTTGCGCCGTAGCCAAGGATTCTCGCACTCTTGGCGGGCGAGGTCACGCCGGGCACGAAGATCGTCGCGGGAATTCCCAAGATTTGGGCCGCGTAGGCGACGGCGGCGCCGTCATTGCCGCCCGACGCCGCGACCGCGCCCGCTTGGGGAACGCCGCGCGTCAGAAGATTGCAGAACGCGCCGCGCGCCTTGAACGAGCCCGAATGCTGCAGGCATTCGAGCTTGAAAGCGACCGGACCCGGTGCGAGCCCGAAGTCGGAAAAATCGGCGCGCAGCACGGGCGTATGCCGGATATGGGGGCGGATCAGCGCCGCCGCCGCTTCGATTTTCGCGTGCACGGCGCTAACCCGGCACGCCCTTGGTCGTCGAATATTCGAAATGCAGCACTTCGCCCGGATGCACGAGCTTGTGCGCGGCGTGCGCCGCCATCGCGGCTTCGGCGAATCCCTGCAGGATCAGCTTGAGCTTGCCCGGATAGTCGGCAATGTCGCCGATCGCGAAGATGCCGGGCACCGACGTTGCCAGGGTCGATGCGTCGACCGCGATATTGCCCTTGTGCATGCCAAGGCCCCATTCGGCGATCGGCCCCAGATTCATCGCGAGCCCGAAAAACGCCAGCAGCGCGTCGGCCTCGAGCTCTTTCAGATTCCCGTCGAGATCCTTGAGCACCACATGCTTGAGCGCGCCGGGTTCGCCTTCCAGCGCTTCGAGCTGGTAGGGCGTGACCAGATCGATTTTGCCCGCCTTGGCGAGCGCCATCACCTTGCCGACCGTGTCGGGCGCGCCGCGAAATTTGTCGCGCCGGTGGACGACCATCACGCGCGCCGCCACGTCCGCCAACGACAGCGCCCAATCGAGCGCGGAGTCGCCGCCGCCCGCGATCGCCACGCGCTTGCCGCGAAATTCCTCGCGCCGCGAAACGAAATAATGCACGCCCTTGTTCTCGAATTCGTCGATGCGCGCCAAAGGCGGCTTGTTGGGACCGAACGCCCCCACGCCCGCCGCCAGAATGACGGCCTTGGCGCGGATTCGAGTGCCTTTGGCGGTTTCGAGGTCGAGCCAGCCATCGTCGGCGCGCGCAAGTTTTTCGACGCGCTGGCCCAGATGGAACACGGGATGGAAGGGCGCTGCCTGCGCCTGCAGATTGTCGATCAAGGCCTGCGCCGCGATCGACGGAAATCCCGGAATGTCGTAGATCGGCTTTTCGGGATAGAGCGCTGCGCATTGGCCGCCCGCCATGTCGAGCGCGTCGATAACGTGGCATTTCATTTTCAGCATGCCGCATTCGAACACGGCGAACAGCCCGACCGGCCCCGCCCCGATAATGGCAATGTCGGTCGTGTGGATCTGCGGTTCGGACATGGGCGGCGGGCTCCGGTGCGAAAACGAACCGCATTCATAGCTGCAAGCGCGCCGAATTCAACGGTTTTTGGCGCCTGCTTCCCAATCAAACCGGGCGCGGCTAGAAAGGGCGCATGAGCGTGCCATGCCCGATTCGCGATTTTGCGCTGGCCAGCGAAGCGGCAACCGCAGCGCTTGCCGCCGCGTTGGCGAAGCCCGCGCGCGCGGGCGATGTCGTGGCGCTGTGGGGCGATTTGGGCATGGGCAAAACCACGTTCGCGCGCGCCTTTGTGGCCGCCAGGGCCGGCCAACCGGTCGCCGTGCCGAGCCCCACTTTCACGCTGCTGCAGACCTACGATCTGCCGGGCGCGCCGGTCTGGCACTACGATCTCTATCGTTTGGCGGCACCCGACGACGTGTGGGAGCTGGGTTTCGAAGAGGGGCTCGTTTCCGCGATCACGCTGGTCGAATGGCCGCAGCGTTTGGGCGATCTGCTGCCAAGCGAGCGGCTCGACATCGAACTGACGCCGGGCGACGTGCCGGCGGCGCGGCGCGCGGCGCTCAAAGGCGCGCCCGACTGGCAGCGGCGCCTGGCGGATTTCCATGTTTGAGCCGCGCCCCCAGGCCCGCGACTTTCTCGACGCCCATGGCTGGGCCGGGATCGCGCCCGCCCCGCTGGCGGACGATGCGAGCTTCCGCAAATATTTCCGCCTGCAGGACGGCACGCGCCGCGCCGTGCTGATGGACGCGCCGCCGCCGCACGAAGACGTGCGCCCGTTCGTGGCCGTCGGCGAACATCTGGCGGCGCTCGGATTTTCGTCGCCGCGCGTCCGCGCCAAAAACATCCATGACGGATTTCTGCTGCTCGAAGATCTGGGCGATGCCACCTATACGCGCGTGCTGGCCGATCCCGGGTGCGAGCGCGACCTCTACGCGCTGGCGACCGACACGCTGATCGCCCTCCACCGCCACCCGGCGCAGGCGCGCATCGATATCCCCGCCTACGATGCCGACACGCTCGACCGCGAAGCCGCCCTGCTGGTCGACTGGTTTTTGCCGGCCTGGGGGGCATCCGCGTCGCGCGCCGAATATCTGGCGCTGTGGCGCCTTGTCTATCCGCTGGCCGATATCGCGCCGCCCGCCCTGGTGCTGCGCGACTACCATGTCGACAATCTGGTGCGCCTCGACGGGCGTGCGGGCATCGCCGCGTGCGGCCTGCTCGATTTCCAGGACGCGCGGCTGGGGTCGGTTGCCTACGATCTTGCGAGCCTGGTCGAAGACGCGCGCCGCGACGTGGCGCCCGACATTCGCGCCATGTGCGTCCGGCGCTATCTGGCGGCGTTCCCGGAACTCGACCCTGCGCGCTTCGAAACCGCGCTGGCGGTGCTGGCGGCGCAGCGCCACGCCAAGATCGTGGGCATCTTCGTGCGCCTCGCGCGGCGCGACGGCAAGCCGCAGTATCTGGTCCATATCGCGCGCGTGTGGCGTTTGCTGGGCCGGGCGCTCGAACATCCGGCCCTGGCCGATCTGCGCGCCTGGTTCGATGCCCATGTGCCGCCGCACTGGCGCACGGCGCCCGCAATCGGGGACGCGGCATGAGCGCGATCGACACCGCGATGGTGCTGGCGGCGGGCCTTGGCAAGCGCATGCGCCCCTTGACCGACACGCTGCCCAAGCCCCTGATCGAAGTGGCCGGGCGCAGCCTGATCGACCGCGTGTTCGACCGGCTGATCGACGCGGGCGTTTCGCGCATCGTCGTCAATCTGCACCACCATCGCGCGACGCTCGAAGCGCATCTGGCCAGGCGCCGCGACGCCGAATTCGTGCTCTCGCCCGAAAGCGACTTGCTGGAAACCGGCGGCGGCGTTTTGAACGCGCTGCCCCTGCTGGGCGCGGCGCCTTTCTATTGCGTCAATGCCGACGTGCTGTGGTTCGACGGCGCCACGCCCGCACTGCGGCGCATGGCCGACGCGTGGGTCCGCCAGAAGCCGCAAACGCTGCTGCTGATGAATTCGGCCGCCACCGCGCGCGGCTACGAAGGGCGCGGCGACTATTTCATGGACGGCACCGGCAAAGCCAGCCGCCGGCGCGACAACCAGATCGCGCCGTTCGTCTATGCGGGCGCGCAGATTCTGACCGCCGACTGTTTCAAGGGTCTGGCGCCCGGCCGCTTTTCGCTGAACCGCGTCTACGATCTGGCGCAGGAATCCGGCGGCCTGTACGGCATCGCGCATGACGGGCTGTGGTTCCATGTCGGCACGCCCGCCGACGTCGCGGAAACAGAATTCGAATTGGGCTGGCGCCACACGCGGCCATGAGCCAGACCCCGCCCCGGCTGTTCGACATTCCGGCGGGGACGCCCTTCCTGGCGGCGCTGGCGCGCGGCATCCGCGCCGAGCTTGGCGACGATCCGCAGAATCTGGCCAGGGCGACCGTACTGCTGCCCAACCGGCGCGCGGTGCGCGGCCTGGGCGAAGCGTTCCTGGCGGCGGGCGACGGCCAGGCCTTGCTGTTGCCGCGCATCGCCGCGATCGGCGACGTCGACGAAGACGAACTGGCGTTGGCCGACACGACCGCAGCGCTCGCCGCCGAATTGCCGCCCGCGATCGACGCGCTGGCGCGCCAGGTGCTGCTCGCGCGCCTGGTGTCGGCGCGCGGCGATCTGGCGCCCTCGCCCGCCGCCGCCTTCAAACTGGCCGAGGCGCTGGGCGAACTGCTCGACGAAATCCAGATCGAAGAAATCGGCTTCGAGCGTTTTGCCGACCTGGTCCCGGCCGACTACGCGGCGCACTGGGCGCAGACCTTGGCGTTCCTCGAAATTCTGCGCGCGGCGTGGCCCAGTATTCTCGCGTCGCGCGGCCAGATGGACGGCCAGGCACGGCGCGCCAAGCTGATCCGCGCGCTTGCATCCGCCTGGACCAAACAGCCGCCGCCGGGGCCGATTTGGGCGGCCGGCTCCACGGGCTCGGTGCCCGCGAGCGCGCATCTGCTGGCCGCCATCGCGCGCCTGCAGCAGGGCGCCGTGGTGCTGCCCGGGCTCGACCGCGCGGCCGACGCCCAAACATGGGAGGCGATCGGCGAAGATGCCAGCCATCCCCAGTTCGGCCTCAACCAATTGTTGCGCCGTATGGAAGCCACGCGCGACCAGGTGCGGGACTGGCCGGGTGCCGCGCCCGGCAAGCGCGCGGCGCTGATCGCGGCGGCGCTGCTGCCCGCCCCCGCCACGCTCGCCTGGCGCGCGATGCCGGCGTTCGACGACGCCGCGTTCGACGGGCTGCAGCGCATCGAAGCGCCCGATGCCGACAGCGAAGCGGGCGCCATAGCGCTCGTGCTGCGCGAAACGCTGGAGAGCCCCGGAAAAACCGCGGCGCTCGTCACGGCCGACCGCAACCTCGCGCGCCGCGTGGCGGCCAAGCTCAAGCGCTGGAACGTCGCGGTCGACGACACGGCCGGATCGCCCCTGGCGCGCCAGCCGGCCGCAACCTTGCTGCGCCTGGCCGCGCGCGCGGCCAACGAAGAATTCGCGCCCGTCGCCTTGTTGGCCCTGCTCAAACATCCGCTGGTCCGCATCGGGCGCAATCGGCGCGCGCATTTGGGCCTGGTGCGCAAGTTCGAACGCAAATGCCTGCGCGGGCCCCGCCCGGCGCCCGGCCTGGACGGTCTGCGGCTGGCGGCGGGCGCGCCCGGCGACTTGCTCGACAGTCTGGAGCGCGCATTCGCGCCCGCAGACAGCGCCGCGCCGACGCTCGATGCGCTGCTGCGCGCCTACGTTGCAGCGGCCGAGAACCTCGCGCGCGGCGAAAGCGGCCCCACGTCGCTGTGGGACGGCGATGCGGGCGAAGCGCTGGCCGAATTCGTCGCCAAACTGGCCGAGGCGGCGGGCGATTTCGGGCCGCTGGCACAGCGCCATTTCGCCGATTTTCTCGACGCCGTGCTGGCGGGCGAAGCCTTCCGCCCGGTCTATGGCGGCCATCCGCGCCTCGCCATTCGCGGCACGCTGGAAGCGCGCCTCGTCGCCGCCGACCGCATCGTGCTGGGCGGTCTCAACGAGGGCGTGTGGCCTGCCGAGGCGCGCGAAGATCCGTGGCTCTCGCGCCCGATGCGCAAGGCCATCGGCCTGCCGCCGCCCGAACGCCAGATCGGCCAGGCCGCGCACGATTTCGCGCAAGCCCTCGCCGCCGACAGCGTGGTGCTGTCGCGCGCGCGCAAAGCCGACGGCACGCTGGCCCTGCCCGCGCGCTGGCTCGTGCGGCTCGAAGCGCTGGCGGGCGGCGACGCGCGCTGGCGGGCGGCGCTGGCGGGCAGCCCGATCGCGTGGGACCGGGCGCTGGCGGGCTCGAACGAAGCCGGGCGCACGATCGCCAAACCGCGCCCGACGCCGCCCGTCGAAGCGCGCCCGACGGCGCTTGGCGTCACCAGCATCGAAACGCTGATCCGCGATCCCTACGCGATCTATGCGCGCTTCGTGCTGGGCCTGCGCAAGCTGGAGCCCATCGATGCCGACGCCGACGCGCGCGAACGCGGCAATCTCGTGCACAAGGCGCTGGAACTGTTCGTGCGCGCGCATCCCGCAGCGCTGCCCGAACACGCGCTGGGCACGCTGCTGGAAATCGGCCGCCGGACCTTCGCGCCGCACATGAAACGCCCGGCCGTGGCGGCGTTCTGGTGGCCGCGTTTCGCGCGCATCGCGCAATGGTTTGTCGGCTTCGAAACCGAGCGGCGTGCCGAAGGCCATCGCACGCTCGCGGTCGAAACGCGCGGCACGCTCGATCTGGGCGGTTTCCAGCTGAAGGCGCAGGCCGACCGCATCGATATCGATTCCGACGGACGCCTGGCGGTGATCGACTACAAGACCGGATCGGCCAAGTCCCACAAACAGGTCGCGGTCGGCATCGCGCCGCAATTGCCGCTGACGGCGGCCGTCGCCAAAGCGGGCGCCCTCGCGGACGTGCCGGCGGCGCCGATCGCGAAGCTTGTCTATGCGCGCGTCGGCGGCACCAAACAGGCGGGCGAATGGCTGGTCGTGGCGCCCGGCCAGCGGATCGGCGACGCGAACGCGTTTGCCGACGACCAGCTCGCGTCGCTCAGAAAACTGCTGGCCCAGTATCGCGAGCCGACGCGCGCCTATCTCGCGCGCCCGCGCCCGCAGCTGACGACCCATGCGGGCGACTACGACCATCTGGCGCGCTGGCTGGAATGGTCGCGCGACGGGGATGCCGAATGAGCGACGGACTGGGCAACCAGATCGCGGCGTCCGATCCCGCCAATTCGGTGTGGGTCGTCGCCAATGCGGGCTCGGGCAAAACCTATGTGCTGACCTCGCGCATCGTGCGCCTGCTGCTGGCGGGCGCCCGGCCCGGCGCCATTCTGTGCCTGACCTTCACCAAGGCGGCGGCGGCCGAAATGCAGAACCGGCTCGGCGCGTTGCTGGCGAGGTGGGCGACGGCGGACGACGCCACGCTCGCGACCGAACTGCAGGCGCGCATCGGGCGCAAAGCGGACGCAAGGGAACTTCGCGACGCGCGCACCCTGTTCGCGCGCGTGATCGACGCGCCCGGCCGTCTGCGCATCCAGACCATCCACGCGTTCTGCGAATCGCTGCTGAAACGTTTTCCGGTCGAAGCGCGCGTGCCGCCGCATTTTTCGGTCGCCGACGAAGCGCTCGCCCGGGACCTGATGGCGCTCGCCCAGAACGAATTGCTGGCCGACGCGATGGAAGACGCGGACCTGCGCGAAGCCCTGGCGCTGGCGGTGGGCCGCGTCGACGAAGGCGGATTTTCCGACGCCATCAAAGCGCTGTTGGCGGGCCGCCGCCGCTTGCGGCTGCTGCTGGGACCCGACGGCGCGCGGCTGGACGACGGGCTTGCCGCGATTTTTGCCGAGTTCGGCGTGGCGCCGGGCGAAAGCCAGACAAGCGCCCTCGACGCCCATTTCCAGGCGCTCGACCGCGACGCCTTCAAGCGCGCCGTGGCGGCGCTTGCGGCGGGCTCCACGAACGACATCGCGCGCGCGCATCGACTGCAGCGCGCGCTCGACGCCGCATCGCCGCACGCCGCCTATGGCGACTGGCGCCGCGCGTTTCTCACGCTCGACGGCAAGCCCGCCAAAAGTCTCGCGACCAAGGCCGTTGCGGCCAAAGATCCGCAGGCACTGGCGCTGTTGCTTGGCGAACAGGCGCGCATCGAACCGCTCGACAGGCATCTGAACGCGATCCTGGCGGCGGGCGCGTCGGCCGCCTTGCTGCGCCTGGGGCACGCGCTGCTGCAGCGCTACGACCGGCTCAAACAGGCGCGCGCCTTGCTCGATTACGACGATCTGATCTTGCGCGCGCTCGCCCTGCTGCAAGGGGCGGCGCCCTGGGTGCTCTACAAGCTCGACGGCGGCATCGACCATGTGCTGGTCGACGAAGCCCAGGATACGGCGCCCGAGCAATGGCAGGCGGTCGCCGCTTTGGTCGACGAGTTCTTCGCGGGAGCGGGAGCAAGCGAAACCGCGCCCGACCGCAGCGTGTTCGTGGTCGGCGACGAGAAACAGTCGATCTTCAGTTTCCAGGGCGCCGATCTCGACGCGTTCGAGCGCACGCGCGCGCATCTCGCCCGAAAAGCCGGCGCCGGCTGGAAGGAAGTGCCGCTCGAAATTTCGTTCCGCTCGGCGCAGATCGTGCTCGATCTCGTCGACCGCACGTTCAAGCCGGCCGACATGCGCGCGGGCGTGTTGTCGGCGGACAAGCCGATGCGGCACATGGCCAATCGCCTGGGCGCGGCCGGGCGCATCGAACTGTGGGCGCCGATCGTGCGCGAAAAACCCGACGCGCCGGTCGCCTGGGACGCGCCGGTCGACTACCAGTCGGCCGAGCACCCGTCCGTGCAGCTCGCCGCGCGCATCGCGCGAACCGTCAAAGGCTGGATCGGCGCCGAATTTCTGCCCGCACGCAACCGCACGGTGCAGGCGGGCGACGTGCTCGTGCTGGTGCGCCGCCGCGACCGGTTTTTCGAGGCGTGCGTGCGCGCCTTCAAGGATGCGGGCGTGCCGGTCGCGGGCGCCGACCGCATGAAGCTGCTCGGGCAGATCGCGATCATGGACCTGCTGTCGCTGGCGCGCTTCTGCCTGCTGCCGGGCGACGATCTGTCGCTGGCCGAAATCCTGAAATCGCCGCTCTACGAATTCGACGATTCCGACATTTTCGATCTCGGCTACAGACGCGGCGACCGGCTGTGGCTCGCGCTGCGCGCGCGCGCCGGCGACAACCCGAAATGGCGCTTTGCGGCCGACGAGCTGGCGGCGCTTCTGGGCGCGGCCGACTATGTGGCGCCGTACGAATTTTTTGCGGGCCTGCTGCACGCGCGCGGCGGGCGCAAACGCCTGCTGGCGCGCCTGGGCCCGGATGCCGCCGACGCGATCGACGAGTTTCTGGCGGCGTGCCTGGCCTTCGAGCGCCACGAGCCGCCGAGCCTGCAGGGTTTCGTGCAGCGCTTCGAAGCGGGCGCCACCGACATCAAGCGCGACATGGACCAGGGCCGCGACGAGGTGCGCGTGATGACCGTGCACGGCGCCAAGGGGCTCGAAGCCGAAATCGTCTTCCTGCCCGACACGTGCGGCGTGCCCGACATCAAAGACCGCGTGCTGTGGCGCGCGCAAGCGCCGCAGATTCCGATCTGGCCGCCCGCGGGCGTCAAAGGCATCGCCGCCGTCGAGGCGGCGCGCGCGGCGATGCTGGACCGCCAGATGGCCGAATACCGGCGCCTGCTCTATGTCGCGATGACGCGCGCGCGCGACCGGCTCTATGTCTGCGGCTGGACGACGAGCGAGCCCAAATCAGGCTCGTGGTACGAAGCGATCGACGCGGCCTTTGCCGAGCGCCGAGAATCGATCGAATTCGAGCTGCCCGACGGCGGCAAGGCGTGGCGGCTCGACAGCCCGCAAATCGGCAAGATCGAACCCGACAAAACCGCCGAAGCGCTTGTCCAAGCCCCCGAACTGCCCGCCTGGGCGCTCGCCGGCACCGCGCCGGCCGAGCCCAGCCCGCCGCGCCCGCTGGTGCCCTCCAGGCCCGATGCCGTATCTGCGGTTGCAGCGCCCTTGGCGCAGGCGAACCAGGCCGCGTTCGTGCGGGGCAAGCTCGTGCACCGGCTGCTGCAAAGCCTGCCCGATCTGCCCGCAGCCGCGCGCGCGGCGGCCGCGCGCCGCTTGCTGGGGCGCGCCGCTTACGGGCTTTCGAGCGCGGCGATCGACGCGATCGCGGCCGAGACCTTGGCGGTGCTGGACGATGCGCGCTTTGCCGCCGCCTTTGCGCCCGGCAGTCTGGCCGAAGCGCCGATCGTGGCGCGCATCGGCGGGCGGGCGCTTGCCGGGCGCATCGACCGGCTGGCGATCGGCCCGAAACAAGTTCTGGTGGTCGATTTCAAAACCAACCGCCCGCCGCCCGCGCGGGCCGAGGACGTGGACCCCGCCTACCTCGCGCAGCTTGCGGCCTACCGGGCGGCGCTGCGCCCGCTTTTTCCCGGCCGCGCGATCGCGTGCGCGTTGCTGTGGACCTACGCGCCGCGTTTGATGGCGGTCGACGACGCGCTGTTGGACCGCCACGCGCCCTAAGCGTCTGCAGGGCCGTGTCAATTTCTTTTTGGACAAGAGGCGCCTTGACCCCGGCCCCGGGCCTTCCTACGTTGCAGGCCTGTCGAATCGAGAGGATCAAAACCATGAGCGCCACCACCACCAAAGTGACCGATGCCAGTTTCCAGGCCGACGTGCTGCAGTCGCAAACGCCGGTGCTGGTCGATTTCTGGGCGGAATGGTGCGGCCCGTGCAAGCAGATCGCCCCGGCGCTCGACGAGCTGGCGGGCGAGATGGCGGGCAAGCTGACGGTCGCCAAGATCAATATCGACGACAACCCGCAGACGCCGGGCAAATACGGCGTGCGCGGCATCCCGACCTTGATGCTGTTCAAGGGCGGCGAAGTGGCCGCCACCAAGGTCGGCTCGCTGCCCAAGAGCAAACTGTTCGAATGGGTCCAGTCGAACGTGTGAGTTTTCGCTTTTTTTCCGCGAAAAACCCCGCCTTGGTTGGCGGGGTTTTTTGTTGGAGCGCCGACCTTGCTTGCCGCCGCTATTTACGCTATTCTACCGCCGGTTAAATAGCTATTTGACAAGTGAATATCGAATTTTATGCGGAGGCCGCTCCGCAGCGGCGCTTTTTGCGGTGTCGCCAAAAATCGTCGGCGAGGCGACATTGCCGGGAAATCAACGCTCTAAATATGTTGCAAGCGCCGATTGTCGCTTGTTGCAACCTATTGGAGCTGGGTTTTCAGCCACGCGCCCAGCCGGTCGCCGTAATGCGCCCAGGTGAAATTCTCGGCGCGCAGGCGGGCGGCCTTCGCCATTCGCGCGCGCAGGTCGGGGTCGAATGCGAGCAGGCGCAAGCGGTCGATCAGCGCGTCGATGTCGCGCGGGGGCACGATGAAGCCCTCCACGCCGTCCCGGACCACGCTGCCCGTGTTCGGCGTGCACACGACCGGCAGGCCCGAGGCCAGCGCCTCGTAGCTCGCGAAGGCCGAACCTTCGTGCAACGAAGGGTAGGCGAACGCGTCGGCGCTCTGGAAGAGGCCGAAAACCTCGTGGAACGGCACGTGCGGCACATGGCGGAAAATGCCGGCATAGGGGGCGAACGCCGCGTCGCGCCCCAGTTTCTTGCCCACGCACACAAGTTCGAGGTTCGGGATATCGGCGCGCTTGGCGGCTTCGAGCAGATATTTGATGCCCTTGCGCTGGGTCAGCCCGCCGACAAACAGCACGCGGAATTTGCCGTCCGGGCTGCGCGGGGTTTCCGGCGGGCGGAAGCGCTCGATATCCACGCCGTAGGGCAGCACGAAAATCCGCGCCGGGTCCGTGCCGTTCGCGACCATCGTGTCGCGCACATAGTCCGACGGCACGATCACGCGGTCGGCTTCCAGCGCTTCGGTCCTGCACTGGGCGATCACGCGGGCGGGCGGCAGCGGCAGGGTCTCGGCAAATTCCGGGACGAGGCGCGCTTCTGCCGCGAACAGGTCGAGGCCGCTTTGGATATGGCCGATGACCTGGTTGAGGATCGCAAGGCTGCCCACGCTTTTGGCGGCGCGCTGGGCCTCGAGGGCCGAACTGTCGTGGCCGATCGCGAAGGCCGGGCGTTCGTCGCGGATGCGCTGGGCAAACTGCGCGTCGAACAGATCGTTGCGCCAGGCGATCGCGGCAAGCTGGGTTTCGCTGGCAAGTTCGAGGCGCGTCGTGGCGAGGTAGCCGAGTTCCGCGAAGGGCCGCAGCGTCACTTGCGCGGGATCCACGCCCGCGTGCGAACGGCGCTTCAATTCGCGCTCGATCTTGGCGCGCAAGGATGCCGGCAGCAGCGCGGTCAGCCGGGGCAGCAATCCGGTCCCGGTCCAAAAAATGCCGGTCTCGAATCCCACCTCGAAACCGCGCGCCTGCAGGGCCGCAACCAGCTGGTAGGCGAGATGGTTCGAGCCCGGATGGCCCACGAGCCCGCGACTCATCGCTTGAACCGCGCCAGCAAGGCGGCCGCCTGCGCCCAATCGTCGGCGGTCGGGCGGAACATCGCCAGCACCGGCGCGCCGATCTGGCGGTTGAGCGAACCCGCCATCGCGCCCAACGCCACCGCGTTCGCCGCCACCAGCGCCCACGCCGCCCCTTCGATGCCAAGGCGCGGCAGCAGCGCATAGAGCGCCGCCAACGCCGCGCCCAGCCCCGCCGCCTCCGCCCAGCCGATCGCCAGCGACCGGTCGAACGCGTTCAACGCCTGGATGAACATGAGCTTGGCCGCAAAAAACGGCAGGCCCAGCAGCATGATCTGGCACAAGGTGGCGCTGCGGTCGAAGGCCTGGCCGAAAACCAACGGCACCAGCCATTCCGCCAGAATCGCGAGGGCAGCGGCGCCGGCAACCGACATCGCCATGGCGAGGCGCAGATAGACGCCGAAAATGCGCAGCTTTTCCTGCGGCGTCGCAGCGCCGCTGATTTTGGGGAACGCCACGCCCGCGATCGTGTTGACCAGAATCATCGGGCCGTTCGCCACCGTCAGCGCCACCACATACAGGCCCATATCGTGCGCGGTAAGGAAGCTTGCGACCGCGATCTGGTCGACGCGCTGGCGCAGGCTGTTGACCATCTCGCCGACATGCACCCGGGCGCCGTAGCCCAGCATCGACCTGGCGACCGAAAAATCGGGCTTCCAGCCGACCCACCCTTTTCGGTAGAGCCAGACAAGACCTGCAACCGCCGAGAGCGCCATGCCGCCGATCGAGGCCAGCGCGAAATCCGCGACGCTCGTCCGGCCGAGCAGCAAAAACAGGCCGACGAAGGCCAGGTAGCCGAGCCCGACGATCGCCCGCACGACGTTCCAGCCGACCAGATCGAGATGGCCCTGGAACATGGTCGCGACGAACAGCGACAGCAGATAGACCGGCACGAACGCCGCCAGATACCAGCTTCCCACCATCCGCACGGTCGCCGTTTCGTGCGCCAGCAACAGCGGCAAAACGAAGTGGCCGACCGCGACCAGGATCGCCGCCATCGCGGCGCCGATCCACATCGCGGTGGCGAACAGCACTTTGGGCGGGGCTAGCCGGGTGGCGGCGCGGTAGAGCAGCGCATCCGACATCGCCAGGATGCCGAATTCGAGCAGCAAGCCCGGCCACAGCATCACCTCGGCCAGTTCGCCGCGTCCTTCGGGCAGAAGGATGCGCGCGGCCAGCAGGCCGGTCAGGATATTGACGATCTGGATCGCGATCGTCGTCGCGAAGGACATCGACATGTCCTTCATGGCGCGATCCGGCCCGGCAGCACATGCGCAAGGGCTTGGCGCAGACCCGCCAAATCCTCGGCGAAACTCCAGCGATCGATGCGGGCTTTGGACGCGCGCCCCATCGCGGCGAGCTTCGCCTCGCTCGCCAGCATGTCGCCAAGCGCGCGCGCGAGGTCGGCCTCGTCGTCGGTGCGGAAGATCGCGCCATTGTCGCCGGGCACGGCCAGATCGGGAGCGGCGCCGATCGAGTCCGAGCAGATCACCGCTTTGCCGGCGCTCATCACCTCGTTGACCACGAGGCCCCATGCTTCCTGGCCCGAGGGCAGCACGAACAAATCGGCCAGATCGTAGCATGCGGGAAGTTCGTTCTGCGTCTTGAAGCCGAGGAAACGCACGGCGTCGGGGCCGAGCTTGGCCGCCTCGGCTTCGAGTTCGCCGCGCTGCGGCCCGTCGCCGACAAAGACCAGCACCGGATCGCGCAGGGCCGGGTCTTTGGCGATCCGCGCAAAGGCGCGCATCAGCAGGCCGGGGCGTTTGCGCTCGATCAGCTTGGCGCAGAACAGCACGACGGGCCGGCCGGGGGCGATGCCAAGCGTGCGTTTGAACGCATCGCGCATCGGCGCGGCTTTTGCGGCCTGGGCCGCGAAGCGGTCGTTGTCGACCGCGTAGGGCACGGTGAAGATGTCCGCGTCCGCAACGCCGTAGCCTCTGTAGTAGGCGCGATTGAGCGAGCCGATCGCCAGATACGCGTCGACGCCGCGTTTCAGCATTTCGAAGAAAGCGCGCTTGGCAACGCGTTTGGCGGGCGAGCGGGTCGCCGAAATCGCGTGCGCCTCGTCGCGCAGCAGAACTTTGACGCCGCGCTTTTTGGCCGAGAGCATCGCCGCCCAATGGCTCGCATGCGCATAGCCGTGGATCCACAGCGCGTCGAACTTGCCGGCGTCGAGCTCGGCCGCAAACCCGCGCGACAAAGGCCGCCACAGACCGAGCGGCTCCAAGATGCCGGGCGGCGGCTGCGGGTCGAGGCGCTTCAGCGTCTTGCTCGTATAGCCTTCGAGCAGCGGCACGTCCCACACGATCGTCTGTTTGAAATCGCCCGCGACAAACGGGCGCGTCGTAAAATCCGTGCCGAAGAAAACGCTGAATTCGATGTCGGGCTGCTGCGCCACCAAGCGCAGCAGCGGCGCCTGGTAGGGGATCGGGTGCGTCACGAGGTAGGCGAGCCTGAGCTTGGCCATGCTCACGCTTCCGCAAACGCGCGATAGACATGCTGCGCCCAGCCGCGAAGCCCGCGCAAATGCGCATGCCCGTCGTCGGCCCCCACCAGCCATTCGCGCACCGGCACGACGAACCCGGTCTTGGGCCGGTCGAGCAATTCGCCCGGCAAGGGCGGCACCGGCGTTTGGCCAAGCGCACGTTTGCCCGCTTGGGTCAAATGCGGCAGCGCATTCGCAAGGAAAATCGGATCGACAAACGGCGTGCGGATTTCGATCGAATGCGCCATGCCGGCCCAGTCGCTGTCGCGCAGCAGCCGGTCGCGCATGTAGTTGGCGATTTCGAGGGCCGATATTTTCAAGCGGTCGCTGGCGATGGCGCCCAGCCCGCGATCGAGCGTGTCGGGGTAGCCAAGTTCGGCCAAGCCTTCCTCGGCCAAATCGCGCGGCAGAAGTTTGGCGATCTCGAAGGGCATGTGCAGGGCGCGGCGCAGCAGATACGCGCCCTCGAACGTGCCGCCATATTCGAGCAAGCCCGCATATTTGGGCGAGGCGAACCGGCCGATCCAAGCTTGCGTCGCGGCGCGCAGCGCCCGGCCCATGAAGGCGAAGGGCGCTGTCCGGCGCACGAGTTTGGGGATCTGCGCGAAGCCTGGATAGCCCGCAAAAATCTCGTCGCCGCCAAGGCCCGACAGCGCCACTTTGAGGCCGACGCGTTTGGCCGCCTCGGCCACGAAATAGGTGTTGATGCCGTCGACCGTGGGCTGGTCCATCGCGGCGAACAAAGCGTCGCGCGCGCCCGAAAAATGCGCTTGGTCGATCCACAGCGTGTGCTGGCGCGTGCCGCGCGCCCGCGCAAACGCCTCGGCCGGCGCGGTTTCGTCGTTGGCCGTGCCGCGAAACGCATCGAAGCCGAGCGTCACGGTGTCGAGCTGGGCCGCGTTGGTCTCCGCCGCGATGCCCGCCAGCACCGTCGAATCGATGCCCGCCGACAAAAACACGCCGACCGGCACGTCGGCGATCAGATGGTGGCGCACCGTGTCGCGCACGGCATCGCGCAAAGACAAAGTCGCGGCGCCGGGCTTGGCAAGTTCGCCGCACAGATCGAAATACGGTACGGGCTTGCCGACACCGTTCGCGTCGATCCAGGCGTAGCTGCCCGCCGGCAAGGCCGAGATGCCGCGATAGAGCGTGTGCGGATCGGGCACATGGCCCCACAGAAAAAATCCGGCGTGGCCTGCCGGGTTGGGGCGCGTGTCGATCCGCGCCGAGGCCAGCAGCGCTTTCACCTGGCTTGCAAAGCGCAGCGTGCCGCCGTCGTCGGCGATGTAGAACGGCTTGATGCCGAACGGATCGCGCGCGACCAGCATCTTTGCGCGTGCCGGATCGTGGATCGCCAGCGCGAACATGCCGCGCAAGCGCCCGAGCATGCCCGCACCCTCGCGCGCATAGAGATGCAGAATGACTTCGGTATCCGACGCGGTTTCGAACACGGCGCCCCGGGCCGCCAGCTCGTCGCGCAAGGCTTGGTAGTTGTAGATCTCGCCGTTGAAGACGATGCGGATATCGGTGCCCGCCAGGCGCATCGGCTGGTCGGCCAGGCTGCGCAAATCGACGATGGCGAGGCGCCGATGGCCGAAGGCAAGCCGGCCGTCGGGGGAAAAATATTCGCCCGTGCCGTCGGGGCCGCGCAGCGCCATGGCGTCGCGCATCGCGCGAAGCTCGGCCGCGCGCAAGGCGGGCGCGTTGGGCCCGTACGCGAAGGCGCCCGCGATGCCGCACATCTATTTCACCGCCACGGCATAGAGATTTTGCGTCAGCACGCGGTGTTCGCCGGAGCCCGTTTCGGCCAGCAGATAGAAACGCAGGCACGCGCGGATGCAGCGCCACGCCAAATACCGCGCAGCACTTTTGAGGCCATGCACGGCGGGCGGATCTTCGAAACTCTCGACGCGGCGCCAGCCCGAGGCCAGAAAAAGCTGGGCCAGGCTCTCGGGCGTGAAGGCGATTTCGTGGGTGAAGTCGGAATAGATCATCAGCGTGCCGAAGGGCGAGGCGCCGTTGGGCACATGCAGGATCAGCCGGCCGCCGGGTTTGAGCACGCGCGCGATCTGGTCGATCGCTTCGACGATCTCGTCGCGCGTGAGATGTTCGAGCACGTCGAACGCCACGACCGCATCGAGGCTGTCGGCCGCCGTTTCGGCCAGTGCCGCCATCAATTGGCCTTCGCGAATGCCGTCGATGCCGAGCTTGCGCGCCGCTGCCACTTGGGCGGGCGAACCGTCCACGCCGGTCATGTTCGCGTAGCCGGCAGCCCGCGCAAAATGCAGCAAGGCGCCGTGCCCGCAGCCCAGTTCCAGAATCCGCGCGGCTTTGTCGGCGGGGAAATGCGCGCGGATCAGACGGTTGAGGTTGGCGCTACGCGGCGCCAGGCCCGCCAAAGTTTCGGGCGCCAGCGGCGCGTTGGTCGCCGAGGTGTATTTGGCGTAGATGCGCTGGCGATACGCGCTCATGCCGCCCTCGCGCGCGAAGCATCGGCAAAACGCGCGAGCAGGCGTTCCTGCTGTTCGACATAGCGTTCGAACGCGAACAGTTTTTCGACCGTGCGCACGCCCGCATCGCCCATTCGCATGCACAAAGCGGGATCGTCGCGCAGCCGGCCGAGCGCCGCCGCGATCGCCTCGACATCGAGCGGAGCGAGCGCAAAGCCGCACGGATCGCCAGCGTCGATCGCTTCGGGCGAACCGTCTTCGTTGCCGCACAAAAACGCGGTGCCGCACGCCGCCGCTTCGATCAGACCCAGCGGCACCGCCTCGCCCCAGCCGGGTCCGCCGCGCGCGATCAAGGTCGCGACGTCGGCGGCGGCATAGAGGATCGGCAGATGCGCCTGCGGTGCGCGGCCCGTGAAACGCACCTGGTCGCCAAGATTCTGGGCCTGCGCGAATTCCGCCAGCGCGTCGCGGTCGGGGCCGGAGCCCACGACGATATAGACGATGCGCGGATCGCCGAGCTTGGCGATCGCTTCCATCGTCTGGCGCTGGCCTTTGTTGGGCGGCAGCAGCATCGCCGCCACGGTCGTCACGACGAATTTGCCCGCAAGGTCGGTCCAGCCATAGTCGGCGCCCAGCGTCGCGCGTGCCGCCCCCTTGGCGAGCGGTTTGAAAAACGCCACGTCCACCGGATCGTAGAGCAAGCCCGTTTGCGGCACGAAGCGGCGATATTTGGGCATCCAGTCGATCGTGTATTGGCAATCGGCGATGACGAGGTCGGCCGCCGCGAACGCGGCTTCGCGCAAGGCGGGCAGCTTTGCCAGAATATCGATGTTGTAGACATTGACCGTATAGGGCGTGCCCGACATTTTTTTGACGAGCCAACCGAGGCCCGCGAGATAGACGTGGTTGAGCATCACCAGATCGAAGCGTCCGCGTGCGGCGATCGCTTCGCGCACCAGTGTGGCCACCGCGCCGAGGCGATTGCCGAAGGGCAGCTTGCGGTCGGCGATGCCGCTGGCAAGGCCGGGGCCGGTCTGTTTGTCGATCGACACGATTTCGAGCGTGTGGCCGAGTTTTTTCAGGGCCGCGATCTGGTAGCGGCTGTAGGTCGCGATGCCGCCATAGCCTTCGATGTCGAAGCCGAGAAAGAGAATGCGCATGCGGGAGCCTATTTGCGCGCCACGGCCACGAAGGTCTGGCTGAAAATCGCATCCTTGCCAGTTTCGCCGGTTTCGGCCGCCATGGCCAGCCGCAGAACGCCGCGCACGATTTTCCACAGCGCGAGGCGCGCCGCGCTTTTGAGGCCGTGCGCGATCGGCCGGTCTTCGAAGCACGCCACGTCCTTGAAGTCGCACACCAGCAGCAACTGTTCGATCGAACGGCGCGTGAAGGAGCCCGTGGCCATGATGTCCCAATAGCGCACGCGGCCGCTGAACAGCGCCTCGCCGTTGGGCAAATGCAGGATGAAGCGCCCGCCGGGCTTGAGGGCGCGGCGCACTTCGTCGGCCAGGCGCAGCTGCGTTGCCGGATCGAAATAATGGTAGAGATCGAACAGCACCACGGCGTCGAGACTGTCGGCCGGGGCCGCGCGCAGCTCGGCCATCAGATCGCCCTGGCGCACGCCGTCGATCTTGAGGGTTTTGGCCATCGCGACCTGTTCGGGGCTGGCATCGACGCCTTCGATGTGAGCGTAGCCCAAGCGGCGCGCGCCCCACACGATGGCGCCATGCCCGCAGCCAAGATCGACGATGCGCGCATTCCTGTCGGGCGGAAAATGGGTCCCGACAAAATGCCGCAAAAACGGCCAGCGCCGATCGAGATTGGCGGCCGCGTCCGAAACGGCCGCATGCGTCGACACGTAGCGGGCAAGAAACCGCTGGCGCCAGTCGGTCGCGGGATTCTGTTCGTGTTCCATCGGGCTTTTTTCCACGTCTCTCAACGGTTCAGCCGCCAAAGCATTCCCGGCGCACCATCAGCTGGTCGGGTTCGCGCATCATGGCGGCGTCTTGCTGCTGGTCGTTCAGCGCCATCACGAACCGGTCGGCGCGCGCGCGCACCCGCCCCTGGCTTGCGACCAGCCATTCGAAGCGCACGATCCGCCGCCGCGCGTCGGCCGGGTCCGGCTCGATCGCCAGGATGCGCGCATGCGGTCCGGGTCCCTCGAGCAGCACCGGATCGACCGCCATTTCCGAGGCGCCGAACGTGCCCGCTTCGAGCAGATTGAGCTTGAGGCGTTCGATGCATTCGAGCACCGGATCGGGCAGCCGCCAGCCCGCGAGTTCGAGGGCCAGAAAATCGAGCGCCAGCGCCATTTCGCCGCCACGCGCATCGCGCTGGGCCGCCGCCGGAACAAGGCCGACCCAGAGCACAAACACGGCCGACAGCAGACAGGCTTGGATGGATCGCATTGGGGCCCTCGAGGCGCGAGCGGCGCTAGGTAGCGCGTTCCCCCGCATGCGGCAAGACGATACTTGTTCCCCGCAGCCAATTCGCGCTACCACGCTTGCCCATGAAAAATTCCGCTTCCCCCGCCGATTTCAAGCACGCGATGCGGCGTCTGGCGGCGGGCGTCACGCTGGTGACGACGGCCGGGCGCGGCGGCCGCGCGGGCCTGACCGCCACGGCCGTATGCTCGCTGTCGGCCGATCCGCCGCGCCTGCTGGTGTGCGTGAACCGCGATTCCGCCCCCAACCGCGCGATCGCCGCCGCCAAGCGCTTTTGCGTCAATGTGCTGGGCACGCGCCACCGCGCGCTCGCCCTGCGGTTTGCCGGCGCCACGGGCGTGCAGGGCGAAGAGCGCTTTGCCAAAGGGAGCTGGACCGTCGGCGCCACCGGGTCGCCCGTGCTGGCCGACGCGCTGGCGAGCTTCGATTGCGCGCTGGTCGAGGCGATCCAGTCGGGCACGCATACGATTTTTGTCGGCGCCGTCCATGCGGTCGAAACCCACGCCAAGGGCGCGCCGTTGCTGTATGCCAGCGGCGCCTTCGGGACGCTCGCCAGACCCAAACCCAAATGAGGGCGTTCGCCCCGCTGCGCGAACCGATTTTTGCGCGGCTGTGGAGCGGCCTGGCGATTTTCACGACCGGGGACGAGCTCTATCGCGTCGCGCTGGTCTGGCTTGCGGTCGAGCTGGTCGGGCGCGAGGCCGGCTATATGGGCGCCGTGCAGTCGGGCTGCATGCTGCTGGGCGCCATTTTTGGCGGCCGTCTGGCCGATGCGATCAACCAGCGCCGCGCCATGTCGATCCTGCTGGCCACGGGTGCGGTGGCGGTGCTGGTCCCGCCGATCGCGTGGGATCTGGGCTATGCCAGTTTCTGGGCGTTGCTGGTGCCGGGCGTGTGGATCGCGCTGATGCGCGCCCAGCTGGAACCCGGCGTGCAGAGCAGCTTGCCGATTCTGGTCCCCGACCGCGACACGCTGTTTGCCGCCAACGGCCTGATCGACGGCGTGCGGCGCTTGGCGCGCATCACGGGGCCGATGCTGGCGGCGGCCCTGGCGCTGGCGATGCCGGTACACGAACTTTTCTATTTCTATGCGCTGGCGTTGCTGGTTGCCGCCCTGATGCTGCTGCGTGTGGGCGCCGTGCTGCCCGCGCGCGAGGGGCGCGGCGATGGCGGCTTTTTGGTGGGCTTGCGCATCGTGCGGGCCGACAAAACCCTGCGCCGCATCCTGACGCTCAAAAGCTGCACCGACGGCTTGTGGGTCGTGGTGATCGGCTTCGGCTTGCCGCTGGTGGTCGAGCAGCGCGACGCCACCTGGGCCGGCCTTGCAGGCGTGGGCGCGTACGGCACGGGCCTTGCCGCCTACGGCGTTGCGAACATCCTGTCGTCGATCCTGGTGGGCTCGCTCAAACCCTCGATCGAGCCCGGGCGGATGTTTGCGGGCACCGTGGTCATGGGGATCGGGCTTGCCTGCGTGGGGGCGGGCGCCATGTTCGCCGGCGACGCGCTGCTGTTGCCCGCGATGTATGCAGGCTTGGCGCTGGCAGCGCTGGGGCCGCCGTTTTTCGACGTGCCGCTGGCCTTGCGCATCCAGCTGGCGGGCGGACCGGGCGCACCGCGTGCGGCCGTGGCGAGCGTGCATCGCGTGCGCATCGTCTCGGCGTTCGGCGGAATCGTCGTGGCGGGGCTGGTTTCGCCGACCTTGTTCGGCGTGCTTGGCACCGCGCCGACGATGGCGGCTGCGGGCATCGCCTGCGCGGTTGCCAGCCTTGCGATGCGTTGGCGCGTGTTGCGCGGCTAGCGGCGCACGATTTCGCGCGCCGCCGCGTCGGGGCCTTGCCAGCCGACCCGTTCGAGCGTCGGCGTATCGCTTTGCGCGGCCGGATAGCCGATGCACAGATACGCCACCAGCGCCCAATCCTGCGGCACGTCGAGCAGCGCCACGACCCGGGCGGGTTCCAGGATCGAAACCCAGCCCACGCCGATCCCGCGCGCGCGCGCCGCCAGCCACAGACCGTGGACCGCGCACACGGCCGAATAGCGCAGCGTTTCGGCCATCGTCGCCCGGCCCAGCCCGTGCCCTGCCGCAGTCGATTCGTCGCACAAAACGGCCAGCTGGACCGGCGCATCGTCGAGGCCCGCGAGTTTCAAACGGGTGTAAAGCGCTGCCTTTTCGCCGCCATAGCCCGCCAAGGCGGCGTCGTTACAGCGTTCGAACTCGGCGCGAATGGCGGCTCTGCGCGCCGCGTCGTCGACCGCCACGAACCGCCAGGGCTGGCTGTTGCCGACCGACGGGGCCAAGGCCGCCAGCGCTGCCAGCGTTTCGAGCATGCCTGCGGGCAATGCCGCGCGCTGGAAGGCGCGCACGTCCCGCCGCCATTGCAGAAGTTCGTCGAGTTTGGCGCAAAACGCGTCGTCGAAGCGGGGGCCTTGAAGATTTGCCATCGGCGCATAAGCCGCTAAGATCGCGCCAACATCAAGCCAAACGGGAGAGACCAACGCCATGAAGCTCGCCAGCGTCCGCATCGGAAAGAAAGAAACCTACGGCGCCGTCGTCGCGGGGGGCTTGGTCGATCTTGGCAAAAAATTCGGCAAAAAATGGCCGACTTTGCGTTTGGCGCTGCTGGGCGGCGGCCTTGCCACGCTCAAAACCTACGCCAAGGGCCGCAAGCCCGACGTGAAGGACGGCAAATTCGCCTGGGCGCCCGTCCTCCCCGACGCCACGCGCATTTTTTGTGCGGGGTTGAACTACCGCGAACACCGTGCCGAAACGGGCCGCCCCGACACGCAGCACCCGACGATCTTCACGCGCTTTGCCTATACCCAGATCGGCCACGAGCAGGCGATGCTGAAGCCCCTCGAGAGCGAGCGGCTGGATTGGGAAGGCGAGCTTGCCATCGTGATCGGCAAGAAGGGGCGGCGCATCGCGCGCGAAAAGGCGATGGGCCACGTCGCGGGCTATGCCTGCTACAATGACGGCTCGGTGCGCGACTACCAGCGCCACACCTCGCAATTCACGCCGGGCAAAAATTTCGCGGCGACCGGCGGCTTCGGCCCGTGGCTGGTGACGTCGGACGAGATGAAAAACATCGCGGCCCAGACGCTGACCACGCGCGTCAACGGCGTGGTCAAACAGCAGGCCACGATCGACATGCTGATCCACGATATTCCGCAGCTCATCGCCTATATTTCGACCTTCTGCCCGTTGGAGCCCGGCGACGTGATCGTCACGGGCACGCCGGGGGGCGTGGGGGCCGCGCGCACGCCGCCCGAGTTCATGTTCCCGGGCGATACGGTCGAAGTCGAAATCACGGGCGTGGGCGTGCTGCGCAACCCGATCAAAGCGGGCTGAGGCGGCTCACACGTTCCCGCGCATCTCGCGCCACAGGCCGAGCTTTTCCTGCACGGGGCGGTCGGAGAAGGCGAACAGCACGCAATCTTGCGACGCGTTGAACCGCCGCCATTGCCAGGACGGCACCACGAACGTGTCGCGCGGGCCGAAGTCGAAACTCTCCAGCCGGCCGCCGGGCGCGAAGACGAACAGTTTGCCGCTGCCCTCGATGCAGCTGAACACGGTCGCGTCGGTCGACCGGTAGGGCGCGCCCGAAAAATTGCGCGGCAGATAGTGCAGCCATGTGCCGATCGTCGGCATCGCCCAGCCGCCGTCGAGCGGATTGGCGTAGCGCATCGCAAGCCCGTGCCAGGGATCCCAATCCTGCGCGCGGCGCAGTTTTTCGAGCGCCTCGCGCGCGCGCGCATAGGGATAGTTGAACACCGGGCTCGCTTTGGAAACGCTCGTATGCCCCAGCGGCAGCAGCCCCTCGCCGAAGCGCGCTTGGGCATCGCCCGACTGCCGCGCCACTTGCTGCATCTCGTCGGCATAGGATTCGGCGAACGAGGCCTCGAAAAACCCGACGATCGGAATGTCGAGCCCGTCGAGCCAGACCATCGGCTCGGCCGTTTCGTTGCCATGGTCGTGCCATGTCCACGAGGGCGTGATGACGAAGTCGCCTGGCTGCATGAAGGTGCGCTCGCCGTCGACCGCCGTGTAGGCGCCGCTGCCCTCGACCACAAAACGCAGGGCCGACTGCGTGTGGCGGTGGGCGGGCGCCACTTCGCCCGGCAGGATCAGCTGCAAACCCGCATAGAGCGTGTTGGTGATGCGCGATTGGCCGACGAGGCCCGGGTTTTCGAGGATCAGCACGCGCCGCTCGGCCTCGGCCGCCGAAATCACCTGGCCCGCTTCGAGAACGAAGGGCCGGATATCCGCATAGCGCCAGCAATGCGCCACCGCCGCCGATTTGGGCTCCTTGGCGACCAGCGCTTTCATCACTTCCCAGAGCGGCGCCAGCGAAGCCGAACCGATACGCGCGTAAAATTCTTGGCGGGCAGGATCGGTCGACATCGCAAGGCGCCTTTCTGTTTTCGAAACGCACGACTCTAGCGCCCGCCCCCGATATTCGCCATGCCCAAAGGCAACCGATCGGACTATGCTTTTTGGAATGAAGCCGCCTGCCGACCGCGCCAGTTTCGTCGATCTGTTCACGCCCAAGCTCGTCACGGTGCTGCGCGAAGGCTACGGGCTCGGACATTTGCGCGCCGACGCGATGGCGGGCCTGACCGTCGCCATCGTCGCCTTGCCGCTGTCCATGGCGATCGCCATCGCCTCGGGTGCCAGTCCGGCGCAGGGGCTTTATACCGCGATCGTCGGCGGCTTCGTCGTCTCGGCGCTCGGCGGCAGCCGCTTCCAGATCGGCGGCCCGGCCGGCGCGTTTATCGTGCTGGTTGCAAGCACCGTCGCCGCGCACGGCATGGACGGGCTGGTGCTCGCCACGATCTTGTCCGGGCTGATGCTGGCGGCGATCGGGCTGCTGCGCATCGGCACCTACATCAAATTCATTCCCTATCCCGTCACGGTCGGGTTTACGGCCGGGATCGCGGTCATCATCCTGGCAAGCCAGATCAAAGATCTGCTCGGGCTTGTCTTGCCCGCACCCGAGCCTGCCGAGCTGTTGCGCAAACTGCCCGCGCTGTGGACGGCGCTGCCAAGCGCCACGCCCGCCGCCATGGCGCTTGCTGCAGCCAGCCTTGTTTCGATCGCGGCGCTCAAACGGCTCAAACCGCACTGGCCCGGCATGCTGATCGCGGTCGTGGGCGCCGCCGCCGCGACGGCGTTTTTCGACCTGCCGGTCGAGACGATCGGCACGCGTTTTGGCGGCATCCCCGAAGGCTTTCCGATGCCCGCCCTGCCGCAGCCCACGTTCGCCAAAATCGCGGCGGTGCTGCCCAATGCGGTTTCCTTTGCGCTGCTGGGCGCGATCGAATCGCTGCTCTCGGCCGTGGTTGCCGACGGCATGACGGGGCGGCGCCATCGTTCGAACTGCGAATTGGTGGCGCAGGGCACAGCCAATGTCGCGTCGGGATTGTTCGGCGGCATCTGCGTCACGGGCACCATTGCGCGCACCGCGACCAACGTGCGCAGCGGCGCGCACGGGCCCGTGGCGGGCATGCTGCACGCGCTGTTTCTATTGCTGTTCGTGCTGCTGGCGGCGCCGTTGGCAGCGCATATTCCGCTGGCGGCGTTGGCGGGCGTGCTGGCGGTGGTTGCCTGGAACATGGTCGAGCGCCAGGCGGTTGCAACCTTGCTGCGCGTGTCGCGCGGCGATGCGGCCGTCTTGGGCACGACCTTCCTGCTGACGGTGTTTCGCGACCTGACCGAGGGCATCGTAGTGGGATTTGCGCTGGGCGCGGTGCTGTTCATCCACCGCATGTCGCAGGCGACCGAAATCGAGGATCGCGCCGACGATGCGGGCGCCGCCCGCCTGCCCTACGACGACAGCCTGGCGCGCGACCGCGACATTGCGGTCTACCGCATCAGCGGCGCCTTGTTTTTCGGCGCGGCCGCCTCGGTCGGGTCGGTGCTCGACAATATCGGCGACGCGCCCAAGGCGCTGGTGGTCGATTTTGCGGCCGTGCCGTTTCTGGATTCGACGGCTGCCCGCCTGATCGAGGGTCTTGCGCACAAATGCGCGCGCCAGGGCGTGCGGTTTTGCCTGACCGGCACCTCGCACGATATTCGCCAGACGCTGTTCGCGCTGGGCGTCAAACCGCCCTTGGCGCGCTACGACAAAACCATCGCCGATGCCGTCGCCAGCATCCGGCGCCAGCCCGAAAGCACCTAGCGCGCGGCGGCGGCCGACATCATGTCCGGGTTGGTCACAAGCAGCGAGTCGCTCGCCGCATCGTGCGCAAACGCCAGCACGGCAATCACGCCAACCATCGCAACCAGGGCAAAAACGGCAAACATCGCGCTCTCCAAAGCCGACGGTCATGTCCGTCGAGCCGCGGAACTATGCGCCGTCGCACGCGAAATTTTCATTGCAAAGCACGGAGGAGAGAGTTGCGTTTGGCGCATGACATAATCTTGTCGCATTGCGTTTATGGCATGTCTGGGGCCAAAAATTCATTTTTTGGCCATAAAGTGGCCCGAATAAAGCCGCCGAGGTCCCGTTATATCGACAGATCGACGGACCTTCGTTTTGCGATCGCGCACGCAAAATCCGTTGAACTGCCGCGCCAGGGGACACCCGGACTCCTCCCTTTGGTCGGTTACTTGCGCGAAGGCGGGTGCGGGCCCGGATGTACGGTTCGCACCCGCCCTTTTTTTGCCTAAGCTGCCCGCCATGAATGCGGATTCGCCCCGGGGCTTGGTTGCCCAAGCGCTCGCCTGCGAGCGCGGCGGCAGGATCGTTTTTGCCAAGCTCGATTTTGCGTTCGCGCCCGGCGAGCTTGTCGTGCTGCGCGGCGCCAACGGGGCGGGCAAATCGAGCCTGCTGCGCGTGCTGGCGGGCTTGCTGCCGCAAGCGCACGGCACGCTTTTTTGGCACGGAACCGACATTGCCGAGGATCCGGCCGACCACCGCGCGCGCGTGCAGTATGTCGGCCATCTGGACGCGCTGAAACCCGCTTTGTCGGCGGCCGAGCATCTGCAGTTCCATGCCGCGCTGCGCGGCGCGCCCGCGCGCGACATCGCGACCGCGCTGGCGGCGTTCGGGCTCGAAAAACGCGCGCACCTGCCGACGCGATTTTTGAGCCAGGGACAAAAACGGCGCGTGGCACTGGCGCGGCTGTGCGTGGCGCCGGCCGCGATCTGGCTGCTCGACGAACCGAGCAACGGGCTCGATGCCGCGTCGGTGGCGCTGCTGGGCGACGCGATCCGCCTCAAACGCGCGGGCGGCGGCATCGTGGTGGCCGCAACGCATCTCGATTTTCCGGGCGCCGACGCGCGCACGCTGACGCTGGGCGCAAGCCCGTGAACGCGGCGCTGGCACTGGTCGCGCGCGATCTGCGCTTGGCGCTGCGCAATGCCGGCGAAACGCTGACGGTGCTCGCCTTTTTCGTCGTCGCCGCCACCTTGTTCCCCTTCGGCATCGGCCCCGAGCCGCAAATTCTGGCGCGCGTGGCGGTCGGCATCGTGTGGGTCGTGGCGTTGCTCGCGAGCCTGCTGCCGCTCGAGCGGCTGTTCCAGGCCGAGGCCGACGATGGCGGGCTCGACCAATTGCTGCTCTCGCCCGCCCCGCTCGAATTGCTGGCGCTCGCCAAATGCGCGGCCTTGTGGCTGTCGACGGGCCTGCCGCTGATCCTCCTGTCGCCGCTGGTGGCGGTCATGCTGCAACTGCCCGACGACGGGTTTTTGGTTCTGCTTGCAACGCTGGCGCTCGGCACGCCCAGCCTTGCCCTGATGGGCGGGATCGGCGCTGCCCTGTCGGTGGGGGCGCGCAAGGGCGGGGCGTTGCTTGCCTTGATCGTGCTGCCGCTGCTGACGCCGGTGCTGATTTTTGGCGTGGCGGCTGTCGAAGCGCAGATTGCGGGCTTGAGCCCCCGGCCGCATTTGTTCTTGCTGGCGGGATTGTCCGTCTTCGCGCTGACAATCGCGCCCTTCGCGATGGCGGCATCCTTGCGCCAGGCGGGCGAATAGCGCCACATTCTGGCCCGGATTGGGATGGAAATTGCCGCCATCCTGCGCAATATATTGGTCGAGGGGAAAGAGACCTGTCTTGAACTGGCATCGCTTCGCAAGTCCGGCGAATTTCAAACGCCTGTCCGACCGCGTTCTGCCGTGGTTTGCGGGCGGCGCCGCGCTGTGCTTGGCGGTCGGTCTCTACCAAGCGCTGCTGGTCTCGCCGCCCGACTACCAGCAGGGCGAAAGCGTGCGCATCATGTACGTTCATGTGCCGTCGGCGTGGATGGCGATGTTCGTCTACGCGAATGTGGCGCTGGCGGCGGCCGCCTCGCTCGTTTGGCGCCATCCGTTGGCGGACGTGGCGGGCCGCGCGATGGCGCCGGTGGGCGCCGCCTTCACGTTTTTGTGCCTGGTCACGGGCGCGCTGTGGGGCAAGCCGATGTGGGGCACGTGGTGGGTGTGGGATGCGCGGCTCACCTCGGTGCTGATTCTGTTTTTTGTCTATCTTGGCTATATGGCGCTCAATCAGGCGTTCGACGACGAGACGCGCGGCGCGCGCGCCGCAGCGATCCTGGCGCTGGTCGGGGCCGTCAACTTGCCGGTCATCAAGTTTTCGGTCGATTGGTGGAACACGCTGCACCAGCCCGCATCCGTCGCCAAGCTCGGCGGCCCCAGCATCCATGCCTCGATGCTCTCGCCGTTGCTGCTGATGGCGCTCGGTTTCACGCTGCTGTTTTTTGCGCTGGCGATCGTGCGCATGCGCGCGGGCCTGATCGAGCGGCGCCTGGCGATGCTCGCCTATGCGCGCATGGCGGATCAGCCCGCCGCGGAGCGCGCCTGATGGACGGGTTTTTGCGATGGGCGGCTATGCCGGGTTCGTGTGGCCCGCCTATGCGCTGACGGCGGGCGTGCTGGCGGGCTTGGTTGCGGCAAGCGTGCGCAAGCTCAAGGCGCTGGAGCGCGACTTGGCAGCGTCGGAGGGCGACGGCGAATGAAACTTCCCAAAGCGCGCGCCGCCAAACGCCGCCGCATGGCGGTCCTGCTGCTGGCGGGCCTTGGCCTCGGCACGGCGGCTGCCCTGACGCTGACGGCGTTCGACGACCATCTGGTGTTCTTCCACACCCCCAGCGACATCGCGGGCAAAAAAGTTCCGTTCGACCGCCAGTTGCGCATCGGCGGCCTCGTCGAAATCGGCTCGCTCGAGCGCGTGACGGGCACGCCCGAGGTGCGCTTTCGCGTGACCGACCTCGAACATGCGGTGCCGGTCGCGTATGTCGGCGTGCTGCCCGACCTGTTCCGCGAGGGCCAGGGCGTGGTCGCCAACGGCAAGCTTGCCGCCGACGGCGTGTTCCGCGCGCGCGAAGTGCTGGCCCGCCACGACGAAAACTACATGCCGCCCGAAGTGGCCGAAGCGCTCAAACGCTCCGGCCGCTGGAACGAAACCATCGGGGCGGGCACCGCCCCCCCGAACCCGCCAGCAAGGTAGACGCAACGATGTTCGCCGAAATCGGCCATTACGCGCTGGTCCTCGCTTTGTGCGTGGCGCTGGTGCAATCGGTGCTGCCGCTGGTCGGCGCCCAGCGCAACGAGGCCGCCCTGATGGCGATGGCAAAGCCTGCGGCGCTTGCGCAGTTCGCCCTGGTCGGCATCGCGTTCGCGTGCCTTGTCTATGCGTTCGCCGTCTCGGATTTCACGGTCAGCAACGTCGTGCAGAATTCGCATTCCGACAAGCCGACGCTCTACAAAATCTCGGGCGCTTGGGGCAACCACGAAGGCTCGATGGTGCTGTGGGCCTTGATTCTGGCGTTCTTCGGCGCGCTGGTGGCGGGCTACGGGCGCAATCTGCCGCCCGGCCTCAAGGCGCGCACGCTGGCCGTGCAAGGCATGGTCGGCGTGGCGTTCCTGGCGTTCATCGTGTTCACCTCGAACCCGTTTTTGCGCGTGCTGCCGCCGCCGCCCGACGGCAACGGGCTGAACCCGCTGCTGCAGGATCCAGGCCTCGCCTTCCATCCGCCGTTTTTGTATGTCGGCTATGTCGGGTTTTCGATCGTCTTCGCGTTCGCGATGGCCGCCCTCATCGAGGGGCGCGTCGATGCCGCGTGGGCGCGCTGGGTGCGGCCCTGGACGCTCGCGGCGTGGTCGGCCTTGACGCTCGGCATCGCGCTTGGCTCGTGGTGGGCCTATTACGAATTGGGCTGGGGCGGCTGGTGGTTCTGGGACCCGGTCGAAAACGCCAGCTTCATGCCGTGGCTCGTGGGCACGGCCTTGCTGCACTCGGCGATCGTCGCCGAAAAGCGCGACGCGTTGAAGACCTGGACCATCCTGCTGGCGATCCTGGCTTTCGCTTTGTCGTTGCTCGGCACGTTCCTCGTGCGCTCGGGCGTGCTTACCTCGGTGCATGCGTTTGCGGTCGATCCGGCGCGCGGCGTGTTTATTCTGGCGATCCTGGTGATCGCGGTCGGCGGCTCGTTCGCGATGTATGCGTGGCGCGCGCCGATGCTGCGCGGCGGCGGTCTGTTCCAGCCGATCAGCCGCGAAGGCGGGCTCGTGCTCAACAACGTGCTGCTGGCGACGGCTGCCGCCACGGTGCTGATCGGCACGCTCTATCCCTTGTTCTTGGAGGCCGTGGGCGGCGCCAAAGTTTCGGTCGGGCCGCCCTTTTTCAACGCGACCTTCGTGCCGCTGATGGTCCCGCTGCTGCTCGCGGTCAGTTTCGGCCCGCTGCTGGGCTGGAAGCGCGGCGATCTGGCGGCCGCCGCCCAGCGCCTCAAATACGCGATCGCCGTATCCGTCGCGGTCGTCGTCGCGGTCTATTGGGCCGATGCGGGGCGCAAGATTTTTGCGGCGCTCGCGATGGGTCTGGCGATGTGGCTGGTCGCGGGTGCGGCCGTCGAATGGGCAGAGCGCGTCAAACTGTTCCGCGCCCCCTTGGGCAGCGTGTGGTCGCGCGCCGCCAACCTGCCGCGCGCAAGCTGGGGCATGACGATCGCGCATGCCGGGCTTGGCGTGATGGTGATGGGCATTGCGGGCGTGACCGCCTGGCAGACCGAAGTTATCCGTCTGGTCAAAACCGGCGATGCGTTCGACGTTGCGGGCTACAACTTTTTGTTCAAGGGCGTTTCGCGCGTCGAGGGGCCGAACTATTTTGCCGTGCGCGCGACGTTCGAGGTCTACAGGAACGACCGCCTGCACGCCGTGATGGCGCCCGAGCGGCGCTTCTTCCCGGTCGCGGGCCAATCGACGACCGAGACCGCCATTCGCACCAACCTGCTGGCCGATCTGTACGCCACCATCGGCGATCCCGAACTTGGCGCCAACGCGGTGCCGAACATGCCGGCCTTCCTGGCGCCGGTCGGCGACGCCACGCAATGGACCGCGCGCATCTACCACAATCCGCTCGTGCCGTGGATTTGGCTGGGGGCGTGCATCATGGTGGCGGGCGCCGCCGTGTCGCTGACGGATCGGCGCCACCGCGTGGGCGCGCCCAAACGCGCGCCCGAGCCGTCGGGCGCGCCGCAGGCTGCAGAATGAAACGCCTGCTGTTTTTTCTGCCGTTGCTGGCGTTCGGCGTGCTCGCGGTCTATCTGGGGTTCGGGCTGACGCGCGATCCGCAAAAAGTGCCAAGCGCGCTGATCGACAAACCCGCGCCCGTCTTCGCCTTGCCGAGCGTGCCGGGGCTCGAGCGGCCGGGTTTGGCGAGCGATACGCTGAAAGGCCAGGTTTCCATCGTCAACGTGTTCGCGTCCTGGTGCCAGCCGTGCCGGGTCGAGCATCCGATTTTCATGCGCCTGGCGCGCGAGTCCGACATTCCGATTCTGGGCCTCAGCTACAAGGACAAGGCCGAAGACGCGCGCCGCTGGCTTGGTGAGCTTGGCAATCCGTACCGGGCGATCGGTTTCGATTTCGAGGGGCGCGTCGCGATCGATTGGGGCGTCTATGGCGTGCCCGAAACCTTCGTCGTAGACCGCGCGGGCACGATCCGCTTCAAGCATGTGGGCCCGGTGACGCCCGCCGTGCTCGACGACATGCTGAAACTGATCGCCCATTTGAAGGCGACGACATGAAAAGACTCGCGGCATTACTCGTGCTTCTGCCGGTTGCTGCGGGCGCCGTCTTGCCGCACGAGCGTCTGGCGGACGCGGCCCTGGAAGCGCGCGCGCGCGAGATCAGCCAGGAACTGCGCTGCCAGGTCTGCCAGAACCAGTCGATCGACGATTCGAACGCGTCGCTGGCAGGCGATCTGCGCCGGCTGGTGCGCGAACGGCTGGTGGCGGGCGACAGCAACGAAGCCGTGCTCGGCTACATCACCCAGCGCTACGGCGACTATGTGCTGCTGAAACCGCCGCTGCGCCCCGACACGCTTGCGCTGTGGTACGGGCCGTTTGCGCTGCTGGCGGCGGCAGCGCTCGGCGCCGCGATCTATGTTCGCCGCCGCAGGCCCAGCGCCGCCAACCGCGTCCCCGACCTTTCGGCCGAGGAAGAGCGGCGGCTCGCCGCCTTGCTGGGGTCCGAGGACAAAAAATGATTTTTGTCGCACTGGCCCTGCTGACCGCGGCGACGATCGCCGTGCTGGTTTATCCGTTGCTGCGCCGTCCGCGCGCGGAACAGACGCGCGCGGCCTACGACATGGAAGTCCATCGCGACCAGCTGGCCGAGGTCGAGCGCGATTTGGCGCGCGGCACGATCGGCGCCGAGGAAGCGCGGGCCGCGCGCGCCGAAATCGGTCGGCGCATGCTGGCGCTTGCGGGCGAGCCTGCGGTTGCAGCGCCCCCTTCCGGCAATTTTCGCATCGTCGCGGTCGCCCTGGCGATCGCGCTGCCCGCCGTTGCGGGCGCGCTCTATCTGGGGCGGGGCGCGCCGGGCGTGCCGGGCACCACGCTGGCCGAACGGCGCCTGGCCGAACCCCAGGAAGCCGCCCAAGACCGGCAATTGGTCGAATTCATGCGCGCGATGCAGACGCGCGTCGAACGCAATCCCGACGATCTGGAAGCCTGGGTGCGTTTGGCCCAGGCCTCGGCCGCGTTCAACTTGACGCAAGAAGCGCTGGCGGCATGGCGCCGGGCCGACGCGCTGGCGGGCGCGCCGCCCGAAATCGCCGGCCCCTTGGGCGAAGCGGCCGTCATCGCCGCCAACGGCCAGGTCACGCCCGAAGCCGAGCGCGCCTTCGCGCGCGTCAGCGCCGCCGACCCCGGCGATCCGCGCGCGCGTTTCTATCGCGGGCTTGCGCAGGCGCAAGCGGGCGAACGCGAAGCGGCGGTGCGTATCTGGTTCGATCTGGTCGCGGCGTCGCCGCCCGACGCGCCGTGGCTTGCGACCGTGCGCGAGGCGATGGCCAACGCCGCGCGCGAAGCGCGCATCGACTTGGCGCGTCTTGTCCCCTCGCCCGGCAATCCGCCGGCCGTCGCGCGCATCGGCCCGCCGCAGGTTGCGGGCACGGCGCAACCCGCGGTTCCGCCCGGCGGCGAGGCGCTGATGGCGCTGCCCGAGGGCGAACGCCAGCAAGCGATCCGCACGATGGTCGAAGGGCTCTCCGCGCGCCTGGAAGCGCAGCCCGACGATCTGGAGGGGTGGCTGCGCGTCGCGCGCGCCTGGCAGGTGCTGGGCGAGCCCGAAAAAGCGCTGGCCGCCCACGCGCGCGCCACCGCCATCGCGCCCGACCGCGACGACGTGCTCGACGGTTTCGGCGACGCGCTGATGGCAATGCACGACCAGGATACGCGCCTGCCCGAGGCTGCGCGCGGCGCCATGCGCACGCTGGTCGAGCGCGTTCCCGACCACGCGATCGGCTTGTGGCTGCTCGGCCAGGACGAGGCGCTGGCAGGCAACAATCTGGCGGCGAGCGCCCTGTGGCAGCGCTTGCTGGCGCTGCTGCCCGACGGCACGGATGCACGCGCCGAACTTGTCCAGCGCATCGACAAGCTCAAGAGCGCCAATTAGCCCGCCAGGCTGCGGCGCACGTCGGCGCGATACGCGGCCGCCAGAATGAACGCGATGTCGCCCTTGGCGCCCAGCAGCGGCAGCGAGAGCCGCTCCCAGGTCTGCGGCTCTTCCTTGGGCCCGAACCAGCCCGCATAGACGCGCCAATAGGGGCGCTGCGTGCGCCGGACCATACGGTACTCGGCCGTCAGCACGCCCGACTGTTCGGCCGGCAGGTCTTCGACGACCGCGCCCGTCATGTCGACGCCGAAGGCCTTGCGAAACGTCGTGCCGTAGAAACCGTAGCGAAAGCGCGCTTGCGGGCGCACTTCGATGACGATGAGGTTGGACGCCCACTCGGCCAAGCCCTCGACCTCGAGGTCTTTGGCGCGCGGGGGGCCGCCGGCGGCCGGCGTCTGGCGTTTCCAGAACCGGTAGAGCTGGCGAAGTTTTTCGCTTTGGATGCTGCGCTGAAATTCGTCGCTCATTCCGGTACCGCTCGTTGCGTGCCGACTATAGGCGTTTGTCGCGGGCAAGGTCGAATTCTATCGATATTCCCCCGTCATGCGCGTAGATTCGGATCGACAATGGATTCCGCTGCAAAACCGAAAAAAACGCAGATCGTCGTGGTGGGCGGCGGTGCGGGCGGCCTGGAACTGGTCGCGCGCCTGGGCGCCAAATTCGGGCGCGAGAAATTCGACATCATCCTGGTCGACCGCAACCGCGCGCATATCTGGAAGCCGCTGCTGCACGAGGTGGCGGCAGGCTCGCTCGACGCCAATCTCGACGAGGTCGGGTACCGGAGCCACGCCTATCGCTGGGGCTACCGGTTTTTCGACGGCACGCTCGAAAGCATCGAGCGCGACACGCGCCATGTGGTGATCGCGCCCATGCTCGACGAAAAGGGCGAGGAGATCGTCGCGCGCCACCGCATTCGCTACGACTATCTGGTCCTGGCGGTGGGGTCGGTGTCGAACGATTTCGGCACGCCGGGCGTGCGCGAGCACTGCATCTTTCTCGACGAGCGCGCCCAGGCCGACCGCTTCCGCCAGCGCCTGCTCAACGCGTGTTTGCGCGTGTCGCGCGGCATGGCAGCCGACCCCGCGGCCAATCTGTTCGTCAATGTCGCGATCGTCGGCGGCGGTGCGACGGGCGTGGAGCTTGCAGCCGAGCTTTACAGCGCGGCGGCGGCTTTGCGCGTCTACGGCCTCGAAGTGTTCGACGAAAGCCGCCTCAAAATCACGCTGATCGAGGCGGGGCCGCGCATCCTGCCGGCCTTGCCCGAAAAACTCGCGGCCGCCGCGCACAAGGAACTCGAAGCGCTGGGCGTGCGCATTCTGGTCTCGACGCCGGTCACGCTCGCGACGGCGGCGGGCATGACGACCAAAAGCGGCGAGCTTGTGGCGGCCGATCTGCGCGTGTGGGCGGCGGGCGTCAAGGGCGGCGATTTTCTCAAGGAGATCGGCGGGCTCGAGACCAACCGCAACAACCAGCTTGTCGTGCGCCCGACCCTGCAGACCACGCGCGACGATCGCGTGTTCGCGATCGGCGATTGCGCGGCCTGCACGCCGCCGGGCAGCGAGCGGCCGGTGCCGCCGCGCGCCCAATCCGCGCACCAGATGGCGGCGACCGCGTTCGAAAACATCAAGGCCCTGATCGCGGGCAAAACGCCGGTGCCGTTCGTCTACAAGGACCACGGGTCGCTCGTCAGCCTCGCGCGCTACACGACCGTGGGCAGCCTGATGGGCAATCTGATCGGCGGGCGCATGGCGGTCGAGGGCCGCATCGCGCGCTTTGTCTATGTCTCGCTCTACCGCATGCACATGCTCGCGATCCATGGCTGGGCCAAGGGCTTGCTGCTGATCGCGATCGGGCATGTGAACCAGGTCATCCGGCCGAAGCTCAAGCTTCACTAGGCCGCCGACGGCACGGGGTGCAGGATGGTGGAGCCGATCGGGATCGAACCGACGACCTCCTCATTGCGAACGAGGCGCTCTCCCAGCTGAGCTACGGCCCCCTGCACCCGTCAAAAGGTGCGGGATAATGGGGTCGCATGCCGCAACTGTCAAGCGGCCGATTTGCAAGCCCTTGCAAGCCTTTGGGGCGTTCGGGTACGATCCGAACGGGTCATTTTTGGCGAACGGGGCGGCCATGCAGTCGTTGGGGGTTTTGATTACGTCGGTCATCCAGATCTATATCTGGGTCCTGATCGCGTCGGCGTTGCTCTCGTGGCTGCTGGCTTTCAACGTGCTCAACGCGCGCAACCAGGTGGTCTACACGATCGCCGACATTCTCTACCGCATCACCGAGCCCGCTTTGCGGCCCTTGCGCCGCTTCATGCCCAATATCGGCGGCATCGACATTTCGCCGGTCGTGCTGATCCTGCTGCTGATCTTCGCGCAGAATCTGATCTACGAATACTGGATCTGATGCCGGCGCGCATCATCGACGGCAAGGCGGTTGCGGCTTCCTTGCGCGCCGAGCTTGCGCGCGCGGTCGCCGCACTCGCCTTCAAGCCCGGCCTTGCGGTCGTGCTCGTGGGCGACCATCCCGCAAGCCAGGTCTATGTGCGCAGCAAGCACAAAGCGACGCTCGAAGCGGGCATGAACAGTTTCGAGCACCGCCTGCCCAACGAAACCGCGCAAGCCGATCTGCTTGCCCTCGTCGCCAAGCTGAACGCCGACGACGCGGTCGACGGCATTTTGGTGCAATTGCCTTTGCCAAAACATATCGATGCCGACGCGGTGCTCGACGCCATCGCGCCCGCCAAAGACGTCGACGGCTTTCATGCCCTCAACGCAGGGTTGCTCGCGACCGGGCGCGCGGCTCTCGTCCCCTGCACGCCCGCAGGTTCGATGAAGCTGATCCGCAGCCTCGGCGAAAACCTAGCGGGCCGACACGCCGTGATCGTCGGCCGGTCGAACATCGTGGGCAAGCCGATGGCGGCCTTGCTGCTGGCGGCCGACTGCACGGTGACGGTAGCCCATTCCAAATCCAAGGACCTGCCCGCTTTGTGCCGACAGGCCGATATTCTGGTCGCCGCAGTCGGCCGCGCGGAAATGGTCAAGGGCGACTGGATCAAACCGGGCGCTGCGGTGATCGATGTCGGCATCAACCGCGTGGCGGCGGCCGACGGCAAAAGCAAACTTGTCGGCGACGTTGCCTACGCAGAAGCGCTCGATGTGGCGGGCGCAATCACCCCGGTACCGGGCGGGGTGGGTCCGATGACGATCGCGTGCCTGCTGGCCAACACGCTGCAGGCGGCTAAGGCGCGGCGCGGAGTCTGATCACGCCGCGCACGTCGCCCGCATCGGCGACCGGTTTGCCCTTGCGCAGAATCTCGATCTTTCCCGCTTCCATCAGCGCGACCGCGCGGGCGCGGATTTTGGGCAGCAGCGCCTGCCAGCCTGCCGTTTCGCCGGCCAGCAAGATCGCCACTTGCGACGGACTGACCGACGCGCGCGCACCCTTTGTCGAAACGGCGGCAAGAATGGCCGCATCGAGCGCGTCGTTGTCGGGCGTGTTCACCCGTTGCGCTGCTTCGCCGCCGACAGGCGCAGGCGCAGGGCGTTCAGCTTGATAAAACCTTCCGCGTCGCGCTGGTTGTAGGCGCCCGCGTCCTCTTCGAAGGTCACGTGCGCGAGGCTGTAGAGGCTTTTGGGGCTCTTGCGGCCCACGACGCGCGCCTGGCCTTTGTAGCACTTCACGCGCACGGTGCCCGACACGTTGGCCTGGCTTTTGTCGATCGCGGCCTGCAGCATTTCGCGCTCGGGCGCGAACCAGAAGCCGTAATAGACGAGCTCGGCATAGCGCGGCATGAGTTCGTCCTTGAGGTGGGCGGCACCCCGGTCGAGCGTGATCGATTCGATGCCGCGATGCGCGACATGCCAGATCGTGCCGCCCGGCGTTTCGTAGACGCCGCGGCTTTTCATGCCCACGAACCGGTTTTCGACCAGATCGAGACGCCCGATGCCGTGGCGCCCGCCGATCGCGTTGAGTTCGGCCAGCAAGGCGGCGGGCGACAGCGTCTTGCCGTTGACGGCGACAGGGTCGCCCTTCTCGAATTCGATTTCGACATATTCGGGTTTGTCGGGGGCGGCTTCGGGCGCCACGGTGCGCGAATAGACGAATTCCTCGGGCTCCTGCCACGGATCTTCGAGCACTTTGCCTTCGGCCGAGATATGCAGCAGGTTGGCATCGACCGAGAACGGCGCCTCGCCGCGCTTGTCCTTGGCGATCGGGATCTGGTTCTTCTCGGCGTATTCGAGCAGCTTGGTGCGGCTGTCGAGCTTCCATTCGCGCCAGGGCGCGATCACGCGAATGCCGGGTTCGAGCGCGTAGTAGGTCAGCTCGAAGCGCACCTGGTCGTTGCCCTTGCCGGTGGCGCCGTGGCACACGGCGTCGGCGCCGGTCTTGCGGGCGATGTCGATCTGGCGCTTGGCGATCAAGGGGCGCGCGATCGACGTGCCGAGCAGATACTGGCCCTCGTAGAGCGCGTTGGCGCGGAACATCGGCATGACGAAGTCGCGCACGAACTCCTCGCGCAGATCCTCGACGAAGATTTCCTTGATGCCGAGCATCTGCGCTTTTTTGCGCGCGGGCTCGAGTTCTTCGCCCTGGCCCAGATCGGCCGTGAAGGTGACGACCTCGCAATTGTAGGTGTCCTGCAGCCATTTGAGGATGATCGAGGTATCGAGGCCGCCCGAATAGGCGAGGACGACTTTTTTGACCGGCTTTTCCATGGGATTTCCGCAGCGTTCGGGGCGTGGCAAGGGGCAAATTTCGGCGCGAGTATAGGCATCGCGGCGCACGGGGCAAGCGCCGTTTGCCCTGCCCGGCGGTTGGGTTAAAATCGCACCCGACTCGGCCCCTCTCGCGCGCGAAAGAGACCGCCATGCTGTTCGTCAAACTGGTCGAGCTTTACGCCCGCTACGGCTTCACGATCCGCTCCAGCATTTCGCCGTTTTTGCTGACCAAATTGTCGCTCAACAGCGCCGAGGACGGCACCTTCACCTACGCCTTCCGCGAAGGCTCGAATATCGGCAATCTGGGTGGCGGCATCAGCATGTCGGAAGTGGCGCTGATCGAGGATATGGGCCAGGTCTACGCACCCAAGCGCATCTTCGCGATCGGCTGCTCGTTCGGCTGGAGCACGCTGGCGCTGGCGCTGGCCATGCCCCAGGCCAAAATCGTCGCGATCGATATCGGCATGGGCAACGGCAAAGAGGGCCTGGCCCTTACCAACCAAATCGCCAAAGACAGCGCCCTGGACGTGACGGGCGTTTTGGGATCTTCGCCCGACGATCTGGCCGCGACCGTGGCTGCCCATCTCGACGGGCCGGTCGATCTGGTGTTTGTCGATGCCGACCACACCAACGAGGCGCAGAACAAGGACTATTTCGGCATCCGCCCGCATTGCGCTGGCGATGCGGTCTATATGTTCCACGACGTGATGGTCTGCCAGATGCTGCCCTCGTTCAAGGAAATCGCGGCCGCAACGCCGACGCACAAAGCGCGCGTGCTGACGCGAACGGCGTCCGGCATCGGCCTGCTGGTGCCCAAAGCAAGCCACGAAAACCTGCACCGCGTGCTCGACGCCTATTGCGATCCGTTCGGCCCCGTGCCGGTTTAGCGGGCGCCGGTCTAGTTTGCCGCGTCCAGCAAACTGCGCCGGATTTTCTGGCTTTCGCTTTTGAGCTGGCCGCAGGCGGCGGAGATATCGCGCCCGCGCGGCGTGCGCACCGGGCTCGAATAGCCCGCATCGAAAACGATTTGCGAGAATTTTTCGATGGCCTCGTCGCTCGAACATTCGAAGGGCGCGCCCGGCCACGCGTTGAACGGGATCAGATTGACCTTCGCCGGAATGCCGGAGATGAGCTTCACCAACGCGCGCGCATCGGCGGGCGTATCGTTGACGCCCTTCAGCATCACGTATTCGAACGTGATGCGCCTTGCGTTCGACAGGCTCGGGTAGGTGCGGCAGGCCGCCATAAGTTCGGCGATCGGATATTTTTTGTTGAGCGGCACCAGCACGTCGCGCAGCTCGTCCGTCACCGCATGCAAGGAGATCGCCAGCATCACGCGCAGTTCCTCGCCGCAGCGTTTGATCATGGGCGCCACGCCCGACGTGGAAAGCGTGATCTTGCGCTTGGAGATCGCAAGGCCTTCTTCGTCCATGGCGATCTTCATCGCCTTGGCGACGTTGGCGTAGTTGAACAGAGGTTCGCCCATGCCCATCAGCACGATGTTGGTGAGCTTGCGGTTGCCCTCGGGGCCGGGCCATTCGTCGAACGTGTCTTTGGCCAGCATGATCTGGCCGACGATTTCGGCGGGCGTCAGGTCGCGCACGAGGCGCTGCGTGCCCGTGTGGCAGAATTTGCAGGTCAGCGTGCAGCCGACCTGGCTGGAGATGCACAAAGTGCCGCGATCTTCTTCGGGGATATGGACGGTTTCGATTTCCTGCCCGTCGGGAAAGCGCAGCAGCCACTTCTTGGTGCCGTCGAGCGAGTCCTGCAGACGGCTGATTTCGGGGCGGTGCACCGCGTAGCGCTCGGCCAGTTTGGCGCGCAGTTTCTTCGACATGTCGGTCATGTCGCCAAAATCGCGGGCCCCCTTGGCGTACATCCAGCCCCACAGCTGGCGCGCCCGAAACGCGGGCTCGCCCAGTTCCTTGAACAGGTCGGCCAGTTCCTGGCGCGTCAGCCCCACAAGATTGCCGCGCCCGTCCGGGCTTTGGGGGGCCGGCAGGCTTTCTTTGAACGGCGCGAGGTCGGGGGCGGGAACGATAGGTTCGAGCATGCCCGCTATATACGGGTGCGGGGCGCCGATGGCTAGTGCGCTGACCCGAAAGCCCCGCAGGAGAGCTGTACGACACCCGTGATATTGTCGCCTCCGAAGCCTTGCGCCACGGCATCGGCCAGAACCCGCGCCGTAGCCGTCGCCAACGGCACGGCCGCACCCGCGCGCGCTGCTTCGCCCAGCAAATAGGCAAAATCCTTCGCCGCAAGATCGATCGGGAATTGCGGCGCAAAATTCCGCGCAAGCATGCTTGCCGCAGCGCCCTTTGCGGCCGGGCTGCACACGGGCGTTGCGGCAACAAGGGCGACGGTGCGCGCCGCATCGAGCCCCATTGCTTCGGCAAGGCCGATCAGTTCGCCGAACGCGGCGACTTGCAGGCCGAACAGCGCGTTGACGAGAAGCTTGACGGCCGCCCCGCTGCCGACGGGACCGGCATGATGCACGGCGCTGCCCGTCGCTTTCAGCACGGGCTCCGCGCGTGCGACGCAGGCGGCGTCGCCGCCGACGAAGAAAATCAACTGGCCCGCCTCGGCCTGCGGTCGCGAACCCGCGACGGGGGCGTCGAGAAACTCGAGGCCCGCGCGGGCCGCCTCGCCCGCAAGATCGCGCATGGCGCCAACGCTCAGCGTCGAACAATCGATGGCCAAGGAACCGCGCGCCATGCCCGCAAACGCGCCGGTCGCGGGATCGCTCCACACGGTTTTTGCGGCCGCGTCGTCGCGCAGCATCGCGATCGCGCAATCGGCGCCTGTCGCGGCGGCGCGCGGCGTGGCGGCGACCGCCAGACCGGATGCGGCGAGCGGCATGGCTTTGGCTGGATCGCGGTTCCACACCGTTACGGCGTGGCCGGCTTTGGCAAGATTGGCGGCCATGCGCGATCCCATCGCGCCCAGGCCGAGAAAAGCGATGTTCGGCATTTTGTGCCTCCTTTCCGATTTGCGTCGCCGCGATCACGCCGCCAGCAAGCGGTCGATTTGCGCATGCGCTTTCGCGACATTTGCTTCGACCGTCGCCGCGTCGGACGCCGTCGCCTCGACGCCGACGAACGCGACGTCGGCAATGCCGAGAAAATTGAACAGCGTTTTGAGATGCGGTTGCGCGAAATCGGCGGCGGCAAACGGTCCGCCATCGAGATAGCCGCCAACGCCGTACGCAAGCATCACGTAGGCGCGTTTGCCGGGCAGCAAGCCCGTGAAATTCGCGCCGTCATAGGCGAAGGTATGGCCGATGCGCACGACCTGGTCGATCCAGGCTTTGAGCGCTGCGGGCATCGAAAAATTGTACATGGGCAGGCTCGCGAGCAGGATGTCGGCGGCGCGCAATTCGGCGATCAGAGCGTCCGACAAGGCGGTCGCCGCCTGCAGCCGCGCGTCCATTTTTTCGGGCGACGCGTAAAAACCTTCGATCGTCGTTTCGTCCAGCTGCGGGATCGGGGTGGCGGCAAGGTCGCGGCGCACGATCGCGACCTGCGGATCGCGCACGCGCCATTTGGCGACGAACGCGTCGGCAAGGGCGCGGGAGCGGGAGTCGGCGGTGCGGGCGCTGGCGTCGATGCGCAGAATGCGGCTCATGGGGATCCTCAAAGTTCGCGATTGCGGGGCGGCGCCACAATGGCCGCGGATCGGTCGCGCGCGAAACGCTCGAAATTGCAAAACATTCGTGTCAAACTCGCATCAATGGAAACGGATGCGCTGAAGATATTCGTCGACGTGATGCGTGCGGGCAGCTTTGCCGCCGTCGCGCGCCAGCAGGGCGCGGACCCGTCGGCGATCTCGCGCAGCATCGCCGTGCTCGAGCGCCAGCTTGGCTTTCGTCTGTTCCAGCGCACCACGCGGCGCTTGGCCGCGACACAAGCGGGCGCCCTTTATTTCGAGCGCCTGCAGCCGCTGCTTGCCGAGATGGACCGCGCCGGGCAGCAGGCGCGCGATGCGGTGGCGGCGCCCGCCGGGCGACTGCGCGCGACGGCTTCGGTCGCATTCGGCCATACGGTGCTCGTACCGCTATTGGCGCGCATGCGCGCTGCCTACCCGCAATTGGCGGTCGATCTCGTGCTGACGGACGCCGTGCTCGATCTGATCGCCGAGAAAATCGACGTCGCCGTGCGGCTCGGGCCGCGGCTTGCGGTCGATCTCGTGGGCACCAGGCTGATGCGCACGCGCTACCATGTCTGCGCGAGCCCCGCCTATGTCGCCAGGACCGGCAAACCTGCCGCCCCGCGCGATCTCGCGGCGCGCGACTGTCTGCTGTTCCCGTATCCGGGCTATCGTTCGCACTGGCGGTTTCGCGCCCGCAACGGCGAGGTCGCAAAGGTGCCGGTCCAGGGCACGGTGACGATCTCGAACGCGCTCGCTTTGCACCGTGCGGCGTGCGCGGGCCTGGGCCCGGCGCTGCTCGCGGATTGGCTGGTCGGGCAGGATTTGGCGAGCGGCGCTCTGGTCGATCTGTTTCCGCACCACGAGGCAAGCGCGGCCGATTTCGAGACGGCGGCTTGGGTGCTGTATCCGTCGCGCGCCTACGTGCCGCGCAAGGTGCGCGTGTTCGTCGATTTTCTCAAAACACACGCCAAACGCCCGGGTCCTTGACGCGATACGCGTTCGGCCGCGTCAGCGGCGAACGTTGCAGGCTTTGTCGATTTCGGCCAGGGCGCGCGAAAATCCCGCAAGATTGTAGGTGTCGGTCGTTTCGGTGCCGCGCGCGGAGATGCCGCGCACCAGGGCGACCGCGCGCGGCTGCGCCGCCCGCAAGGCATCGACGAGCGATTTGTTGGCGGCATCGTCGCGCGTCCACGCCTTGTCGGAGTTCGATTGGTCGAGATTGGAGAGCGGCACTTTGGCGCGGCCGATTTCGATTTCGTGCGCGCCGTTGTCGCGCAGCGGATAGCCCGCGAACCAGGTGACTTCGTTGAGTTTGTTGACGTTGGGATAGTGCGCGACGCTGAAGGTGGGATCGGCGCGGCGCGCACCCGCAGGCTTGCTTTCGACGCGCGCCGGACGCCCGATCAGGTAGCACACGCGTTGCGCGCCCGTGCCGGCTTCGGCGGCAAGCCAGCCGTCGAACACGCCCAATTGGCGCGGCGCGCCGCTGGCCTGAGCGGGTGCAGGGGCCGCTTGGGGTGCAGGCGCAGCCGGGCGCTGCTGGGCATATGCCCCGGGCGCAGCCGCAAAGAACAAAGCAAAAACCAGCGAATGCAGCAGGGGTTTCATTGGCGAATCATGATCCGACATTGCAAGGACAGCGTATCGCATTGCGTATGATGATCGTCAACCGCACAAACGCCGTCTTGTTTCGGCCCGACAGCTTTGGCGGCGCGCGCGCGGCCCTTGCTCGGCGCGCACGCGGCTCTGTACAAGGCGCCATGGCATCGGTTTTCGATCCGGTTTCTCTCGACGCCCAGATCCGCGATTTGGGCGCGGTGGCGCGCGCGCAGGATCGGGCCGCGTTCGCGCGCCTGTTCGCGCATTTTGCGCCGCGCGTGAAAGCCTATCTGCTGCGTCTGGGCGCCGAGCGCGCGCAGGCCGAAGATCTGATGCAAGAGGTGATGCTGGCGGTGTGGCGCAAAGCGCCCGCCTACGATCCCAAGCTCGCGAGCCCCAGCACCTGGATTTTCGCGATCGCGCGCAACCGGCGCATCGACGCGCTGCGCCGCGACAAACGCGCCGCCCTCGATCCCGACGATCCGGGCCTGCTGCCCGAAGCCGAATTGCTGCCCGACCGCATTCTGGACAACGGCGCCTGGGAACGGCGCCTGGCGGGCGCCATCGCGGGCTTGCCGCCCGAACAGGCGCAGATGCTGCGGCTCGCCTATTTCGAAGACCGCTCGCACGGCGACATTGCCGCCCATCTGGGGTTGCCGCTGGGGACCGTAAAATCGCGCCTGCGGCTTGCCATCGCGCGCTTGCGCACTATCTTCGAACCGGACCAATGAAAATGGAACGCATGACCCAATCTTCCGCCATCGCCGACGAGTGGATTCTCGACCACGCTGCCGGTACCACGCCGGAACCGATCGCGGTTCTGCTCGAAGCGCATCTGGCGCTGTCGGCGCCCGCGCGCGCCACCTATGCCCGGCTCGCGGCGGTGGGCGGCGTGCTGCTCGACCAACAGGCGCCCGCCGACCTTGCGCCCGGTAGCCTCGACAATTTTTTCGCGCGCCTCGATCGCGAAGCGCCCGCGCCCGCGCGCGTGCAGGCGCCGCACCCGATGCTGCCCGACGCCTTGCTGGCCTATACGGGCGCCGATCTCGACGCGCTCGCCTGGCGGCGCGTGGTCAGGGGCGTGGATCAGGCCCCGCTCAAACTGGCGCATCCGAGCCCCTACGAGATGAGCCTGCTGCGCATTGCCGGCGGCAAGTCGATCCCGCAGCACACGCACGAAGGCGACGAATTGCTGCTGGTGCTGGCGGGCGCCTTCGAAGACGGGCGCGGCCATTACAAGCGCGGCGATTTGTGCGCGGCCGACGCGAGCGTCGACCATGCGCCCAATGCCGACCGCGCCGCGGATTGCGTGTGCCTGCATGTCGCCAACGCGCCGATCAGGCTGACGGGACCGTTCGGGCGCCTGATCAATCCGCTGCTGCGGCTGGCGCGGCGCTGATCTAGCCGCCCGGCAGGATCGGGCGCGCATCGTGGGCGCGCATCGACAGCACGCGGTCGTACATGACCAAAGCGCCCGCCAGCGACACGTTGATGCAGAATTTGGTCGGAATCTTGACCGTGAATTTGCACAGCGCTGCCATTTCGGGCGACAGCGAGCCGCGCTCGGGCCCCAGCACGTAGGCCGCCGCCCGCGGATGGCGGAAACGCGGCAGATCGATCGCATCGTCGGTCAGTTCGATGCCCACCAGCGTGCAGCCGATCGGCAACTGCATGCCCGAAATCGACGGCCAATCGTAGATCGGCACGCTTTGCGAGGCATCGGACGTGTCCGCCAAATTGGCCGCGCGGCGGTCGAAGGCGGCGGCGACCGTAAAGACGAACGCCGCGTCGAACGCGTGCGCCGTGCGCGCCAGCGCGCCCAGATTCATGGGCTTGGAGATGCCCTCCGCGCCGATGCCAAAATAGCCCTTCATGGTCGCCGGACCTTGCCCTTTGCGGCCCGGCAAGGCAAGTTCGCCCGATCATGAGCGAACCCCTGATCGTCGAAGTCCTGCGCGGCAGCACTGTCGAAAGCCGCCACCGCGCCATTGTCGCCATCGCGACGAGCGAGGGCGCGCTCGTCGAAGCGCATGGCGATGTCGGGCTGCCCGTATTCCCGCGCTCGGCCATCAAGCCGATCCAGTCGCTGGGGCTGCTCGAAAGCGGTGCGGCGGACGCGTTCGGCTGTTCCGGCGCCGAGATCGCGATTTCGGCCGCCAGCCACGGCGGCGAGCCCATGCACACCCAAACGGTGGCGGCGTGGCTCAACCGCATGGGGCTCGATGCGGGCGATCTCGAATGCGGCGCGCATTTGCCCACCCATGCGCCGAGCGCGCATCTGCTGATCCGCGCCCTCGAAGAGCCCGACGCCACGCACAATAATTGTTCGGGCAAACATGCCGGCATGCTGGCCGTGTGCCGCCATCTGGGCTGGCCGACCAAGGGCTATATCGACCCTGCCCACCCGCTGCAAAAGCGCATCGTTGCCACCTACGAAGCGATGCTGGGCATGTCGCTGGCGGCGTCGCCGACCGGCTTCGACGGCTGCTCGCTGCCGCAGATCGCGGTGCCCGTGCGCAACCTTGCCGTCGCCATCGCGCGCTTGGGCAGCCCCGACGGGCTGGACGAAACGCGGGCCGCCGCGTGCAAGCGCATGGCGGCCGCGATCATTGCCAACCCGTTCATGCTGGCGGGCTCGGGCCGCTTCTGCACGCGGGCCTTGCAGACCGCGCGCGGGCGGGCCGTGCTGAAGACCGGAGCCGAAGGCGTCTACATGGCCGCGATCCCGGAAAAGCGCCTCGGCATCGCGCTCAAGATCGAAGACGGCGCCGGGCGCGGCGCCGAAGTCGCGATGGCGCGACTGCTCGACCGCTTCGGCGCGTTTGCGGATGCGCCCCGCAGCGAGGTCGAGGCCTTGCTGGCGCCGACAATTTCGAACGTCAATGGCTGGAACGTGGGCGCCATCCGCGCGGCGCCCAACTGGTAATGCGCGCGATCGTCTGCAGCGCCTTCGCCGACCCGCCAGTCCTGGCGCTGGGCGATCTGCCGATTCCCGAACTTGGCCCCGGCGAGGTGCGCCTTCGCGTGCGCGCGGCAGGCGTCAATTTTGCCGACACGCTGATGGTGCGCGGCAAGTACCAGACGCGGCCCGATTTTCCGTTCGTGCCGGGCATGGAGATGGCCGGCGAGATCGACGGGCTGGGCGCCGGAGTCTTGGACTTTGCCGTCGGCGAGCGCGTGCTGGCGACGGCCGAGCACGGCGCGTTCGCCGAATTCGCGCGCGTGCGGGCCGCCGACTGCGCCAAGATTCCCGATACGATGGATTTTGCCACGGCCGCCACTTTCCCGGTCGTCTACGGCACCGCGCATGGCGGGCTTGCCTGGCGCGCCGCGCTCCAGGAGGGCGAGAGCCTGCTCGTGCTGGGCGCTGCGGGCGGCGTGGGTTTGGCGGCGGTCGAAGTCGGCAAGGCGATGGGCGCGTTTGTGGTTGCCGCCGCCAGCGACGGCGCGCGCGGCCAGATCGCCATGCAGCACGGCGCCGATACCGCCATCGACTATGCCAGCGAAGATCTGCGCGAAATCGTGCGCCAGATCACCAACGGCAAGGGCGTCGATGCGGTGTTCGATCCGGTCGGCGGGTCCGCGTTCGACGCGGCCCTGCGCGCGACCGCGTGGGAAGGGCGCATCGTCGTGGTCGGGTTTGCGGCGGGCCAGGTGCAGCAGATCCCGGCCAATCTTTTGCTCGTCAAGAACGTCGCGGCGCTGGGATTCTTCTGGGGCAGCTACCGCAGACACGATCCGGCGCGCCTCAAAGCCTCGCTCGACACGCTGCTCGGCTGGTGGGCGCAAGGATTGCTCAAACCGCGCGTCGACGCGCGCTTCAAACTGGAGGACGCCGCCCTGGCGTTGGCCCAGCTCACCGACCGCAAAGGCACGGGCAAAACCGTGATCGAAATCGCATGAACAACGACGAGCGTATTGCGCGCCTGCTGCATGCGCGTGCCGACATCGCCCCCGGCGACCCGATAGCGCCCCCCATCGTGATGGCCAGTTCCTACCATCTGCCGGGCCTGCCCGCCGACGCGCCCTTCCAGTACGGGCGCTTCCACAATCCAAGCTGGGACGCGGTCGAACACGCGCTGGCGATTTTGGAAGACGCGCCGGTCGTAGGCTTCCCTTCGGGCATGGCGGCGATCGCGGCCGTGCTCTATTCGACCCTGCGCAGCGGCGACCGCGTGCTGCTGCCGTCCGACGGCTACTACACGGTCCGCGCCTTGACCGAAAAATTTCTGGCGCCGATGGGAATCGCGTGGGACACGCGCGCGACGGCCTCGTTCCTGGAGGGCGGGTTTGCGGGCTATCGGCTGGTGTGGATCGAAACCCCGTCCAACCCGGGGCTCGATGTCTGCGACATTGCCGCGGTCGCGCGCGAAGCGCATGCGGCGGGCGCCTTGGTCGTCGTCGACAACACGACGCTGACGCCGTTGGGCCAGCGCCCGCTGGAGCTGGGTGCGGACGTCGTCGTTGCGGCCGACACCAAAGCGCCGTCGGGCCATGCCGACGTGCTGTTCGGCCATGTCGCGTCGCGCAACGAAGCGTTGCTGGGCGCCGTGCGCGACTGGCGCAAACTGGCGGGCGCCATTCCGGGACCGTTCGAGGCGTGGCTCGTGCATCGCGGGCTGGAGACGCTCGACGTGCGCTTCCAGCGCCAATGCGACACCGCACTCGCGATCGCCCAGCGCCTGGCGGTCCACAAGGCCACGCAAGCCGTGCGCTATCCGGGCCTCGGCAACGATCCTTCGCATGCGTTGGCGCGCAAGCAGATGCAGCGTTTCGGCTGCCTGGTCGGCGTGACGTTTTCCGGCATCGAAGCCGCCGAAGCCTTCATCGCCGGGCCGTTCATCCGGCCGAGCACCAGCTTCGGCAGCGTGCACACCAGCGCCGAGCGCCGCGCGCGCTGGGGCGATGCGGTGGCGCCCGGCTATGTGCGCCTGTCGGTCGGCCTGGAGCCGCTGGAAGCGCTCTGGGCCTCGATGGAAAAGAGCCTCGGCTAGCGCCGCCAGTCGGACTTCTGCAACTGGCGTTCCACGTCGCCGCGCGTGAGCCCCATATCCTTGAGCGCGTCGCCATCCAGTTCGGCCATGCGGGCGCGCTCGTACGCGCGCTCTTGCATCGCGAATACGGCGCGCACGCTTGCGGCGAGGGCGGCGCCGAGGGCGGCAAAAACCGCGCGCCAAGCGTGGCCGGCATCGGCGGGGACGGTTTGGACGAGATTGGTCATGGTTAACTCCTGTTTATGCATGTGGGCTGGCGTTGAAGCGAAAATGCACTTACTGTATGGCTTCGACAAACGATCTTTCCTCGGGTGAACCATTAGAAATTTGAGGCCATGAGCGCCAATCGCCTGCCCCCGCTCAATGCGCTGCGTGCCTTCGAGGCGGCGGCGCGCCATCTGTCGCTGACCAAAGCCGCGCAGGAATTGGGCGTGACGCAAGCCGCCGTGAGCCACCAGGTCAAGTCGCTGGAAGACGACCTCGGCACGCCCTTGTTCCGGCGCCTGACGCGCGCGCTGGCGCTGACCGATACGGGCGCCGCACTGGCGCCCGAACTGGCCGTCGCGTTCGCGCGCATCGCCGCCGCCACGCGCCGCGCGCGCGAACGCGACGCCAAGGGCACGCTGACGATCAGCCTGCTCTACACGTTCGCGCTGCAGCTCGTGCCGCGACTCGGCACGTTCGCCAAGCGCCATCCCGACATCGTGCTGCGGCTCGACAATTCGACCCGCAAGATCGATTTCGACCGCGAACCGCACGATGCCGCGATCCGCTACACGGCCGACGCGACGGCAGCCGGCCTGCACGCCGAAAAACTGTTCGACGACGCGCTGACGCCGCTCTGCGCGTCGTCGGTCGCAAAAAAAATCCGCAAGCCCGCCGACGTGTTCGGCTTCGAAATGCTCGACGACCATAATTTTTGGGACGACTGGAAGGTCTGGCTCGACGCGGCCGGGCTCGATGCCAAATCGCCGCGCAAACGCGCGACCGTGTTCGATTCCACGCGCCTTGCCGTCGAAGCGGCCATGGAGGGGCTGGGGCTCGCCTTGGGCGCGCCCTACATGTTCGAAGCGCAGATCGCCTCGGGCCGCCTTTCGCAGCCGCTCGACCTTATGGTGCCGGCCGGCAAAGCCTACTGGTTCGTGTGCCGCAAGGCCGACGCGGAGCGGCCGACGCTGAAGGCGCTGCGCGACTGGCTGGTCGAGGAAACCGCGCCCCAGCGCGCCGCGTTCGCGGCGATCAGGCCACCAGCGTCGCCGCAGTCGCCGCGCGGAACTCGGGCTCGGTAACGCCGTCGGCAAGCTCCACCAGTTTGAGCCCGCCCGGCACCACGTCGAGCACGCCCAAATTTGTGATGATGCGGTTGACCACGCCCTTGCCCGTCAGCGGCAGCGTGCAGGCTTTGAGCACTTTGGACTCGCCCGCTTTGTTGGTGTGGTCCATGACGACCACCACCCGGCCCACGCCCGCGACCAGATCCATGGCGCCGCCCATGCCTTTGACGAGCTTGCCCGGAATCATCCAGTTGGCAAGATCGCCGGTCTGGGACACTTCCATGGCGCCCAGAATCGCCATGGCGATCTTGCCGCCGCGAATCATCGCGAAACTTTGCGCGGAATCGAAATAGGCGGTCTGCGCCACTTCGGTGATCGTCTGTTTGCCCGCGTTGATTAGGTCGGGGTCTTCCTCGCCCTCGTACGGGAACGGCCCGGTGCCGAGCATGCCGTTCTCCGATTGCAGCGTCACCGTGATGCCGTCGGGGATGTAGTTCGACACCAGCGTCGGAATGCCGATGCCGAGATTGACGTACCAGCCGTCCTGCAGTTCTTTTGCGGCGCGCGCCGCCATCTGGTCGCGGTTCCAGGGCATGGTTCGTCTCCTCAGGCTGCGCGCTTGCGCGTGGTGCGCTGTTCGATGCGCTTTTCGTGCGCGCCTTGGATCAGGCGGTGCACATAGATGCCGGGCAAGTGGATCGAGTCGGGGTCGAGCGCGCCCAGCTCCACGATCTCCTCGACTTCCGCCACGCATGTTTTGCCGCACATGGCGGCGGGCGGATTGAAATTGCGCGCCGTCTTGCGGAACACGAGATTGCCCGACGGGTCGGCCTTCCACGCTTTGACGATCGCAAGGTCGGCGACGATGCCGCGCTCCAAAACATAGGTGTGGCCGTCGAAATCCTTGTGCTCCTTGCCTTCGGCGATGACCGTGCCCACGCCCGTGCGCGTGTAGAAGCCGGGGATTCCCGCTCCGCCCGCGCGCATGCGCTCGGCCAACGTGCCTTGCGGGTTGAATTCGATTTCCAGTTCGCCCGCCAGATACTGGCGCATGAATTCGCCGTTCTCGCCGACATAGGACGAGATCATTTTTTTGATCTGGCGCGTGGCGAGCAGAATGCCGAGCCCGAACCCGTCGACGCCCGCATTGTTCGAGGCGACCGTCAGATTTTTGGTGCCCGCATCGCGAATGCCCGCGATCAGCAATTCGGGAATGCCGCACAGCCCGAACCCGCCCGACGCGATCAGCATGCCGTCGAACAGCAGCCCGTCGAGCGCTTGCGCCGCGTCTTTGTGGACTTTCTTCATACATCCTCCCGTGTGAACGCAAGCGAGTACAACAAGACCGGCCGCCCGAATCAAGCGCCGTTATGTCGTTTTGTTTCGGGCGTTTCCGGCGCGAGCTCTGTGTGCCGGGCAATTCAGCCTTGTGTGCGGCGACTATGGCACCGATCGCAAGCGCGGCGCTACACTTGGCGCCGCTGGAGGAAGTGCCCGAATGTTCGACTGGACGCGCGACCGCTTCGCCAATATGCCGGCGGCGGTCAAGGGGGCCGTGCTGATGACGATCGCCGCGGCGGCGTTCGCGGGCATGAACGTGACGATCCGCGCGATGAACGGCGAGCTGCACCCGTTCCAGGTGGCGTTCCTGCGCTGCGCCGTCGGGTTCGCGTTCATGCTGCCCTGGCTCGCGCATGCGGGCTTGGCGGGGCTCAAAACCGGCAGCCAGAAACTCTATGGCAGCCGCGCTTTTGTCGGCTACGCGTCGATGCTGTGCTGGTTCACGGCGCTGGCGGCGCTGCCGGTGGCCGAGGCGACGGCGCTCTCTTTCACCTCGCCGCTGTTCGCGACGGTCGCGGCGGCTTTGCTGCTGGGCGAAATCGTGCGCCGTCGGCGCTGGACCGCGACGATCGTGGGTTTCCTTGGCGCCATGGTCGTGCTGCGGCCCGGGCTTGAAAACGTGTCGCTGGCGCATGCGCTGGTGCTGGCCTCGGCGGCGCTGGGCGGCTGGAACGCGATCACGGTCAAGCAGCTGACGCGCACCGAAAATCCCAACACCATCATCCTCTACATGACGATCTATCTGGTGCCGCTCTCGCTGGTCCCGGCGCTGTTCGTCTGGCAATGGCCGAGCGCCCAGGGCTGGCTGCTGACATTGGTGCTGGGCGTCTTCGCCACGATCGGCCACCAGAGTTTCACGCGCGCCCTCGCCCAGTGCGAGGCAAGCTACGTGCTGCCGTTCGATTTCACGCGCCTGCCGATGGTCGCCGCGATGGCGTATTTCGTGTTCGGCGAAGTGCCGGATATCTGGACCTGGGTCGGGGGCGCCGTGATCGTGGGCGCGACCCTCTATATCGCCAGGCGCGAGGCGCAGCTGGCAAGGCTTGCGAACGCGGCCAGCGCGCACGCGCTGCACGCCAACGAGGTCGCCGCCGTCGCGAAGCGCCAGCCGTGAACGCGCCCCGCAACCGCAATTTGGAGGGCGCCTTGTGGATGGTGGGCTCGGGCATCGTGTTCTCGCTGCAGGCGGCGGCCGTCAAGCAGCTCGGCACCCGGCTCGACGTGTTCCAGATCGCGTTCGTGCGCTGCGTCGTCGGGTTCCTGTTCGTGCTGCCGTTCGTGCTGCGCAGCGGCGCGGGCGTGTTCGTGACCGGGCGCATCGGTCTGCACGCGGCGCGCGCCCTGGTCGGGGTCGCGGGCATGTTTTGCGGCATGTACGCGATCGCGCATCTGCCCTTGGCGGACGCGACGGCGATTTCGTTCGCCAAACCGCTGTTTGCCGTGTGCCTTGCGGCGCTGTTCTTGGGCGAGCGTGTCGGCTGGCACCGATGGGCGGCAACGCTTGTCGGGTTCGCGGGCGTTGCCATCATCGTGCGGCCCGGCACGCAAGCCTTCGCGATCGCGCATGTCGCGGCGCTGCTGGGCGCGTTCCTGATCGCGGACGTGATCGTGCTGGTCAAGAAGCTGCAGGGCAGCGAAAAAAACGCCACGATCATGGCCTATTTCGGTCTCGTCACGTCGCTCGCGAGCCTGGGGCCGGCACTCTATGTGTGGCTGATGCCGACCTGGTTCGAAGCGCTGCTGCTCGTCGGCATTGCCGTCGGCGCCACGTGCGGGCAATGGATGGCGCTGTGGGCCTACCGGGCGGCGGAAGCCTCGGCGGTCGTCCCCTTCGACTATCTGCGGCTGGTTTTTGCGATGCTCTATGGCTGGTGGCTGTTCGCCGAGGCGCCCGATTCGGCGACGCTGCTGGGCTCGGGCATTCTGATCCTGGCAACCGCCTATATCGCGTTTCGCGAAATTCGCGCCGGGCGCGCGCCCGGCATCGGCGGGGGCTAGGCATGCCGGGACTGTTCAAGCGCATCCGCGCCCTGCCCGGCAACGCGCGCGGCTGCCTGTGGGCGGTCGCCGCCATGCTCGCCTTCGGGTCGATGGAGGCGATCATCAAGCATCTGGGTGCGGCGATGCATCCGATGCAGATCGTCTTTTTCCGCTGCCTGTTCGCGTTTTTGACGATCGCGCCCGTCGTGCTGCTGACAAGCGGCATGGCGGGCATCGCGACGAAGCGCCTGGGCGCGCATTTTTCGCGCACCATCCTGGGGTTCGGGGCCATGGCGACGGGATTTTTTGCGATCACGAAAATGCCGCTGGCCGACGCGGTGGCGCTGGGTTTCGTGCGGCCGCTGTTTTTGGTGCTGCTGGCCGTGCTGTTCCTGGGCGAGCAGATTCGCTGGCGGCGCTGGACCGCAACGGCCGTGGGGTTCGTCGGCGTCGTCGTCATGGTCCAGCCTTCGCCCGAGGGCTGGAACCCGTTCGCGCTGGTGGCGCTGCTGAGCGGGTTTCTGGTCGCGTGCGTGTCGGTCGCGCTCAAAAAACTGAGCGAGACCGAGCGCGCCGAAACGGCCGTATTCTGGTTTGCGGCGATGTCGAGCGTGCTGGCCGCGGGACCCGCCATCCTGGTCTGGCGCACGCCGACGCCCGCCGAATGGCCGTTCCTGGCGGCGCTTGGCGTGCTGGGGTCGCTTGGCCAGTATTTGATCGTGCGCGCCTATCGCATCGCCGAGGCGACGGCCGTCGATCCCATGGATTACGGACGCCTGATCCTGGCGGCGATTCTGGGCGTGGCCGTGTTCGGCGAAATGCTGCAAACTCACACGCTGGTCGGGGCCGCGATCATCGCCGCCAGCACGTTCTATATCGCTAGGCGCGAGGCCAAGCTCACCAAAGCGCGGTCAGGCTGAGTGCCAGCGCCAGGATCGCCAGCGCCGACAGGGGCCTGCGCAACGCAAGGTACCAGGGCGCAAAACGGCCCTCGGCGACCGCGCGCATATCCACGACAAACGCCGCCCAAAATCCGACGATCAGCAAGATGAGCGCGGGCACCGGCTCCATCCACGCCGACGCGAGCCAGCCCAGCAAAGCGGGCACCACGCTCCAGCCCAGGGCCGAAAAACCCTGCGGCGGCGGGTCTGCCAGCGCGCGGCCCCAATGCACGGCGCCCAAAAACGCCAGGATCACGGCGGCATAGCCGAGCAGAATGTCGGTCGCGGCGGCTTGCGTTTCGCCGTTCCACAGCGCGACGACGCAGCCATAGAACGGCAGCACGCCGCCAAAACCCAGCCACAGAGCGGGGCGCGGCACGTTGGCAAGCGAAAAGGCGGACATTGGCGGCCTCGCTGGAATCCGCTAGAGCTTCGGGAGAAGCGAAACTGACGGCTTGCGGCAAAGGAATCAAGCGATGGACATCAAGGGCGAAGCGGCGTTGGTCACCGGCGGCGGCTCGGGGCTTGGCGAGGGCACGGCACGCGCGCTTGCGCACGCGGGCGCCAAAGTTGCCGTCATCGACGTCAATCTTGCGGCGGCCCAGCGCGTGGCAGGCGAAATCGGCGGTCTTGCGATCGCGTGCGACGTGGCCTCGGCCGAGCAGGGCCAGGCCGCGATCGCGCAAGCGCGGGCGGCGCACGGCGCTGCGCGCCTGCTGGTGAATTGCGCCGGGATCGCGCCGGCCGCGCGCATCGTCGGGCGCGACGGGCCGATGGCGCTCGACGCGTTTCGCCGCACCATCGAAATCAATCTGATCGGCACCTTCAACATGATGCGCCTCGCCGCCGCCGACATGCAGACCCTGCCCGCGAAGGCCGACGGCGAGCGCGGCCTGATCGTGATGACCGCATCGGTTGCCGCCTTCGACGGGCAGATCGGCCAGGCGGGCTATGCGGCCTCCAAAGGCGGGGTTGCGGCGCTGACGCTGCCCGCCGCGCGCGAACTGGCCAAGACCGGCATTCGCGTCATGAGCATCGCCCCCGGCCTGTTCGGCACGCCGATGCTGCTGGGCATGCCCAAGGAATTGCAGGACAGCCTCGCCGCCCAAGTGCCGTTCCCCGCGCGCTTCGGCCGCCCCGACGAATACGCCGCGCTCGTGCTGCACATGCTGGCCAACCCGATGCTGAACGGCGAGACGATCCGCCTCGACGGGGCGATCCGCATGGGGCCCAAATAAATGCCGCTGCAAAATCGCGTGACGCCGTTTTCGACGATCGAAGCGGATCCCGCGCGCGGCCTGTTCATGGGCAATCGCGGCTGCCTGCATGGCGAGCGGCAGAATCTCGAGGTCGAAAAGACGCGCGAAAAACGCTGGCTGATTTGCCTGACGAACTTCAAGAACCGCAAGCGGCGCATCATGCATCCCGGCCACTATACCGAGCTGTTTTTCCTCGACGAAGCCACGGCCCTGGCGGCCGGCCATCGCCCGTGCGCGGAATGCCGCCGCCAAGCGTTCGATCTGTTTCTCAAACTCTATCCCGGCAAACGCGCCAATGCCGAAATCCTCGACAAATATCTCGCGGCCGACCGCTTGCGCCCGTATCCCGCGACTTTTTCGGAAGTTCCCGACGGCACGATGTACGCGATCGAAACTGCGGCGTTCCTCAAATGGCGCGGCAAAGCATGGGCCTGGCAGCATGGAGGCTATGCGCCCGCCGAAATCCCGACGGGCACGCTCGAAATTCTGACGCCCGAAAGCACGGTCGCGGTCCTGGCCGCCGGCTACAAGCCGGTCGTGCATGCGAGCGCTAGCTCGCTTCGTCCATGAATTTGGCCATCGCGATGTCGAGCGCCGAGAGCCCGTCCGCATCGTGCGTCGACAGCACCACATCGACCTTGCCGTAGACATTGGACCACTCGGGATGGTGGTCCATCGCTTCGGCCTTCAAGGCCACGCGCGTCATGAACGCGAACGCCGCATTGAAATCCGCAAATTTGAAGGATTTGGCGATCGCGTCGCGCCCGGGCACTTGCGACCAGCCGGTCAAGGTGCCAAGGGCGGCGATACGCGCCGCACCGGTCAGTTTTTCGGCCATTCGCTGCCTCGCTGGCATCTGTTGTCGTGCGCGAGCTTAGCTTGTTAGGGTGGCCGTTGCCATGCACGAGAAACCGCATCCCCCGCCCGACCTTGCCGAAATCGAGCGCCTGGCCGAAAAGGCGCTGGCGACCATCCCGGCGGAACTGCGCCGCCACGTCGCCAACGTGGTGCTGCGCGTCGAAGATTTTTGCGACGAGGAGACCGAAAAGGAAATGGGGCTCGAAAGCCCGTTCGAGCTGATGGGGCTCTATCGCGGCATCGACATGGTCCGCGATTCGGTTTCGGCGGTGCGAAGCGCCCCCGACATGGTTTTTTTGTACCGGCGCCCGCTGCTCGACTATTGGTGCGAGACGGGCGAGGATCTCTATGCGCTGGTGCGCCACGTGATGATCCACGAAATCGGCCACCATTTCGGGTTTTCGGACGACGACATGGAAGAACTGGAAGCCCGAGCCCCATGACCGATGAAGCAGGGCCCCTCGATGCCAGCGACCATGCGTTGATCGAAGCGGCGCGTGCGGCCATCGCGAGGCTCTATGCCGAAAACCGCCACCATATCGGCGCGGCGTTGCGCACGCGCAGCGGGCGGGTCTACACGGCCGTGCATCTCGACACCTATGTCGGGCGCGCCTCGGTGTGCGCGGAAGCGGTGGCCGTGGGCCGCGCCATCGCCGAGGGCGACAGCGACATCGAAACCATCGTCTCGGTCCGCCATCCGCGCCCGGCCGAGGACGACCGCGCCATCCGCATCGTCAGCCCGTGCGGCATTTGCCGGGAGCTATTGGCGGATTTTGCGCGCGGATGCCGAGTCGTGGTTTCGGGCGAAGACGGGCCGGTTGCGGTACCCGTCGACGCGCTGTTGCCCCGCAAATATTCCGTCCCCAAAAGCCGCAATACGCGGCCATGACGTAATCTACTTGTTTACCAGATACTTAGACGGCCTCGTCGAGTTGACGGGCCCGTCGAATTGGGTTATTATCCATCTTGACGCTTCGATATTGTGTGCCGGGCGAATCTGTCCTAAGGGAGTTATTCAAGAGCCGGGTCAGCAGCATAGTCGCGTCGGGCAAAGGCCGGGCGCACAGGCTTTGGGGGCCCGGCATACCGCCCAGAAAACAATAGCGAATTCGCTCGCTCGAGGAACGCAATGGCACTGCCACCGAGAATGGGAAGCCCCGCCAAACCGGGGGCTGCGGCCGCGAAAGCGCCGATCGGCACGATGATTTTGACGGGCCAGACCTGCCCGGAAAGCGGCATTTGGGAAAGCCAGGGCACGCCGTCGGGCCGCTCGTCGTTCCCCAAGGGCACGCGCATGCCGGCCTACGACAAAAAATCGGTGGTCTGGAAACTGGTTCGCTACCCTTAAGCGAGTTTGAAAATGCGCCTGTTTGCGGTTGCGATTCTGGCCTTGACGCTGATGATGGCGGGCGCCGCGATGATGTCCGAAGACGGCGGCGCCAGGGCTACTGGCGCGCCACCATCAGCTTTTTGATTTCCGCGATCGCTTTGGCCGGGTTGAGGCCCTTGGGGCACGTCTTCGTGCAGTTCATGATCGTGTGGCAGCGATAGAGGCGGAACGGGTCTTCGAGATTGTCGAGCCGTTCGCCGGTCGCTTCGTCGCGGCTGTCGGCGATCCATCTATAAGCCTGCAGCAGCACCGCCGGCCCCAGATAGCGGTCGCCGTTCCACCAATAGCTCGGGCACGAAGTCGTGCACGAGAAGCACAAAATGCATTCCCACATGCCGTCGAGCTTGGCGCGCTCGTCCGGGCTTTGCAGGCGTTCGCGGTCGGGCGGCGGCGTTTCGCTCTTGAGCCACGGCTCGATCGAGCGCAGCTGCGCATAGGCTTGCGTGAGGTCCGGCACCAGATCCTTGATCACGGGCATATGCGGCAACGGATAGATTTTGACGTCGCCCTCGCACTCGGCGATGGGCTTGGTGCAGGCGAGCGTGTTGGTGCCGTCGATATTCATGGCGCACGAGCCGCACACGCCCTCGCGGCACGAGCGGCGGAAGGTAAGCGTGCTGTCGGTCTCGTTCTTGATCTTGATAAGCGCATCCAAAACCATCGGTGCGGTCTTGTCGAGATCGAGCGTATAGGTATCGACGCGCGGATTGGCGCCGGTGTCGGGGTCCCAGCGATAGATCTTGAAATTCTTGGTGCGTTTGGCGCCCTCGGGCGACGGCCACTTCTTGCCGTCATGCACTTTGGAATTTGCGGGCAGCGTGAATTCGGCCATCGGATTCTTTCCAAGCGAGAGTGGATAATTTTAAATTGTGACAGTTTTTCACCAACCGAAAGTACCTCGAAAAGCCACAGGGCCCCTCGCTCTTGACTCACCTCTTCGAGCCGGAAAGACACCTTTTAGGCTGTAGTCGAAGGCAGGCGTCTTTTTGTCGTTCATTATCCTGGGATTTCTCCAAAATCCGTCCTTAATCAAATGATCTTCAAGCTGCCGAATGGCCGGAGATCTGCCCCTTCCCGTTTCAGGATAGATCAGTAGCAAAAAAGGAGAGCCATAGTGAGCCGCTATACCATCACCCGGATGATTTTTTTGTTTGAGCCGCTGATCGAAAGATTTGTAGGTGCGTCCGACATAAAACGGCTTCATTTTGCCGCGAGACCCACTCAAGCCAAACACATAGACACCACGTTTCTCGCCCAACCCAGATTTCTCTAGCTCAGATATCAACGCTTTCCAGTTTAAATGGCGATTGCGTCCGACTTGAACACGATGAAGCCAGAACGGATCAGAAACGACAAATCGAGTCGAAAAATCTGAGAATACATTTTCTTCGCTATCCATTGAGTATTTTCCTCACAACTAATGGTCGTTAACTCAATAAACGCGCGCTTTGGGTGGGAAGGCCTGGACTTCGTTGGTCAGCGAGGTGAGCACGACCGGGCGCGAACCCATCGTCGCTTTGCCCTTGTCGTCGAGCCAGCAGATCGTGTGTTTCATCCAGTCCTTGTCGTCGCGATTGGGATAGTCCTCGCGCGCATGGGCGCCGCGGCTTTCCTTGCGGTTCAAGGCGCTTTCGAGCGTGACCACGGCTTGCGCAATGAGATTGTCGTATTCGAGCGCTTCGACGAGATCGGAGTTCCACACCATCGAACGGTCGGCGACGCCGATATCGCCGTTTTTGGCGTAGGTGGCGCCGATCAGTTTGGAGCCTTCCGACAAGACGTCGCCGGTACGGTAGACCGCGCAATTGTTCTGCATGATGCGCTGCATTTCGGCGCGCAAAGCCGACGTGGGTGCGGGGCCCTTGGCGTGGCGCATTTTGTCGAAGCGCGCCACGGCCGCATCGCCCGCAGTGCGCGGCAAGGGTTTGTGCGAGGAGCCGGGCTGCACGAGTTCGGCCGCGCGGATCGCGGCGGCACGCCCGAAGACGACCAGATCGAGCAGCGAGTTCGAGCCCAAACGGTTGGCGCCATGCACCGATACGCATGCGGCCTCGCCGATCGCCATCAGGCCCGGCACGACCGTGGCCGTGCCGTTTTTGATCGTCACGACTTCGCAGCGCATGTTGGTCGGAATGCCGCCCATATTGTAATGCACGGTCGGCAGCACGGGGATCGGTTCCTTGGTCACGTCCACGCCGGCAAAGGTTTTTGCCGTGTCGGAAATGCCGGGCAGGCGTTCGTGCAGCAGCTTGGCGTCCAAATGTTCGAGATGCAGATGGATATGGTCCTTGTGTTCGCCCACGCCGCGCCCTTCGCGGATTTCCATCGTCATCGCGCGGCTGACCACGTCGCGCGAGGCCAAATCCTTGGCCGACGGCGCGTAGCGTTCCATGAAGCGCTCGCCGTTCGAGTTGGTGAGGTATCCGCCCTCGCCGCGCGAGCCTTCGGTGATCAGGCACCCGGCGCCGTAAATGCCCGTCGGGTGGAACTGGATGAATTCCATGTCTTCGAGCGGCAATCCGGCGCGCAGCGCCATCGCGTTGCCGTCGCCCGTGCAGGTGTGCGCCGACGTCGCCGAGAAATAGGCGCGGCCGTAGCCGCCGGTGGCAAGCACCACCTGGTGGGCGGCAAAACGATGCAGCGTACCGTCGAGCAGGTTCCACGCCATCACGCCGCGGCAGGCGCCCTCCTCGTCCATGATCAGGTCGAGGGCGAAATACTCGATGAAGAACTCCGCGTTGTTGCGCAAGGATTGCTGGTAGAGCGTGTGCAAAATCGCATGGCCCGTGCGGTCGGCGGCGGCGCAGGTGCGCTGGGCCACGCCCTTGCCGTAGTCGGTCGTCATGCCGCCGAACGGGCGCTGGTAGATTTTGCCCTCAAGCGTTCGGCTGAACGGAACGCCGTAATGTTCGAGTTCGATGATCGCCGGGATGGCTTCCTTGCACATGTATTCGATCGCGTCCTGGTCGCCGAGCCAGTCGGAGCCCTTGACCGTGTCGTACATGTGCCAGCGCCAATCGTCGGCGCCCATATTGCCGAGGGCCGCCGAAATGCCGCCTTGGGCTGCAACGGTGTGGCTGCGCGTCGGGAACACTTTGGTGATGCAGGCGGTCTTGAGGCCCTTGGCCGCCATGCCGAACGTCGCGCGAAGCCCGGCGCCGCCAGCGCCCACGACCACCACGTCGTAGACATGGTCGACGATTTTGTAGGCTTGGCCGCCTGCGGCGGGACCGCCGGACGCGTCGGGCATGTCAGCCTCCGAATGCGAGCTTGAGAATGGAAACGACGGCGACGCCGCCCAGCAGCAGCACGGCCCCGTTCATCGCCAGCAGCGCGGCGATCTTGACGGGTTCGCTGTGCACATAGTCTTCGATCACCACTTGCAGGCCCAAGCGCGCGTGCTGGAACGTCGCGACCACCAATGCAAGCAGCAGCACTGCAACCAGCGGCGATGCCGCCCAGGCCTTGACGGCCGCCAAGGGCGCGCCCGCCATGCCGACAATGCTGGCGACAAACCACAGCACCAGCGGCACCAGGGCGATCGCCGTCACGCGCTGGCCCCACCAATGGTGCGTGCCGTTTTTGGCCGAGCCCAGGCCGCGCACGCGGCCCAGATCCGAGCGCAGCGATTTGTCGGACTGCATGGCTAGCGCCCCCCCAGCACGGCAAGCCCGACCACCCACGCCAACAGCGTAGCCGCGAGCGTGAAGGCCAGCACCGCATAGCCGGATTTTTCGGCCGTCTTCAGATCGAAACCGTAGCCCGCATCCCAAAACAGATGCCGGATGCCGTTCCCCAAATGGTAGAAAAGTGCGAGCGACCAGCCGAACAGCACGAGCAATCCCAGCGGCGAGTCCATGAACGCGCCGACGCGCGCATAGGCCGCCTCGCCCAGCGCCGCCGCCGCCAGCCACCACACCAGCAGCAACGTGCCGACGGCGAGCGCCACGCCGGTCGCGCGATGCGTGATCGACAGCACCGACGTGTATTGCGGACGATAGACTTGCAGGTGCGGCGACAAGGGCCGCGGATGAAGTTTGCCGGGCTGTTTGGTTTCTGCCGCCATGATGGCCGGAATCCCCCTGCGCAAGCGCGTCGCTGTCGGCTACCGATGTAGACCGCTCCAACTGCTTCGTCAATTGATCGGTTTGTGGCACGGCGCCAACGGCTTGCCGCAGGCGCGAAAGACAGGCTGTGGACAGGTCTGTGGAACAAAGGTGCGTGAAATGTGGGTAACACGCAATTTAATCAACAAGAATCTGCATCAACCTTGCCGATTGTTATTGAGCCGATCTCGGCACTTTGAGACCCTTGGCATCGGTAAGCGAGAACGTGGAGACAGATCGGGCCGATTTGATTTTGCCCCAGTGCGCTTCGTGGCTAGCCAAGAGCTGAAGCGCAATCCACTGGCAGGAGCCGCCGCCGAAAGGCGCTGCGGCGCGGGCAAAACGGGTCGGTTCGAGGTTTCCGGAGCGGTCGCGGTTGGAACCGGCGAAAGTCGGGGATGGCACGGCAACTCTTTTTCCTTCGCGACGGTCGTTCGGCCCCCCCGAGGCGCCGAGCCACGCCAGGGCGAGGGAACGGCGTCGACGGATCCGCGCGTTTGGCATGGATTCGGGTTGGTTCGGGGAGTACCGGGTTCCGCAAGGGACCGGTCGCTCCGTCGGCGACGGCGGGCGGGCCTCGGTGGGCCCAGGCACCCGCGACCGGCGGAGCGCGCCAGCGAGGCACGAGAGGACCGGCAGCGGGCAACCGTCGCGGTCGATTCGAGGCGCGCACGGGCTTTTTGGACGGCTCGAACGCCCAGACGCAGGCCAGGGTCGGGCGTCGCGGGGGATGGGTTCGGCGGTGCCGCGCGCGGCAGCCGGGCCCCTGTCGGTGGAACGCGTCGGACGGGCGGACCAGGGCCCGATCCGGCGTGCGAAGCAGGTCCACCGGGGGCAGCCCCGCGTTTTGTTTGCCAGGAGGCGGCTTTGCGGCCCGCGCAAGCGGCGGCAGGGTGGTGTCAGGGGTTGGCGTGCACGCCAGCCCGGACGGTCCTCGCGAGGCGTCAGGGAGCCCTTTGTCCCGCCCGGACAACGGCCGATCGCAAGATCGAACCCTGGCGCCTCTTTTATTTTGGGGAGACGGGGTATTTTGGGGAGACGGGGCGAGGTGGTGCCGACGATCCGCTTGCGCAAAACCGCCGGCACCCCATCGGCATGTCGGAGCCTGATGTCCCGCCCGGACAACACGGCGCGAAAACGGCGAAGATTTCGCTTCCTGACAGCAATTTGGGTAACACGCCCCCACCCCCCCGCCAAATGGATTTTGGGCATTTTTTAGAAGCAAACGATTTCAACGGTTTGCAAAAATCCGGCGGGCCGCGTCGGGGCCTCAACGGGCCCGATTCGCGATTCGAGCGAACCCGCGTCGGCCCTTGAATTTGCTTGAAAATCGGCGCTCGAACGGCGCTTCGAAGGGGGGCTTCGCCAAAAACAGCCGCCGCCGGCAAAATCTGTCAAGCGCCTATCCCAGCACGACCAAATCGACGGGCGCGCCGATCCCCTCGATTTCGACGGCCGCGATCGGGCGCGGCGCCGCATTTGGCCGATAGCCTTGCGCCAAGGCCAGTTCGAAGGCCGCGCGCGTGGTCAGCGCGTTGCAGCGCTCGCGCTTGGTCTGTTTTTCGAGCCGCGCGGCGAGATTCACCGAATCGCCGATGATCGTGTATTCGAGCCGGTCGGCATCGCCCACGCACGCAAACAGCACGGTGCCGGCCGCAACGCCGAAGCCGACATTGGGCGCGGCCAGCTTGCGCGCCCGGCGGTCGGCCCGCCAGCTTTGCGCTTCGACCAGCAGCGCATCGACGCAGGCTAGCGCGTCGGCAGCATAGGTTGCGCTGGGCAACGCCGCGCCGAAACTCGCGAAAATTCCGTCGCCGATGAATTTGTCGACCGAGCCGCCATGCGCGCGAATGACCGGCACCAGCCGCGCCTGGTAGTCCGACAAAAGCGCCACGACGTCCTTGGGCAGCAATTGGCGCGAGAGGTCGGAAAACCCGCGCAGATCGACGAACAGAGCGGCGGCCGCGCGCATTTCGCCTTCGCCGGGCACCAGCGCCTGTTCGGCGCCCGCGATGCGCTTGGCGATTTCCGGTGCAAAAAAGCGCGACAATTCCAGGATCGCCGAGCCTTGCGCTGCCGCGCGCTCCAGCATCGCGCGCGCGCGCGTCTGCGCCAAGGCCAGGATCAGCGTGACGATGACGATCGACATGACCTTGTCGATCTCCGCCCCCCACAGGATCGTGGGGCTGGTCATGTAGCGCACATAGTCGCGCGTGACCGGCATGTTGGCCATGTCGTTCGTCGCGGCCCACGCCACAAGGCCGAGCCAGCCCGCAGCGCCCGCAGCCCCCGCCAGCAGCACGTAGCGCGCCTCGAAGCGCAGGCTGCGCAGGGCGATGAAGATGAACACGTAGAGCAGCGTCGGCGCTTTGAGGTAGAAAGCGGGCGGCTGCATGTACTGGATATGGAAGCTCCAGATCAGCGTCATCAGCAGCGCCATGTCGACCACGATCGACACGGCCAGAAACCAGCCCGGCAAGCGCATGCGATACGCCGCCACGAGGCGCACGAGCGTGAACGCCGCGTAGATCGCCAGCGCATAGGGAACCGGCGCGAACGGCGCGTCTTGGGCGAATGTTTTGGGGCTGACGAGATAGAACAAAGCGAACGCCGCGACGATCGCAAGCTGCACCGAGCCGATGACGATTTCGGCGCGGTCCTGTTCGGCGGCGATCGCCTGGCGCACGCGGGCCGAAAGTTTGGCAGGCTCGGCGCCCGCACCGCGCCGTAAATTTGCGAACCAACGCATAGGTTTTGCTTCGTTTCCGGCGCTTTGTTGGTTACATCTGCGCGCGCATGGCAGAAACCCTCGATATCACGATCCGCAAACTCGGGGCCAGCGGCGACGGCGTGGCCGACGGCATGGTCTATGTCGCGGGCACGCTGCCCGGCGAGCGCGTGCGCGTCCAGCGCACGGCCAAGGACCGGGCGCGCCTCGTCGACATCCTCGAACCCTCGCCCGAGCGCGTTGCGGCGCCGTGCAAACATTTTGGCGCCTGCGGCGGCTGCAGCCTGCAGCATATGTCGCAGGCCGCTTACGTCGCGTGGAAGACCGGGCTTGCGGCCGGCGCATTGGCCGCGCGCGGTTTCGATCTGGCGCTGGCGCCGCTGCTGCGCATCGCCCCGCGCACCAGGCGGCGGGCGGCGCTTGCCGCCTGGCGCGGGCCTGCGGGCATCGAGATCGGCTTCCACGCCGACCACAGCGACGCGATCGTCGATCTCGACGAATGCCATGTGCTGGAAGCGCCGCTGGCAGCCTTGCTGCCCATATTGCGTTCGTTCCTCGACGAGCATCTGCGCGGCAACGAAACGCTCGACCTGCATCTCACGCATTGCGACAACGGGTTCGACCTCGTGCTGACCGGGCGCACGCTCGATACGCGCAAACGCATGGCGTTCGCCGATTTTGCCGCCGCCAACCGGATCGTACGCGTGACCTGGCGCAGCGAGGCCGGATCGACGGCCGAGATCGTCGCCTTGCACGAAAGCCCCCACGTCACCTTCGGCACCGTGCAAGTGGTGCCGCCGCCGGGCGCCTTCCTGCAGGCGGCCAAACCGGCCGAGACCGCGATCGTCGCCGAAATTGCGGCAGCAGTCGGGCGGGCCAAGCGCGCGATCGATCTGTTCGCGGGGCTCGGCACGTTCGGCTTTCCGCTGACGGGGCGCGTGCATGCAGTCGAAGGCGATTTTGCCGCCGTCGCCGCGATGCAGGATGCCGCGCGCGCGAGTTTCCGCGCCGGGCGTTTCACGGCCGAGGCGCGCGATCTGGAACGGCGCCCCTTCATGCCCGAAGAATTGGAGCCGTTCGACGCCGCGATTTTCGATCCGCCGCGCGAGGGGGCGGCCGAACAGGCCAAGTGGCTCGCCCAAAGCGACGTGCCGACGGTCGTGGCGGTGAGCTGCAATCCCGCGAGCTTCGCGCGCGACGCGCGCATTCTGGCCGACGGCGGCTATACGCTGACGCGCGTGGCGCCCGTCGACCAGTTCCTGTGGACGAGCCATCTGGAACTGGTCGCCGTGTTCAAAAAGCCGAAGCAGCGGCGGCGCTAGCCCCGCGCCGCCGCAATCGCCGCGATCTCGGCCACCGCCGCGCGGCGCATCAGGCCAAAATCGGTCGACGCGGCCACGAACCGGAAACCGCGCTTGAACAGGCTCGCGGCATCGTGGGGGCCGTGGGGCACGATGCCGCAAGGTTTGCCCGCTTTGGTAGCCGCCGCCAATGCCAGATCGACGAGCCGGCGATGCTCGGGATTGTCGAAATCGTTGGGCCTGCCCAACGCGCCCGAAAGATCGTAGGGGCCTACGAACAGCATGTCGACGCCGTCCACCGCCGCGATCGCGTCGGCATTGTCGGCCGCGACCGGCGATTCGATCTGGCACGCGACGAACAGATTGTCGGCCATGTGCGCGACATAGTCGGGCACCGGCACGCCGCGCGCCATCGCGCGCCACGGCCCCATGCCGCGCTTGCCCCGGGGCGGATAGCGGCACGCCTCGACGGCCGCCTGCGCCTCTGCGGCCGTCTGCACCATCGGCACCATCAGCGTGTCGGCGCCAAGATCCAGCACCTGCTTGATATAGACCGGATCGTTCCACGGAACGCGCACGCACATGCCGCAATCGTAGGGCACGCTGGCCTGCAATTGGGCGCGCGTCTGCTCGAGGCTTGCGGGCCCGTGCTCGTTGTCGATCACCAGGCAGTCGTAGCCCGTGTCGGCCAGCGCTTCGACGACCGTCGGGTGGGCTGCATGCAGCCACACGCCGAACATGTTTTTGCCGCCGGCCATGCGGCGCTTGAGTTGGTTTGGTTTCAGCACGGCGTTTTCTCCCCGGGTTTGCGCCATCATCGGCGCTTGCGCCGGTCACGGGCAAGCCCCTAAAACGGAAGCCGTGGGCCTTTTCAAGATCCTGTTCCCCAACGGCCGCGCGCCGCGCGAGAAAATCGTCGCGGTGCCCGATCTGCTCGCCCCCGGCGAAACGGCCGAGCTGCGCGTGCGGCGCAATCCGCGCGCGCGCCGCATCAGCCTGCGCGTCGATGCGGCCGACAGCACCATCGCGCTTACCGTGCCGTGGCGCACGAGCGTGGAAGAAGGTTTGCGGTTCGCGCGCGGCCAAAGCGACTGGCTGCGCATGCGCCTGGCGGCGGTGCCCGCGCGCGTCGAATTCGCCGACGGCAGCCCGTTCGAATTTTTGGGAACGCTGGTGACCGTGCGGCACGCGCCGAGCGGGCATACGCGCCTGGCCGACGGCGTGCTGCACGTGTCGGGCGCGCCGGAGTTCGTCGCGCGCCGCGTGCGCGACTGGCTGAAGGCGCAAGCGCGCACGGTCGTCGGCGAAAAAGCGCACGCGCTGGCGCGGACGACCGGCCGCCGGGTCAAAAAAATCCGCATCCGCGACACGCGCACGCGCTGGGGCAGCGCCGCCGCCGACGGCACGCTGGCTTTTTCGTGGCGCCTGGTGCTGGCCCCATCCGACGTGCTCGACTATGTCGTGGCGCACGAAGTCGCGCATTTGACGCATATGGACCACAGCCCGGCCTTTTGGGCGCTGGTCGCAAATCTGTGCCCGGGGCACGCGGCGCCGCGCGCGTGGCTTGCCGCCAACGGCGCCAAACTCCTGCGCCATGGCTGACCCCGCACCGGCGCGAGCGACGTTCGGGACCATTGCCCTGCTGACCTCGCTCGTCATGCTCGGGCAGATGTCGATCTCGCTCTACATCCCCTCGCTGCCCTCGATGGGCCACGCGCTGGCCGCGCCTGCCGACCAGGTGCAGCTCACCATGACATTCTATCTGGCGGCCTTGGCGGTCGCCCAGCTTGTCTGGGGTCCCTTGTCGGACCGCTTCGGCCGCAAGCCCATTCTGTTCGTCGGCATCGGCGTCTATCTGGCGGGCACGGCGATGTGCGCGCTGGCCCCCGGCATCTTCGTGCTGATTGCCGGGCGCGCTTTGCAGGGAATCGGCGCCAGTGTGGGCACTGCCGTCTCGCGCGCCATCACGCGCGACCGGTTCGAGCGCGCGGAGGCCGCGCGCACCATGGCCTATATCGGCATGGCGATGGCGGCGGGCCCGGCGATCGCGCCCGTCATTGGCGGCCAGCTGCAAACCCTTTTCGACTGGCGCGCGGCCTTTCTGGCGCTGCTGCTGTTCGGCGCGTGCGTCGGTTTTGCGACGTGGCGCTATCTCGAAGAAAGCAACCGCGATCCCAACCCGAACGCGCTCGCCTTGCAGCATGTGCTGGGCGCGTTCGGCCGGCTGCTCGGCCATCGCGCCTATATCGGCTACACCCTGGTGGGGGCGGGCGCGTTTGCCGGGCTGATGGCGTTCACGACCGGCATTCCGTTCGTGCTGATCGACATCTTCGGCATGTCGCCCGCCATGTTCGGGTTCGTGCCGGCCTTCACGGTGGTCGGCTATTTTTCGGGCTCGTTCGCCGCCACGCGCATGACCGGGCGCGTGCGCCCCGCGCGCGCGGTCGCGATCGGATCGACGATCTGCGCGCTGGCGGGCGCGGCGATGCTGGGCGTCGTGCTGGGCGGCCTGTCGAGCCCGGCCACGCTGGTCGCGTCCATGATGGTCTTCATGCTGGGCTTTGGCATCGCCTTGCCCAACGCGTCGGCCAGCGCCATGCAGCCTTTCGCGCGCATCGCAGGTTCGGCCGCGGCCTTGCAAGGATTTTTGCAGACGGCGATCGCGGCACTCGGCACGGTTGCGGTCGCAACCCTTGCCGACGGCACGGCGCTGTCGACCGCGCTCGTCGTGGGTGCGGGCGGGTTGCTGGCGTGTGCTGGCTATTTCCTGGTCGCCCGCCCCGCCGAGCGGGCCGCACCGTGAGCGCTGCGCATTCGCGTCTGCTGTTCGGGCTCGTCATCGCCCTGGTGGCGATCGGGCCGCTGTCGACCGATCTGTATCTGCCGTCGCTGCCCGCCATCGGCCAAGCGCTTGGCGCCGATGTGGCCGCAACGCAGCTCACTTTGTCGGTCTATATGGCGGCGTTTGCGCTGGTGCAGCTTGTCTACGGGCCGTTGTCGGACCGCTTCGGGCGCCGACCTGTGGTGCTTGGCGGCATCGCGATCTATGTGCTGGCCTCGGCCGCGTGCGCCTTCGCGCAATCGATCGAAGCCTTGATCGCCGCGCGCGCCTTGCAGGCCACCGGGGCGTGCGCGGGCGTCGTGCTTGGGCGCGCGATCGTGCGCGACGTCTATGGCCGCGAAGGTGCGGCCCGCATGCTGGCCCTGGTAGGCTCGGTCATGGCGTTTGCGCCCGCAGCGGGTCCGGTATTGGGCGGCATCGTCGAGGTCAATTTCGGCTGGCGCTGGAATTTCGCTCTTTTGGTCGTTCTTTCGACGGCACTGCTGGCGGTTCTGGCGTTGCGGCTCGTGGAAACCAACAAGCAGCCCGACGCGAACGCCTTCGAACTGGCCCGCATGCGGCGCAACTACGCGACGCTGCTGGCCGACCGGCGCTATCTTGGCTACGCGTTGTGCGTGGCGTTCGGCTATGGCGGCTTGTTCGCTTTCATCTCGGGCTCGTCCTTCGTGCTGATCGGCGATCTGGGCCTGGCGCCCGATACCTACAGCTATTTCTTTCTGGCCTGCGTGGTCGGCTATTTTACGGGCGCGCAATTGGCGGCGCACCTCACGCTGCGCCTGGGCATCGACCGCATGCTGGCGCTGGGGGCCGCGATCAAATTGCTGGGCGGGTTTGGCATGCTGGCGACGACTTTGTCGGGACATGTCGGCGCCGATCTTTGGGGGGCGGGCCTGCTGGTGGCGCCGATGGCGGTCTATATGGTCGGCATGGGCATGGGCATGCCCAACGGCCAAGGCGGCGCCCTTGGCCCCTATCCGCAAATGGCGGGCGTCGCCTCGGCCTTGATGGGATTTTTGCAGATGGCGTGTGCGGCGGCGGTCGGCATCGCGTTCGGGTATCTGCATGACGGCACACCGCTCGCACTCGCGGGCCTGGTCGCGTTGTGCGCCGTGTGCGTCGCCGCGAGCCTGCTGGCGCTCGTGCGGCCGCGCTTGCGCGCCTGAAGTCGGGCCTATTGCGCCTCGCGGGCGCGCAGCATCGACGTGGTCGAGGTGACCGACTGGCTGGTCGTGCCGTAGGCCAGCGCACGGCCTTGCGCGTCGAGGGCCAGAACTTCGATGCGGATTTCGAAACGCTGGCGTTCGCCCGGACACACGCCGCGATAGCGCTCGAGCGCGCCTTCGGCCAGTCCCTGCGGCGCGGCGGCGATTTCAAAATCCTGTGCGGCACCGAACAGCACGCCGACATTCTGGAAGCGCACCCGGTAGCGCGCCGCACCCGCAGGCACCCGGCTCACCGCGATCGCGGGCGAAACGCCCTGCGCGCAAAAATTGTCGGCCGTCATCTTGGCATCGAGCGACAGGGCGGGCAGTGCTGCGCTCGGCCCCTGGCAGGCCGACAGGACCGCCAGCAACCCGGCGATGCCCAGAATTTTTGTCCCGCGTGCCATTGCCGATCCTTGTTCGATGCCGCGCGCATTTGGCCCCAATCGCGGGCCGCTTGCAACCGCTTCAGCCAAACCCGAGCCCCTGCAGCGCGTTGCCGATCGCTTGCACCAAAAATCCGGCCAGGATCGTGCCCGTCAGCGCCGCCAGCACGCCCAAAAACAGGCCAAACAGCAGCGCCAAGGCGCTCAACAGTGCGAAGGTCGAAAAATCGAGTTCGATCAGCACGAACCACGCTGGCCACTGGATCGCCACGAACAGCCCCGCTTGCAGAAAATTGGCGCGCCAGAAGCCCAAGCGGCGGCGAAATTCCTTGAGCAGAACCCCGCGAAACAAAAACTCCTCGCACAACGCCGCGAACGCGACGCCCGTGAAGGCCGCCGCCAGCACCGGCACCGGTGCGGCCGGAATCGCGTGCCACTGGCCGCCCAGAGTGACCTCGTAGCCGCGGCTCGCGACCACATAGAGGACCGCCAACAGCCAACCCAGCCATGGCTTGCGGCCGGGCCGTTGGTCGATGGCGGCGCGCGGATCGACCGCCTCGAACCGCAGCAGCCAGACCAAGGGCACGATCAGCCACAGCCCGAAGCGCCACAGATCAGCAATCAACCGCGCGGTCGCCGGCGTTTGCGCGGCGGCGTCGGTCCAGGGGATCAGCAGCACGCGCCCGATCCAGGCGGCAAAAAACAGCGCCAGGAACGCCCATAGATGGCGCAGCTCGCTCGGTTGCCTAAAAATCGACGCAGCGCCCCGCCCGCTCCCAATCGCCGTAGCGCGTGGGTTCGAGCCCGGCAGGGCCCCCGGTTTCGACAGGTTTGCCGGTTTCGACAGGTCTGGCAGGCGGTTGCGGCGCGATTTTTGGATCGGCCGGTTTGGGGTCGGTTTTGGGCGTCGGGTCCATCGCCAAGATATGCGGCGTTTGGCGCCGTCGGGCAAGACTTGAACCGGCCGCGCGGCCTGCATATTTGCTTGGGCATGAACTACGCCAAAACCGCCATCCTGCTGGCCGCCATGACCGGCCTGTTTGTCGCCATCGGCTTTTTGCTGGGGGGCGAGGGCGGCATGCTGCTGGCCTTGCTGTTCGCCGCCGGCATGAACCTGTTCGCCTACTGGAATTCCGACAAGATGGTGCTGCGCATGTACGGCGCGCACGAGGTGACGCCGGACCAAGCGCCGGGCTTCCACCGCATCGTGGCCGAGCTGGCCGCGCGCGCCGATCTGCCGATGCCCAAGGTCTATCTGATCGACGATCCGCAGCCCAACGCCTTTGCGACCGGCCGCAACCCCGAAAACGCGGCCGTTGCCGCCACGCGCGGCCTGCTGGAGATTCTGTCCGAAGACGAAGTCGCGGCCGTGATGGCGCACGAGCTGGCGCACGTCAAAAACCGCGACACGTTGATCATGACCGTGACCGCGACGCTGGCGGGCGCCATCGGCATGCTGGCGAATTTTGCCATGATGTTCGGCGGCAACCGCGAACGCGGCGGCATCGGCATTCTGGGCACGATTCTGATGATGGTGCTGGCGCCGCTGGCGGCCAGTCTCGTGCAAATGGCGATCAGCCGCTCGCGCGAATACGAAGCCGACCGCATCGGCGGCGAGATTTGCGGCAACCCGGCCGCGCTCGCGTCCGCGCTCGAAAAAATTTCGCGCGGCGTCCACCATATCCCGAGCGACACGGCCGAGCGCAACCCCGCGACCGCGCATATGTTCATCGTCAATCCGCTGTCGGGCGCGCGCATGGACAATCTGTTTTCGACGCACCCGAACCCCGCCAATCGCATCGAAGCGCTGATGGCGCAGGCGCACGGCATGGGGATCGCGCGGCGGCGGCGCGGCCCCTGGGGCTGAAACTACAGCCCGCCGACGACGGGCAAAGTGGCCGCTTCCGGCCGGTCGGCTCTGGCGATCGCGACGCCGCAAACGATCAAGACGAGCGCCAAAAACAGCGCTTGCAGGCGGCTCAACGCGCGCGGTCGATGGGGGGGCTGGGGCGCTAGATCGGTCATCGGGGCTGGTCCTTGGCCGCCTATAAATTCGCATTCGCTTCGAGAACGCAAGGCCCTCGGCGCTTATTCCATGCAGTTTTCTTGCCGCAAAAAACAGCCCTCAAGCCCTAGTGGGCGAGCGCCGAGCACAATGCGATTCCTAGTCGAGTTCGAATGCGTCTTTGTAATCGAGCTTCAAAGACGGGTCTTGGCGGTCCTTGACGAGATAGCAATTGCCGACCGCCAGGCGCTCGATCTCGGAGCCCATGAAGCAGCGAAACGCGTCTTCGGGGCTGCCCACGATCGGTTCGCCGCGCACATTGAAGCTGGTATTGACCACGACCGGGCAGCCGGTCAGGTCCTTGAAGGCCGAAATCAGCGCATGGTAGCGCGGGTTGGTTTCGGCATGGACCGTCTGGATGCGCGCGGAATAGTCGACATGCGTGACGGCCGGCACGTCCGAGCGCGGCACATTGAGCTTGTCGATGCCGAACAGCTTTTGCTCGGCTTCGGTCATCGTCCGGCGGCGCTTTTGCCGCACGTCGGCGACCAGCAGCATATAGGGCGAGTCCGCGTCGATCTCGAACCAGTCGGCGACGTCTTCGCGCAGCACCGAGGGCGCGAAGGGGCGGAAACTCTCGCGATATTTGACGCGCAGATTGAGCGTCTTTTGCATGGCCGGGCTGCGCGCGTCGCCCAAAATCGAGCGCCCGCCAAGCGCGCGCGGCCCGAATTCCATGCGGCCCTGGAACCAGCCGAGCGCCAGCCCGTCGGCCAAATCCGCCGCCGCGCGCGCGGTGAGTTCCGCGTCCGACAGAATGTCGAAATTGGCGCCGGCCGCAGCGAGGCGCTTTTCGATGTCGGCTTGCGCAAACTCGGGACCGAGATACGCGCCCTGCATCTTGTCGGTCGTGCCGTTGGCCGAGCGCGGCCCGTCCTTGAAGAGGTGAAAACCCGCCAGCGCCGCGCCCAACGCGCCGCCGGCATCGCCGGAAGCGGGCTGGATCCACAGGCGCTTCCATTTGCCGTCGCGCAGGATTTTGCCGTTGGCAACGCAATTGAGCGCAACGCCGCCCGCCAGGCACAGATTTTCCATGCCCGTTTCGGCCTGCAGGCTGCGCGTCAAGCGCAGCACGGCTTCTTCGAGCACCGCCTGCACCGAGGCCGCCAGATCCATGTGGCGCTGGTCGAGCCGCTCTTCGGGCGTGCGGCGCGGGGCGCCGAACAGCGTGTCGAACTTCGCGTTCGTCATGGCAAGGCCGGTGCAATAGTCGAAATAATCCATGTTCAGACGGAAACTGCCGTCGTCTTTCAGATCGATCACATGGTCGAGAATGGTCTTGGCAAAACGCGGCGTGCCGTAGGGCGCCAAGCCCATCACCTTGTATTCGCCCGAATTGACCTTGAAGCCCGTATAGTAGGTGAAGGCCGAATAGAGCAGCCCCAGCGAATGCGGAAAATGGATCTCGCGGACCATTTCCAGTTTGTTGCCGCGCCCGATCCCGACCGACGTGGTCGCCCACTCGCCGACGCCGTCCATGGTCAGCACCAGCGCCTCTTCGAACGGCGACGGATAGAAGGCCGACGCCGCATGGCTTTGGTGGTGCTCGGCGAACAGCAATTTGCTTTCCCAATCGAAGCCCGGCGCCGCCGCCTTGAGTTCGTCCGCCAGCAGTTTTTTCTGGAACAGTTTTTCCTTGAGCCACACCGGAATGGCCATCCGAAACGACGTAAACCCGCGCGGCGCGAAGGCCAGATACGTTTCGAGCAAGCGCTCGAACTTCAAAAACGGCTTGTCGTAGAACGCGACATGGTCGACCTGGTCGAGCGTCAGCCCGGCCTCGGCCAGGCAATAGGCGATGGCGTTGGCAGGATAGCGCGCATCGTGTTTTTTGCGCGTGAAGCGTTCTTCCTGCGCGGCCGCAACGATGCGTCCGTCGACGACAAGGGCCGCCGCCGAATCGTGGTAGAAAGCCGAAAGCCCCAGAATGCGCATGTCAGAACAGCGTGTAGATGAAGGGGGCGACGGCGCTGCCCTTGGTCAGCACGATCAGGCCGCCGAACAGCGCCATCGTGAAGACGATCGGCAGCAGCCAGAATTTCTTGCGCACGCGCATGAACAGCCACAGTTCCTGGATCAGCGAAAACATGCGTCGTCGTCCTTCAGAATTGCCGCTTCATCGAGTCGGGTGCCGGTCCCGGCGGCGTGCGCTGGATCCAATAGCTCGGCGCCGATTTGTCGAAGCGTTTTTGCAGAAAATCTTTTCCGCCAAGCCGCATGACGACGCCGATGGGCGTGACCACCACGAAGAACAGCAGCGCCATCGTCAGCGGGTTCATCACGGCATAGAGCAGCAGCGCGAACTTCATCCAGAGCCGGTTGAGCGGTGCCAGCGCGCCCGGCGCGAGCAGGGCCGCCGCCAAGAACGCGCCGGATGCCGCAAACCAATAGGGCCACCAATCGTGGCCGCTATAGAGCTTGATCGCACCCACGATCGCGCAGAAGCCCGTGAACACGAGGCCAAAGCCGCGATCGCTGGAGCCCTCCAGCGCCTCCTCGCGCGCGTAATCTTCGTGGGTTCCCGATTGTGGCGCCATGCAAAAACGACTTCCCTTTTGGTCGCGGCGATACTAAACACCGACGCGGCCTCCCACTAGCGCAATTCTCCTCGCCAAAGCAACGAGTTAGAATGAAGTCCCTGCTTTTGACCGTCTTTTCGCTGTTGGTATCGCTGGCGATCGGCGAAGCCATGCTGCGTGCGTCAGGCTACAGCCCCGCCGATTTTGCCGCGCGCAGCGCCAATGGCTGGGCGGTGCCGGATGCCGAATTTGGCTGGACCAACCGGCCGGGCATCGTCGCGTCCAACGAAGCGGGCAATGTTGCGATGACCTTCTGGCCCAACGGCCAGCGCGCCAGCCGCAGCGAGGCGCTGCATGGCGGTCCGCGCGTCGATTTCGTCGGCGATTCGATCACGCAGGGCTACGGCGTGGCCGACTCCGAAACGGTCGTGTGGCTGCTTGGCGAAAAACTGCCGGCACTGGCGTTCGAAAATCTCGGCGTGGGCGGCTACGGCACCTACCAGTCGCTGCTGCGCATGCAGGCGCGGGCGGGCGATCCGCCGCGCGTGTTCGTCTACGGCCTGTTCGGCAACCATCGCGAACGCAATGTCGCTTCGCTCGGCTGGGTGCGCTCGCTGTTCGACGCGCAAGGGCGCAATCTGGTTCCCCCGCATGCGCTGGTCGAGGATGGCCGCCTCGTCGAATATTTGGGCGGGCCCGTCGAGCCGTGGCCGCTCGAAATGCATTCCGTCATCGTGACCGAGCTCAAACGCGCCTGGCTGCGCTTCGAATTGCGCGGCCGGCGCGACCATGTGCGGCCCGTGATGGAAGCCCTATTCGCCGAAATGGCAAAGACGGCGGCCGAGGCCAAAGCGACGCTTGTGGTGCTGCTGCTGGCCGACGCGTCGGACTGGATGGTGCCCGCCTTGCAGCGCAACGGCATCGTCGTGGCCGATTGCCGCAATCCCGAATTCGAACGCGATCCTGCCTTGCGCATCGGTGGGGTGGGCCATCCGACGGCGGCGCGCCACGCCATGTGGGCCGAATGCGTGGCGCCGTTCGTGGCGCGCGCCGCAGCGCGCTAATCCTCGCCGCCCGCGATTTTGAGCACCGTGCCGGTGATGTAGCTGGCCGCGTCGCTCGCCAGAAACACGATCGCGGCAGCCACTTCGTCGGGCGTTGCCGCGCGGCCCATCGGCACGCGGGCGACGCGCGCCGCGAATTTCGCGCGATCGGGATCGTCGGGCCATTTGTTGAGGTCGGTGTCGACCAGCCCCGGCCGCACGCAATTCACGCGAATGCCCGCTGGCGCCCATGCCAAAGCGCGATTGCGCGACGCTTGCTCGAGCGCGGCTTTGGCTTGCGCATAGGCGTCGAGTCTGGCGGACGCCGCCCGCCCGGCCACGACCGACGACACGTTCACGATGGCGCCGCGCCGCCGCGCTCGCATGGGCGTCCCTGCGAGATCCATCAGCGCGATCGGCGAGCAGCGATTGAGCTGGGCGACGGCACGGGCATCGGCAGGGACGCCGCCCGCATTGTTGGCCAGAATATCGATGTCGCCTGCCCAGTCGAGAAACGCCGCCATCAAGGCGGGCGCGCCGGTCGGCTCGGCCAGATCGGCTGCAAATATTTTGCTGCCGGGGCAATCGGCGGCCACGGCCTCGGCGGCCGCGCGGGCGGCGGCGTAATGGATGCCGATGCGCGCGCCATGGCGCGCGAACAGGCGCGCGGTCGCAGCGCCAATCCCGCGCGCAGCCCCGGTCACCAGAATGCGCGAATCTTGAAAACCCAGACTTTCCATACTGCCTCCGAGCGCGTACGAGCTTAATCGCGTTTGGCGTTTTCAGGGCTTGTTTTTGGGCACTGGAAGCCGTTTTATGTGGCGCATCGCGTCTCCCAGCAGGATCAGCCAATGAAATTCTTCATCGATACCGCCGAAGTTTCCGAAATCCGCGAAGCCGCCATGACGGGTCTCGTCGACGGGGTTACGACCAACCCGTCGCTGATCGCCAAGAGCGGGCGCAATTTCCTGGAAGTGGTGGCCGAAATCTGCGCGCTGGTCCCCGGCCCCGTCAGCGCCGAAGTGACCGCCAACGATTTCGACACGATGCTCAAAGAAGGCCGCAAGCTCGCCAAGATCGCCAAAAACGTCGCGGTCAAAGTGCCGCTGACCGTGGACGGCCTAAAGACCTGCTACGCGCTTGCCAAAGAAGGCACCCAGGTCAACGTCACCTTGTGCTTCAGTGCGGCCCAGGCATTGCTGGCCGCCAAAGCCGGTGCGACCTTCATTTCCCCGTTCGTCGGTCGCCTCGACGATATCGGCACTAACGGCCTCGAACTGATCGCCGACATCTGCATGATCTACCGCCAGTACCCGAACCTGAAGACCGAAGTGCTGGTGGCTTCGGTGCGCCATCCCGTGCACATCGTCGAGTCGGCCAAGCTGGGCGCCCATGTGGCGACGATGCCGCCCGCCACGCTGAAGCAGCTTTTCAACCATCCATTGACCGACAAGGGCTTGGCCCAGTTCAACGCCGACTGGAAAAAAACCGGCCAGTCGATCCTCTGATGGGTGTTCTTCGATCCGCGTTGAACGGGCTCTTGGCGCAATTCGGCTATCGTCTGTCGCGGGTGGGCCGCAACGATATGTCGGCGGTTACCGAACTGCGCCAGCGGTTGGGCGCTTATGTCGAAGAACAGACGGGCGGCAAAGTGCTGCAGGGTCCGTTCCAAGGCATGAAACTGCCGCCGGTCGATGCGTGGGGCGGCAACGACCGCGCCCCGCGCCTGCTCGGCACCTACGAAGCCGATTTGCACGCCGCCCTCGAAACCGAAATTGCGCGCAATCCCGACTGGGTGCTCAATGTCGGCGCCGCCGACGGCTACTACGCCGTCGGCCTCGCACGCCGGCTGCCGAGCGCCAAAATCGTCGCCTACGATTTGCTGCCCGCAGCGCTCGAAGCGACGCGCCAGGCGGCCGCGCGCAACGGCGTCGAAACGCAGTTCGGCTTCGAGGGCGGTTTTGGGCCAAATTCGCTGCCGACCCTGGCACCGGGCGAACGCGCTTTTGTGTTCATGGATTGCGAAGGCTGCGAGGTCGCGCTGTGCGAAAGCATCCCGCTTGCCGCTTTTGCCGATATTTCGCTGCTGATCGAAAGCCACGATTTCATCGTGCCCGGCATTGGCGATCGATTGGTCGCGCATTTTGCGCCCACCCATGTCGGGGTCAAAATCCGCGAAGCCGGGCGCGATCCCAACCGCTTCGCCATGCTGCAGAAATTCGGCAGTTTCGAGCGCTGGCTGGCCGTGACCGAAGACCGGCCCGAAACCATGGATTGGGTCTGGCTTGTGCCGCGCGCATGGCCCGCGCCCGCAGCCTGATGGCCAAACCGCATCCCGCTTTGCCGCTCACCGCGCGCGCACTCGCGCGCGAGATGCTGGACCGTGTGGTCTTCAAGCTGCGTACGCTCGACGATGCGGCAGCGAATCTTCCCGAACTCCATCGGCTGGAGCCGCGGGATCGTGCTTTCGCACGTTTGCTAGCGGCAAGCGTGCTGCGGCGTATGGGCTCACTCGATGCCGTGCTTGCCAAATGTCTCGATCGCGGTACGCCGCCGCCGCCGATCCTGAATATTCTGCGGCTGGGTGCCGCCCAATTGCTGCTGCTCGACACGCCCGCCCACGCGGCCGTCGGCGAAACGGTCGAATTGTGCGGGGCGCGCGAAGCAGCCTTGCGCGGCGTGGTCAATGCCGTGCTGCGCCGCGTGGCGCGCGAGGGCAAAGATCTGCTCGCTGCGTGCGATGCCGCCCGCCTCGATACGCCGGCGTGGCTGTGGCACATCCTGTCGACGGCCTATGGCGAAGAAACCGCGCGCGCGGTTGCGTCCGTGCACGCCCAAGAGCCGCCGCTCGACATCACGCTCAGAAATAGCTGCGAGAATTGGGCGGAGCGCTTGGGCGCAATGCTGCTGCCGACCGGCACGCTGCGGTTGCCCGACGGCGGCAACGTCGCCGAACTTCCCGGTTTTGCCGAAGGAGCGTGGTGGGTACAGGACGCCGCCGCTGCCTTGCCCGCCCGCTTGCTTGGCGACGTTAAAGGTGCTCGCGTGCTCGATCTATGCGCGGCCCCCGGCGGCAAAACGATGCAACTGGCCGCCGCCGGTGCCGATGTGGTCTCGGTCGATCAATCGACCAAGCGGCTGCGGCGCGTGACCGAAAATCTGCAGCGTGTCGGGCTTGCGGCCGAAACCGTCGCCGGCGATTTGGCCGACTGGCGCCCCGCACAGCCTTTTTCACATGTCCTGCTCGACGCACCGTGCACGGCGACCGGCACGCTGCGCCGCCACCCGGAGATTGCGTATCTCAAATCGCCGCTCGATGCCGCCAAGCTCGTCGATGTGCAGGATCGCATGCTTGACGCGGCGGCCGAGATGACCGCACCGGGCGGCACTCTTGTCTATGCGGTCTGCTCGCTCGATCCGCGCGAAGGGCGCAGCCGCATCGCGGCCTTCCTGGCGCGCAACGCGGCCTTCAAGCGCATGCCGCTCGCAGCAGGAGAAATCCCCGGAACCGACGCGCTCTTGTCCAAAGACGGCGATCTTGCGACGCTGCCCAGCCATTGGGCGGATCGGGGCGGCATGGACGGGTTCTTTGCGGCCCGATTGAAGCGGAGCGGGGCATGAATTTCTCGGGCAAGCGCATCTTGCTGACCGGCCATACCGGCTTCAAAGGCGCGTGGCTGCTGGCCTGGCTCGACATGCTCGGCGCCAAGGTCGCGGGCCTTGCGCTCGCCCCGCCAAGCGAGCCTTCGCTGTTCGCGCTGATCGACGGGGCGGCCTTGTGTGCCGCGCACACGCAAGGCGACATTCGCGATGCCGCCCTCGTGCGCGAAACGGTCGAAGATTTTGCGCCCGACTACGTGGTGCATATGGCGGCGCAGCCGCTGGTGCTGCCGTCGCTGGCAACCCCGGTCGAGACTTTCGCGACCAACGTGATCGGCACGGCGCATGTGCTCGATGCGTGCCGAAACGCAAGCCCCAAAGCCATTCTGGTCGTGACCAGCGACAAGGTCTACGCCAACGACGGCAGCCCGCATGCCTTCGTCGAAGGCGACCGTCTCGGCGGCCACGATCCTTATTCGGCCAGCAAGGCGGCGTGCGAGATAACGGTCGACAGTTTCCGCAGCAGCTATTTCGCGGGCAAAGTGCCGCTCGCGACCGCGCGTGCCGGCAACGTGATCGGCGGCGGCGATTGGGCGGCCTATCGCATCGTGCCCGATGCGGTGCGTGCCCTCGTCGCGGGCAGCACGCTTGTGCTGCGTCGGCCCGAGGCCGTGCGCCCGTGGCAGCATGTGCTCGATCCGCTGGCAGGCTATCTGGCGATTCTGGAAAAAGGCTGCGACGGCGCCTTCAATTTCGGGCCGGAGGCAGCGGCACGGCGCACCGTGCGCGAAGTCGTCGAGGAATTCGGCAAAGCGTTCGACGGCAAGCCAGGTTGGACGATCGAAAACGCCAACCCGCCGCCCGAAGCGCCGTATCTGACGCTGTCGGCGGCCCATGCGCGCGACACGCTCGGCTGGGCGCCCAAGCTCGATTTCGAAACGGCAATGGCGTGGACCGCCGCCTGGTATCGCGCCTGGACCAACGGCGAGGACATGCGCAAAGTCACGCGCGCGCAGATCGCGGCATTCGAAAAACTTTAGGCTTTGTGGCGCCGCTGGTGCCAGGCCCACGCATCGGCAACGATGCGCGCGAGATCCGACTGCGCCGGCATCCAGCCAAGTTCGCGCTTGGCTGCCGCCGGGTCGGCAACTAGGGCTGGGCTGTCGCCGTCGCGACGTTCTCCGAAAATATGCGGCACGGGCTTGCCCGCCACGCGCGCGACCGTCTCGACAACCTCGCGCACCGAATAGCCCTGGCCCGTGCCGAGATTGAAGGATGTGGCGACAGGCCCCGCCAACGCGCGCTCGATGCCGAGCACGTGCGCCGCACCGAGATCGGCGACGTGGATATAGTCGCGCAACGCCGTGCCGTCGGGCGTCGGATAGTCGGCACCGAAAATTGTCAGGGGCGGGCGAATGCCCATCGCGGCCTGGCACGCCAGCGGAATGAGATGGCTTTCGGGGGCGTGGTCTTCGCCGATGCCGTCTTGCCACGCGGCGCCTGCGGCATTGAAATAGCGGAACGCGATCCACGACAGGCCGGTCGCGCGCGCTTGCGCCGCCAATATCTGCTCGACCGCAAGCTTGGTCTCGCCATAGGGGTTGGTCGGCCGTTTGGGATGGTCTTCGGCCATCGGGACGCGTTCGGGCATGCCGTAGACGGCGGCGGTCGACGAAAACACGAACGCCTTTACGCCCGCCGCCCGCAAGCGGTCGAGCAGCACCAAGGTCGTCGCAACATTGTTCTGCCAGAAGCGCACGGGTTCCCGGACCGACAGCCCGACTTCGATCGAGCCCGCCAGATGCACGCATGCCCGGATGCCGTGGGCGGCGATCGTTGCGTCGAGGGCTGCGGCATCGCCGACATCGCCTTCGACGAGCGGACCCCAGCGCACGAAATCGCGATGGCCCGCGCTCAGATTGTCGAACGCGACGGGCGCGTGCCCCGCGAGCGCCAAGGCTCTGCACACATGCGATCCCACAAAACCGGCACCGCCGGTCACCAGCACGTTCGCCATGTTGCTTTTGCCTAACCTTGGATGCGCTTGAAGGCCCATTTGACCGACATGCCTTGCGCGCCTGCCGTGCCTGCCGCGACGAGCTGCTCGGCACGCCGTGCCGAGCCGCGCTGGGCAAAGGACACGCTTTCGCCAAGTTCGAGGGCGGCGCCGGCGATCTGCAGGCGCCAGGCTTGGCCGCGCGGCGTGCGCAGCAAAGCGGCCGCGCCGTTCTGGATCACCGAAGCCTGGATGTCGGGGTAGAGATGGAAGCGAATGGCAAAGCGCGCCGAGGGCGACGGCGTGGCGCCGGAGGCGGGCAGCAGCGAATCTTCGCCGCGCAAATCGAGCCCGTCGCCGGCGACGAAGATGCGCCGCCGATGCACGAAGCCAAAATCGGACACGTAGCCGTCATGGCTCAAATCGAGCCAGACATTGCCGTCGGCCGCATCGCGCGCCGCCGACACTTTGTTCAAGCGGCGGCGCAGGCCGCCGGGGATCGGTTCGCTCGAACTTGTATCCTCGAGCGTCAGCGTCGAATGCGCCGCCGTCGCGCGAAGCGCCAGCGCCCACTCGGAATCGTCCTGCGGGCCCGCACCGCAATTGGCGACGAGCCGCTCCTTGCCGGACGACAATTCGATCGCAAGAGCGCCCGCATGCGCGTGGCGGTCGAAGCCCGGCTCGGGCGGCAGGCCCGTATCCACGAACAGCAGCACGCGATCGGCGGCCACGCGCTCGAAGCCGGTCGATGCCGCACGTTCGGGCGGCGGATCGGGCCATTGCGCGCGCACCAGCACGGCATCGACAAGGGCAGCGGTTTCGACGTTCGAGTTTTCGAACAGGGCAAGCCCGCCGTCGCCGTGGCGGAAGAAGCGCAGCGCCGGCGCGAGTTTTTCGACGGCCCGATGCAGCGCCTCGGGCACGTTCGCGCCGGCCGCTTCGATGGCAAGGCGCGAATCGGCGAGGATCGACAGCGCTTCGAGCTGGGCGCGCGCCCCTCGGCTCAAATGGAAACCGTCCTGTGCCAGCTGGCGCTGCGCCTCGATCGCCAGGCGCCGTGCAACCGCGCCCAAAGCGCGCTCGTCGAGCAGGCCGCAGCAATGCGCATAGACGAGGCCCTTGAGCGCGTGCAGGCGCGGCAAGCCGCGCGGCGCTTTGGCGGCACAGCGCGCCAAATGCCGCGCCTGGCGCGTGGCCGATTGCAGCAGCATCGGCCCCAACCGGTCGCCCTCGCCGCGCGACAGGAAGGGGGCGTGCGCAAGCCAGGCCGCCAAGCGCCGCCCGGTCGTCTCGGCGTCCCACAAAATCGGGCGCCATTTGGGAACGGCAAGGATCCAATCTTCGACGAGGGCGCGCGCGCGCGACTGCGCGGTCTCGCTCGCCACGGCCGCCAGATCGTCGAGCCAGCCAAAGCCGTTGAGCTCCTCGAGGGCGGCATGGCTCAGATCGCCTGCCATCCAATCCGGCCGCTCGGCCGGCAGAGCGCGCCCTGCGCACACGAGCTTGCCGGCAACGATCGCTTCGCCGCGTGCGCGCGATCCCGGCAGCGGACTGGGGGCGAGCCGCGCCAGCCGCGCGACGGTCCGCCCGCCGAGGAGCAAGCCGTAGAGCGGCGTGCCGTTCCAGAAATCCGACCAGCTCGATCGCTGCCGCGCGCGGGCCATCGTCAAAGCTCGCGCAGCCGCCGCAGATTCCCGGCATAGTTGGCGGGGCCGCCGGCAAATCCGGCGGTACCGGCGACGAGCACGTCCGCCCCCGCCTCGCGCACAAGCCGGGCGGTCTGTTCGTTGATGCCGCCGTCGACTTCCAGATCGATGCGGCGGGCCGTGCCCGCGACGATCCGGTCGATGCGCGCGCGCAACGCCGCGATTTTCTCGAGCGCGCCCGCAATGAAACTCTGTCCGCCGAAACCGGGATTGACCGACATCACCAGCACGAGATCGACATCGGCCAGCAACGGATCGACGGCCTCGACCGGCGTGCCGGGATTGATCGCGATGCCGGCTTTCTTGCCGAGGCTGCGAATGAGTTGGAGCGTGCGGTGCACATGCGGGCCCGCCTCGGGATGCACGGTGATGATGTCGGCCCCCGCATCGGCGAACGCGGCCACATAGGCATCGACCGGCGAGATCATCAGATGCACGTCGAAAATTTTCTGCGAATGCGCCCGCAGTGCGCGCACCACGCCGGGCCCGATCGTGATGTTGGGCACGAAGTGCCCGTCCATCACATCGACATGGATATAGTCGGCACCGGCTTCGTCGATCGCGCGTACTTCCGCACCCAATTGCGCAAAATCGGCCGACAAAATCGACGGGGCGAGGCGAATCGGCTGTTGCAAGCAAAGACCTTCCCGGTGAGCGGCAAACACGGCATCGTTGATTTATCAGGTCGCAGGCGGAGCAAGCAAGGGATGGTAGGTCGTGCCGCGATCAACCCCAATTTACGCGAATTTCGCTGGAAATGCGGCCGCATTTATCCAATGGCATTCGCGCGGTGCCTCGCTATAATGCCCGCGAATTCGACGTAAGCACTTCGAAGTCCAACATAATTTCAAATAGCGCCGACGCAACCTGACCCGCAAATGACAGTTTCTTCGCCCCGCACGACGAGAGGTTCAGCCGTCGCCGTCGGTTTGCGGTGCGTCGCGCTTGCCGCAGCCCTGACATTTGCCGCCGCAAATGCCGATGCGCAATCCGAGCGCGACAGTTTCGAAGCCCCCGCCCTGGTGCGCGCCAACGAAATCCAAGTCGACGACGATCTGGGCCTTGTCGTGGCACTCGGCCAGGTCGAGATTTCGCAGGGGCAGCGGCTGCTCAAAGCCGATACGCTGACCTACAATCGGCGCACGAACGTGGTGACGGCCTCGGGCAGCGTGATGCTCCTTGACCCGAGCGGCGACGTGGCTTTTGCCGATTTCGTCGAGCTCACGAGCGATCTGCGCGACGGCACGATCCGCAATCTGCGCGCCATGCTGACGGACCAATCGCGCTTCGCCGCCGTGACGGCGCGCCGGGCCGACGGCAGCAAGACCGTGATGCGGCGCGCGACCTACAGCCCGTGCGAGCCGTGCGAGAAGGACCCGACGCGGGCACCCATGTGGCAGCTGCGCGCCGAGCGCATCACGCACGACCAGGCGGCCAAGGAAATCGTCTACGACAATGCGTGGCTCGAAGTGGCAGGGGTACCCATCGTCTACACGCCCTACATGGCGCATCCCGACGGCACCGAAAAGCGGAAATCGGGCTTTTTGATACCCGACATCAGTTCGTCGAGCCAAGTCGGCACGATGTTCGGCACGCCGTACTATTGGACGCTGGGCCCCTCGGCGGACGTGACTGTGACGCCGATCGTCCTGACCAACGATCTGCCGATTTTGGCTGCCGAGTATCGCGAGCATGCGCGCGCCGGCAAGATCGAATTGGACGGCGCAATTCTGCGCACGCGTCGCGAGGGCGAGGGCTTTGGGGACACGCGCGGCTATGCGAGCGGCAAGGGCCGTTTCGACATCGACGACGACTGGCGCTGGGGCTTCGACGCCGCACGCGCCACCGACAAGACCTTCATCGACCGCTACCGGCTGCGCCAGCGCTTCGCGTTTCTCGACCAGGGGGTGCTCGAAAGCCGCCTCTATACCGAGGGATTCCGCGACCGCGGCTACGCGGTTCTCCAGGCGCTGACCTTCCAGGGCTTGCGGCCGGAAGACAGTCTGGAAAAATCGCCGACCGTGCTGCCGGCTGGCGCGTATAGCTGGATCGGCGACCCCGGCACCATGGGCGGGCGCTTCGAGTTCGACGCCAACACCGCGTCGATCTACCGGCGCAACGGCGTGCAAACGCAGCGCGGGAGCGCGATCGGCGGCTGGACGCTGCCCTACACGACGCGCACCGGCGAGATCTACACCGTCAGCGCCACGGTCCAGACCGACCTGTTCCACACCGCCAATATCAATACCAGCGGCGGCGGCTATCGGCCGACCGAAGACGGCGTGCAGTCGCGCGTATTGCCGCAGCTTGGCGTGTCGTGGCGCTACCCGCTGGTCCGCAGCAACGGTGCCGCAAGCCTCCTGGTCGAACCGGTGGCCGCCGCTTTCGCGGCTCCCAATCTTGGCGACCAGCGCAACCTGCCCAACGAGGACAGCCTGGGGCTTACCTTCGACGATACGAACATTTTGCGCCCGAACCGTTTCGCGGGCTACGACCGCGCCGAAGGGGGCATGCGCACGATCTACGGCCTCAACACCGAATACTCGAATTTCCGGGCCCAGCGTTTCGGCGCGTTCCTCGGCCAGCAATATCGCTACAGGGCCGAATCGGCAGCCCCGGTGCAATCGGGCATCGACACGCGCTTTTCGGACTTCGTCGGCCGTCTCAACGCGACGCCGCATCCGTGGCTGACGACGACGTACCGTTTCCAGGCGGACAACGCCAACCGGACGCTTCTTCGATCGGTCAGCAGCGTGTCGCTGGGACCGACGGCCGCGCGCTATTCGCTGTCGCATGCGCGCATCGACCGCGCGTTGCAGCCGACGGCAATTTCGTCGCTCAACCAGCTCGGCCACAATGTGAGCGTCGTATTCAGCGAGAATTGGCGCGCGCAAGGCCGCTTGATCCAAGCGCTCGGAAACGACTCCGGCATCCTCGTCGCCGGCGCCACGCTGTTCTACGAGGACGACTGCTTCATTTGGGGCATCGACTTGACCAGGCGCAACATCGGGCGCGCCGAGATACCGCCCGACACCGCAATCCTCTTCCGGATCGCGCTGCGCAATCTCGGCGAATTGTCCCTACGCGGTCTGTAGGCGCGCGGCCTGCAAGGCTTCAGCGCGCCGCGTTCTGGCGCTGGCGCAGGCGCTGGGCCAACTGGTTTCGAATATCGCTGGCGACCAGTTCCATCACGCGGTCGCGGACATTTTCCAAGCTCGTGCGCGTCGCGAACTCGGAGCTTGCGATCTCGTAATCGGTCGAGAACGTAGAGCTGCCGGACGCAATCACGCTGTTCTGGAGGTCCCGCAGTTCGAACACTGCATTGGCCGAATAGCTGCTGCGGCTGATGACATCGTCGCGCCGCAACAGGATCGTCTGGCGCGGCTCCGAGAGACGGATGCGCAGCACGTAGCGCGCGCCCGGTGCCGGGCCCCGCGGCGTGAGCCGGTCGAGCAGCGCGTTGCGCAGCACCTGCCCCGAACGGTCGGGAATGGGTTCGATGCGAATGGCCGCAAGCTGTTCGATCGTATCGGCACTGTCGCCGCCGCGGCCAAGCAGCGGCTCGAAGCCGCAGGCAGCAAGACCGGCGCCGCACAAAGCAACCAAAAAGGACCGGCGAACGGAATGGGCCATGAACGAAATGCTCCTGCAATCTTGCGACTAGTCTAGCACGGCATCTTGATTGCGCGCACTGTGGCCGATACGATGCAGGGCCAGAAACAGACGGCTGAACAGCCGGTCGGGCAGCACGAACGTCGCCGCCAGCAGCAGCCAGACCAGCGCCAGCGGATGCGTGGAAGGTCGGCCGCGCCATTGCCGCCACAGCGACCACAGGCCGGAAAAGCCGTAAAGATCGGGATGTTTGCGGCGCATCTGGCGCCACAGACGCGCATGGCGCTGCTGCGACACGCTGCGCAGCATGCCCGTGGCCAGGCGGCGGTAGCGAAACAGCGGGGCCGCAAGGGCCACGCCGCGCAGTCCCGCCTTCGACAGGCGCAGATTGAACTCCCAATCCTCGTAGCCTTCGCGCATCGCTTCGTCGTAGCCGCCGACTTTCGCCCACGCCGATTTGCGCATCAGCATGCAGTAGGGCAATTGGTTGGTGGCAAGCTGCTCGAACCGGTTCCACGTCTTGCGCACCACGCCGCGTTCGTCGCCGAACACGTCGATCTGGGTGTAGACGAAATCGACCGTCGGATCGGCGTCGAGGAGGGCCGCACAGCGCGCCAGCATGTCGGGCGCGACCTGGTCGTCGGCATCGAGCGGCAGAACGTAGCTGCCCGTTGCGGCCGCAAAGCCCGCATTGCGCGCCGACGACAGGCCCCCATTGGGTTTGCGCACGAATACGATGTCGGACGCCAGCTCGGCCAGGAAAGCGAGCGTGGCCGGATCGTTCGAGCCGTCGTCGACGAGCACGATTTCGATGCCGGAAAAGGTTTGCGCGCGCACGCTTGCCAGCGTATCCGCCAAGTAGCGGTGCGCGTTGTAGCACGGCACGACGACGCTGATGCGGGCCACGGCCTTCAAACGCCGGTCGGCCGGCAATCGGCCCAAATCTCGCCCCACAGCGTGCTCTGCGCTTCGATACGCAAGCCCGCCGCAGCGGTCTCGGTCGCGAATTCGGCCAGCGTATGCTCGATGAAATGCTCGGGGTCCGACATGTAGTTCGCGCCCACCTCGCGGCGCAGCGCCATCTTCCAGTCGCGCTCGAACAGCGGCACGCGGATCAGCACGCGCTGCGGCCGGGCGGTTGCCAGAAGGTCGCGCAGAAACGCCACGCGCGCTTCGAGATGCTCGAGCACGTTGGACAGCATCACCACATCCCACGGGCCCGGCGGCAGCGCCCGCGTGGCGTCGGCGGCGGCAAAGCTCAGATTGGGCGGATTGTCGGCGGCCTTCGCCTGCGCCAGGCGGCTTGCGTCGATCTCGACGCCGAGCACCGTCGCTTGCGGATGCGCGCGCGCGACCGAGCGCGCAACCGCCCCGTAACCGCAGCCGACATCGAGCACGCGCGAACCGTCCGGCACGCGTTCGACGAAGAAATCGTGGTAGCGCGTAAGCCGGTGCTTGGGATGCTCGGCCCCGCCATAGGCCATGGCACGCTCGTTGATAGCCAGGTCGAGCGCCTGTTCGACGCCGAACAGATTCTTGAGGCCGTATTTGGGACCGCCCGCGCGGCCCTCGAGCACGAACAGGCCGAACAGGAGGCGCCGACGCAGGCCCGTCGGCAGCAGGCCCCAAAGCCGCGCCAAGAGACCCGCAAGCGCGAGAATCAAGCGTTTCATCGCGTGAGGCTTTCGAAAATTGCGCGGTGGCGCGCAATCCAATGGGCGATATCGAACCGTTCGACCGCGCGCGCGCGCGCCGCCGCCCCCAGAGCCGCGCGGCCGACGGCCGCTTTGCACATGGCCTCGGCAAGCGCTTCGACGTCGGGGGACTGTGGCGCATCCCAGACTTCCGCAACGGGCACGCCGTAACCCGCCGCTCCCACGAGTTCCGGCACACCGCCGCTCGCCGAATAGACGACCGGCAGGCCGCACGCCATCGCCTCGATAACCGTGTTGGGGCAAGGATCGTTGTGCTTGGTCATCACGTAGATGTCCGCCGCGCGATAGACGTGCGGCGCGTCCGTTTGCGTGTAGGCGCCCGACATACGCACGCGATCGGCAATGCCGAGCGCGTGCGCGAGGGCATGCGTCTGCGCCTGCACGGTTTCGTGCGCCCATCCGGCCACGGTAAGCGTTGCGTCGGTGCCCGACGCGACGGCGCTTGCAACGGCGCGGACCGTCGTCTCGATCCGGTAGAATAGATGCGGATCGAACTTGCCGGTCACGAGATAGCGCGTCGTGCCTTCCGCTTCGCGCGGCTTGTCGTCCGGCGCGAAATGCGCCGTGTCGATGGCGTTGAAAAGGACCTCGCCGGCACCGCTGCGGGGACCGAGGAATATGTCGGCGGCGCGTCGGCAGAACGCGCTTTGCCAGAAAACATGTTCAGCTTGGTGGTAGGTGCGCGCCATGCGCGCATTCTCGGCCTTCCAGTCGCCGCCGTACCACGCGGGATAGAACACGCCGTTCTGGTTGTGCACGATCGGCACGCCGCGCGCGCGCAGCAGCGCCAGCGCAAGATCCGGCAGATAGGGCGCGTTGCTGAGCGCGTAGACGACGTTGTAGTCGAAGCGATGCTCGGGGAAATGCGCGATCAGTCGCTTCACCTTGACCAGCGGTCCGCCGACATCGCCCGAGAAGGCGCCGCCGTAGAAAACGCGAGGCGCGCCGCGGTGCCCCGAAAGCGGTACCGTTGCGACGGCCCCGAGTCCCAGCATTGCGGCATAGGCGCGCCGCAAGACATCTTTTGCGAACGAGATCGAGCGGCGCTCGCCGGAATTCATGGCCGGCACGCGCAAGCGGATTTCGAAATGCCAAAGACCGCCGCTGCGCCCGGTTCGTACCCCGCATGTCGCATCGTTCGGAACTTCGGCACGGACGTTCGCACTAAGCCCGATGCGCGGAATCGATGAGAGGGCGCCATATTTCTTCGAGATAGCGTCGCCCGACCACGCGCCAATCCGCGACGCCGACGGCCTGCCGGGCCGCCAGTTTGAGCGCCATTCCGCCGTCGGGTGCCGCCAGAAGATCGCGCGCGCGCGCGACCAGCGCGTCGATGTCGTCGACCTCGACCAGAGCGCCGCTCACGCCGTCTTCGATTAGATCGGGCGCCATGCCCACGCGCGTCGATACGACCGGCACGTGCGACGACATGCTTTCCATCAGCGCCATCGGGCCGCCTTCTTCGCGGCTCGAAATGAGATAGAGATCGAGCGCGCGATAGCAGAGCGCCAGATCTTCGCGGTCGGCAGCGTAGTGGTGGGCGTAGGGAATGCCGTTCGCTTCGAGCCCCTTTTTCACGTAGCCGCGCGCCGGTCCGGTTATCAGCACGAACACCGGCAAGTCGCGCGCGAGCCGGCGAACGGCTTCGACAAAGGCATCGGGACCCTTGATCAGTTTGGGGACCATGCCTTCGCCCCAGCCCTCGCCGTCCTTCTGAAACGAACCCACCACGATAGCGCCGTCGGGCACGCCGAAACGGCGGCGCGCTTCAAGTCGCTGGGCGGGTGTTGCGGGCACAAACCGATCAGTTTCGCAGCCGATCGGGATCACCGCCAGTTTCTCTGGCGGCGCACCCCATTGCACGAGCCGGTCGCGCACCAGGCTTGCCGAACACACGACCCGGTCGAGTTTCGGCAATGCGGCAAGGAAATTGTCGATATGGCGCGCGACGGCCGGCCCGTCCTGCGGCTTGCCGTGGAAGAAGGTCGAGACAGTTCGGCATCGTCCCGACACGTGCGGCGCCCAATCCAGCCATTGGTACTGCGAACCGAACGAAACGACGCCGCGCGTGACTTCGGCCGGGTTGGTCGTAACCCAGGCCGTGTCGGGGGCGATCTTGTTGGCGACGTCCGCGATGAAGGTTCCGTACCAGCGAATCGCCCAATCGGCGCGCTCGATCACGAAGCCGACCGGCGGCCGGGCCGCGCCGACGCCGAAGGCGGCCGCGCTGCGGTGCAGGAACGACAGAGCACGGCGCCCGGACGGCTTCAGCATCGCCGCAGCGCTGGTTCGCAGCGTCATGGCGGCGTCGTTGCCTGGGCGCCCTCGGCGGCGACCAATCGCGCGACGAGTTCGGAGAATCCGATTTTCGCGCGCCATCCAAGCACGCGCGCGGCCTTCGCCGGATTGCCGCAGGAGACCAGGATTTCGGACGGCCGCATCAGCGCCTTGTCTTCGTCGACATGCGCGCGCCAGTCCAGCCCGACCGCCGCGAATGCCTGCGCAACGAACGCCTGCAGCGTGTGGCTTTGGCCGGTCGCGATCACGAAATCGTCGGCTTGGTCGGCTGCCAGCATGGCGCTCATGGCATGCACGTATTCGGGCGCCCATCCCCAGTCGCGCGCGATGGACAGATTGCCGAGTTTCAGGCGCTCGCGCGACCCGGCCGCGATCGCGACGGCCGCCCGGACGATCTTTTTTGTAACGAACCGCGCGGGCCGCAGCGGGCTCTCGTGGTTGAACATGATTCCGTTGCACGCGAACAGGCCGTAGGCTTCGCGATAGTTTGCGACCTGCCAGAACGCCGCCGCTTTCGCGACGCCGTAGGGGCTGCGGGGACGAAAGGCGGTCTGCTCGTCCGCCGGCAGGCCCTTCGTGTCGCCGAAACATTCGGAAGTTGCCGCATTGTAGATTCGAGTGCGCGGGTTGGCGATCTTGACGGCTTCCAGGATGTTCAGCACGCCCATCTGGATGCTTTCGATCGTCTCGGCGGGCTGCGCAAACGACAGCCCCACGGACGACTGACCCCACAACGAGTAGATTTCGTCGGGCTCTGCGCGCGAAATCACCGACAGCACAGAGCGAAAATCGGTCGGAGATGCGGAATGAAGGGCGATCCGATCGCGCAAGCCCAGCGCGCGCAAGCCCGCAGCAGCCGACAGTTCGGCATCGCGCGACGTGCCGGACACGTCGTGTCCTGCATCGAGAAGCCGCTGCGCAAGATAGGCGCCGTCCTGGCCCGTGATCCCGAAAACGAGAGATTTCTTTTTCAAACGATCTCAGCTTCAAGAAAACCGTTGGCGCGCCGATGCGTTTTTCTGGGCCATTTCGCCGCAAAAGGCAAGCAAGTCGTCGCCGAATGCGGCGGCTAGAGCGGAAACCGGTTGGCGATGCGCACCAAGGGATTGCGCCACGGCTTTCGGCGCGCGGCGATCGCCGGACTTTGCGCAACCAATCGGTCGAAGAGCGCCAGAAACTGGCCGGCCATTTTGGTCGACGTATGCGGATAGAGCGCCAGCTTCGGCTTGAGCACGGCGTAGTCGCGCATGAAGCGCGCAAGCGCGTCGGCGAAATCGGCCGGACCGTCGAAGCCGGTGCCGTAGGGCCCGCAATACTCGGGAAGCGCGCCCGAACGGCGGTACAGAATCGGCATGCCGAGCAACGCGCCCTCGATATGATGGTTGCCCGCAGGCTCGCAAATCGACGCCGTGAGATAGGCATGATTCTGCGCCAAAGCTTCGGCAAGCGGTCGGCCGTTCAGGGGCGCATGCCAAGCGATGTTCGGAAGTTTCGCGTCCTGCGGCAGGTTGCCGATGTAAGTGAATTTCACGCGGCCGCGCCATTCGGGCTCGCCAAGCATCGCGTCGAGCTTTCGATAGACGTCCAGTCCCTTGTTCGGATGCGCGCCCCAATGGTGCGTGACGAGGCGCATCGCCTCCTTGCCGTCCCACAAGGCGGCGCTGTCGCGCGTGAAGACCGTGTCGTCGCCGCCGCCGAGCACGATGCTCGCCTCCGTCTCGCGCCGCCACACGTTCAGGTCCTTCAGCCAGCTCGCGATGAAAACCGTGTGGTCGGCGCAGTAGTTGGCGATGCGCAGGCGCAGATTCATCGTGTGCGTCCCCTTGCGTTCGTCGCATTCGTTGATGCGGTGAACGACGACGCAGGTGGGGCGGACGCGCTCGGCGTAGGCGAGCGCGTCGTCGGGCCAGAATGTGATCTGGGGATTGCGGCGGCGCGGATCGATGATCAGCGCGATGTCGATATCGCGATCCTCGAGTTCGTGGACCACGACGTCGCCGCGTGCGCGCAAGGCCGCTTCGATCGCCGCGACGACGCGGTTCCCGCCGCCCCAAGGGCCTTCGACGCATCGATGGTTGATCGCGACTTTCACGCGCGCGGCTCCGACGCCGGATCGGCTATCGCCGACGCGGACAAAAAGCGATCAAGAATAGTCTTGACGCATACAGTACCCATCGTTTACCCCGGCCTCTCGAATATGTTGGTTTTTGGAAGTACCGAGAAATTTCTCAATGGCCAAACTCGATCTTGCCGGCAAAGTCGTGGCGGTTACGGGCGGCGCCGGCTTGATCGGGTCGTTTCTTGTCCAAGATCTCGTCGCGCGCGGCAGCAAGGTCGTCGTGGTCGACGATTTTTCGACGGGCCTTGCCGCGCATTTGGCCGGCGTGCGCGACGCGATCGAGCTTCGCGAAGGAAATCTGGAAACGCGCGGTTTCGCGACCGAGGCGTTGGCGGGCGCCGACATCGTGTTTCATCTTGCCAGCCGCGCCTACGGCGTCGGCTACGCGGCGGCGCGGCATCTCGAAATCTGCATGCACAACGAACGCATCACCGACGGCATGGTGGAAGCGCTGGCGATCCACCGTCCGAAATTCGTCCTCACGGTGTCGTCGTCGTGCGTGCACCGCGACGACGGGCCCGACACGTTTTCCGAGATGCCGGTCTTCGACGGCGAGCCCGAAAAGGCAAATCGCGGATACGGCTGGGCCAAGCGCTTCATGGAAATGAAGTTCGCGCTGCTGTCGGAAAGCACCGGCATCCCGCTCGCGATCGCGCGCCCGGTCAACATCTACGGCGAACGCTACCGCTGGCGCGGCGCCAACAGCCAGGCCATTCCGATGCTGGTGCACAAAGTTCTCAGCGGCATGAACCCCGTGGTCGTTTGGGGCAGCGGCGCGCAGCGCCGCAACTACATGCACGCCGTCGATTGCGCCGACATCCTTCGCCGCCTTGTCGAAGCCGGGGCCGGCGGCCAAACCGTCAATGTCGGTCTCGAAGAAACGGTTTCGATGGTCGAGCTTCTCGCGGCCATTCTGGACGCGACCGGTCGCGATACGCCTTTGGTTTTCGACCGCACGCGTCCCGAAGGGCGCGCCGTCAAATCCGCCGACGCGACGCGTCTGCGCAGCTTGATCGGCGAAGTTTCGCCGACGATCGGCCTTCGCGAAGGGCTGCGGCGCATGGCCGCTTGGTATGGCGAGCTTCCCGAACGCGACCGGGCACCGCTGTCGCAGAGCTAGATCAGCGTGGCTGAATCCGAACGCGGCGCCGTCCTCAAGTCGCGTCGCCGATCCGATAGTCGGGATTGAGACCGCTTTTGGCGTAGTAGAGGCCGCCGTCGGCATCCGAACCTTTGCGCGCCAAGGCTGCATAGCGTTGGCCGATCAGGTCGGGGTTGGTCTTGGCATAGCAGTTGCTGTCGACGATCTGGGCGAATCCCGCCATGTCGAGCCACGCCCGGATTGCGCCCGCACTGGGCAAATGGGTGATGGTGCCGGTATTGCGGAAAGTTTGCGGCCAATGGATCTGCACGTAGGCGCCGTCCTGGATGCGCCGCGGTCCGCGCAAGGTCGCACTTTCGAGCACCAGCCAGCCGCCGGGCGCCAATTGGCGGAAGAGCGCGCGCAGCAGCCGCAATTGCTCAGCATTGTGGTAGAGCACGCCGGTGAACCAGATCAGATCGAAGCGCTCCAATCGGTCGCGCTCGGCCCGATCCATGTAAAGGTAGTTGGCCTCGATGTATCGATGCGGGCAAGAAATCTCCCCGAGCCAGCCGCGATTGCCCTCGCCCTTCTCGGGCAAGTCGATCATCACGAGTTCGCCGGGCGCAAGCGCCGCCAATCGGCGCGAATCGAGCCCGTCGCGCGGCCCGATTTCGAGGATGCGGGTTCCCGCGAACCGCGCCGCACCGGCTAATTCCTTGAGCTCGTCGAACAGAACCGGGCGATAGGGCAGCCATTCTTCGCCCGCTTTGCGCGGACCGCGCACCAGGGCGCGCAAACGCTCGCGCCAACTCGGCGGCAGATGCTGTGCGAGGCGTCGCAACGTTCCGATCATCGGTTGGCCACCGATTCGTCCGCCAGCCGGTCGGCCAACGCGACGATTGCCTTATCCATGCGCGCCAGCGAAAAATGCCGGACGGCGGTTTCGCGTGCGGCCTCGCCCATGCGGCGGCGCAGGGCCTCATCGCCCATCAGCCGGTCGATGGCGGCGGCAAGCGCAGGCGCGTCGCCGGGCGGAACGAGCAGACAATTCTCGCCGGATTCGAAGACTTCCGGGTCCCACAAGCCGCGATTGCGGCTCAACACGACCGGGCGACCACATGCCATCGCTTGCAACGTCACTGAGTAACCGCTCGGCTGGTACACGTCGCGGAGCGGAACCGCCACGACCGCCGCCCGCCGATAGAGGTCTCGCAGCACGATGTCGGTGATCGGCGAACCGAACAGGTTGCCGCGCACCAGCTCGATCTGGCGGCCGGGCGGCACTGCGACCGGCAGGCTTGTGAGCAGACGCATCGGTGCTGCGGTGGGTGCAGCGGCGAGGGTCGCGTAGTCGCGCTGCGGGTCCGATCCCACAGCAAAGACGAGTCTGTCTTCGGCATTCGCCTCGCCCGGCGTCCAGAAATCGGTATCGACGCCGAAGCTGAACAGCGAAGTGCGGGCGGCGTCTATCCCATACATCGAGATCGCTTGCTGCCGGTCGACCTCGCCGAAAAAAAACAGATGGTCGAGCCCCTTCACGGCGCGCGCTATTCGCCGCTGCACGAACCCGCGTGCCCAAGGCTTTGCGTGCATATGGATGTCGGCAAGGCCGTGGAATCCGCCCGCCAGATAGGGGCGCCTCGCGGCGCCGCGCCAGAAGCCCATCGACAGGCTGAACGCATCGGTAAAACTCAACGCCACGTCGCACTGCGCGAATGACGGGCCGAGCGCACGCACGCGCTGCTGCGACATGCCGAACACCAGAAGCCGATTGCGCAGACGCTCCCAATACAGTGCCAGTCGGGCGAGCGTTCCCGGCGGCTCGCTGCGCGTGTCGCCGATGGAACAAGCACGGCCCGCCGCCGCGAGCGCCAGATATCCGTAGAAAAAATCGCGCGGCACTTCCCCGCTTGCCAACGCCGCCAAACGTCGGCGGCGGCTTTCGCCGGGAAACAGAAACAAGTATTTTTTCAAAGCATCCGTCGCCATCGCCAGACTCTCGGCTCAGATTTGGGTCGTCCGTCGTACGAATACTCGCACGGCGGTTCAGCTGAATTCGTTGAGACCGGTGAGCCCGGCCTGCCCGACGAGCGCCTCCTGGCGGCCGAGCAGTTCGACTCCGGCGACCGCGAGGGTCGTCGGATTGCGGAAAAGCCGCCGGACATAGACCTTGCTCAGCGTCCGCGACAGACCCATCACGCTCGTACCGTAGATTGCAGCGAATTCCTCGAGAATCTTCCGCTGGTCGCGCGTCAGCGTGAAAGCGAGGGAGGTCGGCGCGACGAGCGTGTAGGACGCGACGTCGCGCGGGACCGTGTCGGCGGCGAAGCGCACGACGTCGTAGGCGAAACGGCCCTGCGGTTCGGCGTCCTGGTCGACGAATATGTTGGACATGCGCATGCGCGCGAACTCGATCAGTTCCCCGCCGAATTCGACCGCGCGCGGATCGCAGCCGGACTCCTCGAGATACGCCTGGAGCGTGGCGCTGGCGACCCGGGCAAGCGTGCCGACATTTTCGATATAGCCGAGCGTCTTGTATTTGAAGATCAGATTGGCGCCGAGCCCGCCGTCGATATAGCGCTTCAGAACCTTGCGGTTCTGCACGAAAGTCGCCAGCGCGCCGGGCTCGTCCCAAAGTTCGGCGACCGTCTCGTCGAGAAAGGCGCGCACGAAGCCCGAGAACGCGTCGTCCGCGTCGTAGGCCCAGATGCGGCGCAGCCACTGGTACTTCGAAAGGCCGAGCGCGTTGATCAGCCGCAGGACTTCCTTGAAGACGCCGTCGTTGAGGAAGAGATTGATCACGAGGTGCATGCGGCGGCAGGCGAGATAGTCGTCGAACGTCAGCGAGCTGTTCGCGACGCAGATTTCCTCGATTTCGGCGACTTCGATCTTTTCCCCGAGAACGTCGAAATAGCCGAAGCAACGCGGCAGCACGCGATACTTCGTCTGCATCTGCCATTTCTTGATGCTTTCGCGGCTCGCAAGTTCGGTGCCGGGCAGCAGCATGAGCTGGTAGAGCGCCACCGTGTTGAAATCCGCTTCGACGATCGCTTCGATCGTCCGCAGATGGGCCGCCAGCGTGTCGCCCGGCAGCGCCAGGATGATCTCGGAATAGCTGTTGGCGCCGACTTCGCTTGCCGCGAGCGCAAGATCCAGAATCTTCTTTTCGTCGATGTTGCCGCGGTCGATGTTGCGCAGCACCTGGGCGTCGAGGCTTTGGACGGAGCCCGACAGGCGCAAGGCCCCGTTGATCAGCTTTGCGGCTTCGAGCACGCGTTCTTTGTGGTTTTTGCCGGTCGCGACGCTGATGTAGGTCGGGTAGCCGAAATCCTTCTGCATCTCGGCGATCGTGCGGCACGTATCGAGGTCTTCCTTGTACATGCCGAAATTGGAGTCCGCGATGTGGAGATCGGATCGCGCGCGGCCCGCATCGCGCAGGGCCGCCATGCGCTTGGAGATGTAGACGATCTCTTCGTCGATTTTCTTCGAACGCGTCTTGGACACGCGCGAATAGTAGCTCTCGCCCTCGACGCAGAACGTGCAGCGGAACGGACAGCCGCGGTTGGTCTGGATGATCGGCAGCATCGTGCCGTCGAAATATTCGTCGAGAAGGCCTTCGAGATAGGGCGAAGGGATCTCGGCAAGATCGGTGATCCGATCGACGGTTTTCGCGGCGCGGAAGGTGCCGTCGGGGAGAATCCGATGCACCGACGGCAGGTCGGCATCGACCGCCGCAACGTCGAAACGCGCGGCCATCAGCGCTTCGGTCAAGCGCGCGAACGCGGCCTCGCCTTCCTTGACGATGTAGAAATCGAACATCGACCGTTTGCGCAGGAAAGCTTCCTGCTCCGCCGGCTCGGTCGGATAGTTCGGACCGCCCATCACGGTCACGACATGCGGGAATTTCGCCTTCACGACGCGCGCGAAGGCGCTCGAAAGATTGCAGTTCCAAATGTAGTTCGAGAATCCGACGACGTCGGGCGGGGGCGATCGCTCGAGTGCCGCCGCGAGCTTCTCGGGAAACTTGAAAACGCGCACGTCCACGCGCTCGCCGAGCATGCGCTTGGCGTAGGTGGCGATGCAGCCCACGGCCGCCGGCATCACGTCGGAGGAAATCGTCTGCTGGGTGTAGGTCAGGTCGCACAGCCAGATGCGCGCAGGCGCGCGGGCGGCGACGACCGTGGCCGATGACATTGGGCCGCTAGATTCCATTGCACGGCGCTCCAGACATAACCGAAGCTAATAGGTTATTGCTTTTTCCAATGCAAGCGGCATGCTTGCAATGGCTTCGCATATGCGTGTCCCCGCACGGCCGTCGCCGTAGACCGGGTCCGATTCGTAGCGCCCATGGGCCAATTGGCGGCCGATCGCCGCCGCGATCGCGCCGGATTCGCAAGGTACATCGACGACGTTTTTGCCGCGCTGTCGGCCCGACTGGCGCGAACCCACGTTCACGGCGGGCGTGCCGAGATACGCGCCCTCGCGGATTCCGCTCGAAGAGTTTCCGACCAGGCACCGCGTATGGCGCAAGAGCCGCGCATAGGCTTCGAGCGACAGGCTCGGAAAGAAACGCGTCGGCACGCCGAGCCCGCGCGTGCGCATGCGGTCGATCGCGGCCTCGACGCCGGATCCGCCGGCATCCATGTTGGGCAGCAGCCAGATCGTCGGCAAGCCCGTCGCGCGCACCGCGTCGGCCGTCGCGTCGATCTGCGCCTCGGCATCGACGAGTTCGGTCGGCACGGGATGCTGGCTCACGACGACGAAGTCGCGCGAAAGATCGAGCGCGTCGCCGCTGCCGCCGCCGATCGCGCAAAGGGCAGTCCGGTCCTCGACGTCGAAAGACCGAAGCTGGTCGAGGCTCGGCGTGCCGACCACCGCGATGCGCGCCCGCGATTCGCCCATGCGTTCGATGCGCAAGGCCGCATCCTCCGTCGCCGGCAGATGCAGATGCGCAAGTTTGGTGACGGCGTGGCGAATGCGCTCGTCGATCGAGCCGCTGACTTCCCCGCCCTCCAGATGCGCGATCGCGACGTTCGTGCAGGCTGCCGCCGTCGCGATCGCAAGGGTCTCGTAACGGTCCGCGATCGCCACGAGAATGTCGGCGCGATGGGAAAGCAGCAGATGCCCGATCTGGGCCGTCGCGCGGCCCGCCGATTCGACCTGGGCGGGCAGCGTCGCGCCGTCGCCGACCAGAAAATCCGCCGTCGCGTCGATTGCGAACCCGTCGGCCGCGATCGCCGGGCGATAGTCGCCGAAGCGCGCCTGAACGATGCCGCCGCCGACGATCGTCACGAGTTCGAGCGACGGATGGGCGGCGATCGCCGCCATCGCCGTCTTCATTTTCGCGTAGTTGCCGCGCGTCGTGAGCACGACGGCGACGCGCCGCCGATTTCGGCTGTCGGCGCGATCGCCGGTCATGCGGCGATCCGCTTTTTCTCGAACGCGTCGACGATTTCGTCGGCAAGCAGCGCCAGCCGCTCGGAATAGCTCGGCCCGTCCATGACCACATATCCGCGCGCGTGCGCTTGCAGCGCCTTGCGCACCGCATCCGACTGGTGCGCCGTCAGCATCAGCTTGCAGCTCTCGGCCAGCGCTTCGGCGCGCGTGCAAACCTGGATGCCGTCGCAGCCCCAGAACTCCGCGAAATGCGGCAGCCGCGTGCCGATGTCGATCGTCTTGCCGACGATGCCGGCCGGACCGTCGGGCCAGAACATCACGACCGGGACTCCGTGCATGGCGCCCTCGAGCAGCATCGTCGAAAGGGGCGAGACGACGCCTTTGACAAGGCGCAGAAGGTGGGCCGTGACCGAATAGTCGGAAAGTTCGAAGCCCTTGGTCTTTCCTGCCGCGGCCCGACGGTAGAAATCCGCCATGTGCGGATCCATCGTCACATGCGCATAGGGCACGTCGAAAAAGTCCCGCTCGCCCGAGACGAGCGGCCCGCGCCACGGATGCGGCCGATAGACGATGTGGCAGCGCGGGATGCGCCCTTCCGAAATGGCGCGGTCGAGCGCCAGAAGGTGGTCCGTCTCGTTCACCGATTTGCTGACGCCGGCATAGAGCACGATCGGGATGCCGTCGGGAACGGCGAACCTGCGGCGGAGTTCGGCTTCGCCGACGTCCGGCGTCTGGCGATAGACTTGGAACTGGGCGGCGCCGAACTCCAGCACGCGATCGGCGGGCATCTTCATGTATTCGACCGCATGGCGCTTGGTCTGCGGGCCCCAGACGACCAACCGGTCGGGAATGCCGGTGTTCATCGATTTGTTGGCCGGATTGTCCCAGGAATTCATCATCACCACGAGCGGAATTCCGCGCGCGGGGCAGATGAGATTCAGCTCGTTGATGAAGTATCCGGCAAGAATCGACGGATGGAAAATCGCGTCCGGCCGCTCGGCCGCGATGAAGTCGTCGAGCGGTTTGTAGACGCCCATCCGCGACATCAGAATGCGCCGCGCAAGGGGATAGACCCACGGATGCGCCATCGCCTGGAACTGGTAGGTGAGACGCCAGCCGCGCGCGTCGGCCATCAGTTCGCGCCGCAGCTTGAAATGCGGCGCATCCCGATGGTTGTGCAGCACCGTCACCGAATAGAGCCAGTCCCACTCGCCCATGCGCCGGCGCGGCAAATCGAACTTGGCGTAGTCGGCAAGCCCAAGCGCATCGACGTCGGCGAAGATGCCCTGCTTCTGCGACGTCGAGTCGGTGTGGAAAACGTACTTTACGTCCCAGCTCTTCTCGAGATCCGCGAACGCGCGCGCGTTCACGAAATGCCGGACCAGCATGTCGTAGTCGATAAAAACGAGCGCTTTGCGCCGTTTTCTTGCGGCTCCGGTCATTTCCGGGGGTTTTCCTGCGACCATTTGATGGTGGGCATGATGACTTCGTCCTGGACGCGGCCCGTGTTCGCGCGCACGGTCGCGAACATCTCGTCGAGCATCGAATCGGTCAGCAGATTGGGCTGGAGGCCGAGATCGATCAGTTTGGAATGTTTTGCGTTGTAGTAGTGCTCTTCGAGCTCGACGCGCGGATTGGGGAGATGCTCGATCTCCACCTTCAGGCCCGCCCGCGCCCCGGTCGCCGCGACCTTGTTCGCGATGTCCATCACCGAGAACTGCTCGGTGAACTGGTTGAATACGCGGAATTCGCCGGCCCGCGCCGGGTTGTCGCACGCCAGCGCCACGCACTGGATCGTGTCGCGGATGTTGAGGAACCCGCGCGTCTGCCCGCCCTTGCCGTAGACCGTGAGCTTGCGCCCCGTCGCCGCCTGGACGAGGAAGCGGTTCAGGACCGTGCCGAAAACATGGTCGTAGTGGAACGACGTCAGCAGATCGGGATGCAGGCGGGTTTCGTCGGTGTCGATCCCGTAGACCACGCCCTGGTTGAGGTCCGTCGCGGCCGTTTTCCAGATCCGGCAGGCGAATTCGATGTTCGCCGAATCGTGGACTTTGGACAGATGGTAGAAGCTGCCCGGTTTCTTCGGGTAGAGAACCGTGTCGCTGCGGCCGTTGTGGTTGATGGTGATCCAGCCCTCTTCGATGTCGATGTTCGGCGTGCCGTATTCGCCCATCGTGCCGAGTTTCACCAGATGCGCCTCGGGCACGAAGCTGCGCATCGCGAACAGCACGTTGAGCGTGCCGACGACGTTGTTGGTTTGGGTGTAGACGGCCGTGCCCAGGCTTTCCATCGAATAGGGCGCCGACGGCTGCTCGCCATAGTGGACGATCGCCTCGGGGCGGAACTTTTCCATGATCTTGTAGATGAACCGGGCGTTGCAGATGTCGCCGGTGTGCAGTTCGATGTCCTTGCCCGAGACGCGCTTCCACAGGCGGACGCGTTCGTGCAGCGAAGGGATGCGCAGGAGAGGCTCGATGCCGTCCTCGAGCTCCCAGCGCCGCTTGGCGAAATTGTCGACCACGGCGACTTCGTCGCCGCGCTTGGAGAAGTGCATCGCCGTCGGCCAGCCGAGATAGCCGTCGCCGCCAAGAATGAGTACGCGCATGGTCTTTTTCCGTCCTTGAATTCGAGTTGGAACGTCAGAGATGGGGAAGTGGAATTTCGCCCGAGGCAAGCAACGCCGTCGCCAGCGCGAGGTCTTCGGGGCTGTCGAGATCGAAAGCCCAGCGCCGCTCGATTTCGAGAGCGTAGACGGGCTGCGCATAGAAGCCGCGCCCTTCGAGGAGCGGCTGGGCGCGCGCGCCGATCAGATTTCCGAACGCGCGCAAATCGGGCTTTTCCTGCTTGTTGCGGGCCTTGGCGCGTTCCTGCGCGAACAGAAAAGCCACCTGCCCGTCGGCCGAAACCGTGCGCTGGTTCCACGCATGCAGATTGTGCGAAACCGGCGCAACGTTGTGCACGGAGGCGGCGTGCGGAACGCGCGCGAACATGTCCGCCATCGCCCGCACATGTTCGGGCAGCAGAAACGGACTGGTCGGCTGGATCAGCACGACGACGTCCGGGCGCTCGGCTGCGGGCACGTCGGCCAGAAAGCGCGCGGCGACGCGGTCGACTTTCGCGTCGTCGGTCGCGAGGTCGGCCGCACGTTCCGACACTTCGATGCCGAGGCTGCGCGCGCGCGCGGCGATCTGCGCGTCGTCGGTCGAGCAGAAGATCCGCTCCAGGCAGCCGCTTGCCTGGGCCGCGCGCACGCCGTAATCGAGCAGCGGGCGTCCGGCGACCGGAACCAGGTTTTTGCCCTTGATGCTCTTCGAGCCGCCGCGCGCGGGCACAAGCCCCCAACATTTCACGCCACGTCGCTCCCGAATATGCGCAGCGCCTTGTCGATGACGCGGCGCTCCGTCTCGGCCCAGGCATCGACGGTCGAGCCGCCGATATGGGGGGTCAGCAAAAGATTGTCGTGGGTCCGGGCATAGGCCGCAAGGCGGCTCGACCCGAAGTGCGCCGAAAAATCCGGTTCGTATTCGCCGTCGACGACGTCGAGCGCTGCTGCGGCAAAATGGCCCGCGTCGAGCAGATCGACGAGGGCGTCGACATCGAGCAATTCCCCGCGCGCCGTGTTCACGAGCATGCCGCCCGGCGGCATCGCCTGCATCACGCTGCGCGAAACGAGACCGGCGGTTTCCGGCGTTGCGGGCGCGTGGATCGAGAGAATGTCGCTGCTGCGGGCCAGCTCCAAAAGCGAACCGGTACCGCCCGGAACGACCGGATCGCAGAAAGCGACCTGCATCCCCATGGCGCCGGCAATTGCGCCGACTTTGCGCCCGAGCCGTCCGTAGCCCACGAGGCCCAAGCGCATGCGCGAAAACATCCGCGGCGCGCCCCACGGGCGGCGATCCCAGCGGCCCGCCGCCGCCGCCGCATGCGCCGCCGGGAGCCTGCGCCATGCCGCGAGCATGAGCCCGACCGTATGCTCGGCCGTCGGCGTGATCGTGTCGAGAAAATCCTGCTCGTCGTGCAGGGCGCAGATCGCGACGTTCCGGCGCGCCGCCTCCTGCGCGTCGATATGCGGAATCCCCGTCGTGTTCGAAACGACCGCGCGCAGGTTCGGGCAACGCCCCATCTTCGCCGCATCGACGCGGAACCCCAGCGGCGCAAACAGAATCTCGGCGCTGGCCAGTATCGTGTCCGCGTCCTGGCGCGGATCGTCGAGTTCCACCAGGTCGAAATTCGTCCGCAGCAGCGCGAGGTTCTCCGGCTGGTACTGCATCATGCGGTAGTAGACGGCGACGGGCCGCGTCATCGCACGTCCGAAGGCTGCAACGGGTCGTCGGCCGCGACCGCGCGCACGAGCGTCCGGTCGAGCAGTTCCCCGATGCGGTCCGGCCGTATGCCGTCGCCGGGGCGTTTGGCCACGAGATCGGCAGCGCCGAGCACATGGCCCGCCGGAAGGTCGCGCGCGGCCACGAGCGATTTCGTCGCCCACGCGATGCCGGCGATCTCGATCGGCGCGGGTTCTTTGCGGCCATGTCCGATCATGGCTTCGACGCGCCTGATGTCGCGCACGAACTGCGAAAAATTCTCCGGTCCTGCCGACACTTTCCAGTCCTGCGCATTGGGCACGTCGCGCAGAATGGTGATGTGCTTCTCGATTATCTTCGCGCCGCGCGCGACCGCCGCCATGACCGCCAGGAAATCCTCGGTATGGTCGGAATAGCCGACCGGCACGGGCGCTATCTCGGCGAGCGCTTGCATGGCCGCGAGATTGAGCTGGTCGGCGGGCGCCGGGTACGACGTGACGCAATGGAGAAGTGCGAGTTCGCTGCAGCCGGCGCTGTCGAGGGCGGCCACCGCTTGGCGCACGTCTTCGGCCGCGTACATGCCCGTGGAGAGAATGACCGGCTTGCCGAGTTTGGCGAGTTCGGCGAGGAAGGCCGGGTTGTTTCGTTCGCCCGAACCGATCTTCACGGCCGGAACGTCGAGTTCTTCGAGCCAGGCGATCCGGCTCGCGTCGTGCGCCGTCGACATGAACATGAGCCCGCCCGCATTGCAGCGGTCGCGCAGCTCGAAAAACTGGTCGAGCGTCAGATTCCGCGGCCGCAGACGCTCGCGCCAGTCCGGCGCGCGTTTCGCGATCATCGTGTCGATGTCGAAAAACTGCGTTTTGAATACGTCCGCTTTCGCTTCGATCGCCATATCGACGAGGGCGCGCGCCAATCCCATGTCGCCGAAATGGGAGACGCCGGCTTCGGCGATTACGAGGCAAGGGGCCGTGCCGCCGACGCGGCAGCTGCCGATCTGGAAGCTCGATTTCATCGGCTGTCCTTGAGGTTCGACGTTGGGCGCATTCCAAAGACGGGCTGCGGGCGACGCGCGGCGCGGATGCCCAGCGTCAGTAACCCCACATATGCTGGACGGAGACCGCGCGGCCGCGATAGACCGCCAGCATGTTGCAATTGAGGTCCGCGTCCAAGGATTGGACGAGCACGGCGCCGCCGCGGTCGCCCAGATGCGAATTCCAATCCGGGATCAGTTCGTCGATCCAAAGAATGCGATGGCGGAAAGCCGAAAGCGTCGCGACAGCGCTGCGCTCCTGGCCGACGTCGTTCACGAGTTTCACGACGATTTCGGCTGCGGTGCCGTACGAAAGATCGCCGCTGACATTGGCCGTGGACACGCCCACTCGGTAGTCCGGCCCCGAGGGAACGCCGCACAGAACGTTCGTTCGCCCGACGATCATGCGATCCTGGCCCAGCCAGTGCGGAAACTCAGCGATTTTGACGCCCAGATTGCGCCATCCGTTCTGGAACTCGGTTACGTCGAAGTCCCCCGTCGCGCGCGCGCGCGCAATGAAGCTGCCGGCGGAACCTCGCCCGCGCGGGTCGCCGCCTTCGGCCGTCCAATCCGGACATACCGCAAGCAACCCGATCGCCTCGCGCTCGAGCCCCACCTCGCCGACCAAGGCGTCGGCAAAGACGGGCCCCGGGCACGCCTTCGACCAGCGTTTCGTCGCAACATGCCGGCCTTCGCGGTCGAACGCGTAGATGTCGAAATTTCGGAGCGGCGGCGCGTTCAGATCGAAGTCGAAGCCGAACTCGACGGCCGATCCCGGCTCTGCGACAGGCAGCGGATGCGGATCGAGCATCAATCCGCGCGCGCGAAGCGAATCGAGCAGCGGCAGCACCGGCTCGGCAGGGCGGAACCTGCTGCCGAGACCTTTTAGAGGCAAGCTCAGACTGTGATTGGCTGCGATGCTGGCATGCGTGCCCCCGTCCGTCGCAAGGTCGCTTTTGAGCAGGTACCAGAACGAATCGCCGTAGCCCGCGAACCGGACGCCGGCGCCCTGCTCGAACGAGTTGGGAATGTCTTTGCAGTCGATGACGATCTGCTCGATCCGATTTTTCGGGGATCGCTTGGCCGTCGATATCGTGTCGCCGCGGAGAACCTCGACCGATTCGCCCTCGGGCTTCATGTCCAGAAGGTAGTTGGGCAGCGTGACCGCCAGATCGGCGCCTCGGACAAGTCCCGCATCGAGCTTGTGCTCGGTCTTGGCGTCGCTGCGGCCGAAATCGTGACTGCCGTGGAGCATGCAAATCGACTGGCGCCATTTGACCACGCCCGTTCCCCGCCACCGAAAATGTCGGCCGCCGGTGAGGAAAGGATGCTCGCACCGGTGATGCACGCAGGCAGCACCCTGGCGGTTCGCCAGCCACTCGGAGACGCGCACGCGCACGCCCGCACGCGGGCGAAGCAGGATTTGCCGCTCGACCTTCGTTGCCTCATCAAACACTTCGATCGTTACCAACAAAGGGTCGCGGCCGCCCATCATGTCGGCGAAATGGTTGAAAATGTAAACGTCCGCATCGTCGCATTGTGCCGGTAGGGGCATCGTGCCCGCGCAGAATTCGAAATTCGCGGACACCCAAAGCAATGGCCGCAGCGTTTCGGCGGCCGCCATCTGGCGAATCGCCTGGCGATATGCCAGCGCGGCGTCGCTGCCGGCGACAAGCACGCAGTCGAAATCCGCCAGCGCGACGCGGCCTATCGTCAGCGCGCCCGCGGCAATGTCGCCGAAACTGCTGGATGCCCAAGTCACGCGACGATCCGGCAATTGCTGGGCGACTTGCCGGTAGATCGCTTCGTCGGCCACAACGAGAACGTTGCGGTGACCGGCGCGCGAAATCTCGGCGATGCGTTGGTCCAGCGACGCGGCCGCGCGGTTCTTTGGCGCGTTCGATTTGGGCTTGGGCCCCAGAATCCGCGATCTGAGCCACGCGCCCGCCTTGACAGGATTTGCGGCAGCCTTCGCGAGCTTCGACAGAAAAAGGCTCGTTTCCATTGGCCTCCTCCCTCTTACTGATCCGGCCACGAACGAAGACTCCAGCCGACGCGATGTTGGCCGCGTCGCGCAACGCGAAGCCCCACCATGCCCAGCAGCTTGCCTCGGATATGTTTCAGCCCGACCAAAATTCGGCGCAGCGTTCCGCTCGCCCTTTCGGCGGGGCCGGGTCTCGGCGCGCGCGCAACGATGTCGGCGATGAGCGCCTCTTTATCTGCGGCGGTCAGGCGTCCCGCCGCCTCCGCGCGCTCGGCCAGCAGAGCCGCATGGTCGAAGTAATGGTAAATGCACAGCGCCAACGCGAGCTTGCGCACGGTATCGGCGCTTTCGGGGACGCCGTCGGGAAAGGCTCGGATATAGATCGCATCACCCGCCAAAAGTCGCGCGCTGTAGTCGGTGCGCAGCTCGGCAAGATCGAAATACTGCCGCAAGTAGTGGTCGGAACTGTCGCCCTTGTGCAGATACGCGCGATGGGTCCGCAGATCCAGCAGTTCGAACCCCTTGGCTGCGAGGAATGCGTCGACGTCGCGGAACATCGGCTGTCCCTTATAGAGCTCGAGAAATTCGACCTCGGTCTCGACAACGAGAACGCTCGGCCAATGCGCGTCGTCGAGCGACGAGAGAATGTCGAGTTCGCTGCCTTGCGTGTCGAGCTTGATCAACTCGGGCGTCGGCCGGTCGTACTTCGCGATATAGTCGGAAAAGCTCAGGAATGGCAGTTCGCGCGTTTCGCGGAGCCGCCAATAGCGGTCGCGCGAGTACTGCGAGATGACGGGTTCGTTTGGCGGATACAGCGACGAACCGGAGGCGCCTCCAAGCACGAAGAATTTCGCGCGACCGCTGTGGCGGGCGAGGCCGATGGGAAACCAGGTCGCGCCTTCCTTTTGCTTGTAGCCTTTGTCGAGCGCCTGTTCATCCGGTTCGAACGCGTCGATCGTCAGATGCGCGGCGTAGGGCTGCCAGTGCTCCGGCATCCCGGCGCGGGCGCCGAGGTCGACGCAATGAAGTTTCGCGTCGCCGAATTCTTTGGCCGTCATGCTGTTGCAACTCCCTTCGGCACGCCCGAAATGTGGTGCGCGTCGAACATTTTTCTGTAGAGCCGCGATTCGCCGAGAAGCGCCTCGTGCGTTCCCACGGCGCTCACGCTGCCTCCGTCGAGCAGCCATACTTCGTCGCATCGGCGAACGACGCCGAGGCGGTGCGTCACGATGATGACGGTCGCGCGGCCCCGAAGCCGGTCGATCGATTCCAGAACTTCCTGCTCGAGCAACACGTCCAAGGCCGACGTCGCTTCGTCGAGCACAAGGAATTCGGCGCCGCGATAGATGGCGCGCGCGATGGCGACGCGTTGGCGCTGGCCGCCGGACAATGCCGTGCCGCCTTCGCCGAGGCGCGTTTCGGTTCCCTGCGGCAGCGCCGCAACGACGGACTCCAGGCACGCGTACCGAATTGCCGACTCGAGGCGTGCGCGGTCGATTTCGCCCTGCTCCGCCAAAGCGACGTTTTCGGCGAGCGACGCGTCCAGAATGAACGGCGTCTGCGGCACGTAGCCGAAAATCGAGCGCCAGGCGACGCGATCTTTCGGATCGAGAGCCCTACCGTCGATCCGCATGGTTCCGTGCGTCGGCAAGAGCAAGCCAATCATGAGATCAATAAGCGTGCTCTTTCCCGATCCCGACTGTCCGATCAGAGCATAAGTTCTGTTTCGGCGGACCGCGAGCGATACGTCGCGCAGAGCGGCAGCGCGTTTCGTTTCGTCGCTGCCCTTGCTTCCGTAGCTGTAGGAAACCCCGGACAGAGCCACAATCTGCCAGTCCGAGAAATCGCGGGCGCCGGGCCGCGGCGGCTGCTCGCCCTTGGCAGTGGCCGCAAGCAAGGCATTTATATCGACGATTCCCGGCAACGCATTCATGAGATTTCCGAAACCGGAATTCAAAGTATTCACCATTGGAAGAATGCGCATTCCTGCCAGGGCATAGAGGGCAAGAACGCCCGCCAGATCGGCGCCCGCCATTGAGGACGTCGTAACAACGGAAACGACGATCAGTATCGAATAGGCGACGACGTCGAGCGCGAATCTCGGCATCTGCATCCACTGGCGCAAAACTGCGTCAGCGTTCGAATACCGCGACAGGCAGCCGCGAAACTCGGCAACGAAGCGCGTTTCGGCGCCGGACACTTTGATGTCCTTCGCGCCCAAAATGGCCTCCGTCGAAATCCTCGTGGCATCCAGGTTGGCCTGTCGTTTGGCGATAGCCGAGCGCGCGAGGAGAGGGCGAACGATCGCAAAACTCCCGAATCCAAGCACAAGCGCGATAAGCACCGAAATACCGCCAGAAATCGGATGTGCGACGACCATTGTCGCCAAAAGAATCAGCATGAACAGCACGTCGTTCACGATTTGCATCAAGTTACGGAGAAATTCGCGCGCCCAGCCGACGACCTGCGTCAGCGCTATTTCGCGTAGTTGGATCGAACTCTGCTGCAACAGCCAGTCGTAGGGCGCGCACAAGGTCCGTTGCAGAAGCATCGTGGAAAGCCGAACTTCGCACCGGGCCGAAAATCTGTTCTGCCATCCCAAATGTAGCCAGCCATAGGCATTCTTCACCAGCACCAGAACGAAAAGAACTGCAGCAAGATGCAGCAGATAGGACTCGACCGTCGGGCTTCCAATCATCGCGCGGAGACCCGTGTGAAACGAGCTTCGTTCGATCGCCGTCCGATCGACCACCGTTTGCACGAACGGCACCACGCCAACGAGCGTCGCCGTCTGCAGAAAACTGTTGATGCAGATCGAAAGGCAAAGCGCAACCGCGCCGAGCCTCTCGCGCCGCGTCAAGAACCCGAGGCCGAGCTTCAGAGTTGCGAGAAATTTCATCTGTTGACGCGTTCGAACGATCCCGTTCCGACGCAGACGACGCTCAGAGCGTGCCGGCGACGGTCGCGTAGTTGAAAGTGTCGTCCGTATTGCGGTGCCGATGGACCATCTTGTCCTGGTGCTTGTTGTGCTCCGAATAGCCGCCCGTACGGATCAGCGATTCTTCCTTGAGCATGCGCCCGAACTCTTCGTTGAGCTTCGCAAGCCAGCCGCGCGTTTCGTCCATCAGCTCCCGTTCGGTCAGCTGGGTCATGTTCAGCACGATGTCCTGGCGCTCGGTCATGTCGGTGAGATAGCGGTCGATGTCCGGGACGAAACCCTTTTCGAGCGCGTAGTCCCACATGCCGGTTTCGGGAAGCGGCAGCAGGAACCCGACGCTGGGGTAGACCCGATTGCGGCGGCACATTTCCATCGTTTCGGCGATGGTGGCTTTGGTTTCCTGCGGATAGCCGAGCACGAGGCTCGTGTTCGAAACGATGCCGACCTCGCGCAGAAGCGCGACCTGATTGTCGAAATACTCGGCTTTCACGAGCTTGTTCATCGCCTCGAGGATCTCGTTGTTCCCCGACTCGAGCGAGAAACCGAGCGCCAACGCGCCGGATTTGCGGAACTTTTCCGCGACCCGACGCCGGTCTTCGTAGGGCATGTCGTCGCGGCCGAACAAATCGGTGCGCACCGCCGCGCTCCAGTGGATGCCCAGATCGGCTTCGATCAGCGCATCGACGAATTTTTCCGCCGGACCGACCTTGTGAAAAGAAAGCTCGTCCCAGAACTCGACGTAGTTGCAGCCGTATTTCTTCTGCAGCTGGTGGATTTCGGCGATGACGTTCTCGGGCTTGCGATGGCGGTACGGATCGTTCCAGAACACGTAATGGCAGAACGTGCATTTGAAAACGCAGCCGCGCGCCGTGTTGATCGGGAAGACGACGGCTTCGCTCTTCGGGTACCGTTCGGTCTCGTGCGCAAGGTTGGTGCCGACGCGCAGATATTCCTTCACGTCGAACAGGTCCCAATTGGGGAACGGCAGCGTGTTGATGTCCTTGACCGCTTTGCGGACGCCGTTGTTGACGATCTTTCCGTCGTCCGCGCGAAAAATGATTCCCTCGATGCCCGTGCCCTTCAAAGCCGCAGGCAGATCGCCGTTGCGGTGCGGCACGGTTTCGTGCGGTTCGACCGGCCGGCCCAGCGAGCGGCCGTCGCGAATGGCGTCGAACACTTCGACGAGCGTTACGTCCGCCTCGCCCTTGACCACCACGTCGGCGCGCGTATGCGCGAAGATGACTTCGGCGATCGAGCCGCCGACCGAATTGCCGACGACGATCTTGCAGCCGGGATTCGCTTCTTTCGCGATGTTGATGCACCACTTCATCCAGCGATAGTGGGTCACGATCGATCCCAGCGCGATGACGTCGTACCTGTGGGTGCGCAGGTAGTTTTCGACGTACTGGTCTGAGTAGCGTCCGATATCGACGTCGAGCAAATCGAACCGGTAGCCCGCCTCGTAAGCCGCGGTCATCACGTAGGCGAGGCCCACCGGCAGATAGCGATGGGGCGCGGACGGGCGAAGACTGGGGTTGATGAACAGGATTTTCATGTGGGGGGCACCAGTCAATATCGGTTGAGGGGATCGCGTCGTTCAACACGTCAACGTCGCCGCTTCACCAACCCGCACGCGCAGCGATGTACGAAGGGCCGTAGTATTCGTGAACCGCGCTTTCCCACTCGGAGGGCGGGACGGACATTGCGTCTAAAGTGTGGATATATCTGCTAATCTCCGATGTTGCAACGAGTTTCTGGGGCGGATTGAACGCGATATGGCTTGGCTTGTCGTATGGGTACGGCCACTGCAGGAGTTGGTGGAACATGAAATAGAGCATCGCCGCATCGTCGGCCGAGGAGGCCGGCATCACGTGCGTTCCGTCGATCAGCGAATCCAGCTTTTGGGCGTAATCGTCGATCCCCGACGCGTCGAGCGTGAAGCCCCGGCGGCGGTAATAGATGTCGGTGCCGGGCAATACCGGCTTGCCATGCATCGCCATCTCGACCCCGGTCGTCGACGAAAAGGTCACGCCGAATTCGCACTCCGGCATAAGCGCGTAGGTGTTGACCGGATGCTTGCCGGGAAGAAAAATTATCCTGTCGAGATCGATGCCGCCGTTTCGCAGGACGGACTCGATTTTTTCCTTCCCCAATGCCGGTCGTTCTTCGCCCGGATGGGCGCGCACGACCGTGGCGATCCTGTCCTGCCGGCTCAATTGTTTGACCGTCGAAAGCAGCCATTCGCGCATCGACGGAAAGACGGTCAAGAGCCCCCGGTAGCCGGCGTCGTACGGAATGTTCGGGCAGACGAGCGCGAATTTGCGCCCGTTGTCGAGCCCCAGCGCTTTGCGGCCCTCCTCGGGCGAGATCGGCTTTTTGCCGTCCTGCAGCTTCCAGCCCCAGTTGCTGCCCGAGCTGCTTTTTCTTTCGTTCAGGAACTTCCATGCCGTGGCGACGATCTTCGAACGCAACGGCTCGTCGGCGAAGCCAAGCGCCTTGCGATTGCGCCACATCACGTCGAGATCGTCGAACCGAGGGAATTCGCCGCCGTGATTGATGATGCGCACGAGATTGAACGCGAACTTCTCGTAGCAGTTCACCTCCATGCCCAGACTCTGGGCGACGAAGCAGAACTGCGCGTTTTCGTAGGTGGAACCGTTCGCAAAAAGGCAGAGATCGAACGCGCGCGAATGCTTGGACAGGTACGCACGCGCAATCCCGTGCGTAAACCGCCCGACTGCGGCAAACCGGTCGCGAAAGGCCCGAACCTCAGGTTCGGCCTCAGAGAACGATTCGCGCGCAAGCGCCATGACGAGGTCGGCGTGCAGCTGGTGTTCGAGAAACTCCCCGTCGACCTCGGGTTTCTCCGAGGCGTATGCGCTCAAATCGACGCAGCGAATGCGGCCGCGCGAACGCGTCTCGATCGTCGCAAGAACGCTGTCCAGATACGCGCCCACCGACGGATGGTCGTCCATCGGTTCTTTCATGGGACTCTGCATCTTGGGAAGATAGCCGAGCGTGATTCGATGGCCGCGCCACGCCAGAAGGCACGCCATCACGAGATCGCTGGTGAATTCGCCGCGGTAGCAGGCGAACATGAAAATCCGGCGCGACTTCGGGAGCGGTTCGACGACCGGCTGATCGAGGGTTTTCAGCCAGGCGTCGACCAAGGCAGGAAGCGCCCACCGGTCGTTCGGCTGGAGCAGGCGCACCAGCGGCCCGAACGCGCGAATGGCGGAACGTTCCAGCGGCCCCGGATGGCGGTGTTTGAAGATCGGATCGATCGCGGCGATCGCGCCGGTCTGCAGAAGTCGTAGGGCGCGAAACAAAAAGCTTCTGTCGTTGACCGACGCCGTAGGTAGTCCAGACATTTCAACCCTCGTTTGGAGCTTTCGAGACTGTTTGCGCCGCGCGGACCGTTCTTCAAGTCACTGCGCGGGATGCGGCGCGTTTTCGAACGAAACATACGCCGGGATGCCGGGGGCAGCGCCATCGGCCGCCCGCTTCGCTGCAGTCAGAAACGTCCAGGCACTCAAGGCGTCGGTCGTATCCTGCAGCAGAAACGCGGAAATGCGGCCGACCTCGGCGTCCATCGTCGCGCGCTGCGCGGAAATGATGTCGCGAACGCCGTCGTAGAGCAGTGCGCCGCGCGAGTCGCAAGGCACGCGCAGCGTGGGCGCGAAATCGTGCGGCTCCCCGTAAGCGGCAAGGAAACACGCCGCAGCAAGATCGCGCTTTTCCCGGTCGACCTGCGGCAGCGCGCCGACCTTCGACAGCAGCTCGCGATAGTGATCGAGCGATTGGGCCGTATTGGCGAAGCCCCATTGCGCGTAATAGCTGTTGTCGGCGCAGATGACGGGCGTGCCCTGCATCGACGCCTCGAGGCCGGCCGTGCCGTGCACCGTCACGATCGCGTCGGCGGCCTGCATTACGGTCATCGTGTCGATTTTGTGGGGCAGAAACGAGATGTGCGGCATCGACACGCTGACGATGTCTTTCATCGTCTGCCCGCCGTACCAGGTCTCCATCGGATGCGGCTTCAGAAACCAGCGCTTTTCCGGCATCCCGACGATGATCTCGTTCGTCTTTTTCAGCCAGTCGGCGAAGTCGGTGAAATTCTGCATGTTGTAGAGATGCGGAAAGTCGAACCACGAATGGCCGTAGATGACGCCGATCGGCCGATCGTCGCGGACGCCGAGACGCTCGCGCGCCGCACTTCTGCCCACCACCCGCGATGCCTTGTCGTAGGCAAAGCGAATATTCACGTCCGACGTTTCGCTGCGCTGGCGGCGCTCGAGTTCGGCGTAGCCCAGACGCACCATCGCGTGCTTGACGGGTGCCTCGAGCGTGTCGAACACCGCTTTGGGCAGAAACTCGACGGGCAGATGGCAGTCGTCCTGATTGCGGAACCGGCGAATGCGGATCGCTTCGGAAACTTGCGTGACGCCGAGCGTTTCGATGCCGCGCGCGACCGCCAGCCAAACGAGGCTGCCCCAGGTGTTTTTCCAGGCATGGCTCGACAGCACGATTTGCGGCGCATACCGGTCGAGGATGGCGTTGTAGGTGTCGATGAAGGCGAGAAGCTCGGTAAGGTCTTTGGCCCATTGCGGATGGCGGATGTCGGGCTGCCCGTCGCGAAGATTGGAGAGCACGGAATCGTACCAAATATAGGGCGGCACATTCGACGGCAGCGCGATCTTCAGAAAATCGGCGTGGCTCGCCGACGATGCAAGCAGCGCCTTGGCCTGTTCGGCATAAGCGGCCATCGGGCGCGGCCGGTCGCTCTCCGAATAGACGATCTCGCGGACGCCGATCTGGTCGAGGAACCGGCGTTGGCGCGCATCGGCGGGCGTGCGCAGCAGCCCCACCAGTCGGATCGGCCCTTGGCGATCGAGCGCCGCAAGCGTAAGCCGCAGCCGCAGGAAATAGCCTGGGTTGAGCCACATGCCGTCGAGGAGAACGACGCGCCCGGCGGGATCGCTGCGCAGCGGTTCGAAATCGCGCCACACGTCGTGCAGCTTGCGCGCGGCAACGCGCCTTCGCTGCTGCTCGAGCCGGTCGCCCAGGAACTTCGCCCAGCGTTTGGCTGAAAAATAGCGCGCGATCTTCATTGGTTTTCCGATTTCTCGTCGGCGCGGAGCATCGCAGCCTCTATCGGCGCGCCGCGCTTGATGGCGCCCGCCGCCCGACTGGCGACGACGCGCTCCCAATTGCGCGGCGCAAGGCCGTAGCCCGGCCGCACGACCCGCACATTGGCAGCGCTGAAGCGCTCGCCGGGCGCAATGTCGCGCGTGGCGTAGATCGAACGCCGGAACGCGAAACTTCCCTTTTCGCTGGCGCCGCGCTCGGAAGATCCGCTGCCGAGCGAATCGAACGCGACGCGCACCGATCCGACGAGATCGCGCAGTTCGGCGGGCTCCAGCGAAAAAGCCGAGTCGGGACCGCCGTCGGCGCGCGCCAGCGTGAAGTGCTTTTCGACAATGCAGGCGCCCAGCGCTATCGCCGCGACGGCCGTCTGGTTGCCGATCGTGTGGTCGGACAGGCCGAACAGGCACCCATGCCGCGAACCGAGGCTCGGCATGTAGCGCAAATTGGCATCGGCGGCCGGCGCGGGATAGGCGCTCGTGCAATGGAGCAACGCTGCCGATTTTCCGCCCGCCGCGCGGAACGCGTCGACCGCTTCGGCGATCTCGTCGGGCGACGCCATGCCGGTCGAAATGATCGTGGGTTTTCCCGTCGCGGCGACGCGGCGAATGAGGGGCAGATGCACGATCTCGAACGACGCGATTTTGTAGGCCGGCGCATCGAGCGATTCGAGAAAATCGACGGCCGTTTCGTCGAACGGCGACGAGAAGCAGTGGATGCCGATCGCGCGCGCATGCGCGAACAGGCGGGGGTGCCATTCCCACGGCGTGTGGGCTTCGCGGTAGAGATCGTAAAGCCGCCGACCGTGCCACAGCCCGCCTTCGATCACGAAACCGGGCCCGTCGCAGTCCAGCGTGATCGTGTCGGCCGTATAGGTCTGCAGCTTCACCGCATCGGCGCCGGCCTCTTTGGCGGCGTCGATCAGCTTCAACGCGCGCGCGATGTCGCCATTGTGGTTGCCCGACATCTCGGCGATCACGTAGGGCTTGGCGGAGCCGCCGATGGCGCGCCCGCCGATTTCAAATGCACTGCTCATTGCACCGTCCCAGGCATCGACGTGAAGAGTTGGTCGGCGGTTTGCCGGAAGCCCGCTTTGAGGAAGATCGCGCGCGACGGCGCGTTTTCCGGCTCGACATGCCCGACGACCGGAAAATCGAAGCCGATATCCAGCAGCAAACGAAGCATGCGCTGCCCAAGACCGGTGCCGCGGCGCTCGGGCGCGACGACGATCGAAACTTCGGCGCCGGTGCCGTCGGCGAGCCAGTCCAAACGCAGGCTTCCGACGGCCTTGCCGCCGGCCTCGACAATCAGCAATCCGCGCGTCGGATCGGCAAAATAGCGCCGCACCCATGCGCGGTGCTCGGCCGGCGTCGGGCAATGCTTCGCGCGCGAAAAGCGGCGCGTCGCGGGATCGGATTGCCAGGCGAAGAGCAGTTCGACCTCCGTCGGCTGCACGAATCGCAGTTGCAGCTGCGCGTTGTCCATCGCTCTTTGCGCCGCAGGCCGGGCGAGCGCATCGTTCAACGCGAAACGGAACGGCTTTTGCGACAACAGACCCGCAACGATCTGCGCGCCGCCGCCTGCACAAACCGACCGCGCGGCGGTCCGCATATCCGCAAGGCGCGCCTCGTCGCGCACCAGATCGGCGATCGACGAAGCTGCGGACGCGACATCCAGCCGATCTGCGTCGGCAACGACGCGCGCTGCGCCTGCCTGTTGCAGCGCCAGCGATCCCGGGCGCTGGTTTTCGGCGACGATCACGATCGCGCTCGCCAAGCCGAGCGCGCAACGCTCCAAAGCCGTCGTCCCGCCGGCACCCACCGCAAAATCGGCGGCCGCCATCAGCTCCGCCAAACCGTCGACGAAACCGTGCCGACGCACGCGCGGATGCGGCACCGAACCGTCGGCGCCGTCGCCGCACGGCGCAACGTCGAACGTCACATCCGGCAACCGCTCGGCCAGCGCCGTCGCGAGCCGCAGCCCAAGCGCGTCGCGATCGACAGCGCCCATCGACACGAAGATTCGGCGGACCGGCTGGAGCGGACGCTGCGCGCGTTCCGCACGCAGTTTGGCGAAAGACGGGCGCAACAGCGCCAAGCCTGGATCGACCATCAGCACGCATGCCGCCGGCACGAGTCCGGCATAGGCGTGCACGGGAGCGCCGGGATTCTGGTTCAGAAGATAGTCGCAGTCGTGCGCAACCTGGGCCAGATCGTCGATCGCCATGATCCGCGCTGCGGCAGACCGGCAACTGCTTTCGTAGGCGGCATCGCGCGCATAATGGTCGATGACGCACAGATCGGCGCGCGCGGCAAGCGCACCGGCGATCGCCGCCGGTTCGTCCGCGACAGCGCACTCCAGTACGATCGCGTCCCCGAGCTCCGACGCCGCGAGAAAATCCAACGTCTCGCGACGCACCGCCATGCGGCAGTCCCAGCCTTGCTCGGCCAAGGCCCCAGCCAGCGCGCGGCAGCGCATGGCATGGCCGCCGCCGATTTGCGCCGACGCGTCGAACCGCAGGATCGCCGATTGCGGCACCTGGCTCAACGCACCTTGAACAGCGGCTCGAGCGGCGCGCAATGCAGCCGCTCGCGAACGCGGCCGTCTTCGGCCGACTGGCGAAGCAGCGGCAGCACTTCGTCGTAGACGCGCAGCAGCGTCGCGACGTCCTGCCCGGAATGCGCGTAGCTCATGTTGTGCGTGCCGAGCGTGAGGATTCCGCGCGCGAACATCTCCTGCAGCAGCAGCGTCTTCAGCTCGAACGACGTCGCGCGCGCGCCGTCTGAAAGCAGCAGGAAACTCCAGGTCGGATGGCCCGCGACGCGCGCGAAGCTTTCGACCTCGTGTTTGGCCAAAAGCGCCTCGAGGCCCGCGACGATCTCTTCCCCGCGCGCGCGCATCGTGTCGACGACGGGTTCGCGGATCAGCTTGTCGAGCACGGCATTAGCGGCGGCCAGCGACAGAGTCTCGCCGCCCATCGTCGAGGAGAAAAAAATTTCCGTCATCACCTGCATGATGTCGGCGCGCCCGCACACGGCCGACAGCGGAAAGCCGTTCGCAAGACCTTTGCCGAGCGTCGTGAGATCGGGCGTTACGCCGAAACATTCCTGCGCGCCGCCGTTGGCGAAGCGGAAGCCCGTGATCGTCTCGTCGAAGACGAGGACGATGCCTTCGCGCGTGCACAGCTCGCGCAAGCCGCCCAGAAAAACCGGCGTCGGCGTTTCGACGTTCATCGGCTCCAGAATGATCGCAGCGACGTCGCCCTTGAGTTCGGCCGCCAGCGCCTCGCAGGCCGCGAGATCGTTGAAGGGGAATTTGCGCGTGAGCCCGGAAACCGCCGCAGGAACGCCGCGGTCGCGCGTCGTGCTGCCGATGTACCAGTCGTGCCAGCCGTGGTAGCCGCAGACGAGAACGTGGTCGCGACGCGTGAAAGCGCGCGCCAGGCGCACCGCCCCGGTCGTCGCGTCGGAGCCGTTCTTCGCGAACCGGACCATCTCGGCCGAAGGAACCATCGCGACGATTTTCTCGGCGACGACGGCTTCCAGTTCGTGGCTGAGACTGAAAAGCGTGCCCTGCTTCAGCTGGTCGCCCACGGCCGCAAGCACGTCGGCGTCGCCGTAGCCGAGCGTGACGGCAGCAAGCGAATTGATGAAGTCGAGATAGACGTTGCCGTCGACGTCCCAGATCAGGGCGCCTTCGCCCTTGGCGGCGAAATACGGCGACACGCCGTGGGGAAACTGCGTGACGCTTTTGGAGAAGGTCTGCGCGCCCAGCGGAATCACTTTCTGCGCGCGCGCCAGCAGACGTTCCGACCCTGCGTATCGTGTGCTCATGAGAGATCGACTTCCTTTCGGGTCGCTTCTTCCTCGGCGATCGAGCGCGCCAGCCCGGCGTTCCGCGTGAACCGAGTATTGAGCTCGGACAGCTCGGGACGCTCGCTCAGAAGCTGGAGAACGTGCTGCATGCGGAAACGCGGCGTGCGCGCGTGGAGCGCGTCGAAGACGCTGCGCACGAATTCGAGATCTTCGGGCTCGTCGACGGTCCAACGCAGGCCGGAGAGATCGATCGGCGCTCGATAATGGACGACGCGGAAATGGCGCTTGGGGTCGTAGAGATAGGGCGTCACGTGCTCGCGCTCGAAATTCAGCTTGGCCTCGGCGTCGGCTTTGAGCAGCGCGTCGGCGCGGATCACTTCGACGTCGAGGCCGTCGGGAAACGTCGGCTCGTAGGCGTTGCTCGTGACGTCGGCGCGGCAGACGAGATGGTGGGAGGCGACCGCATCGATCACGTCGGGATCGATCAACGGGCAATCGCCGGTCAGCCGCACGACGTGCTGCGGCCGCAGATCCCGGACCACCGACGCGTAGCGGTCGAGCACGTCGTTGAGACTGCCGCGATAGACCTCGACGCCGATAGCCGAAATCGCCGCCGCGAGCGGATCGTCGCTCGGGTCTTCGCTGGTCGCGACGACCAGTCCGTCGATCATGCGCGAAAGGCGGATGCGTTCGATCTGGCGCACGATCAAGGGCGCGCCCGCCACGTCGGCAAGCACCTTGCCGGGCAGGCGGGTCGAAGAGACGCGCGCTTGCAGGATCGCAAGCAGGCGCTGGCGCGGTTCTGTTCCGGGCAAGGCGTTCACTCTTTCCACTGTCGCGGATCGACGACGGACGGATCCGGCACGGCGAGATCGTCGGCGCGCAAAACGCTTCTTTTCGCGGCCGCGAAGGCGGGAAGATTCGCGCGCAGGGCGTCGATCCGGTCGATGCCGACGACGAGTTTGGCGACGCCCGGCGTGTTTGCGGCGAAGGACAAGGCGGCCGCTTGCGGCGTCAGGCCCGCCTCCTGCGCGCGGGCACGGAACCGCGCCAATGCCGGTGCCGCATGGCCCAGATGCGCGGGCACGGCATCTGCCGCGCGAAGCAGAAGTCCCTGCAGGAAAACCGAGCGCGCGTGGACCTCGATCCGGTTCGCGGCGAGTTCGGCAAGGCGGCCGTTCGCCGCGAAACGCTGGTCGAAAACGTTCAACGGCAGCTGGACGACGCCGATCGGAAAACGGTCGAGCACCCGATCGAGCGTCTCGGGATCGTAGACCGACACGCCGAGCCGCGCGACCCGCCCTTGCGCCACGAGTTCGCCCAACGCGTCGAAAAGCGCTTGCCCGCCGTCGGCAAGAAGATCGCCCGCATTGTGCACAAGCAACGTGTCGATCTTCGGCGCGGCGAGGTCGCGCTGCGAAACGGCGAAGCGTGCGCACACTTTTGCGACGTCTTCGGCGGCGATCCGGTCGCGCCCGATCGGCAGCGTCTTCGTGACGATCGCAAAAGGGCGCTCGACGCGCGACAGCGCGCCGATGCGCCGCTCGCTGTCGCCGTAGGCGGCGGCCGTATCCAAGCACCGGACCCCGCCTTCCCATGCCGTCGCCAAAATATCCGCGATGTCGTCGGCGGCGACCGGCGTCGCCGACTTCGACAGGCCGTAGGACAGGCCGAACTGCGCCGTTCCAAGAACGAGTTCGGCCGTCGAAATTGCGTTCACATGGATCATTTCGACGGCCGGAAATGCGCCATCATGATGCCGTCTTCCCGCCCGTCGTCGGACCGGAAATGGCGATGCCGCACGCCTTCGACCACGAAGCCGGCCGCGACGAAGGCTTTGCGCGAGCCCACGTTCGAGCCGTAGCAGCTTGCGGTGACCTTTTCGAGCGCAAGCATGCCGTGCGCGAACTGCGTCAGTGCGGCGATGGCTTCGCGCGCATAGCCCTTCCCCCAGTGCGACGAAGAGCCGATCACGAGGCCGATGTCGCCGAGGCCATGGTAGGCGTTGACGGGCCCGAGCTTGATGTTGCCGATATGCGCGTCGCCGTCGCGCAGGAAAATGCCGAACAGATGCGTCGACGGATCGGCGTTGCACGCATCGATGAAACGGACCAGGTCGGGCTTCGCGAGCGTGGCAAAACGGCTTTCGAGATGGCGGTTGACGGACGGGTCGTTCATCCACCCGGCATAGGCGTCGGTTGCGTCCGCCGCCGTCAATGCGCGCAAAAAGAGCCGCTCGGTTTCGATTCGCTTCGCTTGCGTCATGGCCGCACGAATATCCCTGCATTCTGGAGATAGCGGCGAATCTTGACGAGATTCGCGTCGGTGAAGACGAGCAGCGTTCCGAGCGCCACGCTGTCGGCGCCCGCGCGCATGGCTTCGGCGATCTGTTCGAGCGTGCCGATGCCGCCTTCGAGAACGATCGGCACGTTGACCGCCGCGCGAACGCGCCGATAGAGCGCGATGTCGAGCCCGCGGCGCGTCCCTTCGCGGTCGACCGCGCAAAGCCTTATCTCGCCAGCACCGCGCTCGGTCGCTTCGCGCGCCCAGGCCTCGGGCGTCGTGTCGCGGCGCACGCGCCGGGCGACGTGGTCGAAGACGAAACCGTCCTTGCAGTCGATTCCGAGCATGATCGCCTGCGCGCCGAACCGGCGTGCACCCTGGTCGATCAGGCCGGGGTCGGCGAGGGCAGCGCTCGTAAGGCAGATTTTGTCGGCACCGCCCGCGATCGCGCGGTGCATGCGCTCGACCGACGTGAGCGCGCCGCCGAACGTCAGCGGAATCTGGACTTCGTCGGCGACTTTCTCGAGCGCTTCGAAATCCGGCTCGCTGCCGGTGCGCGCGCTGTCGATGTCGAGCAGCACGATCTCGTCGGCACCTTGGGCGCTGTGCGCGCGCGCGGTCGTCGCAGGCGCGCCGGCGTCGCGGTGGGCGGCGAATTGGACGCCCTTGACGAGACGGCCCTTGCGCAGCAGCAGGCTCGGAATAATCCGGCAGGGCTGCGCCGCTAGGGCCGCCATACGACGAACTTCTCGAGCAGCCGCTGCCCCGCAAGCTGGCTCTTTTCCGGATGGAACTGGCACGCGAAGACCGTATCGAACTGCACGGCGCAGGCGACGCTGCCGCCGTAGTCGATCGCCGCGACGGCGCTGCCGCTTTCGTCGGCAAGACGGTACGAATGGCAGAAATAGAAAAATCTGCCGTCCAACGCATCGTCCCAAAAGCCGCCGCTGCGCGTCTGCGCGATTTTCCGCCAGCCGATATTCGGCACGCGGACATCGGCGGCGTCGGCGGCCAGCCGCTCGACGCGGCCTTTGACCCAGTTCAACCCGACATGCTCGCCGAACTCGTGCAGCGTCTCGGCCATCACCTGCATGCCCACGCAGATGCCCATGATCGGGCAGCCGTGCTGGCGGCGCGCATTCAACGCCTCGCCGAGGCCCGTGGCATGCAGGCGCTCCATCGCCGCACCCGAAGCGCCCACACCGGGAAGGACGATCCGGTCGGCGTCTTTGAGCGCGCCTGGTTCGCGCACCACGATCGGCTGGGCGCCCGCGCGCCACAGCGCGTTCGCAACCGAGCGGATATTGCCGGCGCCGTAATCGACGATGTGGATCTGCGGATCGGCGGTCAACGGTCGAGGTTCCGGTCGCCCACGACCGTGCTCCACTGGTCGAAGTCGCGCGGCTTCTGGTTCATGCGGTTGGACTGCGCCCACGCAAGGTCGGGCGGCGAATGGGGCTCGACCGCGTGCGTCTTGACGATCTCCATGAAATCGGCCTCCGAAAGCCCGAGATAGCGCAGAAAGATATCGAGCGATCCGGGCCGCTTGCCGTCGTAGTGCTTGACCAGATCTTCGGCTTCCTCGCGGGTCATGCGGCCGTTGCGGATGTCGATCGACGTCAGATGCGTCGTGCGGCCGAATCCGCGTTTCAGGAACTTCACGTAGTCGCGCACGCCCTGCATGAAGCACTCGATCTTTTCGTAGTCGTACTGCGGCGGCACGCCCTCGACCTCGTCGCCCTGCCAGCCGAGCCGGTCGCGGATGAGATCGACCTGCTTGCGCACGTCCCAGGGGATGTAGGAGCCCAGGCACATCGAGCGCAGCTTCAGCGCGCGCAGATCCTTGGTGGGCGGATAGGTGAACGGCCGCAGATCGCGCGCTTCGACCTTGTAGGAATTGACCGAATTGTCGAGCATGCCGACCATGTCTTCGGCATTGATGCCGAGATTGACGATGGTGTTGAACCGCCGCTCGTCGACTTCCTCGGCTTCGTCGTAGCCGTAGAACGAAGAATATTCGGAGCTGGGTTCGCCCCAGATGACCAGCGGAACCTTCTTTTCGATCGCGACCCACATCGGGTACGCGAAAATTCCGGTATGGCAGTGCCAGCAGAAATCGCCGCGGCGGCGCAACGCTTCGAACATCAGCTTGCGCACGACCTGCCAGTTCGGCGTGAAGGTATGCACGTCGACGCCGAGCGTGCGGAACGTCCGCGTGTTGTTCTCGATCAGCGTCTGGCGCATGAAGCCGTGGTCGAAACGCACCACGAGCGGCTTCAGCTTCAGCGTTTCGACGACGTACAGAAGCGTGAAGGTCGAATCCTTGCCGCCAGAGAACGGCACGATGCAGTCGTAGTCCGCGCCGTTGCGCGCGGCATCGGCGATCGCGTCGAGATCGCGTTTGCGCGCGGCCCAGTCGATCGATTCCTGCTTGAACTCGACCTGCTTGCAGACCGAGCAGACGCCGGCGTGGTCGAAACCGAGCGTCTCCGCCGTTTCCGGCATGACGCATTTTGTGCAGTGCTTCACGGGCTTGCGATCCTTGCTGTCAGACGGGCTTGCGGAACAGCCACCAAGTGAGGTTGTCGAGCCCGGTTTCGCGCTTCCAGCAGAAGCCGCAGTCGGCGAGCTTGAGGTCGGGGAACAGGTCGAGCCACATGCCGCCGAAATCCCGCTTGAACAGCACGCCCTCGTGGCCGCGATAGCGGACCTCTTCGGGCCGGTCGGAGAAATACTCGATCGAAAGCACCCAGCGCGACGAAACGCGGTGGATGTCGCGCATCGACGCTTCGAGATGGTCGGGATGGATGTGGATCAGCACGCCCGAGGTGAAGACGAGATCGGCGCTCGCGTTCGGCCACGGGATCGATGCGGCCGTGCCGGGCCGCGCGTCGTCGGCCGCGACGACATTGTCTTCGACGAGGATGGCGCGGGCCGTGTCGTTGGGCTCGACGGCGCGCTTGTGCGCGTCGGTGAGCACGGAAAGAGCGCGGAGATTGACGCCGATATTGGCGCCCACTTCGAGGATCGTGCGCGGCCCGTCGCCGCGCATGACCCGCAGAATCTCGCTCCACAGCATCGTGCGCGCGCGCATCAGTTCGGGGCGCAGCGCGTTGCGGTCGGTGTAGGCATTTCCGAAATCGCCGCGCCAGAATTCGACTTGCGGTGTTGTCATTTCCAGGTCTTCCCGTTGAAAAGCGGTTTGAAGCGGCCGCGCCCGACCGGGCGCCGGCCGCTAGGATTTGATGGCGCCGTTGATGGCGGCGATTTCGGGATGTGCCGCCAGCACCGACAGCACTTGCGCCATGCCGATATGAGGGTACGCCTTGCCGTGCGCCCAAACGGCGCCGAAAAACGCGTAGTCTTCCGGATAGTCGAGCGTCCATCGCAGTTCGGCCAGATCCGAACGGCCCGACGACAGGTTGGAACGCCGCAGATTCGGCGCGCGGATCATCCACGACGTGACGTGCTCGCGGTCTTCGGGCAGCGCCGTCGCGGCTGCGGCGGCCCGCAGCACCGGCATCTCGAAAACCTCGCAGTCGAGGCCTTTGGGATAGGTGCGCGGATTCGTGTTCGACGAATAGTCGGCGCGCGTTTGCCGATGAAGCTGCAGCAGCGCGCTGCCGACGGCGCCGTCGAAAAGCGGGCAGTCGCTGGTCACGCGTATGACCGTGTCGGCCCCGGCCTCGTCTGCCGCACCCAGATAGCGCTGCAGCACGTCGCGCTCGGGGCCGCGATGGACCGCGACGCCGGCGGCCTGCGCAACCGCCGCGATGGGGTCGTTTTCGTCGCCGACGGGAACGGCGCAGACGACCTGGTCGATCCCCTCGATCGAGCCCGCGCGCTCGAGCACATGGCGCAGCACCGGCTTGCCGCCGAGATCGAGCAGCACCTTGCCGGGCAACCGCGTCGATCCGACGCGCGCTTGCACGACGACGACGGTCCGCATCCTAGCGCCGGACGCGGAAACCGCGCTCGGCCAGGAAGCGCTTGGCTTCGCGCGGCGTCTGCTCGGTGAAATGGAACATCGCTGCCGCCGCGACGGCCGCGGCCCGGCTGCCCGCCAGAACGTCGGCCATGTGCTGGTACGTACCGCAGCCGCCGGACGCGACGACCGGCACATCGACGTCGGCCGCGACCGCATTCACGGCGGCGACGTCGTAGCCGGTCATGGCGCCGTCGCGCTCGACATTCGTCAGCAGGATTTCGCCCGCCCCGCGCGCCGCCGCATCCTTCGCCCAGGCGACCGGATCGCGGCCCGTCGCCGTCTTGCCGCAATGCGTGAACACTTCGAGACGGCCGTCGGCATGGCGGCGGAAATCGATCGACACGACCACGCATTGCGCGCCGAATTCGCGCGACGCGTCGCCGATCAAATCAGGCGTCTCGATCGCAGCGCTGTTGACGGCCACCTTGTCGGCGCCGACGGCAAGCAGGCTGCGGAAATCCTCCATCGTCGAGACGCCGCCGCCGACCGTCATCGGCATGTGGCAATTGTCGGCAAGCTCGTCGATCTCGCGCAAGTCGGGCTTGCCGCCGCGCTCGCGGGCACCGACGTCGAGAAACACAAGCTCGTCGACTTCGCGCAGATTGTAGACGCGGATCGACTGCAGGGCCGCACCCACGCGCCGCCACGAATCGAAGCCAACGCCCTTCACAAGGCCGAAACCCTTGAAGAGCAGCGTGGGCATGATGCGAATTTTGAGCATTGCCGCTTCAGATCGCCAGGAAGTTCCGCAGCAGCTGCTGGCCGTTGCGCTGGCTTTTTTCGGGATGGAACTGCGTGCCGAAGATCGGGCGCCCGGCGACGCCGACGGCCGACACGAACCCGCCGCAATAGGGCGTGCGGGCGAGGACCGAAGCGTCCGCCTCGGGCTCCAGATGGTAGGAATGCACGAAGTAGAAGTCGCTTGCGGACGCGATGCCGGCGAATAGCGGGCCGGCGAACAGCGGGTCGGCGAACAGCGGATTGCCGTTCGCCGGAACGACTTCGTTCCAGCCGATATGCGGGATGCGCTCGTCGGCGTTCTTCGCGACGAGTTGGCGCGCCGTGCCGGGCACGAGATCGAGCCCGGCATGCGCGCCGTATTCTTCGCCGCGCGACGCCATCAGCTGCATGCCGAGGCAGATGCCGAGGAACGGCACGTCGGCCTGCAGCACGCGCGCGCGGATGGCGTCGTGCAGCCCCCATTTGCGCAGATTGGCCATTGCCGCGCCGAATGCGCCGACGCCGGGCAGCACGATCCGCGCGGCGCGCTCGACCGCGCGCGGATCGCGCGTCTTTTCGACGTTCGCACCCAGATCTTCGAGCGCGCGCGCGATCGAATCGATGTTGCAGATTCCGTAGTCGACGATCGCGGTGAGGCCGGCGGGCATCGTGCTTGCCGTCACGCCAGTTCGAAAAGCGGGACGAGATGGCCGTCGCGGTCGCGCAGCGGCTTGCCGCGATTGTCGATGCGGAACAGCCGCTTGTTCGTGAAGCGGTCGCAGACCACGTGGAACTCGTCCAAGGTCATGTCGAATTCCTTCAGGATCGCCTCGATCGGCCGGCCGAGATACGTCCACGGAAATTTGCCGTCGTGGCGGCGCACGAGGGCCACCGCGTCTTCGCGCGTAAGGCGGCCGCGGCGGATATGGTTGTTGGCGATGTCGGTCGCGCGCCCGAAGCCGAATTTCAGGTACTTGAAATAGTCGTGGATGCCGGTTTGGAAATTGTCGAGATTTTCGTAGTTGGCAAGCGAGCCCTCGACCATCGGGCCGATCGTCTCGAAACCGAACCCTTGGGCGATGAGCGCGTTCTGGTAGCCGTCCCACGGAAAATAGTAGCCGAGGAAAATCCCGGTGACGCCCGAGGCCTTCAGCTGCGCGTCGGTCGGATAGGTGTACTGGATGAGGTTGCGCTGCTCGATGCCTTCGAGCCCGACGAGGTCGGAAACGCGCAGGCCGAGAAGGCCGCCGAACTCTTCGAGCCAGCGCCTGTCGAGCGTGGATTTCGTCTGGGCGGCGGCCGGGCCGCCATATTCGTCCTGCGAGTTTTCGCCCCAAACGATCAGCTGCACGCCGAGCTGGGCCGCCAAGCGCACCGGCACCGTGAAAATGGCGACATGCTCGGGCCAGGACACGTCGCCGATTTCGGTCAGCGCCAGCCGATTGATGCGGCGGCGGACGGTCGGGTTCAACGTGACCGCAATATGGTCGACGCCGAGCTTGGCGATGTTCTCGAGATTGCGGCGGCCGACGTCGGACAGCGAGTCGGTCATTGCCGTCACGCAGACCGGATTGAGCCCTTGCTGCAGCAGGCGGATGACCTGGTAGGTCGAATCCTTGCCGCCCGAAACCGGCACGATGCAGTCGTAGTTCGAGCCGTTTTTGGACCGGTAGCGGTCCGTGACGGCGACGAATTCGGCGCGCCGCTTCTCCCAATCCACGGCCTTGCGATTCTCGTAGCCGACGCAAGCCGAACAGACGCCGCGCGCGTCGAACTTCAGATCCGGCTTCGAATCCGGATAGAGACAGCGCGCGCAATAGCGGACGGTCATGCGAACGCTGCCATGCCGACCAGGCGTGCGAGCGTCTGCGCCACGCGCCGCACGTCGCCGTCGCCGAGTGCCGGATAGAACGGAATGCTGAGGCAACGCCCGCTGTAGGCGGCTGCCCCCGGCAAGTCGAGGGCGCCGTAGCGGCGCGCGTAGTACGGCTGCGCATGCACGGGCGCATAATGCACCTGCGAGCCGATCCCTTGGGCGCGCAGCGCTTCCATGAAGCGGCGGCGCGTGGTGCCAAGCCCGGCATAATCGACGAGCACGGCGTAGAGATGCCAGCCGTGCGGCGCTTGCCCGTGCGGGACCGGGCGCAGAACAGGTGCAAGCGGCGCCAGCAATTCGTCGTAGAGCTTCGCGATCGCGCGCCGCCGCGCCTGGAACTTCGCGAGCTTGGGCAATTGCGACAGGCCGAGCGCGCACAGAATATCCGGCAGGCGATAGTTCCAGCCGAATTCCGGCATTTCGTAGTACCAGGGATTGGCCACGCCGTCGTCGAAGCCGGCTTCGCGATCGGCGAAGCGCGCGGGATCGCGCACCATCCCGTGCGAACGCAGTTCGGCCATGCGCTGCGCCATCGCCGCATCGGCGGTCGTCGTCACGCCGCCCTCGCCCGTCGCAATGGCTTTGACCGGATGGGTCGAAAACGCCGCTGCGGCCGAATAGCGGCACGCCCCGATGTCGGCCACGCCGAGGGCATGGCACGCGTCTTCGACGAGGCGGAGCCCGCCCGGCACGGCCACGTCGGCCAGGGCTGCCATGTCGCAGACCTGGCCGTTCATATGCACCGGGAAAGCCGCGCGCACCCGCCAGCCTTTGTCGCGCCCGCGCGCGATGCCCGCGCGCAGCGCTTCGGCCGTAAGCAAGCCCGTGTCGGGATCGACGTCGGCGAATACGACCTCGGCGCCCGTCATGCGCACGGCATTGGCGGTCGCAAGGAACGTCACGCTCGGCACGACGGCCGCATCGCCCGGCCCCAGATCCAGCGCCAGAGCGGCCAAATGCAGGGCGGCGGTGCCCGAATTGGACGCGACGGCATGCGCGGCACCTGTCGCCTGCGCGAACGCGGTTTCGAACCGCGCGACCGTCGGTCCGGTCGTCAAATGGTCGGCACGCAGCGCGGCCGCGATCGCGGCGACGTCGTCGTCTTCGATCGTCTGGCGCCCGTAGGGCAGTAAAGTCGCGACCGTCATGGGCGCGGCGCGCCGGCCGTGCGCGGCCGCTCCAGCAGCGCCAGCAAGCCTGCACCGTCGAGCCATGCGTCGTTCGTGTCGGACGCGTAGCGGAAGCCCTCGGCGATCGGCACGGCGCCGCGCCGCTTCATGTTCGCGAGGGCGGACTCCGGGGTGCAGATGGCGTAGCGGTCGTCGAGTTCGAGCGTCAGCCGCGCATCGTCCTCGGTGATCATCACTTCGTGGAGTTTCTCGCCGGGGCGGATGCCGACGACGGTCTGGGGAAGCTGCGGCGCAAGCGCGTTGGCGATGTCGACGATTTTCATCGAGGGAATCTTGGGCACGAAAATCTCGCCGCCCGCCATCATCGCCAGCGACGACAGCACGAACGACACGCCCTGGTCGAGCGTGATCAAAAAGCGCGTCATGCGCGGATCGGTTATGGGAAGCGACGCGGCACCGCCCGCGACCAGCGACTGGAACAGCGGCACGACCGATCCGCGGCTGCCGATCACGTTGCCGTAGCGGACCACCGAAAACGCCGTGCCCCGGTCGCCGGACAGATTGTTCGCCGCGACCATGATCTTGTCGGACGCGAGTTTCGAGGCGCCGTAGAGATTGGCGGGGTTCGCCGCCTTGTCGGTCGAAAGCGCGACGACCCGCTTCACGTGGTTGCGCAACGCCGCTTTCACGACGTTCTCGGCCCCGTGGACGTTGGTGAGAATGCACTCGAACGGATTGTACTCGGCGATCGGAACGATCTTGAGCGCCGCAGCGTGGATCACATGGTCGATCCCGCGCATCGCGAGTTCGAGCCGCTCGGCATCGCGCACGTCGCCGATGAAAAAGCGCAGCCGCTCGAAAAGTTTCGGATGGGCGCTCCAGTCGCGCGCCATGGCGTCTTGCTTCTGCTCGTCGCGCGAAAAAATCACGATGCGCTTGGGCGGTGCGGGCAAGGCCAGCAGGTAGCTCACGAAGGCGCGGCCGAACGAGCCGGTGCCGCCGGTAATGAGAATCGACGAATTTGCAAGGTCCGGGGTCGGCAAATTGAAGGTGCGAGGCAACATTCTTGTTTTCGCTTTCGTCAGGCGCGCAACGCCGCAACAAGCGCCGCGACGACGCGGTCCTGGTCGGCTTCCGACAGATAGGGATGCATCGGCAGGCTCAGCACTTCGCCCGCCAAAGCGTCGCTGACCGGCAGGCCGTTATTGGCGACCGGGAAACGCGCATAGGCGGTCTGCCGGTGCATCGGCTTCACGTAGTAGATCGCGGTCGGAATGCCCGCCTCTTTGAGCTTGGCCGCGACCGCGTCGCGCCGGTTTCCGTCGATGCGTATCGTGTATTGCGCCCACACGCTCGTAAGCCCGGCGGGGACGCGCGGAACGATGCAGTGTTTTTCGAGCGCATCCGAATAAAGCTGGGCGATGCGGTTGCGCGCTTCGATCTCGCTTGGGAACAGCTTGAGTTTTTCGATCAGCACGGCGGCTTGGATCGTGTCCATGCGGCCATTCATGCCGACGCGCACATTGTCGTATTTGTCGGCGCCCTGCCCGTGCACGCGCAGCGACACGAGCGTTTCGCGCAGCGCGTCGTCGTCGAAGAAGATCGCCCCGCCGTCGCCGTAGCAGCCCAAGGGTTTGGCCGGAAAAAACGAGGTCGACGCGATGCGGCCGATCGAGCCGGTCTTGCGGCCCTTGTAGACGCCGCCGAAACCCTGCGCGGTGTCGGCAAGGATCCACAAATTATGCGCAGCACAGATCGGCTCGATCGCATCGTAGTCGGCCGGCAGGCCGAACAGATCGACCGGGATCGCGCCCACAGGCTCGAGCCCCAGCCGTTTGGCCGTGGCGATGCCTGCTTCCAGGCTGGCCGGATCCATGTTGAACGTGTCGGGCAAGCAATCGACGAAGATCGGCGTGGCCCCCAGCCACACCACGACTTCGCCGGTGGCAGCGAAGGTGAAGGACGGCACCAGCACGGCATGGCGCGGCTTCACGCCGAACGCCATCAATGCGAGTGCCAGCGCATCCGTGCCGTTGGCAACGGTGAGCGCGTGTTTGGCGCCGCAGAACGCGGCCAGCTGCGCTTCAAGCGTTGCAACCTCCGGCCCCAGAATATACTGGCCGCTGCGCACGACTTTGAGGATCGCGTCTTCCAACGCTTGCCCCAGATGGGCGCGTTGGGCTTGCAGATCGATGAATTGCACGCGCGAACTATCCCCGAGGGGGCCGCAAACGAACGCGACCATGCTACCGCAGATCGGGTGACAGCGTTGCCGCCCGAAAACAAAAACCGACGCCAGCGCCGCAGATTTAAGCTGCGGCCACCGCGCGGCTCGGCAGACGCACGCGCACTTCCCGCCCGAGCAGATCGAGCAGGACGATCACGCGCTCGGCATCGGCCAAGCCCTGGAACTTGCCGACAAGGTCGGCGAACGGCCCGGCCAGCACGCGAATGCCGGCCCCGACCGTGAATTTGCGCGCAGGCTCGAGCGATTCGTCGAACATGCGCTCGGCTTGGCCGCGCTGCAGCGCTTCGATCACGCGCGCGGGCACGGGCAGCGGCGTGTCGCCGATGCGCACCAGGCCGCAAACGCCGAACGTGCCGAGGATCGGCCGCCAACGGTCGACGGCCGGATCGAAGCGCACGAACAGATAGCGCGGAAACAGCGGCCGCTCGACGAGTTCGACGCGCCGCGCATGGCTGCGGCGGCGGCGATAGAGCGGCAAAAACGTTTCGTAGCCCTGGCGGCGCAGATTGGCCGCCGCCCGCTGCTCGGCCAGCGGCTGGCAATGCACGGCGTACCAGGCGCTCATGCCGCGCTCTCCGCGCCGGGCGATGCGGGGGCGCGCAAACGCAGCAAGGCCGGTCCCGCCACGCGCGTGGCCTCAAACCCGAGGGCGGCGGCGGCTTCGAGCGATTGGAGATAGGCTCCCTGCGGATCGCGCATGCTGCACAGCACGACGGCGTCGAACGGCACCGCGATGTCGGCAAGGCTGCCCGCGATCGCGAAACCGATATGCGTCTCGCCCGCCTTGCCCGCATCGACCAGCCCGACGATTTCGACATTGGCCTCGCGCGCCGACAGCAACGCGGCCTCCGCCAGTTCGGAAGCGCCCACCAGCACGATGCGCTTCAGCCCGCGTGCCGCGAAGCGGCCGAAAATCTCGGCATATTGGCTGCGCGCCTTGCGGAACAGATCGAACGACGCGCGCAGATATTCGCTCGTCAGCCGCGCTTTTTCGCTGAAGCCGCTCGGCGTCAGATAATAGGCGTAGCGATTGAGCGGAGCCGTCGAGATCTTGATCAGCCCCTTGCGCACGCAGCGCTTCAAGACCGCATTGGCAAGACCGAGGGCGACGCCCAATTCGCTCGACATCGAGCGCTGGGTCACGCGCGAATCGCGCTCGACCGCCGACAGCACGCCCAGCAGCAGGGCGGTCGATTCGCGCTCGATTTTGGGGGCCGCAGGCTCGCTCATGGGTGTTGCACTATATCGCGTTCAGAATTTGAACGTCAATGCCGTTCAAAAAATGAACGCATATATTTTTCAATGGCTTAGGAATTTTCCGGTGAAAATCGGCGATCGTCTGTTCACACCATGAACTTTGCGATAGCTTGTTTCTTATGTGTGGCATCAGCGGCATTCTGGATCGGCGCCAGCGGTACGGCGAAGGCGTGTTGGCCGCCCATCTGCGCCGCATGAACGACACGCTTTCCCATCGCGGGCCGGACGGGGCCGACATCTGGACCGATGCGGCCGCCGGCATCGGTCTTGGCCATCGGCGCCTGGCCATTGTCGATCTGTCGCCGACCGGCGTGCAGCCGATGCATTCGGCCGACGGGCGCTTTGTCGTGACCTACAACGGCGAGATCTTCAATTTCCGCGAGCTGCGCGCCGAGTTGGAATCGTCGGGCGTGCGCTTTCGCGGCACGTCGGACACCGAAGTGATGCTCGAAGGTTTTTCGCGCTGGGGCGTTCGCCAAACGGTCGAAAAAACCGTCGGCATGTTCGCCATCGCCCTGTGGGATCGACAGACGAAAAATCTGCGGCTGATCCGCGACCGGCTCGGCGTGAAGCCGCTTTATTATGCCTATGACGGCGCGCGGCTGATTTTCGGCTCCGAACTCAAGGCGCTGCGTGCAGCCCCCGATTTCGCCCCGACTCTGGATCGCGACGCGCTCGTGGCCTATTTCCGCCATGCCGACGTGCCCGGTGCCGCCACGATCTATCGCGAGGCCAAAAAACTGCCGCCCGGCACGCTGCTCGAATGGCGCGAGGGCAGCGAACCGCGCATCGAGACTTATTGGTCGGCACGCGAAATGGCCGTGGCAGGCCGCACGCACTGGCAAACGCCGGTCGACGACGCAACCGAGATCGAAAATCTCGACCGGCTGCTGCGCGATGCGGTCGCCAAACGCATGATTGCCGACGTGCCGCTCGGCGCTTTCCTGTCGGGCGGCATCGACTCCTCGCTGGTCGTGGCGCTGATGCAGGCGCAAAGCGTCACGCCCGTGCGGACCTTCACGATCGGCTTCGACGAGACGGGCTACGACGAAGCCCAACACGCCAAAGCGGTCGCAAGCCATCTGGGCTGCGCGCATACCGAGCTTTACGTTTCGGCCGACCAAGCCCGCGACGTAATCCCGAAACTGGCCGAATTCTACGACGAGCCGTTTGCCGACGCCTCGCAGATCCCCACATATCTCGTGGCGCAAATGACGCGGCAGCACGTGACCGTCGCTTTGTCCGGCGACGGCGGCGACGAGAGTTTTGCGGGCTACAATCGCCATGTCTGGGCCGACCGCTTGGAGAGCGATCTTGGCTTTTTGCCGCGCTGGCTGCGACGCGCGGCAGCAACCGCCTTGAGCTTGCCGGGCGAAACTTTCTTCGATTTCGCCGCCAAACTGATCCCGGCCCAGCGGCGCCCGGTGCGGCCCGGCGAGAAGGCCGCAAAGATGGCCGCCTTGCTGCGCGCCGACGATCCGTCGGCGATCTATCGCGGACTCGTGAGCCAATGGCCCGATCCGCGCATGCTGGTGCCGGGGGCATCCGAGCCCGACGGCCCGATCTGGGACAAGACGCTGGCCGCCGACATGCCCGATTTCGCCGCGCGCATGCAACTCTTGGATACGCTCACCTATCTGCCCGACGACGTGCTGACGAAGGTCGATCGCGCGACGATGGCGGTCGGGCTCGAAGGCCGCAATCCGCTGCTCGACCATCGTGTGGTCGAGCACGCGTGGCGCTTGCCGCCGCACATGAAGCTGCGCGGCGGCGAGGGCAAATGGATCCTGCGCGAAATCCTGGCGCACTACGTGCCGCGCGAATTGTTCGAACGGCCCAAAATGGGCTTCGCCGTGCCCATCGGCGCGTGGCTGCGCGGGTCCCTTCGCGACTGGGCGGCCGATTTGCTCGATCCTGCCGCGATCGCCGCAGACGGTATTTTGGCGCCCGCCCCGATCGCCGCTGCCTGGGCGGCCCACCAGGCGGGCGAGGATCGCACCTATGCTTTGTGGACCGTGCTGATGTTCCGCAGCTGGCAGCGCCGGTGGGCGCCATGAAAATCCTGCAGCTTTGCGCCGTCGATTTTACGCTTTTTCACTTTCTGCTGCCGTTGATGCGGGGCTTGCGCGACGCCGGGCACGAGGTGGTGGGCGCGTGCGCGCACGGCAAACTTGTGGCCAAAATCGAAGCCGAGGGGTTCCGCACCATCCACGTGCCGATCCGCCGCTCGGCCAATCCGCTCGCCTTGTGGCGTAGCTATCGCGCGATCCGGCACATGCTTGCTGTCGAAAAATTCGACATGGTGCATGTGCACACGCCGGTCGCGGCGCTTGCCGGGCGCCTGGCCGCGTGGCGCGCAGGCGTGCCCAAAATCGTCTACACGGCGCACGGCTTCTATTTCCACGAACATATGAAGTGGCCCAAACGTGCGGCGCATATCGGCCTCGAATGGCTCGCCGGCCGCACGACCGATCTCTTGCTCACGCAAGCCGAAGAAGACGCCGCAACCGCGCGCCGCTTGGGTCTCGCGCGCGGCCCCATCCATGCGATCGGCAACGGCTCGGATCCTGCGCGCTTTCGCCCGGCCTTGCCCGCCGAGACAACGCGCGCCGACATTCGTGCCGCGTCGGGCACGCCGCCGGACCGGCCCGTGATCCTGATGGTCGGGCGCCTCGTCGCCGAAAAAGGCTATCCGGAACTTGTCGAGGCGATGCGCGAAATCGATGCCGAATTGTGGATCGTAGGCGAACGGCTCGCCTCCGACCATGCCGACGGCATCGACGCCGCCCTGGCGGCGGCCGAGCGCGATCCCGTTCTCAAGGCCCGCATCCGCCTGCTCGGCTACCGGTCGGACGTGCCCGATCTTCTGCGTGCGGCCGACATTTTCACGCTGCCCTCGCATCGCGAAGGCATGCCGCGCTCGATCCTCGAGGCGATGCTGAGCGGATTGCCGGTCGTGGCGACCGACATTCGCGGCAGCCGCGAGGAAGTAGTCGACGGCCAAACCGGCCTGCTGGTGCCCGTGCGCGATGCCAGGGCACTGGCGGCCGCCCTTCAGCGCTTGGCGGGCGACCCCGCCTTGCGCGCAAAGCTGGGTGCGGCCGGCCTCGCCCGCGCCCGCGACCTTTTCGACGAGGCCAAAATCGTGGCCCGGCAGGTGGCGCTGCTTGCCGCCCTGGACGCAAGCCGGACCCGGGATTAGATTGCCCGCCCGTCCGTTGATGTAGGTCCGAATTTCGCCCCCTTCCGTCGCAAAGGTGCCTTGGTCGTGCCGTCTTCTTCCGCTCTCGACGAATTCCTGATCCGCGACACGGCATCGATGGCCGAGGCGGCACGCCGCCTGCAAACCAGCAAACTGGGCCTGCTGTTCGTCGCCGACGCGGCCGGGCGCGTGCTCGGGCATCTTGACGGCGCGATGCTTGCCGCCAAAAACGGTGCGGGTACGGCCGTCGGCGCCATGACGGCGGGGGTTGCGACGGGTCCCGTTGCCCTGCAACTCGACGCCCAAGGCCGTGCGGCCGGCCTCAACATGCCGGGCCAAGCGCGCCGCGTGCCGATCGCCGAGCCCACGCTGGGCGGCAACGAGCTCAAATACGTCACCGAATGCGTGACCACGAACTGGATTTCGAGCCAGGGAAGCTATGTGCGCCGCTTCGAAGCGGATTTCGCCCGGCTGCTCGGCGTGCCGCATGCGCTCGCCGTGTCGAACGGCACGGTCGCCCTGCATCTGGCACTTGCCGCCTACGGCATCGGACCCGGCGACGAGGTCATCGTGCCCGACCTCACCTTCGCGGCCACGATCAATGCCGTGCTCTATACGGGGGCAACGCCGGTTCTGGTCGATGTGTCGCGCGACACGTGGAACATGGATCCCGATGCGGTCGCGGCCGCCATCACGCCGCGCACCAAGGCGATCATGCCCGTGCATCTCTACGGCCAGCCCGCCGACATGGCGCCGATCCTGGCCCTTGCCAAGCGCCGCGGTCTGGTCGTGGTCGAAGACGCAGCCGAAGCCGTGGGCGCAAGCTGGAACGGCACGCCGTGCGGCGCCATCGGCGATTGCGGCACGTTCAGCTTTTTCTCCAACAAGCTCGTCACGACCGGCGAAGGCGGCATGGTCGTGTTCAAGGACGACAAGATCGCCGCGCGCGCCAAGCGCCTGCGCGACCACGGCATGAATCCCGACCGCAAATACTGGCACGACGAAATCGGCTTCAACTACCGCCTCACCAATCTGCAGGCCGCCATCGGCTGCGCGCAGCTGGAGCAGCTCGAAGGTTTCCTTGCGCAGAAGAAGCGCATCTCGAATTTCTACAATGCGCGGTTTGCGGCCGTCGCGGGCATCGAGGCGCCCGCGATTCTCGAAGGTTTCGCCAATTCCTACTGGGTCTACACGATCCTGCTCGACGCCGCCGACATCGGCATTTCGCGCGACGCTTTCATGGCGCGGCTGGCCGATGCCGGCATCGATTCGCGGCCGGTATTTTTCTGCCTGCACGACATGCCGCCCTACAAGGGTTTCGCGGGCAATCGCAGCTTCGCGAACGCCGCGCATATTTCGGCCCAAGGCGTGAGCCTGCCGTCGTCGACGTCGATCGGCGACGACGAACTTGCCTTCGTTGCCGACACCGTTGCACGTCTGGTTGCAGCCTGTCGAACGGCCAAAGCGTCGGCGGCGTGACGCGCGCGCAGCAAGGCGATCGGGCCATTCTGGCAATGGCCTTTGCCGTGGCACCGGTTGCAGCCCTAGCCCCGAACGGGCTTGCCGTTCTGCTGGCCGGTGTCGGCGTGGCGGCGGCGGCGTTCGAGCCCGCTCGGCTGCGGCTGGCGAACGTGCCGCTGGTGCCCAAAGCGGCCGTCGCGACCGTGCTGGGCTGGGCGCTGCTGTCCAGCCTGTGGGCGATCGACGCAAGCGAAGCGCTCGGCGGGCTGGTCCGCGTGGCGCCAGCGGCCTTCATGGGCCTGGTCGTGCTCGACAAATGCCTCGCCCTCGACGACCGCGCGCGCGCGCGCATCGAGCGCGCTTTGCTGGTCGGATTCTGGCTCGCCCTCGTCCTGCTCGCGGTCGAAATGGCAAGCCAAGCCGCGCGCGGACTCTACGGCTCGCTCTATGCCCATTTGATCGGGCCGATCGCCGCGACCGAATCCTTCCTCAACCGACCCAAGACGGTGCTGGCCTTGCTGCTGCCGCTGGCGACCTTCGTCGCCGCGCGCCGCGTCGGCGGCTGGGCGGCGGCGGCAACGGTCGCATTCTGCGTGCCGATTTTTGCGTTCGGCGAATCGATGGCGGCGGCCTTGGCGTTGCCGGTCGCGGCGCTTGCTGCCGCCTTCGGGCGCTTCGGCGGCCGTCGCGCGCCGTGGCTGTTGGCCGCCATAATCGGCGGCGCCGTGTTGGCAGCGCCCTTGCTCCCGCATGTGGCGACGCTCGAAAAACTCGGCGAACGGCGCGACGTTACGGTCTCGATTTTCCATCGCGCCGTGATCTGGGCTTTTGTCGCCGACCGCATCGCCGAAAAGCCGATCTTGGGCTGGGGCATGCATGCTTCGCGCAACATACCGGGCGGGCAGTCCAAGATCACCGACATGGCCGAAACGATCCCGCTGCATCCGCACAACGCGCCCTTGCAAATTTGGCTCGAATTGGGGGCCGTTGGCGCGCTGGCCGCCGCCATCCTGCTGGCGTGGCTCGCGCGCAAAACCGCCGGGCCGCCGCTGCGCCAGGCCGTTCTTGTCGCCACGTTGGTTACGGCAGTCATGGTCGCGTCGCTGAGCTACGGCATCTGGCAGGGCTGGTGGTTCGCGACGCTGTGGCTGCTGGCCGCATTGGCGGCCGCGACAAGCCGGGAATCGTTGGGGCCGAACGCGGCTTCGTGATACGCAAAAGACCGGTTCTCGCCCCATCGGAGTCGCCATGTCGCAGGTCCGCATTCGCCGCGCCCTTCTTTCCGTTTCCGACAAAACCGGCCTCGTCGAATTCGGCCGCACCCTTGCCCGGCACGGCGTGGAAATTCTGTCGACCGGCGGCACCGCCAAGGCGCTGGCCGACGCCGGCCTCGAAGTGGTCGATGTCGGCACGCATACGGGCTTTCCCGAAATGATGGACGGGCGCGTGAAGACGCTGCACCCGACGGTGCATGGCGGCATCCTCGCAAGGCGCGACTTGAAGGACCACACGGACGCGATGGAAGCGCACAAGATAGCGCCCATCGATCTGGTCGTGGTCAATCTCTATCCGTTTGAAGCGACCGTCGCCAAAGGGGCGGCGTTCGACGACTGCGTCGAGAACATCGATATTGGCGGTCCGGCCATGATCCGCTCGGCCGCCAAGAACCACGAATTCGTCGTGGTGGTCGTGGCGCCTGCGCAATATGCCGAGCTTGCCGCCGCGATGGATTCCAGCGACGGTGCCACGTCGCTCGATCTGCGTCGGCGCTTTGCGGCCAGCGCCTATGCGCGCACGGGCGCGTACGATGCGGCCATCGCGCGCTGGTTTGCGGGCGAGCTTGGCCAGACCTTCCCCGAGCGGCTCAATCTTGCGGCGACGCGCGTTCAACCCTTGCGCTACGGCGAAAATCCGCACCAGCAAGCCGCGTTCTATGCCGACGGCACCAAGCGCCCCGGCATTGCCACGGCGCGCCAGATCCAGGGCAAGGAACTCTCCTACAACAATCTCAACGACACCGACGCCGCGTTCGAGGCGGTCGCCGAATTCGACGACGCGGCCTGCGTCATCGTCAAACACGCCAACCCGTGCGGCGTGGCGCGCGCGGGCGACATCCGCAGCGCCTATCTGAACGCGCTTGCCTGCGATCCCGTGTCGGCGTTCGGGGGCATCGTCGCGTTCAACCGCGCGCTCGACGGCGCGACCGCGACCGAGCTTGCCAAACTCTTCGTCGAAGTGATCGTGGCCCCGGCTGCCGACGAAGCGGCCCTCGCCGTGCTGGCAGCCAAGAAAAATCTGCGCCTGCTGCTGACGGGTGCGATGCCCGATCCGCAGTCCGGCGGCTTCGCGGTCAAATCGGTGTCGGGCGGCTATCTCGTGCAGACGCGCGATGCGGGCCGCATCGTGGAAAGCGACCTCAAGATCGCGACCAAACGGGCCCCCACGCCAGCGGAACTTGCCGACCTGCTGTTCGCGTTCCGCGTGGCCAAGCACGTCAAATCGAACGCGATCGTCTACGCCAAAAACGGTGCGACGGTCGGCATCGGGGCGGGCCAGATGAGCCGGGTCGACTCCGCGCGTATCGCCGCCCACAAAGCCGCCGACGCCGCGCGCGACGCGGGCGAGCGTGAGAGCCGCTGCATCGGCTCGGTCGTGGCGTCGGACGCGTTTTTCCCGTTCGCCGACGGGCTGCTCGCGGCCGCCAATGCGGGGGCCACCGCCGTGATCCAGCCCGGCGGCTCGGTGCGCGACGCCGAAGTGATCGCCGCCGCCGACGAAAAAGGACTCGCGATGGTCACGACCGGCATGCGGCATTTCCGGCATTAACAGGCCGCTTGCGCCGTATCTTCATTTGCACGGCAGTCCCAGGAAATTGACTTCGCGTTCGCCCGGTCGCGCATAGCGCAGGTCCGTCGCGACCTTTCCCGCGTGCGTCGCGATCGCGTCGGCGATCTTCCCGGCGTCGAGATAGCGGCCAAGGTCGGTCGATGCCAATGCGGCGAGGACCCGCGCGCTGGCGACGGCACCGGCATGGAAACCGTCGACGAACTCGCAGTCGTTGGCGCCGAGAGGTGCGATGTCCGTCGCATCCAGATGCTGCGGCGAGAGCGCCGCCATCCGCGCGCGAACCGCATCGACATAGGCGTAGCGCTCGGGCTGCGCCCGCATCGCCGCATCGACGATCGGCGCAAGCGGCGGCAGATACGTGACGACGGCGATGCCCTCGCCACGAAGGCGCGCGATCGTCCGTGCCAGCGGCGCAAACGCGTCGGCGTCGATTTCACGCCCATGGCGGAACTGCGAGGTGCCGCGAGCGATACGATCGAGCGTGTCGGCAAAGCCTTCGTCGTCGGCAGGCCGACGTCCGAAAATCTGCGACCCGTAGACATACTGTCCGTCGGCAGCGTAGCCGTCGCCGCGGGAGCGCGCGCGCCAACCGATCGCGGGCACGGCAAGCAGATTGGGCGGCCGGCCCGCCAGCGCGGCAAAGGCCTCGTCGGGCCGGATCTGGCCGAGCGCCAGCCATCGATACGGCGCCAGCAGTTTGTTGGGCGTGAGCTTGCGCGAGAGCTCGGCATTGGGCGACAGCACGAAAGGGCCGGCCCATTGCGGATGGAACCAGAAAAAATCGATCCCCAACACCAGCAACTGCGGGCGCGCGACGGCCAGCACGTCGTTGACTGCGGCCTCCAGCTGGCGCGTGGAACTCGCCATCAGGCCCAGATTCGCCGTCGGAACCGCGAAGAATTCCGACGCGACCGTCAAAGTGCGCGACGATCCGACGATCGCGACCTGCGGCTGGCGCCGCGCCGCCAGCGCAAGCTTGAACGCGTAGGCGTCGTCGTGCAGCGCGCTGCCGTAGAGTCCGCCCGTCGCCTGCAGGCTTTCGGCGATTTTCGGCGGCGAAACGCGTTCGCCGACCCGCTCCAGTACGAGCAGGCTTGCGCCGATGCCAAGCGCTGCCGCAACGGCCGGGGCGAGCAGGAGCGCAATGTAGCGGCGGTAGGTGCGGCGCGCGTTTTCCATCGGGTCAGAACTGGAAATAGAGGAATTCGCCGCCGCGGGCGACGAGCAGCAACGAGGCGACCGCGAGGCCCGCCATCGCGGCGCCGATCGGCAGGTTCGGGCGCCAGACCAAACCGGCGCGCCGCGCGGCAAGCGCCGCGCCGCGCAGCCGCGCCGTGCCCCGGAAACGGAACCATTGCTGCGTGTTGGGGGCGATGAAAACGAAAGCGAGCAACGCTGCCAAGCCCAGCACCTGTTCGACGCCGCCGAAAAGCTGCGCGGGCGCAAACGCGACGCCGACGGCCGCGAGGCGCTGGCCGAGCGCGCCCAAATGCCCGAGATAGCTTTCCGGCAGCGCCACGCCGTTCAGGCCGACGAGCCCGCGATACATCGCGGCCGCCGCATCCAGATCGGCAGCCCGGAACAGAACCCACGCGAGCGCCACAAAGAAGAAAGTGGAGAGGTGCCCGACCGAAAGCAAGTCGCGGCGCTGCGACGTCTGCGCGTCGCGGCCGCGCCAATGGCGCCACAGATGGTTCGCCGCAAGCCCTGCGCCGTGCACCGCACCCCACAGCACGAACGTCCATCCCGCCCCGTGCCACAGCCCCCCCAGCAGCATGACCGCGAAAACCGTCGCCGCGTGCCGCGCAGCGCCGTGCCGGTTTCCGCCGAGCGGGATGTAGAGATAGTCGCGCAGGAAACGCGACAAGGTGATGTGCCAGCGGCGCCAGAAATCGACCAGGCTCGTCGCTTTGTAGGGGGAGTTGAAATTGACCGGCAGGCGAAAGCCGAACAGCAGCGCAATGCCGATCGCCATGTCGCAATAGCCCGAAAAATCGAAATAAAGCTGCAGGCTGTAGGCGACCGTCCCGCACCAAGCCTCGAGAAACGCCACGGGCGTGCCGACGGCTGCGGCGTCGAAAACGCGGCTGGCTTGGTCGGCCAACGTGTCGGCAACGAGCACCTTTTTCGCGAGCCCGACGATCAGGATCGAAAGGCCGAGCGCGACGGCACGCAGATTGGCGCGACGCGCCAGCCGATCCTGGAACTGCGGCATCATCTCGCGATGGTGCACGATCGGCCCCGCGATCAGCTGGGGAAAGAAAAACACGAACAGGACGAACCCGGCGACGGTGAAGCTCGCGACGCTGCGCCGGTAGGCATCGACGAGAAACGCGATCTTCTGGAAAACGAAGAAGGACATGCCGAGCGGCAGCAGCACATGATGCGGCGCCAATTCGAGCTTCAACAGCGCGTTGGCGTTCGCGACCATGAAATCGAAATACTTGAAATAGCCGAGAAGACCCAGATTGAGCGCGATGCCGAACGCCAGCACCCATTTGCGCGCGGCATGGCCGTGCAGCAAATAGAGCCCAAGCCCCGCGTTCGCGAGGCAAAGCACGACGAGAAACGCCAGATGCGTCCAGCTCCAGTAACCGTAGAACGCGAACGACGCTGCGACGAGCCAGACCAGCGCTGCGCGATCGGAAACGCGCTTCAACAGAAAATGGTATCCGCCGACGGCGAGCGGCAGGAAAACCAACAAAAACTCGTACTGGCTAAAGACCATTCGCCGCCGCGCCCGTGCATTTCAAAGAGCGCCGAATGTAGCGACGCCGTGCCGTGCGCGCAATTGCCGGGAAAACGCGCATGCAAATGCGCGCGGCGCTAGGCCGGAGCCAGGATGGCGCAGAACTGGTCGCCGCGATGCTCGGCATTGAGCTTGGCCGCGCGCGCGTCGAACGTGGCGAGCTCGGCCTTCGAAAACAGCGGCTGTTTTTTCGAATGTGCCTTCGCGTCGGTCAGCGGTATGTCGCGCTTGTACTGCTCCGAGCCCCAGAACTGGAAACCGTCGGAATCGTCGTCGAGACGCAGGATTCTGAAACCGTGCCGCTCGGCGAGGCGCGCGAAACTCTCGCGGCTATGCAGATACAAATGCCGGGGCGCGTCGAGCTGGACCCAATCCGCGCCGTAGATGTCGAACGCGGCCGACGAACAGGTGGGCACGCGCATCAGCGCGAAGCCGTCGGCGGCCACAAGGCGCCGTGCCGCCGCCATCGCCGCATGCTGGTCGGGCAGATGTTCGAAACTGTGGTGGAACATCACGAGCCGATAGGGTCCGGCGACGTCGTCGAGCGTGGCGCGCCTGGCGATGCGCGCGCCCTCGAAAACCACGTCGCCGTCGAGATGCGCGTCGATGCCTTCGGCCGCGAAGCCGAACTGGCGCAGCCGCGCCACGCGCGCCCCCTTGCCGCAGCCGACGTCGAGAATGGCGTCGCTTTTCGCGATGCCAAGTTCGCCCAGCAGGCGCAGTTCGCGGTTGGATTTCAGCGCGTCGAACAGCCAGCCAAGCGGACCGCCGCTGCGGTCATGCGCCCATCTGGCGGCAAGACGGCGCTTGAGGCTCGGGCGTTTGGGCAAGCCGCCATCGAGCGAATAATAGTGCGCGGGATAGAATTGCGCGAGGTCGGCGGGCACCCGGGCAATCTGCAATGCGCCGCAATCGCCGCACTCGAAATAGTCGAACACGGCCCGCGTGCCGTACATCATCTCGCGCACGACATGGGCGCATTTGGGCGCGCCCCCGCAGATATGGCATCGTTGCGTCATTCTGCTAGCATGCTATGCTAGCAGAATGGCAAAGACAACGGCGACAAGCGCCATCACGGTCCGCGGTCTCGATGCCGCCGCCCATCGCGCATTGAAGCAGCGCGCGGCGCGTGCCGGCCGCTCGCTCGAATCCGAGATACGGCGGATTCTTGCGGCAGCACTCGACAGCGACGACGCAAAGCCGGGCACGCAAGCGCGACGCCTGTTCCTCGAAAATTTCGGCGCCGCGCTCGAGTTTGCGGCGTGGCCCAAGGTTCCCGGCGACGGCGCGCCAAACAATCCGTTTGCGCGCGCGCGGCCGAAAAAATGATCCTGCTCGACACCAACGTGGTGTCGGAATTCATGCGACCGGCGCCGTCGGCGCGCGTGCTGGACTGGCTCGACGGCCAGCGGCGCGGCGATTTGCGCATCGCGGCACCCGTGCTGTTCGAACTCGAATACGGATTGCATTTGCTGGCGCAGGGAAGACGCCGCAGCGATCTTTCGGGACGCCTCGCGCGCTTTCTGGCGCAATGGCTGGACGGCGCAGAAATCCTGCCGTTTGACGGCGACGCGGCGCGCCGCGCGGCAGCCTTCGTTGCGGCACGCCAGGCATCGGGGCGCCCGCTGGCCGCGTTGGACGCGCAGATTGCCGGGATAGCTGCCGCACACGATGCCGTCTTGGCGACGCGCGACACGGTCGATTTTGCCGGTCTTGCGCTGCGTCTGGCCGATCCGTGGCGGGCTTAGTGCCAGATCAGCGCATATCCGGCACTTTGCGCCACAGCACGAACAGGCCGAGCGCAAAAAACGGCAGGATCGTCGCCATGCCCGCGCGCTGGCTGTCGGCCAGCAGCGTGACCGTGCCCAAAATCGCCGGCCCCAAAAAGGCCGTGATGCGCCCCGACAGCGCGAACAGGCCGAACACTTGCGCACGCTGCGCTTCGGGTGCCAGGCGTGCGGCAAGCGAACGGCTGGCGGCTTGCACGGGCCCGAAAAACGGCCCGATCAGCACGCCCAAAATCCAGAACGCGGTTTTGCTTTCGACCGCCAGCAGGCCCGCGCCGATCAAGATCAGGCACACGAGCCCGATCGCGATCGTGCGCCGCGAGCCCATTTTGTCGTCGAGCCACGCGAAAGCAAACGCGCCGATTCCGGCCGAAAGATTGAGCGCGATGCCGAACATTATCACTTCTTCGAGCGCCATGCCGAACGTGCCCGACGCGTAGATGGCGCCGAACGCGAACAGGGTCGCGAGCCCGTCGGTATAGATCATGTTCGCGAGCAGAAACCACGCGACGGTCGGATGCGCTTTCAAAAACCCGACCAGGCCCTTCATGTCGCCAAGGCCGCGCTTGACGGCAGCCGCCGGCGCCATGCGCGCCTTGCCTTCGCGCACGACGAACAGCAGCGGCAAGGCGAAGACGAGCCACCACAAAGCCGTAAACGGCCCGACGACGCGCACGTTTTCGGCCGCGGATTTGTCGAGCCCGAACAGCGGCTCGGGCGCCTGCACGAACGCGAACAGCAGGAAGGCCAAGCAGAATATCCCGCCGACATAGCCAAGCCCCCAGCCCCAGCCCGACACGCGCCCGAGCGTTTCGGGCGTTGCAACTTTCGGCAACAGCGCATTGTAGAAAATGGCCGCAAGCTCGAACGCCACGGTCGCGCTCGCAAACAGCGCCAGGGCGAGCAGCACCGACGACGTGTCGGGTGTTACGAACCACATGCCCGCGCACGCGGCGGCGGCGATGCCGGTGAAAAACGCCAGATACGGTTTCTGGCGCCCGCCATGGTCGGCAACTGCGCCCAGCACGGGACCGAGCAGCGCGATCGCGAGCCCGGCCAGCGACGCCGCATGACCCCACATTGCGGTGCCCGCGATCGGATCGGGCGCGACCGCCTTGGTGAAATAGGTCGCGAACACGAAGGTGGTGATGACGGCCGGAAAAGCCGACGACGCCCAATCGTACAGGCACCACGAAAAAACGGACGCGCGTTTCACGGGCCCGCCCCTATCCACCTGCTAAGGCCGCCAATGCGCGCAATTCGCGGCCCGCGACCGTCAGCGCCGCAAGGTCCGCCGCACCCCCGGCGCGCAATTCGGCCAGCACGTTTTCGAGCCGCGCGGCGCCCGCCGAATGCGCGGCCACAAACGCCTCGGCCGGATCGGGCGCGTCCGCGTTGGCCGCCAGCGCGCTTGCGACCAGATCGGCTTGCAGCGCGTCGAGATCGTCGACCGTCGCCGCGATCGCGCGCGCGGCCCAGCTCGAACGTGCCGGGATGCGCGCGGCCGTGTCGCGCAGCCAGTCGAATCCGAGCCTGGCGCCGAACGCGAAATAGCACGCGGCCACGCGCGCGACAGGCACCTGGCTTTGGCGCTGGATGCGCACGAGATCGAACGCAGCGCCCAGATCGCCCAAGGTCGCGATGTCGCCTGCCAGCGTCGGCGGCACGCCGGCATCGACCAGCTTCTGGCGGCGCGCGGCATGGGCCGCCCGGCGCGCGGGGTCGAGCGCGTCGCCGATATCGCCCTTCAGGGCCGCAACGCCGGCCTGGCAGGCGGCGAGGGCCGAAGCGATATCGAACGGCACCGCCAGATTGCGCAGGAGCCACGTCGCGGCGCGGTCGATCAGCGCCGCCGTGACGGCGATCATGTCGAGCTGCACGCCGGCCTCGACCTTGTTGTCGAGCGCGTCGATGGCGCCCCACAGGGCGCGCAGGCCGAAGGCGCGGCACGCCACCACATAGGCGCGCGCGACATATCCTGGCGCGGCGCCGCAGCGCTCGGCCAGATCGTGCGCGAAACTGATGCCCGCGCGGTTGACCAGCGAGTTGGTCACGACCGTCGCGACGATTTCGCGCTTCAGGCGGTGGCGCAAAATCGCGTCCTTGTGGCGGCGACGCAGTTCGTGCGGGAAATATTTGACCAGTTCGTCGGCCAGCGACGGATCGTCGGGCAAGTCGCTGGCCAGCAGATCGTCGTAGAGCGCCATCTTGGCATAGGCGAGCATGACCGCAAGTTCGGGCCGCGTCAGACCCTTGGCGGACGCGACGCGCGCGGCCAACGCTTCGTCGTCGGGCAGATATTCGATGGCGCGGTTGAGGCGCCCGGTCTTTTCCTGCGCGCGCATCAAGCGCGCCACGCGCTCGATGCCGCCAGCGCCCTCGCGCTCGGCAAGGCTCACGGCCTGCGTCTGCAGATAGTTGTCGCGCAAGACCTGAAGGCCAAGCTCCTCGGTCATCTCGGCCAGCAACGCGTCGCGCTGTTTGAGCGTCATGTCGCCGCGCGCCATCACGTCGCCGACCAGAATCTTGATATTCACCTCGTGGTCGGACGTGTCGACGCCGGCCGAATTGTCGATGGCGTCGGTATTGATGCGCCCGCCCTTGGACGCGAACTCGATGCGCCCGCGCTGCGTGGCCCCCAGATTGGCGCCCTCGCCGATCACGCGCGCGCGAATCTCGGCGCCGTTGACGCGGATCGCGTCGTTGGCGCGGTCGCCCGCATCCGCGTGGCTTTCGGCCGTCGCCTTGATGTAGTTGCCGATGCCGCCGAACCACAGAAGATCCACCTCTGCCAGCAGCATCGCCTTCATCAGTTCGAACGGCGTGACGCTGTCGGCGGCGATGCCGAACAAGGCTTTGATCTGCGCCGACAGCTTGATCGATTTGGCCTTGCGGTCGAACACGCCCCCGCCTTCGGAAATCAGCGCGGCGTTGTAGTCGGCCCAGGACGAGCGCGGCAGTTTGAACATGCGCTCGCGCTCGGCAAAGGCGCTGGCGGCATCGGGATTGGGATCGATGAAGATATGGCGATGGTCGAACGCGCCCACGAGGCGCGTGTGCGGCGAGCGCAGCAAGCCGTTGCCGAACACGTCGCCCGACATGTCGCCGACGCCCACGCAGCTATGCGCCTGGGTCTGCGTATCGAGCCCCATTTCGCGGAAATGGCGTTTGACGGCTTCCCACGCGCCGCGCGCCGTGATGCCCATGCCTTTGTGGTCGTAGCCCGCCGACCCGCCCGAGGCGAACGCGTCGCCGAGCCAATGGCCGTATTCGATCGAAATCGCGTTGGCGATGTCGGAGAAGGTCGCCGTGCCCTTGTCGGCCGCGACCACCAGATACGGATCGTCGCCGTCGCGGCGCACGACGTCTTTGGGCGGCACGATCCCTTGGGGCGCCAGATTGTCGGTGATGTCGAGCAGGCCGCGCATCAGAATCTGGTAGCAGGCGATGCCCTCGGCCTGGAACGCGTCGCGTCCCGCTTCGGGTGCGGGCGGGCGCTTGACGAAAAAGCCGCCCTTCGATCCCACCGGCACGATGACGGCGTTCTTGACCATCTGCGCCTTGATGAGGCCCAGAATTTCGGTGCGAAAATCTTCGCGCCGGTCGGACCAGCGAATGCCGCCGCGCGCCACCTTGCCGCCGCGCAAATGCACGGCTTCGACGCGCGTGGAATAGACCCACACTTCGACGAGCGGCCGGGGCAGCGGCAATTCGTCGATTTTCTGGCTGTCGAACTTGACCGACAGATACGTCTTGGGTTTGCCGTCGGCGCCGGTCTGGAAATAGTTGGTGCGCAGCGCCGCCTGCAGCAGGTTCAAGAAACGGCGCAGAATGCGGTCTTCGTCGAGATTGGCGACCTCGTCGAGCAGATGCGCGATTTCGACCGCGATGCCGCGCTGGGCCGTCTCGCGGTCGCCCGCAAAGGCCGGGTCGTGGCAGGTTTTGAAATAGTCGACGAGGCGGCGCGCGATCTTCGGATGCCGTGCCAGCGTGTCTTCCATGTAGCTCTGGCTGAAGGTGATGCCGGCCTGTCGCAGATAGGCCGCGAGCGCGCGCAGCACCGTCACTTCGCGCGCCGACATGGCGGCGCTCACGACCAGCCGGTTGAATCCGTCGGACGCGACATCGCCCGCCCACACGGCGGCAAAGGCTTCTTCGAACAGTTTTTTGACCCGGCCCAGATCGACGTCGCTTGCATCGCGCGTCACCAGCGTCAGGTCGTGCATATAGACGTCGCCCGCCGCACGCGCGGCCGCCGCATTGAGCGGCTGGATGCGGAAAGGTTCCTCGGTCATGGTTTTGAGGCCCATGCTTTCCAGCATCGGCAGGACGTCCGACAGCGGCACCGGCGAATTGCGGTGGAACAGCCGCAAGCGCAGCTCGCTGTCGGCGGCGCCCACGCTGCGATAGAGATTGAGCGCCAGCGTGGTTTCGCCCGCCAGCACCGCATCGACCGAGACGATGTCGGCGACCGCGTGTTCGGGCGTGAAATGCTCGCGGTAGGCTGCCGGAAAGGCGGCCTGGTAGCGGCGCAGTTTGGCCAAGCCCCGCTCTTCGCCTTCGGCGGCGACGAGCGCGTCCTTGAGCCGGTCGGCGAAGCCGCGCCCGGCTTCCACAAGCTCGGCTTCGACGTCTTCGGCGCGCTTGTCGGGAATGGCGCCGGGCGTCGTGCCGACGATGAAATGGCAGCGCACGAGCGCGCTGTCGTCGGCGAGCGTCACATAGAAGGCCGATTTGCGCCCGTCATACGCCTTGGCCAGGATCGTATGGAAGGTCTCGCGCAGTTCGGTATTGAAGCGGTCGCGCGGCACATAGACCATCGCCGACATGAAACGGTCGAACGAATCGCGGCGCAGGAACAAAGCGATGCGCTGGCGTTCCTGCAGGCGCAGAATGCCGAGCGCCGTCTCGTACAGTTCCTCGACCGTGCTCTGGAACAGCTCCTCGCGCGGATAGGTCTCGAGGATATGCTGCAGCGCCTTGGAATTGTGGCCGTCGGCGGGGAAATTGGCTTTGGCCGTGACGGCCGCGACCTTGTCGCGCAGCAACGGAATTTCGCGCGGGCGTTGCATGGCGGCGGCCGAGGTGAACAGCCCCAGAAACACTTTTTCGCCCGTCACGGCGCCGTCGGCGCCGTAGGTTTTGAGGCCGATCGCGTCGAGATAGCCCGCGCGATGCACGGTCGAGCGCCGGTTGGCCTTGGCGACGCGCAGCAGGTCGGGGGCGCGCACGAAGGCCTGCAAGGTCGCGGGCAGTTCGGCGATGCGGCGCAGCACGTCGAACACCACGAAATTGTCGCTGCGCGCGAGGCCGAGGCCGGCCGCGCTGCGCACGACGCTGCGAAAGCCCGTGCCTTCGCCGTGATATTCGTATTCGCGGTAGCCCAAAAAGGTGAAATTGTCGGTCGCGAGCCACGACAGGAAATCGCGTGTGGTGGCGATTTCCGATTCCGGGCGCGGCGGCGGCGTCTGGGAAAAACTTTCGACCGCCTCGCGCAGGCGCGCCAGCATCGGCCGCCAATCGACGACGCAGGCGCGCACGTCGTCGAGCACGTCCTGGATGCCGTCGCGGATCGTGTCGAGCTGGGCCTGGTCGCCCTGCGCGTCGATTTCCACATGCATGAAACTTTCGCGTGTACCCTCGTCGTCGAGCGAAACGGCGGCGCCCGTATCGTCGCGCCGCACCCGCACGACCGGATGGATCACCAAATGCACCGACAGGTCGCGCCGGTTGATCTCGCCCGCGATCGAATCGACGAGAAACGGCATGTCGTCGTTGACGATCTCGACGACCGTATGGCTCGAATGCCAGCCATGTTCGCCCAGGCGCGGATTGTAGACGCGCACTTTGGCCTTGGCGGCGCCGCGCGTGCGCCCGAACGTCCACAGCGCCACGGCCGCGCCGTACAGATCCTCGGCCGAGCGCTCGGCCAGATCGTCGGCCGCGACATTGGCGTAGAATTGCCTGATGAAGTTTTCGGCCGTATCGGCCGCAGCGCCGCTCAGCCTTTGGCGCGCCAGATTCGCGACCCGGTCGAGGATTTCGGTTTTGCGCGTCTCGTCGCGAACAGGCATGGTGTTCCCCGCTTGTTGTATGGCCGCGCGTCTCCCGGCGCGGTTCGGCATTTTACGCCGATATTCGTCGATTATGCCTGTCATCTTTGGCCGATTTGTTGCGAACCGCCCGGCATTGCGGCATTTTTGGGGTCGCCGGGTCCGTTTTTCGGAATAGCTTCCGGGCAAGGCGCGTTCCCGGAGGCACGGAAAATCTGGATCGAGGGACAAAATGACGATAGGTAGGGCCATCACCGACACCCACGAAAGCGACACATTGTCCCAATCGCCCCCTCCCTCGGCCCCCCAAACGCATGCGGCGTGGGTGCCGCCCCTCGCGTGGCTCACGCGCCGGTTCCACCCCAAGGGCACGGACCGGCTGGTGCGCGCCCTGCATGCGCCCGGCAATGCGCGGCCCGTGCGCACCGTGCTCGATTACGACCGCGGTATGGTCATCAATATCGACACGCACTCGTTCCTCGAATGGTACATCTATTTCTACGGCGCCTTCCGCCCGCAAATTTCGAAGCTGCTGAACCGCATGCTGCGCCCGGGCCAGGTCGCGTTCGATATCGGCTCGAATATCGGCATGCATGCGATGATCATGGCCAATTGCGTCGGCCCTTCCGGCCAGGTGCATGTGTTCGAGCCCGACCCGCATCCGCTGGCGCGCTTGAAGGCAAACATGAACCTCAACGGCCTTGCCAACGTGACGGTCAACCAGGCCGCGATTTCGAGCCGCACCGAAACGCGCCAGCTGTTTTTGCACGACGACACGATCGGCAACTTCGCCAACGCGTCGCTGCAATCGGCCAATGTCGGCCGGTCGACCAAGACGATCGACATGAAGGTCTGGTCGCTCGACGATTATGTCGCCCAGAATCCGCTGGCGCGCCTCGACGCGATCAAACTTCTGGCGCAGGGCGAGGAATGGAACGCGCTGCAAGGCGGCATCGAGACGATCAAGCGCTACCGCCCGAAAATCTTTTTCCTGTGGGAGCCGTCTTACTGGGCGCGCCAGTCCTTGTGCCTGATGGACGCGGTGCGGTTTTTCAAGGAACTCAACTACGCGACCTACCAGGTCGAATTCGGCGCGCGCCGCCCCGTGACCGAAGAAATCGCGATGGGCCAGGTGCTGCTGGCGGTGCCCGACCGGCTGTAGCGGCCAAGCTGCCGCTGCGGCACGATTCCGCCTTCCGCGCGGTTCGCGTTCATCGGGCTGCGGAAAACTGCCGGACAAACGCGACCAGGGCCGGCAGGACGCTGCCGTTCGGATCGACCGCGCGCCGGCCGGTATCGACCAGGGTGACGGCACACTCGGCCTCGCCCTGCCAGTTCAGCACGGGCGCGCTGGCCGCCTGAAGCCCCGGAATCAGGCGCCCCGCCACCGTCGCGTAGCCTTGCAGACGAAGCCTCGCCTTCAAGGCCGCCAGCGCGCGCGGCGAAACATCCGCATCGGCGGCACGGCTGCCCGAGCGGATTTCCTGCGCCAGCAACCCGGCCGTCAGGCGGTCGGGCAAGTTGGCAAGGAAGACCCGCCCGGTGGCGGAGCCGAGCAACGGAAAGGTCGTGCCAAGCCCGAGCGTGGTGGCAACGAACGTCGCCGCGCGTTCCCACCGCACGACGGTCGGCCCTTGGTTGCCCCAGACCGACAGCATCGCCGTGCAGCCGGTGGCCCGCGTCAGATCGGCCAGACGGTCGGCCACGCGATTGACGACGTCGTTGCGCGCGATCGCGGCAAGGCCGATTTCCATCGCGGCTTTGCCCAGATCGTAGCGCCCGGACCGCTCGGGCTGGCTTGCAAGCCCTGCCGCCACGAAGCTCGCCAGATAGCGGTGGGTCTTTGTGGCCGGCATGCCGGCCGCGCGCGCGATGTCCGTCAGCGTCGCCGGCGCCCGCAGATCGGCCAGCGCCTTGAGCACCGTCAGGGCGTTGTCGAGCGCGCCGATGCCGCGTTTGGAGTCGCCGTCGTCGCCGATCTTCTTGCGCGGACGTCCGCGGCGCGGCGTTGGGAGTGTCGCCATGGCCGACAGCCTAGCACCCTTTTTGCGCCGCGCGCGCGGGCCAAAATTTCGATTGACAGAATTCGTTGCATGATATGAAAAATAGTCGAAGAGTTGGAGGATGCGCACGATGAAAATCTGCATCGCAGGCGGCGGTCCGGCGGGGCTCTATGCCGCCTGCTTGCTCAAAACCCGCCGCCCCGACGCGCAGATCGACCTGATCGAGCAGAACCCCGCCGACGCGACGTTCGGTTTTGGCGTCGTCTTCTCCGACAAGGCGCTCGAGTTTCTCGAGGCGGGCGATCCCGAAACCCATGCGCTGATCGCGCCCGCATTGCAGACCTGGAGCGACCTTGCCCTGGTCCATCGCGGCGAGGAAATCCGCATCGACGGCATCGGCTTTGCGGCCATCGGCCGGCTGCATCTGCTGAAGCTGCTCCAGCAGCGCCTCGCCGGCACCGGGGTTGCGCCGCGCTATGCCACGACGATGCGCGAAGCGCCGGACCCGCGGGACTACGATCTCGTCGTCGCGTGCGACGGCGCGAATTCCGTCGTCCGCCAGGCGCATGCGGCGGCGTTCGGCACGCGGATCGAACCGCTTGCCAACCGTTTCGCGTGGTACGGCACGACCAAGCCGTTTGCGGCCCTGACGCAGACCTTCGTCGACACGCCGTACGGTCCCTTCAACGCGCACCATTATCGCTATGCGCCGGACATGAGCACCTTCATCGCGGAATGCGGGCCGCAGACCTGGGCGAAGGCGGGTTTCGGCGCGATGTCCGAAGACGACAGCCGCAAAGCCTGCGAGGCGATTTTTGCCGAGGCCCTGGACGGGCACAGCCTGGTCGCCAACCGCTCGCTCTGGCGAAACTTCCCCAGGATCAGCAACGAGCGCTGGCACGCGCAGAACATGGTGCTGGTGGGCGACGCGCTGCGCACGGCGCATTTTTCCATCGGCTCGGGCACGCGCCTGGCGCTCGAAGACGCCTTCGCGCTCGTCCAGGCGCTCGACGCCAACGGTTTCGACGTGGCCAAGGCCCTGCCCGCCTACGCGGCGGCACGCCGCCCGGCCGTCGAGAAGCTTGTCGCCGCGGCCGACGCGAGCGCCGAATGGTACGAGAATTTCGGCGACCGCATGAAGCTCGCGCCGTGGGATTTCGCGTGGAGCTACATCCAGCGCTCGGGCCGCATCGACCGCGAGAAGCTGCGCCGTCTGGCGCCGGGGTTCGTTGCGGGCTACGAAGCCCACGCAAGCCGCAAAGGAGCCGCGTGACGATGCCGCTTGCCGATCCCGTCGCGACGGACGCGCCCGGCGCGAAGGCGATCGGCTTCGCGCTGCCCGAGCGCTACAACGCGTCCGCCATCCTGTTCGACAATCTGGCCAAGGGCAACGGCGGCAGAGCCGCGCTCGTCGGCCCTGCCGGACGGCGCAGCTATGCCGAGCTGTGCGGCGAGGCGGCGCAGATCGGCAACGCGCTGCTGGCGATGGGCTGCGCGTTCGGCGAGCGGATCGTCTGCCTGCTCGACGACACGCCCGACCTTCCGGCCGTCGTTTTCGGCGCGATGCGCGCGGGGCTGGTGCCGGTGCTGCTGAACACGCTCTCGCCGCCCGATCTTGTCGGGTTCTACGCGCAAGATTGCGGGGCGCGCGTGGCCTTCGTGCAGGGCGATCTCTACGCCAAGCTCGGGGGCGCCGCGTTTGCCGCAGGCGGCATCGCCGAGATCGTCCTGTGCGGGCCGTGCGATCCGCCGGGCGACGGCGCGCCCGCCTGCCGGACCTTGGCAGCCTTGCGCCTGGGCCAGCCGGAGGCGCTGGCGCCCGCGCCCACGCACCGCGACGATATGGCCTTCTGGATGTATTCCTCCGGCTCCACCGGCAGACCCAAGGGCGTCGTGCATCTGCACCACGACATGCCGTACACCGCCGAGAGCTACGCCCGGCACATCCTCAAAATCCGCCCCGACGACGTTTGCTTCTCGGTCCCCAAGATTTTTTTCGCGTACGGTTTCGGCAATTCCTGCACCTTCCCGTTCCACGCGGGCGCCAGCGCCGTGCTGATGCCGGGACGGCCCGATCCGGCCGCCGTCTTCGACGCGGTCGGGCGTTTCCGCCCGACGGTGTTCTTCGGCCTGCCGACGCTCTACACGGCGCTGGTCAAGGATGCGGCGCAGGCGCAGGCCGATTTTGCCTCGGTGCGGCTCTGCCTGTCGGCGGCGGAGGTGCTGGCAGGGGAAATCTTCCACGCCTGGCGGGAGCGCTTCGGCCACGAGATCGTCGAGGGGCTCGGCTCGACCGAAATGCTGCACATCTATCTTTCGAACACCGAGGGCGACAAGCGGCTCGGCGCCGCCGGCAAGCCCGTGCCCGGCTACGAGACGAAACTCGTGGCGCTCGACGGTTCCGCCGAGGCCGATCGCGACGGCGTGCTGATGGTTCGCGGCGGCTCCTCGGCGCCTTGCTATTGGAACCGGCCCGACAAAACCGCCGAAACGATGCGCGGCGACTGGATCTGGACCGGCGACCGGTTCGAGCGCGACGCCGACGGTTTCTTCTATTTTCGCGGGCGCGCGGACGACCTGATCAAGGTGTCGGGCCAATGGGTCTATCCGCTGGAGGTCGAGCTTTGCCTGGCGGACCATCCGATGGTGACGGAATGCGCGGTGCTGGGGCTGGAATTGCCGGACCGGCGCATGGTCCTGAAGGCCTTCGTGGCGCCCGCTGCGGGCGTTGCGGGCGACGGCGCGACGACGGCGGCGCTGCAGGCTTTCGTCAGGGAAAAGCTGCTGCCCTACAAATATCCGCGCCTGGTGGAGTACATGGCCGAACTGCCCAAGACGGGCACCGGCAAAATCGACCGCCAGGCGCTCAAGAATCGCCCGCTCGGCGGCTGAGCTACTCGGCCGCAGCAGCACCCGGCTGCGAGTTGCGCAGGATGAAATCGGGCAGGCCCTGGCCCATCGAATGTTCGAAACGCATCGCCGCGCGGCCCGGATTGAACGGGATGTTCAACACGTCGCGCACGCGCGCTTCCAGCTTGTTGCGCTGGGCGACGATGTCTTCCGACGTCATGTGGTCGGTAAACACGAAGGCGCGGTAGCCGCCATTGGGATCGCCCTTGTAGTATTCGGGCGTCGTCATGAAATCGACCTCGTAGGAATGCAGCCGGTCGCCGGTCTTGCTCTGCGTGAAGGTCCACACGCCCTTCTGGCTTTCGTGCGGCACCGCCAAATCGTAATAGGGCGTGCCCGGATAGGTGGTGATGACCGTGCAGTCGAAATCGTCGACCTGCATCTTGATCAGCCAGTCTTCGATGTCCTGGATCGACTGCGCGCTTTCGCCGGGGTGGCCGACCGACATCAGCGCCTTGATCTTCAGATTGTGGCGCTTGGCGATCTCGACCGCGCGCGTATTGTCGTCGAGCGACGCGCGCTTTTCGATGTTTTCGAGGATGCGCGGATTGGCGGCTTCGAAGCCGCACAGCAGCCAGCGGAAACCCGCCCGGTACATGGCCTCGGCCTGCGCGTCGTTGAACAATTCCGACTTCACGAAGCCGCGCAGGCGGAACTCGACGCCGTGTTTCATCTGCAGGTCGGTGAGCGCGTTCATCAGCTCGACCATCGACTTGTTCACGTTCAACTCGTCGTCGTAGAACATGTAGCCGGTATAGCCGTAATCGAGATAGAGCCGCTCGACCTCGTCCACGATCGCTTTGGTCGGGCGCGTGCGGATCACGCGCAGGCTTTTCGAGTTGCGCCCGCCGCAGAAGCCGCAATTGAACGGGCAGCCAAGCTGCGCGATGAGGCTGGTCGCCGGGAAGGATTCGACCGTGTATTTGTAGCTTTTGAGATCGACGAGATGGCGCGCGGGCTCGGGCGTGCGCGTGTAGATTTCGTCGTTCATGAAGAAGCCGCCCTTCATGTCGTCGCCGTCGACGACCTTGGGCGGCTGGGCCAGCGTGATGGCGCTGAACACGGCCAGTTCGCCGTCGCCCGCCACCAGCACGTCGAAAATATCTTCGAGCTGCTTGGCGGCTTTGGTTGCGCGCCCGAACGAGGTGCGCCCGAACTTGTTTTCGAGCTTCACGGCCGCATAGGTCAGCGTCACATGCGGCCCGCCGAGCACGAGGCGCAGATCGTCGCGCACGGCGCGCAAACGCTGGGCAATCAGCGCCACCGCCGGCAATTGCGGCGTGGTCGCGGTGATGCCGATCACGGTGTCGGTCGTCTTGCGCGCATAGGTTTCGAGCGCGTCGAGATAATTTGCGATGCCCGACAGGTCGAGCAGATTGACATGGATGCCCTTGCGCTCGAGGGCCGCCGCCACTTTGAGCACGCCCAGGCTCACGAACACGCGCTCGTCCAACAGGAACGACGAAGGCGGGATCACCAGCGTGATCGACCGGTGGAACTGGTCGAGCATCGTCGGCAGGATTTTGGGCGCAAAATCGAGGGCGGAGACTTGCAACGCTGATGTCATGGGCCGACTTTGCCAATTCGAGGGTTATAATTCCACAGATAACTGCGCGCTTTGCTTTAGGTGGCGCGAGACGAAGTCCAAGAAAAGGCCCCGAACCGAAATTACCGCAGCTGTGGCGAAGTCAGCACACGCGACGGAAAGCCACTTTCGATCAATGCATTAGCGGCAATTTCATGGCCTTTGCCGGACCAGTGCCCGTCCGAGTCGAGGTCGAATCGCTGCGGCTTGCGGGCAAAGGCTTCAAAGAACGACACATCCGTGTCGATCGCCAGAAAACCGGCTGCAGCCGCGCGCGCCATAAAATTGCGGCGCATCGCGGCAAAATACGTGTCGGCTTGGATACGGGCCGCCTCGGGATCGCGGAATCCATCGACCACAAACGCGATCCGATCGGGGGGAAGGCCGGTTCGCATCGGCAGATCGGCCAGGAAAGCGTCGATCGCGGCAAGCGAGTCGCGCACCACCGATTCCGGCAGCAGGGCGGGCGCGAAGCCCGCAAATTCCTGCGGCTCGCCGAGGCGACGCAAGGCCGCCAGACGATCCATGACCTGCAGATTGAGGAGCAGATACCGGATCAGCGCCGAACGCGCGGCCCAAGCGCGCTTGGCGAGCTTGGGCGCGTAGTCGGCGCGCGCCAACGCGAGCGCGCCGTTCTGGTCCACGCGGTACTGCGCCATTCCCGGTTTGACGCCAAAACTGGCCAGGCTCTCGGCAAAGTCGTTGCCGACGACGACGACGACGAGCCCGTCCGCTTTGTAGCGGCGGGCGGCAAACTCGGCCCAGATCAGATACTGCGACAGCGGCGCCCCCGACGCGCCGAACGAGTAGACCCGTCCGTCGGGATATCTTGATTGAAGCCGTCCCTGGATCGTTTCGGCATAGGGCACCATCAGCGCCTCGACGAACGAATCGCCCACGACGGCCAGCAGCGGGCGCGGATCGTCCTCGGCATATTCGAGGTCGTTGACGAAGCCCGCCTTGTTGACGCGGCCGCGATTGGCGTTCGAGAAATCGCCGCCGAGCGAATAGACGTAGTCGCGGTCGGGCGCAAAACGGAAAATCGGCTGCGCGGCATTGACGGGTTCGGGCAGCATGTCGGAGCGCACCGGCAGAAAACGCAGCGCGATTTCTGCGACGCCCGCCATGAGCAGCGTCACGAACGACGCGACCGCCAGCCCGAGCGCGACGTCCTTTGCGAATCGCAGAAGGCGATCCTTCATCGCGCGGGCCTCGAAGAGGTTCGAAGAACGCCCGCCGCGAGCGCGCCCAGCGCCAGCCACCATATCCGCTGGAACGCGACGTCGTGCACCATCGAGAACACCGCGAAGAACAGCAGCAGCAGCTGTATCCCGACATGCTGCGGCAGCGCCAGGGTCGCAAGTCGCGCGCGCCAGCGCCAGAGCAGCCATGCAGGCAGGCTCGCGAAGACGATCGCGCCGAGCAGACCGAACTCGGCGAGAACCCAGACCGGCGTCGAATGCGCCACCAAAGGCGCGCCGGTGGCGCTCAAATTGAGACGCACGACCGCGCCGAGGCCGCCGCCGAACAGCGGATTGTCGCGCCACATCGCCAGCCCGCCCACGATGCTGTTCCAGCGTTCGGCGGTCGACGAGCCTGCCAGAATTTCGCTCGGATCGAAGACGGCGCTGTTCTCGGAGAGCAGGCGCGCGACCGGCGGCGACAGCCAGTTCGGGATCGCCCACCAGACGGCCGCCAGCACCAGCGCAACCGCGACCGACGACAGAACGAAACCGCGCCGCTCCGGCCAGCGCCACAGCGCGAAGGCCAGCAGCGCAGCCGTCGCGGCAAGCCCCGCGATCGAGCCCGCCTGCCAGACGCCCAGCACGAGCACGCCCGTCAGAGCCGCCCGGCAGGCGCCCGCATTGGCGCGCAGCTGCACGCCCGCATAGGCGAGTGCGAGCGCGATGCAAACGAGCAGCTGGAACGACAGCGTGTTGCGGTTGCCCGAATAGCCCTGGAAGTTGGCGGCCATGAAATAGCTGATCACCCCGAAGCTCAGCATCGTGCGCTCGATCGAGTACACGACGATTACGACGACGGCCGTTGCGATCAAGGATTCGGCCAAACGGCGGCGCCCCTGCCCGCCGAACGACGCGACGATCAAGGCGCCGCACGCGGCGTAGCCCAGCAGCACCAGCCAGCCGACCAGACGGTTCCCGAATGCCCAGTTCGAAAACCCGAACGCGAGATAGCCGCGCGCGAACGCGAAGACCAACAGCACGCTCAGGGCCGCCAGCCACAGCGCGAACGGCCGCGCCAACGCGATCGGCGCGCGGCGGGTGAACGCGAATTGCACCAGAACCAAACACAGCGCCAACACCGCCAGCGGATCGGCGAGATTGAGCGAAATCCAGCCGCCTGTGACCGGCGCCTGGATCTGGAAGAACAGGAAACATGCGACCAGATGCGCGAGCAGCAGGCCCGCCATCCGGTCGAAATCCGGCAGCGGATTGTCCGGCGCCGGCGCGCGCACCGGCGCCGCGGCGGCCCGCTCCTTGCGCGCCAACAGCGGCGCTGCCGCCAGCACCACGAGCGTGGCGCACAGCCCGACCAGCACCGAGGCCGCGACCGCATCGTGCGACGACACGCCCAAGGCGCCGAACGCATAGATCGCGGCCAATTCGCGCACGCCCCATCCGTTGACGCTGATCGGCAAGCTGGCAGCGAAAGTCACGATCGCCGCCGCCCCCATCGCCTGCCAAAACGGCAGCTCGACGCCGACGGCATCGAGCGCCGCGACATAGGCCGCGAACACCAGCAGATTGGCGCCGCCGCTGATGCAGGCGATGCCGGCAAAGCGCGCCAGAGCGGGGCCCGACAGCAGCGTGCGCAGCAACGCCGCTTCGTGGCGGGCACCTGCCATGGCAAAGCTCAAGGCCAAGGCCAGCGGCACCACGATGGCCGCCTGCACCAAGGGCGTGCGGGCCAGCGCCTCGGCCACCGTCGCGCTGCCGAACACGACGACGAACCCGGCCGCCGCCGCCGCCAAGCCGACCAGCGCCATCACGAAGCGCTCGTAGCCCGACGCGACCACGAGCGCGGGGGCCGGCACGTTGTGGCGGCGCAGCACCAATTGGCGCCCCAGAATCGAGCCGAACAGGTTGAAGACGAACAGGCTCGACACGAAACCGGACACGCTCGCGCGCACCGTCACGGCCCAGGGCACGGCGCAGCCAAAATGCGCCAGCACCCGATGCAGTCGGAAAATCACCGCGACCAGATTGACCGCCATCAAGGCGAGGACGGCGGCCGTCCAGCGCCAATCGAGATCGGCATAGCCCGCGACGATTTTGTCGAGCCCGACCCACCACGCGATCGCAAAAATCGCCAGCACCGTGCCGAACAGGGACAGAAGGCGTTTCATCGGCGCGACCGGCCGTTCAACACGTAAGATTCAATAGATGCAATCGATTGCACTTTCAGCTCGCCGTCGCACCCTTCAGCGATTTCGACCGCGTCGATGTCTGGCGATGCCACGCGCGGCATCCGGCGCATTTTATGGGCGGCTGGAGCGGGAAAAGGGATTCGAACCCTCGACCCTCACGTTGGCAACGTGATGCTCTACCACTGAGCTATTCCCGCCCGCGCGCCCTTGCGAAAGCGGCGCGATAATAGGCCGTAACCCCCCAATTGCAAGACAAAAACGTGCCAAGGCGTCGCGCCGCGCCTTTGGGGCCGGCAGGGGGTTGTTTTGGCGCCCAAAACGCGCCATTTTCCCTGCTATCGCGCACGACCAACGAACGGATCAGACCCGCTATGGACCAATTGATCGGGGCCGCCAAGGCCACTTCCTCCGCCAGCGCTGCGGGCGACCTTGTCAAGGATTCGGGCGACGATTCGTTCGAGCAGGACGTGCTGGCGGCCTCCGCCAAGACGCCCGTTATCGTCGATTTCTGGGCGCCGTGGTGCGGCCCGTGCAAACAATTGGGCCCGGCGATCGAGAAGGTGGTGCGCGAGGCCAAGGGTGCTGTCAAGCTCGTCAAAATCAATATCGACGAGCATCCCTATTTCGCCCAGCAATTGCGCGTGCAGTCGATCCCGGCCGTCTTCGCCTTCAAAGCGGGCCGCCCGGTCGATGCGTTCCTGGGCGCCTTGCCCGAAAGCGACATCCGCAAATTCGTCAAAAAGCTGGTCGGCGAAAAGGGTCCCTCGCCCGTCGAGCAGGCGCTCGAACAGGCCAAAACCGCGTTCGACGAGGGCGACGCCGCCACCGCCGCCGCACTCTACGGCCAGGTGCTGCAGCACGAGCCCGCAAACGCCAAGGCTGCCGCCGGGCTCGCCAAATGCCAGATCGCGTCGGGCGCGCTCGACGATGCCGCCGCCTTGCTCGAAAAACTTGCGCCCGAGATGGCCAAGGACGCCGACGTGGTCGCGGCCAAAACCGCGCTCGATGTGGCGCGCCAGGCCGAAAAAGCGGGCGACGTAGCGCCCCTGCTCGCCAAGCTCGAAGCGAACCCGGCCGACCACGCCACGCGCGTGGAACTGGCGGTCGCGCTGTTTGCGGGCGGCGACGTGGAGGGCGCGATCGGCCATATGCTCGATCTCTACAAGCGCGACCGCAATTGGAACGACGCGGCCGCGCGCACCCAGCTCGTCAAGTTTTTCGAAGCGCTCGGCAACGCGCATCCGGCGACCGTGCAGGGGCGCAAGCGCCTCTCCTCGCTGATGTTCGCTTGAGACGCGGCATGGGCTTCGCCACGGCCAGCGCCAAACTTGCCGACATGCCGGCCACGCTGCCGATTTTTCCGCTGGGCGGCGTTTTGCTGCTGCCGCGCGGCCGCCTGCCGCTCAATATTTTCGAGCCGCGCTATCTGGCGATGGTCGAAGACGCGCTCGCCAGCCCCGACCGTCTGATCGGCATCATCCAGCCGACCGAAAAGGAACGCGGCGGCAAGCCGCAAGCGCTCTATCCGGTGGGGTGCGCCGGGCGCCTGGTCAGCTGGTCGGAAACCGACGACGGGCGTTTCCTGATCCAGCTTGCCGGCATCGCGCGGTTTGGCGTGGGCGAGGAAATTGCGACGATGCGCGGCTACCGGCGCATCCGCCCGGATTTTTCGGCCTTCGAAGCCGATTTTGCCGAGCCGCCCGAGGGCGGCTTCGACCGGCTGCGGCTGCTGGCGGGCCTCAAAGCCTATTTCGCCGCCGAGGGGCTGGAAGGCGATTGGGAGTCGATTTCCCAAGCGCCCGACGAGCGCATCGTGGGCACGCTTGCCATGCTGTGCCCGTTCAGCGCGGAAGAAAAACAGAGCTTGCTGGAATGCGCGACTTTGGCCGAGCGCGCCAAGGCGATGACGGGCATTTGCGAAGCGCGCGCAGCCCAAGCGCGCGGCCAGTCGGCGCCGCCCGGCGGCAAGCTGCACTGACCCGAACACAAGAGGCACCGATGCCCGGCACGTCGAACGTCGATCCCAAGCTGCTCGAAATTCTCGTGTGCCCCGTGACCAAGGGCACGCTGCGCTACGATGCGGCGGCCGGCGAATTGGTCAGCGAGGCGGCGGGCCTCGCCTATCCCATTCGCGACGGCATACCGATCATGCTGGTCGATGAGGCGCGGCGCATCGATGCCGTGCATGGCAGCCCGCTTTGAGTTCTCCCCGGTGAGCTTTTCGGTCCAGCACCGCCCGCTCGAAATCCGGCTCAAAAAAGCCGAGAAGATTCTCGAGGTCGATTTCGAGGACGGCACCAAGATCGCGCTGCCGGCCGAATTGCTGCGCGTGGAGAGTCCGTCGGCCGAAGTGATGGGCCACGGGCCGGGCCAAAAGACGGTCGTGGCGGGCCGCGCGGAAGTGGGGATTATCGGGCTGGAGCAGGTCGGCAATTACGCGATCCGCATCAAGTTCGACGATTTGCACGACACCGGCATTTTCGCGTGGGACTATCTGTTCGAACTGGGCGCCAACCAAGAACGGCTCTATGCCGAGTATCTGGCGGCGCTCGCGGCCAAGGGCCTCAGCCGCGATCCCAGGGCGAAGAAGGGGAACTGAGCGGCGAGACAATGCCGTCACGGTATCTTCCCGTTCGAAAGATCAGAGGGCGGCGGCGATCTGCGCCTCGGCCCGGGCGATCGCGGCGGGCGCGTCCCAGGCGACGCCCTCGGTGCGCAGGACGGTCACGTCGGGGATGCCGAAAAACACCATCATGTGGCGCAGATAGGGGGCGAGGAAATCCTCGGCCGCCTGCGGTCCCGTCGAATAGATGCCGCCGCTCGACAGCAGGAAGACCGCTGCGCGCGCCCGGGCCAGCCCCCGGCGCACGCCGCCCTCGTAGGTGAAGGTCACGCCCGGGCGCGAGACATGGTCGATCCAGGCTTTGAGCGGCACCGGCACCGTGTAGTTGTGGATGGGCGCTGCCACGATCAGCGTATCGGCCGACTGGAACTCGGCCGTCAGCCGGTCCGACAGCGCGAGCTCGCGCGCCTGCTCTGCCGTGCGCGTCTCGGGCGGCAGGAATATCGCGGCGATGAAGTCGGCGCTCAAATACGGCAGCGCGTTTTCCGGCAAGGTCAGGTCGCGGAGCGTCAAGGTTTCGTCGGGGAACTTGGCTTTGCGAAGTGCGAGATATTGGTCCAGCATTTTGCGCGACACGGAGTCCGCACCGTTGGGGCTGCAGGTAAGGACCAGAGCATGTGCCATCGTCGTTTCCTTTCAAGGCATGTGTTGTCGTCCGAACGCGGCAGCAGCGGCCCGTTTTCAAGAGGCTTGCGGCGCCGTGCGGCGCGTCGATTCAGGGTCGCGTTGCTGCCGTTGCCTCCGTATCATGATAGACATCATCAATGACGCTATTCATGTCAGCCATCATCAATAACGTCAACTGCAAAAGCGAGGTGCTGCGATGAAGGTGTCGGCAACGAAAAAAGCGGAGCATCGCGCGGCCATTCTGGCCGTGGCAGGACGCCTGCTGCGCGAGAAGGGACCTTCCGGTGTCGGCATTGCGGAAGTGATGGCGGGTGCGGGCATGACCCACGGCGGATTCTACGGCCACTTCCCGTCCCGCGAAGAACTCAACGCGGTCGCGATCGCGCACGCTTTGCAGCAAGCCACCGGCTACCTCGCCAAGGCCGTTTCCGACGGGGGCTTGGCGGGTTTTGCGCGGCAATATCTTCGCAAGGCCCATCTTGAAGAGGTGGCTCGCGGCTGCCCCATCGCGGCAATCGCCACGGAAGTTCCGCGGCAATCGGGCCCGATCCGAGATGCTTTTGCAAAGGGCCTGCGCGACTATCTTGCAGCGGGAATTCCAGAGGGAGCCGATCGGGCGGCTGCTCTCGCGCGGCATTGCGGCTTGATCGGCGCGCTTATCCTCGCGCGCGCCGTCGCCGACAAAGACCGCGCTTTGGCCGAGGAATTGCTGCTGGTCGAGCTCGGCGCCAACCGGGAACGCCTCTGTGCCGAGTATCTGGCGGCGCTCGCGGCCAAGGGCCTCAGCGGCGATCCGCGCGCGAAGAAGGGCAGTCGAGCGGCCGGAGCAAGTCCGAGACTCCTTCGGAAGAAAATCGCGAGGCCGCGCTAATTTATGGCAACGGCAAAAGCTGCGCGCTCTTTGCGATCTGCCAAAGCAGTGCGCTTGCTTGCGCAAAATCTCCCGTCTCGCTGCGAATCGACAGATGGTAGTCGATCAAGGGATACGGTGGATCCTCCGGCCAAATCCGCTGAAGATTGCCGCGGTAGAACTTCAGTTGCAACGACTTGCCGATGGCGTCGCCCTTGTGCAAAACGTCGCCGCTGCACATGAAGGTCGGCAATCCGGCAACGCGAAACGGCGCTTCGCCAAATGCCAGCGGGCGAAACGATGTGCTTTCGCGGCAAGCGTGACGCGCGATTTCGCGACGGATTGGCGGCAAATCGTAGACGGTCCCGGACATATTGAAGCCCGCATACATCCAGCCGCCAATGCCATTGTCCGGCGGATTTTCGCACGAGGCACTGGGGTCGCGATAGAAAGTCGTCTCGTGCGCGCCGGACAGAGAATTGTCCCTGCAAACCACCGCCTCGACGGGAACAAAAATACGAAGCCCAAACCGCTCGTTCGCCACAGGTTGGACACGCGCCGCCGGATCGGCTGCGCTGGCCGAAAAAGCCAGCGCGGCCGCGACGCATATCAAGACTGCGTTCCGACGCCAAGTCATGCGGCTGGCTTTCTGGTCGCGCGCCAAATCTCCTGCCGCGACCGAATTGTCCGGTCCATATCCTTCAATACGTCCTCGTAGTATTTTCCATTTGCGTTTGGCGTGCCGCCGCGCCGCGAAGCGACGCTATTGTAGCGATTTCCTCTTTCGTCGCCCTGCACTTGCAGCCGGTCGATGAATTCGTCGATCGACTTGCTGTCTTTGACGACGGGACCCCACTTGTTTTCCCACTTTTTCAGCGCGTCCTCGATCGAATCGAACGACTGAACGCCGTCTTTGCCGGTATATCCCATTGGATTGTTTTTTTCTGGACTGGTACCGGCAAGCCAACCGCTTTCGTAAGCAAAAACGGAATGCAGGTACGCAGGTTCTATGCCCAATCGCCCTGCAAGCTCGCGAACCGGCTGATCCATGCGCTCGAAGTAATCGTCCACTCTTCTGGTATTTCTTTGTTGGGCTTCTTGTGGGTCTTCGGTTTCATCCGCCTCGTCGCTCCCTGTCGCGCCACCATTGTCCGCATCGCTCTCGACGATACCGTTTGGAGCGGGCGGGCGGGCAGGATCGTCGCCGACAGCGTTTGCATAAGGCCGCAATTCGAACTTCGGCTGTTTCCAAACATAGGTGTTTAGGATCGGATCGTAGACGAGTTCCGGGTCGTCCTCGGTCTTTTCGGCAACGATGTTGCTGGTCGCCCCGCCCGTCAGCGCCGCGATGCGCTGCTCGGCATCCGGCTTCAGCACGCCGAACGGCGGCATGTTTGGCAGGCGGCCGCCCAAGAACCGCTCGCGCTGGCTGGGGTCGGCGACGAGCGCCAGGATTTGGCGGATCGCGTCGGAGCCTTGGCCGGGTTTGGCTTGGTCCCATTGTTCGACGAAGTCGCGCGCTTGCACGATGCCCTCGTCGCCGAAATTCTTGATGTAGGTCGCGAGCATCTCGGGCGCGCCCGAGAGGTCCGTACGGTTGCGCTGGGTCCACTCGACCCAGGATTCGTTCGAGCCGTGCGTGCGCCGATCCACCGGCGGCAGCGACGCCCCACAAACGTCATGCCCGGGCCTGACCCGGGCATCTCGTTCCACGCGGAGCAAGATGCCCGGGTCAAGCCCGGGCATGACGAATATCTAAAGGGCGATCGTCGGGCCGTCGGGGCGCAGCCAGCCATCCACTTTGAGGCCGTTGCGGCCCTGATATTTCCGCACGGCCTCGTCGACCGTGTAGAGCCCGTAGCCCATCGCCCCGCCGACCTTCGAAAGGTCCAGGTCGCCCGCATTCGCCAGCAGGGTTTCGACTTTGAGCATGTCGTGGCGGCGATTGGCCCGGCCAAGGCCCACCGTATCGTCGAGCTTGAACCAGTCCGACGCGCCCGGCGCGTTGTCGAGGCCGGTGTAATCGTCGTCATACTCGAACAGGGGCATGGCAACCTCCGAAGTTGAACATGAAGCTATATATAGCCGAAACCGAATCAAAATGCAAGGTAATAAGCTGAGATAGGTAAAATAACAGCGCTCTTGCACAAAAGCGAACAAAATGCTTCACTTCAGCCATCGCCCTCCGGGGCGGGTGCTGTTTGACAAGTGAAGAGAGTTCGACCCGGCCGGGAGACCCTGTAGCGAGACACCCAGTTTGAAATTCAGGGACAGGCAGTTTGAAATTCTGGAAAAGCGTTAGAGGGAGCAGAAAAACGGCGCCTCTAACGCTGCTGGACGCGGTTACAGGCCCGTCCGGCACAAAGACCAGCTGCGGCGCGGGGCCGTGCAGAACGCCGTCAGATAAACCCGGCCGACCGCGCTCAGCGCCGTGGGATTGACCCGCGCCGCCTGGTAGAGGTCCAGCCTGTCGGCCGGGCGGGAACCGTCGATCTTGTCGAGGTCGCTTCCCAGCACCGTAAAGCGCAAGGCGCGGACGCCCTGGGGATCGTCGATATTGACGGTCAACGCGCCGATCGCGGGCCGCGCTGCCGCAGGCGTTTCGTGCAAAGCCTGCCACAACCGCCCCGAGACCGCGATCAGTACGCCGGACGGCGTCATATCGCTCGGTGCCTTGATCGTCGCCACATAGGACATGCGGCCATCGTGGGCAGTGCCTGTCGCAACCTCGGCGATACCCTCGATCGCCTGCAATCCGTCGATGAACGGGCGTTCCGTCTTTGGCGTCGCGAGCGACAAAGGCTGCGCGTACGAATGTCCCCCGACGAAGGCCAGAAGAGCGACAATCCCTGCAACGTATATCTTCATGTTTGTGTTCCTCTTGGTTGCACGTTCAATACTCTTGCCCTCTGGCTGTTTCGAGTCAAACTGTTTTCAATCTCCGCACGTTCCCGCCAAGGCAGCATCGAGCATGCGGTACGCATGCGCTGCAGCCAGGCTGAGAACGCCGTTACCGGCAATGCGGGATCGGTCCAGCCAGCGGGCCAGCCCATCATGGCCTCGAGGAAGCGTGGGTTGAGCGTCCGGCCGTAGTTCGAGCCAACGCGCCCAGGCCACAAGCTCGCCAGGACCGGGCGGGAAGATGCCGACACGAGCGAACGCCTGGCGCCGCCGGCCGCCTGCGTCACGTCCCACAGCACCGACCACGCGAGCGCCGCGCCGCTGATGCTCATCGTCTGCCACGCGTCGGGGATGGGCACGAAGCGCAGGCCGTGCTTGCCGATCTGCATCCACACGTGATTGCCGTTGCGCGTCGCCGTCGGCGTCGGCCAGAGCGAAAACCCGCGCCCGCGCGTGGCTCGCGCCGACTTCGACGCCCTCGACGACTGTAGCTGCAACGCGGAAACCCAGTTGCTGAAGGTCGCCGACGACGCGCTCGAAACCGAGGGAGAGATGGCCGCGCACGTTTTCGACGAAGACGCGGCGCGGCTGCATGTCGGCGACGATTCCGGCGATCGCGGGCCACAGATGGCGCGGGTCGGCCGCGCCCTTGCGGTGGCCGGCCGACGAGAACGGCTGGCACGGATATCCGGCAGTGAGCACATCCACCTTTCCGCGCCAGGCCAGTCCGTCGAAAGTTTTGACGTCGTCCCAGATCGGCGCGTCGTCGATCGATCCGTCGCGCATGCGCGCCTGGAGAACTTCGACCGCGAACGCGTCGCGCTCGACATAGCAGACGGTTCGGTAGTTTGGTTCGGCAATGTGGAGTCCGAGTTCAAGGCCGGCAGCACCGGCACATAGAGCCACGCCATGCACGCTATTCTCCTTCAAGAGACGCGCGGCGGCGTTCATGGTTTGACGGGCTCTCGGCCCTGTCGATTTTGAAACGGTTGAGCGCGCCGCAGCGCGGGCACTTGATCTCGACGTCGAGCGGCCCGCTGGCTTTTGCCAGAAGCCGCCCGCAGGAACAACGATAGTCGGAACGCACGGAATCACCCTACACTTGCTCCCGCCCCAGGCCAGGGGTGGCGGGTCGGCCAGAATGCGGCCGGTTGTGGTCGGGCACGTTCGCGCGTGCGGTTTGCGCTGCTCCAACAGCGCATCCCCCGCCGGTCGTTTGATGGCGGAAAAGTCGGTCATGCGGGGCGCTTTCATCCGGGCCAGCCGCTGTCGATATCGTAGGCCAGCACGCTTTCGGCCGTGGCAAGCGCTTCGATCGCCTGGGCGTGCGCGCGCTCGGCGTCGAAACACGCCTGCACGTGCGCGCGCACGGCCTGTGCTGCGGCGATGATCTGCGCGGCCGAGAGCTGCACCCAACCGGCGCTTGTCTTCCAATCGACCGTATAGGCCGGGTCGAGCATCGCCTGCAGCGTTGCGCCAGTCAGCAGCGACTGGCTCTCGGGATCGGTGCGGAAACCGCCGATACCGGCCGTCTGTGTCTGCCAGCGCAACGCCGCCGCCGCGGCGATCCGATCGGCTTTGACCGCCGCCAACGGCCGCGCGCTGGTCTCGTAGATTCCGGGCTCGGTTTCGACGACGACGAACGCGCGCGGATCGACGTTGGGCGGATCGGCTAGCGCGACGCCGCCGAAATCGGCCGGCGACCACGCGCCGCCCGCCGGATATTGCGTGTCGTCGAACGACCAATCGCGGTCCGCGCGCACGATCGTGCCGTCGGGCATTCTGTATCTCATGGGTTCACCTGTGCTGGGTTGGGAACGCGGCGCGGTGCCGCACCGACCAATCGGGTCGCGAACGTCGCCGCAAAACTGTTGCTGCCGCTCGCGTTGTAGCTCGCGCTCGACGTGACGATGCGGCAGCCCGTCGCCGTCTTCTCGGCATGCGTGCCGAACGCAACCGCATTGCCGTTGATGGTGAGGGCCGAGGGCGTGCCGTTCAGGAACAGCCGCGGACCCGAAGCACTCGCGTTGCCCGTGAAGGTGCCCGACGCCACGCCGACAGTGCTCGGCATCGCCAACGTCGAAAACGGCTTGTAGCCGCTCGGCACCGCATAGGCGAAACCGCCGCGCCCGGCGACAAGATCGGCCCACGACTGAATGATGTAGAAATAGACGAACCAGGTTTTGCCGCTGGAGAGAAGATCGGTAAACGCGGTGGCGCCCGCAGCGAAGCTTTGGTTCCAAGCTCCGGCACCGTTCGCCCAATTGCCGTCGTAGCCGAATTTGGCCGTGCCGGCGTCCATGTCGATCGCGGCCATCAAGGTGCCCGGCACGGACAGCGCGCCGCCATAGGCCGCCGTGCCGGCACCATCGTGGCGATCGCCGTTGCTCATAATCGTGCGCGTTTCGGGCAGCGAAGAAAGGCCCGACAGCGCGTCGAGCGCCAAGCTCTGCGCCGCCGTGGCGAGGCCCAAGCGCACGATGGGCGAGCCGCCGTTCGCGGCGGTCGGGATTTCGAAATAGCATTTGCCGCTCGGCGGCAAGGCAAGCGTCGAGCGGATCGAAACGTAGCCGACGCCCGTGCCGACGCCAAAGCGCGTGTTGGCATTCTGGATTGTGCCGTTCGACGTGCGATCGCTCGCGTGCCACGTCGCGAAATTGCCGGTGACGGTATCGGCTACCTGGGCGCACGCTGCACCTGCAGCCAGCGAAACGCCGCTGGGCGTCCAATTGCTGGCGTTGCCCGACGTGTCGGCGCCGAAGGCGGCGGCCGTGGCGGCCGTGCCGTTCTTGAATTCCAAAAACCAGCCCGCCGCGTTGGCGTTCATGCCGTTCGGCGGTATCGGCACGAACTGCGCGCTCGCGGCATCCAGCCGCCCGAGGGTGCCCGCGAGCGCGCCGTTGACGTGGCCCACATTCGACAGCACGCCGTCGAAGAAATTGACGGCCGATGCGGGGTTGCGGCCATAGAACGCCGTCACGGCCGTGCCGGTCTTGGCGGTGTTGGTCGCGATCCCGCTGCGCGCGTCGGTCGCAAACGACGTGATCGTCTGGCCGCCGACCTTCAGCACCAAACGATTCGCCGCCGTCGCGTTGGCCGCATCGAAATCGATGACTACGACCGGGTAGTGGCCTTCGCAGTCCTTGAAGACGGCGTTGGTCACGAGCCGCGTGGTGCCCGCGATATCGACGCACAGTCGGTCCGCCGCGTCGAAATAGACCGCGTCGGGACTGGCCGTGTCGGCGCCGTAGAGATACTGCAACCGGCCAAGATCGCCGCGCTTGATTCCCTGGAAAAACAGAGACCACAGATTCCGGTCGCCGGCGACGAGCACGCGCGAGAGGTTCGTCGATGAGGCAGCCGAAAACATCATGCCGAACGGCACGAGATAGATCGGCGGCGTGCCGAACGGCAGAATGGGGATCATCGGCCAATCCTCTCGATCAATTCGACCAACGCCCGACGCAGCGCAGCGACGTCGCGTTCGGCTGGAAAACGAAAGTGGCGCTTTTGCCGGCAGCCGTGGGCAGCACAGGCAGGCCTTCGAGCCCGAAATCGAAAACGGCGTTCCAGGCGGCCGTGCGGTTGCCCGTGCCGTCCTGGATCGCTTCCAGATACACGAAGCCGCCGTCGCGGATATTCGAGGGTGCCGCAAAGGTCCGGTTGCCGCCGAGCGTCACGCGCGCGAGCGGCTGGGTGTCGAGGTCCCATGCGATCGAGGCGCCATCGACCAGTGCCGACACCGCGTAGCGTTGCGCGCGCGTCCAGGCCTGCACGACGCCAAGATACGCGACGCCGGCCGGCGTGCTGGCGGCGATCAGCGAATTGATCGCGGCAAACATCTGCGCGTTGTTGGCCGGATTGAGCGCCATGCCCGCACCCTCGACGACGGCGGCCATCTCCTCCTGGAACATGTCGAACATAGCGGCGTTGAGCGCGGTCGCGGGATCGCCGGTCTCGGTATTGCCGTCTTTGAAGCCGTGTTTCCCGGCGCCGAATTTGTCGACGTGCTTCGTGGTCGTGTCGATGCGTTTCATGTCGGCGCTCCATAGGCAAAGAAAACGGTCGTGTGCGCCGGCTTCAGACGGCCGATCACGCATTCCAAAATCTGGTTGCCCCACGCGTTCAACGGCTCGTTGCAACCCGAGTTTGCGGTGAACGGCCGCACGGTCTCTGCGGGCGCGCGCACGCGCCACACGAACGGCCAGCCGGCCGCAGCGGGATTGAGCGCGTCGTCGCAGTCGCTCGTGCACAGGAACGGGCGGAACTCTTCGATGGTCACGGCGAAACCGAGCTTGGCGGCCACGCCGATGAAATACGCGCGGGACTGTCCGCCGCGCGCGGTCAAGGCGCGCACCAGGCGCTGGCGGCGTTCGGCCAGCGTCGAAGCCTGGCCCGCGCACGGATCCGGCAGTCCCGCCACGCGCTCCCAGTCCGGCAGCAGCTCGGCCGTGTCGCGCGGGTCGGCTTCTTCGCGCAGATCGGCCGCGCGCGCATCGATGCGCGCAAGCTCGGCCGCCAAGGCTGTGAGCAGCTGCCAGCGCGTCGAGCCGGGCTCGGTGATCCACGCCGCCCCTGGCGGCAGCAAGGCGACGAGCTGGTCGCGATAGTCGTCGATGCTGTGGAGCGCCGCCATTACGGCACCCACGCGATGGAACCGAACGTCGCGATTTGACCGGTGGCCGAAACGACGTTCGCGGCGGGTGCCACGATCTGGTTGTCGGTCTCGCCCGAGGCGATCGACACGGCTTCGCGCATGCGGCTCAGCAGCAACGTGCCGCCCGGCACCGCATCGCGCGCGATCAGATCGCGCAGCTCGGCTTCGACGGCCGTTTGCACGGCGGCCGACGCTGGCACGATCGCGATCTGGAACGCGATCGGATTGGCGACGGGCGCCACGACGGCGAGCTGCGCCGTCACGGGGCGCAGGATATCGAGGGCCGCCTGCACGCTGGCGACCTTGCCCGCATCGGGCACCGGCGACGCGGCGGCGTCGCACATGAAGCGCAGCGTGACGGTGCCGATACCCAGCTCGTGCGGCGATACCCAGGCGCGCGTGACGCCGGGCTGCGCCAGCGCCCATTGCACGTAGTCGGCGGCATTGCCGCCGTTGGGCGGCGCCTGGATGCGCGCGAGGATACGGGCGCGCAACGCATCGTCGCTTTCGACTGCGACGCCGCCGGCAAGCCCCGGTGCGGCCACGATCGCTTCGCCCGACACGCCCGCGATCGGCGACACGAAGCGCAGCTTGGTCGCGGTGGCGGCGTTAGCGCCAATCCCGGCCAGGTCGGCCGCTAACGAGAGCGTCGCCGTGCCGCCTGCGACGGTGGCCAAAGCCAGAGTGCGATACGACGCGCCGTCGCTGCGCAAGAGCTGCGTTGCGGCCGGCACGGCCGCGCCGTCGGTGCCTGCGATGGTCGCCGTGCCCGTGGCGGCAACCGCCGCTTTGCGCGCGATGCCCCACAAGGATGCGTGGCGCGCGAGTTCCTCGCCCGTCGCCGTGTCCGGCAGCAACTGCAGCGCCATCCAATCGAGATACGCATAGAGCCCGCTGGCAGCGCCCGCTTGCGTGCGCAGCAAGGCGGGCAGCACGCCTTGGCGCAACAGCGCGTCGGCCTCGGGCATGTAGGCGGCAAGGTCGGTCTCGGCGCGCGCGACCAGGGCCGAAAGCGTGGGACGGTCGAACGCCATCAGCGCGTCCCTCCCGCACCCAGCGTCCAGATTTTTTCGAAGCGCAGCCCGTCGGGCCGGTAGATCGACACGGTCAGAACGAGCCAGCACTCGCGCTCGGCGCTCGCGGCCACATCGATGCGACGGGCGATGCCGTCTTCGACGAGCCAAGCCAGCGCCTCGCGCGCGTAGGCTTCGGCGCGTGCCAGCGTTTCGGGCAGCATTTTTTCGCGGCGCAAAAGCCAAAGCCGGGAACCCGTGACGCGCTGCTTGCCGTTCGCCAGAATGGGATCGATCGCGTCGCCCCAAAATCCGCGCCGATCCGAAAACGCCTGCGGCACCGACAGCTGGTCCCACGGCGGGGCCGCTTCGTCCGGCAGGCGGTCGCCCGGCAGCGCACGCGCATCGGTGAACAGCGACACGACCACGGCCGACGCGAGGCCGCCGTCGCTGGCAAGATCGCCCGCCGACACGGCCAGGTCGCTGCGCAAATTCTTGGCGTCGAAATTCAGCGCCAGATCCATCACGGCATCTCCATCATGGCAGGCGCGGCGCAGCGATTGGGGCCGTCGCGCCGGCAACCGCGCCGATGGTCCAACTGTCGATCCTGTCGGGCAGGATCGCCGTGCCGTGGCCGTTGCACTCGACGACAGTGCGCGCGGCCGAGCGCAGCCTTGTTTCGCCGGTCGCGGCAAGCTCCATCGTGCTGCCCGCGACAAGCTCGATCTTGCCGGGCGCCGAGATCGTGAGATTGCCGGCGGCGTCCAACTTCAGCAGCTGGCCGAAACGCGAATAGAGCGCCACTTCGCCCGGCAGAAGATCGCGCGGTCGCGGCGCCGCCGCATGCACCAAGATAACCACGGGATGGCTCGCAGACCCGCCAAGCTCGGCATAGATGCCTTGCGGATTGTCGGCGACGTGCGGACTGGCCGCGAGTCCGTAGGCTTCGAACTGTTCGACGTCGTCGCGCACGGTGCCCGCGCGCACCTGCACCTGCAGTTTGCGGAAGCCGCCGGTCTCGCTCGCGATCGCGCGCAACAGGCAGCGGCCGATCAGGCCGGCCACGCGCGCTTGCAGATGGGCAAGCAGCGAGCTCATGGCGTGCCCCCCTTCACAGCGACACCGGCGTCTTGGGATCGGGCATCGGGCGCAGATCGAAGGCTTCTTTGCGCGCGACCGAAATCTGCGTGCGGCTGCCCTGTTCGTCGAGGCTGAAATCGACGCCGACGATCAGCATGTCTTCGTCGATGCCGACGAACGGATCGCGCACATGCACGATCGCGTTGGGCCGCCACAGAACGCCAGCCGCGCTCCACCCGGCCAGCGTGTAGCTCGCGCGCCGGCTTTTGCCGTAGCGCATGTTGGCTTCCCACGTCGCGCGCGTGGCGTATTGGTCTTCGGAACCCGGTTCTTCGGCGATCACGGTCAGCGGGCGATGGCGCCCCATGCCGCGATCGCGCACGATCGCCGAGGGCGATACGACCTGTTCGGCCGCCTGCAGATCGACCATCGGGTGCTGGCCCTTGACGCGGTACTGGCTGAAGCGCTGGCTGTCGTCGAACTCGCCCGACGCTTCGAGCGCGTTTTGCCCCAGCACGATCGCAGCCGGGGCGCGCGAGGTGCCCGCGCGCGTCAGCGCCAGGCCGCCGATGCCGTCCGCCACGCGCAGCAAGCCGCGATGCCGGCACAGACGTTCGAGCGCGGCGCCGACCGTTTCGCCGTCGGTGAGGCGGAAATACTCGAACGGCTTGCCGGTATTGCCCGATACGCGCACCTTGACGCCGAACGGGTCGGCCAGGATTTGCGCGATCTGCTCCAGCTTCAAGCCGCGCCATTCGCCGGGATCGTGGTCGGCCGAACAGTCGACCAGGTCGCCCGTCGCGTCGCGGCCCGAGAACTCCAGCTCGTGCGTGTCGTCCGCATAGCGCACGCGCACGGCGTCGATGGCGCCCGTCACGACCGGCGCGCCGCCGATCGCCAGCGTCACGCGGTCGCCGGTGCGGATGCGCCGACCGGAAGTTCCGCCATTCGAGGCGGGCCACCGCTCGCTGGCCGTGACCGTGAAACCGCCCGCGAGGTTTTCGATGGAGGTCCGCACGCGCGCGGATTTCCAGCCGCCGAAGACCTCGCCCGCGACGCTCAGCGTGAGCGGCGAAAATTCGGGCCTGTTGGTCGAGGCAAGATTAGCGGCCATCGAGCAGCACCTCGAGCGTCCGGCCGCCCGCAACGAAACCGGGATGGCGCACGCGGTTGCGCCGCGCGATTTCGTCGGCGCGATCGGCGACGGCCGCCGGATCGTCGCCGTAGATCTGCCACGCGAGCTGGAAGGCGGGCTGCGTCGCGCGCGGGCTTAGCCGGGCGACGCGGTCGAGCGACCCGGCGCGTTGCGTGAGGTCGGCCGACACGCGCGCCCGCAGCGTTAGCAGCGCGGCGGCGCTGCCATCGTCGCCAAGATCGGCCGCGCGCCGGGCGGCGGTGCCCAGGCGCGCCGCCAGATCGTCGCGATACGCGAGCGCCGCCTCGCGGCTGTCGAAGCTGCGATCGGGCGCGCGGCGCGCCTCGGCCGCAAGACTTGCGCGGTCGAGCAATTCGCCGAGCGCGCGTTCGTTGCGCGCGGCCGTGGCACGCGCTGGCGTAGAGTGGGCCGGCGTAGATTGGGCTGGCGTACCGGCGGACAGCGTTTGCGCCTGGCGCACGGTCGAAGCGCTGATCGTGTCGGTGCGCCAGGCGTTGCCGCTGGCGTTCCAGCTCTGCACGCGACGGGCGCCGTGGGCCGGGTTCGCGTCGGCATAGGACAGCAGCCGCGCGATCGACGACGTGCGCCGCGCAAGCGCGGACGGCCGATCCATCAAATCGCCGTAGTCGCCCAACAGCAGCGACGACAGGCCCGACAACGCGCCGCGCCCGCCAACCCCGGCATTCCTGACGCCGCCCAACGCCCCGTCGGCAAAACCGAGCGCGTCGTCGCTCGCCCCCAAAATGTCGCGGGCGATATCGAGCGTGTCGCCGGTTTGCGCATTCTCGAAGCCAAGGGAATTTCGGGCAGAGCCGAACGCGTCGCTTGCACCGCCGCGCAGATTGTCGAGCGCTGCTTTGAGCCGTTCGCGGACGAGGCTGCTTTGGCGCCTGGTCGCGAGGCTGCGCGAAAACTCGATCTCGGCCGGGCCGATCGCATTGTCGGCCGCGTCGCGAACGCCAAGGCCCGCATCCTGCACGCTGGCCGGATAGACGTTCTCGCCCGCTTCGAAGAACGTCAGCGCGAATTTGACGATGCCGCCTTCGCGCGCCTGGAAACTGCGCTTGGCGCTTTGGCACACGACCCGCCGCACGCCAAGCCAGGGATGCACGAGTTCGCCAGGGCCGGCCTGGCCGCAGGCGGCATGGAGCCGTTCGGCTGCGGCCAGCCAATCTCTGCCCAGCACGATCGCTTCGATTTCGAACGGCTCGCTCTTTTTGCCGAGGTCCTCGGCAAACGCTTCGTCGCGCTGCGGATAGCGATGCAGCGCCAGGCGTCGGCCGGTTTCGTCGCTGGCCGAGACCGCGCACATGAACGGCACGCCGCGAAACGAGCCGGGTTTTACGTCGCGCGCGATTGAACCGGTCATGGCGCCCTCTTCATGGCATGGGCCCCAATCATGGCGCCACCATCGTCGGCCCGAGGTCGAGCTCCATGCCGACCGCACCGGTGCTGCGCATCGCTTCGACGCGCGCGCGCTGGGTCTCGCCCTCCAGGCGGATCACGATCTGGCCGTCGACCGCCTGCGTCGTGGCGCCGCGCGCGGCCCCGGCCGACAAGGCTTGGGCCGGCGCCTGGCGCGACAAGGCGGCGGATGCCCCGCCCGAAGCAACGCCGCCCGTAGCTGCGGCAGCAGCTGCAGCCGCAGGCGCCGCGAACCCAAGCGCCTGGCGCACGCCGTCGGGCAGCACCGATACGATGGCACCAAGGGCGCGGGTGGCGCCGCCGACGACAAAATCGATCTTGGCGCCGATCCAATCGAACGCGGCGCCGAGTCCCTGTTTGATCGCGTCGCCAACCTTGGCGATCGCGTCCATCATCGGGTCCCAATAGATCACGGCCGCCGCGATCGCGGCGCCCAGCGCCACCACGCCCAGCACGATCAAGCCCACGGGGTTCGCAGCCAGCACGATGTTGAACGCGGCCATGATGCCAGTGCCCGTGCGCACGGCCGTGAAGAGCGCGCCAAACGCGGCAACGGCCGGCATCACCGCCGCCGCGCCCAGCTTCGCGAAGACGCCGCCAAGCGACGTGCCGAGCAGCGTCGCCGCGATCGTCAGGTTCGCGAACGCCAGCACGAGCGGTCCAGCGATCATTGCGCCGAGCGCAACCGCAACGGTGGTGCCGTAACCGAACGTATCCCCGACCCACGCGATGGCGCTGCCCACTTGCTGCAGCACGTCCCAAAATCGCGCGAGTCCGTCGATCACGACGGGCACGACGTCGCCCAGGCTTTGGAACCATTCGCCGATGCGCGCGGCGACGACGGGTTTGAGCTCGGCAGCCAGATCGACGAAGCGGTCGATCAGCGGTTCGAGATGCGGGATCAGCGCGGCGCCGATCGCGATGCCCGTCGCTTTGACGATCTGCCAGAGCTGCGAGAGTTTGTCGCCGAACGCTTCGGCCTGTTTGATCGCATCGCCGTCGAGGATCAGCCCCAGGCTTTTGGCTTTGCCCATCAAATCTTCGATGGCCGCGCTGCCGCCGTTGAGCAGCGGGATCATATCGACGCCCGCGCGCCCCAGCGTGCCCATCGCGATCTTGACCTTGGCCGCCGCATTGCCGGATTTCTGGAACGCGTCGGCCATTTCCAAGAAAATCACGTCGGCGGTCTTGGCTTTGCCGGACGCGTCGTTGATCGACACGCCCGCCGCCTCGAACCACTGCTTGGCGTCGGCGTTGCCTTGCAGGGCTTCGGTGATGTTGGCGTTCAAAAACTTCATCGCGTCGGCAAAGGATTCCGGCCCGACCGACGATTGCTCGGCCGCGAACGCCAGCGCCTGGAACCGGTCGGTCGCGATGCCGGTCTTTTCCGACAGCATCAGAATCTGTTCGCTGTAGTTGGCCGTGCCCCGCGCGAGGCCCAACAGGCCGCCGCCGCCGACGCCCGCGATGGCGGCGAGCTTGAGCGCAGCCGCGCCCGCCGCACCCGCGACGTTGCCAAGCGCTTGCGTGGCGACGTTGGCGCGCGCGGCGACGTTGGCAAGGCCGACCTCCTGGCCGATGCGCCCCAAGGCCGCCGCGACCGCGCGCGGCGCCTGGCCGACTTTGTCGAGCGCGCGCCCGACCGCGGCGATGGGCGCCGTCGCCTTGTCGATCGCCTGCAAGATGAGCTGCACCGTCATGCCGGCCATGGTCGATTTTCCGTTTGGTCACGCTGGCGAAGAGGACACGCCGCGCAATGCTTGGGCGTGCCAGAACATCAGTTCGGTACGCGTGAAATCCCCGATTTCGCGCGCGCCGAAATGCAGGATCAGGGCGATGTCGCCGGCGACATTGCCGGCGTCGCGGGGCCACCCTGCAACAAAGGGCCGATGAGGCCCATCAGCCGCACGAAGTCGGCGGCCTTCAGCGCATGCAGGCTGCGCGCGGGCACGCCGGCCAGGTGCGCCGCGATCGCCAGCGCTTTGGCGGTTTCGCCGACGATGCCGTCGCCCGCCATGAAATCGCGCGCGCGCACGTCGGCGCGCAGCGCCAGTTCTTTCAGCTCGGCACCCTCGACCTGGATCGGATGGCCGAGCACGAGCTTGATCGTGTCGGGTGTCTTCGTGTCGGACATCGTCTTCTCCCTTTAGGCCGCGCCCTGCTCGACGCAGCGCAGCGCGTTGATCTTGACCTTGAGCTTGCCGTCCTTGAGCTCGTCGGCTTCGGCGACCCAAGCGTTCGACAGGACGAACGTGACGCCGGAGTCGCATTCGTAGGTCGCCGTCACGTCGGTCATCGCCTTGAGCTTGGCGAGCGAGGTATCGGCGCCATGGCTGATTTCGCATTCGATTTCGGGCGTCACGGTCTCTTCCATGAAGCCGTGCACTTGCGTGCCGGTCACGGGCGAACGCTTGAAGCCGAGCAGGCCGCGCGCCGTGGCGCCGGGCATCGATTTCAGCAGCTCGCCGCCGACGCGGATATAGACCTGGCCCGTCCGTTGGTTTGCACTCGGCATCTTCGAAGCCTCCTAAAGCGATTACAGGCGGAACTGGAGCAGCCCCGCGAACACGCGGAACTGGTTGACGAGGTCGGGCGGCACCAGCGCGTTGACGCGGTTCGGGTTGCCGGCATCGCGCTCGACCTGCAGGTCCTTCTTGAACTGGTCGAGCCCTTCGGCCAGGCCCGCGGCTTCCCACTGCACGAACAGCGCGACAAGCTCGGCCACGATGTCTTTGGGCCTGGCGATCGTCGGCCCGCCCGGATGGTCGTCGCCCGCCAGCTTGTGGCGCGGGAAACGCTGCAAAATGCGCGTGCGCATCGACCAGCGCAGATAGGCGAGCGTGCGCATCGTCTCGACATCGAGATACGCCGCGTCGCTCGCTCCGGCCGGATTGGTTTTGTAGGTCGTCACCAACCGCTGGATCGAAACCGTGCCGTCGTCGCCGACGATGGTCGTGGCGATGCCGGCCGCCAGCAGCGTGTTGGCCTCCGACTGCGTGCGCCGCAACGCGCGTACCGGCGCCATCACGCCGGGCAGCGTCAGATACTGGCGCGGGCGCGCCGGATCGGGTTCGAAGGCGTCGCGTGCGGCGATCTGCGCGGCCTTCACCCACGGCGCCGTGGGCTCGTTGCCCGCGTCCGCGATCGTCAAATGCGGCGAGTTGTGCGCGTTGCCCAGCGTCTGCAGGGCCGATACCGATCCGCGCGCGGCCGCGTGCACGCTGGTCTCGCGCATCACCATGGCGCCGAAACGCCGCGCGGCTTCGTTCTTGATATCGAGAAGCGAGCCTGCGGAGGTCCACGGCCACACGATCGTATCGAAGCGCTCGTCCGCCATCGCCGCGATCAAGGCCGTCGAAGCGGGATCCGTGGTGCCGCCAACCATATTCGCGATCGCGAGCGTCACGCCGGCCGGCAACGCTTCGCCGGTCCAATAGCTGTGGCGCAAATCGATGTCGTTGCCGAGCAACCCTTTGTGGCGCGCGGTGAGCGTCACCACGCCTGCCGCCGACGCGGCAGCGACGGGCAGGTCGAGATTGGCGTTGATCGCGGCCGCAACGGCCGTCGCGATCGCGGTCGCCGTGTCGCCCGACCCCACGCCCGCTTCGACATTGATGCCCGCAATGTAAAGCTCGACCGTGCCCGCCGCCGTGGCAGGCCCCGCGAAAGTGAACGTGCCCGTCGCTTGCACGCCCGCCCCCGCATCGTCGGCCGCCAGCGCGAAGGTCTCGGTATAGTCGTCGACGGCCTTGTAGGCGGCGACGATCGCGGCCAGCTGCGAGCCCTGGCCGAACCAGGCGCGCGCTTGCGTCGCGTCCGAGACCAGCCGAATTTCGCCGGCCGGGGCCGTGCCGGCCGCCAGGCGCTGGCCCAGCAGCAGCACGCGATGGCGCTGGATCGGCAGACCCTTGAGCGCGCGGGTCGGATCGATTTCGACGAAGGCGCCGGGCGTGAGCAGCGAAATCGGGATTTGGGAAAACGACGTGGCGGGGATCGTCATGGGGGATGCTCCTTACGGGCAGACTTGGCGGGCGGAAAAGCTGGCGGGCGCGTTAGCCCGCTTGTTTGTTTTTCGCCGCGCTAACGGGCGCGTCGGGCACTTCGACCAGATCGACGTCGCCTTCGTTGGCGCGACGGCGCCAATAGACGCTGTCCTCGACCGTCTCGCCTTTGGCGTCGAGCGTGCGCTTGCCGTTTTCGGTTCCGACCGAAACGTCGCTGCGCGGGGTCACGCGAATTTTTGCCATCTCTCTACTCCCGGATTTGGATCGTCGAAGCCGCATCGAGCGGCGGATTGGCGGGCAGCGTTTCGGGGGCTTCGCCGTGCGGCGGAATGTCCCAGTCGGCATGAAGGGTGAGGAATTCGCCGACCGGCAGGCCGCGCGCTTTGCGCGTCGCGCGCACCGACAATTCGATGTCGAGCGCGTAGACCGCCAGGCGCTTCGACTGCACGAGACCGTTGCGCACGCTCTGCATGGCGCCGATCCTGACGGGCTGCGTGACCGGCACGCCGAGCGCGTCGAGCCCCAGCGCCGAACCGTCGAGCGCCAGCGCCGCGTCGGCGACGAGCTGGTAGGCGCCGACCTGGCCCGAGGCGCCCGCACGCCCGCTGCCCTCGTTGAGCAACGACTGGGCGCATGCGAAAATCTGGAAGCGCAGATCGAAGATTTTGTCGGCCCCCTGGTCGCTGCCGACCTCCCATCCCGAAAAGCTCGCGAGCAAGGCCGGAAACTGCGCGACAACTTTGGCGACGTCCTCGCTGTCGAACTCGCCGCCGTAGCTCGCGATCGTGCGCAGCGCGTACGGCGCCGCCGGCCCCGCCAGTTCGGCCTTCAGCGTTGCGACCAACGCCGCTTCGATCTTGCCGAGCGGAATCATCGCTGCCCTCCCTTTAGGTACTGCACGGTTCGCGTGGCAATGCCGCGTTCATTGGGTTTCGACAGACCGATAAAGGGGCGTGCCGGCAGAATGGTGTTGCCGCCGCGCCCGGTGCGGCCACCGAAATTGTGTATAGCGGCGCGCACGTCGTTGCTTCCGACGGCGACCTCTCGTGGCCCCGCTCTGAACGTGACGCTGTCGCGCATGTGGCCGCGATCGACAAGCGTCTGCCCGTTGTCCCGCGCTGCGCGTTGCGAGCGACGCCAAGCGGTGCCGTCGGGACCGACATTGGTGCGGAACCGCCGACGCCACGAGGTGCGCAGATATTGGCCGAGAGTTTCGAACAAAGGCGTCATGTCGTCCGCACGCCGGCCGATCGCGCGCAAGGCATCCGCAACCGGCCCCGCCGAGCTTGTATCGACCTTCATGCCCACGCCGGCCATGGTCAGAACCCCATCAGCGATTTGGCGGTGAACATGCGCGGCGGCGCTTCGAGCATGGCGATGTCGGTTCCGCCTTGGACGGGCTGCACGCCCGCGATCTGCAGCAGGAATTGCCCTGCCGCGATTTCCTGCAGGCGTTTGACCGCGCGCGCGTAGCCGGCCTCGACGTCTTCGGGCGGGATATGCCGGTGCAGCCGGAAGCGCGCGATGTCGCTTGCCAAGCCCACGAGCACGCCCGGCACCGGTGCTGCGCCGCCGACAGCAAGCGGAAGCTGGTAGCGCTTGGCGAGATACCCGTCGATTTCCTCGCGCGCGTCGGCAAGCGCCTTCGCCACCACGGCCGCATCGATCGCGTCGAGCGGCGGCTGGGAACGGTCCGATACGGCGCGGATTTCGTCCGCGCCGTACCGGTCGATCAGGTCCTGTTGCGTGGCGTAGGGCATGGGGGGCATCGGCGGTTACGCTGCGGGCTTCTCGTCTTTCGGGGGCTTCTCGTCTTTGACGTCCATGCGATTGACGATCAGCATGCCGTCTGGTTTGCCTTCGTTTTCGATGGCCTTGATCTGGTCGGCCGACAGCTCGGACACGGGCACGAATTTGGGCGCATGCCCGAACTCGATGCCGCCGCGCCAGAAGCTCGGCCGTTTGGCGGTGACTTGCAGAACCTTCATGGGCTGTTCCTTCTTGCGTTGTAACGGTGGCAGTGGCGGTGGCGGTTGCGCTTAGAGGTAGGAGGAGAGCAGCAATTGCGCGGTGCCCTTCCATTCGTTGGACTCGCCGCCGGCCGCCATCTCGTTCATCAGGATTTTGCGCGCGGGCCCTTCGTTGGCGCCGCCCACGACCAGGTGCGTGGGATTGACGCCGAGCTTGCGGCCGCCGTCGCCCTTCAAGTCCAGCATCGCGGCGCGCGCGGCGGCATAGTTCGCCGCATTGAGCGTCTGGCGCGACATGTAGGCGAGCTGCCACAGGCCGAACCCGGCCGCGCAACGCCCGTCGACGCCGTAGAGATATTCCTTGCGCATGAACACGTTCTCGTCTTTGGGATCGTCCATGCGGACCAGCTCGAACTTCTTGCGGTCCTGGAAGATCATCGGCTTGACGGCGCGCGACAAATCCATGAGGTACCAGGCATTGCCGCCGCCGCCGCCGAAATTCGACACGCTCGCGACCGTGCCGTCGGCATTCAGCACCGGATGGTCGGTGTCGAAAAAAAACTGCCCGTCGTAGCAAAGCTGGCTCGTACCCAGCGGCAGGGTCTGGAACACCAGCTCGTCGGGCAAGCTTGCGGAGGCGCGGCCGTATTCGGCGAAGATCGGCGCGTAGGTGCCGAACGTGTCGTCTTCGATGGCGTTGCGCTGCACGCCGACGGTGTTTTCGTAGTCCCTGTTGATCAGCGAAAAATCGTGCGTGCGCAGATTGTTGATCACGCGGTCGCCGAGCCACTCGCGGAAATTGGGCATCGCGCCGAGCCACGGGTAGATTTCCTTGGCCGTCGTCGAGGGCACGACCATGGCGATGTCTTTGTACTGCGTCTTGACGCCGTCGAAGGCGCTTTGGAAGTTCGCTTTGAACCCCGTGAAGATCGCGTCGAGATTGGGGCGGTTGATGATCATGGCTGTCTGGCTCCGGGAAAAGAGAAACGAGGCGCGTTCGGGAAGCGGGCGCCTACTGGATTTCGACCCACACGCCTTGCGCATCGACGTCGTAGACGCGCCCTGCGGCCGAGCGCGTGTTCGTCGCATGGGTCTTGGCGACGGTCTCGTCGTCGACGACGTAGCAAACGGCGCCGATATCGAGGCGCGCGATGGCGTCGCCCGCCGCCGAATTGCGGAACCGGTAGGTACCGCGCCGCACGCGCGCCGCAACGGCGCCGTCGGCCCCGCCGGCGTTGTTGGCCTCTTCGAGCGCGATGCCGACGGGCACGTCGGTCGCCGCGACGCGCGCGGGGCGCACGAAACCCGCGGCATCGCGCACGGCGAGCGCGCCCTGAAACAGGCGCACGCCGGCGGCAACCGGCAAGTGCCGTTCGCGCGGGTTCAAGAGTTCGGGGGTTTCGCGGGGTGCGCTCAACGGCATGGGACTGGTGCTCCTGTCCTGTTCGGGTTGCTAGGCGGTTTTGGCTTTGGCGAACGCGTCGGGCGCCACGCCGAGCTTGCTTGCGACCGCAAGCTCCGTGGCGGTGAGACCGCTTGCGCCGGTCTGCGCCGCGATCGCAGGCGTGTCGGTGCCGGGCGTCAGCACGGCGGGCACGGCCTTGACGTAGTCGGCAAAGCCCTGCGGGTTGGTCTTGGCGTAGTCGAGCGCCCAGGCTTTGGCGGCCGGCGCCAGCTTGCCCGCTGCCATCGCCGACGCGACGGCCGTCTCGGCGGACTCGGCGGCTTTGCCGGCCTTGAGCTCGGCGATTTCTTTGTTGAGCGTCGCGATCGTCGGCTGGTCGGCGGCGCCCGTTTGCGTGCCGGCGGCTTTCGCCCCATCCGCTTTTGCAACCGCGAGTGCGGGCGCGATCGCGGCGGCAACCACGGCCAAGCCCGCATCTTCCTTGAGGCCCAACGCGGCGGCGGCCGTTTTGGTCGCGGCGGCGGCTTGCGTTGCGGCGTCCTGCAGCGCCTTCACGGCCGCCATCACCTCTTCGGGCGTGGCGGTTTCGGCGAGACCCAGCAGAGCCGCGAGCTTCTTCATGTTTTCGTCCATCGGATTGTCTCCGTTCGGGTTGGTCGTTTGCGACGCGAGAGCCGCGAGGCTCGGAAAATTCGGCACGTTGGTGAGACCCGCGCGCACGATGCGCAGCACCGTGCCGTCTTTGGCGAGGTCGAAGACGGGCGAGATAAACCGGTATTCGCGCGACGCGACGGCCGTCTCGCCGCCGGGCGTCCATTCGACGGTCGCCCAAATGCCCGGCGCCCAAATGCCCGCGTTGGCGGTACCGTCGTTCACAACCTCAAGCCCGACGATCCAGCCCGACGCCGGCGCGGGCTGGCCTGCCTTCTGGCCCAAGGCCAGATCGAGCGCATGGTCGTAGTCGATCGGCAGCGGCCGTTTGTCGGCAGCGCTCGCGGCGACGACGCGCGCCGCGTTGGCCGCATCGTTTTTGTAGGGGCCGCGACCGTCGGCGCCGTGCCACGTGCCGAGCGGCATCACATGGATGCGCGTCGGCGCGGTCGCGCCTTTGCCGGGCGCGCCGCTTCCAGGCGTATCGGCTGCCGCGAGCGTCAGCTCCATTGCGGTCGATGCGCGCAAATCTGTTTTCACAGGGTCCCCTTGCTTGGCAGTTGGAAGGCTGCCAACCTACGAATGCGCATCGGCGCCCGGCAGGACGACGCCTGTCGCCCGGCGCGCCTGCGCGGTGTACGAGCGGGGGTCCGGCAGGTCGGTTTCGCCTGCCGAACAGGAGGCCAAACGGGGGGCTGGAACGGCGCCGGGCGCGCGATGCCCCGGCAAACACGCCCGCCAGGTGCCCGAAAATCCGCCGCTAACGCATAGTTAACGCAGGGTCCCGAGGGTCCCCGCACCAGGGCTAGCCCGATGGGGGGCCAAGGCCATCCAGAAACGTTAGCAGCGACCGGCCAAAATCGGTCGGCTTGACCGGCCCGGCGCGCTGTGGCAGTTTTTGGATACCGGCGTCGGGTGGGTCGAGCCCCAATTCCCGCCGCAGGTCGCCAAGCTGGCCGACGGACTTGCGCGATCCATCCCGAAAATCCGATCACGATTTCGGCTCCGTTTTTTTCGACGGGATCGACGCGCGCGCGTAGATGCGTTTGCCTTTGCGCGCCTTCGCAAGATCGCGATCGGACATCAAAAAATTGAAATTGCTCCAGATGCCGTTGTCCTGTTCGGCGACGAGCGCCACCGTTCGGTCTTTGCCGAGCGCCAGACGCGAAACGTAGTTGCGCCGCAAACGCACCGCGCCGGTGCCGACATTCTTTGCGAAGGTCACCCAAATCTCGGCCGGGTCTTCGATCAGTTCGGGGATGAACGGAAAAAACCGTTCGCGATGCGAAGCGCCCCGCTCCTTTGTCGCCGCGATATGGCCGACGATGGATCCGTCGATGCGCACGCGGCCGCCGACGGGATCGACGAAGGTCTTTTCCTCGCCGCCGATCGCCGCGCGCAAAATGCCGCGCATCGCGTCTGTATCGCCGATGTCGGTCGCTTCCGCCTGCAGCGCGCGCGCTTGGGTCGGCGCCAACGGCAACGGCGCTTCGGGTTCGGGCAGCAACGGATTGACGGACGCCCTGAAGCCCGCCTTGCGTTCCATCGCGATCAGCTCGGGCGTGATGCGGTCGCCGGCGGCCTGGCCCGCATTGTAGCCGAAGCCCGTGTCGATCCCTTTGGGCACTTTGACTTCCATCGCGCCGTCTGCAGTCTTCACGCTGCGCGTTTCCATTTCGACCGGCGGGGCTGTGCCGGGTTCGATGCCCTCCTCGTCGAGATCGATCCGGTCGAGCGCTTCGACCGTGCAGCGGCAGTTCCAGCCGTTGGGCGGATAGTGCGTTCGCCAGAACGGATCGTCGGCGTCGAGCACGAGCCCGTCCCACTGGCGATGCTCGTCGCGCGTGCGGTCGTCCTGCACGGCGACGTAGCGCAACCATTTGTGCGTCTTCTTGGTTTTCTGGATTTGCGCCCACTGGCCGGCGGCGCGCGCGGTGCGCAGATTCGTGTCGTAGATGACGCCCGTGCGCCAGGCGCGGCCCTTGGCGCTGTCGGCGCCCGTATAGTCGGTCCAGCCGTTTTTCGCGACGATCTGCGCGAAGTCCTTGCGGAACGTATCGAGCGTCGTGCCGTCGGCGAGCGCCTTGTCGATCGCGGCGCGCAGGTCGGCGAGCAATTGCGCGTTCGTTGCCCCTGCCACCACGAAGGCGCGCGCGTGCATGCCTTCGTAGAGCATGCGGTAGTCCTTGCTCGGCATGTCGATCTTCTGGCGGAAGAACGCGATCGCTTCGTCGAACGGCAGGTCGAACGCAGCTGGCCCAGTCACGGCGGGGGTCGTCATGGCTTGCGCTTCTTGGCGATCGCGGGCACCGACGCGGCGCCCGACAGGTGCGCCAGCACCAAGCCGTCGCGCATCGCGGCCGCAAAATCGTCGGCCGACAATTCGCCGGCCAGGCCCAACAGCGCATCCGACAGATCGTCGAAGCTGCCGGCGTTCGCCACGGCCGCTTCGATGCGGGCGAGCTGGGCCGCGATCGCCGGGTCGGCTGCAGCTGCAAGCTTCGCGGCAATGCGTGCCGTTTCGTCGCGCGTGTCGGCCGCTTGCTGCGCCGCCACGGCATGGAAGGCACGAGCGAGCGCGTCGCCCGACGCCGGTACGGGCGCGCCGAAACCCGGCGTCCCAAAACTGGGCGGGGATGCTGCGGGTGCCTTCAGCAGCACGGCCCCCTGTTTGGGGTCGCCGAAGCCGAGCTTGTCGCGCACCAGGCTCGCTTCGACCTGCAGGCCGAGCGGCACCAACTTGACCAGCGCGTCCGACATGACGGTCACGTCGAACTGTTCGGGCGTCTGGAAGCGCAGATTGGGATAGCGACGCTTGCGGCCGTCGTTGCCGGTCGGGCCGAAATTGAGATCGACCAGCGGCTTGACCAGGTCGCGCTTGAGGGTCATCGCCAGCGCGTTCGAGTCCGCGTCGCGAATGTCGCTGCGCACCTCGTTCTGCACTTTGCCGACCGCATAGCCGCCCGCCACCGCGTCGGTCGTGCCGGTCTGGCCCAGCACCGCCTTCGAGATTTGCAGATCGAGATAGACCGCCATCTTCTCGAACATCGCGCCGTCGCGATTGCCCGACGCTTCGACGAACTCGACGGCCATCGATTGCGGCACCATCGCGGCAGCGTCCGACGCGATGTTGGCGAGCGCTCGCAACAGCGTGCGTTTCTCTTCGTCGCTGGCGCCGGGATGGTATTTGCCGACGCGCAGCGGCTGGCCGTACACCTCGGCGAACTGCACCCACGCTTTGAGGTCGAAATTCTTGAAGAGATACGCCCACGCCACGGGACGCGCCAGACCGCCGCGCACGGGCAAGCCCGATTTCGACTGGATATTGCAGACGATAAATTTGAACGGGGCGAGCGGTTTGAGATGCGGGCCGGGCGGCCCGGCCGTGTCGGGCGTCTTGCCCGCAGGCAACGTGCCCGCCCCCGGTTCGCCGGGGCCGCTGCGCAGCATCGGCGTGCGCCGATCCGTGCGGTCGAACTCGATCCAGCGCTGATCGACCCACGCCAGGCGGTCGGGCACCCACTGGCCGCCCGACAGGTCCCAGACGATTTCGGTGACGCTGATGCCCTTGCCGATCGCGTCCAGAATGTCGAACAGGCTGCTGCGCACCGCATCGCCCAAAACGATTTCGCGCACAAAATCCGCGATCGCGACGTCGGCCGCATCGTCGCTGGCGGCTTCGACGACGGGTTCGAGCGCGGATACGGCCAGCCTGCGCGTGCGCAGCACCGACACGTAGTGCAGCTCTTTCTCTTCGATGCGCTCGGCCAGTTCGAAATAGGACGCCGGGTCGCCGTCTTCCGACGCGCGCAGCAACGCGGCCAGGCGCTCGGGCGTCAAGCCGGTCGAGGGATCGAGCGCGTCGGTCGAACGCACGCCGGTCGTGGTGGCGCCCGCTTCGACGCGGCGCAGCACGGATCGGTCGAACGGCAAACCGTCCGGTCCCAGGATCGTCGAGGCGCTCATGGTTGGTTTTCCATCGTCAGTACGTTCCCCCGCCAAAACGGCCGCTCGCGCGTTCGTCGTCGCGATGGTCGGGGCGCATCGCCATGCCGCGCCCGGCCGCGCTTGCGGGCAAAGCCGGTTTGGGTACGGGCGTGTAGCCGTATCGCATGGGCTCGGCTTTGCTGGCGTAGCAGGCGAGCGCTGCCGCGATGCCCGCGTCGCCGTGGCGGCTGAGGCCGTCGCTGCCCTCGCGGCTGGCGCCGTCCGGCAGACGGGCCACGCCCTTCACCAACTTGAACTGCATGAAGTCGTCGACGACGTCGCCGTCCTTGGGAACCAGAAAGAGCCCGTTGTCGAGGCCCGCCTTGAGCTTCGGCATGTGCTCGCGATACCAGCTTTCGCTGAGCTTGATTTGCTCGACCGAAGATCCGTAGCGCTGCGCCGCGACCTCGGCGAGATAGGCGCCGTTGCCGCTGGCATCCAGCGCGCCCGCGGCGAGGCGCGGACCGAACGCGTCGCCGACGCGGAACAGCACCTGCTTTTGCTGCTCGAACGGGATGCGCGTCATCTCGATCAGAAACGGCGGCCGCCAGACAAGATCGCCGTCGCGCTGGATCGGCCACAGGACGGAGCGGTCGACCGTGCGCGCGAAGTCGAGACCGAAGGCGCATATCCGATGCGGATGCAGCGCGGCGAGCAGCGGTGCCGCGTGCTCGTCGAGCCACGCATCGATGTCGGCCACGCGCGCTTCGACGGGCAGCATCGTGAATTCGGGATCGCGGACCAGGCGCATTACGGGCGCTTCGATCGTGCGCGTTTCCAGAACGCCGCGCGACAGCCAGGTTCCCGAACCTTCGGACGGCACGACGTCGAGCTCTTCGGCCGCACCCGATCCGTAGAAGCCGTAGATGTCGGCGCGCCACGCCTGTTCGGCGGCGGGCGACCATTTCTTGCCTTGCACGTAGCAAATGCGTTGGTAGAGTCCCTCGGCCAACGCGTCGTCGAGCGTGGTGCGCAGCACCACGCCCTTTTGCTCGCCCGATCGAATTTTGCCGATCAGCGTATTGAAATAGTTCGAAGCCCCGTCGTGCGAGCTGATCACGGCGACGCGCCCGCCCCAGATCAGCAGCGCCAGCGCCGCTTTCAGCACTTCTTCGAGATCGTCGTGGAACGCCGCTTCGTCGATGATCACGAAACCCTGGCGGCCGCGCAGGCTGCGCGGCTTCGAGGTGAGAGCCACGATTTCGAAGTCGCTGCCGAATTTGATGCGGAAAGCGCCGATGCCTTTCGTCGAACCGTCGGGGTTCTTCGAGCCGTCGTCGAAGATGAACTCCTGGACGGACGCGGCGGCGGGCTCGATCGCGCGCGCGAAGCTGGCGCACGTGTCGATGAATTCGCGCGTCATGTCGAGCGCGTAGCCCAGATACAGCACGTCCATGCCGCCAGCAGCTTTGGCCTTCGCGGCCGTCAGCACGGCGGCCGACGCGATCGCCCAGGTGATGCCGATACGGCGGCTCTTCTCGTAGACCACGAGCGCATGGACCGAGACGGCATGGAAAAGCCGCTGCTGGTAGGGCAGCAAAACCGTTTCGATCTGCCGCAGCGGCGCCGATACGGGAGACGTCGGCTGCGCAACAGCGGCCTTCACGGCGGCGCCTGCAAGGCGGCCGGTGCGGCGACGCCCAAAATCGTCGCGGCGATCGTGTCCGCCAGCTCGGCCGAGATGCCGGCGGATTTTGCGGCCGACTTCGCGAGCTCGGCCGCTTTGGCGCGCGCGCGTTTCTCGACCGCTTCGACGAACGCGGCATTGTCGCGGCTAGCGGCCGTCAGGTTCTTGATCGCGGCGGCAAGGAAACTCGCCTCCTTGGCGTCGAGCTGCACGGGCACGCCGGTCTCCGAAATCATGAAGCGCGTGAGCAGCGACTGGGCGAGCTCGACGTTCATGCGCTGGACGTCGCCTTCGCCGCGATCGCCGAGCTGGGCGACCAGCGCATTGGCGCCGTCGCGCGCGTCTTTCAGGATGGCGCCCATCGCGTCGATGCGTTTGGTGTAGCGCCCCAAACTCGAACGCGAGATATCCGCCTCGGGCGCAAGCGCGCGCAGATGCGCCAGGATATTGTCGATCGACAAAGCGCGCTCGTCGCGCAGGCGCGCGATTTCCTTGCGCAGCTCGACCGGCAATCTGTCGATCGTCGACTTGCGGGCCATCAGCGCGCCCTTGTCGATGCGCGATGCGGGGTCATCGCGCGGACGGCTTCTTGACGCCCGGCGCCAGGCTGCGGCCGGCGGCGACGTCTTCGCCGCGCCCGGTCAGCGTTGCGACCGCGAGCGCATCGAAGCTTTGCAGCGACGCGAGCCCCGCTTCGGCCAGCCATTGCAGTTCGACGCGCACCTGGTCGCGCGTGGCATTGATGCCGGCGTTGCGCACGACATCGGCAAGGATCGAGTCGTTGAGCTGGTGGGCGGGCGCGTTGGCGAGCGTGCGCAGCAGCGCGATGCGCAAATGCTCGCGCCAGGCCTCGTGCAGGTGGGCGGTCATGCGCGGTTCCCCTGCGCGATGATGTCTTCGTGGCGCACGAGCGTTTCGCCCTGACGCTCGATGTCGTCGGCCAATCCTTTGGTTTCGGTGCGAATCGACTTGAGGTCGCCGCGCAGTTCCTGCAGCGCCAGCGCCAGCTGGTGCAGATCGTCCTTGGTCGGCAGATTGCCGAGGGCCACTTCGACGCGGCCGATGACGGAGGTAAGCTCCGCCATCTTCTGCGAACCGGCCGTGAAGCGTTCGTCGATCGATTTTTTGTAGCCGTCGAAATCGGCGCGCGCCACGAATTGGCTCCGCATCAGCAGCATGAAAAGACCGGCGACGAAGCCGATCACCGAAATCGCGTAGTGGCCGAGCTGCAAAAAGTCCTGGTTCATCGTCTCACCTGAAGCCGCAGAGATTGTTGCAATCGGTCCAATCGGGATGCGCCTCGCGCACGGTGCGCGGCAGATCGTTGCCGCAGCGCACGCAGATACGGTCGGCCAGACGCGCGCCGAAAACCGCGCGCGCTATCGCCGTGTCGCGCGCGTCGGTCTCGCGCAGCTGCGCGCGATCGGCTTCGTCGATCACGGCTTGGCATCCTTGCCGCGCTTGAACAAAGCCTCGACCATCGACGGCGGCGAGAGCCCCGCCGCCACCGCCTTGTCGCGGCTGCGCTGGACCGCGTTGACGCCGAGCACCGAGAGGGCGATGCCCCACATCACGGTCATCGCGCCCATCAGCGCCGAGAGCCCCGCGAAGATCGCAGCGCTCTGTTCGGGCGTCAGCGTCGCCCAGACGATCGCGAACGCGATCGCCGTCGCCTGCAGGCCCCAGGTCACGGCGGTGACGTAGCCGAAGAACGGCCGCCAGCGCCGCGTGAAGGCGTCGTCGCTTTGCGCTTCCGCGCGCATCGTCGCGTTCACTTCGCGCAACGCCGTCTGGAAATCTTCGCTCTCGGTTTTGTCGAGCGCTTCGATATGCCGGTTGCCTTCGGCGAGCTGTTCGGGCGTGATCGTCTTGGCGCCGATGGCGGCGCCCACGTCGCCCAACGCGGCCGCAGCCGTCTTGGCCACCGGGTTGTCAATCTTGCCGAGCGCGCCGCCGACGAGTTTGACGAGGGCCGGCAAGCCGATCGAAGCGAGCAGCGAGAGCGCCATCAGAAAAACGCCTTCAGCGCATGGACGGTCAGGAAGACCCCGGCAACCGAAAGGCCGAGTCCGAACCCGCCTTCGCCGGCGCTTTTGGCGCCGCGCAAGATGCCGACGCCGCCGGCCGCGACGGAGACGGCGACGGCCAGGAACAGCGCGTTCAAGAAAAATTCCATCAGAACACCTCCTTGAAAAACGCGTGCGCGCCGATCGTGCAGCACGGCGTGCGGCCTAGCGCCCATTTGGGCGGCGCGGTCGCGAGCAGCTTGGACGTGAGATAGGCGACCGCGCCGTCGGTCGGATCGACGTGCCGCCGGGCGCGCTCGCCGCCGGCGGCGTCGCGCTCGCCCGTATCGCCGTCGAACGCGAGCTGGGCGGTTTGGCGCGCGACGAACCGCATGCGGTCGAACGTCCAGTCGCCCTCTTTGAGCGCGAGCATCTTGGCGCGGTTGGGATCGTTCTCGTTCCAGCACGAGAATTGCCACGGCTTGCAGCAAACGCCGAGAATGCCTTCGCCCCACCAGTCGGGTTTGCCGTCGCCCCCGACATCGGCGCGCGCGCGATTGAGGATGACCCACGCGACCGCGACGATCCCGGTATACGGTTCGCCGCGCGCCTCGCCCCACAGCGTGCGCGCCATCACGTCGATTTCCTGGTCGGTCGGCGGCGTCGGCAGTCTCGGATGCAGCACGAGAACGCGGCGTATCGTTTTGCCGGGGGGGATTTTTGCGGGCGGGATGCTCATCCGGCCAACATGCCCGCGCGCCGAGATGCGGCGCAGGACGACGCGTGTCGCCGGGGGCTATTGCCGGGGCGCGAAGCTGCGCGCAGACTCCGCGACGATCGTATGCGGAGTCAAGCGAACGGGTTACGGGGGATCGAGCTTGTCGGCCAGGCGCAAGGCGCGCGCGGCCTGGCTGCGCAACGCGGCGGCGAGCGTTCGGCGACGCGCGGCCGGCAGCTTGCGCTCGCCCGTGTGGTACGCGATGGCCAGACGCACGCTCATGCGCCAGACGCGCGCCATGTGCGACGGGCCGCCTGCGGCTTCGATGGCGTTCCAGACGAGCAGATATCGGTCGACCAGATCGCTCACAGCAGCTTCAGGCTCAATTGCTCGCGCTCGGCGGGCGGCTTCTCCCAGCGCTGGATCGTGCGCACGGGAACCCGCGTGCGGCGCACGATTTCGGCGCGCGGCACGCCTTTGTCTTTGAGCCAATGCACGAGGTGGTAGGCTGCCAGCGGCACATAGACCCGGTAGCCCACCCCGAGTTTGTCGGCGATCTTGGCGGCCGCGTCCGCGCCGACCCAGCTGGCCAGCAACGCGCTCTCGCGCGCGATTTCCAGGCGTCGGCCGCCGCGCTGCTCGGCGATCATCATGGCCACATCGAGCCCGGCAACGTCGGCAATCTCGGCCAGCACGGACGGCAACGGCAGGCCGAAAGGATGGCGGCCCGTATTCATGTCGCGATCGGTCACGCTTTCGTCCCTTGCGCCACGGCGGCGCGCAGCCACGCGCCGGCCTTCTTGACCAGGTGCAGCGACCAGTGCGCGTCGAGCTCTTCCCAGCGCGTGCCGCACGGGACGTTCTTCGCGACCCAATTGCCGAAAAAAAATTCGTCGATCGCGGCGCCTTGCGTCTCCAGCGCCGTACGTTTGGCCCAGATCGCGCGCACGGTCGCGCGGTTCCAGTCTTCGGGGGTCGCGGTCGCCGGCATTCCATGCACGGCAAAACCCTCGCGCTCGCACCAATCCTTGAGCGCTTCGGTGACGGCGTGGAATTGCTGCGGCGAGAGCCAGGCCAGATCGTCCACGCGCGCGACGCGTTTGACGAACGCCGCCAGCGCGTCTTCGGAGGGATCGCGCACGGCCGCCAGTTGCCACAGCGTCAGCCACAAAGCGCGCACCTTGCGCGCGCGCGGATCGGCCGCCAGGCGCCTTGTGCCGATGCGCGGCTTTTTGGCGCCGCCATTTGCGGAACTTTGCTGCGCGCTCTGCTGTTTGAAACCCAACCGCTTGAACTCCGCGAGGACGATTCGGCGCTGTTCGGCATCGAGCTTGGCCGACGAACGTTGGCCCGTCAGACGCTCCAACAGGTCGCGATAGCTGTCGTCTTCCAACGCCAGCTGCTTCTTGGCGATATGGATGACCGACAGATCCGTTTGCCGTTGGCCGGCCGGCCCCAAGCGCGTCGGGCGGCTGTAGGCGGGTTTCATGCGTACGAGCCCTTCTGCCAATAGAGTTTCGCGGAATCGTCTTCGGGCGGTTCCGAGACGCGCGGTTCCGGCGTTCGAGCGGGCGCGACCTGCGGCGCGTTTTCGCGCAGCGCCTGGGCCACGGCCGCGCGAAACGCACGCGCGCGCGCGGTCCTGCAGCCGCGCGGGGCGCGGATCCAGGCTTCGCGCAATTCGTGCAGCTCGGCGGCCGTGACGGTCATGGCGTCGCGGCTCGCGCGGGCGCCGGATCGAACTTCGTCGCTTCGTTCCCCCACGCGTCCCAGCCCGGCCGGGATTGGCGCGCGAAAAGCTCGCAGCCGAATTCGTTCGGCAGGATGCCGTCCATGTAGCGATGGGCGTTGGGCGGCTTGCGGCTGTGCTCGCGTCGCCGCGCGCGAAACAGATTGGGCGTGCGCGCGGCAAAGCGCATGTCGATCGGGGGCGAGCCGATCTTGCCGATCAAGAAATGCTCGGAGACCGAGCGCATCCAGTAGCCGGTGCCCCAGGCGGTCTTTCGACGCACCGTCGTCTTGTGCCAGGTGCCGGCCGTGACGAACGCGAAACCCCAGGCGCGCATGACAGCCAGCGCGAAATCGAGACGCGGGCTGGTGGCCCAAAGCCACAAAGCGCAATCGCGGCCGGCGAGCTGCCCGACCGGCAGCGCCAACAAATCGGCATCGGACATCAGCGCGTAGTGCGCGTGCGGGCTCTTGCCCTCGCCCTTCTTCGAATAGAGATCGAACCACCAGGGCGGGTCGGCGACGATTTTGCCGTACTTGAACGGCGCCAGATCGCCGAAGGGCCAGGTCCCGGACTTCGCGCCGGGCTGCGTTAGCCCGGTCTGCACGCCCAACGTCGGCGCCGCCTCGGGCTCGCGCACGTTGCCGAACAGGTCGCGTTCGAGATTATCCATGAGGCGCCTCGCTTTCGAACGGCTCGGCCAACGAAAGAAAATCGCGCAGCCGGTCGGGGCCGTAGCCTTCCCCGATCGCGTCGGCCGCGTCCCAGCCGACCGGCGCCACGGCCGGCGGCCAGCGAACGAACACGCGCGCGCGCAATGCCAGCAACAGATGCGCGATGCGTTTGGCCGCCGCGATGCCCGGCAAATCGTTGTCGGGCCAGATCGTCACGATGCGGTCGGGCGCGAAAAACTCAGCCATCGGTCGGCTCCCGTTTGGATTTCCGGCAGACGTTGCGGCCCCGGTTTGCGAGAGGCGAAAAGCGTTGGGCGAGTTTGCGCATCGGCGTGCACGGCCGGGCCTTGCGCAGCGCGGCGAGCGCCGACGCCAGCAAGCCCGCCTGCCGCGTGTCTTCGCGGTCGATGCAGTCGATCGCCGTGAGCTTGTTGTCGGCCACGTCCGCCAGCACGTCGATCTGATCGACGGTGAGCTCGACCGCGACGATTTGTCCGCGCGGGTTCATGCCGAGCGCTCCGCCAGAAACGCGCGTGCGCTGCGATACAGCCGGAAGCCTTGGATCGCCGGAGCGCCGTCGCAGGCAAGCATCCACGACAAATCGGCGCAAAGGCGCGGGCGGCACTTCTCCCAAAAACGTTCGGAGGGTATGTAGATCGTCTCGCCGACGCGCTCTTGCGCCCAACGCTGCAGCCGCTCGTGGCGCTGGACGACGGGCGCGATCGCGGCCGTGATCGCATCGCGCACGGCTTCGGCGGCCGCGACGGAGCGGAACACGCCTATCGTCGTTTCCGCGACCTCGCCATAGTCGGAGTAAAACCACGACAAAACGAAGGCGCCGAACTCACGGGCCATGTGCCGAGCTCCCTGCGATTTCCGCCGGCACCTCGTTTCGGACGATTGATCGGGCGAGTTCCCAGACGTCGCGATACGCGAGCCAGTCGGCCAGATTGCGCGGCGCGCGCGGCAGGTGTGAATGGCCGCGGACAAGCAGCGCCGCAAAATCGTGGCGCAGCTCCATGTCGGCCGGGCTGGCCGGGCGCCGCGACGCGCGCACTTGCGCATAGTGCTCGGGCGTGATGCCGCCGTTCTCGGCGAACCAGCGCCACGCGCCGCGCTTGAGCGCGCCGTATCGTTCGAGCCGCACGATGACCTGGCGCGCGGTCACGCCAAATTCGTCGGCGATATCGATCGCCATGCGGCGCGTGAAGATTTCTGCCGTGCCGCGACGCGCCTTGTAGGCCGCAACGAGTGCCGCGCGGTCGATCATGACGCGCCCCATTCGATGAGGTATCCGGCCACAAGGCCGAACGGATCGGCTCTTGGCGCGAAATACGCGACAAGCTCGGGCCAGCCATTGAAGCCGTCCAGGTGCGCAAACGCATCGAGCGATCGGCGAGCGGTTACGTGCTTTTCGGAAACCGGCTTGCCGTCCTCGAGACGGTAGAGCGTGACACGCCAAACGGACGCGTTTCCGACGTTCAGGATGCAACGCCGAACATCGGTGCATTTCGCCGTTCGCAGCAGGCGGCAATACCGCGTACGCATGCCGAAATACAGCTGGAGCGTTTCGCCCGCGCGCGGCGGCCGCCGCTTGCCGTCGAGCCGGATCGTGCGCCGTTTGATGCCTGCTTCGACTTTGCCCGAGAAGGGCATTTGGAAATTCAGCGCGACCACGGCCTATGCCTCCGGCGCCGGGCGCAGGTCTTCGGCAAGGCCGCTCTCGGCGCCCAGATGGCCGGGGTCGCGCAGGCGCCCGGCCGCGCGCAGCGCGTCGTAGTGGGCGAGCATGCCGGGCGCCACGACCGTCAGGGCGGGCCACGTCTTGGGCTCGCTGCTGGCGCGTTTTTGCCGGTAGCCGATTTCGGTGTCGCGGTCGGCCGGCACGTGCAATCGCGGCGGACACGCATCTTCGCGCAAACCCGCCGCGTCGTGCCAGCGATAGACGAAGATCGACGGCCAGCCGTGGCGGCCGTCGGCATAGTCCTGGCGCCGCGCGTCGGCGGCGGCGATCAGGCGTTCGGCTTCGTTGTCGGCTTCGAGTTCGAGAACCACCATGTCACGTCTCCTGCTTTTTGGATTTTTTGGGCTTGGGTTCGGGGGCATCGGGCTTTTGCAGCGCGGCGCCCTTGAGCTTCGCCGCCTTGCCCGCGATCGCGTCCTTGACCTCGAGCGGGCGCACGAAGAACGATTCGGCCTGTTCGACCGACAGGCCGCGCAGATCGGCGATCTTGTCGGGCGCGTCGAGGATCGCCTGTTTGTTGAGCTCCTCGACCGTGCGCACGAACGCGCCGAGCCTGGCGCGCTTCAGCGTTTCGATCGCGGCGGCTTCGTCGGTGTCCGCGTCGAGCTTTACGGTCGGGTTGCCGTAGCGCCAGCCGAACGCGCCCGACGCGAGCTGCACGCTGCGCGCACCGTCCGCGAGCAGCGCGGTCTTGTTCGCTTCCGCGTAGGCCTGCAGCTTGGCGACCATCTTCTTGACGTCCGCAGCCGAGGCTTCGATGCCCGGCGCATGGTCGGCCACGAGCTTGGCGACGGCGCCGTCGCGCGCGGCCGTCTGCGCGTCGAGCGTGCGGGCCGCCACGCCGATCAGGTGCACGAGCAACCCGGCCTCTTCGAGCGTCTGCGGCAAATCGGCGGCGGGCGTCGCGATGCGTTTGGTGCGCCCGATGCGGGAAGATGGGGTGCCGGAATATTCGCGGGCCATCAGATCGCGCCCCCCAGCATTTCGACTTCGCCGCGCGCCATCGCCACCAGATCGTTGACCACCGACACGACGGCCATGGTCGGCACCTCGAGTTCGACCGGTTCGAGCTTGTCGAAATCGAGCGCGATGCGGATGGTCGCGGAGTCCGGCTTGTCGAGATAGCGCTGCAGCCGGTCGCGCAGTTCGGCGTAGCTGTCGTGCTCTTCCATCCGTTCGAGCAGCTTTTGCAGCTGCGCCCGCGTGACCGCTGGCAGGCTGCCGGCTTGCAGCGACGACGGGGGCGCCGGGGTCGGATAGGTCGGCGTTTTGGGAACTGCGTGTTTGGCCATGGCGAGGACTCCGAGGTCGGTGGGAGAGGTAGGCGGGGCGGATCAGGAAAACGTGTCTTGGTCGGGCGTGGTGCGCGCGACATGGGCCGCGATCAGCAGCGCGTCGCGCCGACAGCATCGCGCCGCTTCGCGTCGCGCCCGGCGCCACGCGAGAAACCGCGCGACCAGCCGGGCGATCACGACGGCGCGCTCCCGGTGGAAGCGGGCGCCGGTTCCGGGGCGCGCACGACCGCGCGCGCGATATCGAGCGCCTCTGCGCTGCCGTCGAGCACGCCCGCCAGCAAATCGTGCAGCGCAGTCATGCCGGACGCGACGGCCTTCGCCTGCACCTGGACCGGGTAGTGCAGCGGCCGGTTTTTGAGGATCGCCTCGGCCAGACGCGTTCCGATCCGAATGCGCTCGATATGCGCGCGGATTTCGGCGGCCTGCTCCGCACGGGATTTTTCAGCTTGGTTCACTGGCAGTCTCCTTTTTGAAGTCCGGCCGAACGGGCCATTTGGGATCGAGCGCGCGCCCGACGTTTCGCGGCGCCTTTTTGGGAAACGCCCAGCTATGGCCGGCCGGCACGTCGCGCGCCGCGCGCGGCGGATCGAATTTGAGTTTGAGCTTGGCGTCGAGCGACGCCTCGGCTTCCGGCCGCAATTTCGGCTTGTGGCCGTCGCGCCACATGCGCGCGACGAAGGCCTGCGGGTCGCGCAGCACCGCCCGCAACAGGCCGTCGCGCACGTGCTCGCAGATGCGCGCGACGAGCCGCTCGGCTTCGAGTTTCAGGAAGACGTCGCTGCGCGTGGCTTCGACCGCAACGGCCGCCTTGCATTGCGCCTGCAGCGCGTCGAAATCGGCCTGGGTCAAATCGCCGCGCGCGACCAGCCTTGCGATCGAGCGCGACGCGTGCAGCACGCTGGTATGGTCGCGATTGCCGAACAGCCGTCCGATCGCGGGATACGACATGCCCAGGCAAAGCTCGCGCACGAGCGCCATGGCGACCATGCGCGGGACCGCGAGTCGCCGCGTGCGGTGGCGCGACGCCATGGCGTCGATCGGCACTTCGAACGCGGCGGCGACCAGCCGCTTGATCGTCGCGACGCTGCCGAACGGATCGTGTTTTGCTTCGTCGGTCATGGCGCCGCCCTCACGAAAGCGCCTGCGGGCGGATATAGCCCTCGCCGCTCAGCGCGTAGACGGTCGCGAGCGGCACGGCGTTGGTCTCCAGCGCAAGCACGTCGCGCTCGGCCGCTTCCAGCATGGCGATAGCGGCGCCGATGCTCTGCGCGTAGTCGGTCGGGTCGGCGCGCAAAATGTCGAGTTTTTGGCGCACGGCTTTGAGGTCGCTCGAAATCATGGTGCCTCCTGTTTCCGGGGAACGGACGCGGATGCGATCGGGCACGCGCGGCACGCGGTCCAGTGGCGCAGCGCTTCGGGGTTCGAGCGCGGCTGGGCGCGCGTCTGCCAGCTCCGGCAAAGCGCGCCCGCGATCGCGTGCTGGAGGTGCGGGCACAGCACGCGTCCGCCGCCGAAAACTTTGAGCACGCGCGCTTCGATCCGGTGCGTGGCGCCGGGATACTTGCCGCGCATCGCGGTCGAGACGGCGGCGCGCGACATGCCGATCTGGCTGGCCACGGCGCTGATGGCGCCGCGCTTGCCGCCCGTGCGCTGGCGCTCGGCGGCGACCGCGTCGTTCAGCAGCGCGATCCACTCGGCGGTCATGCGCGGACTCCGCCGACGCTCGCGTCGAGCGTTAGAAACGCCCGGGCGTTGGCGTCCCACACGCGCTCGTATCGGTCGCTCGGGCGCGGCGTGAGCGGGCCCAAATCGCGAACCAGCAAATAGCGCGGCGGCCGGCCGTGCTTGAGCTGGCGCACCACGCCGTGGCGCTTCCACACGCCCAGGATTTGCTGGGCGTTGGCGATGCCCTGCTCGCCGGGGCGCGCCGCAAGTTCGACCAATTGGGCCACGCTCGCTTTGCGCACCAGGCGCAAGGCGCGCCACAGCCGGTCGGCCAGCGTGGTCTCGTATTTGAAACGCGGCTTTTTGACGGGCTTCGCCGGCGGCGGTCTGCCCGACGCGGCGACGTCGGCGACGCCGATGCCGCAGGCTTGGATGCCGCCGCCCTCGAAACCGCCGGTCGCGCGCACCCGCTGGCCCATCTTCGTGAGCGCGTAGCAGCCCGGAATTTTGCGCTCGACCAGCCCGAGCCGCACGAGACGGTAGATGCGCTGGCGGACATTGTCCGGGTTCTGGCGCAGCTGCGCCGCCAGCGTCTTGATGCGGATGCACATGGCGCCGGTCGACAGTGCGGGCGGCGGCATGCCTTCGAGCGTGAGCTGCAGGGGAACGAGGTTCGTCGCCATCACGCCGCTCCTGCGAGCGGGGCGGCATTTTGCCCCGGGGCCGCAAACGCTTCGGCCTTGACGAGCTGGCGGTTGGCAAGGTCGGCGGCCGTCAGCGTGTTTTTCTGGCCGCGCGCGACGCGTTTCAATTCGTCGGCAGCGCCGAGCGCCAGGCGCATGCGGCCTTCGGTTTCGCGCAGCAGCCGTTCCATCAGCGCCGCATCGACGCCGACGCCGGCGCGGTCGGCGATCAGCTTCGCCATGTCGTCGGCCGCCATGCGCTTGAACTTCGCGACTTTGGAAACCCGGCTCCACACGGCCGGATGGCGCTTCAGTTTGTGCGCGATGAACTCGCGCCCCATCAGCACGCACGGGATTTCGGTCGCATCGACCACGCCGCGGATTTGGTCGACAACCTTGCCGCTGGCGAGCGCGTGCTCGACTTCGTCGAAAATCACCGGGCGCGGGTTTTTGGCGAGGATGCCGATGAGCTGTTCGTACAGGCCCTCGCACGAGCGCGCGGGCGGGGCGCCAAGTTCGCGCGCCCAATCCGACAGCACCCAGTGCGGCGTGCAGGCCGATTGCAGACGCACGAACGGCACCTCGTGCGTCAGCGCGTAGTTGAGGCCAAGATGCGTCTTGCCCAAGCCCCACTCGCCCGCGACGACGATGAACGCCGCTTCGGGCGCCGAGCGCCCTTCGACCGCTCTGATCGCGTCCTTGAATATCCGCACGTTTGCAACATCGACGAGCTTGCTGTATCTTCCTTGCGTCACGTCAGTTCTCCGCTGGTTGTGGCTTTACGAATATCCAACCGCCGCCGGCCGCTAACCGGCGGCGGTTTCTTTTTTGGGCACCGCCCAGAAAGCGGCATTTTCCTTTCTCTCCCGGATCAGGCGCAGCGAGGTTTGGATGCGCTCCAGCACGTACGGGTCGGCCGCCATGCGGTCGGCCAGATAGGCCTTCTCGATGTCGGTGGTCTCTGCCGCGTGCTGGTACAGCCACAGAAGATCGACGCGATCCGGCGCCGCTTTGATCTGTTCGCGCGTGATGTCGGTCGTGTCTTCGCAAACGTCCCAGTCGATGCGCCGCGCCCGCTCTTCGCGCGGCAGGGCGTCGTAGAGCGGCACGATGTTGGAGGCTTCGAATGCCGGCGCGTCGAGCGCCGGCGGTTCCCACGCCTTGGGCGCATCGAGCGCTGCGGCCGCCTTGCCAGCTTGGTCGAGCATCGCCGACGCATAGGGCAGGCCCGCCGGCGTGATCGTGCCGGCGGCCTGGGCGCGCGCCAGCGCCGCGTCGAGCACTTCGCCGGCCGACAGTTCCGGCCGGTACTCGGCCTTGAGCTGGCGAAATATCGCGCGGCTGTCGCTGTCCATGCGGCGCTGGATAGCCGACGCCTTCGCGGCCAGTTCGGCGCGGCTCGTGCCGGCCAGCGCCAGATCGCGCGCCACGCACACGAACGCGCCGTCCGTGCGGCGCACGACGATGCGCCCGGCATCGGCCGCATCCATCAGCACGTCCACGCGCTGGCCGATCAGCGGCACCAACGCCTCGTGCCAGTATTCGGCGCGCGCGAGGGCGATGCCCTTTTTGCCGACGGTGCGAAGGGCGGGTTCCGACAGCAGCACGTCGAGCGCGCGCAGTTCCGCGACCGGGCGCATGTGCGCGGCGTTTGCGGCGGCGACCTCGCGCGGCGTGCGGCCAGACAGCGACCCGTGCACGGCCAGCTCGTATTTGCCGAGCGCCCACGCGTCCAACGCGGCTTGAAGCTGGCTTGCCGTCAGCGCCACGTGGAACAGCAGATCGTCGCCGGTCCCCAGCCGCTTCGCGAAGCCGACGCGCGCGCGGATGGCCTGCGCCTGCGCCACGCTATGGCCCATAAAACCCGGCAGGATTTCCAGGAGCTCGTGCGACATGGTTTTGAAGAACCGCTCGATATGCGGCTTCTGCGTCGGGTCGAAGGGCGTGCACAGTTCCTGATGGATGTCCAAGGCGGCGAACGCGGACGTTGCCCAGCGCGACGTGAAGTCGCTGCCGTTGTCGGTCTTGACCGTTTCCGGCACGCCGAAATCGACGATGCCCTTGCGGATCGTGGCGAGCACCGCTTGCGCCTTGGACGTCGGCGCCACGACCAGGCGCGCGCGGCGCGTGAACACGTCGATGACGCCCACGATGGTATGGCGGCCGTCGATGCACTGGGCGTCGGCTGGCGTGGCGTCGCTTTCCCAAAGCTGGTTGATGCGCAGCACATGTTCGCTGCGGTCGCCGATCGCGATCTTGAACTTGCTGCGGGCGGCGTCCGGGTTCTCCAGCTGAAGGGCGGTGCGCGGGTTTGCTTCGCGCCAACGGTTCATCCAGCGCTGCAGGGTTTTGGCGCTCGGGATCGCGAGACCCTGGAACCTCGCCTTCATGGCGTCGCGCACGGCGCCCGGCCGGTAGTGCGGGGCATGCGCGATCAGCGACAGGATGAAATCGCGATAGACCGGATTGCCGTCGATCAGGCCCGCTTCGCGCGACGGGGCGTAGCGCCCGGCGATGCCGGCGATATCGCCCTTCGACGCCGCGATGCGCCAGCGCCGCAGGCTGGGGCCGGATACGGTCGGCAGGGCGGCGCGCAGCCAGGGTTCTGCCCCAGCTTTGGTATCGAAGCGCCCGGCATTCCATTCGACGGCAAAGCGCGCGTCGGCGGGCGTGGCTTCGATACAGGCTTGCGTGCGGAACGCGTCGGCGAGCCTAACGATGCACAGCCGCGCCTCGGCCCGGCTGCGCTTGGACCCGGCGAGCCCGGCCAGATCGCTCAGCGCAGCGTTAGCAGCGACGGCCAGCGTGGTCTTGGCTGACGCGGACAGCTCGCGCGCGGCAAGCTCCTCTCGCGCCTCGCGCGGCAGGGCGTCGATCGGGTATTCGCGCCCGCCGCCCCGGCCGACGCGATCCCGCGACGGCCAGGCGTCGCGCTTGGCGAGGAGCTGCACGCCGCGTTTTGTTTGCGGCAGATCGGCAAGAACGAGCTCGGCCAGCTCGGCGGCGGTAAACCAGATTTTCACGGGCGCCTCCGCAATTGTTTGCGAAGGTCGCGCGCGCGGTCTTTGAGCCGGTCCTGTTCGGCCAGAACGATGCCAAGTTCGGCGCCGATCGCGGCCTCGCCCGTGACCACCTGGTGGCCCGATTTCGACGCGAGCCTTGCGAGCAACCAGGCGGCGCCGGTCGCTTCGATGAAGGCGGCCAGATACAGCAGCGGAAAACGCCAGTCGGTACGGCTGGGCGCGGTCCAGGCGTCGAGCGTCGAAACCGACACGGGATAGTTGGGGTCGGCGCCAAGGGCGTCTTCCATCGCGGCGGCAATTTCGGCGCGCGATTTGTCGCTTTGTTTGATGGCTTCGGCGAGAGCGGCGCGAAGCTCGCCATCCCAGTTGAGCGAGCCGCGCGCGGCCGGGGCGCGGGTGCTTTGATCGAGCGCCAAAATCTGCTGGCGCGGGTCGGTCTGACGGGGCTTCGTCATCCGGCCTGACCGTCGGCACTGGCAGTCCGGCAGACATTGCGGAGTGCTGCCAATTTGTGGGATCGTCTGTTGCGCCGAAACGGATAGGGCTCGTCGTTTTCGTCGAAGACAGACGGCCAGATTTTGTGGGGGCGCTCGCCGATCAACGCGGCGATCTTCGCTTTGACGGTGGGCCACGGCTTCTGGTGAAGCGCCTTGCCGCCGGCCGAGCGATCAAGGCCTAGCAGCGGTCCAATTCGGTCGAGCCGATGGCCCGCTTTTGTCAACGCAGCGAGTACGTCGGCCGGGTGCCAATCGTGAGCTTGGGAGCGTTTCAACGGGGTGTATGGGTTCGACATCGCGAACTGACAGTGTCGAATTTAATCGACACCGTCAACGATAAAAATCGAGTTCCCGGTTCTGGTGCATCGATTTTTATCGATACTTTGGAATAGTGCAGGAAAATCAATGCGCAAACTGCCGATCGCAAAAATGGCCGAAGTGGGAAATCCAGTTCCCAGTTCGATTCTGGAACTGGGAACGCGGCTTGCGCGCGTCGTTGCCCTGTATCCGAGTCGCCGTGCAGCAGCGAAGATTTGCGAGCGTACCGATGAAATGTTGGCCCGCTACGAAAAAGGGCTCGCCGATCCGCCCTTTTCGGTCGTGGCCAAACTGGCCCTCGACAAAGGCGTGTCGCTCGAATGGCTCGCAAGCGGCGAAGGGCCAATGGAGCGCGGCGTGCCCCCGGCAGCGCCGCCGCTCGACAGCGTTCTAATGCAGGACTGCGTTGCTCTCGTGCTCGAGTCGCTCAGCGAACGCGGCGTCTCGATGCCCAACGCGCGATTCGCCGAATGCGTGCTGTTGCTCTACGAGCTCGCGCTCGAAGTGCCCAACGGCGACCGGCGCGCCTGGCTCGATCTGACCGGCAAGAAAACACTGCGCCTCGCCGGATAACCGGGCGTTTCTGCACCCTCGACCCGGACGATTTGCGGCGCGCGTTGTTCATACAATTGTGAACGATGCACACGCCGTTCGACAAACTCGCTCGCCTGCGCCTGATTCTGGGCCTTCCGGTCGCAACTCCGCCAGCGCCGACGAACCGTCAGTCCGCCTCTTTTTCGAATTTCAAACTGCCTGTCCAGCGGCTCTAAACGGCCGCGCGACGTGTCCCGTTTGGCGTCTCGACACGCCCGCCGACACGATGCCGAGACGCGCCGATTTGTCGCGCAATCTCAATAGCCTGTCCCACAATATCCCGCCCAGTGCCGCCCAATCCCGATTGCCCAGTTAATTTCATACCACCTGTCCCTCTACAGACCCTCGGGTCAAGCCCGAGGGTCACGAATTTGGCCGGATTGCAAATCGTCGGCGCGGTTACATGCCAGCGATTCCAACGGGATAAATAGGCGACGGTCGCCGGTCGTCGCCTATTGGTCGCCTATTTCAGGCGATCTCGGTGGCGAGTTTGTGCAGGATCGCGTCGGCGAAATTCGAAAAACGGCGCGCGGGCACCACAAACGCGCCGGGGCCGCCAATCACCTCGGCCCGGTAGATCGAGGCCAGATTCGCTTCGTCGGTCAGAATCGGCAGGCCGTTGATGCCGATCCCCGCCGCCACCGCGTCGTCGCGGGCATAGCGCGCAAAACGGCCCTGGTTGTTGCGCCCGTCGCCCGAAACGTCGATCGTGCGGCGCGTCGCTTCGAACGGGCACAGCGCCAGCGTTTTGACCGCATGGTCGATCGCGGCCCCGATCGCCGTCGCGTCGTCCTGCACCAAACGCGGCTGGGCTTCCAGGCGCCCGGCAAACGCATCGAGGGCGGCAGGCGAATCGAGCAGCGTCCAGCCGATCGCCTGGGTTTGCGCGAACTGGCCGCCCCACTGCGTCTGGGCGACGGCGATGCGTCCGGCCCCCGAGCCGCCCAGCACTGCCCGTCGCACCCGTTCGTGGCGGAAGGCGGCGGCGTAGCCCAGGGCTTGCAAACGGTATTCGTCGGCGTCGATCGAACTGGAACAATCCACTGCCAGCACCAAGGCCAGGTCGGCAGCGGGCGCGCTGAAGGGTCGGGCAGGCAGCGTGTGGGCCGAGCGCTCGCCGGCCAGTACCGTGCCGCTTGCGGCCAGCGCCAAGCTGGCTGCCAGAAACGCGCGGCGCGTGGGATTGGACTGGTTCAACGCCCCTCCGATCGGGCAAATCTTGCGCCTGTTCGTCCGGCGCAACAAGCAAGATTGCTCCGAGCGCCGGAATTTGCGAGTTTGCGGCCCGTTTTGTCGCCAAGGAGACCCGGGCCATCCGCATTCTGCATGTCATCGCGTCGATCGCCCAGCGCACCGGCGGCCCGGCCAAAGCCGTCGTCGATATGGCGGCGGCCGTGGCCGCGCGCGGCCATGCGGTGTCGATCTACACGACCGACCGCGACATGTCGCAAAGCGAGCGCGCGGCGATCGGGGCGCCTGCCGACGACGGCGTGGAACGGCGCGTCTTTCGCCAGCACTGGCCCCGGCAATTCGCCGCCAGCTTCGATCTGGGTGCGGCGCTGGAAGACGCAATCCCGAAGGCCGATATCGTGCATCTGCACTCGCTCTATCTCTACCATGTGTGGAAAGCCGCGTCGGCGTGCCGGCGTTCGAAGGTCGCGTATCTTCTGCGGCCGCACGGCTCGCTCGATCCGTTTTTGCGGCGCCGGCATCGTTTGCGAAAATCGCTGGTCGAGCTGGCGTTCCAAAACCGCGTCATTCGCGAAGCGGCGGCGCTGCACTGGACGGCCGAAGACGAAATGCGCCTGGCCGCGCCCTATACGTTCGGCGCGCCGGGCGTGGTGGTGCCAAACGGCCTCGATCTGCGCGGCTTTGCCGGGATGCCCGCACCGGGCGCGTTTTTCCGGGCGCATCCCGCGCTTGCCGGCACCAAGCCGATCCTGTTTTTGAGCCGCATCAATTTCAAAAAAGGCCTCGACGTGCTGGTGCCCGCCTTCGCCAAGGCGCTGGCGGTCGATCCGGCTCTTCGTCTGGTGATTGCAGGACCCGACGACGGCTACCAAAAGACGGCGGAAGGATTCGCGGCGTCGGCCGGCGTGTCGGACAAGGTCGTGTGGCTCGGCATGCTGTCGGGGGAAGCCAAAAAGGCCGCCTTCGCCGACTGCACGGCCTTCGCCCTGCCCTCGTGGAGCGAGAATTTCGGCATCGCCATCGTCGAGGCGATGGCGTGCAAAGCGCCCGTCATAATCTCCGACCGCGTCAATATCTGGCGCGAAATCGAAGGCGCCGGGGCCGGCCTCGTCTCGCCGCCCGATATCGACGCGGTGGCGGCGCACATCCTGCTGCTCGCCGGCGATAGGCCACGCGCCAAACGGATGGGCGAAGCCGGGCGCAGGCTGGTCGAGGAGCGCTACGACTGGGCCAAAATCGCGCTCGATCTGGAACGCGTCTATGCCAAACTGGCCGACGCATGAGCCCAGTTTCGATCGTCGTCCTCACTTTCAATTCGCAAGCCACGATCGCGGCCACGCTGGCGTCGGCGGCCGCCCTCAGCGACGACGTCCATGTCGTCGATTCGGGATCGACCGACAAAACGCTGGAGATCGCCGCCGCTGCGGGCGCCAAAATCGAACATCATCCGTTCGAAAATTACGGCGCGCAGCGCAACTGGGCGATCGACAATCTGGCGCTTAAATATCCATGGCAGCTCCATCTGGATGCCGACGAGCGCGTCACGCCCGAACTGCACGCCGAAATCGCGGCGCTGCTGGCGTCCCCGGTCGCCGACGACATCGCCGGTTTCTACATTCCGCGTCTGGTCCATTTCCATGGCCGGGCGTTGCGCCATGGCGGCATGTATCCGATCTACCATATGCGGCTGTTCCGTACCGGGCGCGGGCGCTGCGAGGCGCGCAAATACGACCAGCATTTCCGCGCTACCGGCCGCACCGAAAAACTCCGCCATCCGATGGTCGACGATATCCGCCTGACGCTGAGCGAATGGACCAACCGGCACAATCGCTGGGCCGATGCCGAGGTCGAAGAAATCCTGCATCCGGGCGGCGAAGGCGTGATCCAGGCGGGCAGCGGCGATCCGGTCGCCGAAAAACGCCGGGCGCGCGGCTGGTACTACCGCGCGCCGATGTTCCTGCGCGCCTTCCTGCTGTTCTTCTACCGCTACGTCGTCAGGCTCGGTTTTCTCGACGGCAAGGAAGGGCTGGTCTTCTACGTGCTCCAAACCTTGTGGTTCCGCTTCCTGGTCGATGCCAAGCTCCACGAACGCCTGAAGGCGGAGCGTTCGCGATGACCGATCCGTGCCTGTTTTGCGGCGCCGCCACCGCGCCCGAGCGCGCCGATATCGTCGACAACCGCTTCGGCTCGCCCGGAATCTATTCGATCCATGCCTGTGCGGCGTGCGGCGGCAAACAGACCCATCCGCGCCCCGACCAGCGGGCGCTCAAGGAACTCTACGAGCGCTACTACAATTACGGCGGCAAGACCGACAGCGCCTACGCGTCGGCGCGCGAAAAATTTCTGTTCTCGCCCTTCTACCGGCTGATGCTGGCGGTCGACGGCGATGTCTCGTTCCATGCGCAGAAAGGTTCGGGCCGCCTGCTGGATATCGGCTGCAACGAAGGGCGCGGCTTGCGGCTCTACCGCCAGAACGGATTCGCCGCCGAGGGGCTCGAACTCAACGCCCACGCCGCCGCAACGGCGCGCGCAGGCGGTTTTGCCGTGCACGAAAAGCTCGTCGAAGAATTCGAGCCCGCGCAGCGCTACGATGTCTGCGTGCTGTCGAACGTGCTCGAACACGCGCCCGATCCGCGCGCCATGCTGCGCCATGTGGCGCGCATCCTCGCCCCCGGCGGGCAGGTCTGGATCAGCCTGCCCAACGCCGATTCCGCGCTCGCCAAACTGTTCGGCGCCGCCTGGGTCAATTGGCATGTGCCGTTCCATATCGTGCATTTTTCGCAAGCGCGCCTCGAATCGCTTCTCCTGCAAGAAGGGTTCGCGCTCGAATCGTCGAAAAACATCACGCCCGCTTTGTGGGCCGCGCAGTCCGCGATCGCGTGGGCCTGGCGGCGCGATCCCGCCGCCGCCATCCGGCTGCAGCGCAAGGCGATTTTGGTGGCGGGGCTGATGGCGGTCGCGCGCGGGCTGCTGTTCGCGCTGCTGTGGGCCTGGAACGCCAGCGGGCGCGGCGACTGTCTGGTCGTGCGCGCGAAGAAAATCTGATGCGGATTCTGGTGCACGATTTTCCGGGACACGCCTTTCCCGTGCAATTGTCGCGGGCGCTGGCGGCGCGCGGCCACACGGTGCGCCATCTGTGTTTCCCGGAATTCCAGGCGCCCAAGGGGCCGCTGGCGCGCCGCGCCGACGATGCCGCCGCCTTCGACGTGGCGTTTTTGGCGTTGGACGAACCGTTCGCCAAACACAGTCTCGTCAAACGCTGGCGCCAGGAACGCGAACTGGGGCAGCGCGCCGCCGCAGCGATCCAAGATTTTGCGCCCGACGTCGTGCTGGCGGGCAATGCGCCGCTCGACGTGCAGGCCGCCAGCTATCGCGGTGCCAGGGCCGCGAAGGCCGGGTTCGTGTACTGGCTGCAGGATCTGGTCGGCTTCGCGATGCGCAAAATATTGGGCCGCAAATTGTCGCTGCCCGGAACGCTGGTCGGCATGGCGTACGAAGCGCAGGAACGCCGCTTGCTGCACGCCGCCGACGCGGTCGTCTCGATCACCGAGGATTTCCGGCCGCTGCTCGAAGGGTGGGGCATCGCGGGCGCCAAAATCCATACGGTCGAAAACTGGGCGGCACGCGAAGAACTGGTCCTCGCCCCGCGCGAAAACGCGTGGGCGCGCGAACAGGGGCTGATCGGCCGCACGGTTTTTTTGTATTCGGGCACGCTCGGCCTCAAACACGATCCAAGCCTGCTGCTGGATCTTGCCAAGGCGCAGCCCGACAATCCGGTCGTCGTCAATTCCGAAGGGCTCGGCGCCGAGTGGCTGCGCGAACGCCAGGCGCAAGCGCCGAATCTTCGCATCCTGCCCTTCCAGCCGTTCGCGCGGATGGGCGAGGTGCTGAGCGCCGCCGACATCCTGGTCGCGATCCTGGAGCCCGATGCCGGCATTTTCTCGGTGCCGTCGAAGGCGCTCACCTATCTGTGCGCGGGCCGGCCGCTGCTGGTCGCCATCCCGCCCGAGAACCTCGCAGCGCGAATCGTCCTGCGCGAGGGCGCGGGCCTGGCCGCCGCACCCGGCGATCGGGCCGCATTTCTGGCCGCCGCCAAACGCCTGGCCGAGGATGCGGACCTGCGCGCAAACATGGGCGCAAAGGCGCTGGACTACGCCGCAAAGACCTTCGATATTGCGGCTATCGCCCGGCGATTCGAGGCGATTCTCCAGCAGGCATCGAAGCGGACATCGGCATGAACGGGCAATTCGACAGCGATCTTTTTTACGAGGCCGAGTTCGTCGAGCATCGCGCCGTCGCCGAGGCCACGCACAAAGCCCTCAAAGCCGCCTTCAAGCAATTGCTGGCCCAAGCGGTCGCCACGCTGGACAATGGCGGCAAGCTGATGCTGTTCGGCAATGGGGGCTCTGCTGCCGACGCGCAGCATCTGGCCACGGAACTGACCGTCCGCTACGTCAAAAACCGCCGCGCCCTTGCCGCGATCGCCCTCACCACCGACAGTTCGGCGCTCAGCGCCATCGGGAACGATATCGGCTTCGATCGGCTGTTCTCGCGCCAGATCGAAGCGCTCGGCAAGCCCGGCGACCTTGCCATCGGCATCACCACCTCCGGCGCCTCGCCCAACGTGCTCGAAGCCTTCAAGGTCGCGAAGCAGATGGGCATCGTCGTGGCCTGCCTTACCGGCAAAGACGGCGGCAAGGCCAAGGACCTCGCCGATATCGTTTTGATCGTGCCGTCCAACACGACTTCGCGCATCCAGGAAATGCACATCACGTTGGGCCAGATGATGTGCGGGGGCATCGAATTCGCGCTTGGCATCGCCGACGGCCCCGACCCGTTCGGCCCCAAGACATGACGATCAACGCCGATCTTGCGGCCTTGGTGCCCAAACTTGCGGGCGCGCGCATCGTGTGCATCGGCGATCTGATGCTCGATCGCTTCGTCTACGGGCGGGCCGAGCGCATTTCGCCCGAAGCGCCGATTCCGGTCCTGCGCATCGAGCGCGAAGAATCGATGCTGGGGGGTGCTGGCAATGTCGTGCGCAATATCGTGGGCCTGGGCGGCGCGGTCGAGTTCGTGTCGGTCGTGGGCCAGGATGCGGCCGGGCGCGAGGTCTTGAATCTGGTGGCGGGACTCGAGGGGGTCGAGCCGCATTTGCTGGTCGAGCGCGGCCGGCCCACCACGATCAAGACGCGCTATGTGGCAGGCCACCAGCAGATGCTGCGCGCCGACAGCGAAACCAGCGAACCGGTCGCAGCCCCGATCGCCGAAGACGCCGCGCGCCTGGTGGCGCAGGCGCTGAAGGACTGCGCGGTCGTCGTGCTGTCCGACTATGCCAAGGGCGTGCTGGTGCCCGACGAAATCGCCGCGATCGTCAAGGCGGCCAAAGCCGCCAAACGCATCGTGCTGGTCGATCCCAAGGGCCGCGACTATGCGCGCTACAAAGGCGCCACGATCCTGACCCCCAACCGGCGCGAACTGGCCGAAGCCACGGGCTTGCCGGCCGAAGACGACAAGGGCGTCGAGCAGGCCGCGCGCCGCCTGCTCAAAACAACCGGGGCCGAAGCCATCGTCGTGACGCGCGGGGCCGAGGGCATGAGCATCGTGCCCGCCAAAGGCAAGGTCCACCATCTGCCGGCATTGGCGCGCGAAGTGTTCGACGTTTCGGGCGCGGGCGATACGGTCATCGCGACGCTTGCGACCGCGCTTGCGGCCGGCCTGTCGTTGCTCGATGCCGCCAGGCTTGCCTCGGTCGCCGCCAGCGTCGTGGTCGCAAAACTGGGCACGGCCGTGGCCTATTCGGCCGACCTCGTGCGCGCGCTTCGCCACGACGATATTGCCGTCAGCGAAAACAAGTTCGTGACGCTCGAACAGGCGATCGACCAGGTCGCCGTATGGCGCCGCCAGGGTTTGCGCGTGGGCTTCACCAACGGCTGTTTCGATCTTTTGCATCCGGGCCATGTGTCGCTGATCGGCCAGGCGCGCGGGGCTTGCGACCGGCTGGTCGTCGGCCTCAATTCGGATGCCTCGATCAAACGCCTCAAAGGACCAGCGCGGCCCGTGCAGGGCGAAGCGGCGCGCGGATCCGTGCTGGCGTCGCTCGGCCATGTCGATCTGGTCGTCATCTTCGCCGACGACACGCCGATCGACCTCATCAAAAAGCTGCGGCCCGAGATTCTGGTAAAAGGGGCCGACTACACCAAAGAAAACGTCGTCGGCGCCAACGAGGTCGAGAGCTGGGGCGGCAAAGTGGTGCTCGCCAAACTTGTCGAAGGCCAGAGCACGACCGCCACGATCCGCAAAATCGGCCGCTGAATTTTCGGCGCCGAATTTCAGCGCGCAATCTGCGGCTTGCGGACCGGCGCTTGCGCCGGATGGCGCGGCAGCCAGCGCGCCAGCAGCCGCTCCACATTCTCGAGCCCGTCGAGCAGACCCGGAATCACCGCCGAAGACGGCGGCGCCTGGTCGGCCAAATTGCGCAGCGCCGCGACCATGGCGCCCGCGTCGCGCACGCCGTCGTCGGGCAGCATGCGGGTAAGGCCGATATTTTCCGCGCGCTCGGCGCGGATGAACTGTTCGAGTCGCGGCGCCACGCGCGGCACGATCACGGCCGGCTTGTCGAACGAAAGAATCTCGCAAAACGTGTTATAGCCGCCCATCGCCACGATGCCGGACGCGCGCGCGATCAGCTGTTCGAGGTGGGCGTCGAAGGTAATCGCCTCGACCCGGCGCCCCAGACGCGCGGCGCGATCGAGGAATTCGGACTGTTTTTCCGACTGCATGAAGGGCCCCAGCACCAGCAACGCGCGATGTGGCAGCGCGGCGCCGCTTTCGTAGGCGCGCAAGACCCAGTCGACCAGCGCGTCGCCGTCGCCGCCGCCGCCGGTCGTCACCAGCACATAGGGCTGCTCGCGCGCTTCGGCCAGTTCGACCGTCGAGCGCGGATTGCCCTGGGGCATCATGCGGTGCAAATAGCCCGTGTAGCTGATCTTCTTTCGCACGCTCAGCGGAATTGCCAGGCCCGCCAGCGGATCGCAGATCTGCGGCAAGCCGTAGATCCAGATGTCGTCGTAGAGATCGCGCAGCGCCGGGAGCGCCTTTTTGCGCTTCCATTCGGGCCCCAGCAAGGCCGGATCGTCCATCACGTCGCGCAGGCCCAGCACCAACGGCACGCCGCGCCGCTTCAAAAACGCGAGCGTTTCGGAAACCTCGCCGCGCAGCCCCAGCGGCTCTTTGTCGACCAGAAACAGATCGGGGTCGAAGGCTTCGGCCGTGTGCCGGATGATCGAGCTGCGGATCGCCAGCGTCTGGGCGATGTCGATATGCAGATTGAGCGAGGTGTACTCGCCGTTGCGCAGCTTGATGACGCCCGGAATGCGCACGAAATCGACGCGCGCCTTGAAATCGAACGAGCCGATGATGGGCGAGCCCGACAAGATCAGCACCGACAGGTCTTTGTCCGCCTCGACCATCGCGTGCGCGATCGCGCGGCAGCGGCGCAAATGGCCCAGGCCCATCGTGTCGTGGCTGTAGATCAAAACGCGCCGGTCGGTCCGGAAAATCCGCTTGGCCGCCCCCGCTTGCATGTCCGCCATCGCCGCCCCCGCTCGTATAGCCTGCCCCGCCGCACCCGGACGGCACGCAGATTAGGCGAGATTCCAATCCCGTACCAGCCGACCAACCGCGCGGTTCGCACGCGGATTTCAAATTGTTGCGGGATTTGGCGAAAAATACCCTACGGATAGATGGCGGTTTGGCGAATTCTTGCCCCTGTTGCACGGACGCAGCTAATCTGCCGGTTCGATCCGTGGTTTTTGGGGAAAGCGCCGACGTATGCCCAAACGCGCACAAGACGCGCTCGACCGTTCGATTTTCGGCTTCGTGGTCCGATTTTCGCTGAAAGACACGCTGGTCATCTGCGTGCTTGTGGCCTTGGCGCAGGTCTTCTACTACATCTCGCTCGACCTGCCCAAAAACATCATGAACCAGGGGATCCAGGGCCGGGAGATCCAATTTCCGATCGATCTGGGCGGGCTGGGCTGGGTTTCGCTCGACCAGGTCGGCTATTTGCTGTGGCTGTGCCTGCTGTTCTTGCTGGCCGTGCTGGTCAACGGGGGGCTGAAGCAGTTCGTCAACTCGCTGAAGGGCAAACTTGGCGAACGCTTGCTGCGCCGTCTGCGCTTCGTGCTGATGGCGCGCATTTTGCGCTTCCCCGTGGCGCATTTTCGCAAGACCTCGTCGGGCGAACTCATTCCGATGCTGACGGCCGAGGTCGAGCAGATCGGCGGCTTCATGGGGGATGCGTTCGTGCAGCCCTTGATGCAGTTCGGCATGCTGCTGACGATCGCGATCTTCCTGTTCGCGCAGAACCCGGTCATGGGCTTTGCCGCGATATCGCTGTTTCCGATCCAGGCCTATATCGTGCCGCGCCTGCAAAAGCGCGTCAAAGAGCTGGGCAAGGAGCGCGTCAAAACGGTGCGCAAGATTTCCGAGCGCATCGGCGAGACGGTGGGCGGCATCCAGGAAGTGCGCACGCTGGGCACCGCCGCGTACGAGCGCGCGGACTACACCGCGCGCTTCGGCGAGGTCTACCGCATCCGCTTTGCGATCTACCAGCGCAAGTCGCTGGTCAAGTTCATCAACAACACGCTCAACCAGTGCGCGCCGCTGATGTTCTACGCGATCGGCGGCTATCTGGTGATCCAGGGCTCGCTGACGCTGGGCGCGCTCGTCGCGGCCCTCGCCGCCCACAAGGATATGACCGCGCCGTGGAAGGAGCTGCTCGACTACTACCAGCAATCCCAGGACGCGCAGCAGAAATACGAGCAGGTCGTCGAACAGTTCCAGCCCGAGAATTTGCTGCCCGCAGGCCTGCACGCGCCCGCCCAGGCGCCCGCAGCGCCGCTCGACGGGCCGCTGGTCGCAACGGGGCTGGCCGTGCAGGAAGACGCGCAAACCAAACTTCTGGAGGGCGTCAGTTTTGCGATTCCGCCGCGCACGCATGTGGCGTTGGTGGGGCCCGCAGGCGGCGGCCGCGAGGCGATGGCGCAAACGATCGCGCGCTTGTACCTGGCGTCGGCGGGCAGTTTGCGCATCGGTGCCAGAGACTATGCCGAGATTCCGGACGCCGATCTTGGCGCCAGGCTCGGCTATGTCGGCCCCAACGCCTACATCTTCTCGGCCAGCCTGCGCGACAATCTGGCCTACGGCTTGCGCCAGCGCGTGCTTGGCCCCGCCGAAGATGCCGCGCGCGAGAAACTGCTGGCCGAGGCTGCGCGCGCGGGCAATCTTGCGCTCGACGTCGAAGCGCAATGGATCGACTATTCGGCCGCAGGGGCTGCGGACGCCGCCGATTTCGACCGCGTCGCGCTGGCGATTCTGGCGACCGTCGACATGGCCGACGACGTGTTCTTGCTGGGCTTGCGCGGCCAAATCGATCCCGCCAAACGCGGCGCCGTCGCCGACTCGATCCTGGCGGCGCGCGCCGCGTTCCGCCAGCGCCTGGCCGGCGCCGGGGCCGACCCCGCGCTCAAGGGGCTGGTCGAGACGTTCGATCCCGAGCGCTACAACGACAACGCGACCTTGGCGGAAAATCTGCTGTTCGGCACGGCGCTCGATCCGGCGTTGGCCAGCGACGCGCTCGCGGCGCAGGGCGATTTCCTGCGCATTCTTGGCGAAACCGGGTTGCTGGGCGAATTGCTGCCCATGGGCCGCAAGGTCGCCGAGACGATGGTCGAACTGTTCGCCGATCTGCCGGCAGGCCACGAATTTTTCGACCGGTTCAGCTTCATCGCCGCCGACGATCTGCCGGTCTACCAGTCGGTGCTGGGCCGCACGGCGCCGCTGGCCGACGGCAGCCTGCCCGCCGACATGTCGGCCGAGGACCGCGCGCGTCTGCTCACGCTGCCCTTGAAGCTGGTCGATGCGCGCCATCGCCTGGGCCTGATCGACAAGGCGTTCAAGGCGCGCGCCGTCGAGTCGCGCCGGGCGTTGCGCGAAAAACTGCCCGAGACGCTGCGCCGCAAGATCGCGTTTTTCGAGCCCGACACCTACAACGCCGCGATTTCGATCCAGGACAATATCCTGTTCGGGCGCATCGCCTACGGCCAGGCCAAGGCGCAGGCCAGCGTCAACGCGGCGATCCTGGAAGTGCTGGAGGCGCTGGGCCTGCGCGAGCGCGTGTTCGAAATCGGGCTCGACTTCCAGGTCGGCGTCGCGGGCGCGCGCCTCTCGAGCCCGCAGCGCCAGAAACTGGCGCTGGCGCGGGCCCTCGCCAAACGCCCCGATCTGCTCGTGCTCAACGACGCCGTTGCGGCGCTCGACCGGTCGGGACAGGCGCGCATGGTCGAATCGATCCGCCGCGCCGCCGCCGGCAAGACGCTGGTCTTTGCGACCCAGGACACGGCAATCGCCGCGCAGTTCGAACGCGTGCTGGTATTTGCCGACCAGCGCCTTGTGCAGGACGGCAGCTATGCCGAGCTTGCGGCCGCCGACGGCCAGCTCAAGGAAATGATCGGGGCTTGAAAGGGCCAGCAGTTGAAAGGAATCGGGCGATGTCGCTGAAAGAAGAAACCGACGCGCTGAAGCGCATTCCGCTGTTCCAGAATCTGGAACCGGCCAAGCTGAAGCTGCTGGCCTTCATGAGCCAGCGCCTGGCCTTCGAGCCCGGACAGAGCGTGTTCTCGCAAGGGGACGCGGGCGACGCCGCCTATATCGTGCTCGACGGCGAGGCGGTCATTTCGCTCGACACGCCCAAAGGACGCGTCGACATCGCGCGCATGGGGCGCAACCAGATTCTGGGCGAGATCGCGATTCTGTGCGACGTGCCGCGCACCGCGCACGTCACGGCTGCGACGGACAGGGAGCTTGTCTGCCTCAAGATCGAGAAAAACGACTTCATCGGCATGATGAACGAGTTTCCGGCCATGGCGGTCGAAATCATGCGCGAACTGGCGCGCCGCATCGTCAAAACCAACGAACAGCTGCGCGTGGCGATCGCGGCCAAGGGCTAGCATGACCCGCCTCGACAGCGCGATCCGACGCCTGCAGGCCCAGCGCGCCGGGCTCGACTGGGCATGCGCAAAAACAGGACCGGGTCTGGTGCTCGAACTGGGTCTCGGCAACGGGCGTACCTACGACCATTTGCGCAGCCGACTGGGGGCGGGGTTCGAAATCCACGCGTTCGACCGCGCGCTTGCAGCCCATCCCGACTGCGTGCCGCCGCCAAGCCATCTGCATCTGGGCGACATGCGCGAGACGCTGCCGAAATTCAGGGGCCGCAACGCCGTGCTGATCCATGCCGATACGGGTTCGGGTGCCACGGCCGAGACGGCGGCGTTTGCGGCCTTTTTGGGCGCGACGCTGGGCGCGCTGCTCGCCGCCCGGGGGCTGGTATTGTCGGACCAGGAATTGGCGGGGCCGGGTCTTGTGGCCTTGCCGCCGCCCGACGGCGTGCCGACCGGCCGCTATTTTTTCTACGGCGCGAAATCGATCGCCACGGGCACGTGATCGGAGGGCTGCGTCCAGTCGCGCGCCCCGCGCAGGATGTAGAAGCCTTTGATCTTGGGTGCCAGGTCCGCCGTCGTCCAGATATGGTCGAGCCTGCGGCCGCGATCGGATTTGCGCCAGTCGCCGTTGCGGTAGCTCCACCATGTGTAGAGCCGCTGCGGCTCGGGATGGCGGCGGCGCGCCGCGTCGACCCAGCCGTTCGCGTCCTGCATTTTTGCCAGCGCTGCAACTTCGACCGGCGTGTGGCTGACCACATCGAGCAATTGCTTGTGGCTCCACACGTCGCTCTCCAGCGGCGCGATGTTGAGATCGCCGACCAGAATCGCGGGCGGCCCGGCCTTGCGCTTTTTCCACGCGGCCGCCTGCGATGCCACGAAATCGAGCTTGTGCTTGAATTTGGCGTTGGATGCTGGATCCGGCACGTCGCCGCCCGCCGGGACATATACGTCGTGCAGTTCGATGCCGCCGGGCAATTCGGCCTGGATATGGCGGCAATCTTCGAACCCGCAATGGTGCCGGGCCGCCGTCTTGGCGAGCGGCACGCGCGCGAGGATCGCAACGCCGTTGTAGCTTTTCATGCCGTGCGCGTGGCGATGCTGGAACCCCAGCGCCGCCAGCGCTTCGTGCGGAAACTGGTCGTCCGGGCATTTGGTTTCCTGCAGGCACAGAATATCGGGGCTTGCCTGCGCCACCAGCCGCTCGATCAATGGCAGGCGCAGCCGCACCGAGTTGATGTTCCAAGTGACCAGCCGCAGCGCGCCGCGCGGCGCCTTGGGCAAAGGATCGGTTTCGACATAGGGGTTTTCGGCGTTTTGCATCCAACCCCTATAGCCGAGATTCGGGGCCCCCAAAAGGGAGGCGCCCGAACGGAGGGGGATCCATTCGGGCGCCAGGCTCCTAGGGGAAGGAGCGCATCGGGCCGCCAGGGGAGACGACCCGGAAGACGATCCGGGGGCGGATCGTCACCTCTTGCAAGTGGCCCCGACCGCCCGATTCAACAAGGGGCCGATGCTGAAATAATCGCCGGAGTGCGGTATTTAGATACTGTTTTTGACGATTTTGGCAAATTCGGTGAAAATCGCCGCCGAAAACGGGTCAAACCCAATATGCCGCTCGGGATGCCACTGGATCCCGAGCGCAAAACCGGGTCCGCCGGTCCAGCGTACGGCTTCGATCGTGCCGTCCTCGTGGGCGGCTTCGATGGCCAGCCCGTCGGCCAATCGGTCGATCGCTTGGCCGTGCAGCGAATTGACGAACGCGCGCGGGCCCCCGTTGATGCGGTGCAGCAAACCGCCCGGCACCAGATCCACCCAGTGGCGCTGGGCGTAGCGCGTATCGATGTCGCCCTCGGCCGGGGGGCGATGGTCGAAACGCCCGGGCAACTCGTCGACATGCTGGTGCAGGCTGCCGCCCAACGCCACATTGAGTTCCTGATGGCCGCGGCAGAGCGCCAGCACCGGCACGCCGCGCGCAAGCGCGGCCTGCACCAGCGGCAGCGTGGTTTCGTCGCGCGCCGGGTCGTGTTTTGTCCCCGGTCTGGCGCGCGCGCCGTAATGGCCGGGCTCGACATTCGACGGGCTGCCGGTCAGCAACAGGCCGTCGATCAGGCCCAGCACGCTCGGGATATCCTGGGCAGCACCGATCGCGGGCAGGATGACGGGCACCGCCCCCATGCCCTTCGTTACCGCATCGACATACTGGACGCGCACGATATGTTCGGGCGTGCGCAATCCGTCTTGCAGGCAGGCGCTGATGCCGATGATCGGGGGCTTTGTCATGCGGCGCCAGCTTTACCATGCGCGCTGGCGTCGCGGCAAAGGCGAACGGGCCGACGCTTGCATCGCGCCGGCCCTTTTTGCCTCAGACCGCTTCGACGCGCTTGGCTTCGTCGCGGGTTTTGTAGAGCGAGTACAAGATGCCCGACGCGATCATCGTGACCGTGACCGACAGCGAGAGCCAGGCCGGGAACTTGCCGATGATGCCGACCAGGAAGATCTTGCAGCCGATGAAGACCAGCACCCCCGACAGCGCGTATTTGAGATAGCGGAAGCGGTGGATCATCGCGGCCAGGGCGAAATACAGCGAGCGCAGGCCCAGGATCGCGAAGATGTTCGAGGTGTAGACGATGAACGGATCGGTCGTGATCGCGAAGATCGCGGGCACCGAGTCGACCGCGAAAATCAAGTCGACCGCTTCGACCAGCACCAGGCACAAGAACAGCGGCGTCGCAAAACGCACCATCTTGCCCGTGACGGGGTCGGGTTTTTGGACGAAGAAATCCTGGCCGTGCAGTTCTTCGGTCACGCGCATGCGCTTCTTGAGGAAGTTCAGCACCGGATTTTCGCCGATGTTTTCTTCCCTGTCGGCCATGACCAGCATCTTGACGCCCGTGAACACCAGGAACGCGCCGAAGATGTAGAGCACCCAGCTGAACTCCGCGACCAGCGCAGCACCCAGCGCTATCATCGTGCCGCGCATGAAGATCACGCCGATGATGCCCCAGAACAGCACGCGGTGCTGGTATTTGCGCGGCACCGCGAAGTAGGTGAAGATCATCGAAATGGCGAACACGTTGTCGAGCGACAGCGACCATTCGACGAAGAAGCCCGTATAGTATTCGAGGCCCGACTGGGCGCCCATGTACCACCACACCCAGCCGCCGAACAGCATGGCGAGCGCAAAATAGAAGCCCGACAGCTTCAGGCTTTCGGCGACTTCGATTTCTTTGTTGTCCTTGTGCAAAACGCCAAGGTCGAAGACCAGCAAGGCCACGACGATGGCAAGGAAGCCCGCCCACATCCAAACGGGTTTGCCCAAAAACAAGCCTTCTGTCAGAAATTCCATGTTCCGCGCTCCTGCGACATCCACCATGTCCCGTGGAAGTCCGACATCACGGCGCCAGCGAACCTCTTTTCCCCATCGGGACAAAAAAAGAGGCCGGATGTCGCGCCGCCAGAGGAGCCCGGACTGTTGAGATGCTCAGATAGGGGCGCCCATGCTGCAGTGCAAGAGCACCCTGCATAAAAAAACCGCAATGTTCCACACGAAGCCCCGGTGATTATTCCGCGAATGCCCTGGCGCGCAGGCGGCGCAGCGACGGCGCCAGCACCGCAAGCAGCAACACCAGCGCCAAAGCGAGCAGGGCCGCGCTGATCGGGCGATCGAGAAATACCATCGGGTCGCCGCGCGACAGGCGCATCGCGCGACGCAGATTCTCCTCCATCAACGGCCCCAGAACGAAGCCGAGCAACAACGGGGCCGGTTCGCATCCCAGTTTGACAAAGACATAGCCGAGCGCGCCGAAGCCGAGCGCCAGCAGCACTTCGAAGGTCGAGCTGTTGAGCGCGTAGACCCCGATGCAGCAGAACACCAGGATCGCGGGATAGAGCAGCCGGTAGGGCACGCGCAGCAACCGGATCCAAATGCCGATCAACGGCAGGTTGATGACGACCAGCATCAGATTGCCGATCCACATGCTGGCGATCAGCCCCCAGAACAAGCCGGGTTCGCGCGTCATCACTTGCGGGCCCGGCACGATGCCGTGGATCGCCATGGCGCCGATCATCAGCGCCATCACGGCATTGGGCGGAATGCCGAGCGTGAGCATGGGAATGAACGAGGTTTGCGCGCCCGCATTGTTCGCCGATTCCGGCCCCGCGACGCCCGCGACCGCGCCCTGGCCGAACCGCGACGGGTCTTTGGCGAGGCGCTTTTCCAGCGTGTAGGACGCGAACGCCGCAAGCAGCGCGCCGCCGCCCGGCAAGACGCCCAGGACCGAGCCCACAACCGTGCCGCGCAGCACGGCCGGGATCGCCTCGCGGGCCTCGTCCTTGGTCGGCCACAGCGTGCCCATTTTGGCCATCGCGTCGCGCACGAAATGGCGCTCGAGCTGCACCGCGATTTCGGCGATCGCAAACAGCCCCATCGCCAAGGGCACGAAGCCGATGCCGTCGGCCAATTCGGGAATGCCGAACGTGAAACGCTGCGTGCCCGAATTGACGTCGGTGCCGCACAGTCCCAGCAGCAGCCCCAGCAGCGTCATCGCGACGGCCTTGGCGATCGAGCCATGCGCCAGCACGATCGCGGCGACCAGGCCGAACACCATCAGCGAAAAATATTCGGCCGCGCCGAACAGCATCGCAAAGCCGACCATGACGGGGCTTGCCAGCGCCACCACGAGCGTTGCGACCGTGCCCGCAAAAAACGAGCCGAGCGCCGCCACCGCCAACGCCGCGCCCGCGCGGCCCTTGCGGGCCATCGCAAACCCGTCGAGGCAGGTGACGAGCGACGACGATTCGCCCGGCATGTTCACGAGGATCGCCGTCGTCGAGCCGCCATATTGCGCGCCGTAATAGATGCCCGCGAGCATGATCAGCGCGCCCACCGGCTCGAGCTGGAAGGTGATCGGCAGCAGCATCGCGATCGTCGCGACCGGCCCGATGCCGGGCAGCACGCCGATCAACGTGCCCAACAACGCGCCGACCAGACACCAGAACAGATTGATCGGCGAGAGCGCCACCGAGAAGCCCAGCAGCAACGGATCGAAAATCTCGCTCATCGGGGCACAAGCGGGATCGGCAGGCCGAGCCCGTAAACGAAGATCGCGGCGCCCGCGAGCGCCAGCCCGGATGCCAGCAGGGCGGATTCGACCGAGCGATAGGGCCGCTCGGCCAGGCGCGCGACGCCCACGCACGCAAAAATAGCCGCGATCAGCCCGGCCGATTCGAGCAGCAGCGCGAATGCGCCGACGCCCAGCAGCAAAAACAGCAGCGGGCGCGCGTCGCTTTTTGGCAGCGCGTCGTCGGTCTTGGCGCGAGCGCCCGCAAGCGCGATGGCGCTGCCGAGCGCCACGAGGCTCCAGCCGAGCGCGACCGGCACATAGCCCGGCCCCATGCGCGTGGCCGTGCCATAGGGGTAGCCTGCAGCGAGCCACAACGCGGCCGCACCGAACGCGACGAACAGCAAGCCCGCCAGCGTTTCGGCGCGCAGAAGGCGGCGCAGCACTCAGTCGATCCTGGCACCCGACAGGCGCACGATCTCGCGATACTTGGCATGCTCGGCCGCCACGAACGCCGCGAACTGGGCGGGCGTGTTGCCGATCGGCGCGACCGCGAGACGCGCGAGACGTTCGACGGTCGCAGGGTCCCGCAAGGCCGCGATCGCCGCATCCGACAAGCGCGCCACGATGTCGGCGGGCGTGCCGGCCGGCACGAACATGCCGAACCAGGTGCTGATATCGAAGCCGGGAATGCCGGCTTCGGCCATCGTCGGCACGTCGGGCACTTGGGCGCTGCGCGTTCGCGTGGTGACGGCCAAAGCGCGCACGCGGCCCGCCTGGATCTGCGGAAACGCGTTGGCAAGATTGTCGAAGGTGAACTGCGTTTCGCCCGACAGCAGCGCGTTGAGCTGCGGGGCGCCGCCCTGGTAGGGGATGTGCTCGATCGTGGCGCCGATGCGGTCGGCGAACAGCGCCCCCGCCAGATGCCCGCCGCTGCCGTTGCCGCCCGAGCCGTAATTGAAGCCCTTGGGATTGGCGCGAATGTCGCGCGCCAGTTCCTGCACCGAGGCGGCTTTGACCGACGGGCCGACGATCAGAATATTGGGCACGTCGCCGATCTGGGTGAGGGCGGCGAAATCCTTGAGCGGATCGAACGGCATGCGGGCATACAAATGCGGGTTGACCGCATGGGTGGACAACGCGCCCATCAGCATCGTGTAGCCGTCGGCCGGCGATTTTGCGACGACATCGGCCCCGACATTGCCGCCCGCCCCCGGCCGGTTTTCGACCACGACGGGCTGGCCCAGCAGCACGGTCATGCGGTCGGCGACCGCGCGCGCCGATACGTCGAGCGAACCGCCCGGCGGAAACGGCACGACGAAGCGGATCGTGCGGTTGGGAAAGCCTTGCGCGAAGGCTTGGGCGGGCAAAGCGGCCGCAAAAGCGGCGGCGGCCAAAACGTGGCGGCGCGAAATTTCCATGGTCGGGCGGGCTCCTCGGCGGTTCGGTTGGTATCGTTGCCGCCAGACTAAGCCAAACCGCCCGCCCGCGTCACCCGGCGAGTTACACGACCAACCGCATGGCTTTTTGAATTCGACGGACTGCTTCGTCTTCGTCGCCTCGAAAAAACGACACAGACAAGCCGCGATTGTGGGCACGTTGGAATTTTTTGCGGCTGATAGAATGCATTTCCGGCTCTTCGATCATGGCAATAACTGCAAAGTCCTCGCGCTTCTTTCTTTCGGCCTCCAAGTGCAGCAGAAGCGCTTCGTTGAGACGTTCAGTCGAGGTTGCCAAATATACGGCCGCCGCAATTCCGGTTCCGGTTTTGGGGCGGACGACCATGTCGCATGGAAACTCGCTCAAATCTGCCGCAATCGATTCGTTAAAATTGAGATTCGCATGGGTGCCAATCTGCCGCCGAATTGCAATCGCAACATCTTCACGAAAAGTCGATTCGATCGCATCGCGCGTCAGAAGCGCCACATCGCGCAGACGAATCAGTGACGACAGAAATTTTACGGATTTTTCCGCAATACCGGTATTGCCGTTTGCCCGAAACAGCTCGCTGCGGACTTCCAAAGAATCTTCGTCCAGATGCGCGTCGGCTTCCCCCAGAATGGCATCGAGCATCTTGCGGCGCGTGCCAGTTGCGATGTCGATGCCGGATGCGTGCAAGCGCGGCAGGTAGTCGCCGTCATCGGCGAACCGGAATCCGTCTTCTTCTTCGATCAGAAAAAACGTGATCGAGTCGCCGGAATTGTCCTCGAATGGAGCCGCGATCGACAGTCCGTCCGGCACGGCCGCAATACGGAATCCGTCGCAGAACTGGCTGCACAACTGGGCTCGTAGCGCCGCAATCTCGATCACAGCATTGGCCCCTTCTTGTCTTCGACCCCAAAGAACTTCAACGACTTGTTCCAAAACATATCGTCGGTCAGGCTTGCGGCACGACGATGGCGCGATCCTACCGACGGAATGCGCGCAAGGCCATCAAATCCGGTTCCTCCCGGCTCGACACCGGAGCGTTCGCAATGTGAATGGACGTGCAAACCGGGATGCGAAGAATGCTGTTCGTATCGAGCGACCAACGACCATTGTTGGTTCGCAATCTCCCTCAAAAGCAGCGCCTGCTGAGTGCCGCGGCCAGACCGACAAAGCGCGACGACACAGTATTTCGCTCCGAGCCGCTCTGCACGCAGCGAGCGCCAACGCCAGCCGTTTCCCATCGGTCGTGTCTTTGCATGGACGGGACAGAATCTTGGCGGCATATCGCCGATCTTCCAACCAGAGTCGTCAATCGCTTCTTTTGGAGGCTTGATCAAGTGGCGAATTCGCACAGGCGCATCTCATAGTTTTTAGTTGCGGCCACGAGACACTATCCCACCCACACAGATATCGACAAGCAAACCGCCCGGCCGCGTCACCCGGCGTATTCGCCCTTGGGTGCCAGCACTTCGCGCTTGCCGACATGGTTGGCCGCACTCACCACGCCGTCGGCTTCCATGCGCTCGACGATGCGGGCCGCGCGGTTGTAGCCGATCTGCAGATGGCGCTGCACGAAACTGGTCGAGCATTTGCGCTCGCGCGCGACCAGCGCGATCGCCTGGTCGTAGAGCGCGTCGCCGCTGCCCTCGCCCTCGCCGCCGCTGGCGGCCCCGCCTTCGCCCAAGGCCGCCAGCGCGTCGGCCTCGTCTTCTTCGGTCACTTCTTCGATATAGGCGGGCGCGCCCTGCGCCTTCAAATGCTGCACCACATGTTCGACCTCGCGATCCGACACGAACGGCCCGTGCACGCGCGTGATGCGCCCGCCGCCCGCCATGTAGAGCATGTCGCCCTGGCCCAGCAGCTGCTCGGCGCCCTGCTCGCCCAGGATCGTGCGGCTGTCGATCTTGCTGGTGACCTGGAAGGAAATGCGCGTCGGGAAATTGGCTTTGATGGTGCCCGTGATCACGTCGACCGACGGGCGTTGCGTTGCCATCAGAATATGGATGCCGGCCGCGCGCGCCATCTGCGCCAGACGCTGCACGGCCCATTCCACTTCCTTGCCCGCGACCAGCATAAGATCGGCCATTTCGTCGACGACCACGACGATGAAGGGCAGCGGCGTCATGTCGAGCGGCTGGTCTTCGAAGACCGGTTTGCCCGCCTCGTCGAACCCGGTCTGCACCTTGCGCGTCAGCGCTTCGCCGCTCTTGGTCGCGTCGGCCAGGCGCTGGTTGTAGCCCGCAATGTTGCGCACGCCCAGTTTCGACATGGCGCGGTAGCGGTTTTCCATCTCGCGCACGGTCCATTTGAGCGCCACGACCGCTTTCTTGGGGTCGGTTACGACCGGCGAGAGCAGATGCGGGATGCCGTCATAGACCGACAATTCGATCATCTTGGGATCGATCATGATGAAGCGGCACTCGCCCGGCGTCAGCCGGTAGAGCAGGGAGAGGATCATCGTGTTGATCGCGACCGACTTGCCCGACCCGGTCGTGCCCGCGATCAGCAGATGCGGCATGCGCGCCAGATCCACGATGACCGGCCCGCCGCCGATATCGCGCCCCAGCCCCAGGCTCAGTCCCGCCTGCTTGTCGTCGAGCGTCTGTTCGAGCAGATCGCGCAGGAACACGGTTTCGCGCGACGCGTTGGGCAGTTCGATGCCGATAACGTTGCGCCCCGGCACCACTGCCACGCGCACCGCCAGCGCCGACATCGAACGCGCGATATCGTCGGCCAGACCCACCACGCGCGCGGCCTTGGTGCCGGGCGCGGGTTCCAGTTCGTACAAGGTGACGACCGGACCCGGGCGCACTTTCACAATCTGTCCCTTGACGCCGTAATCGTCGAGCACGCCTTCGAGCAGGCGCGCATTTTGCGCCAGCGCGCTTTCGTCGACCGCGACGAGTTTCGCGATCTTGGGCTTGGCGAGAAGTTCGATCGACGGGCCCTGGTATTCGCCCTGCACCGCCAAATCGAGGTGAGCCTGTTTGGGCTTTTTCTTGGTTTCGGCCTTGGCTTTTTCGGGCGCCGCCGCACGCTCGACCAGATCGACCGGGGCCGGGCGCGGTTTTTCGGGCACCGCGACGATTTCGGGCGCCGCATCCGGGCTGCCGTCGAGCGAGGGCTCGAAACGGCTGCGCTTTAGATCTTCTTTCTCTTTGGCGCGCGCTTTGGCGGGATTGCCGACGCGCAGCTTGGCGACAAGGGCGGCCGCGGCGGCGTAGCACGCGGCGGTTGCCTTCGCGAGCGTGCGCGCAAGCCAGCCGCTGGTCGTGGCGGCCGTGCGGTATTCGCCCCACGTGATCGCCAGCACGAACACGAAGGCGAGCATCGCCAAACTTGTTGCCGCCATCGCGAGCATGTCGGCGCCCGCACCGAAATCTGCGCCAAGCCCCATCAGGCTTGCCAGGAACAGCCGCCCGACGACGCCGCCAAGCCCGGTATCGAGCGGACGCGGCCAGTCGGCGGGCGCGGTCCAGGTCGACAGCGCCATCGCCGCCAGCAATACGCACGCCGGCAGCAGCGCGATGCGCAGCCACCAGAGCGGCAGCTTTCGCGAACGCACCAAACGCCAGCCCCACGCCGCCAGCGACACCGGCACGAGGGCGCCCGCAATGCCGAGCGTTTGGAACGTGAGGTCGGCGATCGCGGCCCCCGCAAGCCCGAGCAAATTGGCCGTCCGCGCATCGGTGGCAACGCTGAAGCTGGGGTCGGCGGGGTTGTAGGTTGCAAGCGCCGTCGCGAACAAAACGGCCGCCACGACCAGCGCCGCGCCGGCGATTTCGGCCAGACGCTTGCGCACGAAGGCGCCCGCACCCTCGGGAAACAGACCGGTTGGAATCCGCGTCGCGATCGCCATCTTCGTGTCCTCTACAGCAAAGCGGCGACGCGCTGCAGCGCGCGTTCGACCGTCTCTTGTTCGTGCACCAGCGCGATGCGGATATAGGGCGCGCCGAAATTGCGCCCGTCCGGCCCGTTTTTGGTGAGGTAGCGGCCGGGCAGGACTTTGATCGCCGCTTCTTCCCACAGTCGGCGCGTCGTCGCTTCGCCGTCGCCCACATCGATCCACAAGAACATGCCCGCTTGCGGCGGGGTGTAGCCTTTGTGGCCGCCCAGCAGTTTTCGGGCGACGTCGAATTTGGCTTTGTAGAGCGCGCGCGTTTCGATCGCGTGCGTTTCGTCGCGCCACAAGGCGGCGGACGCGGCCTGGACGGGGACCGGCTGCGCCGCGCACGAATAGCTGCGCAGCCGATTGAGCGTGGCGATGGCATCGGGTGCGCCGACCGCAAAGCCCGAGCGCATGCCCGCAGCCGAACTGCGCTTGGACAGCGTGTGGAAGCTCATGACATTGTCGAACGCGTGGCCGTTGGGCCCGCGGCCGAGCTTGGACGCGATCTCGATGCCGCCTTGCGGCACCACGTCGCCGTAATAGAGCTCGCAATAGCATTCGTCGGTGACGAGCAGAAAATCGTGTTCGCGCGCGAGGCCGATCGCCTTGGCAAGATATTCGGGCGAGGCGATCGCGCCCTGCGGGTTGCCGGGCGTGCACAGATAAAAAATCGCCGTGCGCGCCAGCGTGTCGCGCGGGATCGCGTCGAGGTCGGGCAGGAACCCGGTTTCGCTTGTGGCCGACAAAAACACCGGCTCGGCCCCCGCCGCGATCGCCGCACCGTAATAGATCTGGTAGAGCGGATTGGGCATCAAGGCGACGGGCTGCTTGCCGCCTTTGTGCGCGCCCACCGCCAGCAAGGCCGCGATGAACAGGCCCTCGCGCGCGCCCGCCACGGTCGCAAGCTGGGTTTCGATATCGAGCGTGCCGGAAGCGAGCTTGAAGCGCCGCTCGAGCCAGCCCCCGATCGCCTGGCGCAATTCGGGCGTTCCGTTGAGCGGCGGGTAGGCGTTCCACTTGTCGAAATTCTTGGCGACGATCTCGGCCGCAAAAGCCGGCGGCTGGTGCTGCGGGTCGCCGACCGACATCGCGATCGGCGCTTCGTTGGCACGCGGCGTCACGTCGGCGATCAAAGCTGCCAGGCGCGCAAACGGGTAATCGTTGAGTTGGGCGAGCCGTTCGTTGAGCATGTCGGACCAAGGCCAGAGGTGAACTACAAGATTTGGCGTATAGCGCCCGTTGCCCCAGATCGGAAAATCGGGGGTACAAAGATGAAACAACAATAACCCGGCAACTCTTAAAGTACAAGATTAAGAGCGGACGCCATACCCTCTCTAGGGGGCTGCGGCGATGTTCTCTACGAAATATCCGAGTCGCATCGAGTCGCCGGCCCACCCCAAAACAAGACCGGAACAAACCGGGTTAACCCGCTGATTTAGGCGCGTATTGCCGATTTTTTGTGCAGTGCGAGACGACACTAGCGCTGGGGGGTCAGGTTTGTCGGGAAATTCTTGGCATTTTATGGGACAAGACCGGGATGAAAATTTTGTTTGTGGCGCATGACGGCGATTTGGGCGGCGCGACAACGCCGATCGTCGAGACGATCGATGCGCTCGAAGATCGCGGCTTTGCGTTTGCGGCCCTGGTGCCGCAGCCGGGCACGCTGTCGGCCGCCCTCGACCGGCGCGGCGTGGCTTGGCAGGCGCTGCCCTTGCCGCATTGGACATCGACCAAGGGACGGCGGCGTTTTCGCAATATGTGGGCGAATTGGCGCGCCATTCCGGCCGTGGTCAATGCGATCCGCGCGGTTGCACCCGATCTGGTCGTCTCGAACTCGGCGACGCTCGGCATAGGCGGCGCGGCGGCGGCGGCGGCGGCGATCCGCCATGTTTGGTGGCTGCAGGAGTTTGTCTGGGAAGACCACCGGCTCGCGTTCGATTTTGGCTGGAGGTTCACGGGCTGGCTCATGGACCAGCGCTGCGTGCTGGCACTCGTGCCCTCCAAGGCCATCGCCGCGAAATGGGCGCCCTATATCGGCCCGGGCAAACAGGTCCATATCGACTACCATATCGGGCAAAGCCCGCCTTGCACGGCCCCGCCCTTCAAACCGGCGGGCGGGTTCCATGCCGTGCTGGCAGGTTCGCTCAATCCGCAAAAGGGCCAGATGGACGCGATCGACGCGCTCGGTCGGCTGCATACCAGCGACGTGCATCTGCATCTCTACGGCACCGGCGGGCGGGGCTATGCGGGCAAACTCCAGGCGCGCGCCGAAACGCTGGGGCTGGCCGACCGCGTGCATTTCCACGGCCATGTCGACGGCGTGGCGGCGCGTTTGCAGCAGGCCAATGCCATCCTCGTGACCTCGCGCTGCGAGGGGCTCGGGCGGGTCACGATCGAAGCGATGCGCTCGGGCGTGCCGATCGTTGCCAGCGACGCTGGCGGCATTCCCGAACTGATCGAGCACGGGCGCACGGGCATGCTCTATCCGCCCGGCAATTCGGCGGCCCTTGCCGAGGCGATCGAACATCTGATCGCGAGCCCGCTTTATGCGGCCGGCCTTGGCGCCGCCGCCAAAATTTGGGCGAGCCAGCGCTACGGCCAAGCCCAATTCGCCGACGCGATCGAAGCCGCCTTCAAACGCGCGGCCGCGACCGGCCTTGCGCCAGGCACGAGGTAGCATGGAAATTCCGCTGCTTGCCGACCAGTCGACCAAGGCGCTTGTCGGGCGCCTGCTGGAGCGCCATGTGCGCCGGCACTGGCAGCGCCTGGCCCTGGCCGCCATGTGCATGGCGCTGGTGGCGGGTGCCACCGCCCTCAATGCCTGGATGATGGAGCCCGTGCTCGACAAGGTCTTCGTCGAGCGCAATTCGGCGATGCTCTATGTCATTCCGGGCATCGTCGTGCTGGCGGCGCTGATCAAGGGCCTGTCGAGCTACGCGCAGGGCATCCTGCTGAACTATGTCGGCCAGCGCATCATCGCCGACCTGCAGAGCAAACTGTTCGCGCAGACGGTGCGCGCGGACCTGGCCTTCTTCAACGAAAATTCGTCTTCGAAACTGGCGGTGCGCCTTTCCCACGATGTCGGCCTGATGCGCCAGGCGATTACCCAGGCGATCACCGGCATCGCCAAAGACGCGCTGACGGTCGTCTTTCTGGTGGCGCTGATGTTCTACCAGGATTGGCAGATGGCGCTGGTGGCGTTTGTCGTGTTCCCGATCGCCATTCTGCCGATCGTCAAGCTCGGCCGGCGCATGCGCAAAGTCTCGACCTCGATGCAGGGCGAGATTGGCGGCTTCGTCGCGCTGATCGACGAGGCCTTCCAGGGCATTCGCCACGTCAAGGCCTACGGCATGGAGGCGGCGGAATCCGCCAAGGCCCGGCTTTCGACCGAGCGGATTTTCGAGCTCACCCACAAGGGTGCCCGCACGCGCTCGGCCGCCTCGCCGATCATGGAAACGCTGGGGTCGGTCGCGATCGCGCTGGTGATTTTCTACGGCGGTTTTCGCGTGATCGAGGGCGCCACCACGCCCGGCACGTTCTTTTCTTTCATTACCGCTCTGCTGCTGGCCTACCAGCCGGTCAAGAGCCTCGCCAACCTCAATACCACGCTGCAAGAAGGGCTGGCGGCGGCGGCCCGCGTCTTCGCGCTCGAAGACATGCAGCCCCGGATCGTCGACCGGCCCGGCGCTGTGGCGCTGTCGACCGTGCGCGGCGAGCTGCGTTTCCAGAATGTCGGTTTCGGCTATCGCGCCGACCGGCGCACGCTCGAGGGCATCGATCTGCATGTGCCCGCCGGCAGGACCGTGGCGCTGGTCGGGCCGTCGGGCGGCGGCAAGACCACGCTGCTCAATCTGCTGCCGCGTTTTTACGACATCGACACGGGCAGCATCCGCATCGACGGCTACGACATTCGCGACATCAGACTGGACTCGCTGCGCGGCCACATCGCGCTGGTGACGCAGGAGACCAGCCTGTTCCACGACACGGTCCGCGCCAACATCGCCTACGGCAAGCCCGATGCGAGCGACGCCGAAATCCGCGCGGCGGCCCGCGCGGCCGGCGCGCTCGACTTTGTCGACGCCCTGCCGGAAGGGTTTTCGACCGTCGTCGGCGAGCGCGGCGTGAAACTGTCCGGCGGCCAGCGCCAGCGTATCGCGATCGCGCGCGCGTTCTTGAAAGACGCGCCGATCCTGCTGCTCGACGAAGCGACCAGCGCCCTCGACAACGAGTCCGAGCGCCTGGTGCAGGCCTCGCTCGCTTCGCTGATGAAGGGGCGCACGACCGTGGTGGTGGCGCACCGGCTGTCGACGGTGGTCGATGCCGATCTGATCTATGTGATCGACGGCGGGCGCGTGGCCGAAAGCGGCACGCACGCCGAGCTTGCGGCGGCGGGCGGGGTCTATGCGCGGCTGCATGCGCTGCAAGCCAGCGCCGATTCGGCCCCTTGAAACGAAACGGGCCGGGTTCGCACCCGGCCCGCCCGTGCCTTCGAAAGACGGCGCGGTTACTGGACGCTTTCGCCGTGCAGCGACAGATCCAGACCGTCGCGTTCCGCTTCTTCGGAGACGCGCAAGCCCACGATCAGATCGACGATCTTGAGCAGCACGTACGACCCCACGCCCGAATAGACCAGCGTTGCGACCACGCCGTAGAACTGCAGCAGGATCTGGCCGCCGTTGCCGTCGAGCAGACCGCCATAGCCGTCCGGCGTCGACGCCGACGCCGACAGCACGCCGACCGCGAACACGCCGGTCAGCAGCGCGCCGACGATCCCGCCCATGCAGTGCACGCCGAACACGTCGAGCGAGTCGTCGTAGCCGAGCGACTTCTTGAGGCTGGTCGAGGCCCAGAAGCACACGATGCCGGCCAGAATGCCGATCGCCAGCGCGCCGCCCGGGAACACGAAGCCGGCCGCCGGCGTGATGGCAACGAGCCCCGCGATGGCGCCCGAAATCACGCCCAGCACCGACGGCTTGCCGCGCGTCGCCCACTCGGCGAACATCCACGCCAAGGCGGCGGCGGCGGCGGCAATCTGCGTGACCGCCATCGCCATGCCCGCGCGCGCGCCCGCAGCGCCTGCCGAACCGGCATTGAAGCCGAACCAGCCGACCCACAGCAGCGACGCGCCGATCACCGCCAGCACCAGATTGAAGGGCGAGAAGTTTTCGGTGCCGTAGCCTTTGCGCTTGCCGAGCACGATCGCCGCGACCAGACCCGCGATGCCGGCATTGATGTGCACGACCGTGCCGCCCGCGAAATCGAGCGCGCCCAGCGCGAACAGGAAGCCGTTCGGGTGCCACACCCAGTGCGCGATCGGCGAATAGACCAGCACCGACCACAGACCCACGAACCACAGCATCGCCGAGAACTTCATGCGGTCCGCGAACGCGCCGCAGATCAGCGCCGGCGTGATGATCGCGAAGGTCATCTGGAACATCATGAAGATGGGTTCGGGGATGGTGAAGGCGACGGCGCTATCGCCCGAGCCCAGCGTGAAGGGCGTATCCCACGCCATGCCCGCCAGGAAGAAGCGCGAGAAGTCGCCGACATACGCATTGCCTTCGCCGAAGGCCAGAGAGTAGCCGACGACCATCCACAGCACCGTGACGAGCGACGCGATGGCAAAGGACTGCATCATCGTCGCCAGCACGTTTTTCTTGCGCACCATGCCGGCATAGAACAGCGCCAGACCCGGAATGGTCATCATCAGCACCAGCGCCGTCGAGGTCAGCATCCAGGCGGCATCGCCGGTATCGACCTTCGGGGCCTCGTCGGCGAAAGCCGGGGCGACGGCGCCCAGCACCGCCACCGTTGCAAGCGCGCCGATTTGCGCCAGCTTGTCGAATTTGCTCATTTTTATCGTCTCCTGGCTGCCCCGGCATCCCGCCGGGATGTTTCGCGCTTCGACAGTCCAAGAATCGTGCCAGACGCCGAGCGCCTTCCAAGCGGCATATTGCAGCGCAAAACGGCGATCTTTTGCAAGATCGCCGTTTTTTTAGGCGCAAAACCTGATTAAATTTTGTGCGGTCGGCTCAGAGCGCTTCGACGTTGGTTTCGCCGGTGCGGATGCGCACGGCATGGCCGACATCGAGCACAAAGATTTTGCCGTCGCCGATTTTGCCCGTATTGGCGGCTTTTTGGATCGCTTCGACCACGCGCTCGACCAGCGGATCGGCGACGGCCACCTCGATCTTCACCTTGGGCAGGAAATTGACCGAATATTCGGCGCCGCGATAGATTTCGGTCTGGCCTTTTTGGCGCCCGAACCCTTTGACTTCGGTTACGGTCAAGCCCTGCACGCCGAGCGCCGTCAACGCCTCGCGCACTTCGTCGAGCTTGAACGGCTTGATAATCGCCATCACCATCTTCATGACCGAATCCCCTTTTGCCTGGTTGGCATGTTCGAGTGTCGCAAGCGTTTCAAGAACCATGCCGCAGTGCGGAAGAGGCGGGCAACAAGAATCTACGCCGCGCTGGACCCGCGCGCGCGCGCGGCCTAGTTTCGAAGCCGGATGACGAAGGATTTGCGCCAAACCGATGTGGCGATCGTCGGCGGCGGCCTGGTTGGCCTCACGCTGGCGCTGGCGCTCGACCGGGCGGGGCTTGGCGTGTGCGTGGTCGATGCCGACGACCCGGCGACGCTGGCCCAGGACGAATTCGACGGCCGGGCGGCCGCGATCGCGCTGGGTTCCGCCCGCGTGCTGCAAACGCTGGGGCTGTGGCCGTTGCTGGCGCCGCACGCCGCGCCGATCCGCGATATCCGCGTGTCGGACGGGGATTCGCCGCTCTTCCTGCATTACGACCACCGGGAGCTGGGCGACGAACCGTTCGGCTATATCGTCGAAAACCGCTTCACGCGGCGCGCGCTGTATGCGGGCCTGGCGGGCACAAGCGTGCAGCTGCTGGCCCCGGCCAAAGCGACCGCCACCCGAGCCGATCTGCAGCACGCGACGGTCGAGCTTGCCGACGGCACGGCGATCGCCGCACGCCTGGTCGTGGCGTGCGACGGCCGCCTTTCGCCCACCCGCGCGAATGCCGGCATCCGCGCGCTCGGCTGGAGCTACGCGCAAACCGCTTTGGTATGCGCGCTTTCCCACGAAAAGCCGCATAACGGCATCGCGCACGAACGGTTTTTGCCCGCAGGCCCGTTCGCGCTGCTCCCCCTGCCCGACGCGCCCGACGGCCGCCCGCGCAGTTCGGTCGTGTGGACCGAGCGCGCCGACTTGGCCGCGCTTTTTTCGACGCTGCCGGACGACGAATTCTGCGCCGAGATCCACGAACGTTTCGGCTGGGGCCTTGGCGCCATGACGCTGGCGAGCCCGCGCTGGCGCTATCCGCTGACCTTCGCGCAGGCCGAGCGCGCGACCGGCACACGCCTGGCGCTGGCGGGCGACGCGCTGCACGGCATCCACCCGATCGCGGGCCAGGGGCTCAATCTGGGTTTGCGCGACGTGGCGGCGCTGGCCGAAACGCTGGCCGACAGCCACCGGTTGGGTTTGGATATCGGCGCCGCCGACACGCTGGCGCGCTACGCGCGCTGGCGCGGCGTCGACACGGTCGGGCTTTCGGCCGTGACAGACGGGCTGCTGCGGCTTTTCTCCAACGACATCCCGCCCCTCAAACTCGCGCGCGGGCTGGGGCTTGCCTTGGTCGACAAGATCAAACCCTTGAAGCGCGTGTTTATGCGCGACGCGATGGGCACGTTAGGCAAACTTCCCCGCTTGATGCAAGGCCAGCCGCTCTAGGCGCGTGCCAACGCGCGACAATCGGTTACATCCGGCGACCGTAAACAATTTAAGCCATTGAAAAGACGCGTATGTAACCGCGAGCGCAGATTCGCCGAAAAGACGCAAAACAGCGCTTTCGGTCAATTTTTCATTTACCATGTCAAACAGCGCACGCCCGCAAAGGCGATCAGTTATAGCAGCATATTCCTGCGGTTTTTTCAAGTTTTTAGAACGGCCCATCGCCGCGCTTTTTGGGCGCGATCGAGGCTTGCATGGGCCGGGCTGGTCGAGGGCAGTTCGACCGCTGGCAAAGCCGCAAAAGGCGGCAGCAGCGTCGGCACGACAAGCCTGCGATAGAGCGCGGCGGCTTTGGCGCCGTTGAACGCGACATGCGCGATCTTCGGGTGTTTTTTGAAAAATGCCGAAAAATCGTTGGGCACGATCGAGCCCGCGACGAGCGCGCTGTCGAGACTGCCGGGCCGGATCGCGGCTTGGCACACGTCCCACACGGCGACGCGCGCGCGGCCAAGCGCCGCGACGCGCGCTTGGTAGGGCCAAGCGGCGTCGAAGCCGTAAAAGGCTGCCATGATCGGCCAGAAGGCGTTTCGCGGATGCGCGTAATATTCGCCTTTGGCGAGCGACGCTTGGCCCGGCAAGGTGCCGAGCACGAGCGTTTGCGCATCGGCGCTTGCAAGCGGCGCAAAACCCAACGCGGCCACCCCTAAAATACCGAGCCGTCCGCGCGGTAGCAGACCGAGATGCAAACCATCTGCGCCACCTGCGTGGGCGCGCCGTCGGCAGCGGCAAACGGCACGCACAGATTTTCGACCGTCTTGAAATCCATGCTCTTCCAATGGCGCGCCGGCCCCAGGCGCCATGTCGCGGTGCCGGAATCGGCCATGTAGCGGTGGCGGGCCATCAGCGCCGGGTTGGTCGCGATCCGTTCCGCCATGATATCCGAAAAGACCCGGCCGGTCGGATCGAACCCGATGGTTTGGACGATATGGGTGCCCGCCAACCGGTAGCGCAGATCGAACGGATCGTGCAGCACGTCGAGAATCCAAAGGCGCGACAGCAACTTTGCAAGGGCTGCGGGGTCGAAAAGTTTGCGTGTCGGCAGTTCGCCCGGCGCGCGGCAGGTTTGCGCGTAATGCCAGAGTTCGAGCACCATCGGATGGGCATCGGGCATGTCGCAAGCCGCTTGCACGGCCAAAAAATCCGCCGACTCGGGAAGAGCGGCAGCGCTTTCGTTCTCAGGCGGCATACAAGGAGTCATCTTTTGGCCCGGATGCGGTTCGATACGGCATGCAGCATAGCCGCGTTGGCGGCGATCGGGTACGGCCAGTTCCGCATCGGTGCGGGCCAAGCATCCGCGCGCGTTGGCCAGCAACGGATTGTCCGGCAGATCGTTTGGTCACACGTTCGAGCATCGGGAATCTCGGCATAAACGATCGAGCGTACGTGGCGCGATCGTTTGTCAATAATCACGTCTCTCAAAACTCACTTTTCCGTCGCTATATGTACGCCGTCCCAGTCGGCGGGCAGCGATGCGGCTAAACAGAACGGGATACGAAACTCGATAGATTTGGAAGCGCAATTGGAGTGTCGACTGCGTCCTTTAGATTCTTATAGGCTTGCTCGGCTTTCTCGATGCGGCCATTCGCCGCTTTTTGGGGTTTGCGACGTCGCGTTTCTTCCCAAGGATCGAGTGCATTCGTTTTGCCGACGCCCTCTGCCGCGTACAAATACGCAGCCGTTGCCGCCAATTCCAACTCAATCGCGTCGATCGCTTTGGCGTGTCTAATGAACTCCGTGCGCGGCGACGCAGGGCTGGTTCTCCTGGATGTGCTGAAGATCGAATAGACTCCACCCCAATCTGCGCGGCGCTCCACCTCCTCGACGGTGCCAAATGCTGCCGCGATCCCGATGCCGGTCGCCAAATCCTCGCTATAGGGACCGTAGTGGCGGTATTCGAAATCGAATCCGGCGCCAAGACCGGCAAGCTCCAGGAGATAGCCGATTTTTTGCAACCGTGTTCGCCCGACCAATTCGCCGCCGGCATCTTCGACGATCGCAGCTGCCGCGATATGTGGGTCGCCTAGAGCCATGTTCTTTCCCCGCTCTTCTATTTGCTTTGTTCGACGGCGCAATCAATCAACGCAAGCGCTCTATCTCTTGCCTCTTGATCGTCCCGCCAAACGTAAACCCGTAAAATCTCGTATTTCGACGCACCCGCGACAATCGACGAAAACGCACCGACATCAGTCGGGTTGCCGCCTTCTGCCGAGACCAATATTTGGCTCACGGGCATTCTCGAGTCGCTGGGATTTTTGTAGGGCGTTCGACTGGCGGAATCGACCATAAATCGAGGCCTTGTTAGCGCATTCGCAAACGCGTGGTCGCCGAGCAGATTTTTTGCTTTTGTACAGGCCAGTTCCACCATTTGAATGTTCTTACTACGTTCTGGACCAAACTTCAAGGCACATTTTTGTTCGACCAGGCGGCGAATGTCGATGCAAGCGGGCAAGACACGATCCCGAAGCGACTTTGCATAGTACGACACGTGCTTGTCTTGGGCATCGCACAGCGCTCCAAGCGAGCCCCAAAAGACCGTGTCGTCGAGCGCCTGCAGACTGTCGATCGATTCTGGCGACTTGGAGAAACGAACAAACGGATGGCTTTCGGCCAGTCCGCTGGCCGCAATACCGCCATCCAAGGCCAGCCTGACGACACGTTCGAGCAGCAATCGAAACAAAACCTCTGCCGCGCGCGTCGTCTTGTGCAGATAGACGTTCGGGTAGAGATGAAAGAGCGACAGGATGTAGCTCTCGGCCGTATTGGCGGCCTTGGGGCCAAGGACAAAGGTTTCGATTTTTCCGGCGCCAATCTCGTCCGCCCCGTATTTGACCGACGCGACTTCGAGATTCGCCAGGAGCCAAGTCAGATCGATACCGCTGCTTTGGACGCCGGTCATCAGCCGGTCGCGCTGCATGTAATCTAGGCGGTCGGCGTCGAATTGGCTCGAGACAACCGAGTCGTAGATATCTTGCGGTTCCTTGCGGCCGATCAAATCCGCCACATCTTGCGCGAAACCGCTGCCAATGGGCTTGAAGGTTCGGGATATTTCACTGTCGGCAATGAGCGCCGCGCTCGCACGTTCGTGGCGCATATTCGTCAAACCTAGCGCCCGGCTCGCTTCCTCGTACGCATGGCTGAACATACCATGTCCGACATCGTGGACCAACGCCGCCGCCATCGCGACTTTGGCCTTGTGGTCGGAAAATGGTGCGCCGTCGGTCGATATCTTTCTTCGGATAATGTCGATCAATCGACGCGCGGTGTGGAACACGCCTATGCTATGGGCGAATCGCGAATGCGTAGCGCCGGGAAACACAAACTCGGAAAATCCAAGCTGCTTGATCCGGCGCAATCGCTGGAAGGGAGGCGTTTGAACGACGTGCCATAGCGTTTGCTCGAATTCCGACGTATCGAACTCAATGAGGTTGTGAATCGGATCGCGGATGCGCTGGGGTTTCGCCATTGTCTCTTGCCGAATCTATTTGCCGACATTCGAATCCTATCGACCAATCCCGATTCGTCAATCAAAACTCACTTTTCCGTCGCGATATGCACGCCGTCCCAGTCGGCGGGCGGCGGGGCGTTGCGGCAGGCGGCGATGCGCGCGGCCAGGATTTCGTAGAACCCTGCCAACGCCGCATAGGCCGGGGCGCGCAGGGTTTCGAGCGCCGCGTCGGCCGCATCCCAATCCTGGCCGCGATAGGCGGCGACGGCACGGGCATGCAAGGCCGCCCACGCGTCGAAAGCGGCGTCGCACGGCCCCGGCAGCGCCGTGAAAATGCGCGCCGGGCGCGATTTTCCCTTCACGCGCAGCAGGTCGATTTCGAACAGCCGAAAATCTCCTTTGCAGGCTTCGGCTGTCGCTTCGGCGATCAGCAACGACAGGCCGTAGGCCTTGCTCTGGCTTTCCAGACGCGAGGCAAGGTTCACGTCGTCGCCGATCGCCGAATAGTCGAAGCGCTGCTCGGCCCCCATATTGCCCACGCAGCAAATGCCCGTATTGAGCCCGATGCCGATCTTGACCGGCACGGGCGCCAGGCCCTGGGCCGCGCGCTCGGCGCGCCAGTCGCTGTCGAACTGCCGGGCGCGCGCGAGCATTTCCAGCGCCGCTTCCAGCGCGCGCTTGGGATGTTCGGGCACGTCCATCGGCGCGTTCCAGAACGCCATGATCGCATCGCCTATGTATTTGTCGACCGTGCCGCCGGCACGCAGCACGCTGTCGGTCATGCGCGTGAGAAACCGGTTCAAAAAGCGCGTCAGGCCGTGCGCGTCGAACTGTTCGGAGATCGGCGTGAAGCCGCGTATGTCCATGAACATCAGCGTGATCGGCTTCATCTCGCCGCCCAGCGCCAGTTTCGAGGGATCCTTGGCCAGCGCTTCGACCAGGGCCGGCGCCAAATAGCGCCCGAACGCGCCGCGCACCTGGCGCCGCTCGGCCTCGCTGCCCAGATATGCGACCAATGTTTGCGCCATATAGAGCAGTGCCGCCGCAAGCGCCGGATAGACCGGATCGAACAGCAGGCGATGCGTCGCAAACGCGCTCCACGAGGCGCCGAACGCGACCGCCAGACCCAGCGCCAGCACGCCGGCGCCCGCCAGCGCGCCCTTGAAGCCAAGCAGCACGACGAGCGCCGCGCCGAACGCCGCCAGCGCTGCGAACTCCGCGCCGTCCGCCCAGTCGGGGCGTTCCAGAAATACGCCGGTGACGATCTGCTCGGCGATCTGCGCGTGGATCTCGACGCCGGCCGCCACCGGGTTGAGGGGCGTTGCGCGCAAATCGCGCAGCCCGACGGCCGACGTGCCGACAAACACGATGCGCCCGTCGAGCGCGTCGTCGGGCAGGTCGTTTTCCAGCACGCGCCACGCCGGCACGAAACGCGCAGGCACCAGCCCGGTATCGTAGAGGCGCACGCGCCCGTTGGCGTCGGTCTTGGCGGCAAATTCGCCGATCTTCACGTCGACGATACCGGTTTCGGCGCCAAACCCGCCGTGCCCCGATGCGCCGACCGCGCGCACGATATAGGTCGAGGCGTCCTGCGCCACGCGCAAGGCTTCGGCCACCAGCGAGGGCACGATTTCGCGCTGCGGCGGCACGTTGGGCCCCGTCAGGCGGAACAGGAACGGCACGCTGCGCACCATGCCGCTGCCCTCGAAGCCGGTCGAAAAACTGCCAAGGCCTTTGGCTGCCGCGTCGAGTGCGGGCAGGTTTGTGGTCACGCCGCGAAACGGCGTCAGGAAGGCGCGCGGATCGGGGCCCGCGATCGCGATGCCCCATTTGGGCGTCGGCGGCAGCGCTGCTGCCGCGTCTTCGTTGCCGAGCACGAAACCCGCGACCGAGGGCGTCTGCGCCAGGGTCGTTGCCAGCACCGTATCGTGGTCGGGCAGCTGGCGCGCGAGTTCGACGATCTCCGGCCGGGCGCCAAGCGCTGCCCACATCGGCAGGATGGTCGCAGGACTCGTGCGGTCGGGCTCGGCGAACACGATGTCGAACGCGATCGCCGCCGCGCCCGCATCGGCCATGCGGCCCGCAAGGTCCGCGACGATCGTGCGCGGCCACGGCCATTGCCCGAAGCGGCGCAGGCTTTCCTCGTCGATATCGACGATGCGCACGCCCGCATCTTCCCAAACGCGCGGCGCCAGACGCTGGTATTCGTCGAACACGGCCGCGCGCAGCTGCTGCAGCATCTGCGGGTCGGCCGCGCGCAACCCCAGCAGGGCCGCCAGCAGCAGGATCGAGGGCAGAAGCTTTTTCACGGGCCCCGCCTATCGCTGCCCGGCGACGATGCCCCCGGCCTGGTAGTTCGTGCCGGTCAGATTGAAATTGCCGCCGACATTTTTGACCGGATCGGTCGTGCCGCGAAAGAACGATGCCGCGATATTGCCGGTGACGCCCGCACCGTTGGACAGCGACCCGGTCAGTTCGCGCCGATTGGCCGACGTGACGCTGCCCGTCAGCGTCGCGAGACCGTCGAAATTCGAGATCGACACCGTGCCGCTGTCGGAGCCGAAATTCCAGGTCTGCGTGAAACTGCCGGCCGCCGAATAGCGCGCGCCGTTGTTGTTCACCGTGCCGATCGCATGGCCCGTATAGGTGGCCGTGCCGCTCGACGGAATGTCGCCGACGATCGGCAGCACGCCCGCAACCCACGTCGCCAGCGAATAGCGGTCGGTACGCCCGCCCGTCACCAGCGGATTGGGGAACGCGACGTCGCCGTCCCAGAAACCCCATTGCAGGCTCTGGAAACTGGCAAAGCTGACATTCGAATAGGCGGCCGCGAGCGCGCTCGACGCGATCGCGGTCGACGGCACCATCGCCATGCGCGCGCGCAGGGCCTCGTTCGCCACCGATGCCGGGCTGTCGGTCAGGTTCGAAGTGACCAAGGCCGCATTGAAATTCGACACGCCGTTCGCGTCGAGGCCCGCACCGGGATTGGTCATCTCGCGCGCCGCCCAGTTTTTCTCGTCGACCAGCGTCGACCGCGCGCCGTTGGCGGCGAAAGTCGTGAAACCCGAATTGACGATGTCGGCGGCCTGCGCCGTAAAACTTGTGGCCGCACCCGTCACGGTCGTGGGCCTGGCACCCATCGCCAGCTTGAAGGTTTCGGCCGCGCCCACGCGCTCGACCGCAAGCAGCGCCGTGACTGTGTTGTTGCCGGCATCGAAGCGCAGCACGCTCTTGGTCGGATCGTTGGCTTCCTGGCGCACGACATTGGTGCCGCCGGAGCGTTCGGCAAGGCCGGCCGCGTACATGTTCATGAAAGTCGTGGTCGGCGCGGTCGATGTCGTCACCGTGCGGTCGAACGTCGCGACGTTGCTGAAGCGGTAATATTGGTCGCTCGCGGCGCCGTTGTTGACGAGGTTGCGGTAGGCATCGGACGCGATGCGCACGTTGCTGGTATTGAGATCGTTCTGCCCCAGCACGAAATAGCTGGGCGCGCTGCCCGCCGCAAGCGAGCCGAAAAACGAGTTGCCGTTGGCGTCGGTTTCGCTCGCCACGCTGCCGCCGAAACGGCCCGGGCGCTGGCTGCCGGTCAGATCGTAGATGCCGCGCACGCCGCCGCTGACCGCAAGATTGCCGGTGCTGTCGTTGGCGATGTTGAACGTGCCGACCGACAGCAGGCTGCGCTGGGTCGTGCCGCTGCCGTCGAGCGCGAAACTGACCTGCAATGCGCGCCCGGGCTGGCCGCCCGCCGTCGGCGTTACGGTCGTGAAGCGGCCGATCGCCGGGTTCGCGAAATTGCCGCCGCTTTCCATGCCCGGGGCGAACGGGATGTTGCCGCTCAACGCGGGATCGATCGACAGCCGATATTCGCGCACCACGCGCGCGCTCGAATCCGCCAGGGCCGATCCCGAAACGCTGGCGCCGCTGAAGGTCGCCAGACGCTCGCCGCTGCCAAGCTGGTAGTAGCCGTAGGTGAACCGGCCGTCGGCGGAAAACGTCGTCGTGCCAGTCATCTGCCCGCCGGGCGTCGCGGTACCGCCGGGGCCGGTCGCGAATGTGCGCCCCAGCGGATCGCCGGGCAAATTGAAGCCGAAGGTTTCGCCGTTGCTGAGCGTGCCGGAAAACCGGCCATTGGCGATCGTCGCGGAAAATGTGCGCGAGCGGTCGGCGGTATCGAAGACCGGCGCCGCCAGATTGGTGCCCGGCCCCGAGCTCCAATTGCCGAAGCGCGCCCGGCCCAGAAATGTCAGGCTCGAGGCGAAACTTTGCAGATTCTGCTGCACATTGGCGACGGCGCCGGTCTGGGCGGCGCCGGTCGTGTTGGCTTGGGCGCCCGCTTGGGCCGCTTGCTGGCCGGGCGGCGGCGGCCCGGGGGCGAAGCCCGGCTGCGTATTGGCCACCGTCGCGATCTGGTTGGGCGCTACGCCCGAATTCTGGCCCGTAAAGCCCGAACCGCCGAGCGCGCCGTCGATGCGCCCGCCCGGCGGCGGCGGCGGCGCGCCGCCCGCATTGGTCGCAGGCTGGCCGGGTGCAGGACCCTGGGGTTGGGCCTGGCCCTGGGGTTGGCCTTGGGCTTGGGCCTGGGGTTGGGGCGCTGCCGCTTGCGGGGCGGGCGCTGCGGCCGCGCGCGCCGATTGCTGGGCGGGGCCTGCTTCGAGCTGGCTTTTGGTCGACGAGATTTCGGCTTCGCTCGCCCGGCGCACCGAAATTCCGCCGCCGGGCGGCGGGGCGGCGGCTTGCGCGGGCGTTGCCGTGGACGCGGGCGCATTGGCGGGCACGTTCGCGGGCACGGGGGCCGCGATTTCGGCGACAAAACCCGGCCGCGTCAGCGTCGTTGCCTCGCCGTTCGGCGTGCGCACGGTGGTGGCGCCGAAAATATGCACCACGCGCGTCGCGCCGTCGTCGGCGACGGTGGGCATCGTCACGCCGCCGCGAATGCCGATCGTGGCGGCGGGCGTCGCGATCGTCACTTCGTTCTGTTTGGAGATTTTGCCGCCGACAAAGCGCGCCGTGCCGCGCGCCAGCGACACGGCCATCTGCCCGGTGCCGGTCGCGGGGTTGTAGACGAACTGGTCGATCACCAGCGTGGCGTTGGGGCCGACCGAAATCGCCGACTGGTCGTTGAACAGCAGCTGCGCCTGGCCGCCGGGGCCGGTTTCGATGCGCTCCTTGAAGATCACGTTGCTGCCGACCATCAGCACGTTCTGCGCGCCGTCGGGGCGCGTGCCGCGCGCGTCGGGGTTGACCGCGGACGTGACGCCGATCGGGTCGGCGCCTTGGGCCAGGGCCGCACCGGACACGGCCGCAAAAACCGCCAGCATCGCCGCCCCGACCGCCCGTTTGCGAACCATTCGATCCTCCTGCCTTGCAACGATCCAACCCTACCTTGCCTGTCCGCGTGCCGTCTGTGCGCGCCGTCACAGCCGGTCAGAATATCTTCGAAATGCCCAGCGTCACCGACTCGTTGCGGTATTTGTTGATGAGATAGCTCGACGACACGGTCTGGCGCTGCACGACGACGACGCCCGACAGGGACTCCGTCAGCGGCACGCCCAGGATCGCGCTGTAGCGCCATTCGCGGTCGCCGCGCCTCGTGTCGGAATCGATCGTGTCGTCGGCCGAGCGGTAGTCCGACAGATGCCGGCCGGCCGTCACGCCCAGATTCCACGGCTCGCTGCCGAGCCAGGCGGGCGGCAGCATTTTGCGCGTGTAGCCGAGCGTGAAGCCGCGCTTGTCGACGCGCTTGACGCCCGAGCGCGCCAGATCGCGCGACCACGACGCGTTGCCCGAGAACGAATCCTGCGCCGTCGGCACGTAGGTAAGGCCGGCCGTGAAGGCGTGCTCGGTGCCGTTCTGCAACCGCACGGTGCGTCTGGAGGCGTCGGTGCGGTAGTTCTTCGTGCGCGTTTCGTAGCCCAGCGCCAGCAGCAGATTGCCCGCGAGCGGATTCTGGAACTGCAGCCCGCCGCCGCCGGAATGGAAATAGCGGTTGTCCTTGAGCGTCACCAGATTGGCGAGCGCGTAGGGCCGCAGCGTGCCGAATTCGAGACCGGCATCGGCCAGCGAAAAACGCGGCCCGCTCGAGATTTCGGCGAGCGCCGTGTTGAGCGTGTGGACATGGTTCTGGCGCGTGCCGTAGAGCGAGAACCCGGTCTCCCAACTGTCGTTGCGCTGGCCGCCCAGATCGTAGACATGCGCGGCCGTCAGCGCCGAAAACAGGTTCCAGTCGTCGCGCTGCCCGGACCCCGCATCGACCGGCTCGGTGCCCGCGATCGCCGGGATCGGCACGGCCGCACTGCCGTAGCCCGAATTGGCGTTGGTCTGGTAGCGCACGCCGCTCAGCACCGAGCCCGAGAATTTGTGGCGCGACTGGCGCTTGTCGATTTCGGCCAGAAACTGCGCGACGCGGCCGCGCACGTCGTCGGGCACCGCGTCGCCCGCAAGTGCCGCGACAAAATAGCTGCGCGCCAGATCGAGCGATTCCAGCCGGAAATAGAGCACGCCCAGTTCCAGGCGCACGCGCGGCAAATCGGGCTCGATCAGCAGCATGCGCTCGAGCGCCGCGATCGCCCCTTCGTAGTTGCCCGCACGCGCCGCGATTCCGGCATAGGCGAAGGTCAGTTCCAGATTGCCGGGATCGCGCAGCATGCGCGAAAAGGCCGCGTCCATTTCGGGCGCCAGCAACGGGTCGGCGACCTGGGCGCGCGGCTCGCCCGCCAGCGCCCACAGCACCGCCCCCGCCAGCGCCACGACGCGCCAGATCCGATGTTGCCGCCCCATCCGCCAGCCCCGCCCGGTCTTCCGCCAATTGCGGAAGGGGGCACCCTATCGCGCGACGGGTTTGCTGCCAACTGGCGCGCCGCCTTTGGGACGCGCAAAAAGCCCGGAAAACAGCCGCGAAACGTCGTCCATGACCAAAAAGAACGCCGGCACGAAGATCAGCGACAGCGCGGTCGACGCGATCAGCCCGCCGATCACCGCGACCGCCATGGGCGAGCGGAACTCGCCGCCGTCGCCCACCCCGTAGGCCGAGGGCAGCATGCCCGCCGCCATCGCGAGCGTGGTCATCACGATGGGCCTGGCGCGTTTGGCGCCCGCATCGACGATGGCGCGCACCCGGTCGGTGCCTCTGGCGATTTCCTCGACCGCAAAATCGACCAGCATGATCGCGTTTTTGGTGACGACCCCCATCAGCATCAGCACGCCGATCACGACCGGCATCGAGACCGGCTTTTGCGTGACGATCAACGCCAGCGCCACGCCGCCGAACGACAGCGGCAGCGAAAAGAGGATCGTCACCGGCTGCAGGAACGAGCCGAACAGCAGCACCAGCACGCCGAACACCATCAGAATGCCGGCCCCCATGGCGAGCGCGAACCCTTCGAACACCTCGCCCATCACCTCGGCATCGCCGGTGGTCAGAATCTCGACGCCCGGCGGCAAGTTCCGCGCAGTGGGCGTGGCCAGGATCGCCTCGATGGCGCCGCCCAACGCGTCGGTGCCGAGCAGATCGGCCTCGACCGCGATGCGCCGGCGCCGCTCGTAGCGGTCGATCGCGGTGGGGCTCTGGCCAAGCTCGATGTCGGCCACCGCCGCCAACGGCACGGGCCCGTTGCGCGCGGTCGGCACTTTGAGGGTCTCGAGCGTGTCGCGTTCGCCGCGCGCGGCATGGTCGAGCTGCACGCGGATCGGCACCTGGCGCGTGCCGACATCGAACTTGGCGAGGTTCGCGCCGATATCGCCGATGGTCGCGACGCGCAGGGTTTCGGCGATCGTGTCGGTCGAAACGCCAAGCTCGGCCGCCACGTCCGCCTTGGGCCGCACGCGGATTTCGGCGCGGTCGAGCGCTGCCGTCGAAATCACGCCCTGCAGCATCGGCAGCGCGCGCATGTCGCTCGCGAGCCTTGCCGACACCTCGGCCGCAAGCCGTGGATCGTCGCCCGCGACCAGCAACGAGAGGCCGCGCTGGCCGTTGTCGTTGAGCCGCCAGAAACGGATATCGGGCACGTCGGCAAGCTCGCGCAGGATTTCCGCCTCCAGCGCTTTTTGTTTTTTGGCGCGGGCACTTTTGTGCACGAAGGAAACGGTCAGCGTCGCGCGCCGCACCTCGCGCCCGCCATTGGGCGACCGCCCGCCGTCGACGAACACGCTTGTCACCTCGGGGCGCTGGCGCAGACGTTCGGCGAGCGCGGCGGTCGTGGCTTCGGTATCGGCAAGCCTGGCGCCCGGCGGCAATTCGACGACCAGCAGCGTGCGTGCGGCATCCTCGCCCGGCAAAAAGCCCGAGGGCAGGGTTTGCGTCGCCATGACCGAGCCCGCAAAAATCGCCAGGCCCAAACCCACGGTCGCAAAACGATGGCGCGCCGACCAGCCGATGGCGCGCAGATACAGCGCCATCGCGCGGCCGGGCGGCGTTTCTTTGTGCGGCACGTCTTTGAGGAAATAGGCCGCCAGCATCGGCGTGATCAGGCGCGCGACCAGCAGCGAGAACAAAACGGCCGCCGCCACGGTCAGGCCGAACTGCTTGAAATACTGGCCCACGATGCCGCCCATGAAACTTACCGGCGCGAACACGGCGACGATCGTGAGCGTGATCGCCACGACCGCCAGGCCGATTTCGTCGGCCGCTTCCAGCGCCGCCTGCCACGCGGTTTTGCCCATATGCATGTGGCGCACGATGTTTTCGATCTCGACGATCGCGTCGTCCACCAGAATGCCGGTCACGAGCGTGATCGCGAGCAGCGAGACCAGATTGAGCGAGAAGCCCATCAGATCCATGGCGAAGAAGGTCGGCAGGATCGCCAGCGGCAGCGTCAGCGCCGTGATCAGCGTGGCGCGCCAGTTGCGCAGGAACACCAGCACCACGACGACCGCCAGCGCCGCGCCCTCGACCAGCGAGGCCATCGCCGAGCGGTAGTTGCCGAGCGTGTAGGCGACATAGGTGTCGATCTGCTGGATCGAGACGTCCGGGTAGCGGGCCTGCAGCGCGGCGACGCGCTTCTGGATCGCGACCGCGAGCGTGGCGTCGCTGGCGCCTTTCGACCGGCTGACGGCAAACGCCACCACCGGTTCGCCGTCGATGCGCGCGAAGGTGCGCCGCTCGGCCGCGCCATCGACGACGCTGCCCAGTTCGTCGAGCCGCACTTTGCGCCCGCCCGAGAGCGCTATGGCCGTCGCGGCGAGTTCGGCCAGCGTGTCGGTGCCCGCCAGCGTGCGGATCGACTGTTCGCGCCCGGAAAGTTCGCCGCGCCCGCCCGCCAGATCCACATGCGTCGCGCGCAATTGCCGGTTGACTTCGGCCGCCGTAACGCCGAACGCGGCCAGCCGGTCGGGATCGAGCGTCACGCGAATTTCGCGCTCGACGCCGCCCACGCGCTCGATCTTCGAGACGCCGCGCACGCCCTGCAGGTCGCGCACGACCACGTCGTCCACGAACCACGACAGGTCTTCGGCCGACATCTGGGGGGCGCGCGCCGCGTAAACGACGATCGGCAGCCCCGCAATGTCGATGCGCTGCGCGACGGGTTCGTCGATCGTGCGCGGCAGGTCGCTGCGGATGCGCGCGATGGCGTCCTTGACGTCGTTGAGCGCGCGATCGACCTGCACTTCCAGGCGGAATTCGATCGTCGAGGTGCTGACGCCTTCGCTGACGGTCGAGGTGATGCGCTTGACGCCGAGCAGCCCCGCGACCGCATCTTCGACTTTTTTGGTGACTTGGGTTTCGAGTTCGGCGGGCGCGGCGCCGGCTTGGGTGACGGTCACGGCCACGAACGGCGCGTCGATATTGGGAAAGCGCGTGATCGGCAGCTTGGCGAAACCGTAGAGCCCCAGCACCGTCAGCACGACGAACAGCACGATCGAGGGCAGCGGCTTGCGGATCGCCCAGGCGGAAACGGGAAAAGCCATGGCAGCTACTCCGCCGCCCGCGCTTCGCGCACGCGGTCGCCCGCGCGCAGGAACGGGGCCGCCCGCGCCACCACGCTGTCGCCCGGCGCAAGCCCGCTGCGGATTTCGGCAAACCCGTCCGCCACCAAACCCAGCGCAACGTTGCGCACGGCGATTTTCCCATCGACGACGATCTGCACCGTCGCCTGGCCCTCGCCATGGACGATGGCGCCCGCCGGCACGGCCAGCGCCGTCTTGCGCGCAAGTTCGATCGTGCCGCGCGCGAACGTGCCGATGCGCAAGCCCGCCGCCGCCGCTTCGGGCACGGCGACGCGCAATTTGCCAAGGCGCGTCGCGCGGTCGACTTCGACCGGCACCAGGCGCACATGGCCCGGCACGTCGCGGTCGTTGGCGGCATGGATGGTCGCCTGCATGCCCGCGCGCATGCCCATCAGGCGCGTCTCCAGCAATTCGGCTTCGAGTTCGATTTCGCTGTTGGCGAGGATGCGGAACAAGGGCTCGGCGCCGCCGGTCATTTGGCCGATGCGCGCCTGGCGGCGCGAGACGAGCCCGCCGCGCGGCGCCTTCACCTCGCTGCGTTCGGCGCGCACCGCAAGCTCGCGGCGCTGGGCTTCGATTTGGGCGCGCTCGGCGGTCGCCAGCGCAAGCCCGTCGCGCGCGCCCGCCAGCCGCCCTTCGGCGCCGCGATAGGCCGACAGGCGCTGTTCGACCGTGGCTTCGGTGGCGTTGCCGTTGGCGCGCAGGGCGCGCGCGCGCTCGAGCGCCGGCAGCGCCTCGTTGTAGGCCGCTTCGGCCTGCACGATCTGGGCGCGCGCCTGGGAGATGGCGGCGGCGGCACGCTGCAGTTGCGCCGCGTTCTGGGCAAGCTGGGCATCGAGCAGGTCGCGCGACAGCCGCACGAGCACCTGGCCTTGGGCGACCGTGCTGCCTTCGTCGGCCAGCACGTCGACGATGCGCACGCCGTCGTTTTCGGCAAACACCAGCACCTCCTCGCGCGCCACCAGCGTGCCGGTCACGCGCAGCCGGTCGGCAAGCTCGCGCTGGACTGCGGGCACGACCGTTACGGTGGGTGCGGGGGCAAGCTGGGCGTTCGCAGGGGCCGCAACGGCGAGTGCCAGAAAGAACGCGGCGAAAAGGCGGATCATCGAATGCGGACTCCGGGCGTTTTGGATTTGGGCGGGCCGACGACCAGGTCGGCGCGCAGCAAGCGCATGGTGTTGGCAATGTCGGGGCGCGGGTCGTAGCCCGGGATGCGCTGGATCTGCACGACCAGCCCGTCGAACATGGCGACAAGAAAGGTCGCGATGCGCTCGGGCTCGCAATCGGCGCGGAAGGTTTTGTCGGCGATGCCCTGGCGCACGATTTCGCGCAAGCGCGCCAGAATGAATTCGTGCACGCGCAGGCCGAGGGCGGCGACCGTGGCGTTGCGCGCGGATTCGGCCGTCGTCTCGGCCCACAACGCGTAGTCGGCGGCGGGCCGTTCGCACAGATGGTGCGTCATCAGCGCCTGCAGCGCGCCCAGCACGTTTTTGGTGGCGCGCACCTGGGCGAAGCCCTTGGCGGCATCGTCCATGTCGCGCTCGCACAGCCCTTCGATCAGCGCGTCCTTGGAGGGAAAATAGCGGTAGAGATTGCCCGCGCTCATTTTGGCGGCGGCGCAAATCTGCTGCATCGAGGCGCTGTGGAATCCGTGGCGCACAAAACAATGTTTTGCGGCGTCGAGGATCCTGTTGCGCCGGTCGGCGCGGGCTTTTTCGGCAAGTTTGGGCACGGCGCCTATATAAAGCGAACGTTCATTCGCTTTGTCAAGCGGCGCGTTTTGCCCTGAGCTTGCCCGCGACCGGCACCAACATGCAGACGATCGAGATCGCCAGCAGCAGGGCGGTGATCGGGCGCTCCCACAGGAAGGCGAACGAGCCGTCGTTGACCAGCAGCGCGCGGCGCAGATTTTCTTCCATGAGCTTGCCGAGCACGAAGCCCAGCAGCAGCGGCGCCATGGGATAGTCGACGAGCCGCAAGCCCACGCACACGACGGCGAGCCCGACCAGCAGCCACAGATCGAACGTGTTGAACGACACCAGATAGACGCCGACCAGGCAGAAAAACAGGATCAGCGGCACCAGCATGGTTTCGGGGATCGCCAGCGTGCGCGCGATATAGGGGATCAACGGCAAGTTGATGACCAGCAGCACGAGGTTGCCCAGATACATCGACACCACGACGGTCCAGAACATTTCCGACTGTTCGATATAGAGGCGCGGGCCCGGCTGCACGCCCAGCGCCACCAGCGCGCCCAGAATGACCGCCGTGGTGCCCGAGCCCGGAATGCCCAGCGTCAGCAACGGCACATAGGCGCCGCCCGCCGCCGCATTGTTGGCGGTTTCCGGCGCCGTCACGCCGCGCCTGGAGCCCTTGCCGAATTCCGCGCGCCTTGCGCCCGTCGCAAGATTGCGCTCGACCGCATAGGACATGAAGGCCGCGATGGTGGCCCCCGCCCCCGGCAGCACGCCGACCACGAAGCCCAGCACCGACGAGCGCGCCATGGCGGGCGCCACCTCGCGCACGTCGTCGCGCGTGAGTTTCAGCGAACCGACATCGCCGCGCGCGGCTTTCTTGGCTTCCTCCGACACTTTTTCGTTGCGCAAGGCCGCCGTCAGCGCTTCGGCCAGCGCGAACGCCGCCATCGCCAGCAGCACGAAGGACAGCCCGTCGGAAATGTCGGCGATGCCGAACGTGTAGCGTTCGACCCCGTCGGCAATGTCGGTGCCGACGGTCGCGAGCATCAGCCCGACCACGGTCATCAGCAACGCCTTCAGCACGCCCCCGCCTTCGGTGAAAGCGGCGACGGCCGTAAGGCCCAGCACCATCAGCGCGAAATATTCGGGCGCCTGGAAGGTCAACGCCCAGCCCGCCAGCGTGGGTGCGGCCAGCATCAGCAGCAAGGTTGCGACCGTGCCGCCGACAAACGAGCCCCACGCGCACAGCGCCAACGCCTTGCCGGCCAGGCCTTTGCGCGCCATCGGGTAGCCGTCGAACGTGGTGGGCACCGAACTCGATTCGCCCGGCGCGTTGATCAGCACCGACGCGGTCGAGCCGCCGAACATCGCGCCGTAATAGATCGACGCCAGCAGCACCATCGCGGTCGCGGGTTCCATGGTCAGCACCACCGGCACCAGCAGCGATATCGCCGTGACCGGCCCCAGCCCCGGCATCATGCCGATGAACGTGCCCGCCACGCAGCCCAGCACCAGAATGCCGATATTCAGGGGCGACATCAGCGCCCAAAACCCGACCAGCAAGCCTTCGATCATCGGAACATCCGCCCGAAAATGCCCCAGTCCAGCTGGACATCGAGCAGCGTGAACAGGATCCAAAAACCCAGCGCCGTGACGCCCGCGATCGGCAGCAGCACTTTCAAGCGCCGCTCGCCCAGAACGTAAAAACCGCCCGCCAGAAACAGCGCGGAGGTGACGACAAAACCGAGCCGGTCGATCGCCAGCGCATACAGCGCCATCAAGGCCACCAACCCTGCGGCACGCCCCCACGACAAACCGCGCCCGACATCCTCGCCCGCAGGCGGCCTGACCAGCAAGGCGAGCGACAGCGCCATGGCAAGCGGGCCCAGCACCAGCGGGAAGGTGCGCGCCGAAAACGGCGTGTCGTCGGAACTGGGCGGCAGCCTGATGCCGAACGCCAGCACGAAATAGGCCAGCGAAAAGAGCAATATCAGCAGCGCCACAAGCCGCTCGGCATGGATACGCGTCATGGCCAGCGCCCCCCGACGCCGCTCGGGCGAGCCTAGGCTTTGATGAAGTCCAGCTCGACCAGCAGCGTGCGGATGTCTTTCTCGTGCTGGACGAAGAAATCGGCCGTCGCCTGGCCGCGCGTGAAGAACATGTTCCAGCCGTTGCGCGCGCGCACTTCTTCCCAGGCCGGCGTTTTGACGAGCCGTTCCATCAGATCGGCGAACGCCGCGACGCGCGCGGGCGGCGTGCCCGGCGCCATGAAGAACGCGCGCACATTGGCCAGCGCCTGGCCCGGCACGCCCGATTCGGCCAGCGTGGGCACGGCGGGCACGTCCGCCACGCGCTTGTCGTTCATGATGGCGAGCATTTTCGCCTGGCCGCCTTTGATCTGGGTCAGCGCTTCGGTGAAGGGCATCACGAGGCACTGGATTTCGTTGCCCAGCAAGCCGGCCATGGCTTTGCCGCCGCCGTCATAGGCGATGTACTGCATGGCCTTGGGATCGACGCCCGCATTTTTCAGATACAGCGCCGCCGCCAGATGGTCGATGCCGCCGCGCGGGCTGCCGCCGCCAAAACGCACGGCGCGCGCGTTGGTTTTCAGCGCCGCCGTCAGCGCCCGGATGTCGGCATGCGGCGATGCCGGATTGACGATCACGCCGAACAGTTCGGCCGTGATCGTATTGACCATCGTGACGTCGCGGAAGGTCTGGCGGAATTCGCCGCTGAGCGAGCGCTGGACGATCGAGGTGCCGTTGACCATCAGCGTGTTCTGCTGGCGCGCCGCCGTTTCGACGAGATGGGCGATGGCGACCGAACCGCCGCCGCCGGTGCGGTTTTCGACCGACACGTTGGCGACGAGCCCCGATTTTTGCAGGGCTTCCTGGGTGCCGCGCGCGGTCTGGTCGAAGCCGCCGCCGACGCCGAAACCGACCAGAAACTGCACCCGGTCGATGGTTTCCTGGGCGCTGGCGCCCGCGGGCAGGCCGAGTGCGGCAAGCGTTGCAGCGCCGCCAAGCAACACGTCGCGGCGCGAAAACGGATGGGCGATCGAAGACATGGCATGCTCCCTGAAGCGTTGGCTGGCGTTCGTTGCCGCACTTGTTGGGCTAGGATTAGCACGCGGGCTCGCGGCGAAACAAGCGGCCGCAATCTTGTTTCACGCCGACGCGATTTTGAGCCCGGCAACGCCCGCAACGATGGCGAGCGCCGAGACGATTTTGAGCGGCGTCAGCGCTTCGCCCAAAAAAAGATAGCCGAGCAAAACAGTGCCGAGCGTGCCGACGGCGGTCCAGATCGGATAGGCGACGCTGACCGGCAACGTCTTCATCGCCAGCCCCAGAAATCCGAGACCGCACACGACCGCCGCGAGCGTGACGGCCGTGGGCACGGGCTTGGTGAAGCCGTCGGCATATTTCATGCCCATGGCGAAAACCACTTCGAAGAACGCCGCCAACCCCAGATAGATCCATGCCATCGGCCGGATCCCCTAAGCCTGGCCGTCCAGAGCCGCGCGTTTGTCGTGGGCGGCTTTGTAGTCGGGGTCGAGGGCGATCGCGCGGTCGAGGGCGGCGCGCGCCTCGTCGAAACGGCCGAGCTGCGCCAGCGCCGCGCCGCGCCCGAAATGCGCGCGTTTGTCCTTGGGCGCCGCTTCGGCCAGCATGTCGAGCATGCCGAGCGCCTGGGGATAGTCGCCGTAGCGCATATAGGCGATCGACAGGTTGATGACGATGTCGGGCTGGCCCGGCATCAGCGTGCGCGCCTGCGCGAGCAGCCCGATCGCTTCGAGCGTGTGCCCCTGGTCGAGCCGCACAAGGCCCAGATTGTTGGCCGCCAACCCGTTGGCGGGTTCCAGAGCAAGCGCGCGCGCAAAACACGCGGCCGCATCCTCGAGCCGGCCGTCGATGCGGTAGACCGAGCCCAGATTGGCGTGCGCGTCGGCAAAATCGGGCGCCAGTTCGATCGCGCGCACGAACCGCGCCGCCGCCGCTTCGCGCTGGCCGAGCGCATGCAGCGCCAGGCCGCCCAGATTGAGCGTGTCGAGATCGCGCGAATCGACCGCGAGCAGCGCCGCGTAGATCGTTTCGGCCTCGGCGATCTTGCCGCTTTTGTGGAGCTCCAGCGCGTCGAGCAGCGTGTGCGAGGTCATGTTCTCTCCTGCGGCGCGCGTTGCGCGCCCGAGCCCAGGGCCAGCTGCATCATCACGCTGTCCACCCAGCGCCCGCGCTTGTACCCGATCCCTTCGAAGATGCCCACCATGCGGAAACCGAACGCCGTATGCAAGCCGATCGAGCCTTTGTTCTGCGTGTCGCCGATCACCGCCACCATCTGGCGCGCGCCCCACGCCTCGGCGCGCACCAGCAGTTCGGCCAGCAATTTTCGGCCCGCACCGCGCCCCGTTGCGTCCGGCGCCACATAGATCGAATCTTCGAGCGAAAACCGATAGGCCGAGCGCGGCCGAAACGGCCCCGCATAGGCATAGCCCAGCACCTGCCCGTCCGCTTCGGCCGCCAGATACGGCAGGCCCTTGTCGAGAATGGCGGCGCGCCGCGCGGCCAGCTCGGCCGCCGTCGGCGGCGTTTCTTCGAAGCTGCCGAAACCATGGTCCACATGGTGGGCGTAGATTTTTTGGATCGCCGCCAGATCGGCGTCGCGGCTGTCGCGCACGATCATGCGGCCGTCCTCATGCGGAAGCCCGCGGCAAGGTTTTGGCGAACGCCGCCAGGGTTTCGACCAGCTTGGCAAGATCGGCCTGCAGCTTGGCGAAACCCGGCGCCTTTTCGATGGCGATTTCGTCCATATAGAGGCCGCGATTGATTTCGATCTGCAGCGCGTGGCGGCCCTGCGCGGGCGCGCCGTAATGGCGCGTGATGAAACCGCCCGCATACGGATCGTTGCGCGCCACCGCATAGCCGAGCTGGACCAGGCAGCGTTCGGCGGTTTCGATCGCGGCCGGCGCGCACGCGGCGCCAAAACAGTCGCCCAGCACGAAATCGAGACGCCGACGCCCCGGATCGCGGTCCATCGGCCCGCCGACCGAGGGCATCGAATGGCAGTCGACCAGCAGGCTTGCGCCGCTGCGCGCCTGCGCCTCGGCCAGCAGTTTTTCGAGCGCGGCATGGTAGGGCATGTAGAGCGCCTCGATGCGCCGCTTGGTCTCCGCAAAATCGAGCTTGCCCGCGTAGATCTCGGCGCCGTTGGCCACCACGCGCGCGACGGTGCCAAGGCCGTTGGCCGCGCGCGGCGAGTTTTTGTTGACGAAGGCCGGCAGCGCGCCCGCGAACATCGCGGGGTCCAGTTCCCACGCCTCGCGGTTGGGATCGACATAGGCGCGCGGAAACAGCGCCTTGAGCAGGGGCGCGCCGTTCGCGGCGGCGCTTGCGAACAGCTCGTCGACGAAAGCGTCCTCCGAGCGGCGCAGGACCAGCGGATCGAGCCGCGAGGACGCTTTGAAGCCGGCCGAATAATGCGTTCCCGAATGGGGCGAGGAGAAGACCAGGGCACCGGGCGATCCGGTGGCGGGCACGATCGCGATGGGCGGGTCGGGTTCGTAGGCTTGGACGGCGGTTTGGGCGGGCATTTTGCGGCGATTCGTTTCGAAGGCTTGCCAAAAAGTCGAGGATGGGTATATTCCGCGCCTTCCCGGTCCGGAGGGCGCTTAGCTCAGCGGTAGAGAACTACCTTGACATGGTAGGGGTCACAGGTTCAATCCCTGTAGCGCCCACCATCCGGACCGAGGGGCCGCCGTCAATCTTCGCTGTCGGCGAGCGGATCGGCCCGCATCGCCGTGTCGAGCAGGTCCGAAACGTCGCGGCACAGCGCGTTGTAGGGCGCGGAGGTGCGAAATTCCGTGCCGCGCGGATAGGGCGCGTCGACCGCGAGTTCGCCGACCACGCGGCCCGGACGCGCCGCCATGACCACGATGCGCGTCGACAGATAGACGCTTTCGTAGACGCTGTGCGTCACGAACACGACGGTCCATTGCTGCTTCTCCCACAGCCGCAGCAGATCGTTGTTGAGCTTGAAGCGCGTGATTTCGTCGAGCGCGGCGAACGGCTCGTCCATCAGCAGCACTTTGGGGCGCAGCACGAGCGCGCGCGCGATCGACACGCGCATCTTCATGCCGCCCGACAGCTCGCGCGGATAGGAATTCTCGAAACGCGAAAGCCCGACCATGGCGAGCGCTTCGCGCACGCGCGCGCGCATGTCGTTTTTCGGGCGGTCCTTGAGCGTGAAGGGCAGCGCCACATTGTCGAACACCGTCGCCCACGGCATCAGCGTGGGTTCCTGGAACACGAAACCCAGCTCGCGCTCGGGCCGGCCGGCGGCGTCGTACTGCGCGCTCGGCCAGTCGATGCTGCCCTCGCTGGGTTCGCCCAGGCCCGCGATCATGCGCAAGGCCGTCGATTTGCCGCAGCCCGACGGCCCCAGCAGCGAGACGAACTCGCCGCCGCGAATGTCGAGATCGAGGCCGCGAATGGCCTCGGTGCCGTTCGAGAACACCTTGCGGATGCCCGCCAGGCGCACGAGCGGACGCGGTTCGCGTGCGGCATCGGGCATGGCGGTCAATTCTCGCGCCGCGTCTGGCTTTCGTGCCAGCGATGCAACAGCGCCCATTGCAGCCACATCGTCAGATAGAACAGCACGATGCCGAACACCGACAGCATCAGCAGCGCCGCGAACATGCGCGGAATATTGAGCATGTTGCCGCTTTCCACGATGCGCCAGGCAAGCCCCGTGGCCGTGCCCGAGCCCGCGACGAACTCGGCCACCACCGCGCCGATCAGGGCAAGGCCCCCCGACACGCGCACGCCGCCCAGAATGTAGGGCAGCGCCGAGGGCAACTGCAAATAGCGGAAACGTTTCCAGCGCGACGCGCCGTAAAGCTCGAACAGGTTCTTGAGGCCGTGGTCGGCCGAAGCGAGGCCGATCGTGGTGTTCGACAGGATCGGAAAAAACGCGACGAGCCAGGCCAGGACCAGCAGCGCCAGCCACAGTTTCTCGAACCCGATCCAGATGATGACGAGCGGCGCTATCGCCACCACGGGCGTGACCTGCAGCATCACGGCATAGGGCCACAGCGTGCGCTCGAGCGTGCGGTTGAGCGTGAACAGCACGCCCAACACCATGCCCGTGACGACAGCCGCGGCGAAAGCGCCGAGCGTGACCTTGGTCGTGAACCACAGCGAGTCGAGCAGCGAGGGCCCGTCATTGACGAGCGCCAGGGCGATCAGGCTGGGTGCGGGCAGCACGAATTTGGGCACGTTCCACGCCGCCACCGCCCATTCCCAAAAGGCCAGAAACGCGAGCCCGGCGCCCGCAGGCAGCAAAAAGCGCGCATGGCGCTGCCACAAGGCCGGCGTCATTCGGCCGCCGCCCGCAGCGGCGCCGCGCGCTGCTCGCGCTCGCCATGCGCTTCGAGCAAGGCCAGCAGCTTGCGCCGCATCGCGAGCCCCGGCCGGTCGGACGGCATGTGGAATTCCTCGCCGTCGACGACCGCCAGCGGCACGTCCCACGCGCAGCCTTCGAGGATGCGGCGGTCCTCGTCGATGATCTTGCGGTCGAAGGCGATCACCTGTTCGCTCGACACCGTTTCCTCGGTGTCGTTGCGAAAACAGAACTGCACCAGCATCGTGCGGTCGTCGGCGATCGGCGTTGCGGCCGTGACGATCGTGTGGCGCAAGCCGTTGGGATAGGCGATGCCCAGGCGCCGCACGAAGGGCATGTACCAGGTGTTGGTGCGCCGCCGCGTGGTGGTGCCTTCGGCGACTTTGAGCGTGTCGGCGGCTTCGGCGCCGCGCACCGCCACGTCGCTTTCGACGAAATAGTCGAAGCCCCAGTCGTTTTCGACCACGATGGGCAGCGTCGGCGGCAGCGGGCGCGAGATATCGCCGAACGTGCTGCGATGCACGAAGGCCGGATGCGCCACGTCGAACGAATTTTCCATCAAGCGCAGCGCGCCGATCGCCCATTCTTCGTGGAACTGGTCGACGCGCCGGAAGCCCGGCTCCTCGGCTTCCGGGATGCGCGGCAAATCGCACAACGGTTCGTCGAGCGCGACCCAGATATGGCCGTAGCGTTCGGCCGCCCGAAAGCCTTCGACCGCAACACGCCCGGTCGCTTGCGGATTTTCGCGCTGCGGGATGCGCACGCATTTGCCGGTGCCGTCGAACGTCCAGCCATGGTAGCCGCACACGATATTGCCGCCCGGGTCGAGAGTGCCCAGCGACAATTTGGCGGTGCGATGGCAGCAGCGGTCGGCGATCGCGGCGGGCGTGCCGTCCGGCCGGCGCCACACCACGATCGCCTCGCCCAGCAGCGTGAAAGGCTGCGGTCCCTTGTCGAGGTCGCCCGCGCGCAGCACCGGGTACCAGAAACGGCGCAGCACTTTTTGGCGGGTCGGCAGCATGGGCGCGCGGTTCCGCTATTCGGCCGCCGCCGCCGGGCGGCGATGGTTGGTGGCTTCCTGCTCGCCGTGCCGGGCCAGCAGATCGCGCAGCATGCGGCGCATGCGCAGGCCCGGCATGTCGCTTGGCATATGATGCTCGAAACGTTCGTCGAGCGGCACGTCGGGATCGCAGGATTCGAGGATCACCTTGTCCTCGAGCGTCACCTGGCGGTCGAACGCCACGATGTCGGCGGCGGGCGCCTCGGCCTCGCTGTCGGAGCGGTAGCACCATTGCACCAGCATGGTCGTATCGTCCGTCATCGGCGTCGCGGCCGTGATGATCGTGTGGCGCAGGCCGTTGGGATAGGTGATGCCCAGGCGCCGCACGAACGGCATGAACCATGTGTTCTTGAGCCGGCGCACCGTTTCGCCCTCGCCCGCACTGAGGACCTTGGTGGCAAGGTCGCCGCGAATCTTGACCGGGATTTCGGCGCGCACATGGAAGCCGTAATCGTATTCTTCGAGCTCGTTCTTGGCCGGAATCGGCTCGGAGGCTTCGCCGAAACTTTTGCGGTGCGTGAAGGCGACATGCGCGTTGTCGAACGAATTTTCCATGAGCCGCAGCGCGCCGATTTTCCACGGTTCGAAAAACTGGTCGATCTGGCGCAAGCCCGGCTCGTCCGCCTCGGGGATGTGCGGCAGATCGGCGAGCGGCTCGCCCAACGCCACCCACACATGGCCGTAGCGCTCGACCGCGCGATAGCCTTCGACGCGCATATTGCCCGTGGCGGTCGGATTCTCGCGCTGGGGAATGCGCACGCACTTGCCCGCCGCGTCGAACGTCCAGCCATGGTAGCCGCACACGACATTGCCGTCCTGCAGGTAGCCCAGCGACAATTTGGCCGAGCGATGGCAGCAGCGGTCCTCGATGCACGCGATGCTGGCGTCGGCGCGCCGCCACAGCACGATGGGCGTGCCGAGCAGCGTGAAGCCGAACGGCGCGTCGCCGAGCTTGCCCACCGGCACGATCGGATACCAGAAGCGGCGCAGAACCGGCTGTTTGGTAGCGAGCATGGTTTTGTCCTCCCCGGCTTCTAGAGACCGAAGCGCTTGTTGACGAAATCGAGCGTGAAGGCCGAACGCCAGTCGAAATCGGCCTTGTAGAGCCCTTCGTCGCGCATCATTTCGAAATGGCCGCGAAACCGGTCCTGCGACATGGTGCCGATGCCCATGCGCTTGGTGTCCTCGGTCTCGACGATGCCGTACTGCTTCATCTTCTCGATCGCGTAGGCGATCAACGCGTCGGTATTGTCGGGATTGTCGCGCTTGATGAGCGCGTTGGCGGGCGCCGGATCCTTGAAATAGTCGATCCAGCCCAGGATCGTCGCGTCCACGAAACACTGGATCGCGCGCGGCTTCTCGCGGATCGTTTTGGTCGGGAAGATCGGCATCGACGAGTAGCTGAGATAGCCCAGATCCGCCAGCATGAACACGGTCGGCTCGATATTGCCTTCGGTGCGCACCTTGAACGGCTCGCTGGAGACGAAGCCCTGCTGGATGGCGTTGCGGTCGACCAGCCAGGGACCCATCTGGAAATTGTAGGCGCGGATTTGCTGGTCGCTGAAACCGTAGCGCGCGCGCAGGAACGGCCAGAAGGTCGTGCGCGAGCTTTGGCCGATCATGATGGGCTTGCCGCGCATGTCGGCCAGCGTGGCGATGCCGTTGCCCGGATGGGTCATCAGAATCTGCGGCGTTTTCTGGAACGAGGCCATCACGGCCTGGGCCGCGAACCCCGCCTCGTTCAAACGGAACGGATCGTCCGTGAACGAGCCCATAATGCCGTCGACTGCCCCGCCCGCGAGCAGCGCCTTGGTGTCCGTGCCGGGCCCGCCCATGCGGATCGAGACGTCCAAGCCGCACGCGCGATACAGGCCTTTGGCGACGGCCTGGTAGTAGCCGCCATGTTCGGCCTGGGCGCGCCAGCTGCTCAAGAACGTCATCTTTTCTTGGGCTTGGGCGGCGGCGGGCGCCGCCAGCGCGGCCATGGCCGCCAGAATTTTTGCGTAGCGGGCGATCATCGAAGCGCTCCTTGGCAAGGGTTCGCACTCTCTCTCCAGCATTGTTTTATGCAGCAAACTTTGTGCCACGCATGGCGCCGATGTTGCATGGCCCGCAGGCATGGAACCCGATCTTGCCGCGTTTCGCGCCGATCTTGGCGGGCTTGCCTTCGTCGACGATCCGCAGACCTTGAAGGCGATGAGCCGCGACTGGTCGACGGTCAGCCCGTTGCTGCGCAAATCCTTGCGCGGGCGCGTGGCGGACGGCGCGGTGGCGCCGCGCGATCGCGCCGAAATCGTCGCGGTCATCCGCGCCGCCGTGCGCCGCCGGGTGAAGCTGATCGCGCGCGGCGGCGGCACCGCCAATTACGGCCAGAGCGTGCCGCTGGCGGGCGGCGTATTGGTCGATTTCCGAAATTTCGCGGGCATCGTTGCCGGCGACCGCACGCGCGTGCGCGCGCTGGCGGGCACGAACATGGCGACGCTGGATGCCGATCTGCGCGCGACCGGCACGGAGCTGCGCATCCATCCCTCGACGCGGCACGATTCGACGCTGGCGGGGTTTGTCGCGGGCGGGTCGGGCGGCATCGGCAGCGTGCGCTGGGGCTTGCTGCGCGACCGCGGCAATATCGCGGCGATCGAGCTGCTGAGCATCGAGGAAAATCCGCGCGCGGTCGAACTGCGCGGCCGCGACGTTCTGCTCGCCCACCATGCCTACGGCACCAACGGGCTGATCGTGGAAATCGAAATGCCGCTGGCGCCCGCCTGGGACTGGCACGAGGCGATTCTGTCGTTTCCCGATTTTGCGTCCGCCTTGGCCTGCGCCGTGCGGCTCGGCCACGAAGACGCGCTGCTTTTGAAGGCGCTGTCGCTGCAGGAATGGCCGATCCCGGCGCTGATGGCGGAGCTTGCGGCCTTCGTGCCGGCGGGGCGCACGATGCTGAATACAATGGTGGCAGCCCAGCATCTCGACGAGCTGGCCGAATTGGCCGGCGAATATCGCGGCACGCTCGCCCATGCGGCGCGCGAAGGGGCCGGGCCCTACGGCCAGCCGCTCTACAAATTCTGCTACGGCCACAGTCTGCTGCAGGTGCAGAAGCGCAATCCCAAATTTACCGGCGTGCAGACGATGTTCGCCGCCTCCGACCTCGAAGGGCAGATCGGCTCGCTGCATCCGCAATTTGCCGACCGGCTGCCCTTCCGGCTCGAATTCCAGAAGGCGCAAGGCCGGCTGGTCGCGGTCGGCTCGCCGCTGTTCGCCTACGAAAGCGAAGCGCAGATGGCCGCGATCGTGGCGCAAGTGCAGGCGGCCGGCGGCCATGTCGCGAATTCGCACACCACCTCGATCCGCAATGTCGGCATCAAGGCGCTGACCGAGGCCGACATCGCGTTCGCGCGCCGCATGGATCCGCACGGGCTGCTCAATCCCGGCAAGATCGATCTGGCGCCAAGCGAGTCGGACGCGCTCAAGACCGGGCTTGCGACGTCCGGCTGGCACACGGATATGCGTGCGGAACCGCGCGCGCGCGCCTAAACTTGGCGCCATGCAGCGACTCGAATTTGGCAATGCGCGGCTGCGCGCCGAAGCGCTGCCCGAACTGGGCGGGCGGCTGTCGCGCTTGCAGTTTCGAACCGGCGGCGGCGTCTGGTGCGACGCGCTGGTGCCGATCGGCACGGATCCGACCTTGCCGCCGCGCTGGCCCAAGGGCGGCGCCTATCCGCTCGTGCCCTATTCGAACCGCATCGCCGATGCGCGGCTGCATCACGACGGCCAGATTTTCGATCTCGCACCCCATCAAGATGCATTGCCGCACACGCTGCACGGCCATGCGCATCTGCGCGCGTGGCAGGTGCGCGCTTGCAGCGCCGACGCGCTGACGCTCGGCCATGTCCACGCGCCCGACAGCCATTGGCCGTGGACGTTCGACGCGACGCAGCGCTTCTGGCTCGAAGAAGCCGCGCTCGGCGTCGCGATCGCGTTCAAAAACACCGATGCCCGCCCGGCGCCCGCCGGCATCGGCTGGCATCCGTATTTTCCGATCAAGGGCGATCCTGAAATCGCACTCGATGCGAAACACGAATGGCTGCAAGACACGGCCAATATCGCGACGGGCGAAATTGTCGCGGCACCGGCGGGCGCGCTCGTCCTCGGTGCCGAAGGCGGGACCCGCTATCTAAGCGATTGGAACGGGCATGCCGCATTCCAGACGGGCACGGGAATTCGCATCGCCCTGCAAGCGGACGCGCGGTTCGCGCATATCGTGGTCCACCGGCCGCAGAATATAGACTATGTGTGTCTGGAGCCCGTTTCGCACGTGGCAAACGGCTTCAATCTCGCGGCTGCCGGGCAGCGCGGGACGGGTACAATAATTCTGCAGCCCGGAGAATCTGTCGAAGGCCAACTGAAGTTGGCTCTTGCTTGAATCCGCCAGCGAGTCGAAAGAATAACCGCAAGAAGCGCCCCAACCTGATGAAGGCGGGGCGCGTCGTTGCCGCAAACCCCGAAGGGCTTGCGAAGCCTCGAAGAGGCTTAGATGACCTTCAGATTGTCGGCCGAAGTCTTGCCCTTCTTGGGATCGGGCTTTTCTTCGTACGACACCTTCTGGCCTTCGTTCAGGCCACGAAGTCCGGCGCGCTCAACGGCCGAAATATGGACGAACACGTCAGCACCACCGCTCTCCGGCTGGATGAAGCCGTAACCTTTGGTGCCATTGAACCACTTAACCGTACCGACGGGCATATTGATCGCTCCTGGATGAAGATTACCGGGTATGTCCATAACCGCTTGGAAAGAAATTAGCAACAAGCGCGATTCGCTAATTTTGGGCGCCCGACGGCCGAATTTTCCGAAAATCCGGGAAATCCGAATATTTTCAGAACATTATCGGAAAAATACTACTTTTGTACGGCGGTCGGCGGGCATTTGGTCAGCACGGTGCCGACGGCGCGCCGCGCGGCCGCCTGGATTTCGGGCTCGCTGGATTCGACGCTGGCAATGACCAAGCGTCCGTTTTCGGGCGCCAAACGGAAGGTCTGGACCAGCCGAATGCCGCCTTGCGCGTATTCGACGCGCATCGTTTCGGGCGTGGGCTGGGAATAGGCGGCGGCGAAACTCTGGCGGTTGGTACCGACGACCGCTTCGTAGCGCCGCCGGTCGAACTCCACATAGTTCGTCTGGCAATTGGCGGCAGGATTGCCGATCGCCCAGCGCCCGGCAAGATGGGCGGGCGGGCCCGAGAGGATCGCTTCGGCCGCGCGCTCGGGGTCCAGGATCGGCGGAAAAAGTGCCACCGCGATCACGGCCGCCGCAAGCGTGCCGGCCCCGGCCGCCGCGATCCAGATCTTGCGGCGCTTGGCGGCCGCGATGCGTGCCGCCACTTCCTGGCGAAATTTCGGCAGCTCGCCAAGCTCGAACGCGCGCACGCGCTCGGCCAAGCCCGCCGTTGCCGCCGCGAGCGAGCCCGAAAAGACGACCAGCCGGACCGCCGCCGGATCGCCCGCAATATGCCCGCCGATATCGATCGCCAGCGCGTCGTCGATTTTCTCGTAGGCCTGCGCGCCCAGCGCGAGCTTGAGGCGCTGGGCGGTCAGCAGCGCCCAGTCGGCCGCTTCGTCGACCGCAACGAAATTGCGCGTCGCCAGCCGTTCCTTGCCGTCGCCGACGGCGAGCGTCGCCTTGCACAGAAAATTGCCGTTCGCTTTTTCCACAAGCGCAGTCTAGCGCGGGAGTGCTTGCAAAATCATCCGCGTTCGCGCGTGGTGCGGAACGCCAAAGCGGGCCAATCCTGCTGGACGCGGGCGAGTTCCCAGGCATTGCGCGCGAGGAACACGGGCGCGCCGTCGCGGTCCTCGGCCAGGCTGCCGCGATTGCCGTCGGCGAATTTTTTGAGCTGGGCGGCGTCGGCGCTCGAAACCCAGCGCGCGGATTCGAAGGGTGCTGGCTCGAAGCCGGCTTTGACGTCGTATTCGGCGCCGATGCGGCTTGCCAGCACCTCGACCTGCAGCGGCCCGACCACGCCCACGATCCATTGCGAACCCAGCATCGGGCGGAAGACTTGGGTGACGCCCTCCTCGGCCAGATCTTCGAGCGCGCGGCGCAATTGTTTGGCCTTGATCGGATCGTCGAGCCGCACGCGGCGCAGAATTTCGGGCGCGAAATTGGGAATGCCGGTGAAACGGATCGCCTCGCCTTCGCTGAGCGTGTCGCCGACGCGCAAGGTGCCGTGGTTGGGAATGCCGATAATGTCGCCGGGCAGCGCTTCTTCGGCGAGTTCGCGCTCCTGCGCGAAAAAAAAGATCGGGCTGTGGATCGCGATCGATTTGCCGGTGCGGATCTGCACGAGCTTCATGCCGCGCTTGAAGCGCCCCGAACAGACGCGCAGGAACGCGATGCGATCGCGATGGTTGGGGTCCATATTGGCCTGGACCTTGAACACGAAGCCCGTCACGCGCGGCTCTTCGGGTTCGATGGCGCGCGGGCTCGCGGGCTGGGCGCGCGGGCTCGGCGCGAAATCGGCAAGCCCGTGGATCAGCGCGTCGACCGCGTAGTCTTTGAGCGCGCTGCCGAAAAACACCGGCGTCAGGTTGCCGCGCCGGTAGGCGTCCAGATCGAACGCCGGAAACGCCGCCAAGGCGAGCGCCGCTTGCTCGCGAAATTCGCGCAAGGGGCGCTCGGCGACGAGCGCGTCGAGCTTGGCATCGTCGGGACCGGATGTTTCGACGATGCGCTCGTAGTTCGCGCCCGGTTTGCCGGTCAGGAAGGAATTGTCGCGCAGATCGAAACAGCCGTGGAAATCCGAGCCCATGCCGACGGGCCAGACCAGCGGACACACGTCGAGCTGCAGCGTCTTTTCGATCTCGTCGAGCAGATCGAACGGATCGCGGCCCTCGCGGTCGGCCTTGTTGACGAACACGCAGATCGGGATGTCGCGCAGGCGGCAGACCTCGAACAGCTTGCGCGTCTGGGTTTCGATGCCCTTGGCCGCGTCGATGACCATGACGGCCGAATCGACCGCCGTCAGCGTGCGGTAGGTGTCTTCGCTGAAATCCTCGTGGCCGGGCGTGTCGAGCAGATTGAAGGTGGCGCCCGCATAGTCGAACGTCATGACCGAGCTTGTGACGGAGATGCCGCGCGCCTGTTCGATCGCCATCCAGTCCGAGCGCGCGCGCCGCCGCTCGCCGCGCGCCTTGACCTGGCCCGCCAGGCGGATGGCGCCGCCGAACAGCAGCAGCTTTTCGGTCAGCGTGGTTTTGCCCGCGTCGGGATGCGAGATGATGGCAAAGGTGCGGCGCGTGGCGGCACCGCTGGGCGGGGTTGGCGGCATGGGCGGGTTGCACATAGCCCCCGCAGCGCAACGCCGCAAGGGCGAAGATTTAGACCGGCAGGCGGATGCGGATGCGGGCACCCCCCATCGGCGATTCGTCGATGCGCACGTCGCCGCCATGGCCGCGCACCACGTCGCGCGCGATGGTCAGGCCCAAGCCCACGCCCCCGGTCGACGCGTTGCGCGCCTGGTCGAGCCGGAAAAACGGCTTGAACACGTCCTCGCGCGATTCGGGCGGAATGCCGGGACCGTCGTCGTCGATCGAAACCTCCACGTCGCTCGCGTGGCGCGTGGCGGTCACGCGCACTTGGGCCGCGTGGCGCACCGCGTTGGCGATCAGGTTTTCGAGGCACCGTTTGATCGCGTGCGGGCGCACGGGCAGCAGCAGATCGCCCGCGAATGTCAGCGCCACCGAATGGCCGCCGCGCTGCGTGGCCGCGACCAGATCGGTCAGCAATTGCGCCAAATCGGTCGGCTCGATCTTCTCCTCGCCCTCGCCGCGCACGAAGGCAAGGTAGGATTCGACCATGCGCGCCATGTCGGCGACGTCGGTCTTGAGGCCGGCGGCCGACGGATGGTCGCCCAGCATGGCGAGTTCGAGCTTCATGCGCGTGAGGGGCGTGCGCAGATCGTGGCTGATGCCGGCCAGCATTTCGGTGCGCTGGGCCATGTAGCGCGCGATGCGCTCGCGCATGGTGAGGAACGCGGTCGCCGCCTGGCGCACTTCGCTGGCGCCGTGCGGGCGGAACGCCGTGTCGATGCGCCCTTTGCCGAAATCTTCGGCCGCTTCGGCGAGCAGCCGGATCGGGCGCACCTGGTTGCGCATGAAAGTGGAGGCGATGGCGATCAGCACCAGCGAGGTTCCGACCATGAACAGCAGGAACACGTAGACATTGGTCGTGAACACGCGCTGGCGCGACGCGGTCAGGTGCAAAACGCCGCCCGGCAGCTGCACGGCCAGCCTGATGTCGGCGGGGTCGCTCCACGCGTCGAGCAGAAACGGCCGCCGCACGCGCTCCGCAAGGCCCGAGACCAGATAATGTTCGAGCAGCGTCGCCGGATTGTCGGGACCCGTGCCCGCCAGGATCGCGCCCGGCTCGAACCGGTAGGTCGAGCCGTAGGCCAGATGCATCGTGTCGAACAGCCAGACCCGGTCGGCGTCGCCCGCAAACCGGCCCATCGTCTGCACGACCGAGGCGACCTCGCCCGCCAGCGCGTTCGACAGGCGGCGCGAGACCGTGTCCCACACGCGCTCGTAGAACACGAGCCCGGCGACGAGCTGCACCAGCACCATCGGCGCCACGATGATCAGCAGCGCGCGCGCATAGAGCGTGCGCGGCAAATAGCGTCGGATGCTCTGTTCGATCCCGCCCATGCGCGTCAGTCCGTCCGCAACAGATAGCCGGCGCCGCGCACGGTCTGCAGGAAGCGCGGGTTGCGCGGATCTTCTTCGAGCTTGGGGCGCAGGCGCGTGACGGTGACGTCGACCGTGCGCACGTTGCCCGACAGCCGCGAGCGGCGCAGCAATTCCTCGCGGCTGACCGGCGCGTTGGCCGAACTTGCCAGCACCTTCAGCAGCGAGACTTCGGCGGTGGTGAGCTTGACGTGGTCCTGGCCGCGCGTCAGCGCTTCGCGTTCCAGATCGAAGCGGAACTCGCCGAACGCGACGGCGTCGGGCGCTTCGGTGGGCGGCGGCGCGCGGCGCAGGATCGCGCGGATGCGCAGCACCAGTTCCTCGGGCTCGAAGGGTTTGGGCAGATAGTCGTCGGCGCCCGACGCGAGGCCGGAGATGCGGTCGGCCGTGTCGCCGCGCGCGGTCAGCAGCACGATCGGCATGTCGCGCTTGGCCGCGCGCAGGCGCTTGGTGAACGACATGCCGTCTTCGCCGGGCAGCATCACGTCGAGCACGACCAGATCGAAGGCCAGCGCGTCGAGCTGGGCTTCGGCTTCGGCCGCGTCCGCCGCCGTCGCCACGCGGTAGCCGTGCTCGACCAGATAGCGGCGCAGCAATTCGCGCGTGCGCGTGTCGTCGTCCACGACAAGAAGATGGGCGCCTTCGACCATGGCACCGAATTTAGGGTCCGGCGGCGGCGAAGCCAACAGACCATTTCGCCTTTCGGGGCGCTATCCGCGCTTCGGCGCGGGCAGGAGCGGATTTTTGGCGGGCTCGCTCGCCACTTTGCGCCGGTCGCGCTCGTCGATCAGCCCCAGCATCACGCGCCGGAACCCTTCGACCGCCGCAGGCCCGGCGCTGCGATAGGCGGCCGCGATGCGGCGGCGCTGGTTTTCGGAGAGTTTGCGCTCGAGCGCCTGGCCCTGCTCGGTCAGTTCCAAGCGCCGCTGGCGCCGGTCGACCGCGCCCGGCTTCTGCACGATGTAGCCCTTGCGCACCAATTCGCCCAGCACGCGCGACAGGCTTTGCTTGGTGATGCGCAGAATCGCCAGCAATTCGCCCACCACGATGCCCGGATACCGGCCGACAAAATAGATCGCCCGATGGTGCGCGCGCCCGAAACCGATTTCGTCGAGCATCCGGTCGGGCTCGGCCGTGAAATCGCGATAGGCATAGAACAGCAGCTCGATGCCGAGGCGCAGATCCTCGTCGCGCAAATAAAGATGCTGCTGGCCGGTGCGCAAATCAGACATGTCGTTTTTTCATGGCCCAAATACGTCAGTGTTGTTGACATATATGCCGCAAGAGTGTTTCTTTGCGCAAGCCCAAAACGGGCGGAAACTTGCGTCGGGCGCTGGTCCGGCGCAACGAAAGACCCCAACCGCGAGGAAAACGGCCATGGCTCTGGTCCCCTTCGACGATCGCGACGGCTTTGTGTGGTGGAACGGCGCGCTGGTGGCGTGGCGCGATGCCAAGCTGCATGTCCTGTCGCACGGCTTGCACTACGCCTCGGCGGTGTTCGAGGGCGAGCGCGCCTATGGCGGCAAAGTCTTCAAGCTGCGCGAGCATTCGCAGCGCCTGCTCGATTCGGCGCGCATCCTGGGCTTCGAAATTCCCTATACCGTGGAACAGATCGACGCCGCGACCAACGAAACGGTCGCCGCCAACGGCCAGCCCGATTGCTATGTGCGCCCGATCGCCTGGCGCGGGTCGGAGATGATGGGCGTGTCGGCGCAGCAATCCAAAATCAACGTCGCGATCGCCACCTGGGCATGGGGCAGCTATTTTTCCGACAAGGAAAACGGCATCCGCATGTGCTGGGCCAAATGGTCGCGGCCCGCGCCCAACACGGCGCCGACCAATTCGAAGGCCGCGGGTCTCTACATGATCTGCACCATGTCCAAACACGCGGCCGAAAAGGACGGCTATGCCGACGCGCTGATGCTCGATTGGCGCGGCCAGATCGCCGAAGCGACGGGCGCAAACATCTTCCTTGCCATCGACGGCGTGCTGCACACGCCCAAGCCCGATTGTTTTCTGGACGGCATCACGCGCCGCTCGGTGATCGCGATGGCCAAGTCGCGCCAGATCCAAGTGGTCGAACGCGCGATCTGGCCCGACGAATTGGCCAAGGCGCAGGAAGTGTTCCTGACCGGCACGGCCGCCGAAATCACGCCGGTCGGCTCGATCGACAAATACAATTTCAAGCCGGGCGCGATCACCAAGGCCCTGCTGGAAGATTTCGGCCGCGCGACGCGCGGCGAGGTCGATTTCCCGATCGCCTGACGGGCGCGACGCGGCGGCGCTCTATGCCGCCGCGTGCGCGCGTTTGGCGGCCGAGATCCCGGCGCCCGCGCGCGGACCGCGTTTGGTCGATCCGCTGCTGCGCCTGTTCGGCGCCGATTCGCAAAGCTACGCCAGGCGCGAACGCCGGGCCGCCATCGAACGTCTGGCGTTTGCCGAGGCGCTCGCGCAGTCGCCGGGCCTGACGCCCGACGATCTTCGATCCGCGCTCGGGTTGCGCTGCGACAGGCGAGCATAAGAAGCCGCACGCGCTTATTTTTCGGTCTCCCAGCGCCGGGCGGCTTCGTCGTCGCTCGATTTGGCGGCAACCCACTGGGCGCCGCCGTCGGTTTCTTCGAGCTTCCAGAACGGCGCCTTGGTTTTCAGCCAATCGATCAGGAACCGGCACGCGTCGAACGACGCGTCGCGATGCGCCGATGCCGCCGCGCACAGAACGATCGGCTCGCCCGGTTCCATGCGCCCGTAGCGATGCACGATCAGCGAAGCGGTCAAAGGCCAGCGCGCATTGGCTTCGCGCTCGACGTCTTCGAGCTGCTTTTCGGTCATGCCGGGATAATGTTCGAGCGTCATGGCGCCGATGCGCGCATCGCCCGCCATGTCGCGCACGAGCCCGACGAAGCTGGTGACCGCGCCGATATCGCTGCGCCCTTCGGTCAGCGCCGCAAGTTCGGCGCCCGCATCGAAAATTTCGCGCTGCACGCGCACGGCCATGGCTAGCCCCCCGTCACGGGCGGAAACAGCGCGATTTCGTCGCTGTCGGCGACCGGATGGTCGAGCTTGACGTAGCTCTGGTTGACCGCGACGCGCACCACGTCGCGCGCCGCCAGCGCTTGCGCATGGCCCGGCGAGCGCGCGGCGAGCCAGTCGAGAAGGTCGGAAACGGTCGCGATCTCGGCGGGTTTTTCGAGCGTTTCCTGCGCGTGCCCGACGCGCGTGCGCAGCCACGCGAACCACAGAATTTTCATTGCGCGACCTCCGTATAGGGCAAGTAGTCGACCAGATCGCCCGCCGCCAGCGCCGCGGTGTCCTCGGCGATTTCGATCAGGCCGTCGGACCACACGAGCGAGCTTAAAATGCCCGCCCCGTCGCGCGGAAATTTATGCGCCAGCGGCACGCCGTCGTCGCCCGCCGCCAAGCGCACGCGCAGCCATTCGCGCCGCCCGCGTTTTTTGCGCACCGGCTCGGCCAGGCGCACGCGGTGAAGCCGCGGTTCGACGTGCGAAGCGCCCGCCAGGCGCAGCAGCACGGGCCTTGCGAAACGCAGGAACGTTACCATCGTCGCGACCGGATTGCCGGGCAAGCCCAAAAACGCTTTTCCGCCCGCCGTGCCGAAAGCCAGCGGCCGCCCGGGGCGAATGGCCAGGCGCCAGAAATGGATCTGGCCGAGCGCGGCGACGGCCGCGCGCACATGGTCTTCCGCGCCCGTCGACACGCCGCCCGAGGTGACGATCGCGTCGTTCGACGCGGCCGCATCGGCCAGCGCCGCTTGCACGGCATCGGGCGAGTCTTTCAAGATGCCAAGATCGCTGGCTTCGAACCCGAGCCCGTCGAGCAAGGCGAGCAGCACCTGGCGGTTGGCATCGTACACGCTGCCTGCGGGCGCATCGCGGCCGGGCTCGCGCAATTCGTCGCCGGTCGAAAACACGGCGACGCGCAGCTTCGTGCGCACGTCGATATGGGAAAGCCCGAGCGACGCGACCAGCCCGATATCCTGCGCACGCAAGCGCTGGCCCGCCGCCAGCACCGTCGATCCGGCCGCAATGTCCTCGCCCGCCTTGCGCCGGTTGGCGCCGAATTTCAGCCCCGGCGGCAGCACCGCGACATCGCCGTCGAGCGCCACGTCTTCCTGCATAAAAACCGTGTCGGCGCCTGCGGGCATGGCCGCACCCGTGAAGACGCGCGCGGCCGTGCCGCGCAAAAACGGTTCCGGCATCGGATGGCCGGCCGCACTGCGCCCGCGCACCGGCAAGCGCGTGTCGCCGTCCGCGTTCAGATCGGCATGCGCGACCGCATAGCCGTCCACGGCCGCATTGTCGTGCGGCGGCACGCTGCGCTGCGCCGCGATGTCGGCCGCCAGAATGCGGCCGGTCGCGCCGCGCAAGGCGACGCGTTCGACGGCGGTCAGCGTTTGCGCGCGCGCGACCAGGATGGCGCTTGCGTCGGCCGCGCGCATCAATTCGCCGCCGAACGCGAAACAATCGTCGGAAAGCTGCGCCATCAGCCGCCGAGCCCGACGACAAAATCGGCGATCGCTTTCGTGTCGCCAAGATCGAGCAGCGGCACGCGCAAGCCCGCCAGCGCGGCGTCGCTTGCGACCGCCACGATATGCGGATCGTCGGGCGCCAGCAGTGGCTTGCCCACGGCCGGGCGGTGGATTTCGATCTTGTCGTGCGCGTGGCGCTTGAAACCTTCGACCAGCAAAATATCGACCGGCGCCATGCGCGCGACGAGCGTTTCGAACGCGGGTTCGGCCGCACCGCGCAATTCGTGCATCAGCGCGAACCGATGGGCGGAGGAGACCAGCACTTCGTGCGCGCCCGCCTGGCGATGCGCGTGGCTGTCTTTGCCGGGCGTGTCGATGTCGAATTCGTGGTGCGCGTGCTTGATCGTGGAAACGCGCAAGCCGCGCCGCACGAGTTCGGGTACCAGGCGCACCACAAGCGAGGTTTTGCCGCTGCCGCTCCAGCCCGCAAGTCCGACGATGCGCATGCCGTTCAAGCCGACTGGCGCGCGGGCGGCGAACTCGGCGCCGCGGCATTGGCGGGCGGGCTCGCGGCGGGCGCGTCGTCTTCGTCGACATGCTTCAAGCCCATCGCGAGATAGTCGTAGCCCGTATAGAGCGTGAGTGCTGCCGCGATCCACAGTCCGATTTCGCCGACCAGCATCACCGGCAGCATCGACGTGGGACCCGCATCGCCGACGATCAGAATGCCAAGCGCCGTCATCTGGATGCCGGTCTTCCATTTCGCCAATTTCGACACGGGCAAGCCGACGCGAATCTCGGCCAAAAATTCGCGCAAGCCCGAAACCAGCACTTCGCGCAGCAGGATGACGAGCGCCGCCAGCACGCTGAATCCTTCGACGCGCGCGAACGCCACGAGCATCAGGATGGTCGCGGCGACCAGCAGCTTGTCGGCGATGGGATCGAAAATGCGGCCGAGTTTGGATTGCTGCGACCAGGCGCGCGCCAGATAGCCGTCGAGCCAGTCGGTCGCCGCCGCCAGCGCGTAGACGCCGCACGCGACATAGCGCCACTCGTCGCCGTCGAGCCAGAACAGCGCGACGATGACCGGGATGGCGAAAATGCGGCTGAGCGTCAGCCACATGGGCAGCGAAAACGACATAAGCCTCGTGTTGTTTTGGGCGGACTCCGACCCACGTATTTTACCCGCCGCCATGGAAGTGGTCATAGATTTTTTTGGCCGCCGCCTTGCCCACGCCCGCGACCGCCTCCAGATCGGCCAAGCCGGCGGCCTTGACCGCAGCCGACGAGCCAAAATGCAGCAAAAGCGCCTTTTTGCGGCGCGGTCCCACGCCCTGGACCTCGTCCAAAGGCGAGCTTGCGATGCCCTTGGAGCGCCGCAAGCGATGGCCGCCAATGGCAAAGCGGTGCGCCTCGTCGCGCAGGCGCTGCAAATAGTACAGCACGGGGTCGCGCGGCTCGAGCTGGAAGGGGGCGCGGCCCGGCATGAAAAACCGTTCGCGCCCGGCATCGCGATCCGGGCCCTTGGCGATCGCGACATACGCCAGATCGTCGATGCCAAGTTCGGCAAACGCTTTTTCGACCGCGTGCAACTGGCCGAGCCCGCCATCGATCAGCACCAGATCGGGCCACATGCCGCGGTCGCGGTCGGGATCTTCGCGAAGTGCGCGCCCGAAGCGGCGCTCGAACACTTCGCGCATCATCGCGTAATCGTCGCCGCCCGCCCCCGTGTCGGATTTGCCGGGTCCGCGAATGTTGAATTTGCGGTACTGCGCCTTGGCAAAACCCTCGGGCCCGGCCACGACCATGGCGCCGATCGCGTTGGTGCCTTGGATGTGGCTGTTGTCGTAGATCTCGATGCGCTGGGGCGGCGCTTCGAGCCCGAAGACCGCGGCCACGCCGTCCAGCAGCTTGGCCTGCGCGCCGCTTTCGGCCTGGCGGCGCGCCAGCGCCTCGCGCGCATTGGCGAGCGCATGCTCGACCGGTTTGCGCTTGTCGCCGCGTTCGGGCACGGCCAAGCGTACGCGATGGTCGGCGCGCGTGCACAGCGCCTCCTCGATCAGCGCCTGCTCGGCCACTTCCTGCGAGAGCAGGATCGTCGGCGGCGGCGGTTTGTCGGCATAGAACAGCCCCAGAAACGAGCCCAGCACCTCGCTCGTGTCGAGCTGCTTGTCGTGGCGCGGGAAATAGGCGCGGTTGCCGTAATTGCGCCCGCCCCGGAAGAAAAAAACCTGGATGCAGCACTGGCCGCCTTCGGCATGCAGCGCGATCACGTCGCAATCGCCCAGGACCTCGAAATTGATGTCCTGGCGGGCCTGCACGGACGTCAGCGCGCGAATGCGGTCGCGATACATCGCGGCCGTTTCGTAGTCCAGTTCGTCGGCGGATTTCTGCATCTTCGCGGCGAGTTCGGCTTGCGCGTCGCGCGAGCGGCCCTCGAGGAAGTCGATCGCCTCGTCGACGAGCTTGGCGTAGCCGTCGCCGGAGATGCGCCCGACGCACGGGGCCGAGCAGCGCTTGATCTGGTAGAGCAGGCAGGGCCGCGTGCGCTGCGAGAATATCGCGTCGGTGCACGAGCGCAGCAGGAAGGCGCGCTGCATCGCCGTCAGCGTCACGTTGACCGAGGTTGCCGCCGCAAAGGGACCGAAATAGCGGCCCTTGCGCTCGCGGCTGCCGCGATGCTTGGCGACTTGCGCGAATTCGCGGTCCTGGAAGATCGCGATGTAGGGGAACGATTTGTCGTCGCGCAGCAGAACATTGTAGCGCGGCATCAGCCGCTTGATGAGATTGCTTTCGAGCAGCAGCGCTTCGGCTTCGGTGTGCGTGGTGACGATTTCCAGGCGCCGCGTTTCCGACACCATGCGCACCAGGCGGTTGGGCATGCGCTCGAACTGCAGATACTGCGATACGCGCTTGCGCAAGGCGCGCGCCTTGCCCACATAAAGCGCGTCGCCGTTGGCCGCGAGCATGCGATAGACGCCCGGCGTCAGCGGCAATGTCGGCAAGGCCGCGCGCAGCACCGCCGCCCCTTCGGCCGCGACGGGCGGAGGCTCGAATTCCAGGGCGTCGTCGCTGGTGGGTTCTGCCATAAGCACCCTGCCCTACCGCCTTCGCGACGCCAGGGCAAGTCGCGGCATGCGCACCGGAAACCCGATTGTGACACTTGCGCCACGCGCCTGCTCTGTGGCGAGCAAACCCGGTTTTACGGGGTTCTTCTATCCACCAAGTCTGTGGATAAACTTGTGCAAAACGACATTGGACACCCCCCGAATCCAGTAAAAACAGTGTTTCAAGACGTGTTGCCTAGTTTTTGGCCTGTTTTATTAAACCCTTGATATTGTTTAGTTTGACCATCCGCTGTCGCCTCAATTACTTCACATAATCGTCAGAAACCGCAGAATTCCGCCATTTTTGCGGAATGCGGCCCCGATGTGCACAAGTTGAACGGGGCGCATTTGTACTTGGTGCGGTGCCGTCAAGCTTTTTTTCGAAAAATTTCGACGCCGACGGCGGCCGCATCGGGGGCGATATCCAGCTTCTCGACGCGCACTTTTGCCCACATCGCGCCGGGCTGCAAAAGACATTGGGCGGCAACGCGTTCGGCCAAGGTTTCGACCAGATTGACATGGCCTGCCGCGACCAGCGCGCGCAAGTCGGCGATGACCGCATCGTAGCGCACGACCTCGCGGATCGAATCGCGCTGCGGCGGCAGGTCGGGCACGCCCAGTTCGATATTGAAACGCACGCGCTGCGGGCCGCTGCGTTCGCGCTTGAACACGCCGATCGAGGCCGGCAGCACCAGATCGCGGATCAGCACGATGCGCGCGGCCTGTGCGGGCGTCGGGGGCATGCTCATTCGTCCGGCTGGTGCGTGCCGGGCGCGCCCCAGTTCAGATGCTGGCCGCCGTCGAGCGCCAGCATCTGGCCCGTGACCGAGCGCGCCGACACGAGCAGGCGCACGGCCGCGCAAATTTCGTCGAGCGGGGGCGCCACGCGCAGCGGCACGCTGGCGACCTGGCGTTCGAACTGGGCGGGGTCCTGGCGCGGGCTGGCAAGCGTCGGCCCCGGTCCGATCGCGTTGACGCGGATGCGCGGCGCCAGCGCCAGCGCCAGCGTTTGCGTCAGCGTCCACAGCCCCGCCTTCGACAGCGTGTAGCTGACGAAATGCGGCGTGAGATTCCAGACGCGCTGGTCGAGCAGATTGATCGCGACGCCCGTTTTGCCGGCCGGCAGATGGCGCGCCATTTCCTGGATCAGCACGAAGGGCGCGCGCAGATTGGCCTCCATGTGCATGTCCCAGCTTGCGCGCGTGGCGTCGCCGATTTCGTCGCGCTCGAAGGTCGAGGCATTGTTGACCAGCACGCCGAGCGGGCCCAAGGCCGCGTGCGCGTCGCGTGCCAGTCGCTGGACATCGGTTTCGCGGGCAAGGTCCGCCTGCAAGGCGACGGCCGTGCCGCCGTCCGCTTCGATCTGGGCGACGATCGCGTTCGCCTCGTCGCGCGAATGTCGGCAATGCACGCCCACGGCAAAACCTTGCCGTGCCAGGTCGAACACGATGGCGCGCCCGATGCGTTTGGCGGCGCCCGTGACCAGCGCCGTGCGCGGCATGTTGGCCGGCAAATTCAGCGGCAAATTCATGGCCTCGATATGCCCTTGCCGCGCGCCGCACGCAACAGCGCGATACCCGACGCGGCCGGAAGGGCCGCCGCCAGCAGATAGCCGGCCGCATAGCTGTCGAAAAACAGCACGATCGTCGCGAACAGGCCCGGGACGATCGCGACGCCCCCGAAGGTGAACAGGCCCGTGGCACCCGTCGCTTCGCCCACGCGTTCGGGCGGCACGATGCGCGCGACCTCGGCCAGATAGACGCCGTTCCACGCCATCGCCGTGCCGCCGAACAGCACGCACGCCAGCACCAGCACGGGATAGGCCAGATACGGCGCCGCCAAGCCGACACACGCGCCGAACAGCGCCATCGCCAGGCCCAGCAAACCCAGCACGCGGTCGGGCCGTCCGCTGCGGTCGGCAACGATCCCCCACACCACGCGCCCGACCACGCCCGTGACCTGCGCTGCCGCCAGAATGCCGGCCGCCGCCACCAGATCGAGCGCCGTGTCGTGAGTCAAAAACACGACCAGATAGCCCGCGAGCGCGCCTTGCAGGCCCGAATAGGTCAGCGACGATACCGCCAGGCGCCGCATTTCCGGCGACGTCCAGACGCGGCGCACCGGTTCGACCAGCTGGGCGTGGAGCGACAGGCGCGACGCGGCGCCGCGCCCCGCATTGAGGGTTCGGCGGAACGGCACCAGCGCCAGCGCCGTCGCCGCCAGCACAAGTGCGGCAACGCCCGCCGCGCCGCGCCAGCCGAGCGTCAAAGCCAGCGCCGGAAACAGCAACGCCGCCAGCGCGAAACCGCCCGGCACGCCGGTCTGTTTCAGCGAGAACACAAGGTTGCGATTGGCGGGCTGCGCGGCGCCGACCAGAATGACCGAGGTGGCGGGCGTCGTCGGCCCCAGGCTGATGCCGCACGCGATCGCCGCCAGCGCCACGCTCCAGGGCGTGCCGACGGCGATCAGCGCCTGGCCGAGCGCGCCGGCGGCCAGCGTCAGCTGCAACGTGCCGAGCGCGCCCAAACGCTGGACGAACGCGCCGCTCGCCAATCCGGCCGTCGCCGCAACCGCATAGACGGCCGCAACATAGAACCCCACGCGCGCCGCCGACACGCCAAGGTCGGGTGCTGCAACCGGCGCCAGCACGGCCGCGCTCAAACTGGCGCCGCTTACCAAAATTTGTACCGCCAAGGTCAGCGACAGCGGCAGCCAGAAGGAATTCACTTGCGCGCCCCGCCGGGCGGCGGGCGGCGCGCGCGGCCCTTGCGCGAATTGACCGCGCCGCCGGTCGAGCGCGGCCGGGGCGCTGTCGGCCCCGCCTGGTAGCCGGCTTGCGCGCCTTCGCCCACACCGTTTGGCATTTCCAGTTCGAACGATTCCAGGCGCTTGATCTCGTCGCGCAAACGCGCGGCTTCTTCGAATTCCAGGTTCGAGGCCGCCTCGCGCATGCGCGTCTCGAGGCCGGCGATATGGGCGCGCAGATTGTTGCCGACCAGATGCGGCGTGCCGTCGTCGCCGGTGCCCACCGTCACGCGGTCGCGCTCGTAGACGCTGCCCAGAATGTCGCCGATCTGCTTGCGGATGGTTTCGGGCGTGATGCCGTTGGCGGCGTTGTAGGCGATCTGTTTGGCGCGGCGCCGGTCGGTTTCGGCGAGCGCGGCCTCCATCGAGTCGGTGCGCTTGTCGGCGTACAGGATCACGCGCCCGTCGACATTGCGCGCCGCGCGCCCGATCGTCTGGATCAACGACGTGCGCGACCGCAGATAGCCTTCCTTGTCGGCGTCCAGGATCGCCACCAGCGCGCATTCGGGAATGTCGAGCCCCTCGCGCAGCAGATTGATGCCGATCAGGGCGTCGAAGGCGCCCAGGCGCAGATCGCGGATGATTTCGATGCGCTCGAGCGTTTCGACGTCCGAATGCATGTAGCGCACGCGCACGCCGTTTTCGTGCAGATACTCGGTCAGATCCTCGGCCATGCGCTTGGTGAGCGTGGTCACGAGCGCGCGCTGGCCGTTCTTGGCGACGCGCTTGAGCTCGCCCAGCAGATCGTCGACCTGGCGCTCGGTCGGGCGGATTTCGACCGGCGGATCGACCAGACCCGTGGGCCGGATCACCTGTTCGACGAACACGCCCTTGGTGCGCTCCATCTCCCACTTGCCGGGCGTGGCCGAAACGAACACGGTCTGCGGGCGCATCGCCTCCCACTCGTCGAATTTCAGCGGCCGGTTGTCGATGCAGGACGGCAACCGGAAGCCGTATTCGGACAGCGTGTGCTTGCGCGCGAAGTCGCCTTTGTACATGCCGCCGATCTGCGGCACCATGACGTGGCTTTCGTCGCAGATCAGCACGGCGTTTTTGGGCAGGTACTCGAACAGCGTGGGCGGCGGCGCGCCCGGCGGGCGGCCGGTCAGATACCGCGAATAGTTTTCGATGCCCGCGCACGAGCCGGTCGCGGCCATCATTTCGATGTCGAACGTCGTGCGCTGCTCGATGCGCTGGGCTTCCAGCAGCTTGCCCGCCGCAACGAATTCGGCGAGGCGGATTTTGAGGTCGGCCTTGATCTGCTCGATCGCCTGGTCGAGCGTGGGCTGCGGCGTGACGTAGTGCGAATTGGCGTAGAGCTTGGCGCTGCCGAGATTGGCTTTCTTTTCGCCCGTCAGCGGATCGAATTCGAAGATCGCCTCGATCTCGTCGCCGAACAGCGACACGCGCCACGCGCGGTCCTCGCAATGCGCGGGGAAAATCTCGATGCCGTCGCCGCGCGCGCGGAACGTGCCGCGCTGGAAGGCGGCTTCGTTGCGCTTGTAGTGCAGCTTCACGAGCTCGCGCAGCAGATCGTTGCGGTCCATGCGCTGGCCGGTCTTCAGCGTCAGCGTCATCGACGAATAGGTCTCGACCGAGCCGATGCCGTAGATGCAGCTTACCGACGCCACGATGATCGTGTCCTGGCGTTCGAGCAACGCGCGCGTCGCGGAATGGCGCATGCGGTCGATCTGTTCGTTGACCGAGCTTTCCTTCTCGATATACGTGTCCGAGCGCGGCACGTAGGCTTCGGGCTGGTAGTAGTCGTAGTAGCTGACGAAATATTCGACCGCGTTGTTCGGGAAGAAGGATTTCATCTCGCCGTAGAGCTGCGCTGCGAGCGTCTTGTTGGGCGCCAGCACGAGTGCGGGGCGCTGCAGATTCTGGATCACATGCGCCATGGTGAAGGTCTTGCCGGAGCCCGTGACGCCCAGCAGCACCTGGTCTTTCTCGCCGTTCTGCAGCGCCTGCGTGATCTCCGCGATCGCGGCGGGCTGGTCGCCCGCGGGCACATAGTCGGAGACGACCGCGAGCCGCTCGGCCGCGGCGGCATTGGCATCGCCTGCCAGCGGCGGGGCAGGATTGACCGTTTTGTCGGGCAGCGGAGCGGAAAGTTGGGAAAGCGCCATGGCAGCGCGGACTCTAGCGCTTGGGCGCCGTCAGTCAACGCGCGCGAATCGCACGCACATGCCCCTTTTTTGCATAGCTCAGAATCGATTTGTCGGCGGTCACGAGCGCAAGACCGTGCACGCGCGCCGTCGCCACCAGAAACCGGTCGGCCGGATCGGCATGGAACGGTTCGGGCAGCTGTGTCGATTCGCGCGCGGCATGCGAATCGAGCGGCAAATCCGCGAAGCCGCCCAGCTTGATCGCATCGGGCCACCAGGTTTCCAACGGCAAATCGAGCGCGAGCCGCTTTTTGGCCGTCAACACGCCAAGCTCCCAAGCGGATACCGCCGAGACAAAAAGTTGCCTGGCCGCTTGGGCCGCATCCATCGCCGCGCGAGCGACAGGCGTGATCGGCGCGCCCGCAAGCGTCCAGATCAGAACGTGCGTATCAATCAGGATCAAGTTTGGCGTCCGGTTTGAGGACGTTCCACTCCACGTCGAGCGGCGAGACAATGTCGCCGAGGATCTTGATGCGCCCCTTCATGCTGCCGAAGATCGATTTGCGTTTGGCAGGTTTCGGCGGACACAGTTCGGCCATCACCCGGCCGCGTTTGGTCAGCGCGAAGGTGGCACCCTCGCGCTCCACGCGCTCGACATATTCGGACATGCGTGCCTTGAACGCGGCCAAGGGCACTTTTTCGACGCCGGGCAGCTTCGAACCATCGGGCATAGCGGTTTCTCCAAACAGGTCATTTCAATATGACCTGTTCGGCGCCGCGGGTCAACCCAGCGTCACGACCACATTGCCGACCGTTTGGCCGCTTTCGACGGCTTCGTGCGCGCGGGCGATGTCGGCCAGCGCAAAGCGTTTGGCGACCGGCATTTCGAGATGGCCCATCGCGAGGCGCGAATTGACGTAGGCGCAGCCGTCGCGGCGCTGGGCGGGCGTCAGTTCGTACACGATAAAAAACGCGTAGGTCAGATTCTTCGCGATCGACGGCATGAAGGGCAACTGGAAATCGGGCTTGCCGGAACCGTAGACCACGGCCAGGCCGCCCGGTTTGAGCGCGGCTGCGAGCATCGCGCCGTTGGCCGCGATATCCATGTCGATGGCGCGGTCCACGCCGGCCCCTTTGGTGAGCTCGCGAATGCGCGCGGGCACGTCTTCGGTTTTGTAGTCGATCGTCGCATCCGCCCCGGCCGAACGCGCGATCGCGGCCTTTTCGGGCGAGGAGACGGTCGCGTAGACCGTGGCGCCTTCGTATTTCGCCATCTGGATGGCGGCATGGCCGACGGCACCCGCACCGCCCGTCACGAGCACGCAACGTTCGCGCACGCCGCCATTCATCGCGACGGCGCGCCACGCGGTCAGTGCCGGAATGCCAAGGCACGCGCCGGTGTCGAAATCCGCGTTCGCTGGCAAGGCGGGCGCCAGTTCGGCCGGCACGCAGACATACTCGGCGGCGGTGCCGTCGGCGCGCTGCCACTGGGCATTGAACACCCAGACCCGCGCGCCGACGCGGCCCGGATCGACGTTTTCGCCGACCGCGTCGATAATGCCTGCCCCGTCGGAATGCGGAGTCACGCGCGCATAGACGGCGTTGCGCGTGGCCGCCGCGCGCGATTTGACGTCCGACGGGTTGACGCCCGAGGCCATCAGCTTGACGCGTACCTCGCCCGGCCCCGGCACCGGATCGGGCAGGATGGCCAGCGACAGGACCTGGGCGGCGGGCCCGAACGACGAATAGACGGCAGCGCGCATGCGACGGATCCTTCCTGCGAATCGGGACGGCGCCGCCAGTCTACCGATTGCGCGCCTGCCATGCCCGCATTTGCGCGATTTCCTTTTCCTGTTCGCGGATGATGTCGCTCGCCAGCGCCTTGATCTCGGCATCCTTGCCGTATTGCAGCACGATCTTGGCCATCGCGACGGCGCCGTCATGGTGCGCGATCATGCCCGCGACAAAATCCTTGTCGGCATCGCCGCTGTAGCGGATGTCCATATCCTTGTGCATTTTGTCGTTGGCGGCGCGAAAGGCGCGCGTGGCCGCGTTGCCGCCCGCCGCATTTCCATGCCCCGCATGCTGGGCGAGCACCGCGCCCCCGGCCAAAATTGCCGCCAAAAAGACGGCGGTGGCGATTTTCCGCATCGTTTTCGTCTCCTCGATCGCGCGCATCCCGAATGTGCGCGGACAATTCTTTTGGCACCTTCCCGCAGGGGAAGGTCAAGGCGATTGCGCGCGGCTGGCGGGGGGGCTAATTTCCGCATCCGACGTTTTTTGCCCGTCAGCGCTCCCAAGGAAGCTTGCGCCCCATGTCGATGATCGCCGACCGTCTCCAGCGCGTGAAACCCTCGCCCACCATTGCCGTATCGATGAAGGCGGCGGAACTCAAGGCGGCGGGCAAGGACGTGATCGGGCTTGGCGCCGGCGAGCCCGATTTCGACACGCCCCAGAACATCAAGGACGCCGCCAAGCGCGCGATCGATGCGGGCGACACGAAATACACCGCCGTCGACGGCACGCCCGCGCTCAAGAAAGCCATTGTCGCCAAGTTCGAACGCGAAAACGGCCTCAAATACCAGCCCAACCAGATCACGGTGGGTACTGGCGGCAAGCAGGTGCTCTACAACGCGCTGATGGCCACGCTGAACCCCGGCGACGAGGTGATCGTGCCCGCGCCCTATTGGGTGAGCTATCCCGACATGGTGATTCTGGCCGAAGGCACGCCCGTCGAAGTGGCGTGCTCGGAGAACCAGAATTTCAAGCTGACGCCCGAAGCGCTCGAAGCCGCGATCACGCCCAAGACCAAATGGGTGATCTTGAACTCGCCCTCGAACCCGACGGGCGCCGCCTACACGCACGCCGACCTCAAAGCGCTGGCCGACGTGCTGCTGCGCCACCCGCATGTGTGGGTGATGACCGACGACATGTACGAACATCTGCTCTATGACGGCTTCAAGTTCGCCACGATCGCCCAGGTCGAGCCCAAGCTCTACGACCGCACCCTGACGGTCAACGGCGTGTCGAAAGCCTATTGCATGACCGGCTGGCGCATCGGCTATGCGGGCGGGCCGGCAGCACTGATCAAGGCGATGCAGGCGATCCAGTCGCAATCGACCTCGAACCCCAGCTCGATCAGCCAGGCAGCGGCGACCGAGGCGCTCAACGGCCCCAACGGTTTCATCGCCGAACACAACAAATCGTTTGTCGAGCGGCGCAACATGGTCGTTGCCATGCTGAACGAAGCCAAGGGCCTGCGCTGCCCGATGCCGGACGGCGCGTTCTACGTGTTTCCGTCCTGCGCGGGCACCATCGGCAAACAGACGCCCGACGGCAAAACGATCCAGACCGATACCGACTTCGTGACCTACCTGCTGGAGAGTGCGGGCGTCGCGGTCGTGCAGGGATCGGCCTTCGGGCTTGCGCCGTATTTTCGCATCTCCTACGCGACTTCGACCGAGACGTTGCGCGATGCCTGCACGCGCATCCAGCAGGCCTGCGCGGCGCTGAAATAGAGCGGTGCCCGTGAAAATCGTTTTTGTCGGGGCCGGGGGAGTCGGCGGCTATTTCGGCGCGCGGCTGGCGGCGGCGGGGTCGGACGTGGCGCTCGTCGCGCGCGGCGCGCATCTGGCGTCGATCCGCGCGAACGGGCTGGTGGTCGAATCGCAGCTCGGCAATCTGCGCCAGAAAATCCGCGCCGAAGCGGATCCCGCGGCCATCGGCCCGGCCGATATCGTGCTGCTGGCCGTCAAACTGTGGGACGTCGAAAGCACGATCGACCAGATCAAACCGCTGGTCGGACCCCAAACGCATATCGCGACGCTGCAAAACGGCATCGACTCGCCCAAGATGCTGGCGGCCGCTTTCGGGGACGCGCGCGTGCTGGGCGGCGTTGCCCATATCGCCACGACGATCGCGGCCCCGGGCACCATCCGCCACACGGGCACGCTCGCGCGCATTTCGCTGGGCGCGTTCGGCGATCCCGACAACCGGGTTGCCGCCGCGTTCGTGGCGCAAGCCAAGGCGGCGGGCATCGACGCGACGCACAGCGCCGATATCGCGCGCACGATCTGGGAGAAATTCGTTTTCCTGTCGGCGTTCTCGGCGGTCACGGCGGCGACGCGCCTGCCCAAGGGCGCGCTGTGGCATTTGCCCGAAACGCGAGCCCTGGTTGCAACGCTGGTCGCCGAGGCGATCGCGGTGGCGCGGGCCGAGAAAATCGATCTGCCCGCCGACACGCACGACAGGACGCTGGCGCAGATCGCGGCCTTGCCCGACGCCATGAAGGCCTCGATGCTGCACGATCTGGAGCGCGGCGCAAAACTGGAACTGCCGTGGCTGTCGGGCGCGGTCGTGCGCCTGGCGCACAGCCACGGGCTTGCCGCCCCCGCGCACGCGGCGCTGGCCGCGATACTGGCGCCCCACGCGCAGGGGCGCGCGCATGTTCGTCCGTGAAATCGACGCGCTGCTGAAAAAACACGACCCGCGCTGGCGGATCGCGCTGCTCGTCATTTTCGCCATCGCGTGCGTGCAGTCCGTCGCCATCGTCGTGCGCCCGCTGCCGATCAACGCGCTGATCGACGGCGCCAAACCGGGCGGCTGGCTGCAATCGCTGGAAGCGGCGCTGATCGGCGACGGCAACCGCGTGTGGTTCTATGTGGGCCTCATTCTGGCGATCGAAGTGCTGGTCTTCTGTTTCTTCCTGCTGTCCGAATACCGCACCTCCGCGCTGTCCGAGCGCATCATCCGCTCGATCCGGGGCGCTATCGCGCTCAATCTGCTGCGCGGGCCGTATGCCAAGCTCGCGAAGATGGGGGCGGGCGGCGTGCTGGCGGCGGCGGCGGGCGATCTGGAAGCCGTGCAGCGCCTGCTGCGCGAGGCGCTCGTGCATGCGGGCGTCGCCGTGCTGCAGATCGTGCTGATGCTGGCCGTGATTTTCTTCGTCGAAAAATGGCTTTTCTACATTCTGCTGGTCGAAATCGCGCTGCTGGCCTGCGGCATTGCGATCTACGCCAATTGGCGCAAGAAAAAATACATCGTCAAAATGGGGCTCGACCAGGGCTATCTCGGATACCTCGCGTCGCTCTACCAGAAAAATCTCGACCTGCGGTTTACAGGGCTGGGTTCGGCCTATCTCGTGCGCCTGATCGCGGGCGCGCGGCGCCTGATGGGCATGAACAAGCTTCTGTGGCGCCGCCATGCGCTCTATCACGGGCTGGTCGAGTTCGTGATCGGCATGTCGGCGGCCGTGTGCCTGGTGCTGCTGTTCGTGATGTCCGAAGGCGGGCCGCCGCCGATCGGCAAGTTCCTGATCTTCGCCTACTACACGATGCTGATTTTCCCCAATTTGAGCCGCATCGGCGAGGCGTGGCCGATGATCAACGACGCGCGCCTGGCGCTCCAGCGCATCTCCGCCTCGACCGACGGGCTCGACGACGTGCAGGCGCAAAAAGCGCAGCGCCCGGCCGCGACCTTCGGCGAGATCCGCTTCGAGGAAGTGGGCCTGCTTTCCGATCGCGGCGAAGTTTTGCTGCACCCGTTTTCGCTGTCGATCCGCCCCGGCGAGAAGATCGGCCTGTTCGGCGATTCGGGGGCGGGCAAAACCACGCTGATTTTCATGCTGCTGGGCATGCACCGGCCGTCGTCGGGGCGCGTGACGGTGGACGGGCGGGACGTGGCCACCCTGAGCCTTGCCGACCGCAAGCGGCTGTTCTTTTTTGCGCGCGCGGCGAGCGCGTTCGTCTCGGGCAATGTCGCGGACAATGTCGCGATCCATCGTCTGCTGTCGGACGAAACCTGGCAGGCGACGCTCGCGCGCGTGCGCATGGACAAGCGCATCGCGGCCGAGCCCGCCGGGCTCAAAGCCCTGGTCGGCGACAAGGGCGAGCCGTTTTCGGGCGGCGAGCAGCAGCGCCTGGCGTTCGCGCGCGCCCTGCTGGCCGACGCGCCGTGCCTCATCCTCGACGAGACGCTGGCCTCGCTCGACGAGGATACGGAAATGTTCATGCTGCAGCGCCTGCTCGAAGATTTCCCCGAGAAGACGATGATTTGCGTTTCGCACCGCAAACAGGTCGCGACCTTGTTCGAGCGCCGCATCGACGTGAAACGCGGCGGCCATGTGCGCATGCTGGAGGGACCGACATGACCGCGTTCGATGCCGCCGCCGCCGCTGCCGCCCTGTTGGGCGCGCGCAAATCGGCGACAAAAATCGCATGGCCCGGCGGCAAAGGTCCGTCCAACGAGGCCGAAGCCTACGGCGTGCAGGCGGCGATGGCGCGCTCGGTTGGCGGCACCGTGCCGGGCTGGAAGGTCGGCAACATGCTGCCGGCCCAGCAGGAAAAGTCGGGCATCCCCGTCGTCACCTCCGGCGCGCTGCTCGCCCCCTGGTTCGCCGCGAGCCCCGCGCGCTGGAAACTTGCCGATTTCGTCGTGCCCAAGCTGGAATGCGAATTCGCGTTCGAACTTGGCGCCGACTTGCCCGAGCGCCAGGCACCCTATTCGCGCGACGAGGTGGCGGACGCGGTCGCGAGCCTGCACCCCGCGATCGAGATTTTCGATACGCGCCAGGCCGTGCCCACGCCCTACGGCAGTTTCGCCGACTGCATGGCGAGCGGCGGATTCGTGCACGGGCCGGGCACGGCCGACTGGCGCAATCTGGACCTTGGCCGGCACGCGCTGACGCTTTCGCTGGACGGCGCCGTCGTTGCGAGCGGTACCGGTGCGGAGATACTGGGCGATCCGTTTGCGGCGCTCGTGTATCTCGCCAACAATCCCCCGCCCTGGGCCGAACTCCGCGCGAGCGCGATCGTCACCAAGGGCTCGTGCATCGTGCCGTATGCCGCGACCAAACCCGGCAGATTCGTCGCGGATTTCGGCAGCTTGGGAACCGTCGAACTGACCTATCTTTGAGAAGAAGGAGCATGATCGCATGAAAGTCGACATTGGCCTTAAAGAGGGTGCTCGCAAAATAGCGGCCGACGCGCTCGGCAAGATGCTGGGCTCCAGCTACATGCTCTACGTGAAAACGCAGAGCTTCCACTGGAACGTCGAAGGCCCGCTGTTTGCGCCCCTGCACGCGCAGTTCGGCAGCCAGTACGAGGCGCTGGGCGACGCGATCGACGAGATCGCCGAACGCATCCGCGCGCTCGGTTTCGCCGCCCCCGGCAGCTTCGCGCAGTTCAAAAAACTGTCGGTCGTCGACGAACAGACCGGCACGCCCAAGGCCGCCAAAATGGTCGAAGAATTGCTGCTGGGCCACGAGGCGCTGGCCAAACTCGCGCGCGAAACCAAGGAGATCGTCGAAGCGGCGGGCGACGCCGAGTCCGGCGATCTGATGGTCGAGCGCATGGCCGAGCACGGCAAAACCGCCTGGATGCTGCGCGCGCAGTTGGCGTGAAACGCGCGTCTATCTGATCCAGGCGATCCGCAGAATATTGGTCGCGCCCGGCGTGCCGAAGGGCACGCCGGCGGTGATCGCGATCGTGTCGCCGGATTCGGCAAAACCTTCGGCCTTGGCGACCTCGCAGGCTTTGTCGACCATTTTGGTGAACGACGCGAACTCCTCCGAGACATGCGTGTGCGTGCCCCAGCACAGCACGAGGCGGCGCGCGGTGCGCTCGTTTTGCGTGAGGCACAGGATCGGCGCTTCGGGGCGTTCGCGCGCGGCCCGCAACGCGGTCGAACCGGACGTGGTAAACGTGACGATCGCCGCCGCCTTGATCGTGCGCGCCACTTGCGCCGCCGCCGCCGTGATCGCGTCCGACGCCGTGGCTTCGGGCGCCGAATGGTCGGCATCCATGATCGGCCGGTAGAGCGGATCGCTCTCGACGCGCAGAATGATGCGCTCCATGATCGACACCGCTTCGACCGGATACTGGCCCGACGCCGTTTCCGCCGACAGCATCACGGCATCCGCGCCGTCATAGACGGCCGTCGCGACGTCGGAGGCTTCGGCGCGCGTCGGCGTGGGCGTGTGGATCATCGATTCCAGCATCTGCGTCGCGACGATCACGGGACGGCCCTGGCGCCTTGCGGCGCGCACGATGCGCTTTTGCAGGGCCGGCACGTCTTCGGGCATCATCTCAACGCCTAAATCGCCGCGCGCCACCATCACGGCATCGGACAATTCGATAATTTCTTCCAGCCGGTCGATCGCCGAGGGTTTTTCGAGCTTGGCGCACACGCCCGCGCGCCCCTGCACGAGTTTTTTGGCCTCCGCCATGTCCTCGGGCCGCTGCACGAAGGACAGCGCGATCCAGTCGCAGCCAAGTTCGAGCGCGAAATCCAAATCGCGCCGGTCTTTTTCGGTCAGCGCCGAAATCGGCAGCACCGTGCCCGGCACGTTGACGCCCTTGCGGTCGGAAATGGTGCCGCCGACGATCACTTTGCAGATCGCGCGGTCGGACGCCGTCTCGAGCGCTTCGAGACGCAATTTGCCGTCGTCGACCAGCAGATGCTGGCCCGGTTTGAGGGCCGCAAAAATCTCGGGATGGCGCAAGGGCGCGCGCGTTTCGTCGCCCGGTGCCGCGTCCATGTCGAAGCGGAAAATCGCGCCCGCCGCCAGCGTCGCCTTGCCGTCTTTGAACGTGCCGACGCGCAGCTTGGGGCCTTGCAAATCGGCCAGAATGGCGATCGGCCGGCCGGTCTTTTTTTCGAGCGCGCGCAGCAGATCGTAGCGTTCGCGATGGCCTTCGTGCGCGCCGTGGCTGAAATTGAGCCGGAAGACGTCGGCCCCGGCCTTGAACACCGCTTCGATGGTCTTGGCATCGCTGGTGGCAGGCCCCAACGTGGCAACGATCTTGGTCGCACAAATCCGGCGCATTCCAGCCTCGCTCTTTTTGCCTACGCGATCACTATAGCGCGAAAATCGTTGACGTTGGTGTGCGTGGGTCCGGTCGTCACCAAATCCTCGAGCGCCGCAAAGAACCCGTAGCCGTCGTTGTCGGCAAGCCGTTCGTGCGCCGCGTGGCCAAGGGCGGCCGCGCGCGCGAGCGAGTCGGGTGCCACGATGGCGCCCGCATTGTCCTCGGTCCCGTCGATGCCGTCGGTATCGCCCGCCAGCGCCCATACGCCCGCAAGCCCGTCGAGCGCCACACACAAAGCGAGCGCGAATTCCGCATTGCGTCCGCCACGCCCGTGCCCGCGCACCGTGACGGTCGTCTCGCCGCCCGACAGCAGCACGCAAGGTGCAGCGACCGGCCCGCGACCGGCCTTGATCGCGCGCACAAGGTCGGCATGGTCGCTTGCAACGTCGCGCGCTTCCCCTTCCAGGTCGGGGCCCAGCGAATGCACGGCAAAGCCCGCCGCCTTGGCGACCGCCGCCGCCGCATCGAGCGACTGGAGGGGCGCCGCAATCATCCGGTAAGCCGCATTGGGCAGATATTTGGGCGTTTCGGCCGCAGGATCGCGCAAGCGCGCGGCGATTTCGGGCGCGGGCTCGATCGCGTATTTGGCGAGCACGGCGCGCGCATCGGCCAGCGTCGTGGGGTCCGGCACGGTGGGGCCGGAGCCGATGGTCGAAGGATCGTCGCCGGGCACGTCGGAGATGCCGAGCGTCAGCACGCGCGCGGGCATCGCCGCTGCCGCCAGGCGCCCGCCCGAAATGGTCGAAAGATGTTTGCGCACCGTATTGATTTCGACGATGTTGGCGCCCGATTTGAGCAGCGCCTGGGTGAGCGCGCGAAAGGCCGCGAGCGTTACGGGCGGTGCGGGGTTGCTGAGCACGGCCGACCCGCCGCCCGACATGAGCGCGAGCACCAGATCGTCGGCGCCGAGCCCTTGCACCGATTCGAGCATGCGCGCGGCCGCTGCCATGCCGGCATCGTCGGGCACCGGGTGGGCGGCCTCGACGATCTCGATATGCCGGCACGCAACGCCGTGCCCGTAGCGCGTGACGACCAGCCCGGCGAGCGGCCCGGTCCAATTTTCCTCGACGGCCCGCGCCATCGCGGCCGAGGCTTTGCCCGCCCCCACGACGATCAGGCGCCCTTTGGGCGGCGCGGGCAGAAACGCCGCGATGCGCTTGGCGGGCTGGGCCGCCGCGATCGCCGCGTCGAACAGCGCGCGCAGGAATTTTCGTTCGTCCATGCAGTGCGCAACCTAGCAGTCGCGCTTGCGTCGGCGCTATACTGAAGGTGCCCATGTCGAATCCGCCGACCCTTCTGGCCGCCGACGAGCCGCCGGCCTTCCGCCTTGTCGCGGCGCAGACGCCGTCGAACCTCGTTCTGCTCTGCGACCATGCCAGCCGCGCGGTGCCGCGCAGCCTGGGCGATCTGGGGGTCGCACGCGCCGAGTGGGACCGCCATATCGCCTGGGATATCGGCGCGTTGGGCACGGCGGAAATCCTCGCGCGGCGGTTTGGCTGCGCGTTGGTCAGCAGCGGCTATTCGCGCCTGGTGCTCGATTGCAACCGGCGGCTCGACGATCCAAGCCTATGCCCGGCCGTTTCCGACGGTACGCGCATCCCGGGCAACGAGGGCCTGGACGAAGCGGCGCGCCGGCTTCGCATCGACGCGCTGCATGCGCCCTATCACGCGGCCGTGCGCGGCGTGCTGGCCGATATCGCCAAGCGCGGCGACGTGCCCGTCGTGGTGTCGATGCATTCCTGCACGCCCGTGTTCAAGGGCTTCGTGCGGCCCTGGCATATCGGCGTTTTATGGCGCGCCGACCCGCGCCTGCCGGTACCCTTGATGGCGAACTTGCGCGCGCTTGGCGGCATCGAGGTCGGCGACAACCAGCCCTACGATGCGCGCGACGGGCACGGATTCACCATGCGCGAGCATTGCGAACTGGCGGGCTATCCGCACGCGCTGATCGAATTCCGCCAGGACCTGATCGACACGAACGCCGGCATCGCCAAATGGGCCGATCTGTTCGGCCAAGCGCTGGCGCCGCTGCTGGCATCGGACGCGCTTCGCCGCGTCGAGGTCCATGCATGAAGGACCCCGACTTCACGCTCGGCATCGAGGAAGAGTATCTGCTGGTCGACCGCCGGACGCGCGACCTTGCGCGCGATCCGCCGGCGGATTTGGTGGCACTGGCCGAAGCCAAGCTCGCGGACCAGGGCCAGGCGGGCCAGGTGAGCCCGGAATTCCTGCGCGCGCAACTGGAAGTGCAGACGCGCGTGTGCAGAACTGCAGCCGAGGCACGGGCGGAGCTGGTCAAGCTGCGCCGCGCGATCGCGGCGGTGACGGGCGAATTCGGCATGGCGCCGATCGCCGCCTCCACGCACCCGTTTGCCGAATGGCGCGGCATGGAAGCGACCGACAAGGACCGCTACCGCGCGCTCGAACGCGATTTGCAGGGCGTGGGGCGCCGTCTGGTGATTTGCGGACTGCATGTGCATGTCGGCATCGAGGACGACGAATTGCGCATCGACCTGATGAACCAGATCGGCTATTTCCTGCCGCATCTGCTGGCGCTGTCGACGTCGTCGCCGTTCTGGCGTTCGGAAGATACGGGCCTGGCGAGCTACCGCGTGGCGATTTTCAACGAGCTTCCGCGCACGGGCTTGCCCGACCATTTCGAGAGCTACGGCGAATATCGCCGCCAGCTCGACCGGCTGGTGGCGGCCGGCCTCATCGACGATGCCTCGAAACTCTGGTGGGACGTGCGCCCCTCGGCGCGCTTTCCCACGCTCGAGATGCGCATCACCGACATGTGCCCGTATCTCGACGATGCCGTCGCGATCGCGGCCCTCTACCAGTGTTTGCTGTCGATGCTGTGGCGCTTGAAGCGCCAGAACCAGCGCTGGCGCATCTATCCGCACATGCTGGTGCGCGAAAATCGCTGGCGCGCGCAGCGCTACGGCTTCGATGCCGGTCTCGTCGATTTCGGCAAAGGCGCCATCTTCGACTTTGCCGGCCTCGTCGAAGAATTGCTGGAACTCGTGGCGCCCGACGCCGCCAGGCTTGGCTGCACGGCGGAGATCGCGCATGCGCGCACGATCCTCAAACGCGGCACCTCGGCGCATCGCCAGCGCAAGATATTTGCCGACGCCATCGCGGGCGGCGCCGACAAACCGGCGGCCTTGCAAGCGGTGGTGGACGGCCTGATCGCCGAAACTCTATATTCGGGCTCGCCCTAGAAGGAGCCGCACCATGTCCGCCGACCTCGATCCTGCGACAAAAACCGAACTGGAAGCCGCCGCGTTCCGCAGGCTCGTCAAGCATCTGCAGGAACGCAGCGACGTGCAGAATATCGATCTGATGAATCTGGCCGGGTTTTGCCGCAACTGCCTGTCCAAATGGTATTTGGCCGAAGCGCAGGCGAAAGACGTGCCGCTCACCGATCCCCAGGCGCGCGAAATCGTCTACGGCATGCCCTACGACGAATGGAAGGCCAAGCACCAGGCCCCTTCCGACGCCGCGCAAAAGGCCAAGTTCGACCAGGCCCATAAACACTAAGGCAATCCACAGGCTGGGGACGAAATGGCGCTGGTGCGCCGCCTGCCACTTCGCTAGTTTCGCGCCCTTGTTTCAAGGCGGAGACGGCACATGGCGGACGGCGGCGAAGTGGGCGGCATTGCGGCGGCGAAACTCAAGCAGTTCGTCGAAAAGATCGAGCGTCTGGAGGCGGAAAAAACCGACCTCGCCACCGACATCCGCGAAGTCTATGCCGAGGCCAAGGGCAACGGCTTCGACACCAAGATCATGCGCCAAGTGATCCGCCTGCGCAAAATGGAAGAGCCCGACCGCAAGGAACAGGACGAACTGCTCGACCTGTACCGCGCCGCGCTGGAGATTTGACGCGCGCCCTCAAGCATGGATCGCCATGCGGATATCTTTGCGGTCGCGTGACGGCTCGCCCGGCGGCACGCGTTCGTTTTTTCCGGCCAATATTCGCGCGGCCGACCATAGGCACGCCGCAGCGTCCAGAACGTCGTCCGGGGCCGCGTCGCGAAGTTTGAACAGGCGGCGCCAATTCGCCGCCAGATCGATCCCGGCCGCCGCCAGAGTCTCGTAACGCGACGCCAGACCGGCGGCCGTTTTTTTGGACTCCAGGATCGTCTCGCCGCGCATCAGCTTAAATGCGTACTCCGGGTGGCACTCGAAGACGGCACGGTCGGAGTGTTCGCGCACGAATCGGTCCAGCTCGTTCATTTTTTTGAAGATGCCGTGGGTTTGTTTCGGGATGCCCTTGGGCTTGCCGAGCGAGTTTTCGCGGTTGGCGCGGCAGGCGTCTTCGTAGACGTCGAACGCGAGCGCGGCCCGGCAAGGCGAGGGAAATACGCTGCTGCTTTTGCCCTTGCCCAGAATTTTCCGCAGCGCACGTTCGCACGCCCGCCCGCCATCCTCGGCCTTGTCGAGAAAGCCCATCGGCATATCGACGGCAACCAAAACGGGCACAGGCCGCGCATCGAATATCTCGGCAAATTTTTCGACGAGCCGGAATTCGATGCCGGACAAATCCGCGTAGGCCGACGCGACGACCCAGCCCGCCTTGCACCCGTCCACGCCTGCGATCCGTTCCATGCGCGCCTACTTGTCCCAGGCGAGCTTCAGGCCCGCCGCCGCGAACTCCATTCGGATACGTTCGTTGAAGGCGCGGCGCACGCGCCATTGTTTGCCGGGCAGCGTTTTCACGCGCGCCTTCAAAAGCTGGCCGAGGTCCGAATAGGCATCGAGCCCCTGGTCTTCGTAGTCGCCCAGCAGCAGCGGCCGGATTTCGGCATCCGCCGCCAGATGGTCGAAGGCGCTGCGCATCGCGCTGCGCGCCGCCATCGGATCGGCACCGTAGCCCACGGCCGCCTCGAAGGTCGCGAACGCGAAATCCTTGGTCTGGTTCGAGATGATCGAAACCGTGCCGAAGGGGATCGTGTGCAGCGTGCCGTCGGCCGAGCGCAGTTTGATGGCGCGCAAGCCCAAGGCTTCGACCGTGCCGACCTTGTCGCCCAATTGCACCTGGTCGCCGACCGCCAGCACGTCCTCCAGAATCATCGACACGCCCGTGATCAGATCGCGCACCATGTTCTGGGCGCCGAGGCCGACCGCAAGGCCCAGCACGCCCGCCCCCGCCAGCAGCGGCGTCACGTTGATGCCGATTTCGTTGAGCGTGACCAGCGCCACGAACACGAACAGCACCACGAACAGCGCGCGCTGCAGCAGCGGAAACAGCGTGCGCACGCGCGCCGACGTGCGCTCGGTCGGCAGTTCGTGTTCGCCCTTGCGCACCAGATAGCGCTCGAGCGTCGCGTTGGCGAATTCCCACGCGGCCAGCGCGCTGACGACCGCAAAGGCGATCGAAAACAGCCCGCCCGCCACGCGCTGGCCCGCAGGCGTGGCCGCGTATTCGAGCGTGCGGATGCCCCAGGCCTGCGCGATCGCCAGCAGCGCCGCCGCCCCGATCGCCCAGCCGAGCGCGCGCCGGCCCGCATGGACATAGCGGTTGGCGCGCGCCTCGATCGTGGGGAAGCGCTCGCGCAGATCGGGCGCGATCACGAAGGCGCGCGCGAAACCGTAGTCGACCGCCAGCACGCCGACGCGCGCCACGCCGCCGATGATCAGCGTCAGCAGGCTCGCCTGCACGATGAAGGCGAACCCGTCGGGGCGCAGCAGCCACGCGAACAGCGCCATGACGATGTAGGCGAGCGCCGCGACATGCCAGTATTTGGCGAGACCCGGCCCCAGAAAGCCCGCGCGCATCGACACGAGCCAGCCTTCGCCGGTCGACGCGCGCGCCAGCGCCGCGCTCACCGCCTGGCGGTTCTGCAGCACGACGGCCGTCACCATCATCGCCACGACGACGCCCAGCAGCTTGACCGTGAAATTGTGCGCGGCGGCCGGCATGCCGAGCAGCAGGGCCGCCTCGGCCGCAAAATACCAGTAGACCGATATGTTGGTGAGCCGTCGGGCCCACAAATAGAGATAGACGGAGGTTTCGTCGTCGAGCGGCACGGCGCGCAGGCCCGGATGGCGGGGTGCAAACGCGATTTCGGCCGCCAGCGCCACCGCGCGCGCGATCACGTTGGCGTTGACGAAGGAGATCGCCACCAGGCTCGCGGTGCGCGAGGCCTGCAGCGAGCCGAGCACGCCCAGCGCCACCGCCGCGAACGCCGCGATCGGCAGCAGGCCAAGCACGCCGCTGAAAGCGATCGGGATCGCGCGCCGCCAGTCGGATGCGATCGCCCGCACTTCCAGTCGGCGGCGCAGGGCGCCAAGCCCGCGCCGGACGAAATATTCGCCGATCGCGCCCGCCGCCAGCACGATCGCGAGCTTGCCGAGAATTTCGGCCAGCCGGTCGCGCGCTTTCTGGTCGCCGATCTGGGCGTCGAACCAGGCGGCGAGTTTGGGCGCGTCGCCGGCAAACGCCGCCGCCTGGACGATGGCTTTGGTCACCGTCTCGATCTGGTCGGCGAGCTGTTCGGCGAACGTGTTGGCCACGCGCTCGAGCTGGGCTGCGGGCGCTTCGATCGCGGGCGCGATCGCGGGCACCTGGCCCGAGCGCTGGATCTGCACGAGCGTTTTGAGCTGGTCGAGCAGCTGGGCACGCGACGCGTCGTTTTCCAGCGCTTCGATCAGCTTCTGGATTTCGTCGGGCGCAGGGGGTTCTTGCGCCTGGGCCGGCAGCGTCCCCAGCAGCAGAACCGCGAACAGCAGATGCAGCAGCGTTTTCATCGATCCCCGCCGAATGTTCGATCCCGCACGAGCCGCGTTTGACAGCGGCCTTGGCTCTGGCCATATAGACTCCAAGAACCGCCCGGACGGTATCAAAATCCGCTTTGGAGAGGAATCCGCCATGTACCAAGTTTCGCGCCGCGCCGTGCTGGCCGGCATCGCGGGCTCGCTTGCGGCGCCGGCACTTGCCCAAGCGCCCGTCAAAACCTCGATCGGCGTGCTGCGCTTGGCATCGTCCGGTCCCGTGTTCGTCGCGGCCGAACGCGGCTATTGGCGCGAGTTGGGGCTCGATGTCGAACTCAAATATTTCACCGCCGCCCAGCAAGTGCCCGTCGCCGTCACCTCGGGCGATGCCGAGTTCGGCGTCACGGGCCTCACCGCCGCTTTCTACAATCTGGCCGGGCGCGGCGCGCTGAAACTGGTCGCCGCCCAAAGCCGCGACGAAAAAGGCTATCCGCTGACCGCCTATATGGCGACGACGGCCGCCCACGAGCGCGGCCTTCGCACGCTCAAGGACTATGCGGGCAAGCGCGTCGGCATCACCACCACCGGCTCGACCTTCCATTACATGCTGGGACTCATCGCCAAAAAACACGGCTTCGATCTGGCCAGCGTTACGCTCGTGCCGCTGCAGACCTTGCCCAACATGCAGGCCGCGTTCAAAGGCGGCCAGATCGACGGCATTCTGGCGCCGGTCACGCTGGCGCGCGCCTTGGAAGCCGACGGCTCGGGCAAAATTCTCGCCTGGGCGGGCGACGAAACGCCGTGGCAATTGGGCGCGCTGTTCACGAGCCCGCGCGCGATCGACACGCGCCGCAGCACGGTCGAACGGTTCGTGGCCGGCTATGTGCGGGGTGCGGCCGATTTCCACCAGGCCTTCAATCTGCGCGACGCCGCGGGCCGGCAGATCTACGGCACCAACTATGCCGAGACGCTGAGCCTGGTCGCGCGCGCGGTGCAGCAGCCGACCGAGCTGGTGGCGCAGGGACTGCCCTATATCGATCCCCAGGGCCGCCTGGATGTGGGCGACATCTACAACCAGGTCGCGTTCTGGCAGCAGACCAATCTGGTCGCGCGCGAGGTCAATGCGCGCGACGTGATCGACCTTTCGTTCGTGCGCGGCCATATGAACGTGCCGCGAGCCTAGACAGTGCAGCTCGTTTGCGAGGGCATCGGTCATCGCTACGGCGATCTGGCCGTGCTCGACGGCATCGATCTGACCGTGCGGGCGGGCGAGTGTCTGGCGCTGCTCGGTCCCTCGGGCTGCGGCAAATCGACCCTGCTTGGCATCATGGGCGGGTTGCTGGCGCCCACCCGGGGCCGCGTGGTGGCCGAGGGCGCGCCGGGCACGACCTCGCTCAATCCGATTACCTACGTGTTCCAGGATTTTGCGCTGCTGCCCTGGCGCACGGTCGCGGGCAATGTGGCGCTGGCGCTCGAACATCGCGCACTTTCGGCAGCCGAGATCGAAGCGCGCGTGGCGGCTTCGCTCGCGCGCACCAATCTGGCCGAATTCCGCCACGCCTATCCAAAGCAGCTTTCGGGCGGCATGCGCCAGCGCGTGGGCATTGCGCGCGCGCTGGCGGTCGATCCCGCCGTGCTGCTGCTCGACGAGCCGCTCTCCGCGCTCGACGCCCAGACGCGCGATCTGCTGATGGAGGATTTTCTGGCGCTGTGGCTGGCGGCGCGCACGACCAGCGTGTATGTCACGCACAATCTGCAGGAAGCGCTGCGTCTCGCCGACCGCATCTGCGTGCTCTCGCGCCGGCCCGGGCGCATCAAGGAAATCGTCGCGATCGATTTGCCGCAAAGCGTGCGCGCCAGCCCCGCCCACGCGACGCGCATGGCGCAGTGGGCCGAACATCTGTGGCATCTGATCCGCGACGAAGCGCTGGTCGCCGAACGCGAGATCGCCGATGGCTGAGCGCGGGGCCGAGCGCCGGCGGGTCGAATTTCGCGGCGGCGGTTTTGCGCCCCGGCCCGTGCGCTTTGCCGCACCCGTTGCCTTCGCGGCGCTGGTGGGCGTGTGGGAATATAGCGGCCATGCAGGGCTGGTTTCGCAGATTTTTCTGCCGCGCCCCAGCATCGTGCTGGCAGCGCTTGGCGACCTATGGGCGCAAGGCCTGCTCGTGCGCCATCTGGGCGAAAGCGCGTACCGGCTGGTTTTCGGCTGGGGGCTCGGCACGTTTTTGGGGCTGGCGGTCGGCTTTGCCATGGGCATCTGGTCGACCAGCCGCGCGATCGGCGTGCCGTTCGTCTCGGCGCTGTTTCCGATCCCCAAAATCTCGCTGCTGCCCTTGCTGATCTTGTGGCTCGGCATCGGCGAAGCGTCGAAAGTGGCGACCATCGCGCTCGGCGTGTTTTTCCCGACCGCGATCGCGACCTATGCCGCGATCGACGCGGTGCCGCGCAACCTGATCCGCATGGGCCAGAGTTTCGGCCTGCCCGTCGCCGACGTGCTGCGCAAGATCGTGCTGCCGGGCGCCTTGCCGGGCATTCTTGCAGGCTTTCGCATCACGGCGTCGATCGCGCTCATTTTGCTGGTATCGGCCGAGATGATCGGCGCGCAATACGGCATCGGCGCGTTCATCCTGCAGGCCGGCAATCTGATGCTGACCGACCAGCTGCTGGCGGGCGTGGTCATATTGTCGGTCCTGGGGCTGGCCATCGGCACGGGCCTCACGCGGCTCGAAAAATGGCTGCTGCGCTGGCGGTAGACGCCCGCGCCGCTACGCGGACGCAAGGGCCAATCTTCGGATTCGCGTCACGAGACCGGGCTCGTCGCTGATCAGCTTCATCAGAACCAATGTCGGGTAGCTGGGCGAACCTTTGCCATGTTCGTATTTGTGGAAGCTGTTGCGCGATCCGGTCAGCAGACGGCTCGCCTCTTCCTGGTTGAGCTTTGCGATCTTGCGGACCGACAGCGAGAGCGTCCGTACGCGCTCGGCATAGAGCGCCTTCAACTCCGACATCGCGGCGTCGATGGGCTTTGCGTCTTCTCTTGAAAGAATGCCGTCGCCGCCGTCATCGACGGGGAACCAGCCATTTATCTTTACCGTACGTTCAAGGTCCTTGTAGGCAACGGTATAGTCGCGCCGCCGCCGCCGCAAAACGGCACCGGTTTCGGGGTGAATTCGGGTTTGGCCGGTCGATTTTGCCACGTCACTTCTCCTTGAACGACAGCAAGACGAACGCCGTCACCATGTGGTCCGTGAATTTCACGTACAGCAAATAGTCGCCGTCGCGAACAATGTAGACGTCCTGCCATCTTGTGCTGTCGAAGTGTGCTGTCATCGATTTCACGAAGTCTTTTCGGGCCAAGCGACCGACAACGCGTCGAATGTCCGCATCGAGATATCCCAGGCGATCCGCGTCTTTTCGCGCGGTCAGGGTCATTTCGCCGTACGTCCGAAAAGCGCGCTTGAAAGCTTCCAAATCGTGGTGCGGCTTCCTCTTTTCCATGCGCCAGAAAACCACCTTTAAGGGGGTTTGTCAACGGTCGGCACCTTCGGATCGCGGCATCTGCAGCATGCAATAGCGCCCATGGCGATACGGGTCGAACCAGTGTCGCCTGGCGGCGTGCAGCGGCGAGGCCGGAGCGAACGACCGCTTCAGTTCCAGGGGAACGCGATGGGCGTCGCGGCGGGGCCGGTCGCCAGCGTGTGCGTGACCATCGCGGCACCCGCGTTCCACAGATGGAGCTGGAGGCCCGCCGGTTCGAACGTGAAGGCGCCCGGCGCGCCGTCGCGCAAATCGAGCGCGATCTGGTGCGCGGTCGACGGGCACACCGAGGCGATCGTGCCCGCAAACCGCGCCTGGATCGCGCGGTGCAAATGGCCGCACACCACGCGCTCGACATTGGGATATTTGGCGACGACCGCCGCCAGCCGCTCGGCATGTTTGAGGCCCATGGCATCCATATACTGGATGCCCGTCGCGAACGGCGGATGGTGCAGGAAGATCAGCGTCGGCCTGTCGCCGGCGGCGGCCAGCGTTTGGTCGAGCCAGGCCGCGCGCGCTTCGCACACGAGGCCGATGGGCTTGCGCGGCACGGTCGTGTCGTAGCCGATCAGGCGCACGGGAAAATCGTCGATCGCGTAGTTGAAAAACTCGCCCGTGCCGCCCTGGCCGGGAAACGCGGCGCGCAGCGTTTCGCGCGCATCGTGGTTGCCCGGCACCACGAAGAGCGGCGCCTTGAGCGGGCTCAAGATTTCGCGCAGCAGGCCGTATTCCTCGGCCGATCCGCGCTCGACCAGATCGCCGGTCGCGAGCACGACATCGGGCTGCGGGTCGAGCGCGTTGAGCGTGGCGACGGCCTTGCGCAGATAGGCGACCGTATCGACCTTGCCGTAGGCAAGCTTGCCGCCCGCTTGGATGTGGAGATCGGATATTTGCGCGATGAGCATGGCTTGAATTCGCCCGGCGGACGGGCAAGAGTCAAGCCGCACGATGACGGATTCCAAGATCACCGCCGTTCTGGGGCCGACCAACACCGGAAAGACGTTTCTGGCGGTCGAACGCATGCTGGGCCATCGCACCGGCATGATCGGCTTTCCGTTGCGCCTGTTGGCCCGCGAAAATTACGAGCGCATTGCCGCAGCCAAAGGGGCTTCGCAAGTGGCGCTCGTCACGGGCGAGGAGCGCATCGTGCCGCCCTATGCGCGCTGGTTCGTGTGCACGGTCGAAGCGATGCCCATGGAGCGCGAGGTTTCCTTCCTGGCGGTCGACGAAATCCAGATGGTGGCCGACCGCGAACGCGGCCATGTGTTCGTCGACCGGTTGCTGCATGCGCGCGGGCGCAACGAGACCATGTTCATGGGCGCCGAGAGCGCGCGCGCGCTGATCCGCCGCCTGGTGCCGGAGGCCGCCTTCGTCGTGCGGCCGCGCCTGTCGACGCTGTCCTATGCGGGGCCGCGCAAGATCACGCGCCTGCCAAGGCGCACGGCGATCGTCGCGTTTTCGGCGGCCGAAGTCTACGAGATCGCCGAGCTTGTGCGCCGCCAGCGCGGCGGCGCTGCACTGGTGTTCGGCGCGCTCAGCCCGCGCACGCGCAACGCGCAGGTCGCCATGTACCAGTCCGGCGACGTCGACTATCTGGTCGCGACCGACGCGATCGGCATGGGCCTCAACATGGATATCGACCATGTCGCGTTCGCGGCGACGGCCAAGTTCGACGGCCGCCATATGCGCAGGCTCGCCGCCCCCGAGCTTGGCCAGATTGCCGGACGCGCCGGGCGCAACATGGCCAACGGCACTTTCGGCACCACGGCCGACGTCGGCGGGCTCGATGCCGACGTCGTCGAGGCGATCGAAGAACACCGCTTTCCGCCGCTGGCGCACTGCTATTGGCGCAATTCGGATTTGGATTTTCGCACGCTCGACGGCCTGCTTGCGACGCTCGACCGGCGCGCGCCCCTGGCGGAGCTGGTCCGCGTGCGCGATGCCGACGACCATCTGGCGTTGCAGGCGCTGGCGCGCGACGCGGAAATTCGCGAGCTGGCGCGCGGGCGCGTGGCGCTGCTGTGGGAGGTCGCGCGTATCCCCGATTTCCGCAAGCAGATGGCCGACACGCACCCGCGCCTGCTCGCCAAAATCTTCGGCCATCTGGCGGGACCGGCCAAGCGCCTGCCGCAAGACTGGGTCGACGCGCAGATCGAACGCATCGACGATGCCGAGGGCGACATCGACAAGCTGCTGCAGAAAATCGCGGCGATCCGCACCTGGACCTATGTCTCGCACCGGCCCGACTGGATCGCCGATGCCGAGGGCGTGCAGGCGCGCGCGCGCGCGGTCGAAGACAAATTGTCGGACGCGCTGCACGAACGCCTGACGCAGCGCTTCGTCGACCGGCGCAATGCCGTGATCGTGCGCAAGCTCGCCGACGGTTCGGAATTGCTCGCCGCCGTCACGGCCGCAGGCGAAGTGCTGGTCGAAGGCATTCCGGCGGGCCGCCTCGACGGGTTCGAGTTCCGCCCCGACCCGTCGTTGGAGGCGAGCGCCACCGCCTTGCGTGCGGCCGCCAACCGCGCGCTGCGGCGCGATGTCGGCCTGCGCGTGGCACGCTTCGCCGAGGACGACGATGCGGCCTTTGCGTTGCTGCCCGATGCGCGCATCGCCTGGCACGGCCAGCCGATCGCGCGGCTGACGGCGGGCCCAAGCGCGCTAGCGCCGGAAATCGCGCTGGCGCGCGCCGATCTGCTGGAGCCCGCGCACCGCCAGATCGTCGCCAAACGGCTGGAGGCGTGGCTGCAAACGACGCTCGCCGCCAAACTTTTTCCGCTCTTGCGCTTGACGGAGCCTGGTCTGCCGGCGGCCGCGCGCGGCCTTGCCTACGAGCTGGCGGCGGCGCTCGGCGCCATCGCGGCAGCCGATGCGTCGATCGCGCCCGGCAGTCTCGACAAGGCGGCGCGCGGCGCGCTTGCCGCACGCGGCGTGGTTGTGGGAACTAACTGTCTGTACGTGCCGGCCCTCAAGGACCAGACCTCGGTCGCGCTGCGCGCCTTGCTGTGGGCGGTGCATCGCGGCCAAGCAGGAAGCCCGCCGCCCAACGGACGCATCAGTGTGGCGAACGAAGGCCAGCCAGCCGGGCTGATGGCGGCGTGCTTGTTTCTGCCCGCCGGGCCCGTCTATGTGCGCGCCGACCGGCTGGAGAAACTCGCGCAAGCGCTGGCACAGCGCGGCGCCAGAGGCGGTTTCGCGCTCGATCCCGACTGGGCCAAGATCGTCGCGTGCGACGCGGCCACCTTGCCTGCGATCGTCGCCGCGCTCGGCTACCGGATGGTGCGGGACGGGCATATCTTCGTTGCGCGCCGTAAGCCGCGCGCGACGGCAGCGCCAAGCGACGGCGCCTCGCCCTTCGCCGCGCTGGCGGGGCTCGGCAAGCCATGAGCGGCGAAGAAATCCAGCGCATGCGCGCCGACAAATTTTTGTGGATCGCGCGCTTTTTCCGCTCGCGCGCCCAAGCCCAAGGCGTGCTCGAAGCGGGCCGCGTGCGCTGTCGCGGGCGCATCCTCGACAAAGGCGATGCGGTCAAGCCCGGCGACGTTCTGACATTCGCGCACGGGGACAAACTTCGCACGATCGAGGTGCTTGGGTTCGCCCCCAAACGCGGCAATTCGGCGCAGGGCCAAGCGCTCTATCGCGACCTGTTTGCGCCCGTTTGACCGCTCGGCACGGCTATGCTACCCGAACAGACCTTGCAAGACCGGCACCCGGAGAGAGTCCGATGACCTACGTCGTCACCGACAATTGCGTGAAGTGCAAATACACCGACTGCGTCGAAGTCTGCCCGGTCGATTGTTTCTACGAAGGCGAAAACATGCTCGTCATCAAGGCCGACGAGTGCATCGATTGCGGCGTGTGCGAGCCCGAATGCCCCGCCGACGCGATTTTGCCCGATACCGACAATCGCGCCCAAAAATGGGTCGCCATCAACAACGAATACGCCGAACAATGGCCCAACCTGACCCGCAAAAAGGACGCGCCCGCCGACGCCGATGCGTGGAAGGGAATTCCCGAAAAGTTCGAGAAGCATTTTTCTCCTAAACCAGGCACCGGCAACCCATAAAAGTCGGTTTTTCGGAAAAAGCGAGACCTAAATCTTTGCTCAGGACCTTAGCCGTGCAAAAAACGCGCGGGTAAAGCGTGCTTTTTGGCCATTTTTGTGATAGCTTCTTCTGTATCGGACTGTGGCAATTTCGTCGCAGTTCCGACCCCCGGCAGGGGTTCCCAACGGGCCAAGTGCCCGCTTCTTCATTGGCCGTTTTGGCTTTCCCCTGAACGGGTTGGCTTGAATGGACAGCGTCTCGAACCGCCAAACCGGCGTTTCGCAACGGGATCGCTTTCCCTCATTCTCCGCAGCACGCGGGTAGAATAGGCGATCTGGAAGCGGCGAGCCTCATCGGACCAGGCCCAACGGAACCGGGCTGGATTTCAGACTGGGTTTTTAAAGGAGCGGCTTTTCCATGACGCTACGCAAGACGACGGTGCGCGAAACGGACGATCTGGGCTTTGCAGTTGGCGACCATGTCGTGTACCCGACCCATGGGGTTGGCAAGATTACGGGCCTCGAGTCGCAAGAAATTGCCGGCACGAAGCTGCGCCTGTTCGTGATCCAGTTCGACAAAGACCGCATGACGCTGCGCGTGCCGACGATGAAGGCCAAGACGTCGGGCCTGCGCCGTCTGTGCACCAAAAAGGAAATGCAGAACGCGCTCGCCACGCTGAAGGCGCGCGCGCGCATCCGCCGCACGATGTGGAGCCGGCGCGCGCAGGAATACGAAGCCAAGATCAATTCGGGCGATCCCAAGGCGATCGCGGAAGTGGTGCGCGATCTGCACCGCAATGCGGGCCAGCCCGACCAGTCGTTCAGCGAGCGCCAGATGTACCAGGCGGCGCTCGACCGATTGGTGCGCGAATTCGCGGCCGTCGAAAAAATCACCGAAGAAGCGGCCGTGCAGCGCCTGGAAGCGATGCTGAAAGCCGCGTAGAGCATTTTCAAGTCGGGCGGAATCGCCCGACGACTCGGAAAATGCGGCAAAACAAATACCAAGAGCCATTGCCGTGAGCGCGAGCGAACGGAAATGGCTCTAGCCGCGGCTTGCATCGGTTGCGACCAAAGAAACCCCGCCGGCGCGAACCGGCGGGGTTTTTGTTTCACGCCCGCCGCACGGCGAACGCCGCGACCGCAAACCACGCCAGCGCCGCCGGAACGACGAGCGCTTGCAAGGCGGCAAGTGCAGGCACGAAGATGCGCAAAGCGACCACGACAAACAGCGCGCCGATCGCCAGGCCCGACAGCCCGATCCAGCGTTTGCCAGCGACCGCCAACGCGACGCCGACGCCTGCGATCCACAGTCCGCCCATAAGCTGCACGCCCAGCAATTCGCCGACCGCGCCCGCATAGGCGTTGAGACCCGTATAGACGAGCGCGACGGTCTGGCGCATGCCCGCGTCCCCGGCCATGTACTGGTCGGCCAGCGTCGGCATGGCCGCAAGCCAGCGCACGATGCCAAGCGTCTTGAGCACGCCGGCCGCAGCGCCCGCAAAGGCCAGCGTGTCGGACATCCAGCCCGCCAGGCCGCGCGCTGCAAGCCAGGCCCGGAACGCGAAAGCGAGCGGGATCAGCGCGACCGACACGGCCAGATAGGCGCCATAGCCGACCAGCACGGCCGTGCGGTTGGCCGCGACCAGCGGCAGCGCTTCCTCGGCCGGCAAACGCAGGCTGGCGGGCCAGCCGATCGCGCTGCCGAGCACCGCTATCGGCACAAGGAACAGCACGGCTTGCAGCGCGAACAAGATCGTCAGCGCGTCGCTCGGGGCGGGTTTGGACATGCGGCGTCTCCTCAGGCGGCTGCCGGCGTGGCAGCGGCAAGCGTCATGGCGATCGCGCGATCGAGCGGCGTATGCGGTTCGGCACCAATCGTGGCGACCAGCTTGCGGTTGTCGAGCAGCAGATCGTTGGTCCATAGCCAGCGCATTTCCAGCGCCTCGCGCACGAACCCGACGAACGGCGACACCAGCCGGAAGGCGAGCCACGGAAACGCGCGCACGGGCGGCGCGTCCGCGCCCAGCGTTTGCGCGATCGCGGCGGCCATCGGCAGGGCCGCGTCCGTGCGATGGCCGCGAAAATGGAACACGGCGTGCGTCTCGAGCGTCGCGTCGCGCTCGGCAAGTTCGGCGAAGGCTTCGCCCAAATCGGGCAGATAGGCCCAGCTATGGGCGGCGCGCGCGGTTTCCAGATCGTGCAGCTTTACGATGCGGCCGGTTTTGCGCACGGGAATTTGGGCGAACCAGGTGTTGTCGGCGCCGGGCCCGAAATAGTCGCCCGCGCGCAGAATCGCCGTGCGCGCGCCCGAGCGCGCCAGCATCGCTTCCATTTCGACGCGGATGCGGCCCTTGACCGTGCGCGGGTTTTTGGGCGCGGACTCGTCGAGGTGCGTGCCGGCATCCGGCGCGAACACGTACACGTTTCCCGGAAACAGCAGCCGCGCGTCGTTGGCCTGCGCCGCCGCAAGGGCGTTGGCCAGCATCGGCAGACCGTCTTCGCGCCAGCGCCGGTATTTGGGCGGATTGGCGCCGTGCAGCACGACCGACGCGCCGCTTGCCGCCGCCATCACCGCCGACGGGTCGAGCGCATCGCCGCGATGCCACGTCGCCGCCAGGCCGGGCGCGCGCCGGGCCAGCGTTTGCGCCGCGCGCGCGGGATCGCGCGCCAGCCCGTCGATCGCGTAGCCGCGCCGGGCGAGCGCGACCGCCGCAGCGATCCCGACCGACCCCGACAGTCCCAAAATCAAAGCCTTCTTTTTGCCAAACGCCATCGCGCATCTCCTTGGTTCGATGCGCGGCAGAATCGGCCAAGCACGTCCCAAATGGAGTTGGCGAAAGCCGAATAGACGCTATCGTTTTTTGTATGGGCGCAACGCGTCAAAGCCGCACAAGCGGCAGGCCCGCCAGGGCTTGCCAAAAGACCGCCGCCGTCAGCGCCGCATAGGAAGCCGCGAGCCATTTCAGCCGCCGCACCGATATGCCGCGGCGGTCGAACCATGCGCCCGCCAGCGGCAGAATCTGCATCGCATGCAGCGCCAGAAAATGGGCGGGCCGAATGTCGCCCACGGCCCCCGACCAGCCCAGCAGCGGCAGTCTCGGCGCGTCGGGCGGGGCGATGCCGACATGGGTTCCGGCAGAGCTCATGTATCCGGCCGTCGCCAGCGTCAGAACGGCGGACAGCACGAATCCCCAGCCGATGCCCCAGCGCAGCGCCGGGCCCGCATCGGCGTCGGCGTCGCGCAAAAAACACCATCCGTAAACGGCAACGCCGACAACCAGAGATACCGCGCCCACGCCCATCAGACTGTACATCAGCGCGGTGAAGGGCGTGGCGAAATTGAAATGCGACGGCGCCTGCTGCGCCGCCATCAAAATCAAATACCCCATTTCGCCGACCGTTGCCGTTGCCATGACGACGCCGGTAACGCGAAGCGTCCAGCCGTTGCGCCAGGCGGGCGACATTCGTTGTTCGACGATCGCCAATGTCGCGAACACGACAAAAAACGACAGAGCGAATTTCATCGGCTTCGCCCAAACGGGGACTCCGTTCAAAAGGCGTGTCTCGACCAGCGCCCAGCCCGAGATCAGAACCGCCAAGGCGAGCGAAAACGCCGCGAGGACGGCCATCGCGCCAAATCCGGCGTTCGGCAAGCGCGTCGGTATCGGAAGCGGCCGCCCGGCGCGAAGGGCGTACTCGGTCGCGACGCCGACCGCGAAACCGACGGGACCGAAGAGAAACGTCGCCGCCAGAATCGGCGCCTGCACGATCCGTCCGATGCCGACCCGATCCATGCGCGCCGCGAGATACGCGCCGATGGCCAGATCGAAGGCCAGATAGTGGATCCATCCGGCCAACAAAACCCAATCCGACTGGAACAGCAAACGCACCTCGGCAAGGCTGCCAAAGCCGCCGTCCGCCTCGGCAAAATGCCGCAAAACAAGCGCCGCGTAGACGAAGGAGAGCCCCAGCGGAATGAGGGTCTGCGGCACGGCGTTCAGCAGCGCGAAACGGCGCGGCCCCAGCACCAGAATGGTCCAGCCGCAAAGAGCGGCCAGGCCGACATTGCCGAAAATCTGCTCTGGCATCGCGATCGCGCCTTGCGCCGGGGAGTTCTAATACAGCTTGTAGCTGACGCTCCAGCCGAGGCTGAATTGGTTTGCCTGGCCGCGCTCTTTGACGAGCGGCGAGTCCGCCGCGTCGCCCAGCAAGCGCTTGTAGCCTGCGAAGCCGCCGACGGTCCAATTTGCGCCGAGCGGATACGCGAGCGAGGCGCCAAAGCCGACATCCTTCATTCCCGACGACGGCGCATACGCCGACAGCCGGGACGCGGCGACTTTGTCGGCCGCAACGCCGAAATAGCTTTTCATGTAGTCGCTGTCGGCCCAGGTTGCGGTCGGGCCGATGCTGGCGCGCAAACTGCCGATCGGCGCGAAGCGATAGTTCGCGCCAAACTCGACCGTGCCGCCCAGATTCGACTGCGAAACGTTGCGTTTGCCGACGAGATTGAGATCGAACGGGCCGACGGCATACTGGACGAACGCGCCAACATCGACGCCGCCTTTGACGTCGCCCAACCCTTTGAGGTCGTCGTCGTCGTCTTCGTTGCGCTGGAAGCGCCAGTTCGCGATCGGGCCGATCTTGAACGCGCCGCCCGCCTTGGCGTCGCCGAACTTGACGAGGTTGGCGCCAAGCCCGCGGCGCGTGTCCAAAAATACCGTATCGCGCCAGCTCAAATCGACCAGCGGAAGCGGCCGCACGGCCAGATTTTTCGATCCTTCGTAGCTCGGCACGACAAGCGCCGCCGCGCCCAAACGCAGGCTCCAGTCGCTTTTCGGCGTTGGCGACTGGGCGAAGACGGGGGGCGCCAGCGCGAAAATTGCGGCGAAAATCAGAGCAGGACGCGATGCCGGCATCGGTTGGACCTCGTGTTTGCCGAGCGCGCCGCGAGGCGACACGCTGGGGGGGGGAATTCGTCGGGCGTTGCGACAGCCCGACGAGGGGACATTGGCTGTCTACGGCTGGGGGGGTAAAAAAGAAATTGAAAGACCTGCATATCGACTATAAAAATTTGAATGGCTCGCGATCCGGACTGGAATCTCTACCGAACATTTCTGGGCGTTTTGCGCGGCGGCAGTCTGTCGGCAGCGGCGCGGCGCCTGAACGTGACCCAGCCCACGGTCGGCCGCCAGATCGAGGAGCTGGAGCGCGCGCTGGGCTTCGCGCTGTTCACGCGCTCGCAAACCGGACTGGCCGCGACGGCGGCGGCGCTGGGCTTGCTGCCGATGGCCGAAGCGATGGAATCGGCCGCCGAAGCGTTCGTGCGCGCGTCGGAAGGGGCCGGCCAGCGCGATGCCGTGGCGGGCACCGTCAGGATCACGGCAAGCGAGATCATGGGGGGCGAGGTGCTGCCCGCGATGCTGGCCGAGATTCGCGCGGACTATCCGCGCGTGAAGTTCGAACTTGCGCTGACCAAAGCCACCCAGGACCTGCTGCGGCGCGATGCGGACATTGCGGTGCGCAGCACGCAGCCGCGCCAGGCGGCGCTGGTGGCGCAGAAGCTCGGCCATTTCGGGATCGGACTGTACGCGCATGTCGACTATGCGCGCCGGCGCGGTTTGCCGACGGCGCTGGGCGAAATTGGCAGCTTCGACCTGATCGGCTTCGATCGCGACGATGCGGCCGTGCGCGCCGTCGCCAAGCATGCCTCCTGGATCGACCGCAACCAGTTCAATTTGCGCGTCGACAACGATCTGGCGCAACTGGCGGCGATCCGCGCGGGCCTGGGCATCGGCGCGATGCAGCATCTGGTGGCCGCCCGCGATCCCGATCTGGTGCCCGTGCTGGCAAAAGAGGTCGCTTTCAAGATCGAGACCTGGATCGTCATGCACGAAGACCAGCGCACGAATTTGCCGGTGCGGCTCGTTTTCGAAGCGCTCAACCGCAAGATCGCCGCCTGGCTCAAATCGCCGCACCCCACAAACTCGTTGGGGCGACGCGAGCGCGCGCGCTAGATTTTGGCGACGATGGCCTCCGCGGATACCAAAACCGAGCGTCCCGCCAAGGACCAGCGCTTTGCCGTGCTGCGCCAAAGCAAGCGCGTTTGGGCGGTTGCCGGCAGCCATGGCACGCCCGACAAACTGGTGCGGCTGCACGAAGCCTTGGCCGAGCGCTGGCAAATGGGCGACCGGCTCGTCTATCTCGGCAATTGGCTGGGGCGCGGTCCGGGCGTGGCGGCGGGCGTCGACGAAATGCTGCGTCTGCGCCGCGACATCATGTCGCTGCCGGGGTTTTTTGCGGCCGACATCGTCTTCCTGCGCGGCATGCAGGAGGAGATGCTGCAAAAATGTCTGCAGCTGCAGTTCGCGGTCAACCCCGCCGAGGTGCTGCGCTGGATGCTCGACCAGGGTTTGGCCGCCACGCTCGAAGCCTATGGCGCCGACATTCGCGCCGGGATCGTTGCCGCCCGCGAGGGGGCGAGCGCGCTTGCGCGCTGGACCGGGCTCGTGCGGCGCGGGCTCGATGCCAGGCCCGGGCACCGCGAACTCAGCCTTGCCGTGCGCCGGGCCGCCTTCGACGCGGACGGGCGGCTGCTGTTTGTCAGCGCCGGGCTCGATTTCGACCGGCCCTTGGCCGCCCAAGGCGACGCGCTGTGGTGGGGCGGGCGCGGCTTCGACAAACGCGAAATTCCGTTCGAGGGCTATGCGCGCATCGTGCGCGGCTATGCCGCCAACCGTCCCGGCATCGTGGCCGGCGGCTTCAGCCTGACGCTCGATGGCGGCTGCGGCTTTGGCGGTCCGCTTTTGGCCGCCAGCCTCGGGCCCGACGGCACGATTCTGGAAACGCTCGAAATTTGACGCCAAGCCGGTGATCCGCCTGGACGGCCGCTTCGTAAAGAAGATGGAAGCACGGCCGAACAAGGGATCGAACCATGGCCCATTTCGACGACGCCCTGACGCAGCGCGACAATCTGATCGTCATCCGGCGCGCCATGAAAACGCCGCTGCTCGATCGCGAACGCGAACACGCGCTCGCCGAGGCGTGGCGGCGCACGGGCGACCAGACGGCGCTGGGCGAGCTGGTCGGCGCCTACGGGCGCATGGTCGTGTCGATGGCGCTCAAATTCCGCCATTACGGGCTGCCGGTCGGCGATCTGATCCAGGAAGGCAATATCGGCCTGATGCAGGCCGCCCAGCGTTTCGAAGCGTCGCGCGACGTGCGTTTTGCCACCTACGCGCAATGGTGGGTGCGCGCGGCCATCCAGGATTTCGTGCTGCGCAACTGGTCGATCGTGCGCACGGGCACGACGTCGGCGCACAAATCGCTGTTTTTCAATCTGCGCCGCTTGCGCGCCAAGCTCGACGACCCGTCGTCGGAGCGCATGACGCACGCCCAGCGCACGCAGATCGCCAACGCCCTGCGCGTCAATCTGTCGGACGTCGAAGACATGGAAGGGCGCCTGTCGGCGGGCGACCGTTCGCTCGACGCGCCCGTGGGCGAGGACAGCGAGACGGCGTGGGTATCCTCGCTCGTCGACGCGAGGCCCACGCCCGAAGAAGCGACGATGTCGCTGCACGACACGGCCGCGCGCGCCAATCTGCTGCGCGAGGCGTTGGGCGATTTGAGCCCGCGCGAGCGCGCGGTCGTGGAAGCGCGGCGTTTGGCCGAGGAGAGCCTGACGCTCGAAGCGTTGGGCGACCGGCTGGGGATTTCGAAGGAGCGCGTGCGCCAGATCGAACATCGCGCGTTGGCGAAGCTCAAAGCCGCCGTCGAAAAACGCGTCGCCGACCCGAGCGACCTGTTCGCCCACGCGTAAGCGGCGGGGGTCACTCCAGCGCGCTTTTTGTCGCGAGCAATCGCGCGAGATTGGGTTTGGTCTTGGCCGGGCGCCTGAAGAGCGCTTGGAACGCACGCCACCGAGCGGCGTCAAGCCGAAGCACGTGACGCGCGGCACTCGTCGGCGGGTCGGCGGCTTTCAATTTCGGGTCCACGTAAAATCCTTCTTCGGGGCTTCGCGAATGGGCCGATGTTTCGCCACGAAATCGCGGACCCGAGAGGGCAGCCACTCGAAGCTGCGCGCGTCGGAATAGACATACGTGTGTCCGTCGCTCAAAATCGCCACGTGGATCTCACCGTCGGCGCACACGACCAAAATGGCTTCTTCGGACCCGCCTTCGTGCGGCTCGAAACCCTCGACGGTCAGGCATTGTCGCTGGAGTCCAATCTGCTCCCGCCTGCCCAAATTTTTCAATAGCAATAAATAGTTGTCCGCGAGCATCGCTCGCAGTCTCTTGTCCACGGCTGGATCGATCAGCACGGCCCGGAGATCGTAGGAGCCTGCATGAACCAGCAAGTGCGACAATGGCCCGACGCGAACATCCCTTGGCCAATACGCGTTCCTCCGAAATTCGACGACGACTCCAAGAGAAATCCAGCCATCCCCATCGGCGGCAAGGCGCCATACCAGAAGATCGCTGATTTCGGTGACAATGTCGGGCAAATTTTGGTTCGGTCGCCAGTCCAGACTCGGTTCGCTGGAACAGTCCGAATATCGCTCTTTGCGGCTCCCGTCGGGGCCCTGCGGACCGAACATCGCATAATACGAACCGCAGACCGCCGTTTCCGGTACCCTGAAAAACAAAAGGTCTCCGCCATCGCGCAAGGGCACGCGCGCGTAACTGACACGGGACCAAAGCGGACTCTCGCGTTCGATCCATACGTTCTTGAGCCGAGCTTCGCGCAATCCGTCCTCGCCGACCAGTGACTCGATCGGCTGCCAATCGAAATCGCCGGGACGCGGCGGCAGATTGGCGCAAGCCGTCGCCAGCAATGCCGCAAAAAGCGCAAAGAGATGGGGAAAATGCATGATCCTTAGATTGTCCCAGAGGTCGAGTGCACGCAATCGAAATCGGCGCGACTTTGCCCAGCCTCTTTTCGGCTTGGCTTCGGGTGTTTCGGCGAAAAAACTCCGTCACCGTCGGGCTCGGCCCAATGCTGTCCGGTTTAGTTTTTGCGCAACCGCGTTCGAACGTTTGCCCGCTTGAAATTGTCCGCATGCGGCGGCGCGCGGGACACGAACGGCGAAACCGAGAAAAGTCGCCATGCTCGCGCTTGTCGCGCATCCGCGCATGCTCGGACGCCCGGCCCGCGTGGCTTGGAGATCGTCGCGTCAAGCGCGACGATGACGGGAAAAAAGAAGGGCAGCCGACTCAAAGGTCGGCAGCAGTGCGCTTGACGCGGCGATGACATCGTAAAAACGAAACGGTACGTGCGGCCAAACCCTGCGGTCGGCGTCTGACGGCGGGCGCGTCTATGTCGTGCCAAGTTTTGCGCCCGCCGGGGCGGCGGGCAGATACACGACGAACGACGTGCCCTTGCCGACCTCGCTCGAAATGTCGAGCGCGCCGCGATGGCGGTTGACGATGTGCTTGACGATCGCCAGGCCCAAACCCGTGCCGCCCATGTCGCGCGAACGGCCCGCATCGACGCGGTAGAAACGCTCGGTCAAACGCGGCAGATGCTCGCGGGCGACCCCCTCGCCGTCGTCGGCGACCGAAATCTCGACATAGGCCGACGCGCGCGCGGCAAACCCGGCCGGCAGACGCCTGGCGTTGGCCGCGCGCACTTTGACCGTGCCGCCGCTGCGCCCGTATTTGATCGCGTTGTCGATCAGGTTCTGGAACACCTGCGCCAGCTGGTCGCTGTCGCCCGTCACCGGCGCAAGGTCGCCCGCGATCTCGACCGACAGCGCCGCGTTCTTGGCTTTGGCGGCGAGCGCCAGCGAATCGAGCGTCGCCTGCAGCGTCTTGGCCACGTCCGCGCGCGTCGCGGGCGGCGTGTGTTCGAGCTCCTCGATCTTCGAAAGCGACAGCAGGTCCTTGACGATGCGCGTCATGCGCTGGGTCTGCGCGTCCATGATCGCAAGAAAGCGCAGGCGCGCGGGCGCGTCGTCCTTGGCGGGGCCCTGCAGCGTTTCGATAAAGCCCGTCAAGGTTGCAAGGGGCGTGCGCAGCTCGTGGCTCACGTTGGCGACGAAGTCGCGGCGCATGCGCTCGGCCTGCTGCACGCCCGTAACGTCCGCCATCGCCACCAGGGCGGTGGCGGCGGCGCCTTGCGGCCGGGGCAGCGGGACGACGCGCACCCGCAGGGCGCGTTCGACCGTGCCCGCGAGGCTGGCATCGACCACCTCCGGCCGGCGGCCCGCGAGCGCTTCGGCGACCGCGTCGAGCGTGCCGGGGTCGCGCAAAAACGCGACCAAGGGCTGTTCTTCGAGATCGGCGCCGAGCAGTGCGCGCGCCGCCGCGTTGGCGCGCACGATGCGCTCGTCCGCGTCGATCTGCAGAATCGCGTAGGGCAAGGCGTCGACGATCGATTCGAGCGCCGCTTCGCTGGCCATCGGCTGGGCGCGCTCGGGCAGCGCGCGTTCCAGGCGCGCGACCGCCTCGGCCAAGGGCGCGGTCGGGCCGTCTTCGTCGGCCGCCGCCGCCATCGCGTCGGCCGGTTCGCCCTTGGCCAGTTCGTCGAGGCGGCTTGCGTGGCGGGCCAAGCGTTCGAGATGCCGGTTGACGACATAGGCCGTCGCCAGCGCCGTCGCCGCGATGCCGAGCAGCGCCGACGGCCACGGGATCTCGTGCGCCACCGCCAGGGCCGCCAGCACGCTCGCGGCCGGCCCCGCAAGGGCCAGCAAAGATGTCCAGAAACTTCCGGGGGCGCCGCGCATCGTTCGTTTTTGCCGCCTCCGCCCGGCGGGCGTCAAGAATCCTTGAAGGCGTGCAGTCTAGCACGCCTTCAAGACATTCTTTTGACCCTTAGCTGCCCAGGCGCGGCAGCATGCGCTCGGCCTGCGGCGGCAAGAAGCGGTCGGTATAGACCCGGGCCGGCACGAGCGTGCTGTTCTTGACCTCGAACGCCTCGTTGACGATGCGGATATTGTTGGCGAGTTTGTACTCGCGCACGGCCGACATGCCGTTGGCCATGACATGGGGCGTCATAACCAGCTCGCGCATCGACAGCAGCATGCGGTCGTATTCGAGCGCCAGATCGACCAGCTGGTCGCGCGATTTGAGCGAGGCCACGGCCTCGCGCGGGTTGGCGATCGATTCCTTGATGCCGCGATTGATCGCGCGCACCATCGCCGCCACGGTACGCGGATTTTTGGCCGCGTAGTCTTGGGTGACGTAGATCGCCGAGGAATAGACATCGACGCCGAATTCCCGGTAGCGGAACGTGACGATGTCCTCGTCCTTGGCGCCCAGGGCGCGCAGCGAGAAAATGCCCGACGTAACGAACCCCGTGATCGCGTCGACCTCGCCGCGATACAGCATCGTTTCGCGCAAGGGCGCGTTCATCGTCACCCACTCGATCTTTTTGGGATCGAGATTTTGGGCCTGCACGAGCGCCGGAAACATCTGGCGGCCCGCATCGACCGTCGGCGCGCCGAGCTTGCGGCCTTCGAGCTGCTTGAGATTGGCGATGCCGGTCCGCTTCAAGGTCATGACCGCCAGCGCCGCCTGTTCGTAGGCCATATAGACGGCGGTCAGTTCGCGGCCCGGATTTTCGGCGCTGAACTTGATCATCGGATTGATGTCGCCAAAACCGATATCGTAGGCGCCCGACGCGATGCGCGTGACCGTATCGCCCGACCCCATGCCGCGGTCGAGCGTCACATTGAGGCCTTCCTGGCGGAAAAAGCCTTTCTCGGCCGCATAGGTGAACACCGCCTGCGGTCCCTGGAAGGCCCAATCGAGCGAGAAGCGCACATTGGTTTGTTCGGGCGCTTGCGCGAAGGCAGGGGCGGCAGCCAACAGCGCGGCCGCCAGAAAGAACGCTGGTTTCATCGGGTTTTCTCCTGAAATCGTGCCGGCTGCCGGGGGGCCGTCCGAACCTGTCCCGGCGATGCAAAATCCGTGTCAGAAAATGCGCGTAACCTGCCGCCGCGCGGGCTCGAACTTGGCTGCAACCGGCGGCAAAACGCGGCCGGATGTTCGAGCGATGGAGAATCCATCATGGAAGTCGTCAATGGCGTGCCGTGTTTCAATTGCACCGACGTCGAGAAGGCCAAAAAGATCGATACGGCGCCGCGCGAGAGCCAAACCGTGGATTTTTCGGCGCAAATCCGGGCATTTGCGACGCCCAACCAACCTCTGGACGGCGGGCCGCGCGGGACCCAACTGAATTTCAGCACCTGAAGCGCAAATGTGCCATTGTGCGGCGCGATGGATAGCGATTCGTGGCCCCACCTGATGGCACAAGCCCAAGCCGGCGATGCGGCGGCATACCGTCGTTTTTTGTCGGAGTCGCTGCCGTTTTTGCGGATTGTCGTGGGGCGAACCGGGATTCCGTACGACCAGATCGAAGACGTGGTGCAGGAAACCATGATCAGCCTGCACGCGATCCGCCACACCTACGACCCGACGCGGCCGATCAAACCCTGGCTCGTGGCGGTCGCCCGGCGCCGGGCGGTCGATTGGCGGCGGCGGCGAAATTCCGCAAATCGTCACGAAACGCCGCTTGACGACGTAACGCACGAAACCTTTGCCGATCCGGCTGCGAACCGGGACCTAGAGAAGTCGCAAGCGGCAGCATCGGTTCAACGCTGGTTGGCGCAGTTGCCCCCCGGGCAGCGCCAGGCGGTCGAGATGCTGAAGCTCAAGGAACTCAGTCTGAACGAGGCGGCGGCCCTGTCGGGGCAGTCCGTTGGATCTCTCAAGGTCGCAACCCATCGCGCGATCGCCAGTTTGCGCAAGATTTGGAAACGCGAAGAGCAGGAACGATGACCCCTTCCGAAAAACTCGCCGCCGCCCTCAGCGAAGCGCTCGTCCCCGTCGCGCGGCTCGATCCGCCGCTGAAGCGCGCCGCCAAGTGGCTTGCGTTTGCGGCCGTTCTCGTAGGCGTTCTTGTCGTGCTGCACGATCCGCGCGACGATCTGGCCGCGCGCTTTGCCGAGGCAAGTTTCGCCGTGCCGTGGATCGCATCGGTGCTGGTCGCGATCACGGCGGGCATTGCCGCCTTCCAAATGTCGGTGCCGGGCAGTTCGCGTCGGCTGACGCTGCTGCCGGCAGCGCCGCTGGCCGTGTGGCTCGGCTGGCTTGGCACGGGCTGTGCCGCCGAACTCGCCGAACAGGGCATGGGCGCGCTGGGCACGAGCTGGGCGTGCCTGCGATTCATCGCGCTGACCAGCGTGCCGCTGGCGGGCGTCATGGCGATCATGCTGCGCAAGGCAGCCCCGCTCGCCCCGCCGCCGACGATGGCGATGGGCGCGCTGGCGGCGGCGGCCTTTGCGTCGGCCGGGCTCGAACTGTTCCACCATCTGCAAACCTCGACGATGGTGCTGATGTGGCATTTGGGGACGGTGGCGGCGGTCACGCTGGTTGCCTCGGCGCTCGGCAAACGCGCACTGGGCGCGCCCGCCTACTGAGCCACTTGCGCTTCGAACGCCGCCTTCAAATGGGCCGACGCTGCCGCCAGCGCCGTGCGCGCGACGGCGGCGGTTTGCGAGAGATGCATGAAGCCGTGGTTGGCGCGCGGAAACTCGACATAGACCGTATCGACGCCCGCCGCCAGCAGCACGTCGCGCATGCGCCGACTGTCGTCGCGCAGCGGGTCGAGTCCGGCCGCCAATAGAAACGGCCGTCGGAGCTTTTTCAAATAGAGTTCGGGTGCGCGCGCCGGGGCGACCATCAGGTCGCGCCGCTGGGCCATGTTCGGGCAATACAAATCCCAATAGAGCGACATGCCGGTGCGCGACAGGCCAAAGCGCCCGTCGCCGCGCAGCAAATACGAGACCGAATCGAGATCGCTGTCGAGCACGCCATAGAGCGAGACGAGCGCCACGGGCACCGGCCGGTTCGACGCCGCGAGCGCCAGCGCCGCCGCCGTCGCGATATTGGCCCCGGCCGAATCGCCGGCAAGCGCTATGCGCTGGGGATCGATATCGATCCCCAGCACGCCCGGGTTGGCCAGCAGCCAGTCGCGCACCTCGAGCGTATCGTCGATCGCTGCCGGGTAGGGGTGTTCGGGCGCCTTGCGATAGGCGATCGACAAGAACGCCAGACCGGACCCTGCCGCCAGCATGCGCGTCAGCCGGTCATGCGTCGCGAGGCTGCCGACAACCCAGCCGCCGCCATGCAAATACAGCACAAGACCCTTTGCCGGCAGGACCGGCACATAAAGCCGAACGGTCAGTTCGCGCCCCGGCAAAGGCACCTGGATGTCGCGCTGGATCGCCATTTGCGGTCCGCCGACATTCCATGGCGCACGGCGGCGTTCCATTTCGGCCCGGGCCGCCGCAGGGTCGCCCGGCAGATACACGGATGCTGCGCCAAACCGTTCCAGATCAAGCGTTTGGGCGGCGGCAATCTCGGGATCGATCTCAATCATGGGGAAAATTTGCCATCAAGTGGGCCGCGATTTCAAGCCCGACATTTTACCGGCGGCCCCTCTTGAAAAGCGGACCTGGGCACCTCACTTACTACAGCATTCAATTGGGTAATTCCCGCTCCTCAAATCGCGACGAGCCGACCCCATGACTCCCAAATATCAGGCAACCCTCGCCGTGCTAGGCCACGCCCATCCCGTCGTCCGCGATCTGGTCCGTGCGGAGCGCAGCGGCGACGCGTTCGACGAATTGGTCGTCGAAGCGGGCTTGGCCGAACTGCCGGCACATCTGCACGACGCCATCGACGAGATCGCCCAATTCCTGGAAACCCGCGGTCAGTCGGCCGCTTTGCGCGCCGACGTTTCCGCCGCCCGGTAGAGCGCCAGCGCCTGCGGCACGCCTGCGTTCGCCGCAATCCTGGCGCCGTTGGCGAGCAGCGCCGATTCGAGCGCGGCCAGCGTCGTCAAGACGCAATCCTTGCGCGCATTGTAGCCCATCGTGCCGATGCGCCAGATCTTGCCGTGCAGCGGCCCGAAACTGGTGCCGATTTCGATGCCGAAATCCTCGAGCATCGACCGGCGCACGGCGTCGCCCGCAACGCCGTCGGGGATGCGCACGCCCACGACATTCGCCATTTTGTGCGCCTGGTCGCCGAACAGTTCGAGACCCATCGCGGCCAGACCCTGCGCCATCGCGTCGCCCGCCAGACGGTGGCGCCGGAACGCCGCATCGAGCCCTTCTTCGAGCAGGATCTTGGCGCATTCGCGCGCGCCGTAGAGCATGCTGGTCGCTTCGGTATGGTGGTTCAGGCGCTTTTCGCCCCAGTAATCCATGATCATCGCAAGGTCGAAATAGTTCGACGCGATGCGCGCCCCCGGCCCCGCGACGTCGGCGGCACTGGCGATGCCCTGTTCGACATGGCGACGGCGCACAATCGCGGCTTCGGCGCGCGGGCCGATCGTGATCGGCGCCGACCCCGAGGGACCGGCCAGGCATTTCTGCAGCCCCGACGAGACGATATCGAGCTGCCATTCGTCGGTGCGCAGATCGTTGCCGCCCAGCGACGCGGTCGTATCGGTATAGAGCAGCGCATCGTATTTGCGCGCGAGCTTGCCCAGTTCGGCCAACGGCTGCAGCATCGTCGTGGAGGTATCGCCCTGGCACACGGCCAGCAGCTTCGGGCGATGCCGTTTGAGCGCCGCTTCGATCTGTTCGGGCGCGAACACCGTGCCCCATTCGGTTTCGATTTCGACGACATTGGCGCCGCAGCGGCGCGCGATTTCCGCCTTCAAATGGCCGAAGCGGCCGAAGATGGGTACCAGCACTTTGTCCCCCGGCTCGATCAGCGACACCATCGCCGCCTCGATGCCGCCGCGCGCGGTCGCATCGACCAGCAGCGACCATTTGTTCTGGGTGCGGAAGACTTGGCCGTAGAGCGCCATGGTCTCGCCCATCAACGCCGTCATCGACGGATCGAACTGGCCGATCAAGGGCGTTGCCATCGCGCGCAGCACGCGCGGATCGGCATTGATCGGCCCCGGCCCCATCAGCAGGCGGGCGGGCGGGTTCAAATCGGCAAAAACGGGCATGGCGCGACCGGCAGGTTCGAGGGGCGGAGAACCCGGTTTTCCCGCGAAATTGCGGCCAGCGCAAGTTTTGCCAGCGCAAATTTTGCCAGCGACCGGCGCGCATGCTATCCAAACCGCCTGTCAAACCGGGGTGTCCGCCAAAAATGCTCGACCGCAATTTCGTTCTCGCCCATCTAGCCGATGTTGCCGCCAATTGCCGCAATCGCGGCGTCGAGGTCGATCTCGACCGTTTCGCCGCCATCGAAGCCGAGCGCAAAAAAGCCGACCAGGCGCTGCAGGACGCGCAGCGCGAAGCCAACGCGCTGGCTGCGGCCAAGGAACTTTCGATCGACCAAAAGCGCGAACAGGGCCGCCAGCTTCGCGAGCGGCGCGAGGCGCTGAAAGCCGCGCTCGAAACGCTCCAGGCCGAGAGCGACGCAGCGCTGCTGCGCATTCCCAACATGACGCACCCGGCCTCGCCCGTGGGGCGCGACGACAAGGACAACAAAGAGATCGACCGCAACGCGATCCCGGCGCCTTCGTTCGATTTCGCGCCGCTGGACCATGTGGCGCTGGGCGATCTGCTTGGCATTATCGATACCGAGGGCGGCAGCAAGGTCGCAGGCCCCGGTTTCTATTTCCTCAAAGGCGACGGGGCGCGCCTCGAACTCGCGCTGCAGAATTTCGCGGTCGAGTTTTTGGCCAAGCGCGGCTACGTGCCGCACATCACGCCCGACATGGCGCGGGACTCGATCCTGCAGGGCACGGGTTTCACGCCGCGCGGCAACGAGACCAACACCTACCGAATCGAAGGCGAGGACATGTCGCTGATCGCGACAGCCGAGATCACCTTGTGCGGCCTCTACCAGGACACGATCCTGGAAGAAGCCGAATTGCCGATCCGCATCGCGGGCGTCTCGCATTGTTTTCGCACCGAACGGGCGGCGGGCCGCGCCACGCGCGGGCTCTATCGCGTGCACCAATTCACCAAAGTCGAGATGGTGGTGATTTCCACGCCCGAACAGTCCGACGCGATCCATGCCGAACTGCTCGCCAACGAGCGCGCGATTTTCGACGCGCTCGAACTTCCCTATCGCGTGCTCGACATCTGCACGGGCGATTTGGGCGGCGCCGCCTACCGCAAATACGATCTGGAAGCCTGGATGCCGGGACGCGGCCAGGGCGGCGAGTTCGGCGAAGTGACGAGCACGTCGAACTGCACCGACTACCAGTCGCGCCGGCTCAATATCCGCTACCGCAAAGGCCCCAAGGACAAGCCGCTCTTCGCGCACACGCTGAACGGCACGGGCATCGCCTTGGGCCGCGCGATGGTGGCGATCCTGGAAAACAACCAGCTCGCCGACGGCAGCGTGCGCCTGCCCAAGGCGCTGCAGAATTTCATGGGCCAGACGCACATCGTGCCGCGCAAGAAAGCATGAGCGCGCGCCTGCGCAGCTTCGTCGTCGCGGCCACCCGGGCGATGGAGCCAAACGGCCTCGACGAAGCGACGGCGCACACCAGGCTCGGTCCGCTCTTGCGCGAATTGGTGGCGCACGACGACTGGCTGCCCGCCGCGTTCGCCGAACCCGATCCCGTCCAGTACCGGCAGTATCTGCTGCATTGCGATCCGCTCGAGCGGTTCTGCGTCGCAAGTTTCGTGTGGGGTCCGGGCCAGAAGACGCCGATCCACGACCATACCGTGTGGGGCCTGATCGGCATTCTGCGCGGGGCCGAACGCTGCCGGTTTTTCGAGCGCGCTTGCGACGGCACGCTCGTGACCGGCGGCGAAGAAACGCTCGAAGCGGGCCAACTCAGCACGCTGGGGCCGCTCGGCGGCGATATCCACGAAGTCGCCAACGCGTTCGACGACCGCGTGTCGGTGGCGATCCATGTCTATGGCGCCAATATCGGCGCGGTGGCGCGCCACGTGTTCGATCCGCGCACGGGCACGGCCAAAAATTTCGTTTCCGGCTATGCCGCCGCAGTCGTGCCGAATTTGTGGGATCGCTCGGCCGATATCCGCGCAACCTTGCCGTGACCTACAGCCCGGCTTTGGTCGGCGTTTTGATGTGCACGATGGCGAGCGCCGTCGCGTTGCGCGCGGTCGATCCGCTGCTGCCGGAACTGGCGCTGGAATTCGACACGCTGCCGGGAGCCGTCGGCATCGTCATCACGGCCTATACGATCGCCTATGGCGGCGTGCAGTTCGTCTCGGGGCGCGTCGGCGACCGGTGGGGCAAGCCGCAGACGATCGCGCTTGCGGCATTGCTGGCCGCGATCGCCACGGCCGCGTGCGCGTTTGCGCCCTCGCTCGATCTGCTGCTGGCGCTGCGCGCGCTGGCAGGGGCGTGCGCGGGCGGCATCATTCCGCTGGGCATCGCCTATATCGGCGATTCGGTCGCGTACGAAAAACGCCAGCAGGCTTTGACCCATCTCTCGTCGATGCAGATCGTCGGCGCGATGGCGGGCCAGGTCGGCGGCGGATTGGTCGGCGCCAGCCTTGGCTGGCATGGCGTTTTGCTGGTCGTGGCGGCGCTGTTTGCGGTCGGCGGCCTGGCGCTGGCGACCATTCTGCGCCGCTTGCCGGCCGCTCCGCGCGCGGCGCAGGCCGCACCCCTCGGATACGGGTGGGTTGCAAGCCCGCGCGCGCGCATGGTGCTGGCGAGCGTGACGCTCGAAGGATTTTTCTTCTTCGGCAGCCTCGCGTTCGTGGCAACGCACCTGCAGCAGCGCTTCGCGCTCGATCTTGCCAGTGCGGCCGCCGTACTGCTCGCTTTCGGGGTCGGCGGATTGCTGTTCGCGGCGAGTTTTTCGCGCGTGCTGGCGACGCTCGCGCGCGGGCGGATCCCGCTGCTGGGGGCGACGGCGCTTGGGCTTGGCTACGCGCTGCTGGCCGTGGCACCCGCCCCGCTATTTGCGCTGCCCGCGCTGGCGCTGCTGGGATGGGGGTTCTTCGCGCTGCATTCCTCGTTGCAGACCGAAGCGACGCAAATGCTGCCGCACGCGCGCGGGCACGGCGTTGCGACCTTTGCGGCCGTGTTCTTTGTGGGCCAGGCCGCGGGCGTGGCGGCGGGCGGCGCGGTGTTCGACCTGTTCGGCGGCGCGCCGCTGTTTTTGGCGAGCGCTGCGTGCCTGCTGGCGCTGGGCACGCGCTTTGCGCGCGCGCTTGCGCGTGGCTACGCCAAGTAGGGCCCGCGACTACGCCAAATAGGGCTCAAGCCAGCCAAGGCCTGCGCTTGTCGTGGCGCGCGGCCGGTATTCGCAGCCGATATGGCCGCGATAGCCGAGCCGGTCGACCAATTCGAACAGATAGGGATAATTGAGTTCGCCCGTGTCGGGTTCGTGCCGGTCGGGCACGCCCGCGACCTGCATATGCGAGACGCCCGCAAGATACCGCTCGATCTTGCGCGCGACGTCGCCCTCGACGATCTGGCAATGGTAGAGATCCATCTGCACGCCCAGATTGGCGGCGCCCACGGCCGTGCGGATGGCGTGCGCTTCGTCCTGGCGATTGAGAAAATAGCCGGGGATGTCGCGCGTATTGATCGGCTCGATCGCAAGATCGATGCCGCTTGCCGCCGCCACCGGCGCCGCGCGGCGCAGATTGGCAAGGTACGTTGCGAAATCGGCGCCGTCTTCGACGCGCCCGGCCATCGCATGCACGCGCGGGCAGCGCAGAATTTTCGCGTAGTCGAGCGCCTGCGCGAGCGCGGCATCGAATTCGGCCTCGCGCCCCTGCAAGGCGGCAAGGCCCCGCTCGCCGCGCGCCCAATCGCCGGGCGGCAGATTGAACAGCACGATCTCGACGCCGGCATCTTGCGCGGTTCTGGCGACGCGCTCGGCCGGCGCGTCGTAGGGGAACAGGAACTCGACCGCGCGGAAGCCGTCGGATGCTGCCGCCGCAAACCGGTCGAGAAACGCGTGCTCGGTGTAGAGGAACGACAGGTTGGCGGCAAAACGCGGCATGGCTAGCTCCCTTTTCCGTTGCGGCCGACAAGCCACGCATGCGCCCCGAACCCCAGCGCGGCCATGGCCAGCATCGTCGCGCACATCGGCACCGGCGTGCCGTCGGCGAACACGGCAACGACTAGCCCCGCGATCGCGCCCATCGCGAACTGCGTGAAGCCCGCAAGCGCCGAGGCGGCGCCCGCGATCTGCGGATGGTCGGCAAGCGCCCCCGCCATCGCGTTGGAACCGATCAGGCCCATGCTGGACAGCATCGCGACAATGGCGATCGCGATGCCGGCAAGTCCGAACGCGCCGCTGGCGCCGATCGCCAGCAGCACAAACCCGAGCCCGACCGATGCCGCAAGGCCGATGCGCAAGGCGGCATCGCTGCCAAGGCTTCGGACCAGACGCACGTTCAGATAGTTCGAGCCCATCATGCCCACCACATTGAGGGCGAACAGCAGGCCGTAGGTTTCGGGCGACACGCCGAACAGCTCGATATACACGAACGGCGTGCCCGAAATATACGCGAACATCGCGCCGAACACGCCAGAGCCGCCCAGCACGTAGCCAAGATAGCGCCGGTCGCGCAGCAACCGCAGATAGGCACCCGCGACCGACACGAGATCGCCGGGGCTGCGGCGGCCGACGGGCAAGGTTTCGGGACCGCGCAGCAACGGCATGCCCGCCGCAAGCCCAAGAAATCCCAGCGCCACAAAAATCGCGCGCCAATCCAGAAACGCCAGAATCTGGCTGCCCAGGATGGGGGCGAGCATCGGCGCCGCGCCCATTACCAGCATCATCATCGACATGACGGTGGCGCTGCGGTCGCGGTCGAACACGTCGCGCACCATGGCGCGCGCCAGGACCGGCCCCGCCGACGCGCCCAGCGCCTGCACCACGCGCCAGCCCGCCAGTTCGTAGGCATCGGTTGCAAGCACGCAGCCGAAGCTGCCCGCCGCAAACAGCAGAATGCCGAGCAAGGTGGGGCCGCGCCGCCCGAAGCGGTCGCCGATCGGTCCCCACGCCAATTGCCCGAACGCGAAGGCGAGAAAGAATCCCGACAGCGAAAGCTGGATCTGGTCCTGGGTCGCGTCCAACGCGCGCGCGATCGTCGGCAGGGCCGGCAGGTACATATCGACGGCGCTGGGCGTGATCGCCATCAGCGCGCCCAGCATGAAGACAAAGCCGATATCGCTGCGCCACCCCGCCGGGCGCGGCCCGCCCTTCAAAGTTTCGAACACAGATGATTCCCTTTCGCGCTTTTGGTATAGGCCCGCAATTCGCGGCAGACAAGCCGTGCCGCCTGCCGCATAGTGCGCGCCATGCGCTATGCCGTGTATTTTGTGCCCGCCGCCGACGATCCGCTATGGTCGTTCGGCACGCGGTGGCTGGGCCGCGATCCCGAAACCGGCGCCGCTTACGCGCAAAGCGCGCGCCATGCGGCGATCACCGAAGAGCCGCGCCGCTACGGCTTCCATGCGACGCTGAAGCCGCCATTTTCGCTCGCGGACGGCCAGACTGCCGACGCCTTGGACGCGGCAATACAGGCGTTTGCACGCGCGCAACGCCCCTTCAATGTGGCGCGCACGAAGCTTGCCGCCCTCGGCCGGTTCTTGGCAGTCGTCCCGGCGATCGACGCGCCCGCCTTGCACGCGCTTGCCGATGCGTGCGTGCGCGATTTCGATCGGTTCCGCGCGCCCAGCGACGCGGCCGACCTTGCCAAACGGCGCCAAAAGGGTCTGACCGCGCGCCAGGACGCGTATCTCGTGCGCTGGGGCTATCCCTATGTCTTCGAGGAATTTCGTTTTCATTTGACGCTGACGGGACCGCTCGATCCCGAGACGCTCGCGCAAACGCAGCGCGAACTCGCGTCGCCGTTGCTCGAAGCGCCGCTGGCCGTGCGCGAGATCGCGCTGTTCGAGGAGCCCGCAGCGGGCGCGCCGTTCGCGCTCAAGCGGCGCTTTGCGCTTGGATCCGTTTGAGCGCCGCGACAAACGCCGCGACCGCATCGGCCAGCGCGCCGCTATTGTCGATGCGGATCGCGCCCGGAATATGCGGATCGAGTTCGGCCGTGCGGGCCAGGCGCGCCGCGATTTCGCCGAACGGTTCGCGGCCGCGCGCGGCCAGGCGCGCCGCCAGCACCGCAGGCGCCGCTTCGATCAGCACCGGCACGGCGCCCAAGCGGCCGGGCGCGCCGCCCGCAAAATGCGCACGACTGCCCGAGACGACGACGGTCAGCCCGGCCGCGCGCCACGCGTCGATCTCGCTGCCGATCGCGTAGCCGACGTCGCGCGCGCGCCAGTCGAACGCGAACAGATTGGCGGCCTTGCGCTCGGCAAAGGCGGCTTGCGTCAGCGGCACGAAAATCTCGTCGTCGGGCACGAGCGGGCGCGTGATGTAGCGATGGGCGAAGGCGAAGCCGTGCCCGTCGAGCGTCGCGCGCGCGGCCTTCAGCAGCGTGTCTTTGCCCGCCCCCGACGGCCCCATCGCGTAGACGAGCGCGCCCCTCAAACGACGCGGCGCCCCTCGCGCCACGTCTCGCAAATCTGCGCAACGCCCGCGGCGATGCGCGCACGCACCAGATCGGCGCGTTTGCCCACGGCAATCTCGCCGCGATCGTCGAGCCCGACCGCGCGCGCGGGATTGAGGCTGATGGTGCGAATTGCCGCCGCCACGTCGATACCGGCATCGGCAAGTTTGAGCGCTGCGGGCAGCAGGCTTGCGGGCACGTAGTCGGACGAAACGATGTCGACATGGCCGTTGCGCGCCAGCTCGATCGCCGCAACGTTGCCCGAATGCGAGCCGCCGAGCACCAGGTTCGGCCCGCCGATCAGCACGGCCAATCCCGCCTCGTGCGAGGCGGCGGCGGCCTCGGGCGTGGTCGGAAACTCGGCGATCGTCATGCCGTCGCGGATCGCCTCGGCGACATGCGGCAGCGTCGCGTCGTCGTGGCTGGCGAGCGCCACGCCCTTGCGCTTGGCAAGTTCGACCAGCAGGCGGCGGTTCGTGGCCGCATGGGCTTCGTGCAGGCGATGCCGTTCGGCGACGAACGCGTCGAACGCCGCGTCGGTCATCGCGTGTTTTTTGGTGTAATAGAGCCTGAGCTTGCCTTCGTCGATGAATTGGCGCTGGCCGGGCGTGTGGTCCATGATCGAGGCGAGCCGCACTTCGGGGAACTCCATCATGCGCGCGGCCAGCGCTTCGACGGTCGGGTACGTCACTTCGCAGCGCACATGGATGAGGTGCTCGGCACGCAAGGCGCCCGCGTCGCCCGTCGCGATCAGGGCGGCATGCATGCGCTCGAGATTTTCGATGCGGTCGCTGCGCTCGAACACGTCGCCCAAGCCCACCGCGTCGAACACCGTGACGATGCCCGCCGCCGCGATCTGCGCATCGTGCGCGACCACGGCCTGCTCGGCCGGCCACAGCACGCCGGGGCGCGGGCTCATGTGTTTTTCCAGATTGTCGGTATGCAGCTCGACGAACCCCGGCATCAGCCAGTCGCCGTCGAGATCGGCGCCCGACTTGCTGCCGCTTTCGTCGATATCGGCGATGCGCCCATCACGCACCTGCACGCTCGCGTTTTCGAGCACGCGGTCGCGCAGCACCACGCGCGCGTTGCGGAAGATCGTCTCGACCATTATGCGGCCATCCTTGCAGGTTCGACATGCAGCGTGCGCGTGCCGACGGCGTCCGCCATGTCGCGGTCGTGGAACACGCCCAGCACCGCGGCGCCGCGCGCCTTGGCGGCGTCGATGAGCGAGGCGACACGGCGGCGATTTTCGGCATCGAGCGCCGAGGTCGGTTCGTCGAGCAGCATCACGGGATATTCGACCGCAAAGCCGCGCGCGAGATTGACGCGCTGCTGCTCGCCGCCCGAAAACGTCGCGGGCGGCAGATCCCACATGCGCCGGGAAATGCCAAGCTGGTCGAGCAGCGCAGCCGCGCGTTCGCGCGCCGGCGCTTCCGCCCAGCCGATGCGGCGCAAGGGCTCGGCGACCACGTCGCATGCGCCCACACGCGGGATGGCGCGCAAAAACTGGCTCACATAGCCGAACACGCGGCGGCGCAGATCCAGGATCGTGCGATGGTCGGCGCCCACGATTTCGACCTCGCGCGCGCCGTCGTTCAGCACGATGGAGCCGGCATCGGGCAAATAATTGCCGTAGACGCAGCGCAGCAGCGTCGATTTGCCGGCACCCGAGGGGCCCGCGAGCACCAGGCATTCGCCCGCATACGCATCGAGCGAGAGGCCGGCCAGCACCGGCAGTTCGAGGCCGCCGCGATTATGGAGCCGGAAATTTTTGCGCAAATCGCGCACAGCGAGACGTTTGGTTTGGGTCGCGGTCATATCTGCAGCACCGAGGAGACGAGCAATTGGGCATAGGCGCTCTGCGGATCGTCGAGCACCTGGTCGACAAGGCCAAGCTCGATCGCCTTGCCGTCTTTCATCACGAGCAGACGATCGGCCAGCAGGCGCGCGACCGCCAGATCGTGCGTCACCAGCACGGCCGCGAGCCCCAGATCGCGCACGAGCACGCGCAGCAGATCGAGCAGACGCGCCTGCACCGACACGTCGAGCCCGCCGGTGGGCTCGTCCAGAAAGACGAGACGCGGCTTGGTCACGAGGTTGCGGGCGATCTGCAGGCGCTGCTGCATGCCGCCCGAAAACTGCGACGGCCGGTCGTCGATGCGCGCGCCCGAAATTTCCAGCCGTTCGAGCCAATCGCCGGCCTCGCTGCGGATATTGGCGTAATGGCGCGCCCCCAGCGCCATCAGGCGTTCGCCCACATTCGCGCCCGCCGACACGCCGAAGCGCAACCCGTCGCGCGGATTCTGGTGGACCAAGCCCCATTCGGTGCGCTGCAGGCGCTTCAGCATCGACTCGTCGCACGCCGCGATGTCGATTTCGTGCCCGTCCGCGCGGCGATAGAAGGCGCTGCCGCCGTCGATCGGCAATTGGCCCGACAGGCATTTGAGCAGACTGGTTTTGCCGGCACCCGATTCGCCGACGACGGCCAGCACTTCGCCGGGCCAAAGGTCGAACGAAATGCCGTCGCACACGGCGCGCCGCCCGTAGAATTTCGTCAGGCCGTCGACGCGCAGAATCGGTTCGTCGTCCGGGCCGCTCATTGGGCGGCTTCCTTGGTGGCGCCGTGCGGGCCGTGGCCCGCCTCGCGGCGCGTGGCGCAATGGTCGCTGTCCGAACACACGAACATGCGCCCGCCCGCATCGTCGGTAACGACTTCGTCGAGAAACGAATCGTCCGCGCCGCACAGAGCGCAGCTTTCCTGCCAGCTTTCGATGCGGAACGGATGGTCTTCGAAATCGAGCGAGCGGACCGGCGTGTAGGGCGGCACGGCATAGATGCGCTTCTCGCGCCCCGCGCCGAACAGCATCAGCGCGGGATTGCGGTCGAGCTTGGGATTGTCGAATTTGGGGATCGGCGAGGGCCGCATCAGATAGCGCCCGTCGACGACGACCGGATAGTCGTAGCCCGTGGCGATATGGCCGAAGCGCGCCACGTCCTCGTAGAGCTTCACATGCATGGCCGAATAGTCGGCATGCGCGTGCATGCGCCGCGTTTCGGCCTCGCGCGGCTCCAGCCAGCGCAGCGGCTCCGGGATCGGCACCTGGAAGACCAGGATCTGGTCTTCGCGCAGCCGCGCTTCGGGAATGCGATGGCGGGTTTGGATGATGGTGGCGTCCGCCGTGCGCGTCGTGGTGGCGACGTCGGTCGTGTTGGCGAACAGCCGGCGGATCGACACGGCATTGGTCGTGTCGTCCGCGCCCTGGTCGATGACCTTGAGCACGTCGCTTTGCCCCACGATCGCGGCCGTCACCTGGATGCCGCCCGTGCCCCACCCGTAGGGCAGCGGCATCTCGCGGCTCGCGAACGGCACCTGGTAGCCGGGGATCGCCACCGCTTTCAGCAGCGAGCGGCGGATCATGCGTTTAGTCTGTTCGTCCAGATACGCAAAATTGTAGCCTTCGATCATTCGGCGGCCTCGCGCGCGGCATCGGCGCGGATGCGCCGGATAAGATTGAGTTCGGACTGGAAATCGACGTAGTGCGGCAGCTTCAGATGCTGCACGAAGCCCGAGGCTTCGACATTGTCGGCGTGCGAGAGCACGAATTCTTCGTCCTGGGCGGGCGAGGTGCGCTCCTCGCCCAGTTCGCCCGCGCGCAGCGAGCGATCGACGAGCGCCATCGCCATCGCCTTGCGCTCGCCTTCGCCGAACACGAGCCCGTAGCCGCGCGTGAACTGGGCGGGCAATTCGCGCGAGCCCTGGAACTGGTTGATCATCTCGCACTCGGTCACGCGCGCTTCGCCGATGCACACGGCAAAACCCAGCTCCTCGGGCACGATTTCGATCTCGACATCGCCGATGCGAATCTCGCCCGCAAACGGGTGCGTGTTGGCGTAGCCGCGCTGGGTGGAGTAGCCGAGCGCCAGCAAGAACCCTTCGTCGCCGCGCGCCAGATTCTGCAGACGCAACGCGCGGTCGGCGGGAAATTGCAGCGGATCGCGCGTGAGATCGGGCGGGCTTGCGGGCGCCGTCTCCACGCGTTCGATCAGCCCTTCGCGGTCGAGAATGTCGAGCGCTCGCGGGCTTGGCGCGGCGTCCACGGGGGCGGCGGCGATCCGCGCGGGCGCCGATTCGGCCGCGAGCTTGAAATCGAGCAGGCGGTGCGTGTAGTCGAAGGTCGGTCCCAGAATCTGGCCGCCCGGCAGGTCCTTGTAGGCCGCCGAAATGCGGCGGATCGGGCGCATCTTGTCGGTGTCGATGGGCAGGCTTTCGGCCAGGCGGGGCAGCGTCGTGCGGTAGGCGCGCAGCAAAAAGATCGCCTCGACCAGGTCGCCGCGCGCCTGTTTGATCGCAAGTGCCGCAAGCCCGCGATCGTAGAGCGAGCCTTCCGCCATCACGCGATCGACGGCCAGCGACATTTGCCCGTCGATCTGCGCCAGCGACAATTCCGGCGTCGCGGCATCGCCGCGCCGGGCCGCATCGAGCAGCGCATGCGAGGCTTCGATCGCGCGCTCGCCGCCTTTGACCGCGACATACATGCTAGACCTCCACGCGCGTGGTGCGCGGCAAAGCGAGCGCCGATGCGCCCGCGACGAACACGATATCGATGCCGCGCGGAAAGATTTCGTGCAGCATCGCTCGCTGCATCCAAAATTCGGGCGGCAGGCCCGCGATCGTCGCCGTGTGCGCGGCCTCGATGCCCGGACCGCGCAGCGCGATCGGTCCCGTTGCGGCAAGATGCGGCACTTCCAGCACCAGCGTGCTCGACCGGTCGGGATATTCGTCGCTTCCGGCATCGAGATCGGCCAGGGCCGGGCCGTCGGCGACGCCCGCAAACGCGAAGCGCGACGCGCCCGGGTCGGCGACGATCCTGGCGCCGCAATGGAAGCGCACCCAGTCGCCGGCCGGCGCGCATGACGCGCCGAGCCATACGGGCGTGTCGATGTCCGCAAGCGCAAGCGCGATCGCGGCGGCGGCCACGCCAAACCCTGGCGGCGCTTTGGCCGGTGCGGCAAAGGTCGCCACGCGGCCGGGGCGCGCCATCGCATCGAGCAGCGCTCGAAACGCGATCTGCGCGTCGCCAACGGGATCGGCAAAACCGGCTTCGAGCGCGTCCATCGGCTACTCCCGCACCATCGTGAAAAAATCGACCTTGCTGGTCGCGGCATTCGCCGCCTGCTGGGCGGCACGCGCGGCCTGCGCGGCCGCAAGCTGTTCGACTTGCGCCTGCGCCGCCCGGTGGCCGCGCTGCAGCAGCGCGTCGAACAAAGCCGCCTGTTCGGCCTGGCGTTTGTCGCGGCCCATCACGTAGCCAAAACCCATCGGGCCGCTGTCGTCGAGCCGCACGACGCAGCGCGTGACGGTCGCCTCGCCGAAATTGAACGCGGTCCCCCGCCCGCCGATGCGCCCGCGCAGCAGGGCAAGGCCCGTTTCGGGCGGCCGCACGAAATTCGCGGGCGGTTGCGGCCCCAAAGCGGCGTAGGCGGACGCAAGTTCGGCCGCCGCCGCTTTGGCGAGCACGCCCATCCAGCGCTGGCGTTCGGCGGCGGATTGCAAGGAAGCGGATTGCGAGGAAGCGGATTGCGAGGAAGTGGCCATTTGCGCGTCACCCAACTTGTCTATACAAGATCATTCTAGGCGCGGACCTTGAACTTGTCTATACAAGAGACAAGAAAGTTTTGTGGCGCTTTGCGGACGCGAATGTCGGGAACCCCCATGGCAGAACCGATCTACGGCGACGACACCAGCCCGGCCGTGTGGAAGCGCATCGAGGAGGCGCTGTTCCGCGAAATCGCCGCGCGCGGCAACAAGCCGGGCGAGAAGCTCGAATCGGAGGGCGCGCTCGCGCGCCGTTTCGGCGTCAACCGGCACACGATCCGGCGCGCGATCGGCGGCCTTGTGCAGCGCGGGCTCGTGCGCGTCGAACAGGGGCGCGGCTCGTTCCTGGTCGGCGCCGCGGTCGACTACGCGCTGGGGCCGCGCACGCGCTTTTCCGAAAACCTGCTGCGCCAGGGCCGCGCGCCGCGCCACGAGATTCTGGGCATCGCCGACATCTACGCGTCCAAGCCGATCGCCAAGGCGCTGGCGCTGCGCGTCGGGCGGCCGGTCGTGGCGTGGCGCGCCGTGGGCAGCGCCGACATGAGCCCCACCAGCTACGCGCTGCATTATTTCCCGGCCGAGCGCCTGCCCGGCATCGGCGAAGCGCTGCGCACGCTCCGGTCGATCAGCAAGGCGCTGGCGGCGTTGGGCCATGGCGACTATCGGCGCAAATCGACGCGCATCACGGCGCGTCTGGCCGAATCCGAGGAGATCGCGCTGCTGGGGCTGACGCCCGCGCGGCCCGTGCTGGTGTCCGAGAGCGTCAACGTGGCCAAGGACGGCACGCCGGTCGATTTCGGCATCACGAGTTTCGCCGCCGACCGCGTGCAGCTGACGCTCGACATGTAGCGCCTAGAGCGGTTCCAGGCTAATCGGAATCGAAAGGGGATTCCCAAGGGCTGCGAATTCTGATTCAAGCTGGATACTGGTTTGGAGGCCAGCCTGGATGGGAGCAACGCTGTCGCTGGATTTGCGCGGACGGATCGTCCGGGCGGTTGAAAGGGGGGCTTCGCGGCACGCGGTGGCGGAGCGCTTCGAGGTTGCCGTGAGCACGGTGATCAAGCTGATGCAGCGCTACCGGGCGACGG